>Ga0228664_1000010_pt1 | contig 259599 bp, 224 predicted proteins | sample 78DmetaG_FD_183029 | JGI IMG/M metagenome (GOLD analysis project Ga0228664, IMG submission 183029) | Seawater microbial communities from Monterey Bay, California, United States - 78D | ecosystem: Environmental > Aquatic > Marine > Coastal | place: USA: California | collected 2016-09-26 | reverse complement strand
CAACTCAAACAGCTTAGGGTGGTTATAGCATTGGGGCTCACCTCTTCCCATTCCGAACAGAGAAGTTAAGCCCAATAGCGCCGATGGTACTGCATTTATGTGGGAGAGTAGGTCGCTGCCTTTCTTTGTACTGATCCTATCAGTATCTATTTTAAACCTCATTCAATAGAATGAGGTTTTTTTTTGAAGTATATTTATCATTATGAAATATACTAACTCGTATTTAATTTCGATTCAATATTTAGGTTTCCGTTTTCATGGTTGGCAAAAACAAAAAAATGTGATGTCTTTACATGAAATGATTGATAAAACCTTAGGTTTTGTTCTTGACCATAAAGGGTTCAAAACCTTAGGGTCAAGTAGGACAGATGCTAAAGTTTCTGCAAACAAGTATTTTTTCCAATTATTTACCAATGAGACTATTGAAGAAAGTGAATTTCTTGAGCGTTTTAATTTCAATGCGCCATCAGATTTAAGAGTTCTTACCTTTAAGAGGATTACAAAACCTTTCAATATCATACAATCCTCTAAATTGAAAGAATACCATTATTATTTTTCTCATGGAACAAAAAATCATCCTTTTTCAGCAGCGCTTCTTGTGGGCTTCCAGGATTGTCTGGATATCGAACTGATGCAAAAAGGAGCAAGACTTTTTGAGGGGACTCATTATTTTCATAAGTACTGTACAGAACCTACTAAAAACACCAATTTTAAACGTGATATACGTTCTTGTACTATCGAGAAAAATACTATTTTGAAGGCGAATTTCTTTCCCGAAACTACTTACGTATTAAAAGTGCAAGGAGCAGGTTTTCTTAGGTATCAAATTCGTTTAATAATGGGAGTTTTAGTTGAGTTAGGCAAACACAACATAGCTCTAGAATTTATCATCAATTCTTTAAAAGAAGATAATGATAGAAAATTTTTAAGAAACATTGCTCCGGGTTCAGGGCTTCAGTTGTATGATATTAAATTTGATTAATTTTTCACTTAAGATAATTTTATCATCAACCTTTAATCAAACCCCTAGAAATTACAATTTTTTGAATTTCTGAGGTCCCTTCATAGATTTGAGTAATTTTTGCATCTCGCATTAATCGTTCTACATGATATTCTTTTACAAATCCATTACCACCGTGAATTTGGACAGCTTCCACAGTTTGCTCCATGGCTACCTTTGAGGCATATACTTTAGCCATTGCGCTAGACATATCATAATTGTTCCCCTGATCTTTATCCCATGCTGCTTTCATTACTAAATGACGAGCCGCAGAGATTTCTGTATACATGTCTGCTAATTTAAAGGCTATAGCTTGATGGTTACAAATTTCTGTTCCAAAGGCTTTTCTTTCTTTTGAATATTTTAAAGCCAATTCATAAGCTCCAGAAGCTATACCAAGTGCTTGAGCAGCAATACCAATTCGTCCTCCAGAAAGTGTTTTCATTGCAAATTTAAACCCAAATCCATCTTCACCAATTCTATTCTCTTTTGGGACTTTTACATCATTAAATTGTAGTGTATGGGTATCACTACCTCTTATACCAAGCTTGTCTTCTTTAGGGCCAATATCAAACCCTTTCATTCCTTTTTCTATAATAAAAACGTTAATTCCCTTATGTCCTTTATCTCGGTCTGTTTGAGCTATAACTAAGTATATGTCAGAACGCCCTCCATTAGTTATCCAATTTTTTGTACCATTTAAAACATAGTGATCACCCATATCTATGGCAGTAGTTTTTTGAGAAGTAGCATCGCTTCCTGCTTCAGGTTCACTAAGGCAGAAGGCTCCTATAAATTCTCCAGTAGCTAATTTTGTTAAATATTTTTGTTTTTGTTCTTCAGAACCATATTGTTCAATTCCATAACAGACTAAAGAATTATTTACGGATACAATAACAGATGCAGATGCATCAATTTTTGATAGTTCTTCCATTATTAATACATAAGAGAAAGTATCCATCCCACTTCCTCCGTATTTTGGATCAACCATAATTCCTAAAAAACCTAAATCTCCCATTTTTTTTACAAGCTCATCGGGGAATTCTTGCTTGTTATCTCTTTCAATGACTCCAGGGAGTAACTCTGTTTGTGCAAAATCACGAGCTGCATCTCTAATCATTAAATGTTCTTCTGTAAGATTAAAATCCATTTAGTATATTTTGTTATTGAATTCGTAAAAAAAGAACCCAAATATACTTTTTTACTAGTAAATTTTCAACAAACATTTCATATTTTTACGGATATGAATAAGAATTATATATATTCAATAGGTCTGATGTCTGGAACTTCGTTAGATGGCTTAGATATTGTATATGTTAAGTTTAATAAAATTGATTTCAGTGAATTTGAAATCATTTATGCAACAACTATTGAATATTCTGAACAATGGGAGAAAAGACTCAAAAATTCCATTCGTTTAGATGCTGAGAATCTATCTAATTTAGATATTGATTTTGGTGCTTATCTGGGGAATAAAACTCAAGAATTTATGTCTAAACATAAAATTACTGCCCTAGATTTTATTGCTTCTCATGGCCATACTGTTTTTCATCAGCCAGATCTTGGAATAACTTTACAAGTTGGTGATGGTCAACAAATTTATAATATAACAAAGTGTACTACTATTTCAGATTTTAGAATTCAAGATGTTCAGTTGGGGGGTCAGGGAGCTCCTTTGGTTCCAATTGGTGATAGGATCTTATTTTCTGAATATGAAGCTTGCATAAATTTAGGGGGCTTTGCAAATATTTCTTATGAATCTGAAAATAATCGTATTGCTTTTGATATTTGTCCTGTTAATATTGTGTTGAATTATTACTGTAAAAAAATAGGTTTTAATTATGATGATAAAGGCGATAATGCCTCAAAAGGAACTGTCCACGAATCTTTGCTAGAAGACTTAAATGCTCTTCCATATTATTCAAAAACACCTCCAAAATCATTAGGTTTAGAATGGGTTTCTCTCTATGTTTTTCCGCTACTAGATCATTATAAATTAGAGGTAAGAGATATTTTAAGAACCTATACAGAGCATATTGCTTACCAAATATCACTGATTATAAACCCTTTTGATGCTGTACTTTTTACAGGAGGTGGTGTTTATAATGATTTTTTAATTGAGAGAATTCAAAACCTCTCTACCACACAAATTATCATTCCAAAAGATGAAATTATTAATTATAAAGAAGCTTTGATTTTTTCTTTACTGGGGCTATTGAAACTAGAGGATAAAATTAATTGTTTATCAAGTGTTACAGGAGCAAAAATAAATCATTCTTCTGGAAAAATATTTAGTCAAAATATCACAGATTAGTGTTTTTTTACTTAATTTGGTAAAGATGAAATTACTTTATGCGTTTAAAATTAAATAGCTATTAATGAAGGACTTATTAAAGAAATATGAAGAAAAAAAACCAGAGATAGTTTTCAATTGGAAAGATCCAGAGACAGAAGCTGAAGGTTGGACTGTTATAAATTCTCTTCGTGGTGGTGCAGCAGGAGGAGGCACTCGAATGAGAAAAGGGTTGGATATGAATGAAGTACTTTCATTGGCTAAAACAATGGAAGTTAAATTTACGGTGTCTGGACCCTCAATAGGTGGTGCAAAATCTGGAATTAATTTTGACCCTAATGATCCTAGAAAGAGAGGTGTTTTAGAACGTTGGTATAAAGCAGTTACTCCATTGTTAAAGCACTATTATGGTACTGGAGGAGATTTAAATGTTGATGCAGATAAAGATGTTATACCCATTACTGAAGACTGTGGGGTATGGCACCCTCAAGAAGGAATCTTTAATGGACATTTTAAACCCTTTGAAGCAGATAAAATCAACAGAATTGGTCAATTGAGACTTGGGGTTATTAAAATAATAGAAAATAAGAAATACTCGCCAGATTTATCAAGAAAATATACTATAGCAGATATGCTAACAGGCTATGGTGTTGCTGAGGCCGTGAAGCATTATTATGACATTTATGGTGGAAGCATAAAAGATAAAAGAGCGGTAGTTCAAGGCTTTGGTAATGTAGGTTCTGCAGCTGCCTTTTATTTAACACAATTGGGCGGAAAAGTTGTCGGTATTATTGACAGAGATGGTGGGGTTATTAAAGAAGATGGTTTTTCTTTAGAAGAGATGACTCAATTATTTCTGAATAAAGAGGGAAATAAGCTTGTTGTAGATCCTATGATACCTTTTGAAGAAATAAATAATAAGATATGGTCTCAAAATGCAGAGATTTTCATACCGGCTGCAGCTTCTCGATTAGTTTCTAGAGATCAAATTACTCAAATGATTTCATCTGGATTAGAAGTAATTTCTCCAGGTGCTAACGTACCATTTGCTGATAAAGAAATTTTCTTTGGACCCATCATGGAATATACAGATTCTCAAGTTAGCTTATTACCTGACTTTATTTCTAATTGTGGGATAGCCAGAGTTTTTGCTTACTTGATGGAGTCTAGGTTAAAATTACCTATGCAAGATGAAGCTATTTTCAAAGATACTTCAGAAACCATCAAAAAAGCTCTTTTAAGCACATTCAATAAAAATAATAGTAAAAAGGAGATTTGTAAAACAGCATTCGAAATTGCATTAAAACAACTAATATAATTTAAAAATTACATGGAATTAATCATCATCATTGTATTCGTACTAGGATACTTAGGAATAACTCTAGAACATAATCTAAAATTAGATAAGCTGATACCAGCATTAATTATGATGTCTATATGTTGGGCAATTGTAGCACTAGGAATAGATAGTTTCACAAATTGGTTTGACTCCAGTAAACATGGACTAGTTGAAGGTTTTTCATCCATGCTACATGAAGATAAAATGCACTTGGTAGAGGAGACCTTACTTCATCACTTAGGAAAAACAGCTGAGATTTTAGTTTTTCTTTTAGGAGCTATGACCATAGTTGAAATCATAGATTACTTCGATGGATTCTCCACAATTAAAGGTTATGTAAATTTTAAAAGTAAAAAGAAATTACTGTGGATGTTTGCCATTCTTGCTTTTATCCTTTCTGCCATTATAGATAATTTAACCGCCACTATTGTTTTAATTTCTATTCTTCAGAAAATTGTCAAAAGTAGAGACGATAGAATTTGGTTTGCAGGTCTAATTATTATTGCTGCAAATGCTGGTGGGGCCTGGTCTCCAATTGGTGATGTAACCACTACAATGTTGTGGATTGCCAACAAAGTAAGTGCAGGGATGTTATTCCTTTATTTAATTATACCTTCTTTATTGTGTATGTTAGTACCTACAATTATAGCCTCTTTTTTACCAGCTTTTCAAGGAGATATAGCCAATGATGAAGAAGATACAGAAAAGCCTAAAAGTAAGTATAGTGCAATCATGTTGTATCTTGGTTTAGGCGCTATTGTTTTTGTTCCTTTCTTCAAAACTTTCACGCATCTTCCTCCCTATGTTGGAATGATGCTTTCTTTAGGGGTAGTAGCAACATTTGCTGAGATTTTTAGCAATGCTAAATTCTCAATATCTAGTGTAGAAGGAGAACAAGCCAAAGAACATTCAGACGGTGCACATCATAGTCCTGTTCATCATTCATTATCAAAAATAGAAATGCCTAGTATTCTATTTTTCTTGGGGATATTAATGGCTGTAGCTGCTCTTGAATCATTAGGGATTCTCTTTAATTTTGCAGATAGTTTGAAAGAGAGTATTTCTTTAATAGGTACTGAATTACCAGGAACCAAGGTGTCAGATTTAGTTGTAATTTTATTAGGAATAGGTTCTGCTGTTATCGATAATGTTCCTTTAGTAGCAGCGAGTTTAGGTATGTTTTCTGAATCTTTAGATAATCCGTTGTGGCATTTTATTGCTTTTTCAGCTGGTACAGGTGGAAGTATGTTAATTATAGGTTCTGCCGCTGGAGTGGTTGCTATGGGTATGGAAAAAATTGATTTTTTCTGGTATCTAAAGAAAATATCATGGCTAGCACTTGTTGGTTTTCTTGTGGGGTCAGCCTCATTTATGGTAATTCGACAATTCATGTAAAATACTCCAATTATTCTTATTGTTTTTTTTGAACAATTTATATTTTGATACCTCGTTATTATATTAAATAATATTAAAAGTATGTTGTCATATTTACAAGAATCACCTGAAGTTACAGCTGCTGTTTCAGAAGAAAAAACCTTATCTGTATTTAAATTAATTGTTGACGGTGGATTGGGAGGTCAAATTATTATTGGAATCCTTTTTACGTTATTAGCTATTTCTCTTTATATATATTTTGAGAGATTTTTTGCTATAAAAGCTGCTTCAAAAGTTGATAAAAACTTTATGAATCAGATAAAAGATTATGTTTTAAACGGAAAATTGGAAGCTGCTGATGCCTTGTGTAAACAAACAAATTCGCCAACCTCTCGATTAATTGAAAAAGGAATATCAAGAATAGGAAAACCTTTAGAAGATATCAATAAAGCGATTGAAAATGCAGGCAAGCTAGAGGTATACCAACTAGAAAAAAATGTTAGTGTTATCGCAACTATTGCTGGATCTGCGCCTATGATTGGTTTTTTAGGTACGGTTATAGGAATGATTGTAGCCATCCATGAAATAGCCAACGCAGGAGGTCAAATAGATATTAAATTACTTTCCGATGGTTTGTATACTGCAATGACTACCACAGTAGCAGGTTTAATCGTAGGTATTATTGCATATATCTCCTACAATCATATTGTGGTTAGAACAGATAAAGTCATGTATCAAATGGAGGCAAAAACTGTTGAGTTTTTAGATTTATTAAATGAACCTGTGTAATGAATTTACGAGGAAGAAATAAAGTGAATCCAAATTTCAATATGTCTTCAATGACAGATATTGTTTTTTTGCTACTCATTTTTTTTATGTTGAGTTCAACCTTGGTAACCGTTAGCGCCATAGATGTTATTTTACCAAAAGCAGGAGGGAAAACGGAAAACAACACTTCAGTAGCAGTTTCTATAACCAACCAGTCTAAATTTTATATTGATAAAACTTTGGTAAGTAAAGATAATTTAGAATTAGAAATTTTAAAAAAAGTAGGGGCTGACAAGAAAAAAACTGTTGTGATTAGAGGAGATCAAAATGTGCCTTACAAAAGTGTAATGCAAGTGATTGATATTGCGAATAAAAATAAGCTTAAAATGATTTTAGCTGTCAAAGGAAAATAATGGCAATTCTGGATTCTAAACATAAAAAAAAGGCTATCCTATTTACTGCAATTATTTTAATTGCTTTTGTATGGGGTATTTTTAGTTTTGGATTGCGATATCAAGATCCACCTATAGAATATGGAATTGTAATCAATTTTGGAACATCAACTTCGGGAAATAATAAACCCAAACTTGTTTCAGAATCTAAATTACCTGTTCAAGATAACCAGGAAGATATAGCAGAAGAAGTTGTTGAAGAAATTTCAAATGAGATTCCTAATGACGAAATTCTTACTCAAAATGAGAATACTACTCTTATTCAAAAACCAAAAGAAGTATCTAAACCAACACCAAAAAAACCGTCAAAATATACACTTAAAGCTTTTGATGACCTGTTAAAAGGAGACACCTCTGATGGCAAGCCAACAGGCGATGGTGATGCTATTCAAAAGGGAGTAAAAGGTAGTGAAAATGGAGACCCAGCTTCCACAAAATATTATGGAAATACAAATAAGTCTGGAGATCCTAATTATAATTTAGCTGGAAGAGAAGCCTTAACCAAGCCAAAAGAACAACCTAATTGTGAAGAGGAGGGTAGAGTTGTAGTAAGTATTGAGGTTAATAAAAAAGGGAAGGTTGTTAGAGCTGTTTCAGGAGTAAAAGGCTCTACAAATACTGCAGATTGTCTTTTAAAACCCGCTAGAGAAGCAGCATTAAATACCAATTGGAATGCAGATCCAAATGCGCCAAATATTCAAAAAGGAACGATTATTTATCAGTTTTCACTCACCAAATAATGACCTATAAAAAAACAATAGATTGGATGTTTTCTCAACTTCCAATGTATCAAAGGCAAGGAAAAGCTGCTTTCAAAAAAGACTTGACCAACATTATTGATTTTTGTAATACTTTAGAGAATCCTCAGTATAAATTTAAATCTATTCATGTTGGAGGAACCAATGGAAAAGGATCTACTTCTCATATCTTGTCTAGTGTATTACAAGAGGCTGGGTATACAGTTGGGTTGTATACCTCTCCTCATTTAAAAAATTTCACTGAGCGAATTCGAATTAATGGAGAGGAAGTTTCTCAACCTTTTGTTGTTGATTTTATTTCAAAACATAAGAATTTCTTAGAAAGTAAACAGCTTTCTTTTTTTGAGATGACTGTTGGAATGGCTTTTGAGTATTTTGCTACACAACGAGTAGATATTGCCATCATAGAAGTTGGTCTAGGAGGGCGATTAGATTCTACCAATATCATAAATCCTGAAGTTTCAGTCATTACCAATATAGGCTATGATCACACACAGTTTTTAGGAGATACACTCAAAGAAATCGCTTTTGAAAAGGCAGGTATTATAAAAAATAATACCCCTGTGGTTATTGGTGAAGATCAAGATGAAGTTATGGATGTATTTCTTAAGAAAGCCTCTGAAATGAATGCTGATATTCACTTTAGTTCTGATAAAAAACATGAGTATACCACTGATTTATTAGGAAGTTATCAGAGGAAAAATATTAAGACTGCTCTTCAAACTTTAGAGGTATTAAAAGGTTTTACAATTTTGAAAACACATATACGTGAGGGTTTATTAAACGTTGTTAAAAACACAAATTTTAAGGGGCGATGGCAGATTTTGAAAGAAATCCCTAAAGTTATCTGTGATACAGCGCATAATAAAGAAGGATTGCAGATTGTGTTGGATCAATTAGCCAATCAGTCTTTTAAAAATCTTCATATTGTTTTGGGTGTTGTTAATGATAAAAAGTTAGAAGAGCTTCTTCCTTTGTTTCCAAAACATGCGAATTACTATTTTTGTAAACCTGAGATCCCCAGAGGATTAGATAGGCATACATTGGAATTAAAAGCTAATTTATTTGGCTTATTGGGTAGCACGTATGAATCTGTAAATGAAGCCTATTTACATGCAGTTTCCAATGCAGATAAAGAAGATTTGGTATTTGTCGGTGGAAGTACATTTGTAGTAGCTGAAGTAGTTTAAAAAAGTGAGTATTTTACTTTAATTAGTTGAACCCGTCACTTTTTTGTAATTTTGAACTTATAATTAAAGACCCTCAAGGAACACTTGTGATGGATATAAAAAAATTGGCCCGAGAAGTATTTGAAATTGAAGCAAAAGAAATTGCATCACTTAGCCACAGATTAACCGATGATTTTGAACATGCTATTCATGCCATTCATCAGAGTTCAGGGAAGTTAATTGTCTCCGGAATGGGAAAGTCTGGAATCATTGGAAAAAAAATTGCAGCTACTTTAGCAAGTACGGGAACTCCAAGTTTTTTCTTGCATCCAGGAGAAGCTTATCATGGAGATTTAGGTATGATTGAACACAATGATATTGTGTTGCTAATTTCAAACTCTGGTGAGACAGATGAAATACTAAAGCTTATACCATTTTTAAAATATCAAAAAAATTGCACCATTTCTATGAGTGGAAATGAGGAGTCTACTTTAGCAAAAAACACTAAGTATCACCTCAATATTTCGGTAGAGAAAGAAGCTTGCCCTCTTTTGTTAGCGCCAACTTCTTCTACAACTGCAACTTTAGTTATGGGAGATGCGATAGCGGTTACTTTAATGAAATTGAGAGATTTTAAAGAAGAGAATTTTGCAAAATTTCATCCGGGAGGTAGTTTAGGTAGAAGACTTTTGACTACTGTGGGTAATGTGATGAAAAAACAAGAATTACCTACAATAAACTCTAATGCTACTATAAAAAAAGTTATTCAGAGCATCACCGAAGGCAAGTTAGGTTTGGTTGTTGTATTAGAAGAGCATAACATTAAGGGTATAATTACTGACGGAGATATTCGAAGAGCTATGGAGTCTCGAGAGAAAGAATTCTTTAGTTTAAAAGCTAAAGATTTAATGAGCACCGATCCAAAATTAATTGATGTACATGAAAAATTAATTACTGCGAGTTCAATGATGAGTGAAAATAAAATCAACTCTTTACTCGTTGTGAATACAAACAATGATTTTGTGGGTGTAGTTCAAATGTATGATTTAGGGATATAATTTATGAAAAAAGTAATTGTAATCCCAGCAAGATTAGACTCTTCTAGGTTGCCAAAAAAAGTATTATTAGACCTCAATGGTAAGACCGTTTTACAAAGAGTATATGAGCAATGCCTAAAAGTTAAGAATGTAGATGAGGTTTATATAGCAACTGATAGTTTAGAAATAAAAGAAGTTTGCGAGACCTTTACTAATAAGGTTATTATAACAAAAAGTACGCATCAGTCTGGAACTGACCGAATAGGGGAGGCTATCTCATCTATAGATTGTGATATTGTGATTAATATTCAGGGAGACGAACCTTTCATAGAACCTAGTCTCATTGAGGCGTTGGTGAATTCGTTTTCAAATTCTGATATTTCTATGGCAAGTGCTATGAGTAAAATAAATAATGTCAAAGATTTACACAATAGTAATGTCGTAAAAGTAGTTACAGATCTTCATAACAATGCACTCTTTTTTTCTAGATCACTTCTTCCATTTCCAAGAGATGTTAAAGAAATTTCAATCGCTAAGGAAGTTCTAGAAAAGTATCAGTTTTTTAGACATATAGGTATTTATGGCTACCGCAAAGAATTTTTACTTCACTATGTTAATATGGAACAGAGCTCTCTAGAGAAAATTGAAAAATTGGAACAATTAAGAGCTTTAGAAAATGGCTTTAAAATTAAAATGATTGAGACTGATTCTAGTCTTATGGGTATAGATACCCTTGAAGATTACGAGGAGGCATTGAAAAAATATTGATTTTTTAAATTCATAGTAAACGCTATTCCAAAGGATTAAAAACAAAATAAAATAAACCTCTTATTTCTTTGTTAAGTTTAAAAACCCTTTTATATTTGCACCCGCTTGTATGATTTATATCATATTAGGGCAATTAGCTCAGTTGGTTCAGAGCACTTGGTTTACACCCAAGGGGTCGGGGGTTCGAATCCCTCATTGCCCACATCACTCACAATCCTGATGAATTTTCATCAGGATTTTTTTTTTTAAAAATGAGAAGCTCGCTTTATCATTTTTTTAAAACAAAAAATACGCTACGAGCGCAGCTCGTAAGGATTGTATTTGCAGCCGTGGTTTCGATCAGGGATCTGCAATCCCTCATTGCCCTTAGATGAGAGCAAAAAGTTTTTAGGGTAGTTAATAGAGCTTTGCTATTATAAATCAGGGATATTTAATCCCTTACTACCCTCATCACCTTATTGTCTTGATGAATTTCCGTTGAGATTTTTTGTTTTTAAACAAGCCCTCATTGGGTTTAATTAAGAATTAATTCACACTAATTCTATACTTTACGAACTATTTTATCGTAATTTGCATCTACGTTTATAGTAGATTTTATTTATGAATATTCAATTAACTAAGAAAAAAATATTAGTTACTGGAGGAGCTGGTTTTATCGGTTCTAATTTAACGGAAGCTCTTCTTAAACTCAATAATGAGGTAATATGCTTAGATAACTTTGCTACAGGTAAAGAAGAAAATATAACACCGTTCTTAACAAATCCAAATTATACACTAATTGAGGGTGATATTAGAAAACTTTCTGATTGCAAACTCGCAGTGAAGGATGTAGATTATGTATTGCATCAAGCAGCTTTAGGTTCTGTTCCAAGATCCATAAAAGACCCCATAACTTCTAATGAAGTTAATGTGAGTGGTTTTTTAAATATGCTTACAGCTTCAAGAGATTCAGGTGTAAAACGTTTTATATATGCAGCGAGCTCTTCAACTTATGGTGATTCAGAAGCACTTCCAAAAGTAGAGGACAAGATTGGTAAGCCCTTATCGCCTTATGCCATTACAAAATACGTAAACGAACTCTATGCAGATGTATTCTCCAAGACCTATGGTTTAGAGACCATTGGATTGCGATATTTTAATGTATTTGGTAGAAAACAAGATCCTAATGGTGCCTATGCGGCAGTAATTCCTAAATTTGTGAGTCAATTTATGGCAGGAGAATCTCCTGTGATTAATGGAAATGGAGAATTTTCAAGAGATTTCACCTACATAGATAATGTCATTCAAGCGAATTTGCTGTCAATAACAGCTAAGAATAAAAAAGCTATAAACACGGTTTATAATGTTGCTTTTGGTGAGCGAAACACACTAAAGGATTTAGTTGAACTCCTTAAAAAACAGCTAACGGAGTTTGATCCTAAAATAAAGGATATTCAGGTTATTTATGGACCAAACAGAGTGGGTGATATTCCACATTCATTAGCATCTGTAGATAAAGCAAAAAACTTATTAGCCTATAATCCTCAATTTTCTTTAGAAAAAGGGCTAAAAGAAGCGGTAAATTGGTATTGGAATAATTTATAATAAGAAATGAGTCAAATAAAAATAGCAATTATAGGATTAGGATATGTGGGACTGCCACTGGCTAGATTATTTGCAACAAGGTATGCTGTAGTTGGTTTTGATATTAATTCCAATCGTGTAAAAGAGTTAAATTCGGGAAAAGACAGTACACTAGAAGTTGAAGATGAGGTATTGAAAGCTGTATTAGTTGACGAAAATTCTAACAAAGTTGGGCTCTATTGTTCAACAACGGTTTCAGATCTGGAAGGATGTAATTATTATATTATCACCGTTCCCACACCCGTTGATAAAAATAATAGACCCATTTTAACGCCGCTTATCAAGGCAAGTGAAACCGTGGGTTCAGTGTTAAAAAAGGGAGATATTGTTGTCTATGAATCCACAGTATATCCAGGGGCCACAGAAGAGGACTGTATTCCAGTTATAGAAAAAACATCAGGCTTACAATTTAATACAGATTTCTTTGCAGGGTATTCCCCAGAAAGAATTAATCCAGGTGATAAACTACACACCATAGAGAAAATTTTAAAAGTTACCTCAGGTTCCAATGTTGCAACTGGAAAAAAAGTTGATGACTTGTATAAATCTGTAATTACTGCAGGTACGCATTTAGCTCCCTCGATAAAAGTAGCAGAGGCAGCTAAGGTCATAGAAAATTCTCAACGAGACATTAACATAGCCTTTGTAAACGAATTGGCAAAGATTTTTAACTTGATGAATATTAATACACAAGATGTATTGGTAGCAGCAAGTACAAAATGGAATTTTTTACCCTTTAAGCCAGGTTTAGTTGGGGGGCATTGTATAGGTGTAGATCCATACTATTTAGCACAAAAAGCCCAAGAATATGGTTATCATCCTGAAATTATTTTAGCCGGGCGACGATTAAATGACAGCATGGGAGATTATGTGGCTTCAGAAGTTGTTAAATTAATGATTTCAAAAGATATTCCCATTAAAAATGCGAGTATTCTAGTGCTTGGAATTACATTCAAAGAAAATTGCCCAGATGTTAGAAATACAAAAGCTGTAGATGTAATTACTGCTTTAAAAGGATATGGGGTAAAAATGACTATTTTTGATCCATGGGCCAATAAAGACGAGGTTAAGAAAGAGTATCAATTAGAATCTACTCAAGAAAAACCCACCGGTTCATTTGATGCGGTGGTATTGACTGTAGCACATAAACAATTTTTAGCTCTTGATTTTGACAGCATTACAAATAAAAAACATATCATTTACGATGTAAAAAATATACTTCCAGCTTCAATGAAAGACGGAGGATTATAACAATACACATGAAAAACTTTGCATTATTAGGGGCCGCAGGATATATAGCTCCACGACATTTTAAAGCGATAAAAGAGACCAATAACCTTTTAATTGCAGCCCTAGATAAGTTTGATTCTGTAGGGGTGTTGGATAGTTATTTTCCAAACGCTGATTTTTTTACGGAATTTGAAAGGTTTGACAGACATATAGAAAAGTTAAAAAGAAATCACACCAAACTAGATTATGTAAGTATATGTACCCCAAATTACTTACACGATTCCCACATTAGAATGGCATTGCGAAGAGGAGCAGATGCAATCTGCGAAAAGCCTTTAGTTTTAAACCCATGGAATGTTGATGCCTTGATGGATATTGAAAAAGAATCGGGTCAAAAAATCAATACAATTCTTCAGCTACGATTGCATCCTAGCATCATTGCTTTAAAAAATAAAGTAATGTCAGCCTCTAAAAAGAAAAAATATGACATTGACTTAACCTACATTACCTCGAGAGGGAAGTGGTATGACATTTCATGGAAAGGTGATGAGAGTAAATCTGGAGGAATTGCAACAAATATTGGGGTTCATTTTTATGATATGCTGTCATGGATTTTTGGAGAGGTTCAAGAAAATCTTGTTCATCTGAGAGCTAAAGATAAATCCTCTGGATATTTAGAATTTAATAATGCTAGAGTTCGTTGGTTTTTATCGATTAATGAACATGATTTACCAGTTCATATTAAAGAAAAAGGACATAGAACCTATCGTTCCATAACTATTGATGACAAAGAATTTGAATTTAGTTCTGGGTTTACAGATTTGCACACAAAAAGTTACGAACATATATTGAAAGGTGAAGGCTTTGGCATGCAAGAGGCTCAAAAATCCATACAGATTGTTCATGACATCAGAAATACAAGTATTACTATAAAAGGAAATTTGCATCCTTTTTGTAAAAAAATAAAAATTTAAAATGAAAAAAAAAGGAATTATCGTTTCGGGATATTTTAATCCTATACACAAGGGGCATTTAGAATATTTCAACAATGCAAAAGATTTAGCTGATGAACTTTTTGTGATTGTAAATAGTGATCATCAAAGAATGTTGAAAGGTTCTAAAGAGTTTCAGCAAGAATCAGAACGATTGTTTATTGTTCAAAATATAAAGGCTGTAGACAAAGCCATTATTTCTGTAGACAAAGACAGAACCGTATGCGAATCTATTCGAAGTATTTTTGAGAGCTATGGTGAAGACTATGATTTAGCTTTTGCTAACGGAGGAGATCAAGATAACAATTCGATTCCTGAAGCACCGATATGTAAAGAATTAGGAATTCAATTAATAGATGGCCTAGGTGATAAGATTCAATCTTCATCTTGGTTGTTAAACAAATAATATAAATATAGATTCAATGAAAATACTTGTTACCGGTGGGGCTGGATTTATTGGATCTCATGTCGTTAGACGATTTGTAAATAAGTACCCAGAGTATTCTATCTATAATATAGATGTGCTAACCTATGCTGGTAATTTAGAAAACTTAAAAGATATAGAAGCTAAAGAGAATTATACTTTTTTGCATGGAGATGTCACTGATGAAAAGTACATCAATTCAATTTTTAACACTTATAAATTTGATGCTGTAATTCATTTAGCAGCAGAATCTCATGTAGATCGTTCGATTGCATATCCTCTTAGGTTTGCCAAAACGAATATCTTAGGAACGATAAATCTGCTAAACGCTTTCAATTCATTATGGAAAAAAAAATGGGAAGGCAAACGGTTTTATCATATAAGCACAGATGAAGTCTTCGGGTCTTTAGGAGGTTCAGGTTTGTTTGAGGAGACTTCAGCATATCATCCAAATTCACCTTATGCAGCCTCAAAGGCCAGTTCAGATCATTTTGTGAGAGCCTACGGTGAAACGTATAAAATGCCTTATGTGATTTCAAATTGTTCAAATAACTATGGGCCTTATCAATTTCCTGAAAAGCTCATTCCTTTATGCATCAATAATATTTTGAATAATAAATCTTTGCCTATATATGGTGACGGGAAAAATACCAGAGATTGGTTGTACGTAATTGATCATGCTTGTGCTATTGATTTGATATTTCATAAAGGGGAAGCTTCAGAAACCTATAATGTTGGAGGGTTTAATGAATGTAAAAACATAGATTTAGTGAAATTACTCTGCCAACAAGTTGATAAAAAACTCAAACGAAAATTAGGGACTAGCGAAAAGTTGATTACTTTCGTAAACGATAGACCTGGTCATGATTTTCGTTATGCCATTGATGCTTCCAAACTTAACAGAGCATTAGGTTGGCGTCCATCGGTTACTTTTGAAGAAGGATTGTCGAAAACTATTGAGTGGTATTTAACTCATGAGGATTGGTTAGATAATGTAACCTCAGGAAGCTATCAAAATTATTATAAATCTCAATACAAATAGAGCATGAAAGGAATTGTATTAGCAGGAGGCTCAGGTACTCGATTGTATCCCATCACCAAAGGGACATCAAAACAATTACTGCCCATTTACGATAAACCCATGATTTATTACCCAATTTCAGTGTTGATGTTGGCTGGCATCAAAGAAATTTTAATCATATCTACACCCACAGATTTACCTAATTTTAAAAGACTTTTGGGTAATGGTAAAGAATTGGGAATTGAGTTTCATTATAAAGAGCAACCTTCTCCAGACGGATTAGCACAAGCATTTATTTTAGCCGAAGACTTTATTCAAAAAGATGATGTTTGTTTGGTACTAGGCGATAATATTTTTCATGGTCAGGGACTTACAAATCTACTAGCAAAATCGCTCACTAATTTAACAAATAAAGGAAAGGCAACGATTTTTGGGTATTATGTAAAAGATCCAGAACGATACGGAGTGGTTGACTTTGATGAACATGGAGAAGCTTTGAGTATTGAGGAAAAACCAAAAAACCCAAAAAGCAACTATGCAGTTATTGGGCTTTACCTTTATCCAAATTCTGTGATTAATATTGCTAAAAAAATTAAACCTAGCCTTCGGGGTGAGCTTGAAATCACAGAGGTAAATCAAGCGTATTTAAATCAAGGAAATTTAAAAGTGGAAGTTATGGGGCGAGGTTTTGCATGGTTAGATACCGGGACTCATGAGTCTTTATTAGAAGCTTCTAATTTTATTCAAACCATTGAAAACCGTCAAGGCCTTAAGGTAGCTTGTTTAGAAGAGATTTCCTATCAAATGGGTTATATTACCAAAGAAGAATTATTACTACTTGCAGAACCATTTATAAAAAATGATTACGGTCAATATTTAATTCAACGAGCAAAAGAACTATAGTGTGAAATTTACCAGATTAGAAATACCTGAATTAATTTTATGTGAGCCAAAAATTTTGTCTGATGAGCGAGGGTACTTTTCAGAAACATTTCGACAAGATAAACTTGAGGAGTTTTTAGGATATTCTGTCAATTTTTGTCAAGAAAATGAATCGAAATCAACATATGGCGTATTGAGAGGTTTGCATTATCAGTTAGCCCCTTATGCGCAAACCAAACTAGTCCGAGTACTTCAAGGTACTGTTTTAGATATTTCCGTAGATCTGCGTAAAGAATCTCCTTCTTTTGGGAAGCATATTGCAATTGAATTGTCTGAAGAAAATAAAAAGCAAATTCTCATTCCAAAAGGTTTTGCTCATGGTTTTATTACGCTTAGTAAAGAAGCTGTTTTAGCATATAAGGTAGATAATTATTATCATCAAGCATCTGAACGCGGTATTGCATTTGATGATAAGAGCTTAGCTATTGATTGGAAATTAAACTCAGAAGATATGAAAGTGTCTTTAAAAGATGCAAATCAAGAGTTGTTTAAAAACGCTGATTTATTTTAAATACATCTAATTTTTTATTCTTATTTTCGGTTCCCATAAACTTTGTTTATAATTGATAAAAATCAATTTTTTAAGCAGGCTTTTCATCGATAAAAACCCAAGAATTATTAAATTCAAAATGGAGTACTTCTTTCATTAACAAGTCTTTAAATATTATTCCGTATTTTTATATTAATATCAATGTAAATATTAGCTCTCTTTAAGAGTTAAATAAGTATATTTGCAGAGAAATTAACACATATTAATGTGTATTTTTGAAACTGCAATAGTCTTAAAAAATATATTTAAAAGTTAATTTTATAATTAATGAAAAAAACAGCTAATATAATCCCTATAAAGTGGTTTGTTTTGTTCACGAAACCTAGACATGAATTAAAAGTTTTAGAACGTTTGATTTCATCAGGTATCGATGCATATACGCCAACCAAAATAGTAACTCGGCAATGGTCTGATCGAAAGAAAAAAATTACCATTCCTTTACTTCCTTCCATGGTGTTGGTTAATTTAGAAAATAAAGATCCAAATATAGTTTTTGATGTTCCCGGAGTCGTCAGGTATTTATTTGAGCATGGTAAACGAGCCCTGGTTTCTAATGCCGAGGTTGTTGCTATGCAATGCTACCAAAACAATACATTACAGATTAATGAAAATGAGCTTAAAATTGGGGATACCGTTAAAGTACCCTTGTTAGAGCAAGAGGCTATTTTACTTTCCCAAAAAGGAAAAAATTGTATAGCACAGCTTAAAAAGCTTGGCGCTATTGTTTCGTTTCAATTGAGTTAATCAATTGAAATTTTTTATTGTAAGAAATAACCATTACTGTGAGTAGTGATGGCGAAGCCGTTTAAAAAGTTTAATTTTACAGCTAAAATAAGTTAAAATGTCTGTAATTTTTTATAAAAAAATAGAACAAGAACTTCAAAGTTTAGGATTTAATATCACTAATGCTGATTTGCAAAGACCTTGGGGTGCCTTTTATTATATTGATGAAAATCAAGCCCAAGAGTTTTCAAATCATTTTTTTAATGGTATTGATGTCAGAACCCTAAAAATAGATGGAAAGTTGAGTCCTAAAATTTTAATGATAAAACCTCAGGTGAAGTTGTCATGGCAGTATCATAACAGACGCGCAGAAATATGGCAGGTATATCAAGGTAAAGTAGGTGTGGTGCAAAGTGAAACAGATGAAGAAACTGAAATGAACGTGTATGCTATTGGGAGTCAATTGAAACTCAATCAAGGAGTAAGACATCGTCTTGTTGGTTTGGATGATTATGCTGTAGTTGCTGAAATTTGGCAGCATACAGATAAAATCCCCTCAGATGAAGAGGATATTATTAGAGTACAAGATGATTTTGGAAGGTGAAATTTTTAAAATTTATTAAATGAATATTACAGTAATAGGATCTGGATATGTTGGGTTAGTTTCAGGAGCTTGCTTTTCGGAAATGGGAAATAGGGTTACTTGCGTGGATATAGACCCCGTTAAGATTGAAAAACTAAATAAAGGGATCCTTCCTATTTTTGAACCTGGTTTGGAACAGATGGTTCTAAAAAACGTTAAAAACAAAAACTTACTTTTTAAAATAAATTTAGGAGAAGCCATTAGCGACGCTGAAATTGTTTTTATTGCGGTGGGAACGCCTATGGGCGACGACGGTTCTGCAGATTTACAATATGTTTTAGCAGTTGCTAAATCCATTGGAGAAACCATGGTGAAAGAGTTGGTGGTAGTAGATAAATCTACAGTGCCTGTTGGAACTGCAGATCAAGTAAAAGCGACCATTCAAAAAGAGTTAGATCTACGGAATTCTGACTTACAGTTTGATGTGATTTCTAATCCTGAATTTTTAAAAGAGGGAGCTGCTATTAGTGATTTTATGAAACCTGACCGTGTAGTGATTGGAGCAGATTCTGAGATCGCCTTTAAAAAAATGAAGGAATTGTATAGTCCTTTTTTTAGATCTCATGATCGTTTTATTGCTATGGATATCCGTTCTGCTGAAATGACGAAGTATGCTGCCAATGCAATGCTGGCTACAAAAATATCTTTTATGAATGAAATTGCCAATATTTGCGAAAAGGTTGGTGCCGATGCGAATCAAGTGCGCATTGGAATTGGTTCAGATCAACGAATAGGATACAGCTTTATTTATCCAGGAGCAGGATATGGAGGGGCTTGTTTTCCAAAAGATGTAAAAGCACTGTCTAAAATAGCTGAAAATAACGATTATACTGCACAATTAATTATTGCAGTAGAAAAAGTAAATAATGCACAGAAATTAGTCATCGCTCAAAAAATAGTAAATCGTTTTGGAGAAGATCTAACCGGTTTTTCTTTTGGTATTTGGGGCTTGGCCTTTAAACCAGGTACAGATGACATGCGAGAAGCACCATCCATTCATACAATTAAAGAATTGGTGAAACGAGGTGCAAAAATAAAAGCCTATGATCCGAAAGCTGTTAATCAAGCTAAAGAGCACTACCTCAAGGGGATTGAAAATATAACCTATGTATCCTCGAAGTATGAGGTTTTAAAAGACTCGGTTGCATTAATATTACTAACAGAATGGAAAGAGTTTCGTTCGCCTGATTTTGAAGAAATTAAAGCACAATTAAAAAGTTCGATTATTTTTGATGGGCGTAATCAATATATAGCTTATGATCTGGAGAATAAAGGTTTTGAATATTACAGAATTGGAAAATAAATGAATTTAAATAAAACAACTAAAATTTACATAGCTGGTCATAGAGGTATGGTGGGTTCTGCGGTTTGGAGGGCATTAAAATCTAAAGGCTATTCTAATTTAATTGGTAAAACTAGCAGCGAGTTGGATTTAAGAAATCAACAAGCTGTTAATGAGTTTTATGGTATAGAAAAACCCGAAGTTGTAATTGATGCAGCAGCTAAAGTTGGTGGGATTCAAGCTAACAATGATTATCCCTATCAGTTTTTGATGGAAAATATGCAGATTCAAAATAATTTGATTGACGGTGCATTCAAATCTAGAATTGATAAGTTTATCTTTTTAGGTAGTTCTTGTATTTACCCCAAGTTTGCCTCTCAGCCTTTAAAAGAGGAATATTTACTAACGGATTCATTAGAACCCACCAATGAGTGGTATGCATTGGCGAAAATTTCTGGGGTAAAGGCCTGCGAATCCATTTGCAAACAATATGGTAGAGATTTTGTAAGCTTAATGCCTACAAATTTATATGGTTCTCACGATAATTTTGATTTACAAACTTCTCATGTTTTACCTGCTATGCTCCGTAAATTTCATGAGGCTAAAATAAATAACCATTCAGATGTGACGCTTTGGGGAAGTGGAACTCCCATGCGCGAATTTTTGTTTGTAGATGATATGGCAGAGGCAGTGGTTTTTGCTTTAGAAAACAATTTACCAGAATATTTATATAATATAGGTACTGGTAAAGATATTACTATTAAAGAATTGGCTGAAACCATTCAAAAAGTTATAGGACACCAAGGAAATATTATATGGGATACCAGTAAACCCGATGGTACACCAAGAAAACTAATGGATGTGTCTAAAATGTCAGCAAATGGTTGGGAATATGCAACAGAATTAGAAGAGGGTATAAGAAAGACTTACCAATGGTATACAGAGAATATAGATTCAATTAAAGAAATAAAATTACAATAATGAAAGTAGCTTTAATCACTGGTGTTACAGGGCAAGATGGTTCTTATTTAGCAGAATTATTATTAGAAAAAAGGTATATAGTACATGGTATAAAAAGAAGGTCGTCACTTTTTAATACGGCTAGAATTGACCATCTTTATCAAGACCCTCATGACCCTAATCAACGCTTTAAATTACATTATGGTGATTTAACTGACGCAATGAATTTAACACGTATTATACAAGAATGCCAACCCGATGAAATATACAATTTAGGTGCGATGTCTCATGTTGCAGTATCCTTTGATACTCCAGAATATGTTGGTAACGTAGATGCATTGGGTACTTTAAGGATATTAGAGGCGGTACGTATTTTAGGTCTGGAGAAAAAAACAAAAATTTACCAAGCCTCCACTTCTGAATTGTATGGTGGGATGCCTGAGAATAAAAATGAAAAAGGGTTTTATGATGAAAACTCTCCTTTTTATCCAAGATCTCCCTATGGAGTAGCAAAAATTTATGGTTTCTGGATTACAAAAAATTATCGTGAGGCCTATAATATGTTTGCTTGTAATGGTATTTTATTTAACCACGAGTCTCCAAGACGAGGAGAAACTTTTGTTACAAGAAAGATTACTCGTGCCGTTGCAAAAATAGCCCTTGGTCTTCAAGAAAAATTTTACCTAGGCAATTTAGATGCTCAGCGAGACTGGGGACATGCTAAGGATTATGTTCGTATGATGTGGATGATTTTACAAGCAGAACAACCAGAAGATTGGGTGATTGCTACAGGGACAACCACCAAAGTTCGTGATTTTGTTCGTTTGGCATTTAAAGAAGTAGGGATTGAGCTTGAATTTAAAGGAGTGGGTGTAGAAGAGAAAGCTTTTGTTATTGCCTGTCATCATAAAGATTTTCAAGTAACAATAGGTAAAGAGGTATTATCTGTAGACCCTTCATATTTCAGACCAACAGAAGTAGATGTATTGATTGGAGACCCATCAAAAGCTAAACAAAAGCTAGGTTGGGTTCCTGAACATGATTTGGCTTCTTTGGTAAAAGATATGATGGGAGGAGATATTTCTTTAATGAAAAAAGATGTTGATTTGCTAAAAGCAGGTCATGAAATTTTAAAACAAGCTGAGTAATCTATCACAGTTTAGTTTATAGTTTTAAACAGATAGTAATACTTTCAGGAAGTAGATATTTTATTTAGAGTATGATAAAGAAAAAAAATTTAATAATTTTTGGAACTAGACCGGAGGCTATAAAAATGGCACCACTAGTAACACAGTTTTTAGAAGACGAAATATTCGAAACTAGAGTTTGTGTTACAGGACAGCATAGAGAAATGTTAGATCAGGTGTTAAGTTTTTTTGATATTACGCCAGATTATGATCTAAGTTTAATGAAACCTAATCAAAATTTATATAATCTAACAGGCGAAGTATTGGCTGGTTTAAAACCAGTACTTGAATCCTTTAAACCAGATTATGTTTTCGTTCACGGAGACACAACCACAACTATGGCTGCAAGTATTGCTGGTTTTTATTCAGGAGCAAAAGTATGTCATGTAGAAGCAGGTTTAAGAACAAACAATATATTGTCACCCTACCCCGAAGAAATGAATAGGCAAGTAGCTAGTAGAATAGCAACATATCATTTTGCGCCTACTATAAAATCTCAGGAAAATCTATTGAAAGAAAATATTTCTAAAAAAAATATTTTAGTTACTGGAAATACAGTTATAGACGCATTATTAGAAAGTACAGATAGAATAAAAAATCTAGAGAACAAAGAGATTTTAGATCTTAAAGATAAAGTAGATTTTAATAAAAAAACCATTTTAGTTACCGGTCATAGAAGAGAAAATCACGGAAAAGGATTTATAGATATATGTAATGCATTAAAAACAATGGCTATTCATAACACCGATATAGAAATTATATATCCAGTGCATTTAAACCCTAATGTTTTAAAACCTGTACACGAACTTTTAGGAAGTATAAATAATATTCATTTGGTACATCCTTTATCATACCCTTCATTTGTTTGGTTAATGAACCAATCCTATTTAATAATAACGGATAGTGGAGGTGTACAGGAAGAGGCACCAAGTTTAGGTAAACCTGTCTTAGTAATGAGAGATACAACAGAAAGACCTGAAGCGGTTGATGCGGGAACAGTTATTTTGGTTGGAACAAACTCACATAAAATCATAAAAGAGTCACAAGAGTTGTTAGACAATTCAAAAAAATATAATTCAATGAGTGCCTTGCATAATCCCTATGGAGATGGGTTGGCATCAAAAAGAATTATAAACTTTATAAAAAATTTAAATTAATGAACCCAGAAGTAGTAACCATAGGATTAGGATATATAGGATTACCAACGTCAGCTTTAATAGCATCTCATGGTACAAATGTTATGGGTGTTGATATAAACCAAGAAGTTGTAGATACGATCAACCAAGGAAAGATTCATATTGTTGAACCCGACTTAGATCAAATTGTATCCAAAGCAGTTTCAAACGGTTTTTTTAAAGCATCAACTAAACCGATTTCAGCAGATGTTTACCTTATAGTCGTTCCTACACCATTTAAAGGCAATCATGAACCAGATATTTCATTTGTTGAGGCCGCAACAAAAGGAATTATTCCACTTTTAAAAAAAGGTGATTTATATATTATAGAATCGACCTCACCTATCGGTACCACAGAGAAAATGCAGAAACTGATATTTGCATCTAGAGCTGAGCTAGAAGGAGCTATTCATATCGCTTATTGCCCGGAAAGAGTATTGCCAGGAAATGTCATGCATGAACTCGTTGAGAATGACCGTGTTATTGGAGGAATTGACGAAGCATCTACTCAGAAAGCAATCTCATTTTATAGAAAGTATGTAAAGGGAGAATTACATGGTACGAATGCTCGTACTGCAGAAATGTGCAAGTTAGTCGAAAACTCTTCTCGTGATGTTCAAATAGCTTTTGCGAACGAACTTTCTTTAATATGTGATAAGGCAGATATTAATGTATGGGAACTAATAAATCTTGCAAATAAACACCCAAGAGTTAATATTTTACAGCCAGGGTGTGGAGTAGGTGGTCATTGCATAGCAGTAGACCCTTATTTTATAGTCTCAGATTACCCGATGGAATCAAAAATTATTGGAACAGCTAGAGAAGTAAATAATTATAAGTCTTTCTGGTGTGCCGAAAAAATACAAAACGAAAAACTAAAGTTTGAATTAAAATACCGCAGAAAACCTATTACGGCATTAATGGGGTTAGCCTTTAAACCCAATATTGATGATTTGAGAGAATCTCCAGCAAAATATATTGCTCAAAAAGTATTACAAAATTCAAATAATGAAGAGCATTATATTGTTGAACCTAATATTAATTATCATTCAATCTATAAGTTAACAGATTATAAAGAAGCAATAAATAAAGCTGATATTATTGTTTTTTTAGTCGCTCATAAAGAGTTTTTGGGTTTGAAATTTCAGAAAGAAAAAATAATAATGGATTTTAGTGGAATAAATAAAAAATAAATTATGCTAGATTTAAATAATAAATCAATTTTAATAACTGGTGGTACAGGTTCTTTTGGTAAAATGTTCACTAAGCTAATCTTAGAAAGAAATCCAGATGTAAAGCGTTTGGTTATTCTATCTAGAGATGAACAAAAACATTTTAACATGGCTATGGATTTTCCTGAAACCAAATATCCTGCAATGAGATATTTTATTGGAGATGTCCGAGATAAAGATCGTTTAGAGAGAGCTTTTGAAGGTATAGATATAGTAATTCATGCTGCTGCAATGAAACACGTTCATTTAGCTGAATACAATCCCTCTGAATGTATCAAAACAAATATTAATGGTGCAGAAAATGTTATAGCTGCAGCTATCAAATGTGGTGTAAAAGATGTTGTAGCACTTTCAACAGACAAAGCTTGTGCTCCCATTAATCTTTATGGAGCTACCAAATTAACTTCTGATAAGTTATTTATAGCAGCTAACAATATTAAAGGTTCAAAAAACATAAAGTTTTCAGTCGTACGTTACGGTAATGTCATGGGATCTAATGGATCTGTGATGCCTTTCTTTTTAAAGAAAAGGAAAGATGGAGTTCTACCAATAACAGATAAAAAAATGACACGTTTTAATATTTCTCTAGAAGATGGTTGTCAGATGGTATTTGACGCTATCGAAAAAGCTTGGGGGGGTGAATTATTTGTTCCGAAAATACCGTCTTATAAAATTGTTGATGTTGCAACCGCTATCGGACCTGATTGTCGTCAAGATGAAGTAGGGATAAGACCCGGTGAGAAATTACATGAAGAAATGATAACTGTATCTGATGCAATTAATACTTATGACATTGGAAAATATTACGCAATTTTACCTCAAAAAACAATTTTTCAAAGAGAGAAATTCATCAATCATTTTAATGCAAAATTAGTAGATTCAAATTTTTCCTATAACTCTGGAGACAACGAAGTTTGGGAAACAATAGAATCTTTAAGAAAATTAGTTAAAATTCATGTAGATCCTAGTTTCACAGTATAATGAATAAGATACCTTACGGAAGACAACATATAGATCAAAAAGATATTGATGCAGTGGTATCAACTTTACAATCTGATTACCTAACACAAGGTCCTAAGATTGGACAGTTTGAATCTAAATTTGCAGAGTATGTTGGGTCTAATTATGCTGTAGCTGTAAACAATGCTACTTCTGGTTTACACCTTTCTGTTCTTGCTTTAAATTTATCTAAGGGAGATAGAGTAATTACAACTCCTATTACATTTGCTGCTTCAGCAAATTGTATCCGCTATGTTGGAGCAGAAGTTTGGTTTGCAGATATTGATCCATATACGTATTTGTTAGATATTAATTCTGTAAAAGAATTAATTGAATCTAAACCCAAAGGGTTTTTTAAAGGTATAATTCCTGTGGATTTTGCAGGATTACCTGTTAATATGGAAGATTTCAGAGCTATGGCAGACAATCATAATCTTTGGATCATCGAAGATGCTTGTCATGCACCTGGTGGTTACTTCATAGATAGTAAGTCTGAAAAAAACTTTTGTGGAAACGGGAGTTACGCTGATATTGGAGTTTTTTCTTTTCATCCCGTAAAACATATTGCTTGTGGAGAAGGAGGAATGCTTACTACAAATTCCAAAGAACTATATGATAAGTTAATGCTGTTAAGAACTCATGGAATTACCAAAGAGAATATGCTTGAGAACCATGGAAACTGGTATTATGAAATGCGAGAACTTGGTTTTAATTATAGATTAACAGATTTTCAGTCTGCACTAGGAATTACTCAATTAGCAAAAAATAATAAAGGAGTAGAAAGAAGAAATCAAATTTCCCTAGCCTATAAAAAAGCATTTGAAGGTAAGGTTAAGTTTCAAGATTTACCCAATGATAGGTATAATGCACATCATCTTTTTATTATTGAGGTTGAAAACAGAAAAGGCCTGTATGATTTTCTACATTCTAAAGGGATATTAGCACAAATTCATTATGTGCCTGTGCATACCATGCCGTATTATAAAAATATAGGATACATACATGCTGATCTTAAACATGCAGAAAAATATTATTCTAAGTGTATCAGTTTACCAATGTATCCAACGCTTTCAAATGAAGAGCAAAGTTATGTAATAAAGAATGTTCTAGAATTTATCTCAAATGAATAGTAAATTAATTTTAGGAACTGTTCAGTTTGGCTTAAAATATGGAATTAACAATACTATTGGAAAACCTTCAAATGATGAAGTGTTAAGTCTTTTAAAAGTTGCTTACAATTCTGGAATTAGAATTTTAGATACCGCTGAGGCATATGGAAATGCTCATCAGTTAATTGGAAATTATCATAATATACGAGATAATTCTAAATTTAAAATTATTACTAAATTACCCCATGACATTAAACATAATTTAATAAAGAGTAAAGTTATTGAGTACCTCAACTTAATGAAAGTTAATACTCTGGATGTAATGATGTTTCATTCATTTGATTCTTTCAAATCTAATTATAATGCATTAAAAACATTAAGTGAATTAAAATCTAATGTTTTAATTAATAATATTGGAGTTTCTGTCTATACCAATACTCAATTAGAAAGCTTACTCAATGAAGATTTAATTACAGTTGTACAATTGCCATTTAATTTATTAGATAATTTTAGCGTTAGAGGAGATTTAATAAATAGGCTCAAGGAAAAAGGAAAAGTAATTCATACAAGATCTGCTTTTCTTCAAGGTTTATTTTTTAAAAAATCAACTGATGACATATCGATCGTTCAGGCTCTAAAACCCCATCTTGAGACCTTAAATAAAATTGCAAAAAAACAAGGTTGTTCAATGGAAGCATTAGCACTAAGCTACTGTATTAAACAAAATAATATAGATAATGTCATCATAGGTGTTGATTCCATATCTCAATTGAATGCTAATATAAAAGCCGCTTCTTATGAAGTTAATGAAGAAGCTTTTGAATGTATTAATAATATAGATGTTGAAAATATAGATTTATTAAACCCATCATTATGGAAGTAAAGACATCATTGATTACACAGGCCAGATCAGGAAGCACGAGGTTGCCTGGAAAAATACTTAAGAAAATTAATGATGAATCTTTACTAGAAATACACTTAAAGCGTTTAAATAAGTGTAATAATGTTTCTAATATTATAGTTGCTACTACTGATAAACCTGAGGATAAAGTTATTTATGACTATGCAATAGATTGGGGTTTTAATTCCTTTAGAGGTTCTGAATCTGATGTATTAGATCGATTTTATCAAGCTGTAAGAAAGGAAAAACCAGATTGGATAGTAAGAGTGACTTCAGATTGCCCTTTAATAGACCCAATTTTAGTAGATAAGCTAATTAATTTTGCACATGATAATAATACAGACTATTGTTCAAATACTTTAGTTGAAAATTATCCTGATGGTCAAGATATTGAAGTTTTTAAATTTTCAGCTCTTGAGGCAGCATGGAAAAATGCTAATTTATCTTCAGATCGTGAACATGTTACTCCATATATTCGAAACAACTCTGATTTCAAAGGAGCTAGCTTATTTACAGCTTTAAATTATCCTTGTGTTTCGAATTACTCAAAGATTAGAATGACAGTAGATGAGACCAAAGATTTTAATTTAATAAAAATTCTAATTAAGGATTTAGGTACTGATAAAACTTGGTTAGAGTATACGAATCATATAATTAAAAATGATTTAAATAAAATAAACAATTCAATTATTCGAAATGAGGGATTATTAAAATCCTTAAAAAATGATTAAAATGGGAAAAGGACAAGAGTTATATAATAAGGCAAAAAAAATAATCCCTGGAGGTACCATGTTATTATCCAAAAGACCTGAAATGTTTTTACCAGAACAATGGCCTTCTTATTTTTCTAAAGCAAAAGGTTGTTCAGTTTGGGACCTTGAAGGAAATGAGCTAATCGATATGTCGATAATGGGTATTGGAACGAATACTTTAGGGTATGGTAATGACAAAGTTGATGCTGCTGTTATGGAAACAATTAGAAAAGGCAATATGAGTACTTTAAATTGCCCTGAAGAAGTTTACTTAGCTGAAAAATTAATAGAAATTAACCCTTGGGCTGATATGGTGCGTTTTGCTCGAAGTGGTGGTGAAGCAAACTCAATAGCTATTCGAATTGCTAGGGCTGCATCAGGAAAAGACAATGTCGCAATTTGTGGGTATCACGGTTGGCACGATTGGTATTTGTCAGCTAATCACAACCAGGGAGATGATTTGTCATCTCATTTATTGTCAGGACTCAATCCTAATGGAGTTCCAAAGAATTTAAAAAACACTGTATACCCTTTTAATTATAATAACTTTGAAGAGCTATTGTCAATAGTTAATACTAATAATATTGGTGTTATTAAAATGGAAGTTGTTCGTAATTTTGGTCCAGAAGATAATTTTTTACAAAAAGTTAGAGAATTAGCAACTAAACGTAATATTGTTTTAATTTTTGATGAATGTACATCAGGTTTTAGAGAAACCTTTGGTGGAATCTATCAAAAATATGGTGTTGAACCGGATATGGCCATGTATGGTAAAACTCTTGGAAATGGATATGCTTTAACTGCAGTAGTTGGCAGAAAGTCAGTGATGGAAGCTGCTCAAAATACTTTTATAAGTAGTACTTTTTGGACAGAAAGAATAGGTCCAACCGCAGCACTTGCAACTTTAGAGGTTATGGAAGAAACTAAATCATGGGAGGTAATTACCAATATTGGAAAGAAAATGAGACAAGGCTGGCAAAAGTTAGCAGATGAACACAATTTGGAAATTAATATTTCGGGAATTCCGTCATTAAGCACCTATAGTTTTAAAAGTAATAAAAGCCTTGAATATAAGACACTTATTGCACAAGAAATGCTTAAAAAAGGATACTTAGCTAGTACTAATTTTTATGCATCAACAGCTCATAATGAAGTTAATTTAAATCTATATTTTGAAGCTCTTAATGATGTTTATAATATTATTAGTGCCTGTGAAAAAGGGAATATACAAATTGAAGGTTTATTAGAGGGCCCGTTATGTCACTCAGGATTTAAGAGGTTAAATTAATGAAAAAATACAAGGTTTTAAAAAAAAACATCTTTTCAAATTCAGAATTTAAAATAGTTCCAATTCGGTTTGAGGATCGAATACATATTATGAACTGGCGAAATGAACAAATGTATCATTTAAGGCAAGATAAACCACTAACAGAAAAATCTCAAGAGGATTATTTTAATGAATCTGTTGCTAGGCTATTTGATCAGGAAAAACCGAATCAAATTTTATTTTCCTATCTCAAAAATGATCAGTGTATTGGATACGGTGGTTTAGTTCATATAAATTGGGTTGAAAGAACAGCAGAGGTTTCTTTCATTATGAAAACTTCACTTGAAAGAGATGAGTTTGACCTACATTGGTCTTCATATCTAAATATGATAAAAAAAATAGCATTTGAAGAATTGAAATTTCAAAGTATATACACTTATGCTTATGATTTACGACCGTTTTTATATCCAACTCTAGAAAAAAATAATTTTAAACTAAAAATACATTTGAAAGATGAAATTGAAATTGATAAAAAAAAAATAGATGTTTTTATTCATGAATGTATTAACCCAGTTTCATTTTTGAAAGTAAGAGAAGTTACAAAAAATGACTCTGAATTAATTTTTAATTGGTCTAACGATCCTTTAGTAAGGTCTCAATCTTTTAAATCGAATATGATTGAATTTAAGAATCATGAAAATTGGTTAAAAGAAAAATTAATAAATAACAATTCTCTTTTATTAATTAACCAATTTAAAAATAATAATATAGGCTTGGTTAGATTTGAGGTTGAAAAAGACAATTGTACTGTAGGAATACTATTAGATAAAAAATATAGAGGGCAAGGTTTATCATCATTAATGTTGAGAATTAGCAGTGCTTTCTATTTTAATAGATTTTTGATTCCAATTTCAGCCTATATTAAAGAATCAAACATAGCATCCATCAAATCTTTCGAAAAGGCTGGGTATAAGTTTTTTAATAATATAACTGTAAATGGATTTAATACTTTAGTTTATAAATTGGAAAAAATATGATTAATAATAGATGTTTTATCATTGCTGAGCTATCTGCTAATCACGGTGGAAAACTTGAAACTGCTTTAGAAACTGTTAGAGCAGCTAAAAGAGCAGGGGCTGATGCTATTAAAATTCAAACTTATACTGCAGATACAATAACTTTAAATTCAAATAAAGATTGTTTTAAAATAAACCAAGGGACACATTGGGACGGACAATTCCTATATGATTTATACAAAACTGCATCATTGCCTTGGAAATGGCATGCCAAAATATTTAAAGTTGCAAAAGAAGAAGGTCTTGTTTGCTTTTCGTCTCCTTTCGATCTCACTGCTATTGATTTTTTAGAAGAGTTAGAAACTCCAATTTACAAAATAGCTTCATTTGAAATCACTGATATTCCATTGATAGAATATGCAGCAAGCAAAGGAAAGCCTATGATTATTTCTACAGGAATTGCTGAAGTTGAAGATATAGAGCTGGCAATTGAGACCTGTAGAAAGGTTGGTAATAATGATATCACAATACTTAAATGTACTTCTGCTTATCCTGCTGATCCAAAAGATGCAAATTTATTAACTATTCCAGATATTAAATCAAAATTTGGAGTCAAAGCAGGTTTATCTGACCATACAATGGGAATAGAAGGGCCAGTAGTTGCAACTGTTTTGGGAGCAACTGTCATAGAAAAACATTTCATATTAGACAAATCAATTGGTGGGCCAGATGCTCATTTTTCTCTAGACGAAAAAGAGTTTACTGAAATGGTTACTGCAGTCAGAAAAGCAGAACAAATGATAGGAAGTGTTGATTATGAAATGACTGATAAGAAAAAGAAAAGCAGACAGTTCTCTAGGTCACTATTCGTAGTGAAAGATATAAAGGCGGGTGAGGTTATAACGAAAGAAAATGTTAGGAGCATAAGACCAGGTTATGGACTTCATCCAAAATACTTAAAGAAAATTATAGGTAAGAAAATAAATAAATATGTAGATAGAGGGACTGCTTTTTCAATTGATATGATATCTGAATTATAAATGTTAAAAAAAATTATTTCAAATACTATCGCTAATTATTTATTAAAAGCTGTTCAGCTTTTTTTAAACTTATTAGCTATCCCGATTTTAATAAGTAATTTAGGGGAAGAAGGATTTGGACTTATACTTTTTGCAAGTATTGTAGTTGGGTATTTCAATATTTTAGAATTAGGTATTACTGATGGTGTTACTAAATACGTTTCTCAATATTTAGAAACTAAAGAGTATAATAAAGTTCAAAGTGTTATCAATACTTCTTTAATATTTTTTATAGGCATTGGACTCCTAGTGAGCTTAATTCTTATTATCTGGGTCTTATTAGGTGGTGTTTCTTGGTTGAATTTAGATCTAGATTTGTCAGTTAGTTCAGATAAAATATTTTTATTTGCCAGTGCTATAGCTTTGATATCCTGGCCGCAACTTTTGCTTAAGGGTATCTTCAAAGGAATTCAAGATTTTGTTACTTTAAATATCTTAATAGGAATTGGAAGAATAATTTCAGTTGTTTCAGCAATATTGGCAGTAATTTATACAAACTGGGAAATTGAATATATATTTTTACTTTTTAATCTAGATAAAATTCTTTTAACCTTTATTCAGTTTAAAATATTAAAAAAGAAATTACCATTTTGGAAATTTTCAGTTTTCGATTTCAATAAAGATACGTTTCGATTTATTTTTTCTTTTAGCGGATGGATAATGCTTGGGCAAGTAGCCGTAATGTTAGAATATCAATCAGATCAAATAGTAATCCTTAGCTTTCTTTCAGCATCATTTTTGGCGACTTACACTGTTGTTTTTTATTTATTTAGAATGATACAACAGATTTCTGGTCTAGCTGGATCAGCAGTTATGCCGGCAATAAGTCAACTTAACGAAAGTTCGAATTCATCAGATATTAAAAAAATTATAAATGTTGGAGTTAAAATGCACAACTTGTTTTTTGTGCCAATTACTTTAATGCTTTTTTTTATTGCAGAACCCTTTATTAAGTTATGGGTTGGAGTAAAATATTTAGATTATTTATGGTTGATAAAAATAAGTATCATATTTCAACTTATATGGCAATCTAGTGCACTCTTTGGGCAAATTTATTTAGGATTAGGTTATTCAAGAAAACCTGGAATTATTGCAATTATTATTGGTGTTTTAAATTTAATAACAAGTATTATTTTAGTAAATTATATTGGTTTATCTGGCGTTATATTAGGAACTATTTGTGTTGGTGTTTTGTCTGTACCAATTGGCATTAACTGGATGTTGAAAGATGTTGATATCAGTTTTAAAGATTTTTTCCTAAATATCATTGGTAGAACACAACTTCCATTAATTATTGGCTCTTTATTGTTTTTTTTTGTTTTAGATTGGATTAATGATATAGACAACTGGCTCATGTTAGTAATTGTATCCTCAACAATGTTATTATACTTAATTTCTATTGGATATTTATTTGTCTTAAATGAAAAAGAAAAGAATTTTTTTAAAAAGATATTTTTAAAAAGCTAAAGAGTTAATGAAAACGTTACAGTTAACAAATATTAAATTAAAAAACATTGTTCCCGACTTCTATTTAAGTGAAGATGCATTAATTTTTCCTGAATGTAAATCACTTAAAAATAAAATTTTAGTAACATCCTTTTTAAACGATAACAAATTAATAACTGAATTCAAAAAAGAGGTAAATGAAAATTATAATTTAATTTTACCAGTGTTAGTAGATTATTTAAATCATATTCATAATGAAAATTATAATAATATTTATTGGGAAAGGGTTGTTGGTTTTTGGTTACAATCTATAATCACTAATTACCTAGACAAGTATAAAAGACTTAATCTGGCTTTTGAAAAAGAGCCACACATCCAAACAACATCACTTTCATTTTCGAGTTTTCAAATACCGCTAAGTACCAGAGAATTCCTAAATGCCATTAGAGAAAACGATTTTTTTCATTTACAACAGTATTCTGTTATTTTAAAGGATTTTTATATTGAATTTGCAGAATTTATTGATGAGTTACCCTATTCTATTAATACAGATGTAAAAACAAATAATAAAATAAAATTATCTAAGTCTATTAAAATTAAAATCAGGGAGATATTTCTCTCATTTATAGATAAAGGATATACGAGTAAAATTACATTTTATGTTAGTTTGTTTTCAAAAAAAGATTTGTTTACTTTTTTCTGGAAAAGTAGATTTAGATATGCTCCCATTTTTAAAGATTCAACTGTAAAAGTAAAAAGAGATATAGATGTTAATTTGAGAAATCAAATAAGTGATTTTTCTACTAAAAATAATTTTGCAGATTCAATTCTTCATAATTCAGTTAGGTATTTTTTTCCGATAGAATTATTAGAGGGATATGATATAATATCACAAGAAACATCAAAACATTTAAATAAGAATATTCCGCTATCTATCTTTACAGGCATTGGTTTTTCTTGGAGTTCTAAATTTTCAATTTGGGCTGCAAAATGTGCAGATTTAGGCACTGTATTATATGGTATGCAACATGGAGGTACCTATGGAGAAGTTCAAATTTTAGGTGGTGAAGCTCTTGAAAGAAAATTAACAGATCATTATATTACTTGGGGTTGGAATGAAGATGAAAAAACAGTGCCATTACCAGCTTCAAGATTAATTAGCCGACAAGAAAAAAATACAAATAAAAAAACAAATGATATTTTATGGATATCCACAACAGATAGTAGGTATAATTATTTTGTAGGTCACATTGTATTTGGAAATAGATTTTTACAATATTTTAAACATCAACAAGATCTTTATTCTCTTATAGAAACAAAAACTCAAAAAAAAATAAAAATTAGATTATACCCAAATGACTTTGGATGGAAATTGAAAGAAAGGTGGCTAGATAAATTTAAAAAAATTAATTTTGCGGATAACAAAGAGAATTTTATACTTCAATCTTTAAAGTCAAAATTAGTTATAGTTGATCATTTTGGAGGCACTACATTTTTGGAATTAATTTCTAAGAATATACCTACAATTATTATTGCTAATCCAGATTTATTTATATTTAGGAAGGATGCTAAGTTGGCTTATAAAGAATTGGAAGAATTTGGAATAGTCTATACCTCAAATAAGGAAGCAGCCAAAAAGATAAACGAAATAATCAAAAATCCTGTCGAATGGTGGAATGAAGAACCTAGATTAGCGGTTTTAGAAAAATTTAAAGAACGATACGCAAAGTCAAGTTCTAATTCTACAAAAGTTTGGTTCCAGTTTTTAAATCAAACTCTAATAAATAATAATCTATAGCTAGTTTAAAGTATGAAAGAAAACATTTTAATCACCGGAGGCTCTGGATTTATTTCAAAATGGTTGACTGAAGCATTAGATAAACTAAGTAATGTTAATATATACCTGCTTTGTAATTCAAATAAAAATTCAACGATATATTCATCAAACGTTGAGAAAGTATATTGTGATATAACTGATATAGATAATTTAATTAAAGTTTTTAATGATGTGAAAATTGATTTCATATATCATTTTGCTGCAAAATCTAAAATTCAAAAATTTTCTATAGAAAACACAAGCACATTTAAAGTTAATATTCAGGGCACATGGAATTTATTAGAATTAGCTAGGAAAAAGTCTGTAAAAGGATTTGTAATGGCCTCTTCAATGTCAGTTTATGGAGAGAAAAACCAGATACCATATGATGAGTCTAGTTTATTAGAAGGAAGCTCAAGTTATAGTACTTCCAAAATATGTGCAGAAGAAATCGCTGAATTTTATAGTAAAACTTATAATATTCCAATTGTTACTTTGAGATTAGGAATGATTTTTGGCGGAGGCGATAATGAATTATCCCGTTTAATACCCAGCATAGTATATTCATTGCTAAACAAACAAAATATACATTTAAAGAGTACTGAAAACACTACAATAGATCCTCTGTATATAAAAGATCTGGTTAGTGCACTCTTACAGCTGTTGTATTATTTTAAAACAAATAATATTGGTTATGAAATTATGAATATTTCTAGTAATGAAGCTATAACGATAAGTGAAATAGCTAACACCTTAGTTTCTATTTCAAAAAATGAAAAAACTATAATTTCATATGGTGAGCTAAATAGTAAAAAGAAATATATGAATAACGATAAAGCGATAAGTGAGTTAAACTGGAAAATAAAATATTCATTAAAACAATCTTTAAAAGAAACATACTTATACTATCAAATGAACAAATATGAATATTAAAAATAAAATTAGTGTTTTACATGTGACATTTAATGATGTTTCTGGGGGAGCAGCTAGATATGTGATGAGATTACATAATTCTTTATTAAATCATAGCAATATTTCATCATCAGTTTTAGTAATGAATAAGGAAAGTGACAGCTCACATGTGTTTGAAGTAAAAAATTCTATATCGAAAAAATTTAGCTCTACTATCGATAAAATACCTTCACTAATTTTAAATAATAAAACTAAAAACAAGTTTTCAAGTGGTTTATTTAATGATTTTGTTACATCAGAAATAAAAAAAATTAATCCAGACATTGTTCACTTACATTGGGTTAATAATGGTATGCTTTCCATCAAATCTCTTACAAAAATTAAAAAACCTATTGTTTGGTCTGTTTTAGATATGTGGCCATATACAGGTGGGGCTCATTATGATTTTCAAGAGAGAGAGATCCATGATACATTCCTGTCGAAATATCTTTTTAAACTAAAAACGAAAGTTTATGCAAAAATTGATGTAACTCCAATCGCCATTAGCAAATGGATTAGGCAGGGAATAATAAATAGTGGTTGTATGATGGGAAAAGATGTCAAAATTATTTACCCTAGCCTCAATCTCGCGCTTTTTAGACCTGTAGACAAAACATTTTCAAGAAAACTTTTTAATTTACCTTTAAATAAGAACCTTATTTTGTTTGGCGCAATTAATTCAACTGGCGATCCCAGAAAAGGTTTTTCTGAACTAATATTAGCCATAAATAAAATTGATGATATAGATTTTAAGTCAAATACGGAGATAGTTGTTTTTGGCTCATCAAATTCAGATTTTGCCCTTGATTTAGATATTAAAGTTAATTTTGTAGGAAAGATTAAGTCTGATTATGGCCCATTTGATGATGCAACTTTAAGTGCTTTATATTCTACCGCTTCAGTTACAGTTACTCCTTCGCTGCAAGAGGCATTCGGTCAAGTTGCTATAGAGTCTATGTCTTGTGGTGTTCCGGTAATAGCTTTTGAAAAAACTGGTTTAGAAGATATAGTTACTCATAAAAAGGATGGTTTTCTATGTAAAAGCGGCGATATAGGAAATCTTGCTGAAGGAATAATTTGGGGGCTAGAGAATTCAAGTAGTTTATACAATAATTGTGTAAATAAGGCGAATAAATTATTTGACGATAAAAAAACATCTTTACAATTAATTGAATTATATAAAAATAAAATTAAAAATAAATGAAAGCAGTAATTTTAGCAGGTGGTTTTGGAACTAGATTAAGTGAAGAAACAATTTTAAAACCTAAACCATTAGTAGAAATAGGTGGAATGCCAATTTTATGGCATATCATGAAAATTTATTCAGCACACGGTATAAATGATTTTATTATATGTCTTGGTTATAAAGGATATATGATTAAAGAGTACTTTTATAATTATACTATTCATAGTTCAGATCTTTGTGTAAACTTGAAAGAAAATTCATATGAAATATTGAATAATAAGAATGAATCTTGGAAAATTACTCTTGTAGATACTGGGTTAAATTCCATGACCGGTGGCCGACTTAAACGAGTAGCTAAGTATTTAGATAATGAAGATTTTTGTTTTACTTATGGAGATGGTGTAAGTAATGTTGATATTACTGCGCTAGTGAAGCAACATAAAGATTTAAATAAAATAGCAACTCTAAGCGCTGTTTCGCCAGGTGGTAGATTTGGAGCTATAAAAATGTTAGGTAATACTATTAAAGCGTTTGATGAAAAACCAGAAGGTGGGCTAGGATTAATTAATGGAGGTTTTTTCGTGTTATCTCCAGAAATTTTCGATTATATAGATGGAGATTCTACCGTTTTTGAAAGAGAGCCTCTTGAAAAGCTTGCAAGTCTAGACCAACTAATGGCATACAAACATAGTGGATTTTGGCAATGCATGGATACAATTAGAGATAAGCAACATTTAGAAGAACTTTGGAATAATGAAAATACACCTTGGAAAATATGGTAATTAAAAATAAATTTTGGTTAGGAAAGAGAGTTTTAATTACTGGGCATACGGGCTTTAAAGGAGCTTGGTTGTCTTTGTACTTAAAAAAATTAGGAGCTGAACTTTGCGGAGTGTCTCTTCCACCTCCTACAACACCTTCTCTATTCGAGTTAGTGAATTTGAAGGATCAGGTTAAAAGTGAAAATTGTGATATACGTGATATAAAATCTTTAAATAAAATATTTAAAGACTTTAAACCGGAAATTGTATTTCACCTTGCTGCCCAACCATTAGTTGGTCTTTCCTATGAAGATCCTATAGAGACTTATGATGTAAATGTTATGGGAACATTATATGTCTTAGAAGCAATTAGACACACAGAAAGTGTGAAATCTGCTATAATGATTACTACGGACAAATGTTATGAAAATAAAGAGTGGGTTTGGGGATATAGAGAAAAAGATGAATTGGGAGGCCATGATCCTTATAGCAGTAGTAAAGCTGCAGCTGAAATTTTAATTAAATCTTACAGAGATTCATATTTTAAAAATAGCAAAAGAGAAATTAATATAGCATCCGTAAGAGCTGGAAATGTAATTGGCGGCGGAGATTGGGCAGTAGATAGATTAATTCCTGATATTTTTAAAACTATTACTCAAAAGAAAGAATTTGAACTAAGAAACCCAAATGCAGTTAGACCATGGCAGCATGTATTAGATCCATTAACCGGATATATACTTTTGGCAAAGAAATTATATGAAAGCCAGGAAGACTTTACTGGAGCTTGGAATTTTGGACCTGACTATAAGCAGACAAAAACCGTCGGAGAGATAATTGATTTCGTACAAAGAAATTTAAAGAATAAGTTCGTAGTTAATTTAAAAGAACAGAATACTTACAAAGAAACAACTTTTCTGAAATTAGATAGTACAAAATCTAATTCAAGATTAAATTGGAAATCAATTTGGGACATTAATAAAACCTTAGAAAAAACAGTTGATTGGTATTTGTCATTTGACAAAGATATTAACGTTTTAAAGTTAACAAACAATCAAATTGATGAATATATTAAGGATTCTCTCTCTGATTAATAATATCTTAATTATAGATTAAATATTTTGAAAGAAAAATCACTCTGTTTATTTGCATTTTTTTTGCCTTTAGAGCAAATGTTATTTTATGTTTTTGGAATACAGAGTGAGCTAAAACCCTATAGAGTATTTTTAATCTTAGCTTTTATAATTACTTTTCTAGATAAAAGTTTTATATATTATAAACTAAACAAAGTATTCCAATCATTTATTTTTATTTTTATTTACGGTTTACTCATTGGATTATTTAGAATTGGATTAGGTAAAGGGGAGTTAAACTATCTAACAAACCCAGCTACACATTATCTGATGGGTTTAATAATTTTTTATTTATTATCCAATATTAAAAATGAAAAATGTTTATATAAAATTTCAAATTATTTCATTATTGGTCTTTTGATTTCATCACTTTACGGCTTTTATAATTTTATATTTGTTGATAATAATCACTTTAGATTAAGAGGTTTTTTTAACAATCCAAACCATATGGCTTTTGCTATAAATTTTATATCACCATTTCTAATTTATAAAATAAAAGCTCAAAATAATAAATTAAATTTCATAATTTTTTTATTTTTTTCAACTGTAGTTTTTTTTACAGGATCCAGAACAGGTTTATTACTTCAAATACTTTTACTTTTATATTTAATTATAATTTTTAGTAAAAATATTTTTAAAGTTGTTGTATCATTTTTTCTTATGTTGATATCTTATTTCATTATTTTAAGGCCAATTCTAGGACTTAATTTAAATTTTTTAAGCCGTTTTGAGTTGTCAAATATAAAAGAGGCGTCTGGAAGATTAGATATTTTAGATGCTGCTATATCTTTAGGGATTGATACTTTTTTCACAGGTGTCGGAATAGGTCAATATAGGTTTTATCATTTAGACTATATTTCATCAAGTGCTTACAGTACTCTTTTTGAATATGAACTTTCGACTCACAATCATTTTTTAGACATTTTGGTCAATTATGGCTTTATTCCATTTTTAATTTTTTTAGTTATTATTTTTAAAATTTTCATTTTTTATTTTAGATATCTACATATTGATTTTTATAAATTTTGTTTATTCACTTTATTTATTTTAGTTGTTTCATCAATTTCTCAAGAAATGCTTAACTTCCCAATGTATTGGGCATTTTTGAGTTTACTTACTATACCTTTCAATAACAATTTTTCTTATGAATAAAAACATAATCGTATCTTTTGTGATACCAACATTTAATTCTGAAAAATACATAGAAGAATGTATTCTGAGTATTCTAAATCAAAGTATTGATAATTTTGAAATTATTATTGTTGATGGAATCTCAACTGATGATACATTAAAAATACTAGAGAAGTATCGCAAATTTATTTCAATTTTAATTAGTGAGAAGGATAATGGTATTTATGATGCTATCAATAAAGGGATTAAGTTATGCAAGGGGAGTTTAATAAAAATTTTGAATTCTGATGATGCTCTAACTCATAATTCATTGATAAGAGCCTTGGAAGTTTATAATGATAATTCAAAGAAGTTTAAAAATGAATTTTTGATAATGAGCAAAATTGAAAGGATTAATTTAGATGGAAAAAAAATTGCGACATGGGGAAAGTTTAATAATGTCCTTTTTTTTGAAAACCTTTTACACCCCTCTTGGTATGTACCTAGAGAAATTTACGATAATTATGGATTATATAGTCTAAAATATGATATAGCAGCAGATTACGAGTATTTTATGAGGTTGAAAAAGTCGAAAGTTAAATTGTTAAAGTCGAAAACTCCATATACTAAATACAGAGAGGGTGGTGCTTCCAGGGGTGGTACAGGTAAATATGAAGTCTATGAAATTAAAAAGATTTATAAAGGGGTTGTAATGGCTAACTTACTATTACTTCAGATGAGATTACTTATTTTACTATCGAAAATAAAGAATTTTATATCTTTTTAATAATATGTATTATATAAAAAAAATCTTCAGGTTCTTTCGTATGCTAATTGCTACTAATTTTAAAGGTATTGATAGTGGAATTAATTTAGTTATTGCACCAGGAGTCAAAATATATCCATCAAAATTTGTAAAAATTGGCAACAATGTTATGATAGGAAGAGATGTGATCATTTCAACAAGTCAATCAGGTAGAAGTCCAGTTTTTATTGGTGATGACGTTATGATAGCCCACAGATCTCTAATCATTGGAGGCAATCACAAACATTCCAGGATAGATATACCAATGAACAATCAAGGAGAAGGAATTCAAGGATCAATTATTATTGAAAGTGATGTATGGATTGGAGCAGGTTGTATTATATTGACAGGAGTAACAATTGGAGAGGGTTCAATAATTGGTTCTGGATCTATTGTCACGAAAGATATTCCTAAATATTCTGTTGCCGTAGGATGTCCTGCAAAAGTAATTAATAAAAGAAAAAATGAAATTGTATCATCGGAGTAAATATTATTTAGCAAAAGCTATTTTAAGAGCTTATGTATTTAAGTTATTTAATTTAAAAAATTTTAAATTTTCAAATTTGGTTATAATTGGATATAAATCAGGGTTTTATTCCAAAAACAATGGAAAAATACATATTGGTGAAAAGTCGTTTTTTTTTGATAATGTAGAAGTTCAATCCCGTGGTTTATTGAAAATAGGAAATAATGTACACGTTAATAATCATTCAAGAATTGTTGCTTTAGATAAAATAACAATTGGAAATCATGTTACCATTGCACAATTTGTTAGTATTCTTGATCACGACCATAAATTTGAACTTATTAATGATAAATTAGAATTAGATGGATATACTACATCACCAATAAAAATTGGTAATAATGTTTGGATTTCGGATAAAGTAACAATTCTTAAAGGAGTTACTATAGGAGATAATGTTATTATCGGAGCTAATTCTTTAGTTAATAAAGATGTGAAAAGTAATTCTATTTTTGGTGGAGTCCCTGCTAGGTTATTAAAAAAGTTGTAGGATGCATTACAAAATATTATTAGTAGGTCCTAAAATTAATATTTCTAATAAAAGAGTCTATGGAGGTGGAGTAGGCGGTTATACTAGAAATATGAAAGTATACTTAAAATATTTTAAATTTAATGATTTTGAAATTACACCTTGTTTTCACAGTATTAGAGGTGAAATTAATTTAGGATTTTTAAATGGCCCAATAAGATTGTTTTATGATTTATTTCAGTTATTAAATTGTTTTCTGAAACTAAACATAAAAGGGGTTCATATTATGGCCCAATATAGAGGAGCAATAGTGCGGGAATTTTTTATAGTTTTAATTTCTAATATTTTTAACAAACCAGTACTTTACGAAATAAAAGCAGGTAGTTTTGAGAGTACATACAATTCTAAAAATGGGGTCTATAAATTTTTAATTAAATATATATTAAAAAAATCAAAATTAATTTTAGTTGAAGGTAAAACTTATATGAGTTTTTTAAAGAATAAATTCAATAAGGAATCTACTTTTTTTCCTAATGTTATTCCTTCTGATGAAATCCCGAGTATAATTCCTATGAAATTAGATATTGGTATTACAAGAATATTATTTATAGGTTTCGCTTATGAGGGAAAAGGAGTTTTTGAATTGTATGATGCATGTGAAGAATTGGTACTAAAAGGACATAAAATAAAACTAACAATCGTAGGCGAAATTCATGAAAATTTTAAAAATTATATTACTAAAAAAAGTTTTAATGAATTCTTGAATTTAAAAGGAAAATTAAATCATAATGAGGTATTAGAACAATTTAAAATCAATGATGTTTATTGTTATCCATCAAAGCATCCTGGAGAGGGGCATAACAATACTATAAACGAAGCTTTAATGAGTCAAATGGTTATTTGCTCATCTTTGAATGGTTTTTTAGGTACTTTTCTTAATGAAGACAATTCTTTTCCATTGAAAAAGGTAGAAGTAAAGGAGATAGTGTTAAGGTTGAATGAGATTATTGAAAATAAAAATGTTGCTATTGATAAATCAATTAAAGGAAGGTATTTAATTTTATCTGAATTTAATACTGATAACGTCAAATCAATTTTGGAGAAAGAATATCATAAATTATTAAATTAATGAAACAAATAATACAAGACCTTAAGAAAGGAGATACAATATTAGAAGAGGTTCCAGTACCGAGAGTTAAATTTGGCTCTGTATTGATTAAAACAACTAGAAGCTTAGTTTCTTTAGGTACAGAAAGAATGTTGGTTGATTTTGGAAAAGCTAACTTTTTACAAAAAGCAAAGCAACAACCAGATAAGGTAAAAATGGTATTGGATAAAGTAAAAACTGATGGTTTGCGTCCAACATTAGAAGCTGTTTTTAATAAATTAGGTCAACCACTTCCTTTAGGATATTGTAATGTAGGAAAAGTTGTAGCTGTAGGAAAAGGAGTTACAGAGTTTTCTATTGGAGATAGAGTTGCATCAAATGGAAATCATGCAGAGTTTGTTTGTATCCCTAAAAATTTAGTAACCAAAATTCCAGACAATGTATCAGACGAAGAAGCAACATTTACTGTAATTGGTTCTATTGGATTACAAGGAATTCGCTTATTGAACCCAACATTCGGAGAAACAGTTGTAGTTGTAGGATTAGGATTGATCGGATTGGTAACCGCAGAACTTTTATTAGCGAATGGGTGTAACGTTATTGGTATCGATTTTGATAATGAAAAAATCAGAATAGCCAAAGAAAAAGGAATTACCGTAATCAATCCTTCCGAAGGAACAGATCAAGTAAAGTTTGTTGAATCGTATACTAACAGTGTGGGAGCAGATGGGGTTATAATTACAGCCTCTAATAAAAGCAATGAAATTATTTCTCAGTCTGCAAGAATGTGTCGTAAAAGAGGACGTGTTGTTTTGGTTGGAGTGATTGGTTTAGATATTAGTAGAGCAGATTTCTTTGAAAAAGAAATCACTTTTCAGGTTTCTTGTTCTTATGGGCCAGGAAGATATGATGAAAATTATGAGCAAAAAGGACAAGACTATCCAATCGGATTTGTGCGTTGGACAGAAAAGAGAAATTTTGAAGCTGTTTTAAATGCAATATCTAGAAAAACTTTAGATGTTCAGCCGTTAATTACCGATCGAATTCCTTTACCAGAATATCAGAAAATCTATGGAGATATGGGGAATTCTAAATCCATTGCAGCAATTTTAGAATATTCTTCAGATGTAGAAGTTGTTTCGTCAATAGAAGTCAATAAGAAATCATTTGAAGGAAAGAAAGGAGTGATTGGAATTATTGGAGCAGGAAACTTTACAAGCTCTACAATGATGCCAAATCTAAATAAAATTGATGCAGATGTAAAGTACATTGCAAGTTCAGGAGGGTTGTCTTCCACAATCATGGCAAAAAAATACGGAATTGCAAATTCTACCACGAACTATCAAGAAATGTTAGAAGATGAAAATGTAGATTTAGTTTTTATCACTACGCAACATAATACACATGCAAGAATGGTTGTAGAAACAGCCAATGCTGGAAAAAGCGTTTTTGTTGAGAAACCGTTAGCCATATCAGAAGCAGAATTATCAGAAGTGATAGAAAGCTATGAGAAAAACAATGTCAATATTTCTGTAGGTTTCAATAGACGATTTGCTCCATTAGCAACTCAAATGAAAAAAGCTTTGGGAAATGATGAAACTCCTGTAAATATTATTGCAACAATGAATGCAGGATTTATCCCTAAAGATGTTTGGGTACATGATATGGAATTAGGTGGAGGAAGAATCATCGGAGAAGCATGTCATTATATCGATTTGTGTTCTTACCTAACTGGGTCAAAAGTAATTTCAGTTTGCATGAATGCAATGGGTAAAAACCCAGCAGAAGATACAGACAATGCAAGTATTTTGCTGAAATATGAAAATGGATCTACTGCTGTAATCAATTACTTTGCAAACGGAAGTAAATCATATTCAAAAGAAAGAGTAGAGGTGTATGCGCAAGAAAGAACCATGGTCATGGATAACTGGAGAAAATTAAAGTTCTATGGATTTAAAGGAGCTAACAATTCATCAGGAAAACAAGACAAAGGACACTTTAATCAATTTCAAAAATTAATAAATCAACATAAAAAAGGAGGAGAAGCTATCATTCCATTTGATTCAATAGTAAACACAACTCAAGCCTCTTTTGCTGCAATTGCTTCGTTGAAAGAAGGAAAATGGATTTCAATAGGATAAAACTCATATTTCATTCTGTTAAGTATCTTAGATTTGAACAAATCGCCTACAGAGTTTTTTATGCTCTGAGAAAACGATTTGTAAACAAAGAATATACCCGAAATTTAGATAATACGGTGACTCATTTAAACTGGTCCAATGCAATTGATAAAACCACAAGCTACTCAGGAAAGTTAGAATTTCGATTTCTGAATCTCACGCATAAGTTTGAAGATAAAATCGACTGGAACTACGATGCATATGGAAAACTCTGGACTTACAACCTCAATTATTTTGATTTCTTGAATCAATTTTCTATAAACCCTTCAGAAGCATTATTATTGATGAGAGATTATGTAGCAAGCACCAATGAATTGAAAGATGGGTTAGAACCCTACCCTACTTCATTACGATGTATTAATTGGATTAAATATTTATCTAAAGAGAACATTCAAGACAAAGAAATCAATAAATCGTTGTACAATCAATATTATAGATTATTAGATAATTTAGAATATCATCTTTTAGGAAATCACCTGTTAGAAAATGGACTTTCATTATTATTTGGAGCTTACTATTTTAAAGATGATACAATCTATACCAAAGCTAAAAATATCATTGAAGAAGAATTAAAAGAACAAATAGTATCAGATGGAGCTCATTTTGAATTGTCTCCGATGTATCATCAGATTATTTTAGATCGAGTTTTAGACTGTATCTCTCTTTTGAAAAATAATGTTTGGAAAGAGAATCTTGAACTACTATCCCTTTTGAAATTAAAAGCAAGTGATATGATGAGTTGGTTGAACGAAATCACTTTTCAAAATGACACAATTCCAATGGTAAATGATAGCGCTGATGGAATTGCACCTAGTACATCATCTCTAATCAAATATGGAGAAAGTTTAAAAATTCTTTCCCGTAGCATTGAACTTTCAGATTCAGGATATCGAAAATTTACGGGAGATTTGTATGAACTTTTCACAGATGTTGGAGAAGTGGGACCAACATATCAGCCAGGACATGCTCATGCTGATACCTTCAGTTTTATATTGCATTCAATGAAACCAATTCTAGTTGATCCAGGAGTTTCTACATATAATATGGGAGAAATAAGAGAAGAAGAACGATCTACAAGACACCATAACACTGTGACGATTAATAATAAAAATTCTTCCAAAGTTTGGGCAGGATTTAGAGTTGCTGATAGGGCAAATGTTACTATTGAAAAGGATAATAGTAGTGAGTTAGTTGCTTCACATAATGGTTTTAAAAGCAAAGGAATTAAACATACAAGAAGTTTTAAGGTCGAGATGTCAAAAATTTATATTAAAGATTACATTAATAAAGATTGTGTGGCACAAGCCCATTTCCATTTTCATCCCGATTGTAAACTAAAAGTTAATTCTTCTAAAAATCAAGTAACAGTTGATAATATTACAATTACTTTCCAAGGTGCTATTGAATTAGAATGCAAAACATACTTATGTGCATTTGGCTATAACAATAGATTAAAAGCTGATAAAATTTCAGTATCATTCAAAAATAAATTACAAACTGAAATTAAAATAAAAAATAAATGACTATAGTATATTTTTATCAATTTTTTACAACACCAAAAGGATCCTATGGAACACGTGTATATGAGTTTACTAAAAACTGGGTTGAAAGAGGACATAAAGTTATTGTTATAACGAGTCAATATGCAAAATCTGATATAAGAGCGACTAAATTTTTAGAAACTCAACTGATTGATGGTATTACTTTGAAAATTATTAATGTTTCGACAAATAATAAACATTCCTTTGCCAGAAGAATTTATTCTTTTTTGGTTTATTCTTTTTTTTCTTTTTTTTATGCTTTAACATTAAAATATGATTTAGTAATTGCAAGTTCAGGTCCTATTTCAGTAGGTTTTCCTGGATTAGTTGCCAAGATATTAAGAGGTAAGAAATTTGTTTTTGAAGTACGAGACCTTTGGCCAGAAGGGCCAATAGAATTGGGGGTTTTAAATAATAAATTCATTCAAAAAGTATCATATGCTTTTGAAAAGATTTGCTATAAGAAAGCTAATTTAGTTGTTGCCCTTTCACCAGGGATGAAATCAAACATTTTAGATAGATTTCCCGAGACGAATGCTATTTCTGTAACCAACTCAGCAAATATTGAATTGTTTTCCTCACCCAAAGAAGCAATTACAAATCCTCAACTTGTTGGAAAAAAGTTTGCTATTTACACAGGAAATATTGGTTCGGTAAATAATTCAGAATTACTTTACAGAACAGCTAAAAAACTAAAAGAACAAGGTAGAGATGATATTACAATTGTGTTGATTGGTGATGGACAACAGAAAGAGGAAATTATGAAAAAATCAGAAGATTTAGACACCATTTTATTTTTAGGTTTAATGCCGAAAGTTGAATTAATCAATTTTATAAAGAATGCATTAGTTTCTTTAATTCCTTTGGATAACACCCCCATGTTATCAACATCATCACCAAATAAATTATTTGAAAGCATGGCTGCATCAGTTCCAGTAATCCAAACAACAAATGGTTGGATTAGAGATATGTTACATAAGAGCAAATCAGGATTTACAGTCAGTCCAACAAATGAAGATGAGTTGGTTGAAAAACTAATATTTCTGGCTGACAACGAGAATGAAAGTAAAGAAATTGGAAAAAGAGGATATCAATTTGCAAGGTGTAATTTTGATAAAAACATACTATCTGAAAGGATGATTAAAGCAATTGAAAATATTAAAAACTAATATAAAATTTATTTACTATGACAAATAATGATATAGAATTACTAATAAGTCAAGGGTATGTAAAGTTACCTTCTTTGCGTTCTATTGAAGATCCAAGTGAAATCATTAATGCTAAACATTCTAGCACATATACTTCTGGTTCAGAATTTCAAAAAAGATATCATGAGATAATTGATTTAAATAAAATTACTAACCAATTATCAGAAATTGCTTTTTCAAAATTTAATATAAAGGTAGATAAAACTGATGTGTATAAAATTTTAAGAGTTGTACAATCTTCAAATATCAAAGAATCATATCGTATGCATTTCGACTCTCATCTTTTTACTTTAGTCACACCAGTAGTTATTCCAAAAATTAGCTCATCCGAATCTGGCCAATTAATTACTTTTCCAAATTTAAGAGTTGAACCAATCAGTAATATTTATAACTTTGTTTCAAAGTTATTTTATAAATTTTTTTTTCAGGGCAAAAAAAACATAATCAAACTTTCAAAAACAAATAAAACTGTTGAATTTGATTTTTCTGATAATGTACCTATACTTTTTTTAGGAAGATCTACCCTCCACGGTAGCAGGGGTTTTGATAAAATTCCCGAGGGTATAAGAATTACTATGCTTACACATTTTTTTGATCCAAGCCCTAAATATGGAATTGGTAATTTAATTAGATTAATTAGAAATAGATAGATTTAATATCAATTAAAAATTATTGAATATTTGTTATTATAATAAGTAATATAGGTTATAGTTTATCTGTATAACTATAGTATTTGACTCAATCTCATCTAAGATATTTGAAAATATTGCAATCTATAAACCAATTTTATTGGGTGTTGAGGGAGAGTCTGAAAAAATAATTAATGACTATGAAGTTGGTGTTTGTTTTGAGCCAGAGAACAAAGAGTCTTTTTTTAATGCCATCACCGATATTCAAAAGTTAGATAATGAGTCATTCAAAGTTGATTGTAATAAAATGTTAGCAGATTTTGATAGAAATAATATTGCTAAAAATTTGATTAAGTTTATTTTTAAAATTATAAATTATACCTTTTGTTCCAAATTCATTAAATAAAGTAGGAAATAATTTAAATGAGGTCTTGAAAAAAAGAAGAGCCTTCTATGAAGTATAAGATGGTAATGCTTTTAAAAAACGATGTTGGATGATATTCTTATAAACTAAGACAAACTCTCAAAAAAAGAACTGGCTAAACTCTTTACAAACCTTTCTAATTATATTTTCCTAAAACAAAACCTGTTCAAAAAATCATTTTTATTATTAAACAATTTAAAGTAAAAGAGGAGCAATGTTTTATGGTTAGAGAGTTCCTGATCCTAACAAATAATATTTTAGCATATTAAAAGTGAATTACAAAGAAACTCTTTATTTTATCGCAAAATGTTTAACCATTTCTTTGGAAGCGAAGAATAGACAAGAAATAGAAAAGCAATTAAAATCAAAGTCTATAGAATGGGATGCTGTAGTAAGAGTAAGTACAGCTCATTATGTTTTTCCGGCATTGTATTGTAATTTAAAACGTGTAAATTTTTTACATTATTTACCTGAGGATTTGGTTGACTATATGATGTTTATTACCAATTTGAACCGAGAACGAAATGAACAAATAATAATCCAATCACAAGAATTAAATAATCATTTATTATCAAACAATGTTACTCCAATATTTTTAAAAGGAACAGGGAATCTATTAGCAGGATTATATGATGATATTGCTGAGCGAATGGTTGGGGATATTGATTTTATTGTCTCAAAGGAAGATTTTCCAAAAGCGGTTACTCATTTAAGAGAGTTCGGATACGATAAAAAAATTTTTCAAAAACTTCCTTATAGACATTATCCAAGGGTAATAAGAAAGGGGAGCATTGCAGGAGTTGAAATTCATAAAGAATTATTATCAGAAATATACGCAAATGAATTCAATTATAATTTTGTAATTAAAGATAGCCAAATTATAAATGACACTTCTGTTCTTAGTTATGCTAACAAATTAAATTTATCAATCATTGCAGATCAAATAAATGATCATGGTTTTTATTATAAGAGAATGGCTTTACGAAATGCTTATGATGTTTTTTTATTGTCTAAAAAAACGAGTGCTAAAGACGCTTTAAATTCATTAAATAAACTAACCAATCCTTTAAATTGTTTTTTAGCAGCTTGTTATGAAGTTTTTAATAACGTTGATAGTTTAGAATACAATAGAACAAAAAAAACAGTAAATTTCTTAAAAGATTTTAACAGCCAGTTTGCCAATCCTAAAACTACAAAAAGAAAATACAAACGTATAAAGAGATATCTTCTTTTAAATCATAGATTAAATATTATTTATAAGTCTTTAAAATATAAGGTTTATAGAATTTGGTTATTAAAAAAAATATCTTCCTTAAATTTCTACAAAAGACGATAACTTTGAACATCTATTCATCAAAAATAATTATAATCAACAAGTATCAAGTAAATACATATAATTTCATCCAGAAAATGAATGAATATATTTAGTAAAATTAACAAAACAATCTCAACAAGGCATATTTATTTATATGTCTGAATTTAATTTAAAAATACTTTTTTTAGATTAATTGATTTTTTCTTGATTTATAAAATGTTTTTTTAATTTGTATAGATAAAAATAATAATTGATTGTGAAATTACAAGCTTAATGTTATAAATTTGAAAAAATTGCTAATGTGTTTCATAATTAATTAAACTAAAAATAGAAGCCATAATGAACAACCTTAAAAGACTATTTATATTAACAACTGGGTTTTTACTGTTCTTAAATTCTTGTGTATCAAAAAAAAAGCTTTTGTACATGCAAGATATAAGTTCTGTTGATATAAGTAAAGTATTTTCCTCTCAAAATACTTTGCAGGAAAATGATATTTTAAAAATTGATGTTACTTCATTAGAAATGAAGGCATCTTTACCATATAACTCTTCATCAAAAGGTGCAACAGGTACTAATGGTAATCTAAATATAATTCAATTAGAAGGTTATTTAGTATCTAAAAATAAAACGATTAACTTTCCTATTCTAGGAGAAATTTCTGTGTTAGGTAAAACTCCCAAAGATTTAGAAAATGATTTAAAATATCAACTAGAAAATGATGGGCATTTAATTAATCCAAATGTTACTGTAAGACTAATCAATTCAAAAGTAACTATTTTAGGTGAGATTAGATCACCCGGAACCTATACATTTACGGAGAAAAATATTAGTTTATTGCAAGCTCTAGGTTTAGCAGGTGATTTAACCATCGATGGTAGCAGACAGGATGTGATTATTATTAGAGAATCAAATGGACAAAGAATAGCTACAAAAATAGATTTAACTAGTGCTAATTGGTTAAATAGTCCATATCAAAATATTCAACCCAATGACGTTATTATAGTAAACCCAAATACTAAAAAAGTCACAAGTACTGGATTAGTAGGTGATATTTCTACAGTTTTAAGTATTGCTTCAATTTTACTAAGTACCATAATTCTTATTAAATAATTAAAATGATTAACAACTCTGATAATTTATTAAATCGAAAAGAGGAAAATTTCAATTTAAAAAAAGAAATTTCTTATTATTTATTTTTTTGGCCATGGTTTTTATTGACAATAATTATGGCTTTATTAGGTTCCTACACTTACCTTCGCTATACACCTAAAATATACTCAAGTTCTGCACAAATTCAAATAAAAAAATCAGATGCCTCAAGTTCTTTTTTGACTACTGAAGTTACTACTCTATTTCAAGGTACAAGGGTAAATGTACAAAATGATATTGCTGTAATTACCTCTAATCACATTTTGACTAAAGTAGTGCAACTTTTAAATCTACAAACGTCTATCACAGAGGTTGGTAGGGTTAAATCCTCTCTATTGTATAAAACAAACATACCTTTTAAAATTAATTTTAAAGATTCTGATAAATTTCAAAATTGGACTTTTTCTATTTCTCAAAATTCAGGTGTAATTACAAATGGTATTATATCTTTTAAATTAGATAAAAATAAATCTATAGATAATGATTATTTATCTTTAACAATTAATGATTCTGAAAGTTTAAATCAAAATAAAGTTTATAACATTAATAGAACCTCTCTGAAGTATTCCACAAGTTTATTGAAAAAAAGAATTTCAGCAACTGCTAGTTCTAAAAATGGAGAAGTAATAGATCTATCAATTTCTGGAACCAACAGAATGCGTAATGATGCTATTTTAAATACACTTTTGGAAGTTATTACAGAGGATAGGATAATAGATGAACGTCAAGTATCCAAAGCAAGTATTGATTTCATAGATAATAGACTTTCAATTATTAAAAATACTATTAAAACTATAACTCAAGAAACTATTGATTATCAGTTAAAAAACAATGTATATAACACAGAAAAACAAACTACAAATACTCTTTCTAATATTATCAAAGAAACTGAAGCAGTTTTTAATTTACAAATTCAACTTGAAATAGCGACTTCTTTACTAGAACAATTAAAAAAACAAAGTAAATTTGAAATTTTACCAGCTAATATTGGTATAAATGATGTTAGTGTTAATCAATTATTAGAGTCGTATAATACTTTAGTAATCGATCGTAATAACTTATTAGTAAGTGCTGATAAAAAAAGCCCCTTAGTCTTACAAATAAATAAACAATTAAATAAACTCAGAAAAGCAAATATTGAGGGAGTTGAAGTATATATTAACAATATCAATATTTCATTAATGGGTTATAAAAAAACAAATGATATTAATAAAGGCATTATTGCTGGATTTCCTCAAAAAGAATACAAAATGAGAAGCCTAGCCAGAGAATTCAAATTTGCTGAGGATCTTTTAGTGTTTTTGTCCCAAAGAAAAGAAGAAGCCTCTATTAGTTATGCCTCTGTACTGCCAAATTTAAAAGTACTAAGTTATGGAGTCACCAACAACTCCCCAATAGCACCAAAAAAAAATATTATATACTTTGGTGGAATAGGAATGGGATTCTTTCTGCCATTCATAATTTTATACTTGTTAAAAATCTTAGATACTAAAATTAATACTCGAGAAGATTTAGAAAAAGGTTTACCTGGTCTCAGTATATTAGGTGAGGTACCTTTTGATGAAAACTATTCTAATAAAGATGATCGTAGTATTACTGCAGAATCTACTCGTGTGATTCGATCAAGTATGAGTTTTTTATTGAATCAAAATAAACCTCAAGTAATCATTGCTACCTCTACGATAAAAGGAGAGGGGAAATCCTTTGTGTCCTATAATATTGCGCAAAGTTATAACGCACTGGGTAAAAAAGTAATTTTGATTGGAGCAGATTTGAGAAACCCACAGGTGCATACTTTGTTAGGTATTGAACGTGGTAATTTAGGGCTTTCTACTTTTTTAAATGATGTGAACTATAATGATTTAGACAAATTAATTGTAAAAGGAAAATCAATTGATGAAATTGATTATTTATTGTCTGGGGCCATTCCTCCAAACCCTTCAGAATTATTGATGCGTCCTCGTATGAAGGAATTGTTAGAAATTCTAAAATCAAGTTATGATCTTATCATTATTGATTCTGCACCTTTATTGCTAGTAAGTGATACCACACCGATATTACCTTTATGTGACTTGGTGGTTTATGTGTCTAGAGCTCAATACTCCGATAAGAATTTATTCCCTTTTATTAAAGAGATCCATGGCCGTGAAAATATGCCGCCTTTTGGAATGGTATTGAACGGTCTAATTGCTTCCCCATCTTCTTCAAGCTATGGTTATGGTTATCGTTATAGCTACAGATATCGCTATAGCTATACCTACAAGTATAATTATGGTTATGGCTATGGATATGGAAGAGACGAAGATTAAGAAGTCTAAGATTTACTATTTTGTCTATAAAAAAACCACCGCAAATCGGTGGTTTTTTTATGTATAATACTTTTTAATTATTAGGAAAATAATTTTAGTTGAAATTCTCGAATCGATTCCCATTGCATTCCTAGTTTTTTTGAAAGGCTTAAGTTTTTAAGTTTTTTTAAGTCATTGACACTGTGAGCGTCAGTAGCCACAAAATCATACAACCCTTCTTTTAGTAATTTTTCTGCTTTTTGTTTTACTTCTGGCCCATATTGTCCCATAAGCGATAAGGCATTCAATTGAAAGTAAAATCCTTGATTTTTTAAATTTTGATATTCAGAGATCTCTTTAATCATGTGATAGCGTTCAGGATGTGCCAATATTGGAGTAATATTTTTTTGACATAGGTTAAAACAAGCCGATTTTAACATCGTGGTTTGGCCAAAAAAATTAATTTCTAGTAGTATATAGGTATCATTTAAGAGTAATAAAGGTGAAGCTTCTTCAAGGCCTTTCATAAATACTTCATCTACCATATACTCAGCAGCATAGGAGTTAACTTTTATCGTATTTTCATGTCCTTTGTGTTGTTTTAAAAGATCAAACGCATTCTTTATCGTTTCTGGAGTATTTGGGTACAATTCTTTATAAATATGTGGTGTAGGAATGGTACTTTTAAATCCTAATGCCTCAAAAGCATTTAGCATTTCAGCAGAGGTGTTTATATCTTTACTTCCGTCATCTATGCCAGGTAATAAATGGTTGTGAATATCACAAAGACCTTCAAATAAAGGTTTTTGGTGTTTTTGAAAAAAACTAAACATTAGAAATAAAATTATTTCTTCAAAACTACAATATATTCTCAATGTAGAGAAGTTTTAATTTTTTTTTCAGTTGTATTTAAGAAACTTTAAATCAAAATTCTTAGACACTAAGAATATTAGATTGAGATTATTTAATTATTAAGATTTATAAAATTTTCAGCAATAAATGTTTAATTATTAATAAATCTGACTTCCTAACTTTAATAGTATCAGCTAATTCATCTAAATTTTTTATATTTGTAAAAAAAAATGAATTTTAAAGACCTATTAGTCCCTAGTAATATGTTCTTTATGTTTGTTATCGTATTTCTCATAACAAGCTTTAGTCTATCTAGAATCAGAAAAATAAGTAGTAAACTCGGTCATTATGATACCCCTAATGACAGAAGCTCTCACACCGATTTTGTGCCTACATTAGGTGGTGTAGCTTTCTTTATCTCCTTAGTTGTATTCTTTTTCTTCTCAAATTTTTACAATATTGATGATACAAGTCTAAGTATCCTGTTAGCCATTACCATTATGTTTTTGGTAGGCTTAACAGATGATTTAAAAGATTTATCTCCAAGAGTTAAATTTCTTGGTCAACTGCTAGCGCTGAGTGTTTTAATCATTCAATCCGATTACAGAATCCTCTCGTTTCATGGATTTTTGGGAATCTATGAACTCAATATGTTTTTATCAGTATTCATATCTATGTTTCTTATTTTGGCTTTTATTAATGCGTTTAATTTAATAGACGGCATAGATGGTATGTCTTCCATAACAGGTATTGTTATCTCGGCGTGTTTTGGTTTTCTTTTTTATAAACTTCAGCTTTTCTTTTTTATGTTTATATCATTTGCCCTGATTAGCATGTTATTGGCGTTTTTACGGTATAATTTTTCCTCTAAAAAGAAAATATTTATGGGAGATACTGGATCACTTGTGATTGGCTTAGTTTTAGGACTTTTAACACTAAAGCTTCTTACCCTAGAAACTGAAACTTATAGTTTGTTGTCCATTCAAAGAAAAGAGCTCCCCCTTTTACTATTAATCATTTTAATTGTTCCTGCTTTTGATTTGTGTAGAGTATCGTTTATTAGGTTCAAAAAAAGAGTTTCTATTTTTTCTCCAGATCGAAATCATATCCATCACTTATTAATAGATTCAGGGTTATCTCATAAAAAAGCATCTTTATTATCTGGTCTAACCAATTTAATTGTTGCAATAGCCATGTATTTATCCATTCAGTACCTTGGATTACTAATCTCCTTTTTATTTTTAGTGCTGTTTATTTTAGCGTGCTTTGTACTTTTTTTCTTGATTACGAATAACCGAGAAAACCTTCGTAAAAAGGCCAAATTAAAGCATATTTTTCAAAATATAGCCAACTTTTTTTAAGCGTTGTTTTCATTTATTTTTAAAAATTAAAGATTTCTTATCCTTTCTTTTCAAGCGAAAACGATTGAGTTTTTGATCGCTATTGTGTATCCAAAAGGGTTGTAATATATTTGGCTAAACTATAAAAATTACACATGATAATTATTGCTGATGGTGGCTCAACAAAAGCGGATTGGATTGCTTTAGATGCCGATAAAAATGAATGCTTTAGAGTAAGAACTTTGGGTTTAAATCCTGCAGTTATTTCACCAGAAGAACTCACCAATAGAATTGTGAATATGTTTCAGCTTATTAATGTTAAAGATGAGGTGAGTCAAATTTATTTTTATGGAGCTGGATGTGGAACTCCCAAGGCATGTGCAATTTTAAAAGATGTAATGCAAGCCATCTTTACAAATGCTGTGATAGCTGTAGAAGAAGACATGTTAGCTGCTGTATACGCTGCTTCAGGTAAAAACCCTGCCTTAGTTTGTATTTTAGGTACAGGATCAAATAGTTGTTATTATGATGGTCAAAATATGCAAATGCAAGTACCCTCTTTGGGCTATGTTTTGATGGATGAAGCGAGTGGAAATTATTTTGGTAAACGATTAATTAGAGACTACTTTTATGGCATGATGCCTAAATATATGGTGGAGCGCTTCAAAGAGGATTATGTTCTTGATGCAGATACCATAAAAACAAACATATACAGAGCACCAAATCCCAATATGTACTTAGCATCTTTTGCAAAGTTTATGTTTGATTTCAAAGATGAAAAATATGTTAGAAGATTGATGAAAAAGGGATTTGAAAAATTCTTCAAATACAGAGTTTTACCTTATCATCCCTCAGAGGATCTTCCTATTTATTTTATAGGTTCTATTGCTCATTATTTTAGAGAAATATTAGACGATGTTGCCGAAAAGAATGGATTAAAAATATCTGGTGTTATTCAAAGACCTATAGATAATTTATTAGAATTTCATAAACAACATATTAATTAATATCCTCTAAAAGTTGTTCAAGAAGCATGCCTCTTGAACCTTTAATGAGTATATAACTTTTTTCTAAGGGAGTCACATTCATATTTTCTTTAAAAGACTCAACTGTCAAGTATTTTTCTGTTGCTGAGGTTTTACTATAATGTTTACCAATAAAAACACATCGGTTTATGCTCAGGGTTTCACAAAGATCAACAATGGCTTGATGCTCCTTTTCTGAGGCTGTTCCCAGTTCAAACATATCTCCTAAAATTGCAATCTTATTTTTATCTTCAACTTCATTTAAGTTTTCAAGGGCTAGTCGAGTACTAGATGGATTAGCATTATAGGCATCCATTACAATTGTATTACTTTTCTTTTTTATGATTTGAGATCTGTTATTGGTGGGTTGGTAATTACTGATCCCTGTAATTATATTTTTTTTAGTGATATTAAAGTATACTCCAATAGCAATAGCAGCTTTGAGATTATTTAAATTATAGGCGCCTATCAATTGTGTAGCAATAATTTCATTTTTATAATTTAGGGCTAATAGGGGCTGAGTAGAAGAGATAGTAATAGAGGTGTCTAATGGTATGCATTCTATCTCTTTGGTCAATTCTAATTGCTTAGTATTTTGAGAATCGATTAACGCTAATTTATGGTTATTTTTAAGATAGGTATACAATTCTGATTTCCCTTTAATCACTCCTTCAATACCCCCAAATCCCTCTAGATGTGCTTTACCAAAGTTTGTGATGTATCCAATATCAGGTTCACAAATAGAAGACAAGAACTCAATCTCTTTTTGATGGTTTGCACCCATTTCTACAATCCCAATTTCAGTTTTATTGGTAAATGATAATAGTGTTAAAGGGACGCCAATATGATTATTTAGATTTCCTTTGGTTGCTTTAGTTTTAAATTGAGTTGCTAGAACAGCATGAATGAGTTCTTTGGTTGTAGTTTTTCCATTACTGCCCGTAATCCCTATGATAGGAATGTTGAGTTGTTTTCGGTGATAATTTGCTAATTTTTGAAGGGTATGTAAAACATTGTTTACCAAAATAGTTTTCCCTTCAATTTGATAGTCGATATCATCTATTACAGCATATTTAGCCCCTTTTTCAATGGCGGTTTTTGCAAAGGTATTTCCATTAAAATGATCTCCCTTTAGCGAAAAGAAAATAGCTCCTTTTTTAATAGCCCTAGTATCAGTAGTAATAAGATAATTACTGGAGTAGATTTGATATAGCGCTTTAATATTCATGGTTAAATATAAAAAAAAACCTCATCGAATACTATTCAATGAGGTTTTATGATTTATTTTTAAAGTTATCTAGATGGATTTCTTGCTGTTCTTTTTCCACTATTAAGATTCCCCATAACATCTGTTGCACATCTAAAACCGATGTAATTTGTAGACATGTATTCTGGTAAATATCTTCTTTGTGCAGGATCTAACCAATATTCTCTGTCTTGCCATGACCCTCCCTTATGAACTCTAGTTTTATTACTAATTAATGTAGTTCTTTTTTTAGGATCGTATTGATTGAGTTTTCCTGTATTTTCATCTTTGGCATTGATTGGCGAATTGTACATTCTCGATTTGCTGGTTAGTTGATCATCGTCTAAATCAAACAAACGATTTGATAACTTATCACCGTCATTTTTGTCTGTATTATCAGAAACAGAGTAATTTGTTCGCATGAAAACATCATTCATAGTAACAGGAACGTATTTAATCTCACCTGGTAAGTTTGATACAACTACCTTTCCGTTAGGAAGAGTATCATAAGTAACCTTGGCTTGGTCAGATTCTCCAATAATTACTACTTGACCAGTTGAATCGATTAGTTTTTTTCTAAAGTTGTTACCTCTATAAAAATTAAAGTCATTAGCTTCATTATCTATGATGGGTCTATATACATCTGCTACCCATTCTGATACATTTCCAGACATGTCATAAAGCCCATACCCATTTGGTGGGTAAGATCTAACAGAAATTGGAATATCGGATCCATCTTCAGACCATCCAGATAAACCACTGTAGTTTCCTTTGCTTTGTTTAAAGTTAGCCAATTGACTCCCTTTATATCTTTTTGATTTCTCTCTAGTATACTTACCGTCCCAAGCAAACTTTTTTCTACCTCTAATATTATTGTATTCTCTATTTTCAGTATTTGCTTTGGCGGCATATTCCCATTCAACTTCAGTAGGTAATCTGAATTTCTGTGATAGGATACCATCAAGAGAAGTAACTTGTCTTCCGGTAAATGCTCCTTTTTCTGGTCTAGGCTCTCCTTTTTTTCTTATCTTATTATCTGGTAAACCTCTTTTATATACCGTCGAGTCACCATCAAATAATTTGTAAGGATCTTCTAAATATAAATCTGTATCAAAAAAGTTCCTTATGGTGTCATTTGCCAATACATTAGATAAAACTCCTTTATCAATTAAATTCTTCAGGTTTACAGCACTGGTTCTCCATTTACAATATTGAACAGCTTGCAACCAACTCACTCCAACTACTGGATAGTCAGCATATGCAGGGTGTCTCAAGTAGCTCTCAGATAGAAGTTCAGTATTTCCTAAACTGCTTCTCCAAACCAGTGTATCGGGTAAAGCAGAAGAATAAATATTTTTATATTTTTCTTCTTCTGGAGGAAATACTTCCTTGGTTACCTGAAGGTATAATAAATATTCTGAGTTGGTAACTTCTGTTTCATCTAAATAAAAAGATCTTACGTGCATTTTTTGTGGGGTGGTATTCCAATCAAACATCACATCGTCTTGAACTTGCCCCATAATAAATGTTCCTCCTTCAATTCCAACCATTCCATCGGGTGTTTTTTGGCCCTGAAATGAAGTTCCTTTAATATAGCTACCATATTTTGGATCGTTAAAATTCCAACCCGTTAATGATGATTTACTCTTGTTGGTTGAATTACAGTTATAGAGTAAAATTGTACTGAGTAAAAGAAGGGTTATTCTAGAATAATTCTTCATGTATTATATCAAATATTAAGATTCTAATTTTTTTTTTGGCAATTTACAATAAAATTGTTTTCATACAAGATGTTTTATAATTTTATGTACTGTAAATTGTTCACGATATAAAGATAACGTAACACTTTTTCTTATATTATGATTTAACAATTTTTAACACAAAATATATCCAATTTATTTGCGTTCTTTGAGGGATGATTGCATTGAGGAAACATATTTTATTAGCTATTGTATTTATCTTTTTGTCTTTTAAGGGCTATGGGCAAGTTACAAATTCTGTATTGGCCGATGGAAACTGGTATAAATTTGCAATAGATACTACTGGGGTTTTTAAAATAGACAGAGCTTTTTTACAACAGCTAGGAATTTCAACAAATAACCTAAATCCTAAAAAAATCCATATTTATGGTAATGGAGGTCAATTACTCCCCGAATTAAATGCAGATTTTAGGTATGATGATTTGCAAGAGAATGCTATTTTTATTGCGGGTGAAGAAGATAATTCTTTTGATGCTAATGATTACATTCTGTTTTATGCCAAAGGACCCCATAGCTGGGAAGTAAATCCTGCTCAAGGAACGGTTAATCATATACAAAATATATACTCAGACAAATCTTATTATTTTATGACCATCAATGAAGATGATGGAAAGAGAATACAAAGTTCTTCTCCTGTTGTGGGTTCTGCCAGTACTCAGATTACTACATTTAATGATTATGTTTTTTATGAAAAAGAAATTACTAATCTTTTTGCAGTTGGTAAAAAATGGCTTGGAGAAGATTTTACTGTAGATAATGAGTTATCACTTGAAATACCATTCCCAAATATAGTTATAACTGAGCCTGTAAATATAAAAGTTAGAGCAGTGGCTGTATCTGAATTAACTTCCTCAATGCAAGTTAAGGTAAACTCTCAAGATCTTTTTAATTTAAATTTTAGTGCAGGTGTAAGTTCAGGTTCTGGTAATCGAGCATCTGATAGATCGCAGAGCGCTAATCGCTCAATCTCAACACCTACTATTGATTTTAATTTAAATTACAATAACGGGGGCAATCCATCGGCTAGAGCTTATCTAGATTATATTGAAGTTTCAGGAAAAAAACATTTGATAGCAAATGATTTTCAGTTTTCTTTTCGAAGCTTTGAAGCAGCAAATACTGGTGGTTTAGTTGAATATCAGATTCAGAATTCAGAAAATATATTTCAAATATGGGAGGTTACAGACCCAATTAATGCAATAAATATAAATAATGAATCCACTTCTGGGATTTTTTCTTTCAAAGCAAATTCTGGAGTATTGAAAGAATATGTTGTTTTGCATCAAGACGATTTTTACACTCCACAAACTCTTCCTAATTCAAGAATACCCAATCAAAATGTACATTCAATACAAGACATTAATTACTTACTTATTACTACAGAAGAATTTGAAGCACAAGCTCAGAGAATTGCAGATTATCATATTGAAAATTCAGGATTAACAGCTAAGGTTGTTAATTTAGATGAGATTTATAATGAGTTTTCCTCTGGTAGTAGAGATATTACAGGAATTAGAGATTTTATCAAACATGTTTATGAGTTAAATTCTACAGCTGAAGACCAATTAAAATATGTATGTTTTTTTGGAGATGCATCTTATGACTATAAAGATAGAATTAATGGAAACAATAATGTGGTTCCGGTGTATTTAGCAAGTGAAAGTTATGATCTTGCCACTTCATATGTTACAGATGATTTTTTTGGGATGCTTGAGGATACTGAAGGAACGATGTTTCCATCACATACTATGGAAATTGCAACAGGAAGAATACCAGTTTCTACCCAAAAACAAGCCAAAGATGTAGTTGATAAAATTTTAAGAGATTATAATGTTGATTCCTTTGGAGATTGGAGAAATACAATCACCTTAGTAGCCGATGATATTGATGCTCCATCTGATGAAACAATTCAACCAGGAGTGGAGATTATTGCTGATGATATTAAAGCCAATAAACCAATTTTTAATATCAATAAAATTTATGCAGATGCCTATGTACAACAAAATTCTTCAGGAGGAGAACGCTATCCAGATGTTAAGGAGGCAATTACTAGAGCCATAGAATCAGGCACACTAGTTTTTGATTATTTTGGTCATGGTGGTGAAGATGGCTTTGCAGCAGAACGATTTTTAGATATTCCTCAAGTTAAGGGGTTTAAAAATGAAAACACACTTCCACTTTTTATAACCATTACTTGTGAATTTTCAAGATTTGATAATCCAATAAGAATTTCAGCTGGGGAAAATGTTTTTTGGAATACAACAGGGGGAGCGGCTTCCATGATCTCAACTACTAGACTAGTTTTTATTAGTGTTGGTCAAGCATTTAATAAAAGATTAATGTCTACTTTATTAGAATTTAATGATGAAGATTTAACCATAGCAGAATCTTTGGTGAAAACAAAAAATAATTACACCCAAATTCAAAAGTTTTTCATTTATTATTTTGGTGATCCTGTAAAAAAATTAGCAATTCCTAAACCAAATATTAAAATCACTAAAATGAATGGTGTAGACATTACTCAATCAATAGATACGCTTAAGGCCTTGTCTAAAGTTAGTTTTGAGGGAGTTGTTACTGATAATCTCAATGCTGTATTAACCGATTTTAATGGAAGTTTATCTACAACCGTATTTGATAAGCCAATTGATAAATCAACATTAGATAATGATAATTCTGGGAATGTAGAAGTTTTTGATTCTCAAGAAAGTAAACTATTCAGAGGCTTAGCAACCGTAGAAAATGGAAATTTCAACTTTGAGTTTATTGTACCCAGAGATGTGAAAATTGCTTATGGAAAAGGGAAGTTAAGTTTTTATGCTACCAATGAAGTACTCGATAAAGCAGGGTACAATACTGATGTAATTGTAGGGGGTATTAATGAAAATGCTCCTGAAGATACTCTTGGTCCTGAAATTCAATTATTTATGAATGATGAGTCTTTTTTAGATGGCGGGAATACAAATGCATCGCCAAATTTAATTGCAAAATTATTTGATTTAAGTGGTATTAATACCTCTTTAACAGCTGTAGATCATGACATAGTTGGTATTTTGGACGGAGATGAATCTAATCCCATCATTATGAATGATTTTTATCAAACTGAACTAGATGACTTTACTCGAGGTAAGGTAGTATTCAGACTACGGGATTTGGCTGTGGGACCTCATACCTTAAAACTTAAGGCATGGGATACTTACAATAATTCCTCTGAAGCGATGTTGAATTTTGTGGTTGTCAGTGATAATAGCATAACTTTAGATAATGTTCTAAATTATCCAAATCCGTTTGTAAATTATACAGAATTTTGGTTTAACCACAACAAACCCAATGAGCCTCTTGAAGTTCAAGTACAAATTTTTACTGTTTCTGGGAAATTAGTTAAAACAATCAATCAATTGGTTCAAACAACGGGTAATTTATCTAGAAATATTTCTTGGAATGGTCTAGATGATTATGGAAATAAATTAGGGAAAGGAGTTTATATTTATAAATTAAAAGTAACATCAACCATAAGTAATATATCGTCTGAAAAGTATGAAAAATTAGTCATATTATAATTTATTACGATATTTACGTTATAATTAGAAAAGTAAATCAAAGACATGAGGAAAATAGGAATAATTTTAATTTTTTGTATCCTAAGTAACATTGGAGTTAAAGCGCAATCTGGAGGAATTACAACAGCAACACCCTTTTTATTAATTATACCAGATGCTAGGGCAGGAGCGATGGGAGATGTTGGGGTATCTACTTCTGCAGATGCAAGTTCTCTTTTTCACAATCCATCTAAAATTGCTTTCAGTGAACAAGAAGTAATGATAGGAATTAATTACTCTCCTTGGCTAAGAAATTTAACGGATGATATTTTTATTGGAAGTGCTTCCTATATTAAAAGAATTAGTGAAAATGCTGCATGGGGAACAGAATTTAGATATTTTTCATTAGGTCAAGTAGATTTAACTGATAATGTTGGAAATCCCACAGGAACAATAAATCCAAATGAATTTGCATTATCTGGAACCTATGCATTAAAATTAAGTGAAACATTTTCTATGGGGGTTAGTGGACGTTATTTTAGGTCTAATCTAGCTTTTACAGGAACAAATTCAACACTTCAGCCTATTAACTCATTTGCTGTAGACGTTTCTGGGTATTATCAATCATACGAAAGAAATTATGGAAATTTTGACGGGCGCTATAGAATAGGATTTAATATTGCTAATATAGGTCCTAAAGTATCTTACGTTCCTGGTGAAGAAGATTTTATTCCAACAAATTTGAAGTTTGGTGGAGGATTTGACTTTATATTAGATGCATATAATACTTTGAGTATTAACACAGAATTCACAAAACTATTGGTTCCATCCCCTCAAGAAGATGGTTCTGATCAAGAAAAAGGATTTATTTCAGGTATTTTTAGCTCATTTGGTGATGCTGAAGGAGGGTTTGGTGAAGAGTTAGAAGAAATTACTTATGCTTTGGGTGCTGAGTATCTTTACAATGATGCTTTTGCACTTCGTTTAGGATATTTTCATGAAAGTGAAAACAAAGGAAATAGGAAATTTTTCACTATGGGAGCTGGATTTAAAACCAATGCTTTGAATGTAGATTTGTCGTATTTAATTAATTCGTCAGATGTAAATAATCCACTAGAAAATTCGCTTCGATTTTCTTTATCCTTCGACCTAGGAGAAATTTATTATGATTATTAAGACTAGTATTTCTTAATATAAAATATTATGAATGAAGGAAATTAATACTGGAGCCTCGGCTTTTATTTTCAGAGATATTAATGAGCTACCCATAGCTGATAAAAATTTAATGGAAGAAGCCATAAAAGCATCAAAAATGGCCTATGCTCCTTATTCTAAGTTTAGTGTGGGTGCTGCTCTTCTCATGGAAGATAATTCTATTATTATCGGAAATAATCAAGAAAATGCTGCCTATCCATCAGGGATGTGTGCTGAGCGTGTAGCCATCTGGAAAGCAAATTCTTCTTACCCAAATAAAAAAGTAAAAAAAATTGCCATTAGTGCATTTTCTTCCAATAAAAAACTAGACAAGCCCGTGGGCCCATGTGGAGCATGTAGGCAAACACTATTAGAATATGAAATTAATCAAAAAGAAGATGTAGAAATTTTCTTTATGGGTGAAATTGGTAACGTCGTAAAAGCAAATTCAATTGCCTCATTGTTACCTTTCTCATTTGATAGTTCTTATTTATTAACTCAAAATAAAAATATACTTTAACTCCAGCTGTTGGACATCGTAAAAATTATACCAATTAAAAGCTAAATACAACTAATAATTAGTTTATTTGTATTTGAAATAACAAACTTAATGATATCTTCAACTATTACAGGAACTGGATCTTATATTCCGGAAATTATTAAAGAGAATAAACAGTTTCTAGAAAATTGTTTTTTAAATGTAGACGGTACAAACATACCTAGTGAGAATGAACTTATTATTGAAAAATTTAAGGCCATTACAGGAATTGTTGAAAGGAGATATGCCCCAATCCAACACAATACCTCAGACCTAGGTTTTTTTGCTGCTCAAAAAGCTATTGAAGATGCAGCTATTGATCCTGAAGAGTTAGACTATATTATTTTGGCTCATAATTTTGGAGATGTTAAATCTTCAGCCATACAAAGTGATTTATTACCAAGTTTAGCAACAAGAGTTAAATATAGATTAGGAATAAAAAATCCTAATTGTGTTGCCTATGATATTTTATTTGGTTGTCCAGGATGGGTAGAAGGTGTGATTCAAGCACAAGCATTCATAAAGGCGGGCATTGCAAAAAAAATATTAGTCATTGGAGCAGAAACCTTATCTAGAGTAGTAGATAAATATGATAGAGATTCTATGATTTATAGTGATGGGGCAGGAGCTTGTATTGTCGAAAAAAACGAGGGTCAAGATGCTGGGATTTTAAGCCATGCTTCACAAACATTTTCTTTTGAAGAGGCTTATCATTTATTTTTTGGAAAATCTTATCAAACTCAAGAAGACCCCGATGTTCGATACATAAAAATGCATGGAAGAAAAATTTATGAATTTGCTCTTAATCATGTTCCTGCAGCTATGAAAACTGCTCTAGACAAGACAGAAATTGATATTAGTGAGGTAAAAAAGATATTTATTCATCAAGCTAATGAAAAGATGGATGAAGCCATTATCAAACGTTTTTTCAGATTATATAAAACACCTGTCCCTGAAGGTGTTATGCCTATGAGTATCCACAAACTAGGAAATAGTTCTGTAGCTACAGTGCCAACCCTTTTAGATCTTGTCATTAAAGGTAATTTAGAAAACCAATCGATTAACAAAGGAGATGTTATTATTTTGGCATCAGTTGGAGCTGGTATGAATATTAATGCCATAGTGTATCGTTATTAATTTATTATATTTTTTAAACACAAAGCTTTTATTTATAAATTGAAGTACTATTTTTGCACATGCAACAACACCAAGTACTTATTTTAGATTTTGGATCGCAATACACTCAGTTAATTGCGAGAAGGGTAAGAGAGTTAAACATTTATTGTGAAATTCATCCTTACAATAAACAACCCCCAAATGCAAGCGATTTCAAAGCAGTTATATTATCAGGAAGTCCATCATCTGTTAGATCTGATGAGGCCCCACATCCCGATTTATCAGAAATTAGAGGAAAAAAACCAATGCTAGCGGTTTGTTATGGAGCACAATATTTAGCACATTTTTCTGGTGGTAAAGTAGCTTCCTCCAATACAAGAGAATACGGAAGAGCAAACTTATCTTTTATTAAAGATAATGAAACTTTTTTTTCTAACATCTCAGAAGGAAGTCAAGTTTGGATGAGTCATTCAGATACGATTAAAGAATTACCAACAAATGCAGTTCATTTAGCTAGTACTTCAGATGTAGCAAATGCAGCTTTTAGAATTGATGGTGAAGATACTTATGCAATTCAATTTCATCCTGAGGTATATCATTCTACTGACGGGAAACAATTATTAGAAAATTTTTTAGTGAAAATTGCTGGTGTAGCACAGACATGGACTCCAAATTCATTTGTAGAAACGACGGTAGCCAACATAAAGCAAACCGTAGGAGATGACAAAGTAGTTCTTGGATTATCAGGAGGTGTAGATTCTTCTGTGGCTGCTGTTTTGTTGCATAAAGCAATCGGTAAAAACCTGTATTGTATTTTTGTAAATAATGGATTGTTACGTAAAAATGAATTTGAATCTGTACTCAATCAATATGAAGGTATGGGATTAAACGTTAAAGGTGTAGATGCATCGGCACGTTTTTTGAATGCTTTGAAAGGAGTGTCTGATCCAGAGAAAAAAAGGAAAGCTATTGGGAATGCATTTATTGAAGTCTTTGATGATGAAGCTCATAAAATAGAAAATGTTAAGTGGTTGGCTCAAGGAACAATTTACCCCGACGTTATAGAATCAGTATCTGTAAATGGAGGTCCATCAGCAACCATTAAAAGTCATCATAATGTAGGAGGATTACCAGATTTTATGAAATTAAAAATTGTAGAACCCTTACGAATGATTTTTAAAGATGAGGTTAGAAGAGTTGGAGCCTCTATGGGGATAGATGCCGAGCTATTAGGTAGACATCCTTTTCCAGGACCAGGATTAGCCATTAGAATTTTAGGAGATATTACTTCTGAAAAAGTAGCTATTCTTCAAGAGGTTGATGCTATTTTTATTGATGGATTGAAAGAAAGTGGTTTATATGATAAGGTGTGGCAAGCTGGTGCAATACTATTACCTGTAAACTCTGTGGGGGTTATGGGTGATGAAAGAACTTATGAAAAAGTAGTTGCCTTAAGAGCTGTAGAAAGTACAGATGGAATGACAGCTGACTGGGTTAATCTACCCTATGAATTTTTGCAAAAAACTTCAAATCAAATTATAAATAAAGTTAAAGGTGTGAACAGAGTAGTATATGATATCAGTTCAAAACCACCAGCAACAATTGAATGGGAATAACTATATGAGAAAATTCAGACTCTTAATGATCTTGTTTTTTGTGGTGATTGCCTCTTCTTGCGGTCAACAAAAAAAATATATTTCCTACACCGTTAAAAAAGGTGAAACTCTAAAAGGGATTGCCAAACGTTTAGGAATTAAAACAAAAGATTTATTGAGCTTAAATCCTAATGTTGGAAGAAAACCAACTCCTGAAACTTTAATCATTATTCCTAACAAAGATTATCAGATAATTAAAGAGATTCCAGTTTCAAGTGAAATCAATAATTCAGTAGACACAATAGATGAGGAAACTTTTGAGGAAGATGTAATGAATGATTTTGTTCTTCATAAAGTATCTAAAGGTGATACGTTTTATAATTTAACCCGAGCTTACAATGTTTCTAAAGATCAATTAAATGAATTAAATCCTTCATTAGATTCAATCGGACTCCAGTTGGACATGTTACTAAAAATAAAACCCATTGAAGATGAAGATCTACTCTTGTTATACAGAGATACTATTCAAGAGGATGCTGTAGTTAAATTAGCGATGATGCTTCCTTTTAGAGCTATTGAATATGATACCATTGATGCTAAAGATATTTTCAAAACGAATAAACTTGTAAATATTACTACCGATATTTATCTTGGATCCTTAGTAGCCTCAGATTCTCTTAAAAAACTTGGTGTAGATATAGAGTTATCTGTTTTTGATACCGGAAGAAAGAATACTAAATTAGATTCCATATTAGCAGCTACAGATTTTGAGAATATTGATGCAATTATTGGCCCCTTGTATTCTGATGAGGTACCTAAGGCTGCCAACAGAACTGGTTTACCTGTTATTTTTCCGGTGTATTCAAAAAACCAAAATCGCTTTTCATCTTCAAAAATTATCAAAACTTTTGCAGATAGAGAGGTTCATCAAAAGGCCCTTTTAGACCATATCTTAGCAAATTATGCCAATGAAAATATTTTAATTATTGGTGATAGTTCAGCGACTTCAATTCGAAATAGTGATATCATAAGATCAAGACTTTTGCAGCATGATTCTATTGACGAGGCTAAAATTATTTATCCAAATCAAGGCTATATTAGAAAAGATTATGTAATTAATGCGCTAAAACCTGATGTTGGGAACTGGGTTGTTTTAGCTACAGATAAACGAGTGATTTCATCTGATGTGATTAATAGTTTGATTAGTCTTCCCGTTGAAGAGCCTGAAGAAGAGGAAGATGAAGATGATGAAAAAAAGGAAAAGGAAAGTGACGAGCCAGAAATGCAAATTCTACCAGAGGATACGGTTATAAAAGTTTTTGGAATATTCAAATCTTCTCAATTTGATAAAATAGATAACAGTAAATTAGCCAAGTTGGGTTTCACATTTACTAGTGATACTTTTACTGACGAAAATTCACCTGAGATTCAGCTATTTAATCGTCAATATTTAGAGAAAAATTTCGCCTATCCATCCTACTATGCGACTAAAGGGTTTGATATTGTATTTGATATTGGAATTCGGCTAGCCTCTGGTAAACAATTAAAGGAGACTTTTAAACAAGGGGTCTCTTATAGATTAGAGAGTAAGTTTGAGTATAGTAAGAGTTTATTCAATACTTCATCAAATAAAGGTATTTATATCATTGAATATAACCCAGATTTAACATTAACCAGAATAAAATAAGTTCACCTTTTAGTTAAAAAAAAACTCCTGATTTTATCAGGAGTTTTTTATGATTTATATTCTCTTCATTTGCTGTTTCATCATTTGCATTTGTTCTTTCAACATGCCATGTTTGTCTAGCTTTTTTGCCTCTGCCATAAGAGTTGTGGCTTCTCTTTTTCTTCTTTTTGTCATAGCGATACCAGCTAATTGAAGTTTTGCCATGGCTAAATCGTGATCCATCGATAAACCTAAACGAATAGCTTTTCTAAGAAATTTTTCAGCTTGAGTCATGTTGGTTTGAGAAAGCATTATGCCATGCAAATAATTATAATATCCCTCTTGTTTTTGGGTTAGTGCAGCACTAGGATTTTTAATGTATGACAACCATTTTTGAGCCCCTGCAAAGTTTTGTTTTCTTAATTGTAAAAATGATAATAAGATAAACTCGTTTTTAAAATACAATAAGACAAACATTCCTGTAAGGAGTAAAATAGCAATTCCATTTCCAATGTGTCCTTCCTTAAATTCGAAAACAGACCAAATTATAGTCAAAAAAGCTAAAGCTAGTTTTATATTTTTATGAAACATATCTAATATATTTTGTGAGTACTAAAGTACACTTTTCTTTTATTTTTTATAAAATTTTCGGTGTTTAAACCATGCCAATGTTCCAAGGATGAGTACAAATCCTACGGAGTAAAATACAGAATTAGGGGTAATTACCTGATCACCACTTGCATAAGAATGTAACCCAGACAAATAAAAATTTACTCCAAAGTAGGTCATCATGATCGAACCATAAGAAATGATTGACCATAGATTGAATGTATATCTACTTCTTAATCCAGGGATTAGTCTCATATGTAGCACAAATGCATAGACCATGATAGATACTAACGCCCAAGTTTCTTTTGGGTCCCATCCCCAATATCTTCCCCAACTTTCATTGGCCCACATACCCCCTAAGAAATTACCTATGGTTAACATAATTAAACCAATAGTTAAAGCCATTTCATTTATTGTAGTAATTTCTTTGATGTTTAAATCCATTTTCTTTTTGTTCTTATCTGTAGTAAAAACAGTTAAGAATAAGGCTACAATTCCTAAAATCATACCCAAAGAAAACGGCCCATAACTTGCAACTATGATAGAAACATGAACTAATAGCCACCAAGAATTTAATACGGGTTGAAGGTTTGCAATTTCTGGATCTAACCAATTTTGATGTGCAAAACCTAAAATAACAGCTGTTAAGAAAGTTGTAGCCGCTATAGTTAATGATGATTTTCTTCCAAAAGCTAAACCGAAAAGCATGGTGGCCCAAGCCACATATATAATTGATTCATAGGCATTACTCCATGGAGCATTACCGCTTATATACCATCGACTCATTAGCCCAAGTATATGCAAGCCAAATAAAAGAATTGTTATTCCAATTAAGATTTTTACAACAAGACCAATCCATTTTTTGTCATTAAAAATTTGAAGGATTACAAAAAAGATTAGAAAGACACTTGTAAACCCATAATATTTAGCCAATTTCTTAAAAATTTGTAATTTATTATAAGTTATTTCTAGATCAATTTTTTCTTTGTTTGGGTATACATCCTTACCATATTTTTCTTGAAATTTTTTTATTCCAGTTAATAATTTGTTGGCTTCAGTATAATCATTGGTTTTTTTGGCATCCTGTAAAAAACGGATATAAATGGGTAACGACTGTCTTACAAATAAGGAGTCTTTTCCTGTGTAATTAGCTCTTGATCCCTCAGGATATGAGACCCATTTATTATTTTCATCATTTAATTTTGGATAAATTCTCAAAACACTCAGACTCAATGCTTGGGAAAACAAGTAGATTCTTCTATCTATTTTAATGACATCTTTTTCAAATTTATTTTGAACATTTTTCTTTTGAGCCTCTAAAACATATTCGCTAATTTTTGATTGAGTACCCTCATAAAAATCAGCAAGAGCGGCGTGAGTAACCTCTGGTTCTACACCTAAAATTTCTCGAATTTCTGTGTTTCCTTCTTCTAAATAAATAAAAGGCACATTGAACCAAAGTTTTGAATTTTCTATAATGGAAAGAAAAACTTGGCTTGGCTCTATTCCATTAAAATCATCATCATGAAATACTTTTCTGACTAATTCAGATGCAAAAGTATGTGCTGGCTTCATTCGCCCACCAACATCCTGAATAATCAGGGTGTTGAATTCTTCAGCATGTTTTAATTCTACTAAGTTACCTATCAGTACAGAATCAATTTGTTGATCTGTTATTTTAGTTAGATGATTGTTTTGAGTTTGAGCGATTCCATTAAAACTTATAAAAAGTCCAATAAAAAGTGTCAAAGCCGCTTTTTTCTTTTTAATTTTTTTCAAGGTTTTTTTCAAGCTATCAAACCTTGTTCCTGGAGCAAATAGAATTGAAATCATTCCAATATACAACAGAGAATACCCCATATAGCTGATTAGAGTTCCCCAAAAATCATGATTCACAGATAAATGTGTCTGTTCTACTTCACCAGAAAGATCATAACTCGCTTGAAAAAACTTATAGCCCTTGTGATCTAAGATATGATTCATGTATATTCTGTAATCAAACGTTTCTTCAGTGTCAATTACAGTAACTTCACTAGCAAAAGCTGAAGCACTTTCGGATCCGGGATATTTTTCTAATTGAAAATCATTTAGCTTTACCTTAAATGGTGTTTTTAGGATTTGTGGACCATAATCTATTCTAAAATTTAATCCATTTAAAGAAAGTTGAGTAGGTCTTTGTGGAGCATATTTTCCACCATAAATTTCAATTTCTTTTGTTTTACCATCTACTGTTACACCCAATACCAATGCATCTAACTTCGAGTCATCTTTTTTAGAGCCTCTCACTGTTTTTAATACACCTTTTTTAACAGGCTCTGGAATTACAAAGGGTAAGTCACCAACTCTGTACAAAGACCTGAGTTGAAATTCTTGAACACTATCTTTAATTATAGATCCTTCAGCTCTATCCGCCATTCTCATCCAAGTTCCATTATTGCGTGTTAGAATTTTTAAAATCCCATTTTCTCTGAACAAGTTAATAGTACCTGAGTTTTTTGGTGCTTCAAACCCCACCAAAACCCCATGGATATTTTGTAAATCACCCTTTTTTATATAATGTTCATGTCTTGATCCACTACTAGATTCTACAATAAATAAAAATTCATCTCCAGCTTCCTCTTCAACAAACTCTTCTTCAGCCCATGGGATATATTCAGATAATTTTATAGAAAATTCTTGATCTTTAAATTTTTCATCCAAATTCCAATTGTTGTTTCCTTTGGCAGAGAATAATGTAGATTTATGAAATGTCTTTTGTACTTCGTTATTGTCAACAACTACATTCAAATATGTGGTTTCAGATAAGAATTCTTCTGTAGTCTGTCCTTCGTTAATAAGCATTAAACCTTCATAGCCCACATACCTGGTGATTCCTGCTCCAATTAAAATTAGCAGAAATGAGACATGAAATAACAAAACAGGCCATTTTTCTTTTCTTAACAATCGATATCTAAAAATATTTCCAAAAAAATTGATCACAAAAAATACCATGATAGCCTCAAACCACCAGGCATTGTATACTAATGCTTTGGCTGTTTGGGTTCCGTAATCGTTTTCAATAAAAGTTGCAACTCCCATGGCTATCGAGTACACTATAAAAAGCACAGCAGTTAGGCGGGTAGAGTAGAAAATATCGAGTATTTTTTTCATCCTTAAAAGGCTTATAAATAAGGTGCAAATTTATGAATTAAACAATGAAAAATTCATTCATTCTCTTCTTTTTTAAAACTAAAAAAATCTTGTTAACTAAAGTTTAACAAGATTTTTACGAACTGAATTCATTACGTATATTTTACTTAACTAGTTTAAAAACTAATTAATCAGTTTTGGAGGACCTGGCGGTATCTGAGCTTCATAAACTTTATCTCCTTTTCGTTCTAAAAATTCTTTTTTAGCACCTTCTATTAGCTTAGGGTTTTTATAAAAATCAAGCATTGTCATCGCTAGTGATTTTGAGGCGTAAATCATCCCTTTATGACCTATAGACATTCCTGTGCAGGCAACCACAGCCCATGAATGCCATGGTCCCTCTTTAGCAGCAGTGGTAACCCCTAATCTTACTACAGGAACAATTTGGCTTACATCACCCACATCGGTAGATCCACCTTGAGCTGGAAGAGTGGGTCTAATCGGTTTAATTTTTCCATCGATTCCTTTGAGCTCTTTTCCGGTTTCTTTAAGGATTGTGTTTGCATATGAAATTTCATCATCGGTATATTCTATTTCTCCAAGCAATTCAAAGTTTTTCTGTATGATTTCAGCACCAAATCTATTGGGTATAATCTCATAGATACCTGAAATCAGACTTAATTCGTAATCAACATTAGCCATCATTGATGCACCTTCGGCCATTTTTTTTGCTCTTTCATACAAAATATTCACATTCTCCTTGTCATTTTCTCGAATTCTAGTCCATATTTGAGCATAATCGGGAACTACATTTACAACATCACCTGCTTTTTCAATATCATAATGTATCCTTGCTGTTGGTCTTATGTGTTCTCTATAATAGTTAAGGGCAGTAGTGTATAACTCCATAGCATCAACAGCGCTATTCCCATTCCATGGATCTCCTGATGCATGAGCAGCATCTCCAAAAAACTTCAATCTAAAATCAACTAGCGCTTTACTACTTTGCGTACTTGCTTCAATTTCATCTGCAGGATGCCAATCCATACATATATCTAAATCATCAAACAATCCCTCTCGAACCATCCAAACTTTTCCAAAAATTGTTTCTTCAGCAGGCGTTCCATAAAATCTTACGGTTCCTGAAATTTCTCCAGCTTCAATTCTTTCTTTAATGGCTATTGCAGCACCCAAACTTGCAGTACCAAAAAGGTTATGTCCACAACCGTGTCCAGGTGCTCCTTTTTTAAGAGGGTCTTTTGTAGGTTGTTTTTTTTGAGATATTCCCAAGTTTGCATCAAATTCACCCATAATTCCAATGATGGGTTTTCCTGAACCATATTCAGCGACAAAAGCAGTTTCAATACCAGCTACTCCTTTTTTTACTGTAAATCCATTTTCTTCGGCATAGTTTGATAAATACCCTGAAGATTTAAATTCTAAAAGGGCAGGTTCTGCAGCTTCCCATATATTATCACTAATTTCAATAAGATTTTTTTTGTGTTTTTCTATGGAGTTGAGAATTGCCTTTTTATTTTTTGACATTCCTTTTTGAGCAAAAGAATTCATAGATACAAGAAGTATCAAAACTAAAAATAGATGTTTTTTCATTTTAAATTTTAATTTTAAAATTAATGAGGTTTAAGATACTATAATTATTTAATAGAGTCAATTAAAATAGTAATCATATCTATAGCAGCTTGAGCAATTTTTGTTCCAGGGCCATATATGCCAACGGCTCCACAATCAAATAGAAATTGATAATCTTGAGCAGGTATCACACCTCCAACAATAACCATAATATCCTCTCTCTCATATTTTTTTAATTCAGAGATTACTTGTGGAACAAGAGTTTTGTGACCTGCGGCTAGTGAAGAAATTCCAAGAATATGTACATCATTTTCTACAGCCTGTTTTACGGCTTCTTTTGGGGTTTGAAATAATGGACCAATATCTACATCAAATCCTAGATCTGCATAACCAGTAGCAACCACTTTAGCTCCTCTGTCATGGCCATCTTGTCCTAATTTTGCAATCATGATTCGAGGCCTTCTCCCTTCAAGTTCGGCAAACTTATCAGCAAGATTAACGGCTTCCTTAAATAGCTTATTATCTTTTATTTCTTTACTGTACACTCCAGAAATGGTTTTATGAACTGCTTTATGTCTTCCGTATGCTGCTTCTAAGGCGGTAGAAATTTCTCCTAAAGTAGCTCTTTCTTTAGCAGCTTTAATAGCTAAATCTAACAAATTTTTTCGATTACCGTTATTTGAGGTACTTACTTGGGAACTTTCTTTAGCTGCTTTAGTAATTTCATTGAGCCAATATTGAACTTTTTTTGAGTTTCTGTTCCCTTTAATTTGAATTAATCTTTTTATTTGAGATTTTCGAACAGCTTCATTATCTACGTCAAGTATATGCAGAGGATCTTCTTCTTTTAATTGGAATTTATTTACACCAACAATAATATCTTGTCCACTGTCTATCCTTGCTTGTTTTTTTGCTGCAGCTTCCTCAATTCTCATTTTAGGAATTCCTTTTTCTATCGCTTTAGTCATTCCACCCAATCCCTCAACTTCTTTGATTAAACTCCATGCTTTCTTTGCAATACCTTCTGTAAGTTGTTCTAGTTGATAACTCCCTGCCCAAGGATCCACCGTTTTTGTGATTTGAGTTTCATCTTGTAGATATAGTTGAGTATTTCTTGCTATTCTAGCAGAAAAATCTGTGGGTAATGCTATTGCTTCATCTAGCGCATTCGTATGAAGACTTTGAGTCCCTCCAAATGCAGCAGCCATAGCCTCGATAGTTGTTCTTGCAATATTATTAAATGGATCTTGTTCTGTTAAACTCCATCCACTTGTTTGACAATGTGTTCTGAGTGCTAGTGATTTTGGATTTTTTGGATGAAATTGTTTTACAATTTTTGCCCATAACATCCTTGCAGCTCTCATTTTTGCTATTTCTGTAAAATGATCCATGCCTATTCCCCAAAAAAAAGATAATCTTGGTGCAAATGAATCTATATCCATACCCGTTTCAATCCCTTTTTTTATGTATTCTAATCCATTTGCTAGCGTGTAGGCCATTTCAATCTCGGGAGAAGCACCTGCCTCCTGCATGTGATATCCTGAAATGGAAATAGAATTAAATTTAGGCATATTTTCACTCGTATATTCAAAAATATCTGCTATGATTTTCATTGATGGAGTGGGAGGATAGATATAAGTATTTCTAACCATAAATTCTTTTAGGATATCATTTTGAATAGTTCCGGAAAGTTCAGATTCACTTACTCCTTGTTCCTGAGCAGCTACGATATAAAAGGCTAATATTGGTAGTACTGCCCCATTCATTGTCATAGAAACAGACATTTTATCTAAAGGAATACCTTTAAATAAGATTTTCATATCTTCAACAGAATCAATGGCAACACCAGCTTTACCTACATCTCCTTCTACACGCTCATGATCTGAATCATAGCCTCTGTGAGTTGCAAGATCGAAAGCTACAGATAATCCTTTTTGACCACCCTTTAAGTTTCTTCTATAAAATGAATTACTCTCTTCTGCAGTAGAAAACCCAGCATACTGTCTAATCGTCCAAGGCTTTTTAACATACATGGTAGCGTAAGGGCCTCTTAGATTTGGTGCAATACCCGCTATAAAACCTTCATGATTAAAAGTTTGTGACGCTTTATTTTTATCAAATTTTAGAGATAAGTTTTGAAACTTTTTCCGGGTCATTGTTTATGTTGCTTTGTGTTTATTTTATTTATATTAAGGCTGTTCCATTTTCAACCTTTTTTGTTCAAGTTGAGCAGCTAAGCGTTTTTGGAGAATTGGAGTAATCAGTGTTTTGGTATTTGTTTTTTTTAAAAACGGATAGATTTCAAGTTCATTCCTCATATGATCATTTTGATTGGTTAATTTGTTTGTTCCCAATAATATGATTTCATTTTGATCAAATTGAATTTGCTGTTTTTTTGCATTTTCACTGATCTTCTTTTGGATAGTTCCTTTTTTTAGTTGCTTTAAAAATCCTCCACTTTTTTCTATTTGCTTGAATAGTTGTAACGCTTTTTCAGCAAATTGTTTTTCTATACTTTCAATATAATAGGCCCCATTGGCATATTTATGTGCTTCTGATAGATAGGCCTCTTCTTTTAAAATTAACAATTGATTTCTAGCAATTCGCTCTCCAAATTCATTTGACTTATGATAAATTGAATCATAAGAAACGTTAGAAATTGAATCTGAACCCCCAATAATTGCACTCATGCATTCAGATGTAGTTCTCAGCATATTGACATTATAATCATATATTGTTTTGTTTCGTAAGCTTGGTTTAGAGAAAATATGAATGGGCCTGTTTTTTAAGTCGTATTCTTTAAGAAGGGCTTCCATTAGCATACGAAATGCTCTTAATTTTGCTATTTCAAAGAAATAATTACTACCAATAGAGAAAACATAATGAATTTTATGAGTTATAGATTCTCCAAACAACTCTATATATTCATTAGTATGTGCAAGTGCATATGCTAACTCTTGAACAATTGATGCACCAGCATTTTGATACAATGAGGCGTCAACACAAATAGAATTTTTGACAGTATGTATGTACTTATTTTTTTCTTTAAGATCTAAATTTAAATTAGAAAACCAATTCCCTGTTTTAGCTAAGTTTCCAATTACATCTATTTGAAAATAGAGTTTGTTGCTCTTGCAATAATCTTCTATTGTTGAGACAAATACGGCATCAAGGAATTGAAAATTTAGATATATAAATATTTTTTTGGTGTCTATTTTATCAAATAATTTTTTGTAATCAAAACTAGTATGAGCAATAAATTGAATGGCAGATGCTCCTCTGTCAATACTATCTATAGCTAATTTATTGGCTATGATTACATCATCAACAAAAATAGATTGACAAATTTTATACCCATTGTTAGAAGCTATAGAAACATGATTAAAGTGTCTGTCCTCAGAGGAGTAAAACGGTTTTACATGAATCCCTTCATTTGATTTCCAAATTAAAGTTTCATTATAATCTTCTCCTCCAAGGTCTGCTTGAATTTTTTGTTTCCAAGCAGCTGGTGATATCGTATTAAATTCATTAAATAAATAATCTCCCATTACTTTTTCAAAGTGTCAAATTCTATGAGGTAAATATCTTCGTTTTCTTTTTTCATTAAATACTTTTCTCTAGCAAATTTTTCAAGTTGAAGAGAATCTTGTAACTCGGTAATCGTTTTTTTATCTTTTTTAATTTCTTTCTTATAAAAATTAATGGTTGTATTAAGCTCTTTTATCTCTTTCCTAAATTCTTTATTAAGTTGAACATTTGCATCAAAGAAAAACATCCATATTAAAAAAGCATTTAATATGATGATGTATTTATTTGTGAAAAATTTAAATAGTTTATGTTCTTTTATTTTTTTTACTACCATTTTATAAGCGTTCACTTATTACTGTTCTTACGATATCAATAGCAACGGTATTGTAACGATCGTTTGGTATAATAATATCTGCAAAACTTTTTGTGGGTTCAATGAATTGCTGATGCATTGGTTTTAATGTGTTTTTGTAACGATCTAAAACTTCATCAATATCTCTTCCTCTTTCTTTAATATCCCGTCTAACCCTTCTTATTAACCTTTCATCAGCATCAGCATGAACAAATATTTTAATATCAAATAAATCAAGTAACTTCTTGTTATTAAAAATAAGAATTCCTTCTATGATTACTACTTTTCTTGGATGTGTCTCAATATAATCTTTTGTTCTGTTGTGAGTAACAAAGGAGTAAACAGGCTGTTGAATAATTTCCCCTTTTTTAAGCTCTGTAATATGTTTCTCTAACAACTCAAAATCTATAGCTCTAGGATGATCAAAGTTTATTTTTATTCGCTCCTCATAGGTAAGTGAGTCTGTAGACTTGTAATAGGAGTCTTGGGAGATTACACAAACTTCGTTTTCTGGTAATTCATTTATAATCTGATTAACAACTGTAGTTTTACCACTTCCAGTTCCTCCAGCAATTCCAATTACAAGCATATTTTGAATTTAAATAATGATGTAAAACAAATTTAATAAAATATACCTGCCTGCAAAGAAAATAATTCCTTTGACCAAATATTAGTTTTAAAAATAACTAATAAAACATAATTTAACATGAAATGCTTTAAAGTAACTTATTTGAGATGAGAGGATTATTTTATGACTCTCTATTTTTGAGCTATAAATTAAAGCATTGCTTTAATTTAAATAAAAACGAAAAAATCTCCTTAAGAAAGCTTAGTGTATAAGGAGATTTTTCACTTTGTTTTGTCGGGATGAGAGGATTCGAACCTCCGATCTCTGGTCCCCCAGACCAGCACTTTAACCGGACTAAGCTACATCCCGAATTTTTTTTGCAAATATAAAATTAATAGCAATATATTTTTTAAGTAAGAGCATCTTTATAGGTTTTCAAACACCGCTCTCTTGCAAATTTATGTTCTACCATAGGACTCGGGTAGGTAAGTTCTTGAAAATCAGGAACCCATTTTTTAATATATTTTAATTCTTTGTCAAATTTTTGAATTTGACTGGTGGGGTTAAAAATTCTAAAATATGGCGCTGCGTCAACACCACTACCTGCAACCCATTGCCAATTTCCTACATTACTTGACATTTCATAATCATGTAATTTTTCTGCAAAATAAGCTTCTCCCCATCTCCAGTCTATCAGTAAATGTTTGCATAAAAAGCTTCCTACGAGCATACGAACTCTATTGTGCATAAAACCAGTTTTGTTTAATTGCCTCATTCCAGCATCTACCATTGGATATCCAGTTTCTCCATCACACCATTTTTTAAATTCTTCTTCATTATTTCTCCAAACAATTCTATCATATTTTGATTTGAAAGATTTTTTATGGGTTTGTGGAAAATGCCATAATATTTGCATAAAAAATTCTCTCCAAATTAATTCTTTGAGAAAAATTTTATTTTCATATGCGTTTGCTCTTGTTACCATTTGTCGAACACTAACAGTTCCAAATCGTAAGTGGGGCCCTAATTTTGAGGTATTGTCTAGTGCTGGAAAATTTCTAGTTTCTTCGTATTCATTTATAATTCTAGAATTAAAAATATAGTTTTTAATTGGGGTGTTAGTTTCCTCGAACCCTAATTCCTCTAATGTAAGTTCTTTTGCTTCTGATTGAGTATATAGTTGGCTTAGTAGGTCTTCAGATGCATAATGGGTATGATTGATCAGTTCGTAAGCTTCAATCCATTTCTTTGAATAGGGAGTGTAAACAACGTATGGATTACCATCTTTTTTAGTAATCTCATTTTTTTCAAAAATTACCTGGTCTTTAAATGAATTGAAATTTATATTTTCAGATGTTAACAATTCTTTAATTTCTTGATCTCTTTTAATAGCATAAGGTTCATAGTCATGATTTGTAAATACACTTGCTATTGGATGTTTTTTGATAAGTGACTCAAAAACTTCTATCGGTTTTCCATGATATATATCAATAGATGCATCATATGATTTTAAATGTTCATTCATAGATCTCAATTCCTTGATAATAAAAGAAACACGAGCATCATTTTTTGGTAGTTTTTCTAAAATACTAATATCAAAAATGAAAATTGGAAGTACTTTTTTTCCCGATTTTAGAGCATTAAATAATGCAACATTATCATGTAACCGAAGGTCTCTACGAAACCAAAATATTGAAATTTTATCCATGATTTATATATTTCCCGAAGAGTTCTGTTAATTTCGCTTGTCTGTAGTTGAATATTTTTTCTAGTTTCGGTTTTACCAAAATAGGATGAATCATACGTCCGAGTAATCCGAAAGGAACTTTATAATCGATAATATCTTCCATTTCTACACCTCCATCAATTTCATGGATAAAATGCTTATGATGCCAAAAAGAATAGGGGCCATATAATTGAACATCAATAAAATAGTTCTCTTTTTTTAAATGAGTTATTTCACTAATCCACTTCGTTTTAATTCCAGCTAAGGGTGTTACACTGTATTGTATTACTTGTCCAGCATACATTGGCTTTTGATCTTTTGAGATGATGGTGAAATTCATCTCTTTAGGGGTAAGTAATGACAAGTTACTTGGGTCTGATAAAAACCCCCAGGCTTTATTTAACGATATGGGTAGCTTTTGTTTTTTATGGACTGTATATAATTTCATAGTTAATTATGGATGAGAATATACAAATTAAGCGAGGTGGCTATACATAGCCATACCATGTAGGGTAGGAGTAAAAAACTAAATCTTTTTTGCTCTTTATAATAGGTGATAAACAAATAAAAAATAACTGATGTTAAAAGCGTTATTGTAACTAAAGCAAACAGAACTAGTCTTTGATTAAAAAAAATATAATTCCAGCTGACATTAAGTAGAACTTGAATAATAAATAAAATAAGTTTTTTTTTGCTGAAGTTTTTAATGAAAAGAAAAACTAAATAGACAGAAAAACAAACCATGATGGTAGTCCAAGCTGCACCAAAAACCCAACCAGGCGGTGTCCATGGGGCTTTATCTAAATTTAAATACCAATCTGAATTTGGGCCATTATTCATAAGCCAACTTCCTAGAGCTAATCCACCAAAATTGATGATTAGAAATAAGATGAGGTATTTAAATTTTTCAATCATTACTTTTTATATAAAGATTCAATTTTTTTTAAAATTTCATCAGCTTCTACATATTTTTGATCACTAGCACTTCTGTCAATAGATTGAAGATCATAGCCTTCTTTCATCTTTTTTTTATAAAGATCTTCTAGTTTTTCTAGTTCTGATTTTTTTTTAAAAATTCCAAACATTTTATTTTAGGTGTTTTTTAATTTTAGAACTGGTTGGTGAGGTTATAGAATAATAATAATCAATTAATTCACCATTTTCATCAACTAAATATTTTTGAAAATTCCATTTTACAGAAGAATTTTTTCTTCCATTTTCAGTTTTTGATGTTAACCATTTGTACAAAGGGTGTTGATTACTTCCTTTTACATCAACTTTTTCAGTAATTAAAAAAGACACACCATAATTCATCTCACAAAATTCTTCAATTTCATTGGCATTTCCTGGCTCTTGTTTTCCAAATTGATTGCAAGGAACACCTATTACAACTAATGAATTCTGGTATTGTTGGTATAATTTCTGTAAGTCTTTGTATTGAGGTGTAAAACCACACTTTGAAGCTACATTTACAAATAATATTTTTTTTCCTTTAAAGGATGAAAAATCAATTGATTTTCCTTGTAGTGAATCAATTTTGATATCATACAACGATTTTGATGCTGACATTTTTATAGGTTTATTGGTTTTTGATAATGTTTTTATGAAAACGGTAAACGGATTCATATTAGATTTTAAAACTCACAATTCCACAATCCATTTTAAAAACTTGTCCTGATATTGAGGATGCTTTAGGTGACAGTAAGAATGATGCCATGTCTGCAACCTCTTTGGGGTTAAGAAACTTTTTTAAAGGGTGTCGCTCTGTTATCATATCAATCATTTTTTCATTTCTAAGAAGTTTTGAGGCTAAGTCTGTGTCAGTAACAGTAGGAGCGATGGCATTAATTCTTATGGTAGGAGCCATTTCTGCACCTAATGATTTTACTAGGCCCTCAACTGCAGATTTTGCTGCAGCAACACTAGCATGAAAAGGCATTCCAAGTTCTGTTGCTACAGTACTAAATAGAACAACAGACGGGTGGTACCCTTTTTTTAAAACCGAAAGATATTTCTGTATGGTTTTGACAGCACCAATTACATTAATCTCAAAATCATTTCTAAAATCATCAAGTTTTAAACGTGATATTGGTTTCAGATTAATACTTCCTGGACAATATATAATAGAATCTACCTCTGCAATATCTGGAAGTTCATCAACTAAAATATCACAAGTATAGTGGGTCAAATTAACATGTGAAAGGGCGGGTTGAATCCTGCTGATGTTGATCACTTTGTTGTTTTCAACCAGCGAAGTAAGAAGAGAATTTCCGATTCCTCGGCTACCTCCAACAATTATGATTTTTCGCATTATTTAACTAGATGTTAGAGGTCTTCCCTTAAGCCTTTTTTCGATTTTTTGCTTAATCACCGTTAACCTTTTCATTAAATCCATTAGATCAGGATCTTTATTTTCTTTGTAGATATCATTAATTTCTAGAATCAATCCTTTAACTTCTCTTGAAGCTATTATACGATCACTTGTAGTAATGAATTTATGTTTTCTGTGCTCAAATTCTGTAGCTCTTTCTATGATGTCCATTGTTTAATCTTTTAAATAGTTCAATAATTCGTTAATTTTTGAAGGCGTATTAAATTCTCCTCCATAATATGAGGTAACTGTTGCGGAAGTATCATCTTTAATACCTCTTGATGATACACATAAATGTTTAGCATCAATTATAACAGCTACATTTTCAGTTTGCAGCGAGATTTTTAATTCTTCTGCAATTTGATTCGTTAACCTTTCTTGTACTTGAGGTCTTTTTGCATAATATTGAACAATTCGATTTAATTTGGATAGTCCTATGACTTTTCCTGATGAAATGTATGCTATATGCGCCTTACCTATAATTGGTACAAAGTGATGTTCACAGTTTGAGTAGAAGGTAATATTCTTCTCAACCAACATCTGATTATATTTATATTTATTGTCAAATAAAGCAATTTTTGGCTTATTATCAGGATTTAATCCAGAAAATATTTCTTCTATATACATTTTAGCTACTCTTTTGGGAGTACCTTTAAGAGAATCGTCTGTGAGGTCTAAACCCATTACATCCATGATTTCTTTGAATAAAACAGCAATCTTTTCTTTTTTTTCTTCATCAGATATTAAAAATGCATCCGATTTCATTGGGGTTTCTAAACCTGTGTACAAATGGTCATCACCAATGTCATCGAATGAAAATCCGTTAAGTTGACTGCCTTTTTTTAATTCTTTTATTAATCTGTTTGTATTCATTTTTATCTTTTTTTTGTGCTGTTTTTAAGTACTCTAAGCTTAAAACAAAGCACTGGTTTATCTTTTTGAAATAGAGTTATTAGAAATTTGTCTTTGTCTTGTACATTTAAACCTTCCACTTTCAAATTCCCTTAATTTACTATGTTTTGTTTTTCTTCCTTGAACTCTCTTTCTCCATAATTTAAAACTTTTCAATTTCATTTCCTTTCTCATCAAATTAATGACTTCTTGCTCACCAAGACCAAACTGAAACTTTATAGCATCAAATGTTGTTCTGTCTTCCCAAGCCATTTCAATGATTCGATCAATATCAATATCTGATAATTTACCCATACACATGATTTAAATATTTTTCTTGGTGTAAAGCTTTTAGATTCATCATTTTTGAAATGAAATTTTTGTTTTCTTTATATAAAATATTGTTTTTAAAGCAAATATATTTTCCTTGAGCATGAATACTCAATCTACCTGTTTTATAAATTACCAATTGTCTGTAGGGTATGACCCAATTAAAATTGTTTAAACCTCTATTGAATAGAATAATTATTCCTTCAGGTCTAAGTTCTATGTTTGCATAATTGATGTCGGATACCTTATTAAGGAACTGATGAAAGTTTTGACTAGTTTCCTCAATTATCATTCTTTTTGATCCTACACCACCCATCTTTAAAGATTGAAAAAGGGTAAAAGGATCGCCTATTAAATCATTGGTCAATTCTTTTGCTTCCTTGTTGGTGTGTGTTGTTGTAAAAATCATACACTCAAATGTAATTTTGTTTAATGACTTTATCAAACAGTTAGACAAAAATTAACAAATAATTAGGGTATGTATAAACGTTGAATAGGGAGAGTAAAACAAACTGTTTAAGAAGTTAAGCTTTTCACATTGTCTGAAAGTAAAATATTTCTGTTGGATAATGTGTGTTTTTGCAGTATTCTTTGACTCTCTTTTTTTACTTCAGAATTTTTCTTCAAATTCCATAGTATATCTGATGCTTTCTTTCTAGATTTTTTTAAATCTACAATAGGGAATGGGTAATCTTTGCCCAATGTGAAATTATACATTTGTTGCTCGAGTGGAGTCATTAAATAGGGTTCATGAGCAAAGCTAGTGTCTAGGTTTTTCAATTCTGGAACCCATTTTTTTATGAATACAGCATCTTCATCGTGTTCCTTTCCATTTTTTATAGGGTTGTATATCCTGAGATTATTTATTCCGGTTTCCCCAGCTTGCATCTGAAGTTGAGGAAAATGTATTCCAGGTTCAAAATCCAAAAACATTTGGGAGAGGTGTGTTGTTGCATCTTGCCAGGGCTGCCATAGAATATGAGTGAAAAAAGAGACGGTTAGTGCGCGCATTCTAAAATTTAAATAACCAGTTTCTTGAAGACATCGCATACACGCATCTACCAAAGGGAAACCTGTTTGTCCGTTAATCCATGCGTTTTGGTATTTTTTTGAAATGGACTTTTTAAGTTTATGGTAACCCTTGTTTACACTAGCTTTTTCCATTACATGTTCCATTTCAAATTTTTGGATGAAATGCGCTTGCCATCGAAGTCTAGATAAAAATGCCCCAATATGTTTAGCATTTTTTTTATTTTTTTCTTTTCTTCCTAACCGAAATACCTCTCTAACTGAGAGATTACCCCAAGCGAGGTATGGAGATAGTCTACTACAACTAGTTCGTGACAAGTAGGGTTTGGAAATATTAAACATATAATCTTTATGTCTTTCTTTAAAAAAACTATTTAGATATCTAAACCCTAAACTCCTACCTCCCCTTTGAAAATTCATATTATTTGAGGTTTCTAGAGACGCTGGATTTGAAATATCTTCTATTTTTTTAATATCATCAATATGTAGCAACTGATAATCATTGGGATTAAATAGCTCTAATGGTTTACTCATAAATATTTCCCATTCTTCAACCCAATTTTCTCGGTGCTGAATTCCTCTTTGAACACCATTATTTATGTTTTCATTCCATTCAATATTATTATTTCTACAGTATCTTTTAAATTCTTTATCTCTTGTGTATGTTGTTAAAATTCCGGTTTCTTGATGCGAAAAAATTTTTTCAACAGTGTAAAAGTTTTGAATTTGATTGCACAATCCTATTACATCTGAATCAACAGCTAATATTTTTGATTTGAACCCTTTCAGTTCAGTATTAATATCTACCAGTGATTGTTTAATAAAATTCCAATGTCGAATATTATAATGAGGGTCGTTTAACAAAATTTTTTCGAAAGCATAAAAAATTAAAAAACGTTTACCATTTTTTATGGCTTTACTGATCGCTTCATTATCATGCAACCTCAAATCTCTTTTTAACCAAACTAGATTTATTTTTTCTTTATTCATCTAATTGTTTTATGAATTTTTCAGCATTTTTAAAATGTAATTCTTTTTTATTTTGATCCATTTTATCAAAAGTTCTGATTAGCATTCCTAACCTCGGGTTTTTAAGAAAGAAATTTCGATGTTTGTCCATAAACATCCAAAACAACCCATCCCATACCGCCTGCCAATTACCTTTAGGATAATTACTCATTTTCATAATATAATTGCTACTACTTATATAGGGTTTAGTAGACATAAGTCCTCCATCTGCATATAAACTCATTCCATATACATTGGGTACCATAACCCAATCATAAGAGTCGATAAATAATTCCATAAACCATTGATAAACCTCGTTAGGATCAAATTCACATAATACCATAAAATTACCAAGCACCATTAATCGTTCTATATGATGAGCATAGCCGGTATCTAAAACCTTGTTTATCACATCATCTATTGGGTCTATTCCTGTGGTCCCTGTGTAAAAAGAGGCGGGTATTTTTCTTGAAAATCCCCAAAAGTTTTTAGTACGTTCTTCAGATCCCTTAACATTGTAAACCCCTCTAATAAACTCTCGCCAACCAATGATTTGCCTAACAAAACCCTCCGTTGAATTTATTGGAATATTATTTATATCAGCAAATTCGAGAGTTTTTTTTATGACTTCAAGAGGGTTTAGAAGTCCTACGTTAATTAATGGTGATAAAATACTATGATTTAAAAAAACTTCTTTTTGAACAATAGCATCTTCATAATCACCAAACTCCTCAAATCTTGTCTTTAAAAACTGGTCAAGCCATGTCTCTGAGGTTTCAAAATCTATAGGATAGACTACTGAGTGACTCATATGACCGTAATTAGAACTAAAATGCTTACGAACATACTCCTCAGCTTCATTGTGATATGGTGTTTTTTTTGGGAAGCTAATGATGGGTGGCTTTTTGTTTTTTGGATATTTTTTCCTGTTCTCTGAATCAAATGTTAATTTTCCTCCAACAGGTTCTCCATTAGACATTAAGATATTTCTTTTTGTACGTTGTAGTTTATAAAAAGAGGTTTGAAAGAATTTCTTTTTTGAAGAATTAAAAAATGTATTGAGTTCATTTTTTGAATTTATAAACAAAGGGTTGTTATACCACGTGATTGAAATATCACTAGAAGCATTTTTGATATGTTTTTCTAGCCAATTGTCATTGGGTTCAATAATGTGTAACTCCTCTAAACCATTTTTAATGAGGTTTGGAATTAATTTTCTAACATCTGAGCGTTCAGATGTTGCATTAATATAGGTAACCTTAAAACCGAGTGATGTAAGGTAATCTGAATAACTCTTCATGGTAGCTCTGTGAAAAGCAATTTTCTGTTTATGAAACTTATAATGATTAAAAAATAAGAATTCCTCAACTACATACAATTCACATTTTAAATCTTGAATGGGTGTAATTCTGAAGAGCTGATTTGGAAAGACTAATGCAACTATTTTCATAAATTAAAATAATGTTTGTTGAAGCCAACGCTTTCTGAACAAATAATTTGGGTCATAGCGTTCTGCTTGTAATTGAGTATTAAATTTCCGATCTCTAGGATCGTTACCTACCCCAGAAACATACATCCAGTTTCCATAGTTGCTGTGAACATCATAATCTAGTAACATAGATTCAAAATATGATGCGCCAATTCTCCAATCTAATTTTAGTTCTTTTGCAAAATAAGAAGCAACATTTTGTCTTCCTCGGTTACTCATCCAACCTGTTTTTTTTAATTCAATCATATTGGCATTAATAAAGTCATCTTTGGTTTCTCCATTAATCCAATTTTTGATTGCTTTTTTATTGGTGAACCAGGTATAATTATTCTTTAAAATACCTCCAATCTTAAAGATATCGTTTCCATGTTTTATTGAAATATATTTAAAATAATCTCTCCAAATCAATTCAAAAATTAGCCAATATGTAGATTGGTTTTTTATTTCTTCTTGTTCAAACTTTTTGACATTCCAATAGATAGTTTTGGCTGAAATACAACCGTTTGCTAGCCAAGGAGAAAATTTAGAGCTGTAGTCTATCCCTATTAATCCGTTTCTGGTCTTTTTATAAAATCCTAATTTTTTTGATTCAAAAAAGTAACTATGTAATCTTTTTAGAGCTTCATTTTCTCCGCCCTTAAAGGGAAAAGCAGTATTTTTATTTTCTTCCAATACATCGAAACCTAACTCATTTAGTGAGGGAATATGATGTATAGTATTGATAATATTATTTGAATTTAATTTTTGAATCTCAGTTTGAGTTCTTATGGGAACATATTTTTCTAGCTTCTTCCTCAAATTAGAAAATACTTGAGGAATATTTTCAATTTTAATATTTATATCTTCTGGATGGTATAAAAACTGATTAAATACCTCTACTATACTAATATTTTCATTTAAAGACTTTTGAACTTTAGTTTTACAACTATTTTCTTCGTAGGTCCATTCTTTCTGTTTGTATATAGTATGAATTTGATAGCTGTTACAGATAATTTTAAGCCTGTTCTCGGGTTTGTCTATAAAGACAAGTAATGAGATATTTAGTTTTAATAATTGTTGTTTGAGATCGGTTAATGATTCTATTAGAAATTGAGTTCTAAATACATCCATTTTTTTAAATCCAAATTCATTTTCTTCAAATAATGTTGGATTTATGATATAAATACCAATGACTTTTGAATGGTTTTTAGTTGCAATCGAAAGCACATCATTATCATGTATTCTAAGATCGTTTCCAAACCAAACAAGTCCTGTAGTATTTTTTATATCTGTTTTATTTCTCAATGTTCAATTATTTTTTGTTTCTTCTACATCTTTGACTACAATATTTTACTTGCTCCCAATTTTTTTCCCATTTTTTTCTCCATGTAAAAGGTTTGTCACAAGTGAAGCATATTTTTTCGGGTAAATATTGTTTTTTCAACTATTATATTTTTATAATTTTATTAATCATTCCATTAAAAACAAACCAATGAAAAGGGGTTACCAAATACCAATATAATCTGCCTGCAACTCCTTTTGGTCTGAATGTAGCAGTTTGATAAAGAATCCCTTTTTCTATTTTAAATTCTAACCATGCCTCTCCTGGTAATTTCATTTCTGCGTACAGCAGTAATTTTTGTTGATTTTTGTTTGCATAGATTACTCTCCAAAAATCTAAAGCATCACCATTAAGTAATTCTGTTTTACTTCTTCTTCCTCTTCGTAGGCCTGTTCCGCCATAAAATTGATCTATAAAACCTCTAATTTTCCATAGAAAAGTTCCATAATACCAACCATTATCTCCACCTATTGCCCAAATCTTATTGATCGTTTTTTCTGAGTTTATCACTTTTCTTTGCTTAAAATCTTTAAAACAACCATAAGTTGGAACATTAATAAACTTATGGATATAGTCTTTTAAGTTACCACTACTTATGTATGAGTCTTTCCAACTTGAAATAATACTATTTTGTTCTATTTTTATAAAAGCCAGCTGAACTGCCTTTTTGTAACTCATAGGATTTACTTTCAAAATAGTGTTGATGTGAGACTTTTCACCAATGATTTCTATTCCCATGCTATTTACTAGAGAAGTTGCTAGTTTATAAGATGTAGAGGTTACAAAATATAACCAGTAGGAAGAAAGCTTAGGAGTCATAACTGGAAAAGTAACAATGGTTCTTTTTAATCCTCTAACTTCCGCAAACTGCAGTAGCATTTCCTTGTAGGTTAATATTTCTGGACCGAAAATATCAAAAGATTTATTGTAAAGAGTTGTGTTTGCTATTGCTTTAGAGAGGTATGCTAATACATCTCTAATTCCTATAGGTTGAGTTTTTGTGTTAAGCCACTTTGGTGCAATCATAAAGGGTAGCTTTTCAACCAGATCTCTTATAATTTCAAAAGAGGAACTACCGGAACCTACAATAACTCCGGCTTTAAAGGTTGTTAAAGCATATTTCTTTGAACGTAATGTATTTTCTACATTTTTTCGAGAGAGTAAATGTTTTGATAGTTTTGTATCATTGGTAATTCCGCTCAAATAAATAACTTGTTTAACTGAAGTTTTTTCCAGAGCTCTTTTAAAATTAAAAGCACATTTTTCTTCAAGTATATGAAACTCTTTTGCAGAATTTGACATAGAATGAATGAGATAAAAAGCTACGTCAAATTCTTGAGGAAGAGCATTTAAAGTATCTGCTTTGAGAAAATCAATTTCAATAAATGTGATGTTTTCTTTTTTTGAATATAAGTGTTCTATTCTAGCAATATCCCTCACGGTACATAACAGTTCATGGCCTTCGTTTAATAAAATTGGAATTAAACGCTTTCCTATGTAACCTGTAGCACCTGTGATTAGAATTTTCATAACTATTTCATGGGATTAATATTCTTTGGTCTTTGATATTCAAATCGAGTATTATTTTTAGCAATTGCGTAGGCATCTAAACCATTGATGGCTGCAACCTTTGCTTTGCTTAAATTAAGAAAACCATCTTCTTGGATGATTTCATCTTTTATATATAGATTTTTTATCTCTGCTATTATATGAATTACATTGTTAGATTTAATATGGTATTCTTCAATAAACTTCATTTCCATTTGAACTGGAGAACCTTTAACAAAAGGTGCTATACAGTCATCATGATACTCATCCTCAAGTGAAGTTATATCAAATTCTGAAATCGATTCTTTGTATTTGGCTGATGTATGATGAGCGTCTTCTATGATGTCTTCGAAAATATGATTAATGGTAAATACACCAGATTCAAGAATATTTTTGTAAGTATCTCTTGGAACAGTTGTAGGTCTCAAAATAAACCCGAGTGTTGGAGGATTAGAACCTAAATGAGTCACAGAACTAAAAACCGCTACATTAGTAATACCTTCTTTGGAAATTGTTCCGATAAGGTTCGCAGATTTATAGCCAGAACATGAATTGATTAAGTTAATTTTTTTAATCTTTCCAAGGTCATTTATTTGATCTCTAGTAAAGTGCATTTATAGTTTTTTGTAATTATTAATTTTAATGGTATTGGCCTTTAAATCAAACATTAAATTATAAAGGCCAAAGAAAGTTCTGTTTATGTATATAAAATGTTTTGAACCTCGGTTTCCATTCATTTTTCTTAGCTCAGTACTTTTACTATATCTTTCTCCAAGTTCAGTAATTTTATTGAAGAAAACAGGGTCAGAAAAATCAAAGACATCTTGGTTAAAGGGCTTGGTGAAGAGACTGAGTAATTCATAGAATAACTCTTTGAAAAAATCAATTTCTTCTGGTGAATCGTCTTCTCTTAAAATCTCTAACTCATATAGTTTTTTTGAGAAAAAATCAGGATTTTTTATGTTTTCGTCGATAGCTAACTCAAAATATGGGATGTAGAATTCTATAGGAATAGATTTCATACATCCGAAATCAAGTGCAATTAACTCTCCTTTATCGGAGACAAGAAAATTTCCTGGGTGTGGATCTGCATGTACTTTCTTTAAATTATGGAGTTGATGCATATAAAAATCCCATAATGCTTGACCAAGTTTGTTTGATATTTCTAAATTTTTATTGTGTGCGGTAAATTCTGAGAGATGTTCACCTTTCATCCAATCCATACTAATTATCCGATCTGAAGAGATTTCTGGATAGTAGTTAGGAAATTTTAAATTTGGAATATGTTTACATTTTTCAACAATTTCTTTACTTTGATCTAGTTCAAGTAAATAATTGGTTTCTTCCACCAATTTATCTTCAACTTCCTTGAAGTATTTATCTGAGTCTTTTCCTCTAATATTAAACATCTTTATGGCAATTGGTTTTACTAGCGATAGATCTGATGCTATACTATCTGCTACTCCAGGATATTGAATTTTTACGGCTAACCTTTTTCCATATTTTTCAGCTGCATGAACTTGACCAATGCTTGCTGCATTAACTGAAGTAGAGTTAAATTTATCAAAGATTTGATTGGGATGTTTACCAAAATACTTTTTAAATGTCTTTATAACCAATGCGGGTGATAACGGAGGAACTGAAAATTGTGCTAGAGAAAATTTTTCCACGTAGGCTTGGGGAAGAATGCTTTTTTCCATACTTAGCATTTGAGCAACTTTTAAGGCACTTCCCTTCAGTTTTTTCAATCCATCATAAATATCCTCAGCGTTATTTTCATTAAGACGTTGTTTTGCTTCTTGCTCAGTATTTATAATTTTATCGCCATAATATTTGATGTAATTTACTCCGACTTTAGCGCCAGTCTGAACCATTCTGGTTGCTCTTTGAATCTTAGAGGTAGGTATATTATCTATGGTTTTCATTCAATTTAATTATTGTGTATTTTTTCTTTAAATAGAAACTTGCCAAAATCAATAATGCTTTTTAGAGGTGTTGTATCAATTAAATCAAAACTTGCTTTTACTGATTTTTCAATAAAAATATCTGTCTTTTCAAAAGAAGCTGAGGTGTCTTCTAACCAAAATTTTATAGTTACTAATAATTGTAACCAAGCAGTTTCTTTCAAAGATCGTAATTGTAATTTTTCTAAACGTTCTTCTTTGAAGTCAATGGTTTGAATATTTAATTTTTCAATATATTCAGAGAAAGATTTTTTCAGCTCTGTTAATGCAGCAAGAGATTTTAAATGATTTTTGTTTCCTGCTAAGGCATAAACAACATAACTTCTGTTGGCTGTCAAATTTTCAAAAAAAGTATAGTAAAAACTCAATAACTTGTTACGTGGATCGAAATCTGTGTACTCATCACTCTTCTCTAAAAGAGTACATGTATTATCGAAAAAGGCTTTAAAAACACCTTTTTCAATTGCTTCAAAAGAGCCATAATAATTGTAAAATAAATTTTCTTCAAAGTTATTTTCCTTTGCAAAACTATAAACAGATGAAGGTTTTTTATTGTGATTTAAGACATAATCCATATACCATGAAGTAATGTCATTTTGTGTAATTTTTTTCTTTTTTGCCATGACTATATTTTATACCATAAAAGTAATAAATGTTTAATGTTTTAAGCAAAATATTAAACAAAATGATTTGTTAAAATTTAAAAAATTATGTTAGTTGAAAGATCTAGAATTGAAGAGTTTTTTTGGATATTATATTTGGTAACTCACTATCATAAACAGACACAATTTATGATGCAACACACTTATAAATTTTCAAATAATCTATCTAGAGAATATAAAAAAAAGCCTTGTTAAAACAAGGCTTACGGTGTCGGGGTGGCAGGATTCGAACCTGCGACCTCCTCGTCCCAAACGAGGCGCGATGACCGGGCTACGCTACACCCCGATTTAATTTCAGGGCAAACTTAGTGTATTATTTTTATTCCCTAAAATTATTCCCTCATTTCTGTATTCATTTGGTTGAAATACTTATCAATAATTGAATGAATTTGGTTAATAATTATTTAAAAAATTTAAAAATAATCTATCATTTGAAAATCAAAAAAAATTACATTTGTAAAGTAAAAAAAATTATAATGACTGACAATATCGAAAAAATTAAATGTCTAATTATTGGTTCTGGTCCAGCAGGTTACACTGCCGCTATCTATGCAGCAAGAGCAGATATGAAACCTGTGATGTACACAGGACTTCAAATGGGTGGTCAACTAACCACAACAACAGAAGTTGATAATTTTCCGGGATATGCAAATGGTACAGACGGAACAGCAATGATGGAGGATTTAAAAAACCAAGCAGAGCGTTTTGGAACAGAAGTGCGTTTCGGTATGGTTACTGAAGTTGTTTTAAGCGAAGAAGTAGGTGGTATTCATAGAGTAGTTGTAGATGGAGCTAAGTCAATTGAGGCAAATACTGTTATTATTTCTACTGGAGCAACAGCTAAATATTTAGGATTAGAAAGTGAGCAACGATTGATTGGAGGTGGTGTATCTGCATGTGCAACCTGTGACGGGTTTTTCTACAAAGGACAGGATGTTGTTGTTGTTGGAGCTGGAGATACTGCGGCTGAGGAAGCAACTTATTTAGCTAACATTTGTAATAAAGTAACCATGTTAGTTCGAAAAGATTATATGAGAGCATCCAAAGCGATGCAACACAGGGTAAACAAGACGAAAAATATAGAGGTATTATACAATACTGAATTGGATGAAGTACTAGGAGACAGCGTTGTGGAGGGCGTTAGAGTTGTCCATAACATTTCTGGTGATAAGAAAGAGATTCCTGTAATGGGCATATTTATAGCTATTGGTCACAAGCCAAATACAGATTTGTTCAAAGGAATATTGGATATGGATGAAACAGGTTATTTAATAACTGAAGGTAAAACTACCAAAACAAATATACCAGGAGTTTTTGCTGCAGGAGATGTTCAAGACAAGGAGTACAGACAGGCTGTAACCGCGGCTGGAACAGGTTGTATGGCAGCATTAGATGCTGAGCGGTATTTAGGAGCACTGGCTTAACTTTTTTATTGTATACAGTTTAACCCTTTTGCATCAATAATTGTATTTTAATTTTTTTTAGGTGTATATTGTTGTCAAAATAAATTAATAAATAATTTTAATTATGTTGACTAAAATATCATCATTGAACAATACAATTTTTACTTTTATTTTACTTTCATTATTTCTCATTGGTTGTAATAGTTCTGATTTAGAGTATAGTGTTAAGACCACCCTAAATCCAAATAAAATATCTCCTTTAACTGCTACTTTAGACATAAAGACAGATGTACCATGTAGTATTCGTGTTAAAGTTCTTGGAGATATACCATTAGAGCAATCAATACAAGGTTTAAAAACTGAGGCCAAAGTTTCTGTTTTAGGTCTTTACCCTAATACACTCAATAAAGTTGAAGTTACTCTAGATTATGAAGGGGGCCAAGAAGTAGATATTATTGAAATTCAAACAGCAGAAATTCCAGACTTTTTCCCATCAATTAGAGTCAATAAATTAGAGAAAGATAAAATGGAGCCGGGTATGCATGCTATGGATATTCATTTTGCAAATTTTGGAAAATTTAGATCTGCTCCAATAATTTTTGATGATTTTGGCAACATTAGATGGTATTTAGATTTAAGTTTTCACGGAGCTATGGTTGGGCCATTTCAAAAAATTAAAAATGGTAATATTTTGGTTGCAGGAAGAAGAACTATCTATGAATTTGATATGATGGGGAAGCAATTAGACAAAACATTAATTGACAACAATTATGGTATACATCATGATGTTTTGGAGTTGCCAAATGGAGATTTATTGCTTTGTGTTGGAACCAGAGATGCCTACATAGAGATAGATGGTGAAACTATTTTATCAGATAGTGATTTTATGATTCATTATGATAGGAAACAGTCTAAAATTGTAAAAAAATGGGATTTAGCCAAACACTTGGATGTCAGTAGAGATGATTTAAACTTCTTTCGAGGAGGTGATTGGTTACACATGAATGCATTAGAGTTTGATCCTAGGGATAGTACTATAATAGTTTCAGGAAGAAATCAAGGGTTAATTAAAGTAACCTGGGATGATAAATTAAAATGGATTATGTCTCCAAAACAACATTGGGGAAAATCTGGAAGAAAAGGGAAGGGTTATGAAACTAAACCCTATTTATTAACTGCCGTTAATGCTAATGATGTTCCTTTTGCAAAGGACATTCAAACCGGACACAAAAGTGCAAAAGATTTTGATTTTCCCTGGGGTCCTCACGCTCCATACTTGTTACCCAATGGAAATATCGTAGTATTTGATAATGGTCCTTTTAGGAATTATAATAATGAAAATAATTATTCTAGGGCTGTAGAGTATAAGATTGATGAAAAGAAAAAAACTTTTAAACAGGTTTGGCAATATGGAAAGGAGAGGGGAGTTGAACTCTTCTCTAGTATTGTTAGTGATGTGGACTACTTACCCAAAACAAAAAATATATTAATGACTTCTGGTTTTGTGAGTCCTAATAATGTTCACAGAGCTAAAATTGTTGAGGTTTCTCCTGAAGATAATTCAGAAGTTTTTGAGGCTACTCTATTCTTCAAAAGTACTAACAAAGGGAAGAAACGGGGATGGGGTCAAACGGATATTCTGTATAGATCTGAAAGAATGCATCTGCAACACTAAACACTTTATATATAAGTTATATTTATTCTCAGGAGGTTGTTTTCAACCTCCTTTTTATGTGAAGTTATGATATAAAAAAAACCGCCATAATATGACGGTTTTCCTAAACAAAAAACTAAATACTTAAATTTATTAATAAAAGAATAGTTATTAAAAGCAGTATTTATTTTCAGAACTAAGTTTCTCTGCTATTTTATTTCTCAAAGCTACTATATTTGGATAATTAGTATACTTAGTGAAGCGCTTTAAGCCCATCAACATCATGCGTTGTTCATCACCTTCAGCAAAGGAGATAATTCCTTCTTTACCATTTTTTATAACAATTTCAACGGCATTGTACAAGTATAGTTTAGCCATCGCTATTTGAACATCTTGAGCATCTTCTCCAAATCTTTTAGCATTTTTTTCAGCTCTCAATAGCGTAGATTCAGCCATATAAATCTCATTAAGAATATTTGCTGCTGCCATGAGTAATTGTTGATGTTGTTCTAAATCAGGACCAAATTTTTGAATCGCAGATCCTGCCACCATTAAAAATACTTTTTTCAAATTCGAAATCATCACTTTCTCTTCAGAAAATAAAACCGAATAATCTGGCAAATCAAAAGAGGGTATACCCATTAGTTCTTCACCAACAGCAGTGGCTGGTCCTAATAAATCTACATGACCTTTCATTGCTTTTTTAATAAGCATTCCTACTGAGAGCATTCTATTAATTTCGTTAGTTCCTTCATAGATTCTGGAGATTCTTGCATCTCTCCAGGCAGCTTCCATTGGGGTTTCCTCTGAAAATCCCATTCCACCAAAAATTTGTATTCCTTCATCAGCACAGGCTTGCACGTCTTCAGATACGGTTACTTTTAAAATAGAGCATTCTATAGCATATTCTTCTACACCTTTTAATTCTGCTTCACTATGTGAATTTCCATTTGCCAATCGAGTATTAATTCTGTCTTCTATGTCTTTTGAAGCTCTATAACTTGCAGCTTCACCAGCATAAGTATTGGTAGCCATTTCTGCTAACTTGGCTTTAATGGCTCCAAAATTTGATATTGAAGTTTTAAATTGTTTTCTTTCGTTAGCATATTTAAGAGCAGTTTCTGTAATTCTTCTTTGAGAATCTATACAAGCAGCTGCTAATTTAATTCTACCTACATTTAAAGCATTTACAGCTATTTTAAAACCTCCGCCTCTTACAGATAGCATATTTTCAACAGGAACTAATGTATCGTTGAAAAATACTTGACGTGTAGAGCTAGCTCTAATCCCTAGTTTGTGTTCTTCTTCACCAAGCACAATTCCATTCGATTCTGTTGAGTCATATTCTACAATAAATCCAGTGATGTTTTTATCATCTTCAATTCTTGCAAAAACAATCATCAAATTACAAAATCCAGCATTTGAGATCCACATTTTTTGACCATTAATTTTGTAGGATTTACCGTCTTCAGTGAGCGTAGCAGTTGTTTTGCCAGAGTTGGCATCTGAACCTGCTCCTGGTTCTGTTAAACAATAAGCACCCATCCATTCACCACTGGCAAGTTTGGGGACATATTTTTGTTTTTGTTCTTCAGTACCATAGAGTGTAATTGGCATAGTTCCAATACCGGTATGAGCTCCAAAAGCAGTACTTAGAGAACCATTTCCGCTAGAGATGTATTCACAAGTAATCATTGTAGATACAAACCCCATCCCTAAGCCTCCGTATTCTTCAGGGACAGCTACACCTAAAAACCCAAGTTCTCCAGCTTTTTTCATTACCTCTTCGGTTAGCTTATAATCTTTGGCTTCAAAACGTTCTCTGTGAGCAACAATTTCTCGGTCATTAAATTCTCTAACAGCATCTCTCATCATTACCTGTTCCTCAGTAAAATCCTCAGGAGTAAATACATCCTCACATTTAGATTCTTTCACCAAAAATTGTCCTCCTCTTAAAATTTCTTTTTCCAATGTTTCCATATTATATTTTTACTTTGTTTTCTAATTCAAAAATTCAAAAATTCCAGCAGCACCTTGTCCTGTTCCAACACACATGGTTACCATTCCGTATTTATTTTTCATACTTCTTTTTCTCATCTCATCAAACAGTTGAACAGATAGTTTTGCACCGGTACAACCTAAGGGGTGTCCAAGCGCGATGGCTCCGCCATTTACATTAATAATTTCTTTATTTAAATCTAATTCTCTAATCACAGCTAATGATTGAGAGGCAAATGCTTCATTCAATTCTATGAGATCAATATCATTTTGTTTTAAACCTGATTGTTTAAGGGCTTTTGGTATTGCAGCTACTGGACCAATTCCCATTATTCTTGGCTCTACACCAGCTGCAGCATAATTTACCATTCTAGCAATAGGTTCTATATTTAACTCTTTCACCATGTCTTCACTCATTACCATAACAAAAGCTGCACCATCACTCATTTGAGATGAATTTCCAGCAGTGACACTTCCTCCAGCAGCAAATACTGCACGTAATTTAGCTAGGGCTTCTTTATTAGTTCCAGCTCTAGGTCCTTCATCCTTTGTTACTGTGTAGCTTTTAGTTGCTTTTTTACCATTTGAATCTAAGTAAATTTGATCTACAGTAATTGGAGCAATTTGTTCTTGAAATTTATTTTCTGCTTGGGCTTTTAGAGCTTTCATGTGAGAATGATATGCAAATTCATCTTGATCTTCTCTAGAAACTTTAAATTGGTTTGCAACCGCCTCAGCAGTATTTCCCATACCCCAATAATAATCTTCATGACCTTCTTTAACTGTATTGTAGTTTAATTCAGGTTTATAACCAGTCATGGGAACTGCACTCATACTCTCAGCACCTCCAGCTATAATACAATCTGCCATTCCAGCTTGAATTTTAGCTGTAGCCATAGCTATTGTTTCAAGACCAGATGAGCAAAACCTATTAACAGTTACTCCTGGAACATCAACACTATTTAACCCCATAAGTGAAATTAATCGAGCCATATTGAGTCCTTGAGAACCCTCAGGCATGGCATTTCCTACAATAACATCGTCTATGCGTTTAACATCCAGTTCTGGAAGCTCCTTCATCATGTGTTGAATAGTTTCAGCAGCTAATTCATCTGTTCGTTTAAATCTAAATAACCCTTTGGGTGCTTTCCCTACGGCTGTTCTATATCCTTTTACTATATATGCTGTTTTCATTTTTTTAATTTCTTAATGGTTTACCAGTTTTTAACATGTGTTGAATACGTTCTAAACTTTTTCTTTCTGTTGTTAAACTTAAAAAAGCTTCACGTTCAATATCTAAAAGATATTGCTCAGTTACCTTGGTGGGTTCAGATAAATCTCCTCCTGCCATAACATAAGCTAATTTGTTGGCAATTTTTTTATCATGTTCAGATATGTAGTGACTTGCTTCCATAGAATCTGTTCCTACCAAAAACATACCTAAGGCTTGTTTTCCTAAGACAAGTACATCTTTACGCATCGCTGGTTGAGAATATCCAGACTGAGCCATTAATAAAGCATGTTGTTTAGCAATAGCTATTTGTCTTTCTTTATTTACTACTATCACATCCTTACCTTTTTGAAGTAATCCTATATCAAAAGCCTCATAAGCTGAGGTTGATACTTTTGCCATACCTATGGTTAAGAAGTGTTCCTGTAAAACATTTAATTGAACATCTCCTTTGTGGAATAAATCAGAGGCTCTAAGAGCCATCTCTTTAGATCCTCCACCTCCAGGAATAACACCAACACCAAATTCTACCAATCCCATATATGTTTCAGCTGCTGCAACTACTTTATCTGCATGTAAAGAGATTTCACAGCCACCACCTAAGGCCATTCCATGTGGAGCAGCAATGGTTGGAATTGAAGAATAGCGCATACGCATCATAGTATCTTGAAAGTATTTAATGGCATAATTCAATTCATCGTATTCTTGTTCAACAGCCATCATAAAAATCATTCCAATATTAGCACCAACGGAGAAATTTGCCGCTTGATTACCAACAACTAATCCCTGATAATTGGTTTCGGCTAAGTCGATAGCTTTATTGATGGCTGTTAAAACATCAGCACCAATAGTATTCATTTTTGATTGAAATTCTAAATTTAAAATTCCATCTCCAAGGTCTTGAATGACAGCACCAGAATTTTTCCAGACTTCATTTGTTTTCCTTATGTTGTCTAGAATTATGAATGAATCTTGTCCAGGTTTTTTTAGGTGTGATTTCGTTGGAATGTCATAATAAAAAGTTGCACCGTCTTTTACAGAATAAAAAGAAGTTTCTCCATTAGATAGCATTTCTGTTACCCAGCTAGCAGGTTCTTTACCTTCTGCTTTCATGATTTCAACTCCTTTGGCCACCCCTATGGCATCCCAAATTTCAAAAGGACCGTGTTCCCAACCGAATCCAGCTCTCAAGCCATCATCAATTCTGTAAAGTTCATCGGAAATTTCCGGAATTCTATTTTGAACGTAGGCAAACATAGCTGCAAAACTTTTTCGGTAAAATTCACCTGCTTTGTCTTTACCAGCAACTAATACCTTAAAACGATCGGCTACATTATCTATTGATTTTGTAAGCGCTAGGGTATCAAATTTTGCAGATTTTTTTGGCCTATATTCTAGAGTGTTTAGGTCTAATGATAAAATTTCCCTCTTACCATTAGCATTTTTTGTCATTTTATAAAAACCTTGTTTGGTTTTACTACCCAACCATTTGTTTTCCATCATAGTATTTACATAGTCAGGAATCACAAATTGATCTCTCATTTCATCATTAGGACAATTGTCTTTGACTCCGTTGGCAGTATGTACTAAAGTGTCTAATCCAACTACATCAATAGTTCTGAAAGTAGCAGATTTAGGACGACCGATAACTGGACCTGTGAGTTTATCAACTTCTTCAATGGTGAGCCCCATTTCTTTTACAACATGAAAAAGACTCATTATTCCAAAGATTCCAATTCTATTTCCGATAAAGGCTGGGGTATCCTTGGCTAATACAGATGTCTTTCCTAAGAATTTATCTCCGTACATCATTAAAAAGTCTGTAACCTCTTGAGAACATTGAGGACCAGGTACTACTTCAAATAATTTTAAATATCTGGGAGGATTAAAAAAATGAGTTACCGCAAAGTGTTTTTGGAAATCTTCACTTCTTCCTTCATTCATAAATTTTATTGGGATCCCTGATGTGTTTGATGTAATTAAAGTTCCTGGAGTTCTGTATTTTTCAATTTTCTCAAAAACTTGCTGTTTTATATCTAGTCTTTCGACAACTACTTCCATAACCCAGTCTACATCTTTGATTTTATGCAAGTCGTCTTCCAAATTCCCTGTTTCAATTCTATCAGCAAATTTTTTAGAGTAAATTGGAGAGGGTTTTGATTTGAGTGAAGTCATCAAAGCTTCATTTACCAATCTATTTCGAACTACACTATCTTTAAGGCTAAGTCCTTTTGCTTTTTCTTTATCATTAAGCTCTCTTGGTACAATGTCCAATAAGAGAACTTCTACACCAATATTAGCAAAGTGACAAGCAATACCACTTCCCATAATTCCGGAACCGACAATTGCTACTTTTTTAATTCTTCTAGTCATTTGTTTTTTAATTTGTTTAATGCAATTTTGTTAAAAAATATCTTCTTTATAAATTAATTTTTCTGAGATTAGTTTGTTAATGGTAGAGGTAACTTTGAAGAAAGATTCTAATTCTTTTTGGGTTACATGGTCTTTAACCACATCATTAAAAATAATTACTGATTCTCGAGAAATTTTTCTCATTTCTTTTCCAAAATCAGTGAGTTTGATAATAACACTCCTTCCATCTGAAGGGTTTTTCTCTCTGAATATTGCTCCTTTCTCCTCCATGGTCTTTAATATTCTTGATAGACTTGTGGGTTCCATTCCCATTAGAGGACCTAAAGAAGTTGAAGGTGTTCCGTTTTCGTAATCAATATTTAAGAGTACAAATGCTGTAGCCATGGTGCTGTCATGTTTTGCAGCTCTTTCATTATACAGTTTTGCAACAGCTTGCCAGGTGGCTCTTAATTGATGATCTATAGATTTGTTTTTATCCATAATGTCAAAGATATAAAAATTTATTATGCATGCATAGTAAATTGATAAAAAATTATGCATGCATAGTAAATTAACATAAATGATTGAAAACAATAGTGCTAATCAAATGGTTTAATGAGAAATTATACGAAGTAGGTTTATAAAATTTTCATGTGTGAAGATGTGCAGTATTTGGTTACTAATATCAATTTGCACCTTATTGATTTTACTTAATGTTTAGATGTTTATATAACTATATACCATATAATTGGTTCTATATGTTAAAAAATTTTATATGTAAATAGTTACATTAAACTTAATATGAGTTAGAGTTTATTTAAATTAAGTATTTTTAGATTTATAAAAGTTATGAAATAAACTAATTATGGGTAAATTTGTTGAATTAAATTCTGTTCAGGGCAATTAACGTCCTAGGTCAATAATTAAACATAATAAGCATAATAAATTGTTAGTATCATGAGTAAAATTTTAGTTATAGAAGATGAAGCAGCTATTAGAAGAGTATTGATTAAAATTATTTCTGAGGAAAGTGATTCCTATCATGTAGATGAGGCTGAAAATGGCTTACAAGGTATTGAGAAAATTAAAGATAACGATTATGACTTGGTCTTATGCGATATAAAAATGCCTAAAATGGATGGAGTAGAGGTCCTAGAAAAAGCAAAAAAAATAAAACCAGAGATTCCTTTTGTAATGATTTCTGGGCATGGGGATTTAGATACTGCTGTGAATACCATGCGTTTAGGAGCTTTCGATTACATTTCAAAACCACCAGATTTAAATAGATTATTAAATACAGTTAGAAATGCTTTAGATAGAAAGGTATTAATTGTTGAAAATAAGCGACTAAAAAAGAAGGTTAGTAAAAATTATGAAATGATTGGTGAAAGTGAGGCTATTACTCACATAAAACAACTCATTGAAAAAGTAGCTAGTACTGATGCTCGTGTATTAATTACTGGTCCAAATGGAACAGGAAAAGAGCTAGTAGCACATTGGTTACATGAAAAATCGAATCGTTTAAAATCTTCACTTGTTGAGGTAAATTGTGCTGCAATTCCATCTGAACTCATTGAAAGTGAGTTATTTGGTCATGTTAAAGGTAGCTTTACTGGAGCAAACAAAGACAGAGCAGGTAAATTTGAAGCAGCAAATAATGGTACAATTTTTTTAGATGAAATTGGTGATATGAGCCTATCTGCTCAAGCCAAAGTGCTGAGAGCTTTACAAGAAAATAAAATTCAAAGAGTTGGTAGTGATAAGGATATAAAAGTAAATGTGAGGATTATTGCTGCAACTAATAAAGATTTAAAAATAGAAATTAAAGAAGGAAGATTTAGAGAAGATTTATATCACAGATTAGCTGTTATTTTAATTAAAGTTCCCGCTTTAAATGATCGTCGAGGTGATATACCTTTATTAATTAATCATTTTTCTCAAAAGATTGCTAGTCAGCAAGGCGTAGCAAAAAAAGAATTTTCTTCTGAAGCCATTGCATTACTACAAGATTATGATTGGACAGGTAATGTCAGAGAACTTAGAAATGTTGTAGAAAGATTAATCATACTTGGAGAGAAAAAAATTTCTGAAACTGATGTAAAATTATTTGCAAGTAAGTAGTAGAGCAGCATTAGTTTTTAAACTACCATAACCAAAATATTAGCTATATGATTTTGGTTTTACTCATATGATGTTGTGATATTTTTACTACATTGTTCCTAATTATGTTTTTTTATGTCAGAAAATAAAATTCATTATAGGACTTGTAATTTATGTGAAGCCATGTGTGGGTTAGAAATAACCTATAAAGAAAAAAAAGTTATTTCTATTGTTGGTGACAAAAAAGACCCTTTAAGTAAAGGTTTTATTTGTCCGAAGTCTCAGGCTCTAAAAGATTTATATGAAGATAAAGATCGTTTAAGACAACCACTTAGGAGAACAAAAAAAGGATGGGAAGAAATCTCTTGGGAAGAGGCATTTGATGAAGTCGAAATTCAAATAAAGAAAATTCAAGAAAAATACGGAAACAATTCAGTTGCTACATACCAAGGAAACCCTAATGTGCATAATCTTGGGGCAATGTTATATGGAGCACCATTTTTAAAAAGTTTGAAGACTAAACAAAAGTATTCTGCTACTTCTGTAGATCAATTACCTCATCATATTGCATCTTTAAAGATGTTTGGACATCAAATGTTAATTCCAATTCCAGACATTGAAAGAACAGATTATTTATTGATTTTAGGAGCCAACCCGGGGGCATCAAATGGAAGTTTACTGACTGCGCCAGGATTTTCTCAAAAAATCAAAAATATCCAAAAAAGAGGAGGTAAAGTAATCAATATTGACCCAAGATATACAGAAACTTCTAAGATTTCTAGCCAGCATTATTATATTAATCCAGGAAAAGATGCGCTCTTTTTATTGTCATTATTACATGTAATTTTTCAGCATGGTATAAGAGAAGAAACACACCTATCAGATCATTTGAAAGGATTGGAAGAAATTAAAAAAATTGTTAAACAATATGAACCTCAGAAAACAGCTCATTTAATTGGTATTGAAAGTGCTGAAATACAAAAAATTGCATTAGAGTTTTTGAACTCTGAAACTGCAGTTTGTTATGGCAGAATGGGCGTCTCTACACAAGAATATGGAGGTATATGTCAATGGTTAATTAATGTTTTGAATATTGTTACTAATAATATGGATAAAGTTGGTGGTGCAATGTTTACTAAGCCGGCCATTGATTTAGTTTTCATGTCAGGGGCACAAGGAAAGGTCGGAAACTTTGATAGGTATAGAAGTAGAGTACATAATTTACCCGAATATTCCGGAGAATTACCTGTAGCAACTCTTGCAGATGAGATTTTAACAGAAGGTGTGGGGCAGATAAAAATGTTTATTTGTACTGCCGGAAATCCAGTCTTGTCTACTCCAAATGGAAAAAAATTAGAAAAAGCTTTAGAGGAACTAGAATTTATGGTTTCTATAGATATTTATCTTAACGAAACAAGTAAGTATGCTAATATCATTTTACCCAGTACTAACGGATTAGAGACTTTACATTATGACCTAGTCTTTCATCAGTTAGCTATTAGAAATACAGCAAAAATCTCTGAAATTTTATTTGAAAAAAATGAAAATCAAAAGCATGACTGGCAAATATTAAATGAACTAACAGAGAGAATAACAGGGAAAAAGAATATTTCAACACCAGAAATGATGTTGGATCATATGTTTCAATTTTCTCCCTATAATGAGGAAAATTTGTCTGTAAAAAAACTAAGAGAATATCCAAATGGTATAGATTTAGGGGCTTTACAGCCGCTATTAACCAAAAGGATTTTTACTCTTGATAAAAAAATTAATATTTCCCCAAAAATATTCATAGATGACCTAAAAAGACTTGGTAAAGAGTTTTTTAGAGATAACAATGAAGAAAAAACTAACTATCCATTTGCTTTAATTGGCAGAAGACATCTAAGAAATAATAATTCTTGGATGCACAACTCTAAACTATTGATGAAAGGTAAAAACCGATGTACTGTTTTGATGAATTCAAAAGATGCTCAAAATCTTTCCATTTTGAATCATCAAAAAGTTAAATTAACATCTAATGTAGGAAGCATAATATTACCAGTAGAAATTAGTGATGAAATGAAGGAAGGGGTATTAAGCATTCCACATGGTTTTGGTCATAATAGGGGAGGAACTAAAATTAAATTGGCCGAAAAAAATGCTGGAGAGAGTATCAATGATTTGACAGATGATTTTAAAATTGATCAACTTACAGGAAATGCCAATTTTAGTGGCACAAGAGTTAAAGTGAGTATCTAAAAAAAGCCCTCAAAAATTTTATTTAGGAGAGCTTTTTTATTGAGTTTTAAACTAAATCAAAACGATCTAAATTCATCACTTTAGACCAGGCTGAAATAAAATCATTTATAAATTTATCGTTACCATCATTTGCACCATAAACCTCGCAAACAGCTCTTAATTCTGTGTTGGATCCAAAAATTAAATCAGCACGTGTCCCAGTAAATTTAATATCACCTGTTTTGCGATCACGTCCTTCAAACAAATTTTGATCATCTGAAGTTGCACTCCAAGTAGTATCTAGGTCCAAAACATTTTTAAAGAAGTCATTTGATAAATGACCAACATTATTTGTAAATACACCATGATGAGATGTGTCGTAATTGGTACCTAGTACTCTAAGTCCACCAACTAAGGCTGTCATTTCAGGAATAGATAGCGTTAATAAATTTGCTTTATCCACTAGTAAATCTTCAGCAGCAACATTTAAACCAGATTTTATGTAGTTTCTGAAACCGTCTGCCAAAGGTTCTAAATGACTGAATGATTTTACGTCAGTTTGTTCTTGTGAGGCATCTCCTCTTCCAGAGGTAAAGTCAATAGAAATATCTCTTCCAGCAGCTTTAGCCGCTTTTTCAACTCCAACATTACCCCCTAAAACAATTAGATCTGCAATTGAAATTTCTTTGCTAAATTGTTTTTGAATTTCCTCATATGTAGTTAATACTTTATTTAATTCGTAAGGGTTGTTTACAGCCCAACTTCTTTGAGGTTCTAAGCGAATTCTTGCTCCATTAGCACCGCCTCTTTTATCTGAACCTCTGAATGTTGATGCAGATGCCCATGCTGTGGTTACCAATTGAGAGGTGGTTAAGTTAGTTTCTAGAATTAATCCTTTTAATTCTTTGAGATCTGAATCATTCAAAGAATAATTAACTTTTGGAATAGGGTCTTGCCAAACTAATTCTTCTTTAGGTACCTCAGGTCCTAAATATCTATCAATAGGCCCCATATCTCTATGTGTTAACTTAAACCATGCCCTTGCAAAAGCATCCTCAAAAGCTTTGTGATCTTTATGGAATCGTTTAGATATTTCTAAGTAAGAAGGATCTGTTTTGAGAGCCATATCTGCCGTAGACATCATTAAAGCTTGAGTTCCATTTGCATCACCAGCTTTAGGAGCTCTTTTAGCATTAGATGCTTCGGTTGGTGTCCATTGATAAGCTCCTGCAGGACTCTTTGTTAATTCCCAGTCATAATTAAGTAATACATCAAAATATTGATCATCCCAACGGGTTGGATTTGGTGTCCATGCACCTTCTAAGCCACTTGTAATCGTGTCATCAAGCACCCCACTTTGAAATGAATTTTTCCATCCAGTACTCATTTCTTCTATGGAAGCTCCATGAGGTTCAGCTCCAACATATTTTTCTGGATCAGCTGCACCATGCGCTTTACCAAAAGTATGACCACCAGCAACTAAAGCAACAGTTTCCTCATCATTCATAGCCATTCTACCAAAAGTAATTCTAATGTCATGAGCAGATTTTAGAGGGTTTGGTTCTCCATTTGGCCCTTCTGGATTAACGTATATTAATCCCATATGAACTGCACCAAGATGACCTTCTAAATCTCCATCACTTGTGTCATATCTGTCGTCATTGTCCAACCATCCTGTTTCAGAACCCCAATAAATATCTTGTTCAGGCTCCCATACATCTTCTCTTCCACCAGCAAATCCAAAGGTTTTGAATCCCATGGATTCTAATGCACAATTTCCTGCTAAAACCATTAAGTCTGCCCAAGAAATTTTATTTCCATATTTCTTCTTTACCGGCCATAAAAGTAATCTAGCCTTATCCAGATTTCCGTTATCAGGCCAACTATTAAGTGGTGCAAAACGATGTGTTCCTGTAGAAGCACCACCACGACCATCTCCAACTCTATAAGTACCAGCACTATGCCAAGCCATACGAATCATAAATGGACCATAATGGCCATAATCTGCAGGCCACCAATCTTGAGAGTCTGTCATTAATTTGACAACATCTTGTTTTAATTCATCATAATTGATGCTCTTGAAAGCTTCAGAGTAATCAAAATCTTCTCCCATAGGATTTGATTTAGACGCATTTTGACGTAAAATATTTAATTTTAATTCATTAGGCCACCAATCTCTGTTACTGGTTCCTCCACCAGCAGGTTTCTTTTGAGCACCACTCATAAAAGGACATTTAGCAATGTCTCCTTTTCCATTATGTTCCATATTTATTTACTTTTTTTTGAATTATACTTCAAATTTACAACAAAGTTTATAATATTTTTTATCTATTGTTTTTATAAGTAAATAACTAAAAACTATTATTTTTTTTTAATTTTAATTTATATAAAATGAGTACTTTTAATCGTTAAAAAAAACTTACACATTTATGGATTTAAAGTTGACAAAACCTATTGTTTTTTTTGATTTAGAAACAACAGGTATCAATATTGGAAAAGATAGGATTGTTGAAATTTCTTTATTGAAAATATTTCCAAATGGGACCAAAGAAAGCAAAACTTGGCTCGTAAATCCAGAAATAGAAATTCCAAAAGAAGTTAGTGCTATTCATGGTATAACCAATGAAAAAGTTGTTACAGAACCTACTTTTAAAGAATTGGCTGAAACCATAAATATTATGATTCATGATTCAGATCTTGCGGGGTTTAATTCCAATCGTTTTGATATCCCATTGTTGGCAGAGGAGTTTTTAAGAGTAGGTGTTGATTTTGATATGGATCATAGAAGAGCAATAGATGTTCAGGTCATATATCATAAAAAAGAACAAAGAACCTTAAGTGCTGGATATAAATTTTATTGTGATAAAGAGCTAGAAGATGCTCATTCTGCTGAAGCTGATACCAATGCAACCTATGAAATTTTAAAGGCTCAATTAGATAAATATGATGATATTGAAAATTCAGTAGAAGCCTTGAGTGCTTACTCTACTCACAAAAAAAGAGCAGATTTTGCTGGTTTTATACTTTATAATGACAAGGAAGAGGAAATATTTTCTTTTGGTAAGTATAAAGGAAGAATTGTTGAGGAAGTTTTAAAAGAGAATCCTGGTTATAATGCTTGGATTCAAAATGCAGATTTTCCATTGTACACTAAAAAGGTATTAAAATCAATTAAAGAAAGATTGTCTGTTCCTAAAAAGAAAATGTCTGATGCTGAAAAGCTTGATGCATTACAACAAAAATTTAATTTACGATAATTAGTATGTATGTAAAGTTTGAAGATTTACCAAGTAATTCACGTGTTTGGATATACCAATCAGATAGAGAGTTTTCTGATCAAGAAATTAATTTTATCACAGAAAAAGCTATTGAATTTATAGATCAATGGACGAAACACGGATTTAATTTAAAAGGGTCTTTCACTATTAAATACAACCAATTTCTTGTATTAGCTGTAGATGAGGGGTTTAATAATGTTTCTGGATGTTCTATTGATTCGTCTGTCCGATTTGTGAAAGAACTGGAAATATCATTAGAAGTTGATATGATGAACAAAATGAATATTTCCTATAAAGATGGTAATCATATCAATATTTTAACAATGTCTGATTTTAAAGAATTTACTAAATCAAATAAAATAACATCAGAAACCATTGTTTTCAATAATATGATTTCGACAAAGCAAGAATTAAACGTTCATTGGGAGGTTCCCCTAATAAATAGTTGGCATAAACGATTTTTACCTTCTTAATACATTTCCTATTTATGTTAAAAAAACTATTATTTTTTTCCTTTGTCATGGTAATGATCAATTCCTTTGGTCAAAATTTAGACCCATTAAGAACAGATGATTATTTTGAACAAGAGCGATGGGTAGATAGTATTTTAAGTTCTATGTCCATAGATCAGAAAATAGGTCAGCTATTTATGATTCAAGCCTATTCTAACCGAGATTCAGTTCATGAAAACAAAATCAAAGCAATGATACAAGACTATCATATTGGAAATTTGATTTTTATGCAAGGAACACCAATAAAACAAGCACAATTAACAAACACCTATCAATCGCTATCCAAAACACCTTTAATGATTGGTTTTGATGGAGAATGGGGGTTAGATATGCGTTTACAGAATACCTATAGATTCCCCTGGAATATGACATTGGGTGCAATTCAAGATAATTCCCTAATCCGTAAATTTGGAGAACATTTAGGAAGTCATGCAAAACGAATTGGGATTCATGTAAATTTTGCACCAGTTGTAGATATTAACACAAACCCACTTAATCCAATTATTGGAAATCGTTCATTCGGTGAGAGTAAAAAAAATGTCACTCTTAAGGCTATAGAATTTACACAGGGAATGCAAAGTAAAGGTGTCCTAGCCAATGCAAAACATTTTCCAGGTCATGGAGATACGGCAACGGATTCTCATCTTAAATTACCAGTATTAAATTTTAGTAAAGAACGATTAGATTCTATTGAACTCTACCCCTATAAGAGGGTTTTTGAGGCTGGTATGAGTAGTGTAATGACAGCACACCTAAGTATTCCTATTTTAGAATCAAATCCGAAGTTACCTACTTCTTTATCTCAGAAAGTAATTACTGATTTGTTAAAGGTTAAACTTGGGTTTTTAGGCTTAATTTTTACAGATGGTCTAAATATGAAAGGGGCTGCTAATTATTCGAATTCTGCTGAAATTAATTTAGCAGCGATCCAAGCAGGCAATGATGTGTTATTAATACCACAGGATATTCCTGAGTCTGTAAGTTTAATAAAAAAATCAATAGAGACAGGAGTTTTATCAGTTGACAGAATAGAGGAGTCTGTTCGTAAGATTCTTTTAGCCAAATATAAAGTAGGATTACATCTTTATAAACCCATTGATACTCTAAATTTAATTAATGATTTAAACAGGTTAGAAGATGATGTACTTCACAGAGAATTGGTCAAAAATTCAATGACCATAATCAAGAATGATAAAAAAATACTTCCAGTTAGGGACTTAAAGAAGTATGAAAAAATTGCCTACGTAGCCATGGGAGATGATGATGGAGATTTATTCCTAGAGACTTTAAGAAAGTATTCTAAAATTCAAAAAGTAAGTAATAATAATTTAAATGAGCTTGTTGATACTCTTGAAGATTTTGATTTGGTAATTATAGGTTTTCATAAATCAAATGCTCACCCCTGGAAGTCTTTTGATTTTTCAAATAAAGAACTGGTATGGTTACACGAAATTTCAAGAAAAAATAAAACTATTCTCTCTGTATTTGCTAGCCCATACAGTTTGCTTAACATAAAGTCTTTCAATAATTTAGAGGGTATTTTGGTTGCTTATCAAAATAGTGAGATTGCTCAAAATATAGCAGCTCAAACTATTTTTGGAGCCTTAGAGGCCAATGGCAAACTTCCAGTTTCAATCAAAGATGTATTTCCACTTGGTACAGGTGAAAGCTCAGTAGGCACCAAAAGACTTCAATATTCAATCCCAGAATCTGTTGGGATGTCTTCACAAAAGTTAGCAAAAATAGATTCTGTAGCGGCTCTTGTTGTTGAAGAAAAAATGGCGCCAGGTCTACAAATTCTTGTTGCTAGAAAAGGAGTTGTTGTTTATGAAAAAAGTTTTGGATTTCACACAGATAAAAAGAAAAATAAAGTAAAAAATAGTGACGTTTATGATGTAGCTTCTTTAACAAAGATTTTAGCCTCTTTACCTATGTTAATGAAAGCTGAAGAAGAAAATAAAATAGCGCTTTCCTCTACTTTAAAAAAAATATTACCAAAATTTAAAAAATCTAATAAAGATACTTTGACTGTTAAAGAGATTCTATCTCATTACGGCCGTTTAAAAGCATGGATTCCTTTCTACAAGCTTACACAAGATAGTATTACTAAAAATAATTTAAAAGAGTTTTACAGTCAAAGCAAGTCTAAAAAATTTTCAATTAAAGTTGCTGAGAATTTATACTTAAATAATTCTTATAAAGATTCTATTTACAAGTTTATAAGAGATTCTGAACAAAGACTAGAAGCTGGTTATAAATATAGTGACCTAGGCTATTATCTCTTCAAAGAAGCTTTAGAAAAGAAATATAAAAGTAGTTTAGATGATTTAGTTCAGGAGCAATTTTATAAGCCATTAGGTGCAAACAGGATGACTTATTTACCATTGAATAAATTAGATAAATCTTCAATTGTTCCTTCAGAAAAAGACACGTATTACAGAAATCAATTACTACATGGTTATGTTCATGACATGGGGGCTGCTATGCTTGGTGGAGTAGGAGGTCATGCTGGTTTATTTGCAAATGCAAATGATGTTGCAAAAATGATGCAATTATATCTGCAAAAAGGGTATTATGGAGGGAAACGATATTTTAAGAAAGAAACTTTCGATAAGTTTAATAAGCGATATTATTCTGATCAAAAAGTACGCAGGGGTTTGGGGTTTGATAAACCCCAGCTAGATTCTACTGTGATGGCAACATGTGGTTGTGTGTCTGAGGAAAGTTTTGGCCATAGTGGATTCACAGGCACCTATACATGGGCAGATCCTGAGAGTGAAATTATTTATGTTTTTCTGTCTAATAGAGTTTTTCCAACCATGGAGAATAAAGCGCTAGTAAAACGAAACATCAGAACAAGTATTCAGCAAATTATTCAAGAAGCTATTTTGCAGGAATAGGGTGTAGTTTACTATACAACAAAATCAAAAGTAAAGAGCTTATGAGATAAAATATCCCAATCTTCAGGTTGAAGAAATAACTCAGTAAATAAGTAAGTATACCAAAGTTTAAACTCACGGTAATTGAATTTATACCATATCTAAATGTATCTATAAATTCAAATTCTTCAATCCTACTTTCAATATATTTCCATATAAACCACGGGATGATACAATTTAATATAATGATGGGTTTAATTAAGCTTACATAATTAATTTTTTTCCTCCTTCCAATTATGTTTTTAGTCTTGATCATTAAATTTACTTTTTCAATTTCGGTAAAATCAACATTTTCTGAAGTTAATTTTGACAAGGTCTTTTCATAATTTTCATCTAAGGGAATGTGAACTGAAAGTGTTTTTAATTGTGAACGAATGGCTTCTTTTAAACGTTTAATTTCTGAATGAATAATTTGGGGATTATAAAAGTCATTTGCTAATATTGGAGTTCCAAAATAAACACAAACATCTGTTGGATATTCAGAAGGGTTTTGATAAGTTACTCCAACCGAAATAATATGAATTTTTAATTTTGGATTTCTATCTAAGGCACCAAATACAATTCTAGAGAATCCTTTGCTAAGTTTTCTAACATTTCTTTTATGATTGTGACTACCCTCAGGAAAAATCATTAACGCTTTTTGTTGATTTAATAAATCAAAGCACTTCTCAAATACTTCAGTATTTTTTCCTAATTGTTTAACACCATCTCTAATTCTAAATATAGGCATTAAATTAAGACTCTCTAAAAATCGTTTTATTAATGGTTTTTTGAATGCAGAAGCTCGAACAAGAAAATGTTGAATCCTAGGATTGTTAACAGCTACTATTAATGGATCAATCAAGCCATTTGGATGATTCACCATAAATAAAAGAGCTCCTTTTTTTGGGATATTTTCTTTTCCTCTAACGATTATCTTTCTTGTGTAGAAAAATAAAGAGAACTTAATAAGAAGTTTAAAAAGATAATACCAAAGTGTTTTCAAAACTCAATTATTATAATTAATCATTTTTTCTTCCCCAATACATCCCTAAAATCATCCCAGAAAAAATATCCCATATGCCCCAAAAAGCAGCTAATAAAGCCATCCCCCCTAAACCATCAAAGAATTGGAAAATTAACATTAATCCTAAACCGCCATTTTGAATTCCTGTCTCAATAGAAATGGTTTTTTGCTCTCTTTTTTTTAATCCAAAACCTTTTGCTGAGAAAAATCCTATAAGAAAAGCGCCTATATTATGAAAAATGACCAATGCAGCAACTAAATGTATATAATCTAAAAAAATCTCGATATTTTCATAAAAAGCAATGGTTATAAGGGCTAAAAAAATAATCATTGAAAAGGGTTTGAGAACAATTTCAATTTTTTTAGCAATATGTTCATAGAAATGATTTACTAACATGCCTAAAATGATTGGAATTCCTAGAATTAATAATATGAGTTTAAATAATTCCATAGGATTTAATTCAACTGTTTTTAAAATTTCATTAGTGGGTTCATAAAGACCACCATAAAATTGTAAATTAAATGGAGTCATAATAAGGCATATAACAGTTGCAAATGCAGTTAAACTTACTGAAAGGGCCGCATTTCCTTTAGCCATTTTACTAAAAAAGTTAGAAACATTTCCTCCAGGGCAAGCGGCAATCATCATCATACCAAGCGCAAAACTTGGATGAGGTTTTATGATTGAAATAGCTGCAAATGTGAGTAATGGTAACAAGAAAAATTGAGAAAAAACGCCTACAAGTAGAATTTTAGGTTTCTTAATAAGAAGTTTAAAATCATCAATTTTTATACTCAGTGCTACACCAAACATAATGATAGCTAATGCTATATTTAATATCCAAAGCCCCTCTGTGTCAAAGTTGATTTTAATATCATCTATTGGAATATTTATGTCAGTTTTTAAAAGCATATTCAATAATATTGGATCCCATTTGTAAAGCTTTTAATCGAGTTTCTGGAGAGTTGTTATGTACTTCAGGATCTTCCCATCCATCACTAAGGTCTGATTCATAGTCATAAAAACAAACTAACCTTCCTTCAAAAAATAGTCCAAAACCTTGTGGCATTTTTTTATCATGTTCATGAATTTTTGGAATTCCCTTTTCGAAAGTAAATGTTTGATTAAAGATTGGATGTGTGAATGGAATTTCCTGTAATTCTAGTTTAGGAAAAACTTTTTTTAATTGTGGTCTGATGTATTTATCAAGACCATAATTATCTGATATATGAAGGAATCCACCAGAAATCAAATACTGTCGTAAATTATTAGCTTCCTTGTCTGTGAAAAAAACATTTCCATGACCAGTCATAAAAATTATTGGAAAATTAAAAATGTCTGAGCTTCCTGCAGAAACTCTGGTTGGGTTTTTTGAAATGAACGTTTTAATATTCTTATTTGAAAATTCAATTAAATTTGGAATGGCTGTAGGATTTGCGTACCAGTCTCCACCACCATTATATTTTAATACAGCTACTTCCTGAGCAAAAGTTGAAAAACTTAAGCTTAAAAAAAAAATTAAAATGTTTTTTGTGTGCAAAATGGTGTTGATATTTATAAGCAAGATAAGAATTCTTATTGATTGATAAATGATATATTCTGAACCGCTACTAGAGCTGCTGTTTCTGTTCTTAATCTATTTTTACCGAGAGTAATAGGAATAAAACCAGATTTTATACCGTTGACTATTTCTTTAGAAGAAAAATCTCCCTCTGGGCCAATCAATATTGTTACTGACTCTTTGGGTGCTATATGGTTTTGTAGGTAGTCTTTAATTCCCTCCTCACAGTGCGCTATGTACACCGTATTTTTATGTTCTTTTTTTAAAAATTCACTATATGAAATTAGAGGATTAAGTTTTGGTAAATGAAATTTTAAAGATTGCTTGGTTGCCGATAAAATAATTTTTTTTAATCGTTCCGATTTGATGAATTTCTTTTCAGAATGATCACAGAGTATAGGGGTAATTTCATCGATTCCAATTTCAGTTGCCTTCTCTAAAAACCATTCAAGTCTATCATTATTTTTTAATGGAGAAATAGCTATATGCAGGTAATAGTCTCTTGGCTGTTTTTTTTCTTCTCTATTAATTACTGAAACAATACATCTTTTATGATTTGCGCTAGTTATTTTACAATCAAATAATTCTCCTTTCCCATTAGTGATAAAAATTTGATCTTCTTCTTTTTTTCGAAGAACTTTCACAATATGCCTACTTTCAACATTGTTAAATGTGATTTCTTTGGTGTTTTTATCTATTTCTGAATTGTAAAATAATTGCATTTTTTTCTATAGAGTTTTTTCAACAAGAATTAGATATTTTTTTTATAAGTTCTTCTTCTTTTATGGGTATGTGGATCAAAATTTTTCCATAATTGATGAATAGCGATGTTGTCTTCTAGTTCAGGCGTTCTGATTATTGTATCTACACCAATGGCATTAAAACTTGTTGTGAAATCACTAAATATAATAGCTGTAATGCCTTTGTTTTGGTATTCAGGGGCTACACCAATTAAGTATGAGGTAACTGTTTTTGGATTTTTTTTGGCTTTTAGAAGGTGAAACATTCCAAAGGGAAATATTTTACCTTTTGCTTTTTGAAGCGCCTCAGAAAAAGAAGGCATCATAATTCCAAATGCTACAAGTTTATTGTTATCATCAACAACAAATTTTATAAAATCTGGATTTATAAAATTGATATATTTATTTTTGAAATAATTTATTTGATTTTCAGAAATTGGCACATAAGATGAAAGGGTTACATATGTTTTATTAAAGAGGTCAAACATTTCATTCACATAGGGTAAAATGTCTTTTGTTTTTGAAAAGTTTAACGACTTGAGTTTAAATCTCCTTTTTATTAAATTAGAAATTCTTTCATAGTATGGGCCATCTACATTTGATAATTTAAACTTATTTTCTAGGTATTCTTTTTCTTTTGTAAATCCTAAGTTTTCTAGATGGTCTTTATAGTGAGGTAAAGAATACCATGTGACCATAGTTCCGATATGATCAAATCCTTCGGTTAAAACACCAACTTTATCTAGATTTGAGAATCCAATAGGCCCCTCTATGTACTTTAAACTATTTTTCTCTCCAATTTCCTGAACTTTTTTAATAAGTGCTTTTGAAACTTCCAAATCATCAATAACATCATACCATCCAAATCGCATTTTTTTAATTTGTTGTTCACTTACCTCATACCAATTAATTATAGCTGCAATTCTTCCAACAATTTTTTTATTTTTTATGGCAACAAAAAAACGTGCTTCTGCATTTTCAAAAGCAGGGTTACAGTCTTTATTAAGAGTTTCTAATTCTTCAGTAATGATGGGCGGAACCCAATAAGGATTGTTTTTGTAAATTGAAAAAGGAAACATTACAAATTGTTTCATCTCCTTTTTTGAAATCATTTCTTTTACTGTAATCATAGCACTAAATTAGTTGTTTTCTTAGTTTAAATAATTATTCCTCCTCATCCTCATCTTTTTGTTTTCTTCTTTTCCTTTTTTTATCTTTTTTATTATTTCTATTTTCTTCTTTTTTTCTTTCTCTTTTGAGTTTTTTATTATCTTTTTTTAATTCTTTTTCTAATTCTTTAATTTCTTTTTCAAGTTCTTTGGTATTTTTTTCTGAATCTGGTTGCTCATCCTTTTTTCTTTTTTTTGCGCTTTCTTTTTTAACTTTAATTTTAGTAGGACTAATTCTTTTTCTTACCGGTTTTACCCTCAAAGATTTCTTTGGTAAGTCATTTTTATTTTTTTCATCTGTTGAACTATTGTTGTTTATAGATTGAATAGTTTCCTTTTTCAAATTAGTTTTTTTTGTTGATACCCTTTTGTCTTTTTTTCTGAATAAATTTTTAAATTTATTACTCCAGTTTTTTAAAAAGCCTTTTTTAGCAAAAGATCTTCCTTTTTTTATTGACTTTCCCTTTTCACCAGTATTGATTAGTTTATCAACATGTCTATCTAACCTGTACGAGGCACCAAATGATGAGTAAAAACCAGAGGATCTTCCGTCTGCTAGTAATCTAATAGAGCTATTCATTTGCAGATTTCTATTCAACAAAAAAGCGATACCTGTTCCTATATTTGATTGGTATTGATACTTGTCAAACATTGATTGATTTTCAATAAAAATTGACCATCTAGGCTTGTAATTGTATGTAGCTGTGATGATGTATGATAATTCTGGTAATTTTGTTCCAATTCTATCATAAAACATGTTGGTAATAATATTAAAATTATCACTAAGATCGTTTTGAAGAAGAATTCCGACCTTAGGTGAAAAGCGATTTGTTTTATATATGTTTTCAACAATTCCGGTATTAGCTCCAGCATAAATTGCAACTGAGGGAATCAGTCTTTTCCAATCAAAACTATTTCTTGCAACCCAACTTCTTATTTCTTTAGATTTATCTTCATATTTTTTTTCATAAACTAGGTATTTTGCAGCAACAACTAATTTGCTGAGCCCTGGTTGACGGTAACTTGAATTAAAAATATTTTGAAAACCAACTTCTTGATTCTGATACGCTAAATTTATATTAAATTCCAATTTTTCGTTTAAAAAGCTAGATCTTAATAAGAAATCTGCTCCATAAGATTGAGGTCTGTAAAAAGTAGGATATTTGCTAGTTTCAGTGTAAAAAAAACTTGTTTCTAGTTGGTAAACTCCAGTACCTACTGAATAGGGAGATTCTGATAGCCCAGGTCTATTTGAATTAATTACATTGGTATACTGAGCTGATATAGTACCTGTTAAAAGTAAAATACACACTACTAAAAATACTCTAAGTTTATGCAGAAAATAAATTAATCTCAAATAAATATTTTTTGGGTTTTAACAAACATACTCTAAAAATTGGACTCGTCAAATGCATTAAATACTTTTTTAATGGAGTCAAATTTTTGTAATCTATTAACGTAACATTTATGATCAAAATTGTTATTTTTGGGTTATAATTATAATATAACATGCAACAAGCAGATTTAATGGGGTTTCTGAGAACAATTCTTATTTTTTTAATTGTCTATTATAGTTTTCGTTTTCTAGCCAGAATATTTGCTCCTATTTTATTAAAAAAGGTAGTTGGCAATATGCAAGAAAAAGCTCAACGAAGCTATAGACAAACCCGTGATTCATCTACTAAAGAAGGTGAAACTATTATTGATAAAAAACCAAATTCCAAAACTCAAAGTAATAATTCTGTAGGAGAATACGTAGATTTTGAAGAAATAGATTAATATGAATTTCAAGTTTTATTCAACTCATTTAGTATCATTATTAGTCTTTATAGTTGCTGCATTATTATACTTTCATCCCGTATTAAAAGGCGAGAAGCTTTCTCAATCTGATATCACTCAGCATATTGGAATGGCCAAAGAAGTAAATGATTACAGATTAACCTATGGTGTTGAACCTTATTGGGCAGAAAGTGCTTTCAGTGGAATGCCTACCTATCAAATTGGAACCTATTTTCCTCATGACTATATCAAATATATAGACCGTTTAATTCGTTTTCTCCCCAGACCTGCAGATTATTTATTTCTTTATTTTTTAGGTTTTTATATCCTGTTACTTGCCTTTAAAATAGATTGGAAATTTGCCATTATGGGATCACTAGCTTTTGGTTTTTCCACATACCTTATGATTATTTTTGGTGCAGGGCACAATGCAAAAGCTCACGCTATTGCTTATATGCCTTTAGTTCTTGCGGGTGTTGTTTGGATTTTTAAAAAACAATATTTGCTAGGTTTTACTGTAACGGCTATGGCAACAGCATTAGAGATAAATGCGAACCATCCTCAAATGACCTACTATCTTTTATTTGCTGTCTTTATATTAGGAGTTATTGAGTTGATAGAGGCAATTAAAAAAAAGAAAATTACACAATTTATAGCTCAATCTTTAACCATAATAGTTGCTATGATATTAGCCGTAGGAGTTAATTCAACAAGATTAATGGCAACTAAAGAGTATTCAGATTTTAGTACTCGTGGGAAAACTGAATTGACAATGAACTCAGATGGTTCTCAGAAAGAGGTAACCTCAGGATTGACAAAAGATTATATCACTCAGTTTAGTTACGGTATTTCTGAAACTTTTAATTTACTAGTCCCTAGATATATGGGTGGAGGTACGGTTGAGCGTCTAGGTAAAAACTCGAATACCTATAAACATGTTTCCTCAATAGCAGGAGCTAAACAAGCAGATGGATTTACCAAGCAAGTTTATACGTATTGGGGAGACCAGATTATTGTTGAAGCACCTGCTTATATTGGAGCTGTTGTTATATTCCTTTTTTTTCTAGGAGTGTTTTTAGTAAAAGGTAAATTTAAATATTGGTTAGTAGCTTCTACTTTTTTTTCTATAGTTATGAGTTGGGGAAGAAACTTTGAGATTTTAACTAACGTTTTTATAGATTACGTACCATTATACAATAAGTTTAGAGCTGTATCCTCATTTCAAGTAATTGCTGAATTATGCCTCCCCTTATTAGCGGTCTTGGCAATTAAAGAATTTATTTTTACTAAAATATCAAAAAATGAAAAATTAGAAGCTTTAAAAAAAGCATTTTATGTTACTGCTGGACTTGTATTAATTGGACTATTTTATGCAATTTGTTTTTCTCCTTTTGAGGGAATCAGAGATGCAAGCTATAGTCAATATGAGGGTTTATTGGATGCTGTAAAAGCAGATAGGGTATCTTTATTGTATAATGATAGTTTTAGATCGCTTGTTTTAATTGCGTTGGGATTTGTTTTCCTTTGGGCGTTTCTGAAGCAAAAAATTAATCAATTCAAAGTTGTTATTGTTTTTACAGTTTTGATACTATTTGATTTGGTTCAAGTGAATCTAAGATACATCAATGATGAAGATTTTAGACAAGCTAGAAAAATAGATAAACCGTTTAAAACCTCCACTGCCGATATTCAAATATTAAAAGATAAAACGCATTATAGAGTTGCAAATTTCACTGGAGATCCATTTCAAGATGGCAGAACTTCTTATTTTCATAAATCAATAGGTGGGTATCATGCTGCTAAAATGGGAAGATATCAAGATTTGATTGAATTTCATTTATCTAAACAAAATATGGAGGTTTATAACATGTTAAATGTGAAATATTTTATAATACCCGGAGATGATGGAAAAGAGCAAATACAACAGAATCCATTTAATAATGGTAATGCTTGGTTCGTAAATGAAGTTCAATACGTTCAAACTGCAAATGAAGAAATAAAGGCTTTGGATAGTTTAAACACTAAAAAAATTGCTGTACTTAGAGACCATAATTCGTATGGTTTCCAAGATTTGAAAAAATACGATACAGATAGTTTAGCCACTATAAAACTTACAAAATACTCGTTAAATGAACTCAATTATGAATCTATTTCAAATCAAAATGAATTTGCAGTATTTTCTGAAATTTATTATAAAGATGGATGGAATGCATACATAGATGGAGAATTGAAGCCTCATTTTAATGTTAATTATGTATTGAGAGGATTAGAGATTCCAGCAGGAAAACACGTCATAGAATTTAGGTTTGAGCCCAAAGTTATTCAAACCGGTAGTACCATAGCTTTAATATCTTACGTACTTTTAGTACTAATACCGGTTGGTTGGTTCTTTTATGATAAAAAGAAAGAAATTCAATAGCCTTCAAACTTATCTTTACACTACTTTTATGTTAGCAAAACATCATCAAAGAAGATATAATCTAACCCTTAGTTTTTTACAAAAGGTACTTCCAGCCCCTGCAACAATTCTAGATTTGGGAGTCAGAAATTCATTTTCTGAAATCATGGAAGAAAATGGATATACGGTATACAATACTAATGGAGAGGATTTAGATTTAGTGCCAGAAATTGTAAAAAATTATGATGTAGATGCGATTACTGCATTTGAGATTTTTGAACATTTAATAGCCCCATTCAATATTTTAAATGAGATAAAATCTACAAAGTTAATCGCTTCAGTTCCTTTAAACTTATGGTTTGCAAAAGCCTACAAAAGTTCAACAGACAAATGGGATAGGCATTATCATGAATTTGAAGATTGGCAATTTGATTGGTTGTTAGAAAAGTCTAATTGGAAAATTGAAAAAAAAGAAAAATGGACAAGTCCTATTAAAAAAATTGGTTTTCGTCCAATATTGAGAACCTTCACACCAAGATATTATATTGTGTATGCCACAAAACATATTAAATCATGAAACTGAAGAGATTTTAAATAAAATATTTTAGCAGTTACAGAGGTGAAAATAGGCAACGATAAAAATTAAATTAAAACTTAGGCCATTTCTCATTATAACAGGAATATTCTTTTCGTTGTGCCCCTATGTTTGTAATGTATGTTAGCTAGTTCACTATTTAATGTATAAAAAAATATCTCGAACCTTTCGGCTCGAGATATGAATAAATCTACCCCATAAATTAAGATTTATTAGTTAGATAAAAGTATAATCTAACTTCACTACAAATAACATAATAATTATTTAGATGTAATAATTGTTGTTAGTGCTTTTTATAAATAGCACAGATGTTTTAATCTATAGACTTTAGATATTCTGTGGGTGTCTTACCTGTATAATTTTTGAAAGACCTTGAGAATGAGGATGCATTGGTGTAACCAATTTCTTCACCCAATGCTTGTATAGTATACCTTTTATATTTTGAGTCTTTTTGAATAATTTTTATTAAATAGCTCATTCTTAGCTCAGTAGTATATTGTTTGAACGTTTTTCCTTTTTTTTCATTTATGATAGATGAGAGATAAGATGTATTTGTATTTAACTTTTTAGCCAGTTTATTAATATTAAAAGCGCTATCTAGATAAAGTTGTGATTTTTCAAATTTTTTAAGTTCCTCAAGAACCATTTGTTCTAGTTGTAAATCAATGGAATACTCTTTTTTGGATTTGGAATCGTCTTTAATTGGTTTTTTTTTCCGTTTGTTAAATTGATAATACATTAAAGTGAAAATCAAAAAAATAAATATTAAAAAAGCAATTATTAAATTGTTCTTTTTCTTTATTTCTCTGTTTACAATTGAATTATTTACTTTTTGTATTTGGTTAAAATCATACAAATAATGGGTTTTGTTTGCTTCTGTTTTACTTAGGTTAAGTTTATTTAACATATCTAATGCTAATTCTGAGTATTTAAAAGCACTATCTATTTTGGAGATATCATTGTATAAATTAGCTAGAATATTATAGACAACAATTTTATTTTTTTCAGTATCTGGACTTGTGTTGTTAAAATTTAAAAATTTGTAAGAATAATAAAGTGAGGAATCTCCATTTTTTAAATTTTTAAAAATCAAAGACTTTAAAAAATAATAATCTTGAGATTTCTCAATCAAATTATAAGTATTAACTAATTTAAGAGCTTCATTATATTTTTTTCTTTTTATTAAAACATTAGTTACTCTTAAATTATAAAAACTCAAAGAATTTTTGTGTTTAGGGTTGAACTTTTCTGCCTCCAAATAGGCTTCCTTATAACATATAAGTGTAGAATCTAAGTATTTATCATTGTTATTAATAGCATTTAATGCAAAATATGATTCTCCAAGGACATTATAGGCGCTAGCTTTATTGGCTATTAAGTTATAGCTGTCATAACTATTATAATTTATTTTGGGGTAAGCTGCTATTACTTTTTTTAATAATGCAATTGCTTCTTCATGAAAGCCTAAATTACTTTTTAGTAGGGCTAAGCTCGTTTGAGTAAATAACTTTGTTTGTGTAAAGCTTTTACTTTTATGTGAGTAATTATCTAAAATGTTTATTTTTTGGTTTAGATAATCAAATGCATCGTCAAATTTTCTTTGATTATTTTTAATCCAAAACAAACGTGTTAATGCATGAAGTTTGTTGTTTAAATTACACAAGGAGTTTTTATCTTTTAACCTTGTTAGAACTTCAAGAACAATTTCTTCAGATCTTTCAAAGTTTCCCAATTTGTAGTAGGCAGAAGATATATTATTTTTACCAGCGTCACTTACACAACTGTTCTCAGATTTTTCCAATATTTTTGCATAATAAAGTAGACTATCAGAATTAGAATAAGAATAATATTTAATCTTATTCAAAACTTCGAATTCATCAGTTGTTTGACCAAATAAAGAAATTGAAATGAGAAAAGGTATAAATTTTAGAATATTTTTGATGAGGGAGCTGATGTTTTTCTTATAATTAGGGTTATTTACAAATATAATAACTGAAACAATTTAAAATAATTTTAAAAGGAATTTTTTAAACTATTTAGCTTTTTTAATGTAAAAGACACTTTATAATTTTAGATTTGTGTCAGTAACTTTACATTTTAAATTAATTGTATAGCATTTTGAAAATTGGAATGATTTTAGATACTATCTTTCCTCCAGATCCAAGGGTAGAAAATGAAGCGGCTACTCTTATTAATTCTGGGCATGAGGTTTTTTTATTTTGTTTAGATAAGGGTAACCAAAAAAAAAGTGAAATAATTAATGGTATAAAAATTAAGCGGTATAAGTTCAACAAACTTACCTATAAGCTTTCAGCTCTTTCTTACGACCTTCCTTTTTATAGAATGATTATGAAACCAAAGATTAGTCATTTTATTAAACAAAATAATATAGATGTAATACATATTCATGATATTAGAATTGCAGAAGCTGTTTTTAAAGCTAATAAAAAATACAAACTAAAAACAGTTTTAGATCTTCATGATAACATTCCAGAAAATATGAAATTTTATCCCCATCTCAATAAATTTCCTGGTAAGTATATTATTTCCCCAAGTAAATGGAGAAAAAAAGAAAATGAATTTATTTTAAAGTCAGATAAAATTATCACTGTTTCTCCAAATTTTGCACAGGACCTTATTGAAAAAAATAATATTGAACCAAAAAAAGTGGTGATGGTGCCAAATACTGTCAGGCAATCTTTTTACAATAAAGCCGTGTATTCTGATGTAATTGCAAAAAAGTATTCCAATAAATTTGTCGTCCTTTATCTAGGTGATACCAACATAAGAAGAGGATTACTGACTGCTATAAGAGCTACCGAATTCCTTTCCAAAGAGATAGCAAATTATAAATTAGTTATTGTTGGTCAAAATACCACAGATTCAATTTTAAAAGACGAAACAAAAAAATTAAACTTAGAAGCTTTTGTAGATTTTGAGGGATGGCAAGATGTTTCTTTATTTCCGTCGTATATTGTTGCGAGTAATGTATGTATATCACCACTTTATAGAAGTGTTCAGCATGATGTTGCTTATGCAAATAAAATTTTTCAATACATGAGTTTTTCTAAGCCTGTTTTAGTTAGTAATGCTATTGCTCAAAAAGAAATAATTAAAAAAGCTAACAGCGGTTTAGTTCATGAAGAAAAAAATAAAGATGACTTTTCCTCAAAAGTCTTAGAACTCTATCTAAATGAAGAAAAAGCAGAAGAATTAGGTAAGAGGGGAAAGCAATTTATAGAAAATGAATTTTCATGGGAAATAACTTCAAAAGCCTTGGTAAAATTGTATGATGAGCTCTAAAAAGAAAGTATTAATTATCACCTATTATTGGCCTCCAGCTGGTGGTCCAGGAGTTCAGCGTTGGTTAAAATTCACTAAATACTTAAGAGATTTTGAAATAGAACCTGTTATTTACACCATAGATAATCCATCTTATCCATTGTTAGATTTTAGTTCAAATAATGAGTTACCAAAAGATATTGAGGTTTTAAAACAACGTATTTTTGAGCCAAATTCTATTTTTACTCTTTTTGGTATCAATAATAAAAAAGAAAGTGCGGGTTTTTTGAATCCAAATCCATCGTTTTTTGGAAGGGTAATTCAATATATTAGAGCTAATTATTTTATCCCAGATGCACGTAAGTTTTGGATTCAACCTTCTGTTAAATTTTTAAGTAATTATTTGGAGAATAATCACATAGATGCTATCATAACAACAGGACCTCCTCATAGCATGCACATTATTGGTTTAGAATTAAAAAAGAATCTTGGAATTAAGTGGATTTCAGATTTTAGAGACCCTTGGACCGAAATTGATTATTTCCAACAACTACCACTAACAAAAAATGCTAAACAAAAACATCATCAATTAGAGCAAGAAGTTTTATTAAATACTGATATGACTATCGTGGTTGGTGAAACTATGAAACAAAAGTATCTTCAACATACGAGTAGGATAGAGGTGATAACAAATGGATTTGATACAATTAAAAACCCCTCAACTCAGAAATTAGACAGCAATTTTTCTATTACACATGTAGGTTCAATGAATTACGATAGAAACCCCAAAATTTTGTGGGAAGTATTGAGAGAGATTTGTGATATAAATTCCGATTTTAAAAAAGATTTGAGGGTTAAATTCATTGGTAAAATTGATGATTCGGTTATTCAAGATGTTAAAGTATTTGATAATAATAATGTAATTAGGATCCCTTATGTAGAGCATAGTAAAGTTAATTCACATCAAGTATCTTCTCAGGTTTTATTGTTATGTATAAATAATGTTCCCAGTGCAAAGGGAATCATTACAGGTAAGATATTTGAGTATCTTCAAGCAAAACGGCCTATTTTATCGATTGGTCCAGAAAACGGTGACGCTGCGATTATTCTTAAAAATTCAAATGCTGGAACGATTGTAGATTTTAATGATAAAACAAGATTAAAAGCCATTATCTTAGACTTATATGAGAAATATAAAGCTGGTAATCTTCAAGTGGATTTGGGAAATATAAATCAATATCACAGAAAAAATATAACAAGTCAATTAGCAGAAGTAATTAAAAAGGTAGTATATTGATTTTGAAAGTAGCAATAGTTTATAGTAATTATATAATTTTATTTATAAGTACATAAATGAAAAAAGTAGTAACAGTCATAGGAGCAAGGCCACAGTTTATAAAAGCTGCTGTGCTAAGTAGAATTATAAGACAATATAATGCAATAGAGGAGGTAATCATTCATACAGGACAACATTTTGATGTGAATATGAGTTCTGTTTTTTTTGAGGAGATGAAGATACCAAAACCAGCCTATAACTTGGAAATTAATAGTTTGAGTCATGGTGCAATGACTGGTCAGATGATGGGTGAAATTGAAAAAATATTAGCGGTTGAACAGCCCGAAGCACTTATTGTTTATGGTGATACAAATTCTACTTTAGCTGGAGCCTTAGCAGCTAAAAAAATGAACATTAAAGTAGTTCATATTGAGGCAGGTCTTCGTTCATTTAACATGAGAATGCCAGAAGAGGTAAATAGGATTTTAACGGATAGGATATCCGATTTATTAAGCTGTCCCTCACAAGAAGCAATTCAAAATCTTGAGAATGAAGGATTTCAAAATTTACCAGTTATAATTGAAGCTCATGGAGATATTATGAAAGATGCAGTTTCATATTACAGTCAGTTTTCAGGAAACAATTCATCTATACTTTTAGACAAAAAATTACAGAAAAATAATTTTGTTTTAGCAACAATTCATCGGCAAGAAAATACAGATGATATTTCTAAGTTGAAAAATATATTTAGAGCTTTAGAAAAGATTCATAACACACAAACTGTAATTTTACCACTTCACCCTAGAACACGAAAAGCGCTTAAAATTTTTGACATACCCTCTAACATTAATTTTATAAATCCTGTTGGCTATTTTGATATGTTAGAATTATTAAAAAATTGTTCATTGGTAATTACAGATAGTGGAGGATTGCAAAAAGAAGCCTTTTTTGTTAACAAACAATGCATTGTTGTCAGAGAGCAGACAGAATGGGTAGAATTAGAAGCTAATGGTTACGCTAAAGTTGTAGGGAGTGATACCAAAATGATTTTACAAGCGTTTGATACTTTCAAGACCATAAAAAATGATTTTATGATTGAATTATATGGGAATAATGTTGGGGAGAAGATTTATCAATCCATTTATAAATTAATACATTAACGTTGGGAATTGTACTTAAACAATCTTTTATTAATACATTAATAATTTACCTAAGTTTTGTGCTTGGTGGAATAAATGTTCTTATACTTTATCCACAGGTTTTGGAGGGTAAATATCATGGAATTGTCGTTTATTTACTATCGGTATCAAATATTTTGATGCCTCTAGCCGCTCTTGGAGTTCACCATACCATCGTTAAATATTTTTCTGCTTATGATAGTAAGATAGAAAAAGACAGATTTTTATCAAGTATTGTTTTTTTACCACTTTTAATAGCGCTACCTATTGGCTTCCTTGTTTCTGAATTTTATAACCAGATAGGGAGTCGTATCTCGCAACAAAATCCTATCTTAAAAGATTACACCTTTGTTATATTCATAGTAGCCATATCTACAACATATTTTGAGGTTTTTTATTCATGGGCAAAAGTTCAAATGCAATCAATTTTTGGTAATATTTTGAAGGAGTTTTGGAATAGGGCTGTTGTATTAGTTTTATTAGTCTCTGTTTTTTTTGATTTCTTAACCAAACCACAGTTTATTTATTATCTCACATGGGCTTATGTTATTAGAGCTATTATTATGATGCTTTATGCATTTTGGTTATATTTCCCAAAATTCAGTTTTCATCTTCCAAACAATTATAGAGATGTCTTAAGGTACTCTATATACATGGTTCTTGCTGGTAGTGCAGGTGCTATTCTGTTAGACATAGATAAGGTCATGATTCCTGATAAAGAAACTGTTGAAATAGCGGCTTATTATGCAGTTGCTGTTTTTATAGGTTCTTTAATTGAAGCTCCAGGGAGAGCAATGGCTCAGATTCTACAACCTATTACCTCTAAAACCATAAATGACAATAATGCCCTGGAGATAGAAAGTTTATACAAGAAAAGTTCCATAAACTTATTTTTAATAAGTGGACTCCTTTTTTTATTAGTTAATTGCGGAGTACATGAATTATTCAAATTAATACCTGATAAAGGATATTCTGGTGGAGAATTAGTTGTCTTAATGATTTCTGGAGCTAAAATGTTCACCATGTTTTTAGGTAATAATGGTGCAATTATTAACAATTCTATATTCTATAAAATTACTCTTCCATTAAATTTAGCTATGGCCTTTTCTGTATATTATTTGAACATTTGGTTATTTGATATCTTCGGAACTAATGGTCTAGCATTGGCAACACTTATTGTTATTTTTGTTTTTAATACCATAAAACTTGTTATTCTAAAGTTCAACTTAAATATTACACCAATAACCAATAAGACATTTGTCTTATTCTTTTTAATTCTTACATTATTTTTTGCATTTTATTTTTGGAATTTTAACTATCATCCAATAGTCAATATAATTTTGAAGACTATTATTATAGCAGCTATTTACCTTTTTGTAGCTGTAAAACTTAAGATTTCAAATGAGATAAATCAATTATTGACTAAAATTTTTAAATTTCAGAAGTAGCAATCTAGATAGTCAGTCAACATATGAAACAAAAGTGCAATTCCCAAAATTCTGCTTTTTTTTAAGACAGTCATTACTATATATACAACAATGGCATAATAGGTATGTAAAGGATGAAAATTAATACTACACCTATTAGGTTCAAAAATTGGAGTAGCTAATAAATGATCTAAATCTACTAACATAGCACCGATAAATATAAAATATACTTGAATCCATTTTTTTTTAAAAAAAATAAAAGCAATTACAAATGGAACTAAGAAATGAAAACCGTAGTGAAATAAAAATTTAAAGGACATCTCAGTATAAATGTAAATTTTAAAATAATATGTATTTACTTGATGAATACTTATTAATTTCAAAAATAAGATACTTTTGACTTTGTAACGTTAAATTTATTCGGTTTTGTATAAATCTCCTCTAATTCTACTTAGTTGAACGGGTGTAATATTTAAATAAGAGGCAATGTGGTATAATGGTATTAGATTTTCTATACCTGGATTATCTTTCTTAAATTTTAAATAAAGTTCTGTAGCATTAAGTGTTGAAAGTTCATAAAATCTATTTTCTAACTTGATAAAGAGTAATTCTAATAAATTATTGTATAAGTGAAGAATTTCAATATTTACTTTTGCTAAATTTTTAAATTCTAAAAAATCAACTTCAATTAAATCACAATCTGTCAGACATTCAATAATCACATTATTCTCTTTTTTTTTAATTAAAGAACCAAAAGCCGCTACAGGGGAGTAATTGGTATATATGAATTTTATGTGTTCTTTCCCTTTATCATCTGTAATGTAAGATCTTACAATACCTGATATGACAATATAAAATTTGGTTGAAACTTGATTTTTTTGGCTTAAAGCAGACTTTTTCTTAAACTTTTTTTCATTGAAAATTTTTTTAAGTTTTTCAAAAGATTGTTCAGAAATGGGATATATTTTTCTAATATTTTTTAAGAGAGAGTCCATTTAAAACTAATAATGTTTAATGTTATTTTAAAGGGACTAAACGAAATTAAAAATAAAAATTGAATAAATATCAATTTTTTACACTTAATTTAAATCCTTAACATAAAAAAATAAATAATAAAAAATTGACAATCAATAGTTTATATTTACAAAAGTTATTATTTTAAAAAATTTATTGAATTAGGTCCTTCCATAAATAATAAATCTAGAATGGAAAGGTTTTTTAAAAAATCATTTCTGTTCTGAAACATTTGTATGTAAGGAATGCATTTAGTTTTGTCAGTATTTTTAACATCTGCATGATATCTATAATCATCGTCGACCTTGTCATTATATTTTTTTGAAATATCATATTCTTTTGATAAATCAAGTGCTTCATTTATAAAATGAAAAGAATCTATATTGATATCTAATAAATATTTGTATTTCTTTTTGAATATATATTGTAAATCGTCTTTATAAAATTCAAAGAAAGGAGAGTGATTGTAGGCAGTTGTTAATGATTTATAATGCTGTCTTTGCCAGTTTGAGTCTTCAATCAAAACCTCCTTCAATTTTAATTTACCAAAACTTTTATTTGTATGAGAAATAGGAATGTTTAGGAGTTGTTTCCCATTTGCACCTAAAATATAACATCTATTCCTATAACTTTGTTTTTGATAGTTCTCTTCAATTTCAAAAGTTATATCATTTGAATTTACTATTGAAGTATATTGTGATATCGGTGAAAAATATGTGGGAATAAAGAGCGCCATTATGACACTTTTTTTCTATTCTTTTTCATAAATGAATATCCAATATATCCTGCCAAAGCAATTAAAAAATATAAGAGATACGAAACGGGTTTTCCACTTCCGCCAACAGTTGTAAATAATCTTTCCCACCGAATTTTACCATTTTCAATACTGAACCAAATAAATACAGGTTTACCCACTACATGATCAAAAGGAACATATCCCCAACTTCTAGCATCTAAAGAATTTTGTCTATTATCTCCCATCATCCAATAATAATCTTGTTTAAAAGTATAGGTTTTAGCTTTTTTACCATTGATGAAAATATGTTCTCCAATTACTTCAAGCTGATTATTCTCATATTCTTTTATTATTCTTTTATAAAAAGGTAACGAACTAGAATTTAACTCAACAGTTGACCCTTTTTTGGGAATATATATGGGGCCATAGTTGTCATTATTCCATAATAAGTTTGAAGTTTCAGGAAACATAAAATTCCCTCTAATACCTTTAGGTTTAATTACTTTTATTACACTATCTACCTCTGAATCTTTTCTTAGTTTAGCTGCTATTTCATCTGTAATATTCGCTTTTCTAATCTTAGTACTAATTTCTCTAATGTCTAATTTGTAATTACTAATTAGCCATTGAGGAATTCCAGATTCTGAAGTTGTAATCTTAAACTGGTTATCTTTTATTTTTTCTGGATTATCTGTTGCAAAACTCATAACCTTATCAAATTGATTTTGACTAGAAAAGTTGATTATAAATTTTCTTTCAAACTCTTTTTTGGTATATCTCAGAAGTTTTTGTGTTGATAGACCTTTACTTGAATAAACTGTATTATAAAACTGAAGTTTTGCTCTGTCTGGAAGTATATTTTGTTTCCCATTGATATACACATACCCATCTCTTATCTCTAGGGTGTCACCAGCAATTCCAACACACCTTTTAACATAATTAGTTTTTTTATCTAAAGGCTTAAAATCAGCTCCTCTACTTGGGTCCATCCAGTGCACTAAAGTATCTACAGGCCAATTAAAGACAACAATATCATTTCTTTTTATTTTTTGAAATCCAGGAATTCTTAAATAGGGTAAAAGGGGTTTATCTATATATGATTTTGTGTTTTTCCCTCCAATTATTGAGGTTGGAAGACTGTCATGAAGCATAGGGGTAGCTATTGTTGTCGTTGGTACCCTGGCACCGTAATGAAATTTACTTACAAATAAATAATCGCCAACTAATAATGTTTTCTCAAGTGAAGACGTAGGTATGGTATAGGGTTGCATGATATAGGTATGGACTAGGGTAGCAGCTATAATAGCAAAAGCAATAGAGCTTACCCATTCTCCCAAGCCAGTTCTAGGGTTTAAACTTCTATTTGTTTTATGCGAAGTATTTGTAGCATAGTTTATGTAGAATAGGTAAAAACCAAGCGTAATCAGAACCAATAAAGTGTCTTTTCTTTTGTTAAAACCAAAACTTCTAGCTGTTTCGATCCATAGAATGGGAAACATTAATTGATTTATGACAGGTATAAATAATAAAAACACCCACCATTTGGGTCTTTTAATAATGCCCATTAAAACAATAGCATTGTAGATAGGGACAGCAGCTTCCCATGCTTTTCTATTAGCCCTTTGATATAATTTCCAAGTTCCGGTGAAATGAATTATTTGTACTATTAGAAAAAAAATAAACCATTCATTAATAGTCATATATTTTAATTTTTTGTTTGATTATTAGATGCAAATAAAAGAAATAGTTACGATTTTAACCAATGTTTAACACATCTTTCATTGTATATATACCCTTTCGTTGAATCAACCATTCTGCAGCAATTACAGCACCTAAAGCAAATCCTTTTCTATTATTAGCAATATGTTTAATTTCTATCGAATCTATTTCAGATGTGTATGAAATTGAATGTGTTCCTGGAGTATCTAAAATTCTTTTTGATGTTATGGGAACAAATGTTGTTTCTTTTTTTGCATTATTTTCAACCAATTCCCAATTTGTTTTAGCCGAGTTTTCTATAATTCCTTCAGCTAAAGAAATAGCGGTTCCGCTTGGAGAATCTAATTTTTTTGTGTGGTGAATTTCTTCTACATCTAAAGAGTAATTCTGATGTGTCCTCATCATTTTTGCAAGGGTTTTATTCAATTCAAAAAATAGATTAACCCCAATACTAAAATTAGAAGCATAAATAAAACTTCCTTTATTTTTTTTACAACTAGCAACAGCTTTGTTAAAATCGTCTAACCAGCCTGTGGTTCCTGAAATTACAGGTATATTATTCTCAAAACAACTAATAATATTATTAAGCGCTGCCTCTGGGACGCTAAAATCGATAGCTATATCTACCTTAGAAAAATCACATTCTTCCTTTGCTTTGATTTTTAAAATTATTTCATGACCTCTTTCTAAAGCGATTTTTTCAATTTCTTTACCCATTTTACCATATCCAAAGAGTGCAATTTTCATTTGTTTTTAATTTATGATTTCTATTAAAAATAGAATTTTACATTTAGAAAGAATACTTAAAGCTGAATCCTACCGATGGAGCTTCAATGTTAATCGGATTACTAATTATTTTTGGGTTTATGGTAATATTGTCACTTGCATCAAATTGTAATAAATGGGCATTTACACTTGCTTCTACAATTTGAAGTGCATATCCAAGCAGTACCACTAGCAATGATAAATCTCTATTACCTCTTAATGTTTTTTGTGCTCTTTCTAATCCTGCTAATGAGATAAGTTCTGTACCGTCCTCTAATGTAAATTCATCCTCTAAACCTCTTTTTCTTAGTTTGTATGCCTCTCGATATCTTTTGTATTCACTGTTGTTATTCAGATAAAAATATGTAGGAATTCCCACTGCTGCCCATGCTAAGGGAACTTTCCAATATTTTTTATTGTAAGCTTGTCCTCCTCCAGGAAAAACAGCAGAAAAAAATGCGGCTTTCGATGGAGATAAGGGATTGTATACCTTGTTGAAATTAACTTTTTTATCCTTTATTTGAATGTTTGTACTATCTTTTTGACTAAAACAGTAAATAGGTAAGAGAAGTATAATTAACAGTATATTTTTTTTTGGAAACACTTATTTCAACAAGTTTTTAATTCTTTCAAAATCTTCTTTAGAATAAAAAGGAATAGAAATTTTTCCTTTTCCCTTTTCGTTTATTGTCACATTTACCTTATTACCGAGGTAGGAATTGATTTCTGATAAACTATTTTTAATATATTTAGGTAAGTGTTTTTTTACTTCTTTTTTCTTATCAACTTTTAAACTTTTAACCAAATCCTCTGTTTGTCTAACTGATAATTTATTTGAAATTATTTTTTCATAAATATTTAGTTGATCTGCGACGTTTTGCACATTAATTAGAGCTCTTCCATGTCCCATAGAAATAAACCCGTCTCTGATGCCTGTTTGTACTATAGGATCTAATTTTAATAATCGTAGGTAGTTGGTAACTGTTGATCTTTTTTTCCCTACTCTAACACTTAATTCTTCCTGTGTTAGCTGAATCTCATCAATAAGTCTTTGGTACGATAGTGCAACCTCAATAGGATCAAGGTTTTTACGTTGTATATTTTCTACCAATGCCATTTCAAGCATTTCCTGATCATTAGCGGTTCTTATGTAGGCTGGAATACTTTTATTTCCTATGAATTTTGAGGCCCTAAAACGACGCTCTCCAGAAACTAGTTGAAAATTTTCACCAATTTTTCTTACTGTAATTGGTTGAATAACCCCTAATTCTTTAATAGAATTGGCTAATTCTCGAAGTGATTCTTCATCGAAATAAGTTCTAGGTTGATATGGGTTTACTTCAATGTCCTCAAGCTTAATTTCAATAATGTTACCAACAACCATGTTGTCATTCACATTATCAGTTGAAGTGTCTTTTAATAACGCAGATAAACCTCTGCCTAGCACCTGTTTTTTAGTGGCTTTTGCCATAATATTGGTTCTTTTTTAAAAGTTCATTAGCCAAATTTAAGTAATTTACAGCACCTTTACTCGTGGCATCATACGCTATGATACTTTCTCCGTAGCTTGGTGCTTCTCCCAGACGGGTATTTCTTCTAATTATGGTATCGAAGACCATTGTGCTAAAGTGTTTTTGTACTTCATCTACCACCTGATTAGATAGCCTTAAACGAGAATCAAACATAGTTAACAATAATCCTTCGATGTCTAGGTTTTTATTGTGAATTTTTTGAACGCTCTTTACAGTATTTAGTAATTTACCTAAACCTTCAAGAGCAAAATATTCACATTGAATGGGAATAATTACAGAATTAGCAGCAACTAATGAGTTTAGGGTAATTAAACCCAAAGATGGAGCACAATCAATAATGATATAATCATAATCATTTTTAATGAATTCAAGAGATTCTTTTAACATGTATTCTCTTTTTTCTTTGTCAACAAGCTCAATTTCAATAGCGACTAAATCTATGTGTGAAGCAATGATGTCTAAATTTGGAGATGATGTTTTTAATATTGCATCTTTGGCAGAGCAGGTATGCTCTAGCACTTGATAGCTTCCAGTTTCAATAGCTTCTATATCTATGCCAAGACCAGAGGAGGCATTTGCTTGAGGATCAGCATCTATTAGTAAAACTTTTTTTTCTAACACACCAAGCGCTGCGGCTAAATTTATAGATGTAGTTGTTTTACCAACTCCACCTTTCTGATTTGCTATTGCTATAATTTTACCCATTAATAGATATGAATTTCTTCAGTAAATTTACAATTAAATAGTTTTTTTAGAAAGAATAGATGTTAACAAAGTTAGATTAAGTTAAAGCCATGTTAGATAGCTACTTAAATCATTTTTATTAAAGTTTTTAAACAATTTTTGATGTAAGTTTTAAACTGAAATTTACAGAATAAAGCGCACAAAATTATGAGTTTCTTTCAGGAATATTTTTTAATATTTGAAGCAAAAATTTCCAAAATTTTTGAACCGATGTTATACTAACTCTTTCATCTGGTGAATGTGCTCCTTTAATGGTTGGACCAAAAGAAATCATATCCATTAATGGGTAATTTTGCCCAAGAATACCACATTCTAGTCCTGCATGACAAGCTTCAACTTTAGCCTTTTTACCAAATAAATTTTCATATAGTGTCGTTAAAACTTTTAAAATTTCTGAATTCATATTTGGTTGCCAACCAGGATATGATCCTGATAATTCTACATTGAAACCCGCCAATTCAAAACATGATGTTAATACATTTGTTAAATCATTTTTTGAAGATTCAGAAGAAGACCTGGTAAGGCATGCAACATGAATTTTACCATTATTAACAATTATTTTAGCTATGTTATTAGAAGTCTCCACTAGATTAGGGATATCTGGACTCATTCTGTAAACCCCATTTAATGCAGTGTAAATAGACTTTAAAAATACCTCTTGGGTAACTATATCCATTATTTTAAGCGGTGTCTCAGTACTTGTTATAGCTATAGTTAGATTTGGTTCTAAGGATTTAAATTCCTCTTTAATTGTAGCAATTAAATCATTCATTTTTAATAAAAAGGATTCCTTCTCGTTTCCATATAATACAATCGTTGATACACTTTCTCTGGGTATGGCATTCCTTAGACTACCACCATTTATGGTAGCTATCCGTAATTTAAAATTTTCTGAACCATGATACAATAATCTGTTCATGATTTTATTGGCATTTCCTAAGCCTTTGTGAATATCCATTCCAGAATGTCCGCCTTTTAATCCTTTAATGGCTATTTCAAAAGCTGAAGCATTCTGTGGTGGTGTTTCTTCATTGTAATTTCTTTTTGCTGTAACATCAATACCTCCTGCACAACCCACATCTATTTCGTCATCTTCTTCAGTATCTAAGTTTAAAAGTATTTCACCAGTTAATAGTCCACCTTTTAGGCCCATAGCACCTGTCATTCCTGTTTCTTCATCAATAGTAAAAAGTGCCTCAATAGTTGGATGTTCTATAGTTTCTGAGGATAATACTGCCATAATAGCGGAAACCCCTAAACCATTATCTGCTCCTAGTGTTGTTCCCTTTGCGGTTACCCAATCACCATCGATATGCATATTTATTCCTTGAGTTTCAAAATCAAAAATTGTTTCAGAATTTTTTTGATGAACCATGTCAAGATGACTTTGCATCACTATGGTTTTTTTATTTTCAAAGCCTTTGGTTGCAGGCTTTTTTATGATAACATTTCCAACTTCATCAACTATAGTCTCTAACATGAGTTTTTCCCCAAAATTGACCATAAATTCAATAATTCGTTCCTCTTTTTTTGAAGGTCGAGGTACCGCATTTAAATCAGAAAAATGATTCCAAATACTAACAGGTTGTAATTTTCTTATTGGAGATTCCATAGGTGAAATAAAATAATTTGTGTAAATGTAATTAAAAGCAAGGGTTGTATTAATGAATATCTATAACAATTTCTTCTACGTTTTTTCTTACTTTCTTTTGATGAGTCATAAAGTCATCTTCGGCTCTGTAGCCAACAGGTAATACCAATGTTGCTGATAGATTTCTTTCATTTAAACCAAGGATTTCGTTATATTTTTCTGGAATAAACCCTTCCATTGGGCAAGAATCTATTCTTTCATTAGCACAAACAGTTAGTAAATTTCCTAGGGCTAGATAAGCTTGATTTGTACCCCAGGAAAGTAAGTCTTCCCTTGTTTTATCTGCAATGGTAGTTTTCAGATGTTTTTTGAAGGAGTTGATAATTTCATCAGGTGTGTTTCTTATTTTTTTTACTCTTTCAAAATATTTTTCTACATCAGATTCATCTAGTTTTGTATCAACACAAATAATGAGTAGGTGAGAGGCTTGAAAGATTTGTTGTTGATTCCAACTGTGCAAAACAAGTTCTTTTTGGAGATTTTTATTCTTAACAACAACCAGTTTTATAGGTTGTAAACCATAGGAAGTAGCTGTTAAATTAAAGGCTTGTTTTAATATGTTAATTTGGTCTTCACTGAGCGTTTTGTGATGATCAAATTTCTTTACAGCATAACGCCAATTAAGATTATCAATACTATTCATTGTAGAATTTTTAATATTACAAAAATACAATCCTATTGTGATTTCATCAATTCCCTGTAATTGTAAAAATCAATTATTAAATAGACAAATACTTTTTAATATTTAATTGTTAGTATCGTTTTCTTAGATTTAATCTCTTTTTTATTGATTAATACAAACTCTTGTATTTATCTGGGTAAGCTTCATGCATAATCTCATAAACTTTCTCAAAGACATCTTCAGCTGAGGGTTTAGAAAAGTAATCACCATCAGACCCATAGGCAGGTCTGTGAGCTTTGGCTGATAGTGTTGCTGGTTTGCTATCTAGATATTGGTATCCATCTTGGATTTCAATAATTTCTTGTAATAAATATGCAGAGGCACCTCCCGGAACATCCTCATCTACAATCAATAATCTATTAGTTTTTGCAACAGATTTTACAGTATCATGATTAATATCAAAAGGAAGTAAACTTTGAATATCTATAATTTCAATATCTATACCAACCTGCAATAATTCTATGGCTGCCTGTTGAACAATTCTTAGTGTAGATCCGTAGGAAACTACAGTTATGTCCTTCCCTTTTTTAACAATTTCTATCACCCCAATTGGAGTTGTGAATTCTCCAAAATTTGTTGGTAATTCCTCTTTTAAACGATATCCATTTAAGCATTCAATAACTAATGCTGGGTCATCACCTTGAAGCAATGTGTTGTAGAACCCAGCCGCTTTGGTCATATTTCTGGGCACTAATACATGTATGCCTCGTATGTTGTGAATGATACCTCCCATGGGCGATCCAGAGTGCCATATTCCCTCTAAACGATGCCCTCTAGTTCTAATAATTAAAGGTGCAATTTGTTTTCCAAAAGTTCTATAACGTAAAGTTGCTAAATCATCACTCATAATCTGTAAAGCATACAACAAATAATCTAGATATTGAATTTCAGCAATTGGACGCAGACCTCTCATGGCCAGTCCAATTCCTTGACCAATAATAGTGGCTTCTCTGATACCTGTATCAGATACCCTTTGTTTTCCATATTTTTCTTGTAGCCCCTCTAGACCTTGATTTACATCTCCGATTTGTCCTGCGTCTTCTCCAAAAATTAATACTTCTGGATATTTTTTTAAAATGGCATCAAAATTATCTCTCATCACAATTCTACCATCAACAGTTTTGTTATTAGAATTATAAATAGCTGAAATTTCAGTAATTTTGGTAGCAGCACTATTGGTCTCGCTTGTTAGATGAGTGGAATAATTGTATTCAGCATTTTTGAAACAATTGAGGATGAATTTTTGAAGTTTAATTTTTTCATTAAAAGTTTCATCTTTTACAAGACGTAATGCTTTTCTTGCCGTAGAAAGAATATCTTTTCTTATGGGTTCAACAATGCGTGTTAAATCATCTTTTAATTTATTGATAAAATTTGCATTACTACTTTTGAGAGCCATGTCTTCCAGTAAACCAGATAAGGTAACTATCTCTGATTTTATTTCATTTATAAATAAGTTCCAGGCATTTCTTTTCGCAGTATTGACCTCTTTTTTAGCCTCTTTTTCTAATGCAATCAATTCCTCTATTCCATTAACTAATTTTAGGGAATTGCCATTTCCATCCTTTAATTCAAAATCTAGAATCCATTCACGCATCTTTTCGATACAGTCATGTTCTTTCTCCCATTTTAGGCGCTCAATATTTTTATATCTTTCATGTGAACCAGATGTTGAATGACCTTGTGGCTGGGTGACTTCTTTTACATGAATTAAAACAGGAATATGATGTTCTCTTGCAATGTCAGAGGCTTTGGAATAAACGTCTATTAATTGAACGTAATCCCAACCATTAACAACAAATATTTCATACCCATTGGTATTTTTTTCTTTTTTAAAACCTTTTAAAATTTCAGAAATATTTTCTTTGGTTGTCTGATGTTTTGCATGAACAGAAATGCCATATTCGTCATCCCATATACTCATTACCATAGGGATTTCAAGGACACCAGCAGCATTAATACTTTCAAAAAATACACCTTCACTTGTACTGGCGTTTCCAATGGTTCCCCATGCAACCTCATTTCCATTGTTAGAGAATTTTTTATGATGATCTAAATGGGTTGAGTTCCTATACACTTTTGAGGCTTGAGCTAAACCTACAAGTCTAGGCATTTGAGCTGCTGTAGGTGAAATGTCTGAACTTGAATTTTTTTGAGTAGTCAAGTTTTTCCAACTTCCATCATCATTTATACTGTGGGTTGCAAAATGACCACCCATTTGACGACCAGCTGACATAGGTTCTATTGTAATATCAGTGTGAGCATATAGGCCTGCAAAAAATTGTTGGGCAGATAGTTCACCAATAGCCATCATAAAAGTTTGATCTCTGTAATATCCTGAACGAAAGTCACCATCTCTGAATGCTTTTGCCATAGCTAATTGCGGTACTTCCTTACCATCACCAAAAATGCCAAATTTTGCTTTTCCAGTAAGAACTTCACGCCTGCCTAATAGACTACATTCTCTACTAATTCTTGCAATTTTATAATCATTTAAGATTTCATTTTTAAAATCATTAAATGAAATATCAGTAGTCTTACTATCAGCAGCTAATTTAGGCATAGATCAAAAAATATTAAGATTTTGCAAAGATAGCTTTAATAGATGGAAATTAATAATTTATCTACTACTGCTAAAATTTTATGAAATTTAGAAATGAAATTTTTATGAACCCTTATAAGAAGCCTCTTCTGAAAAAATTAAAAATTGCTTTAGGCTGAGCTACTAAAACAAATCGTATATTTTTAGAGTATGCATTATCATTAACTTCCCAACCATTATTTGAGTAAACAGGAAGATACAATTCTAAAATATTATGAATAAAGTTAAATCTAATTCCGTTTTCATAGGCAAAAAAGACATTATTTCCTCTGTTTTTTAGAAAAGCAACATCATTATATACTTCTAGCCAACGCCATATACCTATGCTAGAATTGAAGGAAACTAAAAATTGGTTTGCAAAGCGTTGATCTAATACAGATTTAAAACCTCCCTCAGCCATTATAAACTGTTGACTTAAAAATCCAGTACTTTCTGATCTTCCAATGTAACTCAATTCAAATAAATAATCATTTGCTCTATCTAATCCAAAACTAAAAAAATCTGTATCTGTATTATTTCTTATGAACGATCCTGCATAAAATCTGAAATCAAGTTGAGTATTTTTTGCTGTTAATTTTCTATATCGAAATTCTCCTGAAACTTTTGAGTAATTATTTGCTATTTCTGTACCAAATGAATATTTGACACCTTTTATGATGTCTGGTTTATTGTAATAGTATTTCAATTTAAACACACGATATTTATCTGAGTCTGTTTGAGAGTCGTTTGGTGCCAATTCTCTATTTATATTTAATAATCTTGCAGACAAAAAACTACCTCCAACATCTCTTAAATTTTTTCTTCTAAATTGTACTGTAATGTTTTGATTAAATGTATTGTAGGATAAGTCTTCAGCATAATGAAGATTACTTCCTGATATGGAATAGTAAATTTTATTTATTGATGAATTTTCAAAATATTGAGTGTAACGCGTGTTAAAAGTACCGTTTAAAGCGTTGCTCTTTGTTCCGTATTGAGGTGTGATAGAAAATTGAAAATTTCTTTTTAAAATGGGTTTATTGTGAATTCTTAACCCTAGAAGGGCTCCGTCATAAAAATTATATTTTATGTTGGGTTGTAAATACAACTGATTATAATAGGGATCGTTAATGTCCTTGTAGATTTTAAATTGTATGGGTTTATTGAGAATATTTTTTCCAATTTTTCTCCAATTATCCATAGAGTTAAGCTCTGGGTATGAGTTTTCAAAATTTAAAGAAACTCTATTAAAATTATTTTTAGGAATAGCAATAGTTTTAATACTATCTATATTTGTGACCCATTTTTTGAATTTTACTTCCTTGTTTTGCAGGCCATACAGAGCAACAGGTGCAGTTATATTTCTCTTGTTTTTTATGGTTACATAGACAGAATCACCTTTAGTAATGGCCTTTTTGATGGTGTAATCAATTTTTTTATTCGTTTTTAGATAATCTCCAAAAAACCAACTAATATCTTTGTGGGTTTTTGAGGAAACAATTTTTTTAAAGTCATTACTTTTGGAAAACTTAAGTTTATTGTTACGGTAAAATTCTTGAAAAGAGGTACTAATTATTGTGTCACCAACATAATCAGCAAGATATCGTAAACCAAGTCCTGCTTTGTATTTACCAACAATTTTACGGTTAAAATTTGATAAAGAATCAGCTCTAGTATTTAGTGCTTGATCTAAAAATTGACGGGCTGAATATTGATATACGAAAGGATACTTATCATTGAAATTTAATTTTGAAAAATTGAATCTTTTTAATCCCCAAATTTTTGAAATATTACCAGTTAATTTAATTTCAGGATAATATTCAGAAACATAATTCATCATTAAATACGTTTGTAGTCCATCAACAAGCCAATAATCTGTTCTTCTATCTAAAAGTAGGGTGTTATCTATGTATTTTTTTGTCAAGGCTTTAAATAAAGTTAAATCCCATTCAAAAACATCAGGAAATGGTCTTATGAATTTTGGTAATTGATTTAAACCATAAATCGGGTTTTTTGATTGAGTGGCCTTATCAATAAACAATTTTCTATGGGGATAGTTACCCAAAAAAAGCTGAATGTACTCTAGTTGCCTGTTTAAAATAGTTGAACTTAGTTTTTTGTCGATATTAGTTTTTAAGAGATCGGTTTTAATCTCAAATTTATTGGTTGTAAATGACCTATAATCATTCTTAATATCTATATTTAATAGTGCTTCTGTCCTTTTTTTACCGGTCAATAAATATTCATTTAAAGCTCCTTTAGGAGTTTTGAATTCATTTAAATTTGAATTTAAATAGTAATATTTTGGAAGTCTAATTTTTATTTCGAAAGTTGTAGTTGAAGTCAATAAATCATCCATATTCAAGTTACTCATTATTTTCCAATTATCATGAAAAACGGCAGGTACTAGATACCAGTATCTCAGATGATAGCCGGTTTTTGTTTTTCCGTAGCTGGTAAATTTAGAATTGGGGATTTTAACGTTGTAGGTAAGGTTAATTCTGGTTGATTTTTTTGGTTCTAAAGGAGAATTTAAATCAATTTTTACGATGTCAATTTTACCTTTTTCTTCTTCAAAGAATTTTACTTTTTCATAGTCAACAGTTAAATTTTTAATAGTTGAATAGCCCCTATCTTTTTGCTTTGCAAAGTACAGTGATTTATCGTAATCCTCTATAAGTCTTCTGGCTAGAGGGGATTTATTGTTTTTATATCCATTTATCCAATTGTGAAGAAAAATATGATTAAGTGTGGAATCTGATGTGTTGTGATAAATAATACTTTGATTTATTTGTAAAATATCATTTTTGTCATCCAATTGAGCTTCAATAGTGATTATATGCTCTTGTCCATTCATAAAGTTAAATGAGCACAAAATAATCCACAATATGAAAGTGTAATTTTTCAATTAAATTTTAATAAATTTTAATGGTTTTTTCAATTTTTGATGTGAAAGATAGTAAATACCTTTTGAAATATGTCTTACATCTATTCTTATGGAATTATCGCTTGTTTTTTTTGTGAATATCACTTTAATGAGTTGCCCCGTAATAGCGTATATTTTGAAGTTGTCTATATTCTCATTTGATATCATGTCTAAATAGTCCTCTGTTAGGTTAGATCCAATAAAATTAATTTCATTGATTGAACTCGTTGTAAGTGTATTCTCTAGTGTTTCTATTTCCATGACTACTGGCAAATGATCGCTAAATTCAATTAAAGCATTTCTCAGATTTTGAGAGTATTCACCCGAACAATTGGTATTGCTTATGTAAGAATTATAACAATTCCCATTGTTTCCTATAGTCTCATAACTGTTATTGACATAATACAGGTCTGAACTTGTATTAAAGTTTTTAGACATCATAATAAAATCAAATCGATCATCTAACCCCCCCGTGGAACCACTATCATCGATAAACCCTGAGTTGAATGTTCTTGTAGATTGGGAGTGAATGTCTGCAAAAGAACTGTTATTCCAAAAATAAGTTGAGTCATAATTTTCATAATAATCGACACCATCATCAGGGAAGTTAGGTGAGGGTCTATCTATTGGATCTATGATAACTATTGGGTTTGTGTCATCAATTAAATACTGATAGCCCTCTTCATTACTGGTATAAAAATTAAAATCTCCAGCAAATAACACATGACTATCATTTTCAATGTTATTGGTAAAACTCACAAAACTCTGAATAGAATTTAATCTTCTTTGACGATTACTATATCCAGTAGAGGCCTTCAAGTGTGTAACAAAAACCTCAAAAATAATTGGATGAGTGCTTGCATTTTCTGTGTTGATTTTAAAAGTATATTTATTGATATCTCTAGTATCTGCTGTAATAACTCTGGTTTCCTCTAAAATTAACTTTTTAGTATTGTAATAAACCATTTGTTGTAAGTCAGAATTACCAGATTGGTTTTCTTCAAAAGGAGCCTTTTGAAAGTTTTCATTGTAAGGAATAATTGCATTATCAAAGAGATAGTCAGATCCTATTTCGTCTACCAATTCACATACCATAAATAAATCTGGTCTTACCTCCTCTAATATGGTGGATAAAAAAGGGGTTTTATTTCGACTAATCTCAGAATTTGAATAATTTAAAATATTGTACATCATTGCTTTAATTCTAGTTTGTCCAAAGCTCACACTAATAAACAGGTTAAGAATTAAGAAGATTGAAATTCTCCTAGAGCTACAATTTCTCATTGAATTCCTTAGAAATTTGGTTTTAGGCTATATTTATTATAGAATTTATTGAGATGTTCAATAGCTTCATCAGCGGTATCAACAATTCTAAAGAGTTTAAGGTCAGATTCACTTATGTTTCCTTGCTCTAGTAGGGTATTTTTAATCCAATCTATGAGTCCGCTCCAAAAATGTGACCCAACCAAAATAATTGGAAATCGTCCTATTTTTTTGGTTTGAATTAGAGTTATGGCCTCGAATAATTCATCTAAAGTTCCAAAACCTCCGGGCATGACGATAAAACCTTGAGAATATTTAACAAACATTACTTTTCTTACAAAAAAGTAATCGAACTCTAAATTTTTATCTTTATCAATCCATGGGTTGTCGTGTTGTTCAAAAGGCAACTCAATGTTTAAGCCAACAGAAGTTCCCTTTCCTCTGTGTGCTCCTTTATTACCAGCTTCCATAATACCTGGGCCTCCACCAGTAATTACTCCATATCCGTTCTGTGTTAACTGAAAGGCCACTTCTTCTGCTAATTCATAGTATTTTTCTCCAGGTTTTGTTCTAGCTGATCCAAAAATAGATACACAAGGTCCAATTTTACTTAATTTTTCGTAACCCTCAACAAACTCTGCCATAATTTTAAAGATGGCCCAAGAGTCATTGGTTTTTATTTCATTCCAAGTCTTTTGCTGTAATTTCTCACGAATTTTTCTGTCGTCATTTGTCATAGTTATATCTTTTTGTAATTACAAAGTTAATTTAATTCATCAATCAAAAATTGAGCCGTATAACTTTTTTTGTTTTTTACAATTTGTTCAGGAGTACCTTTACAAAGAATTTCTCCTCCTTTTTTTCCTCCCTCCATCCCAATATCTATAATATAATCAGCCAATTTAATAACATCCATATTATGTTCTATGATTAATACGGTATTGCCTTTATCAGCAAGGGTATTTAGCACCCCCATTAAAACTCTGATATCCTCAAAATGAAGGCCTGTAGTGGGTTCATCTAAAATATAAAAAGTATTCCCAGTATCACGTTTAGACAATTCTGAGGCTAATTTAATACGCTGTGCTTCACCACCTGATAGTGTGGTTGATCGCTGTCCTAAGGTTATGTAACCCAAACCAACATCTTTGATGGTTTTTAGTTTGCTATGAATTTTAGGAATAGGTTTGAAGAATTCTACGGCATGGTCAATCGTCATTTCCAATACGTCAGAAATTGACTTTCCTTTATATCTAATTTCCAGAGTTTCTCTATTAAAACGTTTTCCTTGGCAGGTTTCACAAGCTACATGTACATCGGGTAAAAAGTTCATTTCAATAATACGAACACCACCTCCTTGGCAAGTTTCACATCGACCTCCTTTAACATTAAAAGAAAATCGTCCAGGTTTATAGCCTCGAATTGCTGCCTCTGGAGTTTTGGCAAACAAATTTCTTATTTCACTAAAAACACCCGTGTAGGTGGCAGGGTTAGAACGAGTAGTTCTACCAATAGGTGATTGATCGATGTCTATGACTTTATCTACATGTTCTAGGCCCGTAATTTTTTTATAAGGCATTGGTTCTTTAACACCTCTGTATATGTGTTTGTTTAAAATAGGATAAAGCGTTTCGTTAATTAACGTAGATTTTCCACTTCCAGAAACACCCGTTACACAAATCATTTTCCCTAATGGAAATTCGGCGGTTACGTTTTTTAAATTATTTCCAGTTGCACCAGAGATTTTTATCGTTTTTCCATTTCCTTTTCTTCGACTTTTTGGGACCTCAATTTGTTTTCTTCCACCCAAATAATCTGCAGTTAAAGTATGGCATTCTTTTATTTCTTTGTAATTACCCTCACTAACAATTTCACCACCATGAACTCCAGCACCCGGACCAATATCAAAAACAAAATCTGCATTCTCAATCATGTCTTTATCGTGCTCAACCACCAAAACTGAATTTCCAATATCCCTTAATTTAGTAAGAGAATCTATCAGTTTTTGATTATCTCTTTGATGAAGTCCAATACTAGGTTCATCTAATATGTATAAAACGCCTACCAGTTGAGATCCTATTTGCGTAGCAAGTCTAATGCGTTGGGCTTCTCCACCTGAAAGTGATTTAGAGGTTCTGTCTAGGGTTAAATAATCTAAGCCAACATCTAATAAAAATTGAATTCTAGTTTTAATTTCTTTTAAAATTTCACTAGCAATGATTGCTTGTTTTTTTGATAATTTTGTGTCTAAATTTTCAAACCATTTCTCTAATTCATTGATGTCTAATTTTGCAAGTTCACTAATATTTTTATTAGCTATTTTAAAATGTAAACTTTCTTTTTTCAGTCGATTTCCCTCACATGAGCTACAAACAACTTCATCCATAAACCCTTTAGCCCAACGTTTAATGGATCTACTTTCACTTGATTTGTATTGATTTTCTATAAAGGAAGTAATTCCTTCAAAATCTATTTCATATTTACGAGTAACTCCGATGGTTTTGGAGGCAATTGAAAATTTTTCATTTCCCCCATGAAGAATAATGTTAAGAGCTTCCTCAGGAATAGATTTTATAGCATCACTTAATTTAAAATTATATCGGTCAGCAATGAGTTGTAATTGTTTAAAAATCCAACTATTCTTTTCTTCACCAAGTGGTATGATTCCACCATTTTTAATAGATGTATCATAATTTGGTATTACTTTATTAAAATTAATTTCGTTTGTAATTCCCAAACCATTACATTTTGGACATGCGCCTTTAGGTGAATTAAATGAAAAAGTATTGGGCTCTGGATTGGGATAGGCAATCCCTGAGGAAGGACACATCAGTTTTCGACTGAAATAACGAGGATTTTCATCATCAACATCAATAACCATTAGCATATTATTTCCTGTATAAAGAGCAGTTTTAATGGTTTCTTCTAATCTTTTTGCTGAGCTGTCATTTACGATTAGTCTATCAATTACAACCTCAATGTCATGCGTTTTATATCTATCCAAACGCATACCTTTTTCAATTTCCTTTATTTCACCATCAATTCTAACCTTTAGAAAACCTTGCTTGGATATTTGTTCAAATAATTCTCTGTAGTGTCCTTTTCTAGATTTAATTATGGGGGCTAGAATTGCTATCCTCTTGCCAGAAAAATCATTCAAAATTAGATCTTTTATTTGATCATCACTGTAGCTTACCATTTTTTCTCCAGTATTAAAAGAGTAGGCATCTGAAGCTCTAGAAAATAAAAGTCTCAAAAAATCATAAATTTCTGTAATGGTTCCTACTGTAGATCTGGGACTTTTATTTGTTGTTTTTTGTTCAATAGAAATTACAGGAGACAGTCCTTCTATCTTATCAACATCTGGGCGTTCTAAACCTCCTAAAAATTGCCGTGCATAAGCAGAAAATGTTTCAATATAGCGCCTTTGTCCTTCAGCATAAATTGTGTCAAATGCTAAAGAGGATTTACCACTACCACTTAAACCAGTAAAAACAACTAATTTTTCTCTAGGTATTTTTACATTTATGTTTTTTAAATTGTGAACTCTAGCTCCGTAAACTTCAATATATTCCTTGTCTTTCAATTTAGATTTAATTCAGAAACTTGCAAAGTTACAGAATCCAAATTTGTTTTTATGCCAAAGTCAATGTTAAGGGATCTAGAGGTTATAGATTCTGGTTTTAAGTTTCGCCAAATCTCTTTTTTTGCTTCAACTAAAAAAGTATCTTGCATAAAAATTAAAATAGATGAAATTTGTACATTCTGTTAGACACTATTTTGAAAGACATGGATATCATGTTTCTTCTCGACTAGCTGACCGATTAGGAATGAGAGCTCAGAATGTTCGATTGTTTTTTATTTACATATCTTTTGTAACCGTTGGCTTATCTTTCGGATTTTATTTAACTATCGCTTTTTTATTAAAATTAAAAGATATTGTATATACCAAAAGAAACTCAGTTTTTGATTTATAAATTAGCGTTTATGTAAGATAAAATTACAAGAGGAAAATAAAGAATAATACATGAGAACTATTTTTAAATCGAAACTTCAGAAAGCTTTATTACTATTGTTTTTTGTTTTAACTACTGGAGTAGTAGGATATATGTATCTCTCTGGATATTCATTTACAGATGCGTTGTACATGACTGTAATAACAGTTTCAACCGTTGGTTTTAGTGAAGTTGAGCCTTTAAATGATCAAGAAAAATTATTTACTATATTCTTGATTACCATTAGTATTATTAGTTTTGGATATACGGTTTCTGCATTTACAGAGTATATTATTAGCGGTCAATTATTTCAACAATTAAAATTGAAAAAAGTGCAAAAAAAGATTGAAAAATTAAACGGACACACAATCATTTGTGGTTTTGGAAGGAATGGAAAACAATCCATGATAAAGTTGCAAAATTATAAAAAGGATTTTGTAATTATTGAAAAAGCAGAGGAGATAATTAATGATATCGATTTACAGGGTTTTCTTAATGTTAAGGGAGATGCCACTACAGATGAAGCTCTTATTAAGGCAGGTATTAAAGGTGCAGATAATTTAATTACAGCCCTTCCATCAGATGCAGACAACCTCTTTGTGGTCTTATCTGCAAGACAATTAAATGCTAACTGCAGAATTATTAGCAGAGCTTCTAATGAAAGCTCCTACAGTAAATTAAAAATTGCAGGTGCTGATAACGTAATCATGCCCGATAAATTAGGAGGAGATCATATGGCCTCATTGGTTGTGACTCCTGATGTAATAGAATTTGTTGGAAGGTTAACTATTGAGGGCGAAACTACTGCTAATTTAGAAGAGATTTCAGTAAATGATCTGCCTAAAGAATATTTAGATAAAACAATTTTAGATTTAGATTTAAGAAGAAAAACAGGTTGTACGGTTATTGGTTTTAAAGCTCCAGATAATAGCTACTTAATCAATCCTGAGGCTTCCATCGTTTTACAAAAAGATTCACATTTAATTGTATTGGGAAGACCGGAACAAATTTCAAAATTAAGAGTTCTATTCTAGTTTTTTTTAAATGTAGTGAATAAATGAAAAAAGTTATAATTACAGGGAGTAATGGACTCCTCGGTCAGACTTTAGTAAACTTATTGATGAAAGACCCTACAAATTATCTTGTAGTTGGTTTGTCAAAAGGAGAAAATAGAATGAAAAGGAACGATTTTTCATATTATAATGTAGACATTACAAATTACGATCACTTAAGAGCATGTATCTCTGACATTCAACCCTCTTTTATTATAAATACCGCAGCAATGACCAATGTAGATATTTGTGAGGTAAAACCTAAAGAATGTAACCAATTAAATTTAGAGGCCGTAAAATATTTGACCCTAATTTGTACTGAATTAAAGATTCATTTAATTCAGATTTCTACTGACTTTATTTTTGATGGTACGGATGGAATTTATAAAGAAACAGACCCTCCGAATCCGTTAAGTATTTATGGAAATTCAAAATTAAAAGCTGAGCATATCGTAATAAATTCTCAAGTAAATTTCACAATTCTAAGAACCATTCTTGTTTATGGAAAAGTTGATCGTTCTAAAAGGAGTAACATTGTTCTTTGGGTTAAAGAAATGCTTGAAAATAATAAAGAAATTTCTATTGTCAGTGATCAATTTAGGATGCCTACTTATGTGGAAGATTTGGCAACAGCTTGTAAATTAGTTATAGATAAAGAAGCCAAAGGAGTATATCATATTTCTAGTAATGAGTTGTTAAGTGTTTTTGAAATTGCAAATCAAATAGCAACTGTTTTTAAATTAAATAAAAAATTAATTAAATCTGTTTCTACAAAGACTTTGAATCAAAAAGCAATAAGACCCTTAAAGACTGGTTTTGATTTGTCTAAAACTATTAAAGATTTAGAGTTTCATCCAACATCATTTTTAGAAGGCTTAGAAAGATTTAAACAAACTTTGTCATAAAAAATACTTTTAAGCCTTAAAAGTTGTTTGGGGTACATTTTTTTAGGATATTGCAAATCTGTAAAATTTAAACTTATATAAACTCATGAAGAAAATACTTCTTTCGTTATTACTATTATTTATTCCTCTGGTATCTCGTGCTCAAGAAAAAGGATTAGACCAGCAAATTGATGAAGCTTTCAAGCCAATATCTGATTTCTTTAGTAAAGTAATTTTCTTTACAATACCGTTAGCAGGAATGGATGTCCCATTTGTGTTAATATTATTGGTAGGTAGTGCATTATTTTTCACACTATATTTTAAATTTCCAAATATTTTTCATTTTAAAACTGCAATCAATGTTGTGCGAGGAAAATATGATACCCTAGATCACAATTCAGTAGATAACGATTCAATTTCAGAAAATGAAAGTAAAGAAGGTGAAGTTACCCATTTTCAGGCGTTGGCTACAGCAGTTTCTGGTACAGTAGGTAATGGGAATATAGCTGGAGTTGCTCTTGCAATTGCACTAGGAGGTCCAGGAGCAACATTTTGGATGATAGTTTGTGGATTTTTAGGGATGTCTACAAAGTTTGTTGAATGTACTCTAGGAGTTCAATACAGAGATGTAGGAGATGATGGTACTGTTTATGGAGGTCCAATGTATTATATAAGTAAGGGACTGAAAGAAAGAGGCTTTGGATTATTAGGAAAAATAGCGGCAATAATTTTTGCTATATTTTGTATTGGTGGATCTTTTGGAGGTGGAAATGCAGCTCAATCTAATCAGGCAACAGTGGTGCTAAAAGAGCTTATGGGGCTTGAAAGTACTGGAGCAGGATTTTGGATAGGAGTAATTATGGCAATAGTAGTTGGAATAATTATTATAGGTGGAATAAAAAGAATTGCTCAAGTAACTGAAAAAATTGTTCCATTTATGGCCCTTTTATATTTGTTAGCTTGTTTATATATTCTAGGAGCTAACTTTTCATTGATTGATGATGCAGTTTCTTTAATTGTTAAAGAAGCATTTAATCCAACAGCCATAGGTGTTGGTGGTGTTATAGGTGTTTTATTGGTAGGCTTTAAAAGAGCAGCATTTTCCAACGAGGCCGGTGCTGGTTCAGCATCAATAGCGCATTCAGCTGTGAAGACAAAATATTCTGCATCTGAGGGTTTAGTTGCATTGTTAGAGCCATTTATTGATACGGTTGTTATATGCTCAATGACTGCTCTTGTTATTATAATTTTTAATTTTGGTGGAGATGCCACTGGAGCAACTGTATTTCAGTATGGAGGAGATGGAGTAGGTGCAGTTATGATTGATGGTGTCGCATATGAGGGAGCCGGAATAACCTCTAAAGCATTTGCACAATATATTCCTTATTCCAATGTGTTTTTAACAGTAGCGGTTGTATTATTCGCTGTTTCTACCATGATTTCATGGTCTTATTATGGATTACAATCATGGAAATTTTTATTTGGTAGAGGAAAAGCTGCAGATATGACCTACAAATTATTGTTTTTATTGTTTGTGATCATTGGTGCTTCAGCAAGTATGAGTTCAATCTGGGCATTTTCGGACGCCATGATTTTTGCGATGGTTTTTCCTAATATGATTGGATTATATTTCTTATTTCCAGTTGTTAGAAAACAATTAAAAAGATATACAGATGCCATAAAGGAAAGTAAGGCATAACGCCAAAAGCAGTTCTAGGATTATTTATCGGTTAGCTAAGAAAAAGAAAAAATGAGTAAAATGAAGTCCCATTTCTGGTATACAAGAAACCAACGAAATGGGATTTTATTTTTGATAACAATGATCATAGGTTTTCAACTCTTGTTTCGTTTTGTAGATTTTCAAGATCCTATTTTAATTGCCTTAGATCAATCAAAAATAACATCATATCAAACCCAACTTGATAGTCTTAGAAATGTATCTTCAGCAGAAAAGAAGTTTAAGATTTACCCGTTTAACCCCAATTATATTTCGGATTATAAGGGGTATCAATTAGGAATGAAACCAACTGAAATCGATCGTTTATTTGCGTATAGAAATAAAAATCTATTTGTGAATTCAGCTAAAGAATTTCAGGCCATTACAAAAGTTTCAGATAGTTTATTAGAAAAGCTAGCACCTCATTTTAAATTTCCAAAGTGGGTAGAGCAAATGAATAAACAAAAGAAAAAGAAAAAAAGACTTGATAGACGATCCAAAACAACTCAGTTACAAATATCTTCAACCAATATCAATGAGGCCACTATAGATGATTTATTGTCTATTGAAGGAGTTGATGAATTTTTAGCCAACAGAATAATCAAGTATCGTTCTAAATTACAGGGATTTTCTTTTTCGGAACAACTTTATGAAGTTTGGGATTTAGATAAAGAAACTGGAATAAAAATATTAGAAACATTTTCGATATATAATAAACCAATAATTGTTAAGACCAATATTAATACAGCATCATTCAAAGAAGTCCTTTCCAATCCCTATATTGATTATGAATTATGTTTAAAAATATTTGATTATAGAGATGAGGTGGCAGAATTACAATCAATTTCTGAAATCAAAAATATTGAAGGTTTTCCGCTTGAATATTACCCCCGAATAGTCTTATATTTACATGCAGAATAAGTGTTAGAAAATAAAATATTGTATGTCGCAAATGTATTTTACTGAAGAACATCAGGTTTTCAGAGAAAGTTTCAAAAATTTTTTACAAAAAGAAGTTGTTCCCCACATCGAAAAGTGGGAAAAGACGGGACAAATAGATCGTTTCATTTGGAAGAAATTTGGAGATATGGGGTATTTTGGATTAAGTTATCCAGAGAAGTATGGTGGGTTAAATCTAGACATTTTTTACATGGTCATCTTTCTTGAGGAATTACAGAAAATTAATTCAGGTGGATTTGCTGCAGCTATTTGGGCTCATGTTTATCTTGCCATGACACATCTCAACAAAGAAGGAGACGAAAGAATAAAAAACAAATATTTGGGACCTAGTATTCTAGGGGATAAAATAGGGTGTTTGTGTGTAACAGAGCCATTTGGAGGATCAGATGTTGCAGGGATGAAAACTACAGCGCACAGAGAAGGTGACTTTTATACAATTAATGGATCAAAAACATTTATAACCAATGGAGTTTGTTCAGATTATCTTGTAGTTGCTGCTAAAACAGATTCTTCATCTAAGCACGAAGGAATGTCTATTTTTATAGTTGATAGAGAATCACAAGGTGTTTCAGCTACTAAACTCGATAAGCTAGGATGGAAAGCCTCTGATACTGGAGAAATAGCATTTGATAACGTAAAAGTACCTGTGGAAAATTTATTGGGTGATGAAGGAAAAGGATTTCCCTACATCATGCAACATTTTGCATTAGAAAGATTAATCATGGGTATTAATGCACATGCTAGAGCTGAGTTTGCCTTAGATTATGCGCTTAAATATACATCTGAAAGACAAGCTTTTGGTAAGTCTTTAGATACATTTCAGGCATTAAGACATAATCTTGCAGTTATGGCTAGTAGAATTGAGATGTGTAAAGAATTTAATTATTCAATTGCAAAAAGACTTCAAGGTGGTGGATATGTTGTTAAAGAAGCAAGTATGTCAAAGTTACTATCTACCAAAATGGCTGATGAGGTGATTTATGACGCATTACAGTTGTTGGGTGGGTATGGATATATGGAAGAATATCCAATGGCAAGACTGTTTAGAGATAGTAGACTTGGTCCAATTGGAGGCGGTACTTCGGAAATTCTCAAAGAAATAATTGCTAAAATTATTATAGACGGAAAAGAATACAAACCTGCAACTTAGTTTTTGAGTTTTATCTTTTGATTTAAAAAAATAATTGACTTTTACTTACGTATAATTAAAAATTCATATTACATTTGCAGTCCATTTAAATACAGTACATTGAAAGGAGGTGCCAACATATGTTAATTATACCAGTAAAAGAAGGAGAGAATATAGATAGAGCTTTAAAACGTTTCAAAAGAAAATTTGATCGTACAAAGACAATGAAAAACTTACGTGAAAGAAAGCATTTTACAAAGCCATCCGTTGCGAAAAGAGCTCAGAGAATAAAAGCATCTTATGTTCAAGGCCTAAGAACCAAAGAAGAAGTTGGTTAGACTTTTTCTATCAGAATATTTTAAGACCCATATCACAAGATATGGGTTTTTTATTGCTTCCTATTTAGTACATTTGAATAAGTTACCTTAAACCCATGAATTTAATTACTTCTTTTCTTGAATATTTGTCATTAGAAAAAAAATATTCTGTTCATACAATTAAAGCTTACAGGAGGGATTTAATTTCTTTTCAAAATTTTTGCATAGAATCCTATCAACAAGAGAAAATTTCTGATATTAATTATTCTCAAATAAGGTCTTGGATAGTTGATTTGGTAGAGCGTAAAGTAAGTAATAGAAGTGTGAACAGGAAAATAAGTTCATTAAAATCTTTTTATAAATACCTGCAAAAAATTAAAATTATTCAGAATAATCCACTTTCAAGTCACAAGGCATTAAAGACTTCAAAAAAAATTCAAGTTCCTTTCTCGATCAAAGAGGTAAACGAAGTTCTGTCAAACATTGAAACAGAGGACTCTTTTGAATCTACAAGAAATAAGTTAATTGTAGCCCTTTTTTATTCAACTGGAATGAGAAGAACAGAGTTGATTCAACTTAAAATGAATTCTATAAATTTTTCAGAAAAACAATTGAAAGTTATAGGGAAAAGAAATAAAGAACGATTACTTCCTTTACTTCCCAGTGTGTTGAAAAGTATGCATAACTATATCAAACAAAGAGATCTAATCGATACCTCTGAAGATTATTTATTTCTTACCTCAAAAGGCAATAAACTTTATGAAACCCTTGTTTATAGGATTATAAATAATTACTTTAGTAATGTTTCTTCGAAATTGAAGAAAAGCCCACATATTCTGAGGCACTCTTTTGCATCTCATATGTTAAATGAAGGGGCAGATTTAAACTCGGTTAAAGAATTGCTAGGACATTCAAGTTTAGCCTCCACCCAAGTCTATACACACAATAGCTTGGAGCAACTTAAAAAAGTTTACAAACAAGCTCATCCTAGGAGCACTAAAAAATAAATTTATGAAAGTATCAATCCAGTCACTAAATTTTAATGCAGCAGTTAAACTTTTGAATTTTACAGAGAAAAAAGTAGCCTCTTTAACAAAATTCCATGATAAAATTTTGAAAGCGGAGGTGTTTTTTAAAATAGAAAACTCAAGTGACAAAGAAAATAAAATAACTGAGATAAAAATAAATATTCCTGGAAATGAGTTGGTTGTAAAAAAACAATTTAAAAGTTTTGAAGAAGGAATAAGCATAGGTGTAGAAACACTAAAAAGGAGACTTAAAAAATCAAAAGAAAAATTAAGAGATTCATTGGTGTTATAAAAAGTATAAAAAAGCATAAAAAAGTTTTAGAAATTAAAAAAACTTATTACATTTGCAGTCCGTTAGAAATAACGGATTGTTTTTGTTTAAAAACAGCCGATGTAGCTCAGCTGGCTAGAGCAGCTGATTTGTAATCAGCAGGTCGTGGGTTCGAGTCCCTCCATCGGCTCAAAACATTAACACTACGTTCATTTAAATAATGAGATTTTGGGGAGATACTCAAGCGGCCAACGAGGACGGACTGTAACTCCGTTGACTACGTCTTCGCAGGTTCGAATCCTGCTCTCCCCACTATATTAAATTAAACTTTGAGAAAGATTATTTTCTTGCTTTTGTTAACTCAAAACTTAGTCAATTAATCAATCTCAAAATAATGGTAATACTATGAAAATAAACAATGTATTATCATGAGTTATAGTTTATTTAAAAAGCTATTTCTCTAATTTTTCCAAGCCGGTGTAGCTCAGTTGGTAGAGCGCATCCTTGGTAGGGATGAGGTCACGGGTTCAAATCCCGTCGCTGGCTCAAATTAAGAATTTATTAGACAGTAATATATATATTTAACTTAGAATTAAAATTAATAATCATGGCAAAAGCAAATTTTGACCGTTCAAAACCACACCTTAATATAGGTACTATTGGACACGTAGATCACGGAAAGACTACATTAACTGCAGCTATCACAAAAGTTTTGGCGGACGCAGGTTTGTCTGAAGCTAAAGATTTCGATCAAATCGATAATGCTCCAGAAGAAAAAGAAAGAGGTATTACAATTAATACTTCTCACGTTGAGTATCAAACAGCAAATCGTCACTATGCACACGTAGATTGTCCAGGTCACGCGGATTACGTTAAGAACATGGTAACAGGTGCTGCTCAAATGGATGGAGCAATTTTAGTTGTTGCTGCTACCGATGGACCAATGCCACAAACTCGTGAGCACATACTTCTTGGACGCCAGGTTGGTATTCCACGTATTGTTGTTTTTATGAACAAGGTAGATATGGTTGATGATGAAGAATTACTTGAATTGGTAGACATGGAAGTAAGAGAATTACTTTCTTTCTATGAATATGATGGAGACAATGGTCCTGTAATTGCAGGTTCTGCATTGGGTGCATTAAATGGTGAGAAAAAATGGGTTGACACTGTTCTTGAATTAATGGAATCTGTTGACTCATGGATTGAAGAGCCATTAAGAGAGGTAGATAAGGATTTCTTAATGCCTATTGAAGATGTATTCTCTATTACAGGTCGTGGAACTGTTGCTACAGGTAGAATTGAAACAGGTATTGCAAATACAGGAGATCCAGTTGAGATCATTGGTATGGGAGCTGAAAAGTTAACGTCTACAATAACTGGTATTGAAATGTTCCGTCAAATCTTAGATAGAGGAGAGGCAGGAGATAACGCTGGTATCTTATTAAGAGGTATTGAAAAAACAGATATCAAAAGAGGTATGGTAATCACTAAACCTGGATCTGTAACTCCACACTCTAAATTTAAAGCTGAGGTTTACGTTCTTAAAAAAGAAGAAGGTGGTCGTCACACACCATTCCATAACAACTATCGTCCACAGTTCTATGTAAGAACTACTGACGTTACTGGTACAATTAATTTACCAGATGGAGTTGAAATGGTTATGCCAGGTGATAACTTAACTATTACAGTTGATTTAATTAATACTATTGCAATGAATGTTGGTTTACGTTTCGCAATCCGTGAGGGTGGTAGAACCGTTGGAGCTGGTCAAGTAACTGAGATTTTAGAATAGTTTTATTAATCATCAATAATAAAATCAATCATTAAGGTGTCCTGATTTATCAGGATGCCTTTATGAATGAATAGAGACGGGTTTAGCTCAGTTGGTAGAGCACTGGTCTCCAAAACCAGGTGTCGGGGGTTCGAGTCCCTCAATCCGTGCAAATATCAGACAAATGAAGTTTATACAATATATTAAAGACTCTTTCGAAGAATTGAATAATCACATGACTTGGTCGTCTAGCAAAGAAGCCCAAAAAACCACTGTAACCGTAGCAGTCTTTACGATTGTTTTTGCACTTGCAGTAGCTGGTGTTGATTATTTTTTTCAAGCAGGGTTAGATAATTTTTTCGGAATGTTTAAATCCAATTAATGATGGCTGACTCAGTAATGAAATGGTATGTTGTAAGAGCTATCGGAGGTCAAGAGAATAAGGTAAAATCTTATATCGAGACTGAAATATCTCGCCTTGGACTTTCAGATTTTGTAAGTCAGGTTTTGGTTCCCAAAGAAAAAGTGATTCAAATTCGTGATGGAAAGAAAATAAATAAAGAAAAGGTTTATTTTCCAGGATACATCATGGTAGAAGCTAATCTTGCAGGTGAGGTTCCTCACGTCATTAAATCAATTACTGGAGTTATTGGTTTCTTGGGTGAAACTAAAGGAGGAGAGCCAGTACCAATGAGAAAGTCAGAAGTAAATAGAATGCTTGGTAAAGTTGATGAATTAGCAATCCAAGACGAAAATATTGCAATTCCTTACACTTCAGGAGAAACTGTCAAAGTTATTGATGGTCCATTTAATGGTTTCGATGGAACTATTGAGAAGGTGAATGAAGAAAAGAGAAAATTAGAAGTTATGGTTAAGATCTTTGGTCGTAAAACACCGTTAGAACTTAGCTATATGCAAGTAGAAAAAATATAATTGTTACACAAATATATACCGATATGTTTTTTGGCTTCCAATTAAAAAACATGTCACTTTAAACATTTATTAAAATGGCAAAAGAGTTAAGTAAAGTAGTTAAATTACAAGTTAGGGGAGGTGCCGCGAATCCATCGCCACCGGTTGGACCCGCTCTAGGTGCTGCAGGTGTAAACATTATGGAGTTCTGTAAGCAATTCAATGCTAGAACTCAAGACAAACAAGGTAAAATATTACCTGTTGTTATTAGTGTTTATAAAGATAAATCATTTGAATTTATTGTAAAAACACCACCAGCTGCAGTACAACTAATGGAAGCGGCAAAAATCAAGAAAGGTTCTGGAGAGCCTAACAGAAAAAAAGTAGCGTCTGTAACATGGGATCAGATCAAAGTAATTGCTGAAGACAAAATGGTAGATTTAAATGCATTTACCGTAGAGTCTGCAATGAAAATGATTGCTGGTACAGCTCGTTCTATGGGATTAACAGTTAAAGGTAATGCACCAGCATAAACTTTATAAAAACTAGTAAAATGGCAAGATTAACAAAAAAGCAAAAAGAAGCTCACGCAAAGTTAGATAGCACTAAATCGTTAGATTTAAATGCTGCTTCTGCTTTAATCAAAGAAATTACTAATGTAAAGTTTGATGCATCTGTAGATATCGCTGTTCGTTTAGGAGTAGATCCACGTAAGGCTAACCAAATGGTTAGAGGTGTGGTAACACTTCCACACGGAACAGGAAAAGATGTTAAGGTGCTTGCATTAGTTACACCAGATAAAGAAGCCGAAGCTCAGGAAGCAGGTGCAGATTATGTTGGTTTAGACGAATACCTTCAAAAAATTAAAGGAGGTTGGACAGACGTAGATGTGATTATCACAATGCCTAGTGTTATGGGTAAATTAGGTCCTTTAGGAAGAGTTTTAGGTCCAAGAGGTTTAATGCCTAATCCTAAGACTGGTACTGTTACTATGGATGTTGCAAAAGCAGTAAAAGAAGTAAAAGCAGGTAAGATTGATTTTAAAGTTGACAAGACTGGTATCATTCATGCCGCAGTTGCTAAATCTTCTTTTGAAGCTGACAAGATTGCAGAAAATGCAAATGAATTATTACAAACAATTATTAAATTGAAACCAACGGCATCAAAAGGAGCCTACATTAAGAGCATTTTTATGAGTTCTACAATGAGCCCTAGTGTTGAAGTTGATGTAAAATCTGTTTCGTAAGCAGTTAAAATGTATCATTATGACTAGAGAAGAAAAATCACAAGTAATACAAGATTTAACAGTTACGTTAGCAAGAACTAATACCATCTATTTAGCAGATATTTCTGGATTAGATGCTTTAGCTACATCAAACTTGCGAAGAGCTTGCTTTAAAGCAAATGTTCAACTAGCTGTTGTAAAAAACACATTGCTTTCAAAGGCAATGGAAGCTTCTGATAAGGAGTTTGGAGAATTACAAGATATATTAAAAGGGAACACATCTTTAATGATTTCTGAAGCAAGTAATGCACCTGCCAAAGTAATCAAAGAGTTCAGAAAAAAATCAGACAAACCTTTATTAAAAGGTGCTTACATTGAAGAAGCAATTTATGTTGGAGATGACCAACTAGAATCTCTTGTAAATGTGAAGTCTAAAGATGAACTTATTGGAGATATTATTTCATTATTACAATCACCTGCTAAGAATGTTATTTCAGCATTGCAATCAAGTGGAGGTAAATTATCTGGTATTTTACAAACTTTATCAGAAAAATAAATTAGCGCATTAATAAACTAAATAATAAAATTTTTAAAACAATTGAAATGGCAGATTTAAAAGATTTCGCAGAACAATTAGTTAACTTAACTGTAAAAGAGGTTAATGAGTTGGCTGGTATTTTAAAAGATGAGTATGGTATCGAACCTGCAGCAGCAGCTGTAGCAGTTGCTGGACCAGCAGCTGGTGGTGGAGATGCAGCCGAAGAGCAAACAGAATTTGATGTAATCTTAAAAGCAGCAGGTGGTTCTAAACTAGCTGTTGTAAAATTAGTTAAGGAATTAACTGGTTTAGGATTAAAAGAAGCTAAAGGTATCGTTGATAGCGCACCTGCACCTATTAAAGAAGGTGTTTCTAAAGATGAAGCAGAAGGTCTTCAAAAATCTTTGGAAGAAGCAGGAGCTGAGGTTGAGCTTAAGTAAGCTTTAGCATATCTAACAAACTAAGGTTTAGGTACTAAGAAGTATACTTCTTAGACCTAAACCATTTTGTGTATATATTCGTTCTTTATTAAATTCAGATTTTTAATCAAAAAAACATTCTCTTTTGGCAACGAAAAACACTACAGAAAGAATCAATTTCGCATCTTCAAAACTTGGAGCAGATTATCCTGATTTTTTGGATATTCAAGTAAAATCTTTTCAAGATTTTTTCCAATTACAAACAAAAGCTGAAGAGCGAGGTGAAGAAGGTTTATACAAAACCTTCATGGATAACTTTCCAATTACGGATACTCGTAACAACTTTGTATTAGAATTTTTAGACTACTTCGTAGATCCTCCAAGATACAGCATTCAAGAATGTATCGAAAGAGGACTAACGCATAGTGTACCTTTAAAAGCTCGTCTTAAACTGTATTGTACAGATCCAGAGCACGAAGATTTTGAAACAATAGTTCAAGACGTATATTTAGGGACCATTCCCTATATGACTAATTCAGGAACATTTGTTATTAATGGTGCAGAAAGAGTAGTAGTATCTCAATTACACAGATCTCCAGGGGTATTCTTTGGACAATCCTATCACGCAAACGGTACAAAATTATATTCCGCAAGAGTAATCCCTTTCAAGGGTTCATGGATAGAGTTTGCTACCGATATCAATCAAGTAATGTATGCTTACATTGATAGAAAGAAAAAATTACCTGTAACTACTCTATTTAGAGCTATCGGTTTTGAAAGAGACAAAGATATTTTAGAAATATTTGATTTAGCTGAAGAAGTAAAAGTTTCTAAAGCTGGTTTAAAGAAAGTTCTAGGAAGAAAATTAGCAGCAAGAGTATTAAAAACATGGTTTGAGGACTTCGTAGATGAAGACACAGGAGAGGTGGTATCAATTGAGCGAAATGAAATTATTTTCGATCGTGATACAATCATAGAAAAGGAACACATAGAAGAAATTATTGAAGCTGGAGCGAAAACAGTATTACTTCATAAAGAAGATAACCAACAAGCTGATTACGCTATAATACACAATACGCTACAAAAAGATCCAACAAACTCTGAAAAAGAGGCTGTTGAACACATCTACAGACAATTGAGAAATGCTGAGCCGCCAGATGAGGAAACTGCTAGAGGAATAATTGATAAATTATTTTTCTCAGAGCAACGTTACAACTTAGGTGAGGTAGGACGTTTCAGAATGAATACAAAGTTAGGTTTAGATATTGATATCAACCAAAAAGTATTAACGAAATTAGATATTATTACCATTATAAAGTATCTAATTGAATTAATAAATTCAAAAGCTGAAGTAGATGATATCGATCACTTATCTAATCGTCGAGTTAGAACTGTTGGTGAGCAACTTGCTAGTCAATTTGGTGTTGGTTTAGCTCGAATGGCGCGAACTATTAGAGAGAGAATGAATGTTCGTGATAATGAGGTGTTTACACCAATTGACTTGATTAATGCAAAGACATTATCTTCAGTTATTAATTCATTTTTTGGAACTAACCAGTTATCTCAATTTATGGACCAAACAAATCCATTAGCAGAGATTACTCACAAACGTAGATTATCTGCACTAGGTCCTGGAGGTTTATCTAGAGAAAGAGCAGGATTTGAAGTTCGTGATGTTCACTATACCCACTACGGACGTTTATGTCCTATTGAAACACCAGAAGGTCCAAATATTGGATTAATTTCCTCCCTATCTGTATTCGCTAAAGTGAATAATTTAGGATTTATAGAAACTCCATATAGAGAGGTAACTAAAGGATCTGTTGATGTAGAAAAAGCACCAATCTATTTAAGTGCCGAAGAGGAAGAGGGTAAGAAAATTGCTCAATCTAATTTAGGCTTAGATACAGATGGAACAATATCAGGTGATAAAGTTATTGCACGTGAGGAAGGAGATTTCCCAGTGGTAACTCCTGATACTATTGATTTTATGGATGTTGCTCCGAATCAAATTGCATCAATATCTGCTTCTTTAATTCCTTTCTTAGAGCATGATGATGCAAACCGTGCTTTGATGGGATCTAACATGATGCGTCAAGCTGTTCCTCTATTACGTCCAGAATCTCCAATAGTAGGGACTGGATTAGAAAGAAGAGTAGCTACAGATTCTAGAATTTTAATTAATGCTGAGGGAGCTGGAGTAGTTGAATATGTTGATGCTAATAAGATTACCATTAAGTATGACAGAACAGATCAAGAGAAGTTGGTTAGTTTTGATTCTGATGAGAAATCATATGATTTAATTAAATTTAGAAAAACCAATCAAGGAACATGTATTAACTTAAAACCTATCGTAAGTTCAGGTGATAGAGTTGAAAAGGGTCAAGTTCTTTGTGAGGGATATGCAACTCAAAAAGGTGAATTAGCTTTAGGTAGAAATATGAAAGTAGCTTTTATGCCATGGAAAGGGTATAATTTTGAGGATGCTATTGTAATTTCAGAGAAAGTTGTTCGAGAAGATATTTTTACTTCTATTCATATAGATGAATATTCTCTAGATGTACGTGATACAAAATTAGGTACTGAAGAATTAACTAACGACATTCCAAACGTTTCTGAGGAGGCTACTAAAGACCTTGATGAAAACGGAATGATAAGAATAGGAGCAGAGGTAAATCCAGGAGATATTTTAATTGGTAAGATTACTCCAAAAGGTGAATCTGATCCAACACCAGAAGAAAAACTGTTAAGAGCTATTTTTGGAGATAAAGCAGGAGACGTCAAAGATGCATCTCTAAAAGCTTCTCCGTCTTTAAGAGGTGTTGTTATTGATAAGAAGTTGTTTAAACGAGCTGTTAAAGACAAGACCAAGAGAATCAAAGATAAAGAAGCCGTGGCCTCTCTAGAATCATCTTTTGTGTCAAAATTTGAAGTTCTTCAGGACAATTTAGTAGAAAAACTTTTTCAGCTTGTTAGTGGAAAAACTTCTCAAGGAGTATTCAACGATTTAGGTGAAGAAGTATTACCAAAAGGTAAAAAATATACACTCAAAATGCTAAATGCAGTTGATGATTATGTGCATTTAACATCAGGAACTTGGACTACAGACGCAAAAATCAACGCTCATGTTAGTGAATTAATTCACAACTATAAAATTAAGGTGAATGACCTACAAGGTGTATTACGTAGAGAGAAGTTTACAATATCTGTAGGAGATGAATTACCAGCTGGAATTTTAAAACTAGCTAAGATATACGTCGCTAAGAAACGTAAGTTAAAAGTAGGTGATAAAATGGCTGGACGTCATGGTAACAAAGGTATTGTTGCCCGTATTGTTCGTCAAGAAGATATGCCATTTTTAGAAGACGGAACACCTGTAGATATAGTTTTAAATCCATTAGGGGTACCCTCGCGTATGAATATTGGTCAAATTTATGAAACAGTTCTTGGATGGGCTGGTCAGAAATTAGACAGAAAATACGCTACTCCAATTTTTGATGGAGCTTCTTTAGATCAAATAAATGGATTTACAGATGAAGCACAAGTGCCAAGATTTGGTCATACTTACCTTTATGATGGTGGAACCGGAAAACGTTTCGATCAACCCGCTACAGTAGGTGTCATTTACATGATTAAATTAGGTCACATGATTGAAGACAAAATGCATGCGCGTTCTATTGGACCTTACTCACTAATAACACAACAACCATTAGGAGGTAAGGCACAATTTGGAGGTCAACGTTTTGGAGAGATGGAAGTATGGGCATTAGAAGCCTATGGAGCCTCTAGTATTTTGAGAGAAATCTTAACTGTAAAATCTGATGATGTTATGGGAAGAGCTAAGACATACGAAAGTATTGTTAAAGGTGAAACCATGCCAGAACCAGGATTACCAGAATCTTTCAATGTATTAATGCATGAGTTGAAAGGATTAGGTTTAGACCTAAAACTAGAAGAATAATTTTATAGTATTTTCTGGATGTATAAGTATTACATCCAGAAAATTACTTATCTAATATGGGTCCATGACCCCAATTTTAATTCGATACCATTACCATGGCAAGAAAAAACGAGAAGTACACCGTAAAAAAGTTTAACAAAATCTCAATTGGTTTAGCATCACCAGAATCTATTTTAGGAACATCTAAAGGAGAGGTGTTAAAACCAGAAACTATTAACTATCGAACACACAAGCCCGAAAGAGATGGTCTTTTCTGTGAGCGTATTTTTGGTCCTGTAAAAGACTTTGAATGTGCTTGTGGTAAGTATAAGAGAATTCGATACAAAGGAATTGTTTGTGATCGATGTGGTGTAGAGGTAACTGAAAAGAAAGTACGAAGAGACAGAGTAGGACACATTAATCTAGTTGTTCCTGTAGCTCACATCTGGTATTTTAGATCTCTACCAAACAAAATGGGATACTTATTAGGATTACCATCTAAGAAGTTAGATATGATTATCTACTACGAGAGATATGTAGTAATCCAACCTGGTATTGCAAAAAATGTTGAAGGAGAGCCATTACAAAAAATGGATTTCTTAACAGAGGAAGAATATTTAGATATCTTAGAAACACTTCCTCAGGATAATTCTTATTTAGACGATACTGACCCCAATAAATTTATCGCTAAAATGGGTGCAGAATGTCTAATAGATTTATTAGCTCGTATAGATTTAGACGAATTATCGTATGAATTGAGACATAAGGCGAATACTGAAACCTCTAAGCAACGTAAAGCTGAAGCTTTAAAAAGATTAAATGTAGTTGAAGCGTTCAGAGATTCTCAAAAGAACAGAGAAAATAGACCTGAGTGGATGATTATGAAGGTTGTTCCTGTAATCCCACCAGAATTACGTCCATTAGTTCCTTTAGATGGAGGTAGATTTGCTACTTCAGATTTAAATGATTTATATCGAAGAGTTATTATCAGAAATAATCGTTTAAAAAGGCTTATGGAGATTAAAGCTCCAGAAGTAATTTTACGTAATGAAAAAAGGATGCTACAAGAATCTGTAGATTCATTATTTGATAATACACGTAAATCCTCAGCTGTAAAAACAGAATCAAATAGACCTTTAAAGTCTTTATCAGACTCATTGAAAGGAAAACAAGGACGTTTCCGTCAAAATTTATTAGGAAAACGTGTTGATTATTCTGCACGTTCTGTAATCGTTGTAGGACCAGAATTAAAATTGTCTGAATGTGGTATTCCTAAAGAAATGGCAGCCGAACTTTACAAGCCTTTTGTAATTAGAAAATTAATTGAAAGAGGAATCGTAAAAACTGTAAAGTCTGCAAAGAAAATTATAGATAGAAAAGAACCAGTTGTATGGGATATTCTAGAAAATGTGATCAAAGGACATCCAGTTTTATTAAACCGTGCTCCTACCTTACATAGACTTGGTATTCAAGCATTTCAACCAAAATTAATTGAAGGGAAAGCCATTCAATTGCATCCATTAGTATGTACTGCATTTAATGCCGATTTTGATGGAGATCAAATGGCTGTTCATCTTCCATTAGGACCTGAAGCTATTTTAGAAGCTCAACTGTTAATGTTAGCTTCTCACAATATCTTAAATCCTGCAAATGGTGCACCAGTTACCGTACCTTCTCAGGATATGGTACTAGGGTTATACTACATGACTAAAGAAAGGAAATCAACAAAAGATGTTCCAGTGAAAGGTGAAGGCTTGACTTTTTATTCTCCAGAAGAAGTAACAATTGCTTTTAATGAAGAAAAGGTTGAGTTAAATGCGGGAATTAAAGTAAGGACTAATGACATTGATGAAGAAGGTAACACAGTAAAGAAAATCATTGAGACAACCGTTGGTAGAGTCTTATTTAATGAAGTTGTTCCAGAAGCTGCGGGTTATATTAATGAAGTATTAACTAAAAAATCTCTCCGTGGAATCATTGGAGGTATTTTAAAAGTTACAGATATTCCAACTACAGGAAATTTCTTAGATGAAATCAAAAACATGGGATATAAATTTGCTTTTCAAGGTGGTTTATCTTTTAGTTTAGGTGATATCATTATACCTGAAGAAAAAACATCTATGATAGCTGAGGCTAACAATGAGGTTGATGGGATCGTGATGAATTATAATATGGGTATGTTAACGCAAAAAGAGCGTTACAATCAAGTAATTGATATTTGGGGTAGAACCAACAATCAATTAACTGAACTATCAATGAAGCGTTTACGTGAAGATCAACAAGGATTTAACTCTGTATACATGATGTTAGATTCTGGAGCAAGGGGTTCTAAAGAGCAGATTCGTCAGTTAACTGGAATGCGTGGATTAATGGCTAAACCAAAAAAATCAACTGCAGGTGGTGGAGAAATTATTGAAAACCCAATTCTTTCGAACTTTAAGGAAGGATTATCAATTTTAGAATATTTCATCTCTACTCACGGTGCTCGTAAAGGTCTTGCTGATACGGCGTTAAAAACCGCTGATGCCGGATACTTAACACGTCGTTTAGTTGACGTTTCTCAAGATGTTATTATCAATGAAGATGATTGTGGTACTTTAAGAGGATTGGATGTTACACCTTTAAAGAAAAATGATGAGATTGTAGAATCTTTGAGTGATAGAATTGAAGGAAGAGTAGCCCTACAAGATGTTTTCCATCCACTAAATGATGAGTTATTAGTTGGTGCTGGTGAGGTGATTAGTTCTCAATCTGCAAACGCTATTGAAGCTTCAGGATTAGATGTTGTTCAAGTTAGATCTCCTCTAACCTGTGAGTCTCAGAGAGGAATTTGTGCTAAATGTTATGGACAAAGTTTATCTACGCTTAATAATGTTCAGATAGGTGAAGCTGTAGGTGTTATTGCCGCTCAGTCTATTGGAGAACCAGGTACACAGTTAACTTTAAGAACGTTCCACGTTGGTGGAGTTGCTGGAAATATATCTGAAGACAATAAATTAATTGCTAAGTTTGATGGTAAGGTAGTTATCGAAGATCTTAGAACTGTTGAAGGAAAGGATTCTGAAGGTAATACTGCAGATATTGTAATTTCTAGAACTGCTGAAATTAAAGTTATTGATAAAAAGACAGATATCACTCTAAGTACAAATATTATTCCTTATGGATCTGTAATCTTCAACAAAAAGATTAAATCCATTAAAAAAGGAGAAACAATTTGTCAATGGGATCCATTTAATGGAGTTATTGTCTCTGAATTTGGAGGTAAAGTGAAGTTTGATAATCTTGAACAAGGTGTTAACTATCAAGTTGAGGTTGATGAACAAACTGGTTTCCAAGAAAAAGTAATTACTGATTCTAAGAACAAGAAAATCATAGCTTCTTTAATTATTGAAGATAAAGATGGTAATGTTCTTCGTTCGTACACACTTCCTGTTGGAGCTCATTTGATGGTAGACAATGGAGAAACGGTTGAGAGTGGTAAAACATTGGTGAAAATTCCAAGAAAATCTGGAAAAGCAGGGGATATTACTGGAGGTCTTCCAAGAGTTACAGAATTATTTGAAGCACGTAATCCTTCTAATCCAGCTGTGGTTTCAGAAGTAGATGGTGTTGTATCTTTTGGTAAAATAAAGAGAGGTAATAGAGAAATTATTGTTGAATCTAAAACTGGAGACATTAGAAAATATTTAATTAAACTTTCTAACCAAATTTTAGTTCAAGAAAATGACTTTATAAAAGCAGGAATGCCATTATCAGATGGTGCTGTGACTCCTATTGATATTCTAAGAATTCAAGGTCCTTCTGCTGTTCAACAATATCTGGTAAATGAAATTCAAGACGTATATCGTTTACAGGGTGTAAAGATTAATGACAAACATTTTGAGGTAGTTGTACGTCAGATGATGAGAAAAGTAAGAATTATAGATTCTGGAGATACATTATTCCTAGAAAATCAATTGATTCACAAAAATGATTTCATTCAAGAAAATGACGCTATTTACGGAATGAAAGTTGTAGAAGACGCTGGTCAATCTGAAAATGTAAAGGCAGGACAAATTATTTCTGCACGTCAATTAAGAGATGAAAATTCTTTATTACGAAGAAATGATCAGACCTTAGTTGTAGCTAGAGATGCACAGCCTGCAACCGCAGAACAAGTATTGCAAGGAATTACAAGAGCTTCTCTTCAAACGAAATCATTTATTTCTGCTGCATCTTTCCAGGAAACTACGAAAGTACTTAATGAAGCTGCTGTTAATGGTAAAGTTGATCATCTTGAAGGCTTAAAAGAGAATGTTATTGTAGGTAAGAAAATTCCTGCTGGAACAGGTATGAGAACCTATGATAATCTAATTGTTGGTCCTAAAGAAGAAATTGAGGAAAGCTTTAATTTGTAAACATAATGAGCGAAGATCAAAATAAAAAAGGTCAAATCAATATCGAGTTAGACGAAACCGTTGCTGGAGGGACATATTCTAATTTAGCTATAATCAATCACTCAGTTTCTGAGTTTATTGTTGATTTTATCAGAATAATGCCAGGAATGCCAAAGGCTAAAGTGAAGTCAAGAATTATTTTGACTCCACAACATGCCAAAAGGTTAACGAAAGCTCTAGCTGATAATATTTTGAAATTTGAGAAAGTTCATGGTGAAATCAAAGATTACGAGCAACCACCAATTCCAATGAATTTTGGTCCTACAGGTGAGGCTTAAATTATAAAAACCCAAAACAATTGTTTTGGGTTTTTTTATGATGTATTACTAATTTTAAAAAGATTATATTTTTCTAGTTTTATTCAATAACCAAAAGTCTGCTAAAACTAAGGCTGTTAAAGCTTCTATTACCGGAACAGCTCTTGGGACAACACATGGGTCATGACGCCCTTTCCCCATAATATCTGTTTTATCTCCTTTAGAATTTATGGTGGGTTGGTTTTGCATAATGGTAGCTACAGGTTTAAAAGCTACTCTAAAGTAAATATCCATTCCATTAGAGATACCCCCCTGAATACCACCAGATAGATTTGTTTGGGTAGTTCCGTCTGGATTAAAAATGTCGTTATGCTTACTACCTTTCATTTTTGTTCCCTCAAAACCACTTCCAAATTCAAAACCTTTTACTGCATTTAATGATAGCATTGCGTTACCTAAAGCAGCATGAAGTTTGTTGAAAATAGGTTCTCCTAGGCCTACAGGAATATTTTTTGCAACACATGAAATAGTACCACCTATGGTATCACCTTGCTTTCTAATTTCTTTGATTTTATTAATCATTAGCGCTGCCATTTTTTCATCTGGGCAACGAACACTGTTTGACTCAGTTTTTGAGAAATCTAAGAGGTCATAAGATTTATTCATCTCAATATCACCTACTGAAGATGTAAATGCATTGATTGAAATTTTTGATATCAATTGCTTAGCTAAAGCACCAGCTACAACCCAATTAGCAGTTTCTCTAGCAGAGGATCTTCCTCCTCCACGGTAATCTCTAATACCAAATTTTTTATCATAAGTAAAATCTGCATGTGAAGGTCTGTATACATTGGTATTATGGGAATAATCATGAGATTTTTGATTGGTGTTCTTAATAATAAATCCAATTGATGTTCCAGTGGTTGTACCTTCAAAAATTCCTGAGAGAAATTCTACAGTATCTGGTTCTTTTCGTTGAGTAACGATATTAGATTGTCCAGGTTTCCTTCTATTTAATTCTTCTTGAATTGCATTAAAATCTACAGAAAGACCTGCGGGGAAACCATCTATAACACCTCCGATAGCTGAGCCATGAGATTCTCCGTAGGTAGTAAGTTTTAATATATTTCCAAATGAATTAAAAGCCATTAAAAAAGATCTTTAATTTGATCCGCTAAGATACTATAAAAATTAGGAAACCATAGTTTTATTGCCATTGCTAATACCATAATAATTAAGACTTTTTTTACGAATTTATCATCTTTATTAACAGACCACCTACTAGTAATCCAACCTCCTGATGCGTTACCTAAGGATAAAATTAAACCGTATTTCCAATGAATACTTCCGTTATATGCATATATTACTACAGCTGCTAAAGTGTAGATAAGAGCTACAGTTACTTTAATAGCATTACTTTTTACTAATGAGAATTGATTAATATTAGACAAGGTTAATAGGATAATAAAACCAATTCCAGCCTGAATAAATCCCCCATATAAACCTATAAAAAAGAAGGCTACTATACTAAACCAAAAATATTTCCCTGTAATTCTTTCTAAGGTGTTTTTTGAAAAATTACTTGGTTTTACTACCATATATCCAACAATAATTAGCATGATAACACCTAATATTTTATTGAATAGTTGTCCTTCTATTCTTATCCCTACAATCGCTCCGATGATTGCGCCAATTGTAGCAGGTATTGCTAAATACAAACTAAAAGGATAAGTTTTTATTCCCTTACTCTGAAAGCCTTTTACAGCAAATATATTTTGAATGATAATAGCTATTCTGTTTGTTCCATTTGCTATGTGTGGAGGTAAGCCTAAAAAAATTAGCATGGGAAGTGTAAGTAGAGAACCACCTCCAGCTAAGACGTTAATTATTCCGGCAAAAAAACCTACTAGTATTAACAAAAAATAGTCTAACATTTATGATATTTTGTAGATAAAAGTATTATAAAAAAAGTAGAAATCACTCTAAAAAATTATCAATTAAAAAACACGTAAATACTTTTAAAAAATCAAAACCTTTTCTATATTTGCAGCCGCTGTACGAATTGCGAATGGAGAAATGGCAGAGTGGTCGAATGCGGCAGTCTTGAAAACTGTTGACTGTAACAGGTCCGGGGGTTCGAATCCCTCTTTCTCCGCAAAAGAAACCCACAATAATTATTGTGGGTTTCTTTATAAATATCGAAACCTCATTTTTTCAGCCTCCTTTCTCTATAAAATATACTCAAACATGAAGTTTTCAACAGTAATATTTTTGAATGAAATAAATATTAAAAAATTCATAACTTAGATATTTATAATTAATTCATGATTTCAAATAATTTGATAAACTTTTCTCCAATTTCTCTCAAAGAAATGGATAACGTTTCGTTATTGAAGAGAGTTGATACCAAATTTTTAACCACAGAGAAAAAGTTATTAGAGATTTTATCCTTGATTTCTTCTGATTATAATATTTTAGACATTGATGATAAAAGGTTGATGAAATATTCTACTTTGTATTTCGATACTAACGATAAAAAACTTTACAACTATCATCATAATAAGAAAGGAAATCGATACAAGATTAGAATGCGAAAATATGTAGACTCAAATATTTGTTTTTTAGAGGTGAAAAAAAAGAATAACACCGGAGTTACCAATAAATTCAGAAGTTCCATTGATAATTTTGAAACCAAATTATCACCATCATCATTAAAATTTATTAAAAAATATACAGACAGTTCACAAATTTTAACCCCAGTATTATCAAACACTTTTAGTCGTTTTACTCTTGTAAATAAAAACGTACCTGAAAGGGTTACAATTGACTCCAGAATAGTGTTTAAATCTGATAACGATTCTAAAATACTAGATAAAATTGTAATAATAGAGGTTAAACAAGAGAGAGGAAAAGAAAATACTGCAATTTACAAAGCTTTAAAAATGTGCAAAATACCCAATGTAAGTTTTAGTAAGTATTGTGTTGGTATTTCTAATCTAATACCATCAGTCAAAACAAATCAATTCAAAGAAATCAATTTAAAAATTAAAAAAATGTATAACTAAAATGGAAATATTTGGAATTCCCTTTTTCGATAATGATTTTTACAAAATGCTGATTAAGCTCATCATTAATGTAATTTTTTTAACAGGTATTATTCGATTTATTTATTATAAATATTCAAAGAAAAAAGAATATCTCTTTACATTTTATCTCATAGGAACAGTAGTTTTCTTTTTGTGTTTTACTCTTAAAAAGTATGAATTAGATTTGGGGATGGCTCTTGGTTTATTTGCAATTTTTGGGATTTTAAGATATCGAACTACACCGATTGATGTCAAAGAAATGACTTATCTTTTTGTAGTTATTGGTATATCAGTTATGAATGCATTGTCTAATAAAAAAATGAGTTATGTTGAGATTTTATCAGCCAACTCCATAATTCTTTTAGTGGTCTACTTTTTTGAAAGATTTTATAATCAAAATATGGTTTTAAAAAAGGATATTATTTATGAAACTATTGAAAATATTCATCCTGAGAATCACGACAAGTTAAAAGAAGATATACAACAAAGATTAGGGATTCAAATTGTAAAATTTGAAATTGGAGATATTAATTTTCTAAGAGATACTGCAGAAATAACCGTTTATTATAAAAATTAAAATTTTGAAAATATCAATTAACATTTTTTTTCGTCTTTTTTTAGTTTTATTATTCTCAACTGTTCAGAATAGTTTTACTCAAAATCTTTCAGATACAGAAGGATGGAGTTCTATAGAAGTAGGTTTAAATATTTCAAAGAAGTTCTCTTTTTCAGTATCTGAACATCTAAGATATAGAAATAAAATTTCTACCATGAGTAACTATTTTACTCAACTTGAAACGTCTTATGAATTATTTAAAGACTTCAATTTAGGAGGAGGAGTTCGTTTTATAAGAGAGAATGATGATGTTGGAAATATTCAAGGACTTGAAACTCATTTTAGATATCAATTTGAAATAAATTATAAGCATGATCTAAAAATGCTTACTCTTTTTTATAGACTAAGATATCAGCACAAAAATGAACTTGGACTTCCTGAAGAAGAAGTTAACATACCCAATGAGTATATCAGATTTCGTATGGGTTTAGGTTATAAATTAAATGATCCTGGTATAGGATTAAGGTTAAAAGGGGAACTTTTTAATCAAATACAGAAAGAAAATTTAGAAAATGGCTTCAATAGGTATCGTTTAACTTTTGATACGTATAAAAAATTTAAAAATTTTGGAAAAGTTACTTTATTCTATGGGTTTCAAAAGAACTTTAATAGAATAGAGTTAAAACAAAAATCTATTATTGGTATAAAGTATAAATACAGTTTTGATTTATACTAAACGTTAGATAGTAATGAAAAAGTTAATACCACTACTTAGTTTATTTTGTTTTTTAAACAGCTATGGACAAGAATCTCCTGAGATAGATTCTTTATTTAGAAATAGTTATACTGTTTTTGAATTACAGCGGCTTCCCAATGGTATGTATAGAGATGCTACTCTTTTTAGTGGTTCTGATTATCATCCAATTTCAATAGCCAATACAGGGATGGGATTAATTGCACTCTGTATTGCAGACGCTATGGGATGGATAAACAATGCCTCAGAACTGGCATTGAAAACAATTAAAACAGCGACGGGTCATACTTCTGGCTTTTCACCAGATCGTACAGCTAATGGATACTATCGTCATTTTATGGATATTAATACAGGTGAACAAGCTTGGAATTCTGAATATAGTACAATAGATAGTGCAATTTTAGTTTCTGGAGCTTTATTTTCCATGAATTATTTTCAACATGACAGTATTTCTCATTATACCACAGAACTATGGAACTCTATTAATTTTAATGATGCTATTGATAATTCTTCAACAGGTCAAATCTACTTGAGTATGAACTCAGATGGTAGTGGTGTTAATAATTCATTAACAAGCCCTTATAATGAATATATGATTGTTGCTTGGCTCGCAAAAAATTACTCAATTGAGTCAGATAATTTAGGTACTATTTTGTGGAATAATCATTACAGTTCTCCCAGTTTGTTACCCTCAATATCATATCAAGGAAGCTCAGTACTGTCAGATAATAATAATTCTTTTCTCTCTTCATTCACGCATCAGTTTAATTATTTCTTATGTCATTATTTCACTACTTCAACTGAATATTTAACTTATTTTAAAAATTCTCAAGAAGCTGATAGATCTTGGTGGCAAACTATGGATTATAATTTATTTGAATGGGGTTTAGGTGCTGGAAGTGCAATTACCTCTTCCTATCATGCTGATGCAATTAACAATAACGAAGATTTGATTGTTTCCCCACACATAATTGCTGGTTATATTCCTGTAAATACAGAAAGCAAAAGTAATTTGATTGATTTATGGAACTCTAATTTAGGAAAGTTTAATCTTCCAAATGTAAATAATGATCCCATTCTTTGGAGGTATAGTAAGTCTAATACCACATGGATACCCAATGAAATTATTGGAATTGATTATTCCTCTATGCTATTTGGTTTGTCTACTCTAACGGAGTACTTAGGGATTAATTTCTTTTCAACATACAATGACTTTTTTACATCATCATCTCTTAGTATAGATCAATTGGAGTCAGCGTTTGAAATTAAAGTTTACCCAAATCCAACATCAGATCATTTGTTTATTGAGTTAGGTAAATCCCATAAAAATATTTCTGTTTCCATCAAAAATTCTTTAGGACAGACTGTTTTTAGAAATACATACAATAATTTAAATAAAATAAGTACTCCATTAAAACTTAATAAGGGGCTCTATCTCTTAACATTAGATTATAGTGATGGAATTGAAACATTTAAAGTTATTAAAAGATAACCCATTTGATTTACGGAAAAGTTTAAATTTAATCATATTTATAAGTCTGGTATTGGTTTTCTATACTTACAATCTTTATTTAATGTATTGTCTAAAAATACAAATAAAGTAGTTTAAAAATATGTTGACTTTTTTATTTTCTACCTTTAAAAAAGTATCTTTGATAACCAATATTAATATATATATTCTTTATAAATGATCTCGGTCTTTTCCCATTAAATACCCTATATTACTTGTATTTACAAAAACACTTACACATGAAAAAATTAATTGTTCTTATGACTCTATTAGTTTTATTTTCTTGCGAAAATAAGGAAGAGTCAAAATTTTTTAAAACATATGATGAATCTGAACTTATAAAAAATCAACAAGATCATAAAATTTCTAGAATGAAATTTAAGTTAATTCAATCTAAAGTATTAAATATGAATACCATTTTTAAGCCTTTTAATGATGCATTAGCTACAAATTTTTCTGAAGAAGAATATTTAAAATTAAAACCTCTAATCTTAGAGCAAAACATACCCTCTATTCAAAAAAGTATCTCTGAAGGACTACTGACCTACGAAAAATTAACATTATTTTACTTATATAGAATAAGGAAATTTGAAAGCAATAAGAACACTGCATTAAATGCTATTATTTCTTTGAACCCAAATGTTTTGGAACAAGCAAGAGATAGAGATCGTAATAGAGATAAAAATAATTTCTTAATAGATGTATCCATATATGGAATGCCAGTCTTAATTAAAGATAATATTAACACAGCTGGAATGTCTACAACAGCAGGTGCTATAGCTTTATCAAAAAATGAAAATACAGAAGATGCTTTTATTATAAAAAGACTCAAAGAGGAGGGAGCAATTATATTAGGAAAATCAAACTTAAGTGAATGGGCCTATTATTTTTGTGGAACCTGTCCTTTAGGTTACAGTGCTATGGGTGGACAAACTTTAAACCCATATGGTAGAGCTATTTTTGAATCTGGCGGTTCAAGTTCAGGAAGTGGTGTAGCTGTTGCAGCAAATTATGCAGTCGCTGCTGTGGGTACAGAAACTTCGGGTTCTATAATCTCTCCATCGAGTCAGAATTCTGTTGTGGGGTTAAAGCCAACAGTTGGGTTATTAAGTAGAACAGGTATTATTCCTATTTCTAGTACTTTAGATACACCTGGACCTATGACAAAAAACGTTATGGATAGTTATATTTTATTTAATTCAATGTTGGGTTATGATCCTTCAGACCCCAAATCTATTGAAATTGCTGATAAAGATTTTGGTGATGTACAAGAAACTTTTAAAGGAAAACGATTCGGGGTATTTAAAGATATTATTCGTGATTCAATTTTTAAGAAAAACATAGATAAAATAAAAAAGGCAGGAGGTGAAATTGTTTTAATAGCTCCAAAAAAAGTAAATCTCCCAGGTTTTTTATCAATCTTAAACCTTGAAATGAAAGATGAATTACCAAAATATTTAAAATATTATGCAGATAAGAAGGTAAAGGTTTCAGATGTAGAGGACATCATTTCATATAACAAATTAGAAAATGAATTGAGAGCTCCTTATGGTCAATTAAGATTTTTAAATATTGAAAAAGATACAACAACCCAAGCTGATTTAGAAATTATTAAAAAGAAGTTAAAAACAAAAGCAAGAAGGTTTTTTAAAGCTTTTGATACTGAGAATTTAGATGCTATTTTGTCTATGAACAATTACCATTCTGCCTATTCCGCAGTAGCTGAGTACCCCAACCTCACAATACCAATGGGGTATAAGGAGTCTGGAGAGCCCGTTAATTTAACTTTTATTGGAAAGTCAAATGAGGAAGGTAAATTATTATTACTAGGATATACTTTTGAACAAATAATGGAGCACAGAAAAATGCCTAAAAATTTCAAGTAAATTTTACTTTATAAAACGTAATTTTGTCGTCTTTTAAACAAAAACCATGAGAACTAAATCGGTAAAGAAAAATAAGATTAATGTTGTTACGTTGGGATGTTCTAAAAATATTTATGACTCTGAAGTTTTGATGGGGCAGTTGAAAGCTAATGGTAAAGACGTTGTTCATGAAGATAAAAATGATGAGGGTAATATCGTTGTCATAAACACTTGTGGATTTATTGGAAAAGCAAAAGAAGAGTCTGTAGATACCATTTTACACTACGTAGAAAAGAAAGAAGCAGGAGATGTAGATAAAGTTTTTGTAACAGGTTGTTTGAGTGAACGCTACAAACCTGATCTAGAAAAAGAAATTACTGATGTAGATCAATATTTTGGAACACATGATTTACCAAATCTGTTAAAAGTTTTAGAGGCAGATTACAAACACGAGCTTATTGGAGAACGTTTAACAACTACACCCAAGCATTATGCTTACCTAAAAATAGCTGAGGGTTGTGATCGCCCATGTTCTTTTTGCGCCATACCTTTAATGCGAGGAAAACACAAATCTACTCCAATAGAAGAGCTAGTGATTGAAGCTACAAAATTAGCTGAGAATGGTATTAAAGAAATTATGCTTATTGCACAAGATTTGACCTATTATGGTTTAGATATTTATAAAAAAAGAGCTCTAGCATCACTTTTAGAAGCTCTAGTTAAAGTAGATGGAATAGAATGGATTCGAATGCATTATGCGTTTCCTACTGGTTTTCCATTAGATGTCTTAGAGGTCATGAAAAACGAACCAAAAGTTTGTAATTATTTGGATATTCCTCTTCAACACATTAATACAGAGATTTTAAAATCTATGAAAAGAGGAACTACCCATGAAAAAACAACTGCTCTAATTCATAAATTCCGTAAGGCAGTCCCTACTATGGGGATTAGAACTACTTTAATTGTTGGATATCCTGGAGAAACCGAGGAGCAATTTCAAGAATTAAAAGATTGGGTAGAAGAAATGCGTTTTGAGCGTTTGGGTGTTTTTGAATATTCACATGAGGAAAACACAGGTGCTTTTGTTTTAGAAGACAATGTTCCTGCAGAGGTAAAGTTTCGAAGAGTGAATGAAATTATGGAAATTCAATCACAAATTTCATGGGAAATCAACCAAGAAAAAATTGGAAAAACATATACTTGTTTGTTTGATAGAAAAGAAGGTAATTTTTTCTATGGTAGAACAGAATTCGATTCTCCAGATGTAGATAATGATGTTTTAGTTGACGCTAGGGAGCATTATATAAAAATAGGAGAGTTTATACCAATTAAAATTCATGAGGCGGGAGACTTCGATTTATATGGAACTCCTTTAAAATAATTTTACAATTTACAGTTGTTATCTTTTGTAAAATTCTAATTAACAGATACTTGTATTTTTTAGTTATTTCTTTATCTTTAGAGAAAACTAATACTAATGAATAAAAGAGAATTTTTAAAAAATGCATCTCTAGCAGTAGCTGGTCTCCCTTTTATTAACACCTCTTTTGCATCTACTCTAAAGAATTTTGAACATTTATCACCAAAACAAATAGCTTCTGAGGAAGATTTTTGGTTGCAGGTTAGAAAAGATTATTCATTAAAACCCGACTACATTAATCTTGAGAGTGGTTACTATAATATTATTCCTAACCCTACATTAAACCATATGTTAGATCATGCTAGAATGGTAAATTATGAAGGATCTTATTATATGAGAACTGTTCAATGGGATAATAAAAAATCTATGGTTTCTAAATTGGCTAGAGTTGTAGGAACTAGTGATAAAAATTTAATCATAACAAGAAATACTACAGAATCATTAGATATGGTTATCAAAGGTATCGATTGGAAAAAGGGAGATGAAGCCATTTATGCCAAACAAGACTATGGTGCCATGCAAATGATGTTTGAGCAGATTTCGAAGCGGTATGGAACAAAAAATATTGTAGTTTCTATTCCTAACCATCCCTCTTCTGATGAAGAAATAGTTAGCATTTATGAAAATGCAATAACTTCTAAAACAAAGCTACTCATGGTGTGTCATATGATTAATATTACTGGTCAAATACTGCCTATTAAAAAAATTTGTGAAATGGCTCACAGGAAAGGGGTTCAGGTAATGGTTGATGGTGCACATTGCGTAGGACATTTTCAATTTAAAATAAATGATTTAGGTTGTGATTATTACGGGTCTAGTTTGCATAAATGGTTAGCAGTTCCATTAGGCACAGGAATGTTATATGTAGATGATAAGCACATCGATAAACTTTGGCCCATATTTGCTGAACATCACAGGGAGCCGGGAGATATTTCTAGATTAAATCATATTGGAACCCATCCCGTATATCATGATTTAAGTATAGAAAATGCCATAGAATATTATAATATGTTGGGAGCAGAGAGAAAAGAATCTAGACTCCGTTATTTACAAGAATATTGGACTAAAAAAGTTAGAAATCAATCTAATATAATTGTGAATACGCCTATTGATTCTCATAGAGCGTGTGGGATAGCAAATGTTGGTCTTAAAAATATGACTCCTAAGGAATTAGCAAAAAAGTTGATGAGTGAATATAATATATTTACTGTTGCCATTAATTATGCTAATGTAAAAGGATGTAGAATCAGTCCTAATGTATTTACAACTACAGATGAATTGGATGTTTTTGTTAGGGCATTGAAGGAGTTAGCCGCTTAAAGGAAAAGTATCTTTACTTTCCAATACAAAAGTTAGAAAATATATGACCTAAAATATCTTTATCTACGTCATATTCTCCAGTTATATTACCCATATGTCTTAAACATTCTCTAATATCTATAGAAAATAAGTCAGTAGATATTTCCATTTCAATTCCTTTTTTGACCGATAAAATTGCTGTTAAGGCATTGTTTAGTGCCTCAAAATGTCTAGAGTTTGTAACTATAGTTTCATTATTACTCAATGCTCCTGTATTGACAAGAGAAGTCAAATGTATTAGAAGTGTTTCTATACCAATTTTTTCTTTGGCAGAAAGTAATAAAATATCATCTATCTCAGCAGTTATTTCATTTTTCTCAGCAGTTGAAACAGCATCGATTTTATTGGCAATTACTAAAACTCTTTTTTTAGGAAAACGATTTTTGATTGTTGCTATTTCAGACAGAAAAACCTCTTTGGATGTAGAAAATTTATTGGAGTCGATTAGAAAAATAATTAATTGAGCATTTTCTGCTTTTTCATAAGCTTTCTTAATACCTATATTTTCTATTTGGTCATTGGTTTCTCGAATACCAGCGGTATCTATGAATCTAAAAGCTACGCCATCTATAATTAATTCGTCTTCTATGGCATCTCTGGTAGTCCCTGCTATATCCGATACAATCGCTTTTTCTTCATTTAATAAAGTATTTAACAAGGTAGATTTTCCAACATTAGGCTCACCTATAATGGCAACAGGAATTCCATTTTTTAGGGCATTACCAAAAGAAAAACTTTCAATAAGACGTTTTAAAACAGCGATAATTGTATGAACCAATTCCTTAAATTTTGTCCTATCTGCAAATTCAACATCTTCACCAGAAAAATCTAATTCTAGCTCTATTAGGGCCGCAAAATCAAGTAATTTTGCTCTTAAATCTTTTAATTCATTTGTAATACCACCACGCATTTGTTGGATTGCCATTTGGTGAGATGCAGCAGAATTCGAAGCAATTACATCTGCAACAGCCTCAGCTTGACTCAAATCCATCTTACCGTTTAAGAATGCTCTCATTGTAAATTCTCCATTATTTGCCATTCTACAACCATTCTTGAGAAATAACTGAATGATTTCTTGTTGAATGAAACTTGAGCCATGGCAAGAAATTTCTACTACATTTTCTCCAGTATAGGAGCGTGGATTCTTAAACACAGAAACTAACACTTCATCTATAATTTGTGAATTATTTACAATATTACCGAGATGAATGGTGTGTGTTTTTTGATTCTTTAATTGTTTCCCACTTTTAGATATAAAAAATTTAGAAACAATATTAATAGCCTCTTCTCCAGAAATACGTATTACAGAGATCGCTCCAATACCTGAGGGTGTTGCTAAAGCTATTATAGCATCTTTTTCAATCATGCTACAAATATACAAGTTCATTGTATTTAATCCTTAAAGTGTAACAATAAGTATTTCAGTTCGTCTAATTATTGTATTATTAATAAAAAGAGTGCCATAATGATGATAGAAAACAGACAGTTATTAGTTTTAACTCACTTGAGCCAGTTGTTAGATCTTGTTACAGGAGTTGGCGGATTTATAGCACCGCTTGTTATTTGGTTAACTAAGAAAGATGATGTTATTGATATGGATTTACATGGTAAGGCCATATTAAATTTTAGAATTTCTATGTTTATATATATATTAATTTGTATTCCAGCAATTTTTTTATTTGGTTTAGGGATAATTGGTATTATTATTTCAGGTATATTTTATCTTGTTTTTCCAATAATTAATGCTCTTAGAGCAAGTAATAATCAACCACCAAATTATCCATTAAGTATTCAATTCTTGAAATAAGAAAATTAAATACAGTTTATTATATCTCTGTATTTATAAAAAAATAGTTCGAATTTTGGCATTATTTCTATATAAAACTCATAGCAAGAATTCCATGAGTCTTTATTATAAATACTGAATTTTTCTCTGTGATTTATATAAATACGATGAATACTTTTTCCATTTTCTAAAATGTAGGAATCATCAAAGATAACTTCGGGTACATAGTCTTCTTTTAAAATTGTTTTTAGTGATAAAATTTTATCAAAAAGAATTTTATTAACCATTTCATCTGCATGTTCTATATCCAGACAAATCATTGCATTTTTTCGATTAGCAACAAATTTAAAACTCAACCCTTTTATTTTAGTATTGTATAAAAGCCATTTTCTTGGAAATGATTTTCCAAAACACGTCCAAAATTCCTTTCTAAGTGAAGTAGATTCCTGTTTGCTAAACATAATCTAATATTCTATTACCCATGGACTTTGGCAGATACCCCTCTAGTTTTCATCATTTTAGCCTCAAATTTCAAAAGATCTTCCCATTTTTGGTCTACAATGTCTCTATCCATATACTTCCTGGCGTATCTTAAGAATAATGTATAATGATTTGCTTCAGAAATCATTAAATCTTTATAAAATTTAGAAAGTTCTTGGTCTTCCATATTTTCTGAAAACACTTTAAAACGCTCACAACTTCGAGCTTCAATCAAAGCAGCTATAAGTAGCCTATGCACTAATGCAGTAGGTCTATCTTTTGTTTTTGGAAAAAACTTTTGGAGGGATTTTGCGTAATCATTATGTTGTTCTCTTCCAAGAACCATACCCCTCTTTATCATTAACTCGTGTACCATTTTAAAATGCTCTAATTCTTCTAGAGCAATGGCTGTCATATCTTTTACTAATTCCGTTTCTTCTGAGTAATTAATAATTATTGAAATGGCATTTGCAGATGCTTTTTGCTCCTGAAAAGCGTGATCGGTAAGAATTTGCTCAAGATTATCTTTAGCAATATCAACCCATGAGGTTGATGTTTCAAATTTCAGTCCAAGCATTATTATGATATTTTATTAAAATATATTAAAGAATTTTTAAGATGTTTTTTTATGCAAAAGAGAGGCTAATTCTTTTCCGTAATCTATAAATGATATAGTCTCATCTGTTCTTGCAAGTTTAATCTTGTCAAAAATGACCATAGATTCACCGTTGCTTTCAATATGATAAATTTGATGATTTTCAAAAAATTGTATGATTTCGTCTGTAAAGAAAGATCTAATTTCATCTTCATCAGGACCCATCAGTAAGAATTTTTTTGAAAAATCTGGATACATTTCAAAATTGATGTCTTTATAGCCTGTAAAAGCCATTACTCGATCAATAATTTTTTCTAACACTCCTTCTTTCTCCATTGTAAAAATGGGTAATTTTTTATTTAATTTTAAAATCATTAGAGTAGTGTTAAACGTTTCAGCTGTAAAAGCATTTCCTTCATTAAAGGTAACATCTGCAACTTCCCAAGCAACATTAGATTCTTTATATGTTCCTTTCAAACAATTGTATTTACGTTCTATAGGCCTTATCTCAAAAAAATGAAACTTTTTAAGATAAATGGTATTCCAGTCAACTTGGCTACTAAATTGATAATCTTTTTCGGTTGCCAGATTTCGTAATCTTTTTTGTCTTAAAGAAAGCTTTGTTGAAGTATCACTTAAGCTAATTTTAAGAGCTCTATTGTAAGTAGATAATGATACATGAGAGTCTAGGCCTGTAATAAAAACTTTACCTCCTGAAGCTCTTTGTGTTTTTAAGTATTCTACAAGATAATCCATGTAGGTCATTCCAACCAATCTTGTTTCAGAAAGATCTATATTCACATTTACACCTGAAGGAATTTTAGAAATTATTTTATCTATTTTTAAAATTCCTAAAAAATTTGCAACGCCTCTAATCTTTAAATCATAATCATCATCTGAAATTTTTACCAATTTTGTTCTTGATTTGTAAATCATTTTAAAAAATTGAAGAATAGACAATCTTGCTAAAAGCATGTGAGTTACTAAGGCTAATAGTAAACCTCCAAGTAAACCAATGAGTAGATTGGTGTAAAGGGTTAAAATCATCGTTCCAATAAAGAAAATAAGCTGTTCAGTTCCTTGATTATAGGCTTGTTTGAATACAGATGGAGAGGCTAGTTTAAATCCTGTGTAAACTAATAAGATAGCAAATGCACATAATGGTACTTTAGTCATTATTGGACTTAAAACAACAATAAAAAGCAATAGTAAAATACCCTGATACATGTTAGACCATTTCGTTTTGGCTCCGTTGTGGATATTAACGGTACTTCTTATGATTACAGCAATAATTGGTAAACCTCCAATACAACCTGCCACCATTGTGCTCAAACCAATACCAGTTAAGTCTTTATTTAAATCTGTTTTTCTTTTGTAAGGATCAATTTTATCTACAGCTTTTGCAATGGCTAGAGATTCAATACTAGTGATAATTAATATTGAAAATACAGTAGTCCAAAACTCAATTGTATTTATTTTACCAAAGTTTGGAAACATTATAGAGTCCATTATTTTGTCAGGAATATCTAGGAGAAGATTAGGACCAACCTCATATTCTTTGCCAAGAAAAGAAAGTGTTTGTAGTTCAAAAAAGTTAAACACATAAACAAATGGAATGGATAGTGCGATAACCCACATTGGAGCAGGTAAGAAATGAAAAAAACGATAACTAATTTTCGAATGTAACAATAATAAAAGTAACCCTGTTATGGAAATAATGATCACAAATGGGTTTGCTTGAGGAAGATAAAGAACAGCATCAATGAGGTTTTGTATGATGCTAGGACTATCAGAATGTGTCCCCATAGCCACATGAATTTGTTTGGCGAATATAATAATACCAATTGCTGCCAAAATACCATGAATAACTGAGGTGTGAAATATTTCTGCTAATCTTCCCAATTTCATTATCCCTAGAAGCATTTGAATTCCTCCAGAAACAACAACTGCCGCCAATACATAATTGAATGCTTGACCAGAACCGTCATCCATCAATACAATACCCAGTAAAATAACTCCAATAACTCCTTTAGCGGGTCCGTTTACTGAGATATGACCACCGCGATAAAGTGTAGTGACAACCCCTCCAACAATAGCAGAAAAAATACCAGACATCGCAGGTGCACCAGCAGCTAAAGCTATACCTAATGATAGCGGCAGAGCAATAAGCGCAACACTAACTGCAGCAATTAAATCACTTTGCCAGTTTTCTATTAATCCTTTAATACCAGTCTTAGGTGTAGATTCCATTAATTCATAGGTTTTTTATAATTAACCCAGCTGCTAAAATAGTAAATATTGGTAATTATTTTGTTCGATTACAGATACCTTTTTTAAATGATCACTCATAACTATTTATATTTTTAGCATTTTATTGTGCGTGTATTTTTTGTATTTTTAAAGATAAAATTCAATTATGGTAGAATTAGCCGGTATAATTATATTAGGAATATTAGCTCAATGGGTAGCTTGGAGGTTTAAAATTCCTGCAATTCTTCCATTAATTTTAATTGGACTTTTAGTTGGTCCTGTTGCTTCAGAATTTTTAACAGATGATAATAGTAAATATATAGAGCCAATATGGAACGGAACTAAAGGACTATTTCCTGGAGAAAGTTTATATTATTTTGTTTCATTAGCCATAAGTATTATTTTGTTTGAGGGTGGTCTAACTCTGAAAAGAAATGAAATTAAAAATGTTGGTCCAGTTATCACCAAACTTATTACTTTAGGTTCTGCTGTAACTTTTTTCGGTGCCGGTTTTATTGCTCATTATATTTTTGAGTTAAGTTGGGAATTATCTTTCTTATTTTCAGGATTAATCATAGTAACAGGTCCTACGGTAATTACTCCAATATTGAGAAATATTCCATTAAGAAAGGATATATCTGCAGTTTTAAAATGGGAAGGAATACTTATAGATCCTATTGGAGCGCTCGTAGCAGTTTTAGTTTTTGAGTTTATTAGTGTAGGAGGTGGAAGCGGTTTTACTAAAACAGCACTCTCAGAATTTGGTAAAATAATACTATTTGGAACCTCATTCGGATTTACTTTTGCCCACGCACTTACCTTTGTCATCAATAAAAAATGGATTCCTCATTATTTACTTAATGTGGTTTCATTATCTGTAGTTTTGCTTGTTTTTGTTCAATCTGAGACTTTTGCTCACGAATCGGGATTATTAGCGGTTGTAGTTATGGGAATGGTATTAGGAAATGGAAAATTAAAAAATCTAAAAGAACTGTTATACTTCAAAGAATCATTGAGCGTTTTATTGATTTCAATTTTGTTTATCCTTTTATCAGCAAACATAAATATGGTTGATTTAATGTTACTCTACAATTGGAAAACAGCACTATTATTTTTCCTTATAGTATTCATTATAAGACCTTTAGGTGTGTTTATAAGTACTTACAAATCTAATTTAAAGTTTAATGAAAAACTTTTTATAAGTTGGGTAGGGCCAAGAGGTATAGTTGCTGCAGGTATTGCTTCTCTTTTCGGAAGTAAATTATTAAAACAAGGTGTTGAAGGTGCAGAATATATTACGCCATTAGTTTTTATGATTGTTTTAGGAACCGTATTATTAAATGCGACAACGGCTAGATTATTTGCAAAAATAGTAGGTGTCTTTTTGAAGAATTCTGAAGGTATTCTTATTGTTGGAGCATCGAAAGCTTCAAGATTAATAGCAAATTATTTACAAAACTTTGGAAAAAGGGTGGTATTGATTGACGCCAATACTACTTTTGTTGAGGAATCAAACAAACTAGGGTTAGAGGCATATGTAGTCAATATTTATGATGACGATTTAACTGATAATATAGAGTTGAACGATATTGGTTATTTACTTGCACTTTCAGGAAGTGACGCTGTAAATAAGTTTGCGATAAATAATTTTGCTACTACTTTTGGCGAACATGGTTCATTTCGTTTAATCAGTGCTGAAGAAATCAAAAGCCAGGATTATGAATTTCAGAATCAATTTTTTACTCCTAAAGATGATTACATCAACTTAAGCGAAGTTGTTAGAGATTTTCCAAACTTACATGAAGTAACTATAGATTCAGACAAAGCATACAAACAGACTCTTGAGAACTTAGAGAATCAATTGGAGTCTATTCCATTATTTGTAAGAACCTCTGATAATGATATTTTTGTTATCTCTGAATTTGAGATAAAAAAAATACCTAAGAAAGGAGTTACTTTAATATATGTTGGGCAAAAAATATAAACTTTCTAAAGGTCTAATTGAAACGTGTCTTTAAGTTTCTTTAGAAGAGGGTTTTTTTCATTTAATTTATTGTATTTCTCCTGTGGAGTATAGGCAAACTTCTTTTCTATAGTTTCACTTACTGTGACATCAATAGTGATACTGAAATTATTTAAGGATTCTCTCAAAAATTTTAATAGTTTTGGTTTTCCCAACTTTAATTGATCCTCCATTAGTTTATTGGGGAGTGTAAAATAAACCTTAAAATTTTCTGCGAGTTGAGGTTGTGAAGCGGCTAAAATTGAAGCCATACTTTTTTCACCAATTTTCATTTGTAATTTTTGATAATCATTCCATTTCTTTTGCAAATCGTTTTCAGTAAATGAATCTTTTGGGTGATTTTCATAATTTATTTCAGTTGAAGATTTTTTGTATTCTTTCTTTTCATGAATACTTTTTAAGGAGAGCGAATTATTTCTTCTTTTTAGGTTTTGTAACACTGGAGGCTTCGTAAATTCTTTAATATTTGAATTTGCTTTTTTAATAGAATCTTTAAAATCCTCTTTTTTTACAGGCATAGATTTTGCCTTAATATCCTTTTTTACAGTCGGATAAAATGAGGTGAAAAATGTTGCAGGAATTATGTAATTATCTGATTTTTTTTTTTCTCCATTGAAGGTAATAGAGGCAATTTGCATTAAAGTTAACTCTACAAGAAGTCGTTGATTTTTACTAGCTCTGTAATCTAAATCGCATTGATTAGCCTTTTCAATAGATTTTATGAGAAAAGAAATAGACGCTTTAGTAGATTGGTCCAAATACTTTTTTTTCGCATTATCTCCAACTTCTAAAAGTTTAATCGTAGAATTATCCTTAGCAACGAGTAAATCTCTGAAATGAGAGGCTAATCCATTTATAAAATGGTGACCCTCAAAACCTTTAGCTAAAATACTATTGAAATTATTTAAAACCTCAGGAATCTTATTTTCTAATAATAAATCTGTCATTGAAAAATAAGTATCATAATCTAATACATTTAAATTTTGTGTAACAGCTTCACGGGTTAATTTATTGCCAGAAAAACTTATGACTCTGTCAAAAATGGATAAGGCATCTCGCATTGCTCCATCAGCTTTTTGAGCAATAATGTGGAGCGCATCATCATCGGCTATGATTCCTTCTTTTTCTGAAATTGTTTGTAAAAATTTTTTAGTATCAAAAACAGTAATTCTCTTAAAATCAAAAATTTGACAACGTGACAAAATTGTTGGAATAATTTTATGTTTTTCTGTGGTTGCTAAAATAAATATAGCATGAGCAGGTGGCTCTTCTAATGTTTTTAAAAACGCATTAAAAGCTGCTTGAGATAGCATATGCACTTCATCAATGATATAAACTTTATAGCTTCCGGTTTGAGGAGGTATCCTTACCTGGTCGGTTAAGTTTCTTATGTCATCAACTGAATTATTTGAGGCAGCATCTAATTCAAAAATATTAAAAGCAAAATCTTCATTGTCTGAGGTTGAGCCTTGCTGATTAATTCTCTTTGCTAAAATTCTAGCACAAGAGGTTTTACCAACTCCTCTAGGTCCTGTAAAAAGTAAAGCTTGAGCTAGGTGATTGTTATTTATAGCATTTTGAAGCGTGTTAGTGATAGCTTGTTGCCCAACAACATCCTCAAAATTTTGTGGTCTGTATTTACGTGCAGAAACTATAAAATGCTCCATAATTGTTTGCTTATCTTTGTCTAACAAATGTAAGTATCTACAATAGTAATTACAATATGCTTTCTTAACAAAACATTAAAGTTGTAAACAAATTGTAAGAATTAATTACTTTTGAGTATAACAAATAATTAAATCGAAATATGAAAGTTAATAAGAATATTATTTTCACTTGTGTCCTTATTTTTTTAGCATTATCCTTCAGTTTTAAGCCCTCTATTAGTTCACAGGATATTGTTGATAATGAAATTGGACCTAATGATAAAGTAGCTTATTTTGCCAGTGGTTGTTTTTGGTGTGTAGAAGCTATTTTTGAGAGTGTAGAAGGGGTAGGTGAGGCCATTTCTGGTTATGCAGGGGGGCATACAAAAAACCCAACATATCAAACAATTGGAACAGGTAGAACTGGTCATGCAGAGTCAGTTGCAGTTTATTATGACCCACAAATTATTAGCTTCAAAACATTAGTAGATGTATTTTTTGGTTCACATGATCCAACAACAAAAAATGGTCAACATCCAGATTATGGAACTCAATATAGATCTATTGCTTTTTACAATTCTTTAGAGGAAAAAGAAATTATTGAGGGAGCCATCAATAAGCTCAATAGAGAAGTTTACAAGAATAAAATTGTCACTGAAGTAAAGAAAATTGATATTTTTTACGAAGCTGAATCTTATCATCAAAATTATGAAAAACGAAACCCTTATGATCGTTATGTAAGAAACATATCAATTCCCAGATTAAAGCGTTTTCAAAAAAAATTCCCAAACCTTTTAAAAGAGAAACAATAAGCTTAAATATTATTTATAACAAAAAAAACGCTGTTTTAACAGCGTTTTCAATGATTACCTTTCATATATTTTTTCATAAAGGTCTTTATAGATTTCCTTTATAACCTCCCTTTTCATTTTCATAGTAGGTGTAAGATGACCTCCATCAATTGTCCATTCATTGGGTGTCAATTCAAACTTTTTAATTTGTTCCCATTTTCCAAAGTTCTTATTGCATTGATCTACCTCTAATTGAATTCTATCGATGATGATTTGTGAACTTGAAATTTCTTCACAAGAGGACCCAATACTGTGACCTTTTCTTTCTATCCAATCTCTAATAAAAACAAAGTTTGGTTGAATTAAAGCAGCTGGCATTTTTTCATTTTCACCTATAACCATGACTTGCTCTATAAATAATGATTGTTTTAAGTCTCCTTCGAGTAGGGGAGGAACGATGTATTTACCACCTGAAGTTTTGAACATTTCTTTTGTTCTACCCGTAATCTTTAAAAATCCATCTGCATCAATCTCTCCTTTGTCTCCTGTATGAAAATAACCATCTTTAATTACCTCCGCTGTTTTTTTAGGGTCTTTATAATACCCTTGCATTACATTTGGTCCTTTTACTAAAATTTCACCATTTTCAGCAATTTTTACTTCCACATGTTTTAAAATCTTACCTACAGTACCAACTCTGAAACCACGAACTCCATTTTGTTCCATAAAACTCACAGATGTAACTGGAGAGGTTTCAGTTAAACCATACCCCTCCATTATTGGCATTCCGGCAGCAGTAAAAACTCTTGTTAATCTTTGTTGCAGAGCTGAGGCTCCTGACACCATTAGTTTAAGTTCTCCTCCTAAAGCTAATTGCCACTTTGAGAAAATTAACTTACGGGCTAGACCTAATTTTTTTTCATACCACCAACCATTTGCTCCGTATGGTTCATATTTTAAACCAAGATCCACGGCCCAAAAAAATAGTTTCTTTTTTATACCTGTTAATTCTTGACCTTTTAAGACAATACTATCATATATTTTTTCATATAACCTTGGAACAGCTGTCAATACATGAGGTTTAATCTCTTGTGCGTTTTCAACTAATTTTTCAACACCTTCAGCAAAATAAATTTCTACACCACAATATTGGTATAAATAAAGTATCATACGTTCAAAAATATGACATACAGGGAGAAAACTAAGGGCTTTGTCGTTTCCTTTGGTTAATGGAACATTTTCTTCACTTGTTAAAACGTTAGATACAATGTTTCCATGAGATAACATGACTCCTTTAGGTCTTCCGGTAGTACCTGAGGTATAAATAAGTGTTGCTAAATCTTCACTTTTTACTGCATCTTTTCTAGATTCAACATCATTTTGGTTTGAGGTGTCTTTCCCGAGTTCTAAGAGTTCTTTCCAGTTTTTCTCATCAGATATATCATCAAAAGTGTATACCTCTTTAAGCTTCGTATTTCCTTTAATTTTATTGATTTTTTCTACAATAGAAATATCAGACACAAAACAATAAATAGATCCGGAGTGATTTAAAACATATTCATAATCTTCTTTAGATATGGTAGGATATATGGGCACATTTTGAGCTCCAGTTTGAAGAATACCTATATCTACAATATTCCATTCAGTTCTATTAGTTGAAGAAATAACAGCAATTTTATCATTGGCTTTTACTCCTAAACGAAGTAATGCTCTACTTATGGTATTTGCTTTATTTATGTACTCTTCACTTGATGTTGATACCCAATTGTTTCCGTATTTGGTAACCAATGCATTTTTTAAGTTATATTTTTTTTGGGAAAAGTAAGGGAAGTCAAATAATCTGCTTATTTCTGAAGACATAAGGTAATTTTAGTTTTATATATAGTTATAAAGCCAAATTACAAAAAACCAATAGATTTCACAATATGATATTTAAACTGATTTAATATTATAGATTATATATTTTATTGTAAAGATTTTTATGTTTTTCTAAAATTACTTTTCTCTTCATTTTCATTGTAGGCGTAAGATGTCCCGATGTTGCTGTCCATTCTTCATTTGTAATTTCAAACTCTTTTATTTGTTCCCAATTTCCAAAATTTTTATTGCAAATATCTATTTCCTTTTGTATTCTTTGTCTTAGATCTTTATTTTCCTGAAAATTATCTATTGTAATTCTATTTCTTTTTCCCCATGCTCTTGCATATTCAAAATTAATTTGAATGAGTGCAGCGGGCATTTTTTGTGACTCACCTATTACCATAACTTGATCTATGAAACGAGATTTTTTTAATTCACTTTCAAGTACTGTTGGAGCAATATACTTTCCTCCTGAAGTTTTAAAAATTTCTTTTTTACGATCAGTAATTGTTAAAAATCCTTCGGAATCAATTTCTCCTATGTCTCCAGAGTGAAGATATCCATCTTTTATAGTTTCTGAGGTTAAATCATCTCTCTTATAATATCCTTGCATTACACAATGCCCTTTCATTAATATTTCTCCGTCATCAGCAATTTTTATTTCTATACCCTTAAGAGGTTTTCCAACAGTTCCAATTTTTAGACCGTTGTTTCTTAAATCATTTAATGTAGCTCCTGGTGAAGATTCAGTCATGCCGTAGCCCTCATATACTGGAATCCCAGCGGCAGTAAATACGCGTATTAATCTAGGTTGTAGAGGAGCACTTCCAGAGATCATAAATTCTAAGTTATTACCTAAAGCTTCTCGCCATTTTCCAAAAATTAATTTTCTTGCAATATTAAGTTGAAAATGATACCAAAATCCATTTTTATTGTAGGGTTCATATTGCTCTCCAAGTTTAAGTGCCCAGAAGAAAAGTTTTTTCTTTATCCCTGATAAATTAGTGCCTTTGTCTACAATTTTATCAAATATTTTTTCTAAAAGTCTCGGAACAACAGCCATCATGTTAGGTTTGACTTCTCTAATATTATCACCTAACAACTCTATACTTTCTGCAAAGTAAATATTTATTCCCATCATTTGAGCATAATATCCAGAAACTCTCTCAAAAACATGACTGACAGGAAGGTAACTAATTGTTCTTTTTCCATAACCGTTAAGATCTAATCTATCTGCAGTGACTTTAATGTTTTGAACAATGTTTTCATGAGATAACATTACTCCTTTAGGTGTTCCTGTAGTTCCTGAAGTATAAATTATTGTAGCAATATCTTGAGGACTTATATCTTTTTTTATTTCATCAATCTTTTCTTGAAAATCCTCATTTTTTCCCAAATCTAAAAAAGAGTTCCATCCAATTTTTGAGTTATCATCAAGACGGTAAACCTCTTTAAGTTGAGTTTGATTTTTTACAGCCAAGACCTTATTATAAATATCATCACCAGCAATAAAGCAATATTTAGAATCTGAATGATTTAAAACGTATTCATAGTCTTTTTCAGATAATGTAGCATAAAGAGGAACATTTTGAGCACCAATTTGTAAAATCCCAATATCTAAAAAGTGCCATTTTGGATGGTTTACAGGAACTATAATTGCAATTTTATCATTTGGTTTTATTCCTAAGGTTAATAAAGATTCACTTACTTGATTTGCAATATTGATAAACTCTTCAGAGGAATAACTTAACCAGTTTCCATTTTCTTTATATACTAATGAATTTTTTTGTGGATAGTTGGAGTTTTGATATTCAATACAATCAAAAACTCGGGTTATTTTTTCCGTCATAATTATTTTATATAACGGCAAGATAAAAAAAATAGGCTTCATTTCTGAAGCCTAGATAATTGATGTAAAAATTTTTACCCCTAAAAATGAAAAATCAATCAATACAAATCTAAATAAAAAAATATATATAATTAGCAATAATTAATTTTTTTTTTAAAAATGTAACAAAAAAAATTTACTTCTTATTGTTTAACCATTTTCTAGCATTGACAAATGCCTCTATCCATGGGGAAACTTCATCTTTTCTATTTTCAACATAATTTGCCCAATTCCATTGATAGGTAGACCTTTCTATGTGAGGCATAGTAGCTAAATGTCTCCCAGATTTATCACATATCATAGCAGTATTAAAATCAGAACCGTTCGGATTGTGTGGGTAAGCATCATAGGCATATTTTGCTACAATTTCATATTTTTCCTCTGCGTAGGGAAAGCTAAACTTACCCTCACCATGAGAGATCCATACACCAAGTGTAGATCCAGCTAAGCTTGATAACATTACAGAATTGTTTTCTTGAATTTTTACAGAAGTAAATGCGCTTTCATGCTTTTTAGAATCATTGTAAGTCATTTTTCCATGAATTTCATGTTCTGGATTCATTAATTCTAATTCCATCCATAACTGACATCCATTGCATATTCCGACACTCAGGGTGTCTTTTCTGTCAAAGAATGATTTTAGTGCTTTTTGTGCTTTTTCATTATATAAAAATGCACCAGCCCATCCTTTAGCTGAACCAAGAACGTCAGAATTAGAAAATCCACCAACAGCCCCAATGAATTGTATATCTTCTAATGTTTCTCTTCCAGATATTAAATCGGTCATGTGTACATCTTTAACATCAAATCCAGCTAAAAACATTGCATTTGCCATTTCACGTTCAGAATTACTTCCCTTTTCACGAATAATAGCTGCTTTTGGTCTTGGTAGATTGTTATTAATTTTAGGTAGTTTTCCTGAAAAATCTGATGGAAATTTATAATGTAAAGGTTGTTTTTTGAAATTATTAAATCGATGTTCAGCTAATCCATTAGAGGTTTGTTTTTGATCCAGTAGATATGAGGTCATATACCAGGTATCTCTGAGTGCTGGAACATCAAAAGAAAAATGATCTTCATGATTTTTTATGGATATAATATTTCCTTTAGAAGCAGAGCCTATATTGAAAAACTCTATGTTATTATCAGTCAAGGTATTTTCTATTTCTGAATCAGCTTGAAATACAATTCCAGCATTTTCTGAAAATAATAATTTTACAGAGTCTATTTCAGATAATGAGGTAAGGTCAATATCAGCTCCTATATTATTATCTGCAAAACACATTTCAAGTAGGGTAGTAATTAAACCTCCAGAAGCTATATCATGTCCAGAGTAAATTCTATCTGCTTTGATTAAGTTTTGAATAGTGTTAAATGTGTTTTTTACAAAAGATGCACTTTTTATATCTGGAGCTTCACTACCAATAGTATTTAAAATTTGATTAAAGGAACTTCCACCTAATTTATATGAATCTTGTGATAAATTTATATAGTAAATTAGACTATTATTATGTTTTAAAACGGGTTCAATGACCTTACTTATTTCATTACAATTTGCTGCTGCAGAAATAATTACTGTTCCAGGTGAGATAACTTCTTCACTTGGGTATTTTTGTTTCATGGATAAAGAATCTTTACCCGTTGGAACATTAATTCCAAGATCTATAGCGAACTCAGATACTGCTTTTACGGCTTCAAATAATCTTGCATCTTCACCTTCATTTTTACATGGCCACATCCAATTCGCTGACAGAGAAACACTCTTTAAATTGTCTTTTAGTGGCGCCCAAATAATATTCGAAAGTGCTTCTGTGATAGAATTTCTACTTCCTGCTGCTGGGTTTATTAAGCCAGAAATTGGAGAGTGACCAATAGAAGTCGCTATTCCTTCTTTTCCATTATAATCTAAGGCCATTACTCCCACATTATTGAGAGGAATTTGAAGAGGGCCTACGCACTGTTGTTTGGCAACTTTACCACCTACACATCTGTCTACCTTATTTGTTAACCAATCTTTACATGCTACAGCTTCTAACTGTAATACTTCATCTAAATAAGAGTGTAAATTTTGGGTTTTATAAGTAGGATTTTTATAATTCCTTTCTACTGTTTTATCTTTTATTATGGTTTTTGGAGAGCTGCCAAACATATCTTCCAGAGCTAAATCCATAGGGGTGTCTCCATTAGATTTAGATGTAAAAGTAAATCTGTTATCGCCAGTTACATCACCTACTTTGTACATTGGTGAGCGTTCTCTATCAGCAATTTTTTGAAGCATATTTGAATGCTTATCTGCTATTACTAAGCCCATTCTTTCCTGTGATTCGTTCCCAATAATTTCTTTGGCAGACAATGTAGGATCACCAACAGGGAGTTTATCTAAATTTATTTTACCTCCTGTATCTTCAACCAATTCAGATAAACAATTTAAATGACCACCAGCTCCGTGATCATGGATAGAAACAATAAAGTTTTCATCGCTTTCAATCATTCCCCTTACTGCATTTGCAGCACGTTTTTGCATTTCAGGGTTTGACCTTTGCACTGCGTTTAGTTCTATTCCTGAGGCAAACTCACCAGTGTCTGCTGAAGAAACTGCAGCACCCCCCATTCCTATTCTATAGTTATCTCCACCTAAAATGACAATTTTATCACCTTCTTTAGGAGTATCTTTTAGGGCTTGCTTAGCCTTACCATAACCAATTCCACCAGCTTGCATAATTACTTTGTCATAACCAAGTTTTCTTGGAGTTGAAGTACTTGAATACAAATTTTCTTCGTGTTCAAATGTTAACACAGACCCCGTAATAAGAGGTTGTCCAAACTTGTTTCCAAAATCAGAAGCTCCATTAGATGCTTTAATTAAAATATCTATGGGGGTTTGATATAACCATGGACGTTCTTTCATTTTTTGTTCCCATAATCGATTCTCAGTTAGACGAGAATAAGATGTCATATATACAGCTGTACCCGCTAAAGGTAAAGAACCTTTCCCACCAGCCAATCGATCTCTAATCTCACCTCCAGAACCTGTAGCAGCGCCATTAAAAGGTTCTACAGTTGTAGGGAAATTATGAGTTTCTGCTTTTAAGGAAATTACAGAATCAAATTTTTCTGTTTTATAATAATCAGGTATGTCTGCTCTTTTTGGAGCAAATTGCTCTACGTTTGGTCCTTTGATAAAAGCGACATTATCTTTGTAGGCAGAAACGATATCATTGGGATGTTGTTTGGAGGTTTCCTTTATCATTTTAAACAGAGAAGTAGATTTTTCTTCACCATCAATAATAAAAGTTCCATTAAAAATTTTATGTCTACAATGTTCAGAATTTACCTGTGAAAATCCAAAAACTTCAGAATCAGTTAATTTTCTATTAATTTTTTTAGAAACACTTTCTAAATAAATAATTTCCTCGTCATTTAATGCTAAGCCTTCTTTTATATTAAAGGCTGCAATGTCATCAATTAAAAAAATAGGATCCGGCTTAATATTTACAGAATATATATTTTGATCTAAACTTGAAAATTTTTGAAATATCATTGGGTCATAGTCAGAGAAGTCTTTATCAACACTATTGAATTCCTCAATCCTTATGATTCCTGAAATTCCCATATTCTCTGTTATTTCAACGGCATTTGTACTCCATGGCGTAATCATTGTTGATCTTGGACCAATAAAAAAGGCATCTATAGATGCCACCATTTCATTAGATTCTTTTGAAACAAGCTCAGAGCAAGAAAATAACCATGTTAATTTAGCTTTGTATTCACTACTTAATTCTTCTGTTGTTTGAACAGCAAATATTTTGCTGTTTGGGTTTCCAAAGAAATTGATCATTCTAAATATGATTTGTAAAAATTATTAAAGCAAATTTAAAAACTTTCACTCTTAAGTTTAACAATCTAAACCTCTTTTTTCAAAGGTTATAAATCATTTATCAACAAAAAATTAATATTTTGAAAAATATATCTAAAATTGGGTGTTTAACTTAAATATTGAGTCATTAGATTTTGAATATTTGATTATTTGAATCTAAAAACAAAGTATTTTTCTAAAAATTTACTCTACATTTAAACCATTGCTAAAAACTATAGTCTTAAAAAAATACTTTTACATGAAAAAGATTCCAAAAATAATAAGTTTATTAGGTCTACTTTTTATTTTAATTAGTGGTACCATAGATTTGGATAACTTACTAAATTATGAGACTCAAAACATTCCCAATTATATTCTAAAAGATAATACACCTGAATCAAATCAAATTAGCAATTCAATAACCACATTGGGGAGGGTTTTATTTTATGATAAAAATCTTTCGGTTAACAATACTATAGCTTGCGCAAGTTGTCATCAGCAAAATTTTGCATTTAGTGACCCCCTTGTTTCAAGTGTTGGATTAAATGGAGAAAATACAGGTAGACACTCTATGCGTTTAGTTAATAGTCGATTTTCTAATGAAGAGAATTTTTTTTGGGATGAACGAGCAGCTACTCTAGAAGATCAAGTCACCCAACCCATACAAGACCATATAGAAATGGGGTATAGTGGAACTAATGGAGATCCAGATTTTAATGATTTAATAATAAAACTCTCTGCAATTGATTACTATCAAACATTATTTGATTTTGCCTATGGTAATTCTACTATAGATGAAGATAAAATTCAAAGAGCCTTGGCTCAGTTTGTGAGAAGCATTCAATCTTTTGACTCAAAATTTGATGAAGGGCATAATCTTCATCCAAACATTAATGCTCCTTTTTCAAATTTTACACCTCAAGAAAATTTGGGAAAACAATTATTTTTAAATCCGCCTCCAAATGGTGGAGCTGGTTGTGCTGGTTGTCATGCACCACCAGAATTTGACATAGATCCTAATAGCTTAAATAATGGTGTAATTGGTGTAATAGGTAGTTCAACAGACCTAGATTTATCTAATACAAGATCACCTTCTTTGAGAGACATTATAAACCCTGATGGAAGTTTAAATGGGCCATTAATGCATGATGGAAGTTTGACTTCATTGTTGGAGGTTATAAACCATTATGATGATATTCCTAATCATCCTGACAATACTAATTTAGATGATAGATTACAGAGACCAGGAAATCAAACCCAGCAGTTAAATTTAACAGTCAATGAAAAAAATGCATTAGAAGCTTTCTTAAGAACATTAACCGGTTCAGATATTTATACAGATGAAAAATGGTCTGATCCTTTTGATGAAGAGGGAAATATCTCAATTGTAGGAAGCCAATTATCTACAAATGAAAATAGTTTTGAAAAGTCTGTTTCCTTTTTTCCAAATCCAGTTGTCAATGATGTAAATATCCAATTAGAAACGGGAAACTATAGGGTTTTAATATATGATGTAAAGGGAAAAATAGTGATTGAAAACAAGATTTTTGGAAGTGAGATTTTGAATTTACGAACCTTAACAAAAGGAATTTATTTCTTATTAATGAAAGACATTGAATCTTCAAAAGTGTACAAGAAAAAGTTTATAAAACGCTAAAAAAAATAGTGTAAAATAATTTTTAATAGGGATTACTTCACAATTATTTTTTAATAAGTTTTCTAGTTATAGTATTGTAATTATTAGATATTTTAACTAGGTATACCCCTTTATTGATAGAGGAAATATCAAGTACATTATTTTCTGGATAAATAGTTTTTTTAAGTAATTCTTTACCTAAAATTGAATATATGATAACGGTTACTTTTTCTTCATTAATAATTTGTATGAAGTTGCCAGAGGTAGGGTTAGGGAATATAGTTGTTTGATTGCTTAGCTGGTAATCTGAATTAGAAAGAACTGTACCCCAAATTGAATCTACATATTCTGGATAATCTATAAACGGATTTCTGTTTCCTTGAAAGTTATATGCTTCATTATTTCTATTTACTTCACGACCACTAACAGGATCATCTTGATGCCATTTATAAAGTAATCGTAAATACCATATTTCATATACTTGATCATTAGTTCCGTTCAATGGATTATTAGTAGTTGTGTGATCATCCCAAGAGCTATCTGTTACTTCATCTTCATATCTTACAGCAAAATACAATAACATTCTTGCGATATCTCCTTTAAATTCATCTATGGGTTCAAAAACAACTCCAGAATAGGATTCAAAAGTGTTTTGACCAACTTTTGAGCCATTATTTGATATCCAGGTATGATTTGTAACCTCACCAAATGGATAGTTGGCTCTTCTGTTATTTACATAACCATCAGTTGGAACTACATGATGAATGTCTGTCCTCATAGGAAGTTGCTCATTAAAAAAACCTTGAGGAAAAATATGCTCACGGTTATAACAATCATTTTCAGAATTATAATTTCCACAAGTTCTATCGTTATGATTATAATTATAGGAATCAACACCAGAGGGGTTTTCAGAGTAAATGTCTAAAACAGTATTGTCATTTTCATAGAATGAATCATTATCACTATTAATGTAGGCATCATACAAAGCATCATATCCTTGATCTTGATGACCGTTAGTTATGATTAATTTTAACTGTGTTTTTAAGGTATATCCACTTCCAGTGGCAGAATTATAATAGCCAGGTGGTATCTGAGCATAAGAATTTATTCCAAATATGATCAATAGGAGTGCAAGTATTTTTTTTGTCATCAAATTTTGATAATTTTTGTTGAAAGAGACAATTTTTTATGAGTTATTTTTACAATATAAATTCCCTTAGACAGTGATGAAATATCGACTGATGTATCTGAACTATTAATAGTTGTTTGAATCAATTTTTTACCAAATATACTAAATACTTCTACTTTAGCATCCGTATTAAATTTAATATTTAAAAAATCCTCAGAAGTTGGGTTTGGATAAATGGATACTTGTTCCCAAAAATATTCTTGAGTATTCAAAGTAAGGTGAGTCCCGCCTATATCATCAAAGGTGTCTATTGGAAAAATTTCCCATTCATTATTGAGATTGAAATTTGTATTTGGTTCAACTACTGTTGACTTTCTTCTAAGGGTAACATCTTTCGCAAAATTTGAGCTACCACCCCCAAAAACACCAACAATATCAATAAGGACATCTTCTTTAAATAAACCTATAGGGTCATTACCATTAAAATTTAAAGGTTCTCCATAATTTGTACTTTGGTTATTGGCAACAGTGATATCTGCTTCATCAATAAGTATTTGAGCATCTGCATTTGCATTTATAATGACCACAACATCCCCGACTTCAATAGTGCCCGTTAAATCAAATCTTTCAGACCACTCACCACTTCCATTACTATCTCTTCTGAGGTTATAGCCTTCAAGTTCTATCGGTGATGTCATTAAATTTGCAATTTCAATTGCTTTATTATTACTGCTTCCTTCCACATATTCAGAAATTAATACTTCTATGGGAGTAGTTGAACTACTTTGAGTTGTAGCATTTACAGGACTACTTTGAGCTGATGTATTATTCATAGCATCAACTGCTTCAATTGTTACAACGTAGGTAGTTGACGCTGTTAGACCATCAACAACATATGAACTAATGTTTATCATATCATAATAAATATCATCTAAATAAATATTATAATGAATAACTTCAGTGTTGTCCGTAGATGCATCCCAAGTTATTTTGAAGGAGACGTCAGTTTCGTCACTAATAACAATATTCATAGGAACAGAGGGAGCCTCTGTATCCTCCTGAGTAGCTACTGTTAAGGGTGCACTTTGTGAAGATATATTATCTGCTAAATCTCGAGCTGAAACTGTTAAATTATAAGTGATATTTGATGATAATCCATCAATTGTATAATTAGTATCTGAAGTTGAGGCCTCTAAATTACCATCAACATACACATCATAACTGCTAACTCCTACATTATCTGTAGAGGGATTCCACGAAAGTTCAATGGAGTAGGTTGTAATATTAGAGGCAATCAATCCTGAGGGTATAGACGGTGCCTCAGTATCTGTGTTCGTATAAATACCCCAAATGTCCTCAGCCTCGGGTCCTCCCCATATTCTTGTAGCTAATATAGGATTGTCTATAAATGGATTTCTGTTCCCTTGCGCATCCGAATTAGAGGTGTTTTCATGGTATTGATTTCTTTGATTTTCAATTGTTGAAACTGGGTCGTCAGCATTCCATTGTAAAAATAAATCAATCATATCGTCGGGAGTATCCGAATTACTTCCAATTCCAACATTTGAGGGTAAAGTTCTGTCACCATATCGTAAATACATATACATGATCATTCTTGCAACGTCACCTTTCCATTCATCACCTGGGTACCACCCAGATCCAATTGCGCCTGAATTTCCTGTTCCCTCAATAAATTTCTTGTTCCCTCTGGAGGAATTTCTTTGAGAATCACACGGTCTTAAATTGTGAGCATCTGCATACGGAGGACCATTTGTACCATCTTGATCTAAATCTGGAGTAGCTAGTGAATTAGGGTATACGTGTTCTCTATTCCACAATCCAATACAACTGTTAGATGTACAATTATCATTTATATTTCTTTCACGATCATTTGAACTATTTGAGTCTGATCCGTTTTCAAAACCATATATAAGTAATACCTCATTGTTGTCAAAAGGATTCAAGTCGGTAACCATTACAGCATTCCATATGCCAGGGGTGTAGGATAAATTGTTTGTATGTGTAGTTGTAATTTTGGTCGCAAGAGCTTCTTTTAAACTTATTCCTGTAAGATTTAAATTCACATCATCATAGTAGCTTTGCTGAGCTACAATAAATATTGAATATAAGCTAATACTTAAAAAAAGTAATTGTTTTTTCATTAGTTATTTAATAAAAATTAATGCTTACTCATTTCTTCGAGTAATGCTTAAAACAAAACTTTTTCAATGCATTTTTTTTTCACTTTTCACATCTTTTTACTTAAGATGTTGAGTATGTGATACTCATTTCTTTCTTTCTAATTGAGCCATATAAAACCCATCAAAACCTGAGGTATGGGCCAATACTTTCTTGTCCTTAACTAATTTAAAATCTTTTCCTAATTCTGAATTCAAAAAATCAGCTATCTGTTTTTGGTTTTCTGATGGAAGAACAGAGCATGTTGCATAGACTAATTTGCCCCCTAGTTTCACCATTTTAGAATATTGTTGTAAGATTTCTTGCTGAACAGTTATTATATGGTCAAGAAATTCGGGTTGAAGTTTCCATTTTGAATCTGGGTTTCTTCTTAAAACTCCCAATCCCGAGCAAGGAGCATCAATCAATACTCTGTCAGCCTTACCATGTAACTTTTTTATAGGTTTTGTAGAGTCTATGACTCTCGTATCTATGTTATGAACTTTATTTCTACGTGCCCTTACCTTAAGTTTTCTTAATTTACTTTCATAAATATCCATGGCAATAATTTGTCCTTTATTTTTCATAAAAGAGGCCAGATGTAATGTTTTACCTCCTGCACCTGCACAAGTATCAATAACCCTCATTCCAGGTTCTACTTCTAGATACTCTGCTACTAATTGTGAGGAGGCATCTTGTACTTCAAAATATCCATTTTTGAATGCTTCTGTTCTAAAAACATTTGCTCTTTCAACTAATCTTAGTGCATCATTATAATTGGGGATGAATTCAGTAAAAATACTTTCTTGCTGAAGTGATTTTTGAAGTTCTTCTTTAGTGATGTTTAATGTATTGGTTCTTAAAATGACTTCAGCTTGTTTATTAAGAGCTTTTAGTTCTTTTGTCCATAATTCTTCACCAAGTTCAGATACTGCTCGATTGTCTATCCAATCTGGAATAGATTCTCTAAATTTTCTTATTTTGGAGAGTTCATCAAACCTCCCTTTGATTCTTCGGTTGGGAGTGGGTTCAATTTGATTCCAATCTGGTAAAGTAATGCCTTTTAATACACACCAAACGGAAAACATTCTCCATAAGTTGTTTCTGTCAAAAGGTTCTTTAACATTCGCTATTTCTGCATATAAACGTTTCCATCGAACAATTTCATAAATTGTTTCTGCAACAAATTTTCGATCACGACTGCCCCAACGTTTATCTCTTTTTAATGCTTTTTCTACTGCTTTGTCTGCGTAAACACCTTCATTAAAAATATCACGGATACTATCTATAACGGTATATACTAAGTTTCTATGTAACCTCAATATTAAAAATTTAACGCAACAAAGATAACAATAGACATTGAGTAAAAAGCTTTAATTGTTTTTCTTTTTTGTATGACTGTTTTAATAATTCTCAATCCTAGATTGAATTAAAAAAAATTAATTTAATATGATTAAATTCGCTTTAAATAGTCTGAGTAATGAATTTAAATAATCCTATTTATTACATTAAAGGTGTCAGTAACGTTAGGGCTAGTTTATTATCTGCAGAACTTGGTTTAACTAAAATAAATGACTTACTTCATTTTTTCCCCTTCAGGTATATAGACAGAACTAAGTTTTATAAAATAAATGCGCTCATAGATAATAATTCTGACATTCAAATTATTGGAAGAATTATCTCACTTAAAACCATTGAACAAAAAAAGGGTAGTAGATTAATAGCAAAATTTAGTGACGAAACAGGGACAATGGATTTAGTTTGGTTTAAAGGTCATAAGTGGTTAAAAAATTCAATTAAAATGAACACACCTTATGTTATTTATGGTAAATTAAATCATTTTAAGGGCAATTTTTCTATTGTTCATCCCGAAATGGATCTACTAGAAGAGTATAAAAAAAAAATACAAACAAAGTTACAACCTGTATATCCTTCTACTGAAAAGTTGATAAATAGTGGCTTGAGTACTAAAATATTCAGAGAATATATTCGGAATATTTTAGCACACATATATGATCAAATTCAAGAAAGTTTATCCATAGAAATTATTTCTAATCAAGGATTACTAGGAAAAAAAGAAGCGTTACTAAATATTCATTTTCCTACCTCACCAGAAATGCTAGAAAGAGCTCAATACCGATTGAAGTTTGAGGAGTTCTTTTTCATACAATTACAGCTTGTTCGTAAAAAACTCATTAGAAAAAATAAAATTAAAGGATATGTCTTTGCAAAAGTTGGCGCTATTTTTAATGAATTTTATAATCATAATTTGCCTTTTAATTTAACCAATGCACAAAAAGTAGTACTCAAAGAAATTAGAAATGATGTTGCCTCCAACGCTCATATGAATCGTTTACTACAAGGCGATGTTGGCTCAGGAAAAACAATTGTAGCATTATTAGCTATGTTGTTGGCTATAGACAATGGCTTTCAAGCTAGCATAATTGCTCCAACCGAAATTTTAGCTACCCAACATTTTAAAGCAATTGATGAATTATTACAAAATGTTGATGTTTCTGTAGCCTTATTAACGGGTTCTAGTTCTGTGAGAAAAAGAAAAGAAATTCATGAAAACTTAGAGAATGGAAAATTAAATATACTAGTGGGTACACATGCCTTACTTGAAGATAAAGTTAAATTTCAAAACCTTGGAATCGCTATTATAGATGAGCAGCACAGATTTGGGGTAGCTCAACGCTCTAAAATGTGGCAAAAGAATAATTTACCTCCTCACATTTTGGTAATGACGGCTACACCTATCCCAAGAACTCTAGCGATGAGTGTTTATGGAGATTTGGATATTTCTGTTATTGACGAACTACCACCGGGAAGAAAAGAGGTAAAAACAGTTCATAGAAATGATAGCAATAGATTAGCGGTATTCAAATTTATGAAGCAAGAGATACAAAAAGGGAGACAGGTGTATGTTGTGTATCCTTTAATACAGGAATCACAGGCTATGGATTATAAAGATTTAATGGATGGATACGAGAGTATTTCAAGAGAATTTCCAGTTCCAAAATACCAAATTAGTATCGTACATGGTAAGATGAAAGCAAGTGACAAGGAATATGAAATGCAACGATTTGTAAAAGGACAAACTCAAATAATGGTTGCAACTACTGTAATTGAGGTGGGAGTTAATGTTCCAAATGCAAGTATTATGGTAATTGAAAGCTCAGAACGTTTTGGATTAAGTCAATTGCATCAACTAAGAGGAAGAGTGGGGCGTGGAGCAGATCAGAGCTATTGTATTTTATTATCTAGTTTTAAATTGTCAAGTGAGGCAAAAACAAGACTAAAAACCATGGTTGAAACTTCCGATGGTTTCAAAATTGCTGAAGTTGATTTAAAATTACGTGGACCAGGGAATTTAATGGGTACCCAACAAAGTGGTGTTTTAAACTTAAAAATTGCAGATGTAGTAAAAGATACTGCCATTTTATCTAGGGCCAGAAATTCTGCCATAGATATTTTAAAAGATGATCCAAACCTTTCAAAAGTTGAAAATAGCATGATTAAAAACACGTATTCAGAAATTTCCAAAACAACAGGAGCTTGGTCAAATATTAGTTAGTGTGCCATTTTGGATTTTTCTTTAAGATTTCTTTGTAGATGATGCAGTTTTTAGAGTGAGATCCTTCTAAATACCCAGTACTCATTAAGAACTCATTAGTGATTTCACCTCCAGTAAACTTGAAAGTTTTTTTAAATAACTTAACCCATTCAGCTTTGGTCTTAGGATGATTTTTGTTGAGCCAAGATTGAAAAGAACCAAACTTTTTTTGTAATTCAATGATAATTTTAGCATTGTAAATAACAGCATCTACTTTGCGTTTATTTCTTACAATTCCTTTGTCATTTAACAAACGATTTCGATCGTTTTCGTCGTAATTAGCTATTGTTTTAATCGAAAATTTTGAATAGGCTTTTCTGAAATTTTCTTGTTTTTTTAAAATGACATCCCAGGAAAGTCCAGCCTGATTTATTTCTAAAATTAATCTACCAAACAATTCATTATCTGAATTTAATGGAAACCCATATTGAGTATCATGATAAATTTTATGGATATTGTTTTCATCTAAATTTTTTGTAAAAGAACAATAGTTAGATTCGTAAGTCATTTTAAATATAATAGGTAATTGTTTTTAAATAGGGATTTTTTCAATTTTAAAAATACAAATAAAGAACACTATTATATTCAATAATAAGTCATTAAATTTAACGCTTTGTAAAATCTTAAAAAACTTCTTTAAAAAACTATAAATTCTTTAAATTTGCAACAAAATCTAAAACATTAGATGAAAATATCATATAATTGGTTAAAACAGTTCCTGCAAACGGATTGGGAAGTAAATAAAGCAAGTGAATTGTTAACTGACCTCGGCTTGGAAGTTGAAGGAATTGAGACTGTCGAATCTATTAAAGGAAGTCTTGAAGGTGTTGTAGTTGGTGAAGTTTTGACTTGTGTTCAACATCCAAATGCAGATCGCTTAAAATTAACAACTGTAGATTTAGGATCAGGAGATCCTGTTCAAATTGTTTGTGGAGCACCCAACGTTGACGTTGGTCAAAAGGTGCCTGTAGCAACAATCGGAACGATTTTATATGATGATTCAGGAGCTAGTTTTAAAATCAAGAAAGGAAAAATTAGAGGTGAGGAAAGTCATGGAATGATTTGTGCTGAAGATGAATTAGGTCTAGGTTCTAGTCATGATGGGATTTTAATTCTTGATGATAAAATAAAATCAGGCACCAAGGCTGCAGATGTTTTTAATATTGAGGTTGATAAAGTTTTTGAAATTGGATTAACTCCCAACAGAGCTGACGCTATGAGCCATTATGGTGTAGCTAGAGATTTTCGTGCAGGTTTAATACAACATGGTTTTAATTTAGAACTTATTTCTCCTTCTGTTAGTGATTTTCAGGTAGACGAAAGACGATTGAGGATAGATGTTGAGGTAGATAAAAAAGAATCAGTTCCACGTTATTGTGGAATATCTATTGTAGATGTTGAAGTAAAAGATTCTCCAGAATGGATTCAAAATCGCTTAAAATCTATAGGAATTACTCCTAAGAACAATATAGTTGATATCACTAATTATGTTTTACATGAGCTGGGGCAACCATTACACGCATTTGATGCAAAAAAAATAGAAGGGAATAAAATTCTAGTGAAAACATTAAAAACTGGCACAAAATTTACTTCTTTAGATGGTATAGAAAGAGAATTACATGCTGAGGATATTATGATTTGTGATGCGGCATCAAATCCATTATGTATAGCAGGTGTCTTTGGAGGATTAAATTCTGGTGTCACAGAAAAAACGACTTCCATATTCTTAGAAAGTGCTTATTTTGATCCTGTTTCTATCCGAAAAACTGCAAAAAGACATGCATTAAATACAGATGCCTCATTTCGTTTTGAGAGAGGGATTGATATCAATTTTACAAAATATGCATTAAAACGCGCTGCTATATTGATAAAAGAATATTCAAATGGAAAAATAGCATCAGATGTGATGGATTTTTATCCAGAAAAAGTGGAGGATTTTCAGGTATTCTTTTCATATGAAAATGCTTTTAGATTAATTGGTCAAGAGTTAGATAAAGAAACTATAAAAAATATTTTAGCTTCCTTAGAAATTAAAATAAGTAGTGAGACAGAAGCAGGTCTTGGATTAACAATTCCCTCTTTTAGAGTAGATGTTCAAAGGGAAGCCGATATTATTGAGGAAATTCTTAGAGTTTATGGTTATAATAATATCAAATTCTCTCACAAATTAAATTCCTCAATTTCGTTCGATAATAATAAAGATATTTATTTAGAAAATATCATTGCTAACCAAATGACTTCATTAGGTTTTAATGAAACTATGGCAAATTCCTTAACAAAAGAGGATTATATTTCTCTTTCAAAGAATTTGAAAACTGAATTTAATGTAACCATGTTAAACCCTTTAAGTAATGACTTAAAAGTTTTAAGACAATCATTACTTTTTAGTGGTTTAGAATCTATATCCTATAACCTAAACAGAAAAAATAGTTCATTAAAATTATATGAATTTGGTAAAACATATCACAAATATGAACATGGGTATCAAGAAGATAAACATCTAGTGATATTTATCTCTGGAGTAAGAATTAAAGATACTTGGACAACTTCTCCACAAAATTCAGATTTCTTTTATTTAAAAGGGATAATAATATCAATTTTAGAACGAATAGGCATTTCAAATTTAAAATCAAGCCCAACAAAATCTGATGTATTTTCTGAGGGTCTTACACTTAGTTTAGGTAAAAAGAAACTTGTTGAATTTGGAGTCGTTAATAAGAAAATTATTAAAGAATTTGGAATCAAACAAGAAGTTTTATTTGCAGATTTTGATTGGTCTACTCTTCTTTCTATATCTGGTAAAAAAACAATGAAAGTTTCTAACATAACTAAATTTCCTTCAGTAAAAAGAGATTTAGCACTTATGTTAGATGAAAAAGTTACGTTTAAAGAAATATATGATTTGGCATTTCAATCCGAGCGTAATTTATTAAAAGATGTTGATTTATTTGATGTTTATCAGGGAGATAAACTTCCTGAAGGAAAAAAATCTTATGCAGTAAGTTTTGTTTTACAAGATAAAAATAAGACTTTGGAAGATCGTCAAATAGATAAAATAATGCAAAAATTACAACAGTCATTTGAAAAAAATTTGAAGGCTGTTTTAAGATAATAATTAGCTCCTTTTGGAGCTTTTTTTAATTAAGTATGTACAAACTATTCATTCGTCCATTTCTGTTTTTATTTGATCCTGAGAAGATACATTACTTCACTTTTTCATTAATTCGTTTTTTATGTAAAATTCCTTTAATGTCACTCATACTGAGAAAAATATATAAAATCGAGGACAAAAGATTAGAAAGGACACTGTTTGGGATCAAATTTAAAAATCCAGTCGGCTTGGCAGCCGGTTTTGATAAAAACGCTGTATTGTATAATGAACTTGCAAATTTTGGTTTTGGTTTTATAGAAATTGGAACCGTAACTCCTTTAGGTCAAGAAGGGAATCCAAAAAAAAGACTTTTTAGATTAAAGCATGATGCTGGTATCATTAATAGAATGGGTTTTAACAATGATGGTTTGGAGACAGTAATTCAACAGTTAAAGAAAAATAAAGGGAAGCTTATCATCGGAGGAAATATTGGTAAAAATACACAAACAAGTTCTGACCTATACACCAGAGATTATGAATTATGTTTCAAAGGACTTCATCCTTTTGTTGATTATTTTGTTTTAAATGTTAGTTGTCCTAATGTAGGAAGTCATGCTAAGTTAAATGACAAATCCTACTTAATAGAATTAATTTCAGCTGTTCAAAAGTTAAACAAACAAGAATTAACTCAAAAACCAATTCTTTTAAAAATTGCACCTGACTTAAATAATAATCAACTTGATGAAATCATTGAATTGGTTGCAGAAACTAAAATTGATGGTGTAATAGCCTCAAATACATCAGTTACTAGAAATAATTTAAAAGCTTCGGATCAACTTCTAAAAGAAATTGGTAATGGTGGTTTAAGTGGTCAGCCCATAAAGGAACTAAGTACTAGGGTGATTAGATATCTAGCTCAGAATTCTAATAAAGCTTTCCCTATCATAGGAGTAGGAGGTATTCACTCTGCACAAGATGCACTTGATAAAATTGAAGCAGGTGCAGATTTGGTTCAGATATACACTGGTTTTATTTATGAAGGGCCAGGTTTAATCAAAAAAATAAATAAGGCACTATTAAAGTCTTAATTATAAATCAAAATGGAGGAATTAATATCTTTTGTAATTGCAGTTTCTCTGTTAGCTATCTCTCCTGGTCCTGATAATATTTTTGTATTGATGCAAAGTGTTGTTCATGGAAAGAAATATGGATTAGCAACTATTGTAGGATTAATGACAGGTTGTATCATTCATACAGTTTTTCTAGCATTAGGAGTCTCTACAATCATAAAAAACAACAGTTTTATTTTTTTTGGAATTAAATTATTTGGTGCTTTATATCTGTTTTTTTTAGCTTATAAAGTATTTAAAAGTAGTTCAGTTATTTCGATTAGTACTGAAGAAATTGAAAAAAAATCACCTGTTCAACTTTTTAAAGTAGGATTTATTATGAATGTACTAAATCCTAAAGTAACTCTCTTTTTTCTTGCACTATTTCCTGGGTTTTTATTTTCTGAAAGTTTATCTTTAAGTGTTCAGTTTTTTATTTTAGGAGCTTTATTCATAGTGGTTTCCTTTATTGTTTTTTCTGTAATTGCTATACTTGGTGGTGCTATCTCAAAAGAAATTAAAAAAAGTAAAAACATTGGAATTTGGTTGAAATGGCTTCAAATTATTGTATTTGTCAGTATTGCTGTCTTTATTTTGATTTAGAGTGATTGCTTTAAATTGTATCTTTGGAATAATGAATAAAGTGAAAATTATAGAATGTCCTAGAGATGCCATGCAAGGCATTAAAAGTCATTTTATTTCTACTGAAGCTAAAACAAGATATATAAACTCATTATTAAATGTAGGTTTTGATACTGTAGATTTTGGAAGCTTTGTGTCACCCAAAGCAATCCCTCAGATGCGAGACACTGCAGCTGTTTTATCTAATCTAAACCTTTCACAAACTCAAAGTAAATTATTAGCAATAATTGCGAATATAAGAGGAGCCAATGACGCTACCCAATTTGAAGAAATTAATTATTTAGGATATCCATTTTCGATTTCTGAGAATTTTCAAATGCGAAATACACATAAAACAATTCAGCAATCGATTAAAGAACTAGAAGAGATTTTATCGATAGCTTCAAGAAAAAATAAAGAAGTAGTGGTCTACCTGTCTATGGGATTTGGAAATCCTTATGGAGACCCCTGGAATATTGATATTGTTGGAAAATGGACAGAAAAACTGTCTGAGATGGGAGTTAAAATTATATCACTCTCAGATACTATCGGTAGTTCAACTCCAGCAGTAATTAAGTACTTGTTTTCTAATTTAATTCCCAAGTATCCAAACATTGAATTTGGAGCTCATATCCATACCACTCCTGAATCTTGGTATGAAAAAGTTGATGCTGCATTCAAGGCAGGATGTAATCGTTTTGATGGAGCTATTAAAGGTTATGGTGGATGTCCTATGGCCAAAGACGAATTAACGGGTAATATGCCTACAGAGAAACTTATATCCTATTTCACTAGTCAAAAAGTTAATACAGGAATTAAACCAATGAGTTTTGAAAGTGCTTATAATCAGGCTCTTAAAATTTTCTAATCCGTAAATAATACCTATGAAAAAAATTAAAATACTCTTAGCTTTTTTAGTTTTACTATCCTCATGTTCTAAAGATGATGGTAAAATCTCATTTACTTTATTACAGCTTAATGATGTTTATGAAATTTCCTCAATTCAAGGAGGGAAATTTGGAGGTATGGCAAGAGTAGAAACTTTGCATAAAGAATTATCAGCAAAAAATAAAAACACATTACTCGTTATGGCAGGAGATTTTTTAAATCCTTCCTTAATTGGAACAATGAAACATAATGGTGTTAGGGTAAGCGGTAAACAGATGGTAGAAGTTATGAACGCAATGAATTTTGACCTTGCTGCTTTTGGAAATCATGAATTTGATTTATCACAAAAAGACCTTCAGAAAAGATTAAATGAGAGCAATTTTCCTTGGATTTCATCAAACGTATTTAATAGAATTAAAGACACTATCATACCCTTTAATCAAGACATTAATGGACAAAAAACATCTATTAAAGGTTCGTTTATTAAAGAAATTACTGATAACGATGGTACTGAACTTAAAATTGGTTTTATCAGTGTTTGTATTCCTTCCAATCCTAAAGATTATGTTCTTTATAAAGATATGTTTAGTTCTATTCAAAAAGCATATGAATCAATTAAAAATAAAGTAGATATTGTTATTGGACTCACTCATGTGAAAATTGAACACGATAGAAAAATTGCTAAACTATTACCTAAAATTCCCCTTATAATGGGAGGTCATGAGCATGATCATAAAAACGAAATGATTGGTAAAGTAAAAATTACCAAAGCTGATGCTAATGCTAAATCTGCTTATATTCACAGAATAACCTTTGATAAAAACACCAGGGAATCTGAAGTTTCATCTGTATTAAAAACCATAGATACTAGTATTATTGATGATAATAAGGTAAAGTTAGTTGTAGACAAGTGGATGAAAATTATGAATTCTCAAATTTCAAAAATAGTAGAAAATCCATATGATATTATCTATAATTCAAAAATTCCATTAGAGGGTAGAGATATTCCTATAAGATCCCAACAGACTAATCTTGGAAACCTCATTGCCAAGTCGATGGCATTTTCTTATGATAATGAAGTTGATTGCTCTTTAGTGAATGGAGGTTCTATTAGAATAGATGATCAACTGATTGGAGATATAAATAGTGTAGATATTTTTAGAGTTTTGCCCTATGGTGGTCCTGTACTTAAAGTGAAAATCAAAGGAAGTTTATTAAAAGAAGTAATTAAATTTGGTGAAAATGCATCGGGTAGTGGAGCCTATCTTCATCGTGCTAATATTGAAATTAATAAAGGGAGTATATTTATTAAAAATAAAAAGTTAATGGACTCTAAGGTTTATTCTATAGCCATCAGTGATTATTTAATGAAAGGTTTAGATATTCCTTTTTTAAATTCTGATCATCCTGATGTAATCTCTATTACCCATCCGTTACCCACAGATATGTCCTATGATATTAGAAAATCAGTTATCCTATATCTAAAATCTCTCTAATTTTATTTAAATTTAATCTAAATAAGCTTTGTAAATCATTTTTTCTGTTCTATATTTGCAAAATATATTAATTATTATTTTTATTAAATCTAAATTAAAATGAAAAAATTATTCTTTTTTTTGACAATTACATCATTAATTTTTATGTCTTGTGACCCTGATAGTACTAATGATCCAGGACCACCACCAACTGATGCTCCAGCTACCTATAGCTTCTTAAGAGATGGAGTTACAACAGTTTCTTATAGTGGTCAATCTACAAGAATTGCAATGGGTCAAGAATTTGTTTCAGCCTTAAAAGATGAAACAAAAACTGAAAGTCAATTAGACGCTATGTTCGATCATCAAGAAGGAGCTTCTGATTTTTCAGATCCTAATTTAAATGCCTCATCTAAAAATATAAGAAGTAAGACTGCTGCTTCAGCAGATTTATTTTCTGCAAATACTACGGATGCTACAGCAATTAAAAATCAATTTGATTCATGGATAGCTGAACAGGTTAGTGATGTTTTTCCTAACTGGACAGCAGATGCTTCAATTGGAGTAGCCGGTAAAATCCAAGAAGCTGGCGGGGGATCTACAAGATATGTTAATGGTAAAGGTTTAGAGTTAAATCAAGCTATAAACAAAGGCTTAATCGGTGGTCTTATGGCAGATCAAATGTTAAATAATTATTTAGGAAGTGCTGTTTTAGATGCTGGAACTAATACAGTTGACAATGATGAAAAAACGTTGTCAGATGGTAAAAACTATACCACAATGGAACACAAATGGGATGAAGCATTTGGGTACCTATATGGTGCTGATGATCAAGAAAACCCAACATTAGGTGCAGATAGTTTCTTGAATAAATATTTAGCTAGAGTTGAGGGTGATCCTGATTTCCAAGGGATAGCTTCAACAATTTATGATGCTTTTAAATTAGGAAGAGCTGCCATTGTTAATAATGATTATTTAACAAGAGACGAACAAGCAGACATCATAAGAGAAAATATTTCTAAAGTAATAGCCATTAGAGCTATCTATTATTTACAGCAAGGAAAAGCAAATTTAGGCACAGATTGGGCTTCTGCTTTTCATGATTTATCTGAAGGATTTGGTTTTGTTTATAGTCTTCAATTTACAAGAAAACCAGGAACTACCTCAGCTTATTTCAGTACTTCGGAGGTGAATGGATTTATTTCAACATTAACTTCTGGTGATGGTTTTTGGGAATTAACAGCTGATCAATTGGATACAATGTCAAATACCATAGGATCAAGATTTGGTATTTCTGTTTCTCAAGCAGGTAGTTAATAAAATTTATAAATAAAAGTGACTAATTATTAGTCACTTTTATTTATTTTTGTCTTTTATTTAGAATAAATAAATATAATATGTTTAAGAAATTATTATCAATAGTTTTTCTATCAGTATTCATGTATGCTTGTACTGTTGATAGAAATGAAGATCCAATAAGTTTAGTAGACGATTTTGATCGTGGTTCAATGCTAACAAATTTATCAGACAATATAATTATACCCTCTTACGAGGATTTTGCTGTTAAAATGACACAGATGAAAGATGCTGGTCTAATATTTACAGCCTCCCCAAATCAAAACTCTCTAGATCAATTTCGATCTTCTTGGTTACAGGCTTATAAAAGCTGGCAACGTGTAGAAATGTTTAATATAGGTAAAGCAGAAGAAATTCAATATTCATATTACATGAATGTATATCCTTTAACTGTTGCTGATGTAGTTAATAATATTGCGAATAGTGGTTATGATTTAAACAGTGTTAATAATCAGGATGCACAAGGTTTTCCTGCATTAGACTATTTGTTACATGGAATTGTAGACAATGATACAGATTTAATAGCTATGTATTCAACAGGTTCTGATGCTTCAAAATATTCAAATTATATTAATGATGTATTGGATCAGATGAATACTTTAACTCAAGAAGTATTAAACGACTGGAAAAGTTCTTACAGATCAACTTTTATAAATAGCAAATCAAATACAGCCACCAGTTCTTTAAATAAGTTGGTAAATGACTTTATATTTTACTATGAGAAAGGTTTGAGAGCAAATAAAATTGGAATACCAGCAGGTATTTTTTCTTCAGGGCCTTTACCAGAAAAAGTGGAAGCTTTTTACAGAAAAGATATTTCCAAAGAATTAGTTCTTGATGCTTTGGAAGCTGTAGAGGACTTTTTTAATGGAAAGCATTTAAATAGTAATACAACTGGTGAGAGTTTTAAGTCTTATCTTATGTATTTAGATAGAGATGATATCTATGTTAGCACTAGAGACCAATTTAATGCGGCAAGATTAGAAATTAATAATTTATCAAATAATCTATCCGAACAAGTAACAACTGATAATTCAAAAATGACCAGAGCTTATGATGAATTACAAAAAGCAGTTGTTCTTCTAAAAGTTGATATGCTTCAAGCATTCAGTATTAATATTGATTATGTAGATGCAGATGGAGATTAGCGAATAACCAAAAGCATTAACCTGAAAAACATTTACCTATAAAAGTTTTTCAGGTTTTTTTTTTAAATTAAATAATGATTACGAATTATTTCAATAAACACACAGACGCAAGACCACTAGTGGTTTTTCGTGTTTTATTTGGTCTGATGATGTTTGTCAGTATGATTCGCTTCTGGGCTAACGGTTGGATTGATAAACTTTACATAAAACCTACATTCTTTTTTTCTTATTATGGTTTTGAATGGGTAAAACCTGTTGGTAATTTCACCTACTTTATATTTTTTATTTGTGCTTTAGCCTCATTATTTGTAGCCTTTGGTTATAAATACAGATTTTCAATAATTTTATTTTTTCTTTCATTCACCTACATTGAATTGATGGATAAAACCAATTATTTAAATCACTATTATTTTGTTAGCGTTCTTAGTTTTTTATTAATTTTTTTACCTGCTCATTCACAATTTTCAGTAGATGCTTTCTTACGTAAAAAAGAATATTATTATGTGCCTAAATGGACAATAGATAGTATCAAACTCCTTTTGTCTATTGTTTACTTCTATGCAGGATTAACTAAATTAAATTCAGATTGGCTTTTTAGAGCGATGCCACTAAAAATATGGCTACCTTCTAAATATGATCTTCCTGTTATTGGAAATAACCTTATGCAACAGGATTGGTTTCATTATCTTATGAGTTGGGGTGGTGCACTTTATGATTTAATCATCCCTTTTTTATTATTCTATAGAAAGACTCGCCCCTTGGCTTTTATTTTGGTCATATTTTTTCATGTTTTTACTAGAGTTTTGTTTCCTATAGGCATGTTTCCATACATAATGATTGTTAGCTCATTAATTTTCTTTGATGCTAGTATTCATAAAAAAATTATGTATTGGATTCGTAAAATTTTACGAATCAATCCCTCAAAACTTTCACAATTTAATGTCTATAATTTTCCCAGTTTTTATGTAAAAATTAGTAGAACAGTACTAGTCGTTTTTTTTGTCATTCAATTGGTATTACCCTGGAGATATTTTTTATATCCAGGTGAACTTTTTTGGACAGAGGAAGGCTATAGATACTCATGGAGAGTAATGTTAATGGAAAAAGCAGGCTATGCAAACTTTAAAATTGTAGATGAACAAACAGGGAAGTTTTTTTATGTAAAGAATGAAGATTTTTTGACACCCCACCAGGAAAAACAAATGAGTTTTCAACCCGATTTTATTCTTGAATATGCACACTTTTTGGGAGATCATTTTTCTAATCAAGGACACCAAAACATTCAGGTATTTGTGGAAAGTTATGTTGCCTTAAATGGACGAATGAGCATGCCATATATAAATCCAAAAGTTGATTTATATCAAGAAAAAGAATCATTTTATCACAAAAATTGGATTCTTCCATTTGAATCTGATATTAAAATTAAAGGCTTATAATTTATGAACATCAAACATAATCTTCTTACCGTTTTTTTTGTATTTAAAGTCATTCTCTTGGCGCAATCACAAATTACAGGTATTGTTTTATCTGATGACAATATTCCCGTCAATAAAGTTCAGATATACAATTCAACAGGTGGTATCCTTACAGAAACCAATTCAAAAGGTTATTTTAAGTTTTCTATTGATCAAGAGAAAATGAAAGTTCTTTTTTATTCAGAAAATTTTAAACTCAAAGAACTAGAGGTATATAAAAACAACACTTCAAACCTTAGTGTTGTTTTGAATTCTTTTTCAGAAGAACTCTCTGAAATTCAAATTAAAACTAGAAAAAGGAAGATTTTTGAATTAAAAAGATTAAAAGATGTAGTTGGAACATCTATTTATGCAGGAAAAAAAACTGAGGTAGTTTTAGTGGCTCAATCTATGGCAAATTTAGCTTCTAATAATGCTAGACAAATATATAGTCAGGTTGCGGGTCTAAATATCTTTCAAAATGATGATGCAGGACTTCAATTAAATATTGGAGGACGAGGTTTAGATCCAAATAGAACATCAAATTTTAATACAAGACAAAATGGATATGATATTAGTGCAGATGTTTTAGGTTATCCGGAAAGTTATTATACTCCTGCATCTGAATCACTCGAAGAAATTCAGATCGTAAGGGGTGCAGCATCTTTACAATATGGAACTCAATTTGGAGGATTGGTAAATTTCATTACAAAATCCCCTAATCCAAATAAAGTTTTTGAAATTACCACCAGAAATACTACCGGTAGTTATGGCTTGTTTACCAATTTTACAAGTATAAGTGGTACTAAAAATAAACTTTCGTATTATTCTTACTTAAATTATAAGAGAGGAGATGGGTTTAGACCAAATTCAGAATTTGAATCAAAAAATGCATTTCTTCATATGGGTTATGATTTAGATGACAAAAATAAATTTACTTTAGAACTGACATATTTAGATTATTTAGCTCATCAAGCAGGAGGGTTAAGTGACCAAATGTTCACTTCAAATCCCTTTCAAAGTAATCGAGAACGGAATTGGTTTAAAGTAGACTGGTTATTGTATAACCTAAGATGGTCTCATAAATTTTCTGAAAAAACAAATTTATCATTCAATTTCTTTGGTTTAAACGCCTCTCGAAAATCTGTTGGATATAGAGTAAGAAGAGTAGATCTACCAGATACTGGAGAAGCAAGAGAATTACTTATAGGCGATTTTAATAATTTTGGTTTGGAAACACGCTTTTTAAGTTCTTATGATGTTTTAGGTAAAAAAGCTACCTATTTGATAGGTTCAAAAATATATAAGGCAGATAATTCTGATTACCAGGGTCCAGGATCTGATGGATCAGATGCCAATTTTAATAAAGCCATAACTCAATTTCCTAACTACAGAATTCAGGGTAATTTTAAAAACCCTAACTTAAATGTAGCCTTGTTTGGAGAAAATATATTTTACATAACAGAAAACTTCTCCATTACTCCAGGTGCACGATTTGAATACATAAAAACAGAAAGTCAAGGTATTTCAAAAAAAATTAATTTTGATGGTGCAGGGAATCCAATAGGTGATGAAGAAGTTAATGTAAATGAAGTTAAGGAACGTTCCTTTTTCCTGTTAGGGCTAGGTTTAAGTTATAAACCCTCATCATTTTTAGAGTTTTATGGAAATATATCTCAAAATTACAGATCGGTTACATTTTCTGATGTAAATATTGTAAATCCGTCAAATGCTGTTGATGAAAATATAGGAGATGCAAATGGTTTTACCCTAGACCTTGGTGCAAGAGGTAGTTTTAAAAATTTCATTTCTTATGATATTAGTTTTTTTAGCTTGTATTATAAAGATAGAATAGGTTTTTTGTATACTACCATTCCGCCAGTTAATAATTTAGGTCAACTAAGGACCAATATTGGAGATGCAAAAATTTTAGGTTTAGAATCGGTAATTGATATCAATTTCAAAAAAATTCTAAACATGGGAGAACAGTATAGTTTTAATTATTTCATCAACTCATCTGTAATTAATTCTAGATATACTAGAGCTATAACAAATGGAATTGTTGGAAATAAGGTTGAATTTGTTCCTAATGTAAACTTAAAAACTGGAGTTAGTTTTGGGGTTGATAATTTTACCTCAAGTATTCAATATACCTATCTTTCTGATCAATTTTCTGATGCTGAGAACTCTGTTTCAGGAGACATTAGTGGTATTGTGGGTGTAATACCCTCCTACGATATTTTAGACATTTCTGCTTCTTATAAATATAAGTTTATGAAATTGGAATTGGGTGTGAATAACGTATTAGATAACAGATATTTTACAAGAAGAGCAACAGGTTATCCGGGGCCAGGAATTATTCCTTCTATTCCAAGAAATTGGTATTTAACCTTACAACTTAAATTTTAATAAGATGTTTATTAAGAATAATTCAAAATAATTACAATTACAATTTACTCATGATGTTTTACAATCTTTATTGTATTTTTATGTTCAAATTTTAAAAAGAAATGTTTAAATCTATAGATTTACAAAAAAAATTAATCAAAGAAAGAGATAAAAATATTCAAACCCATAAAGTTATTGATTGGGTTGAATCAATTTTAAATGACATTTCATCACCTAATAAATCAGTTTTAGAGAGACTATCAATTTCTCCAATCCATAGGAATATCAACACTTTTAACATTGATGAAATTGATTCAAATGCAATTTTTCATATCTCACATATTGAAAAAATATGTATCAATTACCGTCTTCGTTTTTTAGATACAAAATATTTTAAGGGAACTTACCCCAATGTGGTTATTGATAAGATAAATACCTTAGAAAAAAAGCACAATACCGTATTAGATGGTTTTAAAATTATAGCTCCTTCTAAACTATTTAGATTAGACAAAGCAGACGACCCATTGTTATTTGCTCCCATGGGGAACGGATATTATTATTTAATTCATAAATGGGGAACAGATCTTCATCCTTTGAGAAGATTAAAATATTGGAGTGTTAAAAATGTTGAAAATTTAGGAATTTCAATTTTTGCAGTTAGTTTTCTTTTTACTTTACTAACCAAAAATATCATTTATGGCGGGAATACTCATTTTGGACATCTTTTTATGTTATTCTTATTTTACGTCAAAGGTGTTGTTGGAATGTTATTTATTGTAGGCGCCTCCTCTGGGAAAAATTTTAGTGAATACTGTTGGCTCAGTAGGTATGATAAAATTACCTGATAATTCTTATAGTTATTTATTAACCCTATTTCCATAAATATGTTGTAAATTTGTATGCAATTAATTTTAAGTTAATTGTACTATGATTGCTCACAATTCCAAGATAGTAGGCGAAGGTTTAACATATGACGATGTTTTATTAGTTCCCGCTTATTCAGATGTACTTCCCAGAGAAGTAAATATTCAAACAAAATTTACGCGTAACATTACCATTAATGTGCCAATAGTATCTGCAGCTATGGATACCGTTACAGAATCTTCTATGGCTATAGCCATGGCAAGAGAAGGTGGGATTGGTGTATTACATAAAAATATGTCAATAGCGCTTCAAGCTCAAGAAGTTAGAAAAGTAAAAAGAGCAGAAAGTGGTATGATTATAGATCCGGTAACACTTCCATTAACCGCTGTGGTTGCAGACGCTAATAACGCCATGAGAGAACACAAAATAGGAGGGATACCTGTCATTGATAAGGTAGGTAAGTTGAGAGGAATTGTTACAAATAGAGATTTGCGTTTTGAACACAATAATGATAGACCCATAGTAGAGGTAATGACTGAGAAAAATTTAATTACTGCCCCTGTAGGTACTTCATTAAAAGATGCAGAATCCATTTTACAACAAAATAAAATTGAAAAGCTGTTAATCGTAGATGACGATTATAAGTTACAAGGTTTAATTACTTTTCGAGATATTACTAAAGTTACCCAAAAACCTATTGCTAACAAGGATGGTTATGGGAGATTACGTGTAGCCGCTGCTTTAGGGGTTACAGCAGATGCGGTTGATAGGGCTAAAGCACTTGTTAATGCGGGTGTAGATGCAGTAATTATAGATACTGCTCATGGTCATACTAAAGGAGTTGTAGCCGTCTTAAAAGCTGTAAAAAAAGCATTTCCTACACTTGAAGTAGTTGTAGGTAATATTGCTACTGCAGAAGCAGCTACTTATTTAGTTGAGGCAGGAGCCGATGCTGTTAAAGTTGGTATTGGTCCGGGATCTATATGTACAACTAGAGTGGTTGCAGGAGTTGGTTTTCCTCAATTTTCTGCAGTATTAGAGGTTGCTGCTGCTATAAAAGGTTCAGGAGTTCCAGTGATTGCAGATGGTGGAATTCGTTATACTGGAGACATACCAAAAGCTATTGCAGCTGGAGCAGATTGTGTTATGCTTGGTTCTCTTTTGGCAGGTACAAAAGAATCTCCCGGTGAAACTATTATCTACGAGGGTAGAAAATTTAAATCTTACCGAGGAATGGGATCTGTAGAGGCCATGAAACAAGGTTCTAAGGATCGTTATTTTCAGGATGTTGAAGATGATATCAAAAAATTAGTTCCAGAAGGTATTGTAGGTAGAGTTCCTTACAAAGGAAATTTAGATGAAAGTATACACCAGTTTATAGGTGGATTAAAAGCTGGAATGGGTTATTGTGGTTCTAAGGATGTTGAAACTTTAAAAAATTCAGGAAAGTTTGTTAGAATAACTTCTTCAGGAATTAATGAAAGTCATCCCCATGATGTAGCCATTACCAAAGAAGCTCCAAATTATAGTCGAAGATAAATTTTAAAATGTAATAAATAAAAAAGAGAAGCTTAAGCTTCTCTTTTTTTATGGTTTAGTGATAGTTATTATTTTTTTGGAGGAGGAGGCATTTTTAATCCTAATTTGTCCATCACTTTTTGTGTGATGTCAAATGCCTCATCTATGTAAGCAAACTCATTACCTGAGGTGGTAAGAACTTGAGAATATCCCTCAGCTTTTGCTATTTCAGTTATTGCTTTTCCAAGAATTTGATACAATGGATTCATCAACTGATCTCTTCTCAAACCTATTAAACTATTAGCATTTTGCTGACTTTTCTGAAGCTCTTGCTCTAACTCATTTATTTCATCAATCTTAATCTTTTTGAAACTATCTGATAAACTTGGATCAAGTTTCTGAAAAGCAGTTACTTTGGCATTATAATCAGTTAATTTAACTTGATACGATGAGTCTAATTTTGATGCATAAAGATTTAATTTTTTGAGAACATCTTTAGCTTCTGGCATTAATCCGACAATAAGTTCAGAATTTATGGTACCAACTTTAGATTGACCATTTACAAAGAAGCTCGCAAAAGAGAGAAAAATTACTACTATTTTTGTTTTCATTTTTATAAAATTTAGGCAAAGATAAAAAAGGGATTCAATTTTGAAAGGATATTACAGCTTAATATTATTTCAATTGAGTTTCAATTTTTTTTATGATTTTGTTAAAATCTGTTTTAAAATCAAACCAATATGTGCTTGGGTCTTTTTTGAACCAGGTTAGTTGTCTTTTAGCAAATCTTCTGGTATTTTTTTTTATTTCTTTTATGGCATCCTCTTTGGTTACTTTTTCCTCAAAAAAAGAGAAAAGCTCTTTATAACCAACGGTTTGAAGAGCATTTAGCTCTTTATTAGGATATAACTTTTGGGCCTCATCTAGCAACCCTTTTTCTATCATTAGATCTACCCTATAATTTATTCTTTCATAAATCTTTTCACGCTCACCACTCAAACCTATTGTAATGGCGTTAAATTTTCTTTTCTTTTTTAACTTACCTGTATAACTAGAATAGGGTAGATTTGTACCAATACATATTTCTAGGGCCCTTATAACGCGCTGAGGGTTCTCTATATCTATGGTTTTGTAAGTATTTACATCTAATTTTTTAAGTTGGTCTTGTAAAGGAATAATCCCCTCAGTTTCTAATACATGCTTTAACTCTAATCTGATAGAGGGATCAATTTTGGGAAAATCATCTAACCCCTCTAGAACTGCTTTTACATACAATCCGCTTCCACCAACCATCACAACAGTATTATGTTTTTCAAACAACGTATCTAAAACGTTTAGTGCATCTCTTTCAAAGGCACCTACATTATAATCCTCAAAAATACTTCTATTTTGAATAAAATGATGAGGTACTGCAGCTAGCTCTTCTTTTTCAGGTACTGCAGTTCCAATTGTCATTTCCTTGTAAAATTGTCTAGAGTCGCAGGATATTATTTCAGTATTAAAATAAGACGCAATTAAAATACTTAAAGAGGTTTTGCCAATAGCAGTAGGACCTACTATAGTAATTAGAGTCTTTTTAGAACTACTCATTATTCATTTAATTTATCACCACAATGATAACAAAATATAGCACCATCTTGATGAGAATCTCTCATGCAATTAGGACAACTTTGTGTATTGGTATGAATGTTAGCATTCATCATTTCTGAACCAACAATTCCTGTAGGTATGGCAATAATAGCGTACCCCAGAATCATAATAGCACTTGCTATTAACTGTCCCAGAGCTGTTACTGGAGCAATATCTCCATAGCCAACAGTAGTGAGTGTTACAATGGCCCAATACACACTTCTAGGAATACTTGTAAATCCGTTTTCTGCGCCTTCAATCATGTACATGATAGTTCCAAGAATAATACAAAGTATGAAGACAAATAATAAAAAAACCGAAATTTTTGCCCTGCTAGATTTTAAGGCAATTAGTAATCTGTTAGAGGCTCCTATATAACGAGTTATCTTTAATATTCTAAATATTCTTAACAACCTTAGAGCCCTTAAAACTGCTAAATTATGACTATCTATTAGTATTAAAGAAACATATTTTGGTATAGTAGAAAGTAAATCTATAATACCATAAAAACTAAAAATATATTTCCAAGGTTTTTTTACAGTTATAATTCTTAACATATATTCTAGAGAAAATAAGATGGTGATTACCCATTCTGCAATATCTAGATAGGAACCGTAAGCCTCATCAATACTTTGAATACTCTCCAGCATTACAAATAATATACTTGCTAGAATTGCAATTAATAAGATGACATCAAAAAGTTTACCAGCTCTAGTGTCTGCTTCATAAATAATTTCATGAAGTCTTTGTTTTAATGGTATTTTATGCTTTGAGTTATATGACAAGACTATACTTTTTTAAATACAATATACTATAATTTAAAGTTAAACACTAAATTTTAAAATCTTATGATTTTATTCACACTATTATTTTTTAAATAATTTTTAATAATAGTTTTTGCTAATTCTTTGTGCTCAACTGGAGTCAGTATAGATTTTAAAATTGATATTTTTGATTCTTGAAAAGCTAAATTTGTATATCCAAAACCAAAAACCTCATTATTTTCAATTAAAATAATTGCATTCTCCTCTATTTCTCGTCCTTTCAGTTGAATTATAAAGTCAGGATGAGTAAATTGTTGATCAGTTAACTTTTTCTTTTTCTTGAAATTATATTTTGGTTTAAGACTTTCTAATTCTAGGTGATATTTTAATCTATTGAACAATTCATTTCCACTAAATTGGTAAGTCACTTTATCTACTCTTTCTTGAATTTTAATAGCACGTTTGCTTTGCTTCAGAAAAAGTTTAGTAATCTCAGATTTTAAATTATTACCCCTTCCTACAAAAATAACTCTACCTTCTTTATTATGTATATAAAAGAGTCCCATTTTAATTGGAACACTGTCTAGTATGGCATTAATTTTATTCTTTACATTTCTATTGTCAAAATATTTAATGGAATTTTGAGTAATATCTTTATTGACATCTTTGTTTAAGAGTAATTTAAATAGTTGTATTGTAGCTAGTGCGTCACCTGAGGCTCTGTGTCTGTTACTCATAGGGATTCCTAGAGATTTACATAATTTACCTAGACTGTAGGATTTTTCATCAGGAATTAATTTTCTACTTAATTCTACAGTGCAAATTGAATTTCTTTGAAAATTAAAGCCTAGTCTTTTAAACTCTGTTTTTAATATTCGGGTATCAAATTCAGCATTATGTGCAACCAAGGTTACCTCTTTTGTAATTTCAACGATTCGTTTTGCAATCTCAAAAAATTTAGGAGCATTTCTTAGCATTTTATTGTTAATTCCAGTAAGGTTTACAACAAATTCCTGAATGGGTCTTTCTGGATTTACTAGACTTACAAATTGATCTACAATCGAATGTCCATCAAATTTATAAATTGCTATTTCTGTGATACCTTCCTCATTAAACTTACCACCTGTTGTTTCTATGTCTAAAATTGCGTACAAATTCTATGCTATATAATTTCTTGCACCAAATATGGAGCTACCAACCCTAATCATAGTACTTCCGTTTCTAATACCTATTTTATAATCACCACTCATGCCCATCGAAAGAGTTTCCAAATTATATTTAGTTTGATTTGATTCAAAAAAGGAATTTAATTTTGAAAATTCCTTTTCTATGATGGTTTCATCTTTTGTAAATGTTGCCATACCCATTAAACCAGTGATTTTTACATTCTTAAATGTTTTTAACTCATCTGAATTTAAAATGTTTAACACTTCCTCATATGATAAGCCAAATTTTGTTTCTTCTTTGGCAATTCTTACTTGTATCAAACAGTTGATGATTCTGTTGTGTTTGAGTGCTTGTTTATTAATTTCTTTAAGAGTTTTTAAACTATCTACTCCATGGATTAAATCTACAAAGTGAGCCATATATTTCACCTTATTTCTCTGAAGGTGACCAATCATATGCCATTGAATATCTTTTGGAAGTGCCTCGTACTTTGTTACCATTTCTTGTATTTTATTTTCTCCAAAAACTCTTTGACCAGCTTCATAAGCATCTTTTAAATCCTGTATTGGTTTTGTTTTAGATACAGCAACCAAAACAATTTTATTTGACAGCTCTGCTCTTATTTTTTCTAGGTTTTGTTTTATAAAATTCATAACTAAAATTCATACATAGTTAAGCCACTTCTTAATTTAGGTTCAATATAACTTGTTTTAGGTGGCATTATTAATTTTGCATCTGCTATACTTTTCATTTCATCAATAGTAATTGGTAGCATGCCAAAACTAACTTCAAACTGACCATTATCTACGAGTGTCTTAATTGATAACAAGTCTAATTTATTGTTTCGGTAACTTATTCGATCATTATTATTTAGATTGTTAATTCCCAATATAGGTTTTAAAATGGTTTTGTAAAGAATTTCAGCATCAAGTTTCGATAAAGGGTCTTCATTTGAAAAAATATTCTTTCTGAGATACAATGAATAAAATTTACCTCCAAGGTACATGCTAAAATGATGTTTTTTTGAAGGTTTATAAAAATGTTTACCTCTGTCTTCAATTCTATAGCTTTTATCTAATTTAATTAAAAATTCATCTATTGATAAACCATTTAAATCTTTAATAAATCTATTAAATTCTGAAATTTTTAAATTGGATTCAGGTATAATATAACTCATGAAAAAATTATAGTTTTCATTTCCTTGATGATGAATATTTTCAGCTTGTAAATCTTTTTTAAGCAAAGATGAGGAAGCACTTCTATGATGACCATCAGCGATATATAAAGCCTCTTTTTTTTCAAAAAAAGCTGTGATTTTTCTGATATCATCTTTATGATTAATTAACCATAATCGATGTAACTTTTTATCAGTTGTTGAAAATTCATATTCTGGTCTTTTCTTCTTAATTGTTTGAAGTAAAGTATTGAAATCTTTATCATCCTTATAAGTAAGTAACACGGGTTCGGCGTTAAATCCTGTTGCTTTTAAATAAGTTTCAAATAACTGCTCTCTTTTTTTTAGGGTTCCTTCATGTTTTTTTATGCATCCATTGGTGTAGTCATCTACAGCAGTAGCTCCAATAATTCCACAAAAATAATCATGAGTGTCAGAGCTCTCGTAGAGGTAAAAAGAGGCGGTTTCATCTTGGATGAAAATTTTATTTTCTTTAAACTCCTGATAACGATTATGTATCATTTGAAAACGTTGGATTCCAGAAAATTCTTGATGATATTTATGTCCAGGATTAATGATGTGAAGAAAAGTAAATGGGTTGAATTCAAGTTTAGCATCTAATTCTTTAGCTGTGTAGGCATCAAAAGATTTAGAGGATACCAAAGCTACTTTATCTCTACTTGGCCTTACGGCTTTAAATGGTTTTACAATGGCCATTAATACTAATAATATAAAATTAAATTATAGGTCGAGTTTTTACTCTTTTAATAATTTTATGATTTGTGACGCTAATTCTGTCCCTATTCTATCTTGTGCTTCAATAGTTGCAGCACCTATATGAGGTGTTAATGATAATTCTGGATTCATAAGTAGTTGAATTTCTGGATTTGGTTCTTTTTCATAAACATCTAATCCCGCAAACTTTACTTTATTCTTTTCTATAGCTTTTATTAGTGCCAACTCATCAATTACGCCACCTCTTGCAGCATTAATAATTCCAACACCTGTTTTCATTTTTGAAATTTCTTTGGTACTAATTACATATTCCTCTTGAACAGGTACATGCAAACTAATGAAGTCACTTTCTTTTAGCAGGGTGTCTAAATCAGTAGTTTCAATTGTTATTGTAATTTTTTGACCGTTAAAAAATTCTATAGATATTGGTGCACTTTCGGTAAAATGATCTGTGGCTAAAACCTCCATCCCTAAGCCTAGTGCTATCCTTGCTACCTCTTGACCAATTCTTCCAAAGCCTACTATACCAATTTTTTTTCCTCTGAGTTCAGAACCCAGAGCATAAGCTTTTTTTAAATCTTTAAATCTTGAATCCCCTTCTAGAGGCATTTCTCTGTTAGATTGATGGAGGAAACGTACCATTCCAAAAAGATGTGCAAAGACTAATTCTGCAACAGAGCTTGAGGAAGCTTTTGGAGTGTTGATGACATGAATTCCTTGATTTATAGCATAATCTACATCAATATTATCCATACCTACACCGCCTCGACCAATAAGCTTTATACTTGGGCAAGCATCAATTAATTCTTGCCTTACTTGAGTAGCACTTCTAACTAAAATACCATCTATTTGGTGCTGATTAATGAAGTTTTCTAGTTGAACTTGAGCAACTTTAGTAGTAATTACCTCGAATCCATTATTTTGAAGGGCTTCGATACCACTTTCTGAAATTCCGTCGTTTGCTAATATTTTCATCTTATGCCTTTCTTTCTAATTCTTGCATGGTGTCTACTAGGGCTTGAACGCTAAATAATGGCAATGCATTGTACATACTTGCTCTGTAACCACCTACACTTCTATGACCATTTAATCCATTGATTCTAGCTTCTTTCCATAATGAATCAAAACGACTAGTTAATGACTTGTCAACTAGAGAAAAAGTTGCATTCATAAGGCTTCTGTCTTCTTCAGCGACTATACCATTAAATAATGGATTTCTATCAATTTCTTTGTATAATAGGGAAGCTTTCTTTTGATTTACTTTTTCAATAAATGAAATCCCACCTAAATTTTTTAACCATTCCAAAGTTAACATAGACACATAGATTGGAAATACGGCAGGTGTATTAAACATGCTATCTTTAGCTAAATGTGTTTTATAATTTAACATTGATGGAATAATTCGATCTACTTTACCTAAAATTTCTTCCCTAACAATTACAACTGTAGTACCAGCTGGTCCCATATTTTTTTGTGCTCCCGCGTATATTAAGTCAAATTTTGAAAAATCTAGTTGACGTGAAAAAATATCAGAACTCATATCACAAACTAATGGTATGTCAAGTTTAGGAAAATTTTTAAGTTGAGTTCCAAAGATGGTATTGTTACTAGTACAGTGAAAGTAATCTACATCTGTAGGAATATCATAATTTTTAGGTATGTATGTAAAGTTTTTATCCTTTGACGATGCAACTTCAACCAAATCACCAAATAGTTTTGCTTCCTTAATGGCTTTATCCGACCAGGTCCCTGTGTTTAAATACGCGGCCTTTTTATTCAAGAGGTTATAGGCAGTCATTAAAAATTGAGTACTTGCTCCTCCTTGAAGGAATAACACCTGATATCCTTTGTTTTGTAACTCTAGTAATTCCAAGGTGAGTTGTTTTGCCTTTTCAATAACCTCTACGAAAGGTTGACTTCTGTGTGATATTTCCAATAATGAAAGGTCGTCATTATTAAAATCAATAACTGCTTTGGAGGCTTGTTCTAGAACCTCTTCAGGTAAGATGCAAGGTCCTGCACTAAAGTTGTGTTTTTTCATTTTTTATCTTGTTTCAAGTGGTAAATTTCTAAAATTTTAGTCAATTTTTTGTTTTTATAAATTAAATTTTAGATAAAAATTGGATGGTGTTTACTCCGTCCGCATAGTCCCATAATTTAGGATGTTGTGTTTGACCAAATTGCACCTCATTTTCAATAAAATTATTGGCTACGATGCATTGAATATTTTCAGATTCACTGAGAATTTTTAATTTTAAATCAGTCAAGTTATCATAAAATTCGTAAAAAACAGTAGCTATAGGAGAGGCAAAGTTTGTGTCTTCTTTAATCATTAAAAATCCATTTTCTAAAATAGAAAATTCACTCATCAAATAAACCGCCTTATTGTAGTCATAATTATTGGCGTATTTTGTGTTATTAATTATGTTGTTGTATTTGTACATACCTTCAAAAAAAACATCAAAATTGTATCCTTTTGGGACAAATAATTTAGAGACGCTTCTGCAGCCAAGTCCAAAATACCTAAAAATATCTTCACCAAGCTTTTCCATGTCTTCTTTGGTTTCATTTCCTGTTAGGATTGCAACAGAATTTCTATTTTTACGAACAATATTAGGTTTGTTTTTAAAGTAATAGGTAAAATAACGACTAGTGTTTGAACTTCCTGTGGCTATAACTGCATCAAAATTATCAATTTTTTTATCTGTGAAAGATATTTTTCCTTTAAAATAGGGATCAATGCATTCCAAATATTTTCCTAAGTAGGGAATGAGGTGTTTGTCATTTGAAGATTGTTTCACTAAAACAGAGTGACCGCTTAATAATACAGATATAAAATCATGGAAACCCACTAAAGGTATATTACCAGCCATAACAATGGCTACAGTTTTTGTAGATTTTTCAACTGTAGGCTCGTTAGAAATCCAATGATTTAAATTTTCAAGAGTTAAAGCTTTCGCCCAATTTTTGATTGAAAATAATAGTTCATTTTTGGTAAACCAACTGTTTTGCTCTTCTGCTAATTTAATTTGATGAATAAATCCATCAAAAAATAAATCATTAAATAAGACTGTGGAATTTTTTTTAAAAGGGTGGGTTTTAAATTGTCCTAAAAAATTACCTAATGCTGCAAAAGCATTAATTCTATTTTGAATACTACTCATTATTTTTGGTTGCTACCTTTTTTGAGGTTATTTTTGCATTGCAAAGTTACACAAACTAAAGAGAATAAAAATGGCTATTATCATTACAGACGAATGTATAAATTGCGGGGCTTGTGAACCGGAATGCCCTAACACAGCTATTTATGAGGGAGCAGATGATTGGAAGTTTTCTGATGGAACTGATTTAACAGGTTCTATTGTATTACCTAATGGTAATGCTGTTGATTCTGATGAAGAACAAGAACCAATTTCTGATGAAATTTATTACATAGTTGCAGAGAAGTGCACAGAGTGTGTTGGTTTTCATGAAGAGCCTCAATGTGCAGCAGTATGTCCTGTAGATTGTTGTGTTCCTGATGAAAATAATGTTGAAACTGAGGAAGAGTTGTTGGGTAAACAAAAATTTATGCACCAAGACTAAACTTAAAGTAAATAAGATGAAATTAAATCCCGATTTTTCGGGATTTTTTGTACCATAAATCAATTATATTTGCAACCCAAATAACTAGAAAAATGAAAGCTGGAATTGTAGGATTACCAAACGTAGGAAAATCAACATTATTTAATTGTTTATCCAATGCAAAAGCACAAAGTGCTAACTTCCCATTTTGTACTATAGAACCAAATATTGGTGTTGTTAATGTACCAGATATTCGCCTAGAAAAATTAGAGGAATTAGTGAATCCAGAAAAAGTAATTCCTGCCACTGTAGAAATCGTTGATATAGCTGGTTTAGTTAAAGGAGCAAGTAAAGGAGAGGGTTTGGGAAATCAATTTTTAGCTAACATTCGAGAAACAGATGCTCTACTTCATGTGCTGAGATGTTTTGATAATGACAATATTATTCATGTAGACGCTTCAATAGACCCAGTTAGAGATAAAGAAACTATTGATATTGAATTACAATTAAAAGATTTAGAAACGGTTCAGAAACGTTTAGAACGAGTTAAAAGAACTGCAAAAACTGGAAATAAAGAAGCTCAGTTGGAACTAGAGGTACTTTTAAAAGTAGAGCAAACATTACTTCAAGGTACATCTGTTAGAACACTTAGTTTTAACGAAAAAGAACTAGAGTTTATTTCTCCTTTACAGTTTATTACCATTAAACCTGTTTTGTATGTATGTAATGTAGACGAAAGTTCTGCAGTTTCTGGAAATTCTTATGTAGATATGGTTAAAGAGGCTGTAAAAGATGAAGATGCTGAAGTTATTATTTTAGCTGTTGGAACAGAAGCTGATATTTCAGAGTTAGAGGATTATGATGAACGTCAATTATTTTTAGAAGATATAGGGCTTAAAGAAGCTGGAGTTTCTCGTTTAATTCGTTCTGCATATAAATTATTAAATCTTCAAACTTATTTTACTGCTGGTGTTAAGGAGGTGAGAGCTTGGACAATTCCCATAGGAGCTACTGGACCAAAAGCTGCAGGAGTAATTCATACTGATTTTGAAAAAGGCTTTATACGAGCAGAGACCATCAGTTATGAAGATTATGTAACTTATGGTACTGAGGCTAAAGTAAAGGAAGCAGGGAAAATGAGAGTAGAAGGAAAAGAATATATTGTTCAAGACGGAGATGTAATGCACTTCAGATTTAATGTTTAGTTAGTGCCATTACTTGATATTTTACTCTAAATAACTAAAAAAGTCTAAAGCATGTGCTTTAGACTTTTTTAGTTTTGAATATTTTATTGTGAGACTAGTTTACACCCATTAGTTCAACATCAAAAATTAGAGTTGCATTTGGAGGAATAACTCCACCAGCTCCACTTTGTCCGTAAGCTAAATTTGATGGAATTACAAAACGTGCTTTATCTCCAACTTTCAATAAAAGTATACCCTCATCCCATCCAGCAATAACTTGGCCTACACCAACAGAGAACTCTATGGGTTGCTTACGTTTGTATGAAGAATCAAATACAGTACCATCTAGTAACTGTCCTTTATAGTGTACAGAAACATTTGCTCCTTTTGTAGCTTTATTTCCCTCACCACTTTGTAAAATTTTGTAACGTAATCCACTCTGTGTCTCTTCATAACCTTTGGCTACTGTATCTAATAATTCTTGTTGTTTTCTTCTTTCTTCTTCCTCTCGTTTTGCTCTTAAACCTTCAAAAGTTCTAAAAGCTTCAACTGCATTATAGGCCTCGGCTTCAGTTCCTACTCTAAGAATTTCCACAGACATTTCATCTCCTTGTTCAATCGTGTCTACAACGTTTTGCCCTTCAATAACATTTCCGAAAACGGTATGTTTTCCATCTAACCACGGAGTTTCAATATGAGTAATGAAAAATTGCGAACCATTGGTTGCTGGTCCTGAGTTAGCCATTGATAATTTTCCAGGACCGTCATGCTTTAGATCGGGATGAATTTCATCATCAAATTTATACCCTGGACTACCTGTTCCTGTGCCCAATGGACACCCTCCTTGAATCATGAAATCTGGAATTACCCTATGAAACTTTAAACCATCGTAATAAGGGGTTCCTTGTTTCTTAGCACTATTTTCGAGATTTCCTTCAGCTAAGGCAACAAAGTTACCAACTGTACCTGGTGTTTTTTTATATTCTAAACTAACTAAAATATCTCCCTTTGTTGTTTTGAATTTTGCGTAGATTCCGTTATTCATTATTTATTATTTTATTTGTTATAAACTATTTATTCATATTCGCTTGTGAAATGAAGCTTCACAGTAGGATATTTACTCTGAGTCATTTGTATTGTAAAAGCTGAGTCAGCTAAAAAAACCAATTGTCCTTGTTTGTCTTTTGCTAAATAGCGTTGTTTTACTCTTTTAAATTCTTTAAACTCTTCATTTTTTGGATCTTTTGCTTCTACCCAGCAAGCTTTGTGGACATTAATATTTTCGTAAGAGCATTTTGCACCATATTCATGTTCTAATCGATATTGTATCACCTCATATTGAAGCGCTCCAACGGTTCCAATAATTTTTCTACCATTGATGTCTAGAGTAAATAATTGTGCAACACCCTCATCCATTAATTGGTCTAAGCCTTTGTAAAGTTGTTTAGACTTCATCGGATCTGCATTGTTTACATATCTAAAATGTTCTGGAGAAAAACTTGGAATTCCTTTAAAATTTAATGATTCTCCCTCAGTAAGTGTATCACCAATTTTAAAATTTCCTGTATCATGTAATCCTACAATATCTCCTGGGAAAGATTCATCCACAATTTCTTTTTTTTCAGCAAAAAATGTATTTGGACTTGAAAATTTTACTTTTTTACCATTTCTAACGTGTAAATAAGGGACGTTTCTTTTGAAGACACCAGATACTATTTTTATAAATGCCAGACGATCTCTGTGTTTTGGATCCATATTGGCATGAATTTTAAAAACAAATCCTGTTAACTTTTCTTCTTTAGAGTCTACCAGTCTTTCTTCGGCATTCTTGGGTTGTGGTTTAGGTGCAATTTCAATAAATGCATCTAATAACTCTTTAACACCAAAATTATTTAATGCAGAACCAAAAAATACAGGTTGTAATTTTCCTCCAAGATATTCTAAATTATTAAACTTTGGATATACCTCATAAATTAATTCTAATTCTTCGCGAAGTGTTTCTGCAGCAGTTTCTCCGACAACCTTGTCTAGCTGTGGATTTTTTATATCATTAAATTCAATACCCTCAGAAATACCTTGTTTATTATCACCTGAAAAAATATTTAATTTCTTCTCGTAAATATTGTAAATCCCCTTAAAATCGTATCCCATCCCTATGGGAAAACTCATAGGAGTTACGCGTAAGCCTAATTTTTGTTCAACTTCATCTAATAAATCAAAAGCATCTTTACCCTCACGATCTAGTTTATTTATAAAAACAAGCATAGGTATGTTACGCATTCTACATACTTCAACCAACTTCTCTGTTTGTTCTTCAACTCCTTTGGCAACATCAATTACAACGATAACACTGTCTACAGCTGTTAACGTCCTAAAGGTGTCTTCAGCAAAATCTTTATGACCAGGAGTATCTAAAATATTTATCTTTTTATCTTTATAAATAAAGGCTAAGACCGATGTTGCAACTGAAATTCCACGTTGGCGTTCAATTTCCATAAAATCTGAAGTAGCCCCTTTCTTAATTTTATTATTTTTTACTGCACCAGCCTCTTGAATCGCTCCACCAAAAAGTAATAGCTTTTCGGTTAAAGTAGTTTTTCCAGCATCTGGATGAGATATTATACCAAAAGTTCTTCTACGGTCTATTTCCTTTAAAAAGCTCATCTTCAAAATTTGAGGGGCAAAGTTACGTTTTATTCTAAAATTAGAGAATACAAGAATTATAAATAGTTTTCAATAGTTTTAATTTTTTATATCCTATTTTTATATTTCAAAAAATTAGAGGACTTAATGAAAAAAATAATTACAATTTGTTGTTTTGCTCTATTAATGGCATGTAATTCTGATTCTTCAAAGAATTCAAATTCTGATGACTTAGATACACATCAAAACAAATCAATATATGTAGATTTAGACAACAATGAAGTAGATTTATCTTCCTTTAAAGGAAAAAAAGTTTTAATTAATTACTGGGCAACTTGGTGTGCGCCTTGTATTCAGAAAATGCCCTCTCTTATTAAAGCTCAAGAACAACTTAAATCAGAATTTGTCTTTTTATTAGTGTCTGATGAATCTATTAAAAGAATATCTAGATTTAAGAAGCGTAAAAATTTTAATTTAAAATATCTAAAATCAACAGTCTCTCTAGCTTCATTAGGAGTCTATTCTCTGCCAATATCATATGTTTATGATAAAGAGGGTAAACAAATAAAAACTATTGTAGGCGCTGTTGATTGGGAATCCAACGAAATGATAAACACACTTAAGGCCTTATAAATGAATAAAAGTGTTTTGTTATTATTAATAATTTTAGCCTCTTGTTCAAAAAATGACTTTGTAGTTGAGGATGTTCCATTTTCTTTTGGAGAAAATAATGCCCAACCCAACCTTGTTTCAAATGGTGATCATTTAACGCTATCTTGGATTTCATCGGTGGAGGATAGTAATGCAAATTTGTTCTATAGTCAATATAAAGATGATAAGTGGTCAGTACCTACCTCCATTGCTTCCGGTTCTGATTGGTTTGTAAATTGGGCTGATTTTCCTGCACATGCAGTAAATGAAAATTTAATTTTAACAAGTTATTTGAAAAAATCTGATTCAGGAACTTATAATTATGATATATTTTTAAATTTAGAAACCTTATCAGGCAAAATCAAAAAAAATTTTTTGTTAAATACAGATGGTGTTAAAGCTGAACACGGTTTTGTAAGTATGATACCCTCTAATGGCAAAGGTTTTTTTATTACTTGGTTGGACGGAAGAAATACAGTTGATGATTCTAAAGACGATCATCATAAAGCAATGACTATAAGATTTGCCGAAATTACCAATACGGGTGATATCATAAATGAAGTTGAATTAGATGCTACTACTTGCGATTGTTGTCAAACTTCGATTGCTAAGACCACACAAGGACCAATAGTAGTTTATAGAAATAGAAGTGAAAATGAGATAAGAGATATTTACATTTCAAGATATAGAAACAATACTTGGGAAAAACCCAGAGCGGTTCACAATGACGGATGGGAAATAAATGGGTGTCCTGTAAATGGTCCAAAAGTGGTTGTAAATTCCTCAAATACTGCTGTGGCTTGGTTTACTGCAGCAGGAGGTAAGCCTAAGGTAAATATTTCTTTTTCCACCTCCAATGAAGCTGATTTTAAATCTCCTATTCAATTGAATGATTTTGATGCTATCGGTAGGGTAGATGTTGCTTTTTTAAATTCTAGCGAAGTATTAGTGAGCTACATGGAACTTGACGAATTTGGAACTTATTTAAAAATAAAGAAAGTATCTGTCGATGGAAAGGTATCTAAGGCTAAAACAATAGCTGTAATTGATGGAGGGAGAAATACTGGTGTACCGCAATTGGAAATAATGAAAGAAAATATTTTTTTAGTTTGGACAACTATTGTTGATGGCAAAAATCAATTAAAATCTGTAAAATTAAATTCTAAAAGTTTTTATTAATTCTATATTTTATTTGATTACTTCTGCGTTAATAAACACCTCTTCAAGGGGCCATTCTTTTTTGTCTGTATCAAGTTTAGCAATTTTTTCCATAGTGTTAAAACCTTCTATAATCTCTCCAAAAATTGTATGTTCTCCGTCTAAATGATGACTACCTCTTTTATCTTGTATCATATAAAATTCAAAAGGAGATGATGACTTACTTGGGTTATTATCCCATTGTCTTGCTGCTGCAAGTGCGCCATACTTATGTTTTCTATGAGATTTTATTTCAGCGGGAATTCTATAATTGTATTTTATTCTAAGTTTGCGAGTTCTAGGATGATCAGAATTTCCGCCTTGTACAATAAAGTCAGGAACAATTCTGTGAAAAGAAGTAGTGTTAAAATATCCTGTTTTTGTTAAGAAAATAAAACTAGCCCTGTGTAATGGAGTTTCATTGTATAATTTTATTTTAATGGTGCCTAGTCTTGTTTTAAAAAGAACTAAAGATTCCCTATTTAATTTTCCATATGCAGTTAAAAATTTTATTGCGTTATTTTTATTTATGGTATCTAATCCTTTTTCGATTTCTTTTTTTTCAATTTTTTTTTCAATTTTTTCGTCATTTATATTTGATTTTTTTATTTGTGGATTTTCCTTCACATTGCATGCTACACAAATAATTGATAAAAAACATAGTAAAACTGTGTTATATTTTGATATTTTTAACATAATACAAATATAAATATTAGATTTTTGAATAAAACATTTATGCAAAAAACATAAAAAACAATTTATCGTTTTTGTATTATTGTTAGTATAATTATAATTAATGGAAGAGCATGTTATTTTGGTAGATGAACAAGATAATCAATTAGGTTTGATGCCAAAAATGGAAGCACATGAAAAAGCCGTTTTACACAGAGCTTTTTCAGTTTTTATATTCAACAGTGATGGTGATTTAATGTTACAACAGAGAGCAGCTCATAAGTATCATTCTCCATTGTTATGGACAAATACTTGTTGCTCTCACCAAAGAGATGGTGAATCTAATATAGAAGCAGGAAAAAGACGCCTTCTTGAAGAAATGGGTTTTAGTACCGAATTAAAAGAAGTTTTTTCATTTATTTATAAAGCGCCTTTTGACAATGGTTTAACAGAACATGAATTAGATCATGTAATGGTAGGCTATTTTGATGGTGTTCCTGAGGTTAACCCTGAGGAAGTTGCTTCATTTAAATGGATGAGTTTAGAGGCAATTAAAGAGGATATTGAGTTACACCCAAATCTTTACACTGCCTGGTTTAAAATTATTTTTAAAGAATCATATTCAAAACTATCATATGCCTAGAATTACAGGATACAGAAAAGCACATTTTAATGCAGCACACAGATTATACAAACCAGATTGGTCTGATGAAAAAAATTCAGAGGTTTTTGGAAAATGTAATAATCCTTATTTTCATGGCCATAACTATGAAATCATTGTAGCTGTAACAGGAGAAATAGATCCGGATACAGGGTATGTATTCGACCTAGGGATTTTAAAGAATTTGATTCGAACTGAAATCGAAGAAGCTTTCGATCATAAGAATTTAAATCTTGAAGTAGAAGAATTTAAGACCTTAAATCCTACAGCTGAAAATATTTGTGTAGTTTCTTATCAAAAATTAAGAAAACATTTACCTAGTTCTCTAGATCTAGAAATTACTTTATATGAAACACCCAGAAATTTTGTAAAGTATTCAGGAGAATAATATTTAACTTAATTTTATTTCTCAATCTATTTCTATGTAAATAAAAATGAATAAAACAAAAATGTATGAAAACTGTAAAGTAATAGCATTTGATGCTGACGATACACTTTGGGTAAACGAGACTTATTTTAGAGAAGTTGAGACAAAATTTGCAAAAATTTTATCTAAATATGAAACCATAAACAAGATAGATCAAGAACTTTTTAAAATAGAAATTAAAAACTTAAAGCTTTACGGATATGGAATTAAGGGGTTTATGCTTTCAATGATTGAATGTGCTTTGAAATTATCTAATTATTCTATATCTCAACATGAAATAGATAAAATTCTGGTCTTAGGAAAAGAAATGTTAAATAAGCCAATTGAGTTGTTAGATGGAGTGGAGGATGTATTAAAAAAACTACAAAATAAATACAAGTTAATCGTTGCCACAAAAGGAGATTTATTAGATCAAGAACGAAAATTAGAAAAATCAGGATTGTTAAAGTATTTTCATCATATTGAGGTGATGAGTGAAAAAAAAGAGGAGGATTATAGAAAATTAATAAAACATTTAGACATTAATCCAGATGAGTTGTTAATGATTGGCAATTCACTAAAATCTGATGTTTTGCCCCTTTTGAAAATAGGTGCTTCAGCAATTCATATTCCTTTTCATATCACTTGGTCTCATGAAGAGGTTTCGATAAATGAAACTAAAAACTCAAATTTTCATACGTTAAAAAATTTAAACGATATTTTGAAAATATTATAATTTACTGAATAAAATATAAAATAGAATATTTTGATAGGTTTGAAAAAATATTCAATAAAATAGGCTAGATTTGCACTTTAAAACAAAGAATTATGGCAAGTATTAAGAACTTAAAAAAAGACATAAATTATGTCTTGGGAGATATTATTGATGAGTGTATAGTTTCTGCATCAGGAGACACAAAAAAAATAGAAGCCATTGTAGATGAGGCTATAGTTGTTTTTGATGAATTAATTGCTAAAGTAAATGCTAAAAACATAGAGAATAAAAAAACTCATTTTAAGGCTATTGAAGAAGAATTAGAAAAAAAAGCCACTAAATTATTGACGAAAGTTAATAAGTTGTAATTACATTAATTTTTAATTACTTCTGCATACGAAAGTTCAAAATTGTTCGTTATATAAACAAATTAAAATTTGTTTATGGCAAGAGCGATGTTTGAATATTCTAAAACTGTTTTAAAAAAAGTTAGTTTTAGCTCAGATTTATTTTGTAAAGAATTAGAAAAAGCACTAAAAAGATTATTACCTCACGAAATTTCTGAATTAACCATTTGGTTAAGACAGTTTACCAGTAACAAACCCGAACTACACTCTTACCTGAGTTTAATTAGTTAAAATAACTTTATACTAATCAGGGTCTTTTTCTGTTTTGTTTCAGTTTTCTAAACAACTCTTTTCTAAATTCTCTTTCACTTGCTTGCAATTTTAAAATTTTCTTGTAGGACAAGATGCTAGTTAATTTAGACATATAGTTTTGTTTTTCTTGATGAGTTTTGTTTCTCAGGTCAGTTACTATGCTGTATATCTTTTTAGCCTCATTTTCACTTATGTTGTCAAAATTTTTCTTTGATAAATAAGGTCTTTCTGGGTTTTTCACAACCATTTTCATGGCATTAATTTCATCGCGTCTATATTGCGACATTAATTTTTCATGTGCATTATATACAGGCCAAAATACCTGAGCTTCCTTAGCAGTCAGATTCAATTCATTGGTGATGAATGCAATTTTATGTGATTTAACACGGTCAATATCGATATTACTTCTTTGTTGAGAGTAAACGTTTGCGCTTGCAATAAAAGCGATACTTAATATTAAAAATTGTATTGATTTCATATCTTAATTTATTTTGTATTTATATCTTCAATTAGAAAATCCATATCATTAGAGTTTAATAAAGATTCTACAATGTCATCGTTTTTAATGACCAAATATGGATTTATATCGTTAGTATTTAATTCAGTTAGTGCAAATGCCAGTTCATCATTGGGGATAGAATTAATATTTGTGTCTAACCAGCTTATAATTTCCTCTGAGGTAAGCTCTTTATTGGTGTTGGAAATAAAATTTGATCCAAAAAATAAAAGGAATGCAATAGAGGCAGCGACTGAGATAAATTTAATTTTTGTTCTATTAAGGGTCATTAATTTTCCCTTTTTTGTCTTTGTTTTTTCAATAATGTGGTTATCTAGTTTTTCAAAATATTTTTTTGGAGTTATAAAGCCATGATTTTTTGGTAGCTTATCCTCCTTTAACCTCATTATGACATTGCTTTCAATATCCCTAAAATAATTTTCAGGAACTGTAAAGCCAGTTTTAATATCTGGGGTCAATTTCCATTCATCTCTATGTCTTCCGTCTTGTTTCATTATTTCTAAGACTCCTTTTTTGATTTAAGGTTTAATTTTGATTTTTTCTTATGTAATTTTCTATTTTTTTAACTGCTTGAAAATAGGAGGCTTTTAAAGCTCCAACAGATGTATTTAGTATGTCAGAAATTTCTTGATACTTTAAATGATCAAAATATTTCATATTAAAGACTAATTGTTGTTTTTTGGGCAACTTTGACACTGCCTCGTGAAGTATTCTTTGAATATCATTCCCTGTAAACCAAGTATCAGATTGTAAATTTGAAACTAGTTCCTGTTTTATTTCAGAAATGTCAATATTTCTTTCTCTGGCTCTTTTATTAATAAATGTAATGGATTCATTTGTTGCAATTCGATACATCCAGGAATATAGTTTACTATCATGTTTAAAATGATCAATTCCTCTAAAAATTTTAATAAAAGTATTTTGGAGTACATCATCAGTGTCATCATGAGAAATAACTATCTTACGAATATGCCAATATAGGCGTTCTTTATATTCTTTAATTAATACTCGGAATGCCTTCTCTTTTGTTTGAATGTTTTGAAGTTCTCTAACTAAAGTGGTTTCATCAATCAAATCTAGATTTTTTAATTTAGACCTTAAACTAGGGAAAAGGTTTAATACAACTAGATTTTAAGTTTTTTTTCTAGTTTTTGAATATCCGAAAAGTCGTTTTTTAACTATAGTTTCAGCGATACCCTCAGGAAGCATTTCTTGCCAACCTTCTTCTCCTTCGGAAATCATTTTAAGTACTTTTCTAGAAAAAATATGGAAAATTCCTTGATCGAAATCTGAAATATCAATAAGTTTTCCATTGTTTTTGAAGAATTTATACAATTCTTTCATTCTTGGATGAACTTTTAGGTTTTCACTAGTGATAAACTCCTTTTTCTCTTCATCTCTGTATGGATACATATAAACTTTCAAATCTCTATAAAATAACTTACCGAAAGCTTCTAAAATACCACCACTGAGATGACGATAATACTTTTCATCGAAGATTTGAATTAAATTGTAAACCCCCATTGCTAATCCCATTCTAGCTTTTGTAAATTCACTAAAATACTCTACCAGCTTAAAATATTCTTGAAAGTTTGTAATCATAACGTTCTGTCCCAAAGAGCATAGCAATTCTGCTCTGTCAAGGAAATCACGCTCATTTATTTCTCCTTCTGCCCTTAAATTGCTGAGTGTTATTTCAAAAATAATTTGAGAATTTTCTGGATCAACCTTCTTTTCACTAAAGAAAAATTCTTTGGCCCTTTCAAACATATCCATGTTTACTTTAGTTACAGGTCTAAAACTTCCGCGTAAGGCTAATATATTTTTTTTATATAAGACTTGAGCAGGAAGTAGATTATTTCCGTCAGGACCAAACATAACTGCCGTTGTCATATTATTTTTCACTAATTGAAGACTCATTAAACGATTGTCTACATACATAAAACGAGGACCAGAGAAATTAATCATATCTATTTCTAATTGATCTTTATATAGATTATCATAGAAAGATTTTAATAACTCTTTTGGATTATCATTTAAGTAAAAAGCACCATAAATCAGATTTACCCCTAATACTCCCAAGGTTTCTTGTTGAAGGCGAGCATCAGTTTCTTTAAATCTTAGATGTAAAACAATTTCATTAAACTCTTCAAGAGGATCTAGTTGAAATCTGATTCCAACCCATCCATGCCCTTTAAATTTTTTAGAAAAATCTATTGTTGCAACAGTGTTAGCATAACTAAAGAATAACTTATCTGGATGTTTTTTTCTACTCAAGCGGTCTTCTATCAAGTCTACTTCATGGTGAAGCATTCTTTTTAAGCGACTTTCCGTTACATAACGTCCGTCTTCTTCTATACCATAAATAGCGTCTGAGAAATCTTTATCATAAGCACTCATAGCCTTTGCGATTGTTCCTGAGGCACCACCAGCTCTAAAAAAATTCCGAGCAGTTTCTTGACCTGCACCTATTTCTGCAAAGGTTCCATATATATCACTGTTTAAATTTATTCTAAGTGCTTTACTTTTTGTAGCAGGAACACTACTTATTTTTTGATCTCCTTTTAAAGAAATAGACATTTTGCTAAATTTTGGATACAAACAAAGGTAACTAAATTGATTGCTATCAGTCAATTTTTATGCTATTTTTGTAGGATATGAAGATTACTTTTCTTGGAACAGGAACATCTCAAGGCATACCCATGATTGCAAATAATGATCCTGTTTGTATGTCTGATAATTTAAAAGATAAAAGATTGCGATCTTCCGTCATGATTTCTTGGGATGATAATCGTTATATTATAGATTGTGGACCTGATTTTCGTCAACAAATGTTAAGAGAAAATATTCAGGCTATTAATGGGGTTTTATTCACACATGAACATTCAGATCATACTGCAGGAATTGATGATTTAAGACCTTATACCTATAAAATGGGTGAGGTGCCAATTTATGCTCAAAAACGTGTATTAGAGAGCTTAAAAGTAAGATTTTCATATATTTTTGAAACCAAAAACAGATATGCTGGCGCACCAAAATTATCAGCAAATATTATAGATTCAGAGAGCTTTATGTTAGATGGAGTGAAAGTAACTCCTCTACTTGTTATGCATGGAAACTTACCAATTACAGGATATAGATTTGACGATATTGCTTATATTACAGATCTCAAGACCATGTCTAATGAGGAAAAAAAGAAGTTAGTGAATTTAGATATTTTAATAGTAAATGCACTGAGAATAACTGAGCACCCCACACATTTAAATTTAGAGGAAGCTCTAAGTTTTGTTGATGAAATTAAACCTAAAAGAGCTTATTTTACACACATAAGTCACAAGTTAGGTTTTCATGAAGAGGTTGAAAAAATACTTCCTGAGAATGTATTTTTAAGTTATGATGGCTTAATCCTTTCGATTTAATTAGATGAGATGCCTAGTCAATAATTTTTTCAATCAGTTAGAATCTTAATTGATATAAATGAAATCTAAAATATAATTAATCTGTAATATGGCGATTTAGTATTGTTATAGCCTATTTTCAATCCATTTTTTGAAGCTGAAAAAATTCTGGGGAGCAACACCATGACCTACGGGATATTCAGAATATTCATTCTTTAATCCCTTAGAATTTAAAAAGGGACTCGCTTTTCTTGCCCAATCTACAGGAATTACTTGATCTACGGTACCATGAGATATGTAATAGTCAGTATCAATTTTTTGAATAATTTCTTTAGGCATTAATTCTAAGTTCAAGTAACCACTAAGAGCAATTACGTGTTGGATTTTGTTGGGGTAATTAAAGCTTATGGCATAACTTAAAATAGCACCTTGGCTAAATCCAAGTAAAAAAGTATTATTTGGGTTGGTAGTATATTTAGACTTTAAATAGTCTATAGTATTTGTAATTTTAATCAAAGATGTCCTAGCTTGATCAAGGTTTGAATATTTATTATTATGACTATCTAGATTAATATCATACCAAGCATAACCTCCATAACCCATTTCATAGGGTGCTCTTAAACTTACAATAACTAAAGTGTCAGGAAGTTCCTCTGCAAAAGAAAATAAATCAAGCTCATTACTACCATATCCGTGAAGTAATATGAGTAGGGGAGGATTTTTGGTAATAACTTTAGGGGTTCTTTCAACAAAGTCTAGCAGGTCATTCATAGGATCAGTTAAGCACTAATTTATTATTAGCAAAAACTCCGTAAACATTTCCTTTCATTTTTTTTCCAATAAAGGCAGAATTTTTAGAAGTTGATAAAATAGTATCTTTCAAAAATATTGAATCTCCTTTAGGATTAAAAAGTGTAAGATTGGCAATAGCGTCTTTTTTAATAGTAACCGATTCTTGATTAAAAATTATTCTTGGATTTATTGTCAAGGCTTTGATAATTGTTTCTAAATCTAGTACAGAGTTTACAGCACCAAATAAACTTTCTAAACCAATGGTTCCATATTTAGCTCTACTAAACTCTAGTTTTTTATTTTCTATATCTATAGGGTCATGATCTGAAGTAATTACATCAATTATTCCATCTTTTAATCCTTTGATTAATGCTTTTGTGTCATTTTTAGTTCGCAGCGGCGGAGTAACCTTAATGTTGCTGTCGAAAGCATCTAATTCGTCATCAGTTAGCCTTAAATGATGAGCAGATACGCTACAACTTACGTTAAGTCCCTTCTTTTTCGCTTCCCTAATTAATTTTACGGATGTTGCTGAGGAAATTGTAGGGATGTGTAACTTACCTCCAGTATATTCTAATAAATATAAATCTCTTGTAATTTGTAGATGTTCTGATAATGCTGCTGAGCCTTTTATTCCTAATCGAGTGCTATTGACACCTTCGTTAACTATTCCTTCTCCCGATATTGAATTGTTCTTAGGAAAACTTAATATTAGACCATCAAAATTTTGGGCATACAACAACGCTATTTTCATTAAATTATCATTGGAAATAGATTTTTTATAATCTCCAAAGGCAATGGCTCCAGATTGTTGCATATCAAACAATTCAGCCATGTTAGTACCTTTACTACCTTTAGTTAGTGCACCAATCGGATAAAGTTTTGTGGCAGAATTAGTGGCTTTATTAATTAAAAACTCTACATCAGATTTTGAGTCTATTACAGGATTTGTATTTGCATTAACTGCAACAGATGTAAAACCACTTTTTGAGGCAACATCTAACCCCTTTTTTATGGTTTCCCTTTCTTCATAGCCAGGTTCTCCAAAAGAAACACTGGTATCAAACCATCCACAGGAAACATGAAGATTTTCCAATTCAATGATTTTAAATGATGATTCTCTTTTAATGGAATTAGCGATTTTAAAAATCTTTCCATTAACAATTAAAATATCTTTAGTTTGATTGTGATGTGGGCTGGAAGTATCTATGATAGTAGCCGATTTTAAAAGCGTTGTCATATGTTGAAGAATTTTAAAATTAAAATTTCCAACAACAAAGATACAATTGCAATTGCCAAAAACAACTTCCAAAGGGATTGAACTTTGTTTTTTTCATTTATTTCTTTAAAAAATTCCTTTATTGAGCCGTAAATTTCTATGTTTTTATTTTCTTTTGATATCGTATTTAAATCATAAAAAGAAAGTAAACTTTCACTAGATACATTATTATAAGCTATAGAAGTTAGGGTGTCTTTGTTTAACAATACCTCATATAAACCACTTATTTCTGGTTCATTTTTAGTAGAAAATACAATTTTGTTAGCAAAATTTATTTGAGAGGGTATGAAAGATTTATTTTGATTTGAGATGCTTAAAATTTCATTTTTTTCTATTTTTTTGCTAAGCTCTATTGTGTTGTTTTTTTGAAGTAGGTAGTAGGGTTTTGTTAATTTAAAACTTTGTCTAGCAATATTGTATACTGTTGGAACCACCAAAGGAGAATTTACAAAATTTGAAGACTGAATGTCTAAAGGTGATGAGAATAAAAAAATTTTCGAAAAGGAATTATCAATCTCATGTAAGAATGGGGTCTTATTCTCAAACATTAAAACTGGATTTCCTTTTAGATTATGACTGTAGTTAAGCGTAGAGGTTGGGTATTCAAAATTTTCAACTTCTTTAGTAAATACTTTATTAAATAAAGGGTGTTTGAAATTTATGGTAGTGATTTTTAAAGAATCTTTATTCTTTTTAAGAATTCGACCACTATTAATTTCACTTAATAGAGAATTGTAAGAATAAATTTCTATGTTTTGTTCAGGAATAATTATAAGATTCCCCCCGTTCTCTATAAATTTCACAAGGATATTTCTTAAAATGTTGGAAATACGTTTTAACTGATTTAAAATAATCAGTTGTTGAGTTGAAATCGAATTGTAGTTTAAATCTGCTAATGATGAGCTTCTATAATTAAATTCATTAGTATTTAAAATTTTTGAAAGATATGAAGATTCTTTTCCAATGTTTAAAATTGATGTTTTATTGGACGTGTTTATCGTAAAATAAAAAGTATTATCGAATAAAAAAGGGTCATTAAAAGTTAGTTTAATTTTACCTTTAAATTGACTAAAATTATCAATAGGGAATTTTAATGTTTTCTTCTCATTTTTTAAAATAGAGAAAGATCTTTTATTAATTAGTTTTGATGAATCGTATAGTGCAATAGGAATATTTTTTTTTGCATCTCCTTGGTTTTTTATCACTACAAAAACTAATTTTTTTCGAGTATCGATAGCACGAATGTAAACACTGTCCACGGAAATGTTATTTTTGACATTTGAATTTAGTTTTATAAGTGAAAATGGCCTAGTTACATTTGTAAACAATTTTTTTATTTTTCTATTATTATATTGAAAATCAGTTATTAATATACTTTTATATAAATCTTTACTTTTATTATAAATTTCAGTTTGAATTGTGTTTATTTTGTCCTCTATTGATGTGTTTTTATTAGATATTTTTATATTTTTAAGGGTATTATTTAACTCTTTTTTTGAAATATCTAATTTGAAATCATCATTTGTTAGTAAAAAATACTTTCCATTTTCTGGTGAATTTTCTATAATATCCTGCACAGCAATTTTCAATAAATTACCTTGATTTCCATTTGTATTTAAACTTTCTGAATTGTCTAAATAAATATAAAATTGTCTATTCTTGTCTGTTTTTTTACTTCCAAAATAAGGTTGTGAAAATGAAAAAATTAAAGCTATTAAACTCAATAATCTAGTGGCTAATATTAAAAGTTTTTTTAGTTTGGAACTTTTCCGAGTTTCAATACTTATTTGCTTTAAAAATTGAACATTTGTAAATTCAATTTTTTTAAATTTTTTTAAATTAAAAAGATGAATTAAGATTGGAATGATTAGAACAAATAAAAAGTAAAGAGCTGCAGGATATTTAAATTCCATGAATTATTTCAATTAATATTTTGCAGAATTCCCTTTTGTAGCACTTTTTTTGATAAAATCTCTTAAATCATCATTAGATTTTTTTAAATCTTCACTCCTCAGATACATCATGTGGCCACTTCGATAACCTTTAAAAAAGAAACGATCCTTCATTTTTCCACTAGGGTCAGTTTGCCACATCGTATATTTTGCATTAAAGTAAGTAGTAGCACCATCATAATAGCCAGATTGTATCAAAACCTTTAAATATGGATTTTGAGCCATAGCCTGTCTTAATCCTTCTCTAACATTGTCATTTCTATTATCCCAAGGACTGACGGGCCCAAACACATTATACTTTACATCAGTTTTAAACTTTAAATGTTCTCTGATATAATAATTTATTGCAGGTGTAAACGAATGTAGCCAAGATGTAATTTCTGAATTATAATCTGGACTTTCACCTGCTTCTCTTTTGTCTAGACCTCGATATCTTGAATCTAAACGCCCAACTGTATACCCATTTTCGTCTCTCAACAATTCTTTCCAAAAATAATTTTTTGGAATATCTAGATTATGTTGTAAAATCACCTTTTTTTTAATCCCAGTAAAATAAGCCATTCGTTCAGCAACAGTATTCCTTTCATTTTCAGAAATAAATCCACCTTTAGCTATGGCAGGAATTAATGTATTTATAGCATACTCCTCAGATAGAGGTAAAATTTCTAATAAATCTTTATTTTGAAGTTCTTCCGGTAGCATCTTATGATACCATGCAGCGGCTGTAAAATAGGGTAAATTTAATGATGATGAGAGTGCTGATCCAGTTCTTAATACTTTGTAATCTGCAGGTGAAACCATGATTACTCCGTTTAAATACATCCATTGTTTATTTTGTAGTTCTGCTGCTAATCCCATAACACGAGTTCCTCCGTAACTTTCTCCAATTATATATTTAGGAGATTGCCATCTATTATTTCTAGTAATAAATGTATTTAACCATCCTGCTAGATATTTTACATCGGCATTGATCCCAAAAAATAGTGATTTGTCTAATTTTTCCCCTTTTTTAACAATTGGTCTAGAATATCCGGTATTAACTGGGTTTACATATACAATATCAGCAACATCTAGAATTGAATTAGGATTGTCCTTAACACCATAGGGTTGTATTGGATAGCCTTCATCGTCAATTTGAAGAACTTTAGGACCGGTATAAGCAATATGCATCCAAACGGAAGCAGATCCTGGACCACCATTAAAAGACATAATTATTGGTCTTTTAGAATAATCATCTGGCTTCTTAAGGTTTTTATTGAAATTGGTTCGTCTATAATACGTATAGTATAATGAAGCTATTATTTCTCCATGATCATTCCATACTGGCTGCATTCCAGTTTTTGCTTGGTAGGTTATTTTTTGACCGTTTATAATTACTTCACTATTAGTAATAACTGTTGTGTCTAGAGGAATTCTAGGGTCCTGTGCTTTGATGCTAACAAAACTTAATAGTAGCGTAATCATTAAAATTTTTTTCATCTGTAATAGTTTTAATAACCTCTAAATTAATGGAAATAAACGAATTTTTGGTTAAGGATTTAAAATTTAAAATTTTTCAAATACACCAAGACCAAAGAGTGCAAAGTCATATTTAACTGGATCTTTTGAATCAAAACTTCTGAGTTTGGTATCTAACTCATTAACAGCTTTCCAATCATTCTGTTTACGGTTTAGTATGCCTAACTTTCTCGCTACATTACCTGAGTGCACATCTAAGGGGCAAGATAAATAAGCAGGTGAATGAGTTTTCCACAGACCAAAATCTACTCCTTTATTATCTTCTCTGACCATCCACCTTAAAAACATATGAATTCGTTTTGCAGCAGAATTTTTTTGTGGGTTAGAAATATGTTTTTCAGTCCTTACTTCATGATGAAGTTCAAAAAAAATAGTTTTAAACTCAGCGATAGAGTTTTGATAGTTTAGTTCATTTTTTGAGGGTTTTAAAATATTTTCTAGCCCCCCATGGTTCGTATAAATATTTTGAAGAGATTTTATAAAGTATTGTAAATCATTAGAATTGAATGTTCTATGTACAAAATTAGTAATCTTTTTAAGATCATTAGTCGAATGGTTTAGTACGAAATCAAATGGAGAGTTATCCATGATTTCCATCATTTTTTTGGAATTTCTAATAATCATAGTTCTATTACCCCAAGCAATGATTGCAGATAAAAAACCAGCAATTTCAATATCTTCTTTTTTTGAAAATTGATGGGGAACTTGAATAGGATCTGATGCAATGAAGCTATTCCTATTATATGTTTCTACTTTTAAATCTAAGAAACTTTTTAATTCTGCTTTAGGGATTACCATGACTTGCTAAAAGAAATAATGAAACTAATATGCCATTGTAAATACTGTGAAGTAATATGGACCAAATCAATCCAAAACGAATTCTTATGAACCCAAAAATTAAACCTATAAAAAATTGAGGTGCAACTAATAATGGTGAAAAAAGCAACACATTGGTTGTAATCTCAAAATTGAATATGTGTACATAGGCAAAAATAATTCCAATAACATAAAATGCTGTTTTAAAAGCCTTAGGTTGTTTAAAATATATGAGTGGGCCTCTGAAAATTGATTCTTCTATAAAGGGTGCTAAAATAGCTGCAAAAAAAAGGATTTTAAATCCATTTGAATCATCAAAAAGTGAATCAGTAATATGACTTACATCATGTAAAACTCCAACCAAGGTTAATATCCTTGTAATCGTAGAAATAAAAAAAGAAAATATAAAAGATATAAGCAAGAGGTATATAAGTACTTTAAAACGATATAAATAACTTTTATTCTCATCTTTTAGTAAAATAGGATTAATAAGGTATTGAATAAGTTCGTTAAGTATGTTTATCATAAAATAATTCCGTCTCTCATAGTTAATTTTCTGTCTGCCATATTCGCTAATTCTTGATTGTGTGTAACAATAACAAATGTTTGATTAAATGAATCTCTAAGTTCAAAAAATAATTTATGAAGGCTCTCAGCTGATGACGAATCTAAATTTCCACTGGGTTCATCAGCAAGAATAATAGAAGGTTCGTTTATCAATGCTCTAGCTACAGCTACTCGTTGTTGTTCTCCTCCAGAAAGTTCATTTGGTTTATGTTTCATTCGGTTTTTCAACCCCAAAAAATTTAAAAGTTCTTTTGCTCTTTGTTCTGTTTCCTTCCTATCTTTTTTCCCAATAAAAGCAGGGATACAAATATTTTCTATGGCAGAAAATTCAGGTAATAATTGATGAAATTGAAAAATATAGCCAATATGTTTGTTTCTAATGCTAGCAATCATTTTATCATCTAAATTCTTTAAACTAATACCATTAATTTCAAGTGTAAAATTTTCTTTTACTGAGGGTTTATCTAAAGTTCCTAAAATTTGAAGTAAGGTTGTTTTCCCTGCTCCAGAGGGTCCTACGATTGCAACAATTTCGCCTTTGTTAATAGAAAGGTTAACCCCTTTTAAAACTTCTGTGTCACCGAAATATTTGTGTATATTTTTTGCAATTACCATGAAATAATATTTGTGTTAACGAAAATATTAAAAAAAGCAATGATATAAGGACTCTTCATTAATTGTTTTTTATTTATTGTAGATATGACAACAATACAATCTAAGGTACCTGATGTATTTCCTTTGAAATATATTTCATTTCATCAAAAACATCACTCCTAAAATATACTGATTTTTATCGATATGTTTGCTCAAAAATTGAATTTGAATTAGTATTTTTGCTAGCGTTTAAAAATTTATAAATAGATGAACTTACACGAATATCAAGGAAAAGAAATTTTAAATAGTTTTGGCGTTAGAATTCAACGAGGAATTGTTGCAAGTACACCAAAAGAAGCTGTAAATGCAGCAAAAGCATTAACTGATGAAACCGGAACTAGTTGGTATGTAGTTAAAGCACAAGTTCATGCTGGAGGGCGTGGTAAAGGTGGAGGTGTTAAGTTAGCTAAAAATTTAAACGAAGTAGAGTCAATATCGAATGATATTATTGGAATGATGTTAATTACTCCGCAAACTTCAGCAGAGGGTAAAAAAGTCAATCAAGTTTTAATTTGTGAAGATGTTTATTATCCAGGTGATTCTGAGCCAGAAGAATTTTATATGTCGGTTCTTTTAAATAGGAGTAACGGCAAAAATATGATTATGTATTCTACCGAAGGTGGTATGGATATTGAAACAGTAGCTGAAGAAACACCGCATTTAATTTTTACCGAGGATATTGATCCTACATTAGGTTTATTACCTTTTCAATCAAGAAAAATTGCCTTTAATCTAGGGCTATCTGGTACAGCATTAAAAGAAATGGCAAAATTTGTGTCTGCACTATATACTGCATATATCAAATCAGATTCCTCAATGTTTGAAATCAATCCTGTTTTAAAAACTTCAGATGATAAAATTTTAGCAGTAGATGCTAAAGTTACCTTAGATGAAAATGCATTATTTCGTCACAAGGATTATGCAGCCATGCGAGATTTACGAGAAGAGAATCCTATTGAAGTAGAGGCAAAAGCTGCTGGCCTAAACTATGTTGATTTAGATGGAAATGTTGGATGTATGGTGAATGGTGCTGGTTTGGCAATGGGAACTATGGATTTAATAAAACAAGCCGGAGGAGATCCAGCAAACTTTTTAGATGTAGGAGGTACTGCAGATGCACAACGTGTGGAAACAGCCTTTGGAATTATTTTGAAAGATCCAAATGTAAAGGCAATTTTAGTTAATATTTTTGGGGGTATTGTTCGTTGTGATAGGGTAGCACAAGGGGTTGTAGATGCATACAAAAATATGGGGGATAAAATTAATGTCCCAATCATTTGCCGTTTGCAAGGAACCAATGCAAAAGAAGCGAAAGAATTAATTGACAATAGTGGAATGGAAATTATTTCTGCAACTGAATTCCAAGAAGCTGCCGATAAAGTTGGAGAAGTATTAGGTTTATAAAATTTCAAAATTTTTAAAAAAAAAACGACGTTCATTATGAGCGTCGTTTTTTTTTTAAATAATATTTTGAGAGGTTTTAGATTAAGTAATAACCCAAGGAAAATTTTGCCAGTGGGAAGATTTCAATTGTATTAAAATCTAATTTTATATATTTACGTTTAAGGTAAATCCCTATTAATATTTATGAGCTTTTAAATGAAAAAACACAAACAAATTATAATTTTTAGCTCACTATTTATCTTCCTATCATTTGGCCATCCCATAAAGTTAACTTCTTCAATCATAAGATACGATTCAGAAACTCAAATTATTAATATGGAATGTAAGGTTTTTATTGATGATTTTTCACCAGCAATAGGCCCCAATATAGAACAGAGAGTTAATAATGAAAGCCTTAGTTCAGATGATCTTCTGAGCATAGAAAATTACTTCAATACAAACTATAAAATTTTTATAGATGGTGATAAATTACCCTTAGTGATTAACAATTATAAAGTGGCAAATAATGTTATGACATTATCATTTTCCATTCCAAATATTTCGCTCAAAATTGGCAACAAGCTCAATATTGAAAATGAGCTTCTTTTTGAAAAATTCCCTGATTTACAGTCGAATTGGATGACCATACAAATACCTCCTTTTATTCCAAATTATAATTTTGAAAGTAAATTTGAAAACTATATCTATTCACACACTTTTTAACTTTTTTTATCAATGATTACGATTAATACTTTTTTTCAGAGTGGATGGGAGCATATTGTAGATATTAATGCTTATGACCATCTTTTATTTGTTATGACGTTATGTGCCGCTTTCAAATTAAAAGAGTGGAAACAAATATTAATAATCATTACTGCATTTACCATTGGTCACAGTGGAACTCTTATTCTTAGTGCTTTTGACATCATCCCCACGGATCCAAAATTAATAGACTTATTAATACCATTTACAATTATGCTAACTGCCATAGCAAATGTCATTAATTATGAAAAAAACAGAAAGTTTTCTGATGCTAAAATCAAGTATTTAATAGCCTTAGTCTTTGGATTAATTCATGGATTAGCCTTTGCTAGTAATTTTAAATTTATGCTGTTCAGTGACGATATTTTAATGCCACTATTTTTATTTAATATAGGTATTGAAGCAGGACAATTATTTATAGTATTACTTTTTATGATTGCCTTATGGTTCTATTCAAATGTAATTAATGGAGCGCATTTTAAATGGAACTTATTCATTTCTGGGGCAGGTTTTGGAATTGCAGCAACTATTTTTATAAATGCTTTATAGTATTTGTAACGTTTGCCATCAGGAGATTAATAAAAAATGCCACTCAAAGGAGTGGCATTTTTTATTTAATTCTTTAGCTTAAGGCTTTACGTTTTCTTCAATTTTATCGACTGTAAGACGTTCCTCTCGATTTGCAACCTCCCAAGCAGTATGAAAAATTAAACGAGATCTATTCTCTAATAGATCATAGTTAATTTTATCTGGAGTATCACTTATTTGGTGATAATCAGCATGAGTACCATTGAAATAGAAAATAACAGGAATGTTGTTTTTTGCAAAACTGTAATGATCTGAGCGATAGTAGAATCGATTTGGATCATTTTCTGCGTTGTACTTGTAGTCTAAATCTATATTTACATATTCTTTATTTGCTTTTTCTGAAATATTGTGTAAATCTGTACTTAGTTTATCACTACCAATTAAGTAAATATAATTCCGATCACCTTCACGTTTTGGATCAATACGTCCAATCATATCGATGTTTAAGTCAGTGATTGTATTTTCTAATGGAACTAAAGGCTCGTAATCTGTATAGTATCTTGAACCCAACAATCCCTTTTCTTCTCCGGTTACGTGTAGAAAAATAATTGAGCGTTTTGGTCCGTGACCATTATCTACTGCATTTTTAAATGCCTCTGCTATCTCTAACATAGCAACTGTTCCAGAACCATCATCATCGGCACCATTAAAAACCTCTCCATCACCATCAATACCGATGTGGTCTAAATGAGAGGAAATAATAATATATTCATCAGGTTTTTCAGAACCTTTAATGATAGCAGCTACATTTTCTGAGGGTTTGGATTCAGAGGATGCCTCAAGAATCATTTCAAATGTTGCTGTTTCATAAGAAGGTTTCACAGATTTATCAATATTTGCTATTAATGATTTCCCCATTTTGTTGCTGATCAAAAACTGATACATATCAGCTTCAGCATCTTTTTTAACAGGCAGAGATAAACGATTGCCTGCACCTCTTGCTTCAAGTCCTTTGAAATACAGTGCATACCGATTAAATAAGTTATCATTCATAAAGAATAATGCCTTTGCACCTTTTTCTTTAGCTACATTTCTTTTTGCGGATAATTCTTGTCGACCATTAGACCACTTTGAGGCTTGTTTGTTACCAGTAATTATATAATTACCATTTCCATCTCTCGGTTCCCCATTTTTAATCACAACGATTTTCCCTCTAACATCTAAGTTAGTATAATTAGAAAACTGGTCATCATCAATACCAAATCCAGCATAAACAATTTCTGAAGCTGACATCTTTGTTGAAATCGCCGATCCTAGTGAAATAAAATCATCAAAGTATGTAAATGATTTCCCATTGTTGGTTATAGTTACTTTGGGTGTTTTTACCAGATTTAAAGGTACATTTTGAAAATAATTTCCTTCAATTACAGGTTTAATTCCTAGGGCTTCATAGTGTTCTTTAATATAGTTAACAGCTTTTTTCTGTCCAGGATCACCGGTATCACGACCTTCAAATTCATCTGAGGCGTAAATATATAAATGCTCTTTTAACTCATCTTGAGTGATCGAACTACCATAGTTTACAACCTCTTCTTTAGTTGCTTCTTTTTGACAAGAAAATAGCATCAACAAAGCACCTGTTAGTAATAGTGTTTTTTTCATTTTAGTTATTGTTATTTAAGTCTTTCGAAATTTTTATAAAGATACAATAAGGTGCTTAAAACCTAACTATTTAACATAAATTAACAGTGTGAGTGAGTATTAATTGGTTCATAATAAATTATAAAATAAATACTGTTGCTTATTTTAAATGTTTTTTAGACCAATTTTTCTTTCTTTTACTGTAAAACTTGCTTTGTAATAATTTTTTCACATTGCTTATGTTGTAATTATTAACCAAGTAGAAATTACCGTTTGGAAAAATTAAAATTGTCTTATAATTTTTCATCCCATCACTAAAAATATTTCTAAAAATAGGAATGTTATCTTTATAATAGTTCATCTCTTTGAGGAATTCCTCAGGAATTCCATTGTTTTGATTATAAATATGAGTGAAAGCTATTTTTTTAGAAATTTTCTTCTTTTCTTTTCTTATTCTATCTTGAAATTCATCATAACTCATCACATGTCTGTGTTTTGAATTTATATATTTCTTGTAGTTATTATTAAATTTTTTTTTAGATAAAAAAAATGCTTTTTTAGTGTCCAAAGAGTCATAAACTATCACGCCAGAAATTTTTGGCATTTTTTCTTTATTTGGTAATGAATCTAGGTAATGAAAAAGCCATTTTTTTGTTGAGTCAATACTGTATCGTGAACTAAAAAGCTTATTGAGTTGATCTTTATTTTTTTTACTTAATCTGCCAAAATATTCTTTATAGCGAAGTTTTTTATAGATTTTTTTATCTTCAGTAGTTTCTGCGATATCATATAAATTACTTTTAAGTAATCTCTCAAATTTTTCTTTGGTAATTTCATCATAACTTTCATCAACATATACAGTTTTTGTTTGTTGAGAATACATATTTAGTACCATCAAAAGATAAAAAATAGGGGTAATTATGTTTTTCATTTAGTTTTTAGTTGTTGCTTTAAAACTGTAATTTCATCTCTAAGTTGAGCGGCAATTATAAAATCTAAAGACTTTGCTGCTGCTTCCATCTGTTTTCTTTTTTCTCTTATTCTTTTTTCTATTTCAGTTTTTGATAAGTATTGAAGGTCTTGTTCTGCTGCCTCTTTGATTGCAGTATTATATTGATAGGAGGCTACTGCTTTTCTTGATAATGTATCATCAATTTTCTTATTTATTTGGGTTGGAGTTATCTTATTTTTTTTATTGTAAGAAATTTGTTTTTCTCTTCTTTTATTGGTCTCATCAATGGTTAGTTGCATACTTTTTGTTATTTTGTCTGCATACATGATAGCTATACCCTCAATATTTCTTGCAGCTCTTCCGATGGTTTGAGTCAACGATCTGTGAGAGCGTAAAAATCCTTCTTTATCTGCATCTAGAATAGCAACTAAAGAAACCTCAGGTAAATCTAATCCCTCACGTAATAGATTCACACCAATCAACACATCAAAAATTCCTTTTCTAAGATCTTGCATAATTTCAACTCGTTCTAGGGTGTCTACATCAGAATGTATATACCTACATCGAATAGAAATCCTACTTAAATACTTGGTCAATTCCTCTGCCATTCTTTTTGTTAAAGTAGTAACCAACGTTCGTTCATCTTTTTCAACTCTTAGCTGAATTTCTTCTATCAAATCATCAATTTGGTGAAGACTTGGTCTTACCTCTATTTTGGGATCTAAAAGACCTGTAGGACGAATAATCTGTTCAACAAATACTCCTTCTGTATTTTGTAATTCATAGTCAGCTGGTGTAGCACTCACGTATACGGTTTGATTTTGAATGGCCTCAAATTCCTCAAATTTTAAAGGTCTATTGTCCATTGCCGCAGGCAATCGAAAACCATATTCCACTAAATTTTCTTTTCTACTTCTATCACCACCATACATAGCATGAGTTTGAGGAATCGTTACATGACTTTCATCAATAATCATTAAATAATCTTCAGGAAAGTAATCCAATAGACAAAAGGGTCTTGTGCCTGCTTCTCGTCCGTCCAAATATCTTGAATAATTTTCTATTCCCGAACAGTAGCCCAATTCTCGAATCATTTCTAAATCAAACTCTGTTCTTTCTTTTAGTCTTTTAGCTTCTAGATGTTTTCCTATTTCTTTAAAATAATCAACTTGTTTTACTAAATCTTCCTGAATTTGATGAATAGCATTCTGAAGAACGTCAGGAGAGGTCACAAATAAATTAGCAGGATATATAGTTAGCCTTTCAAATTTTTCTATGATTTGATTACTTATTAGATCAATTGCTTCAATTTCTTCAATTTCATCTCCAAAAAAATGAACCCTAAAACCGTGTTCCCCATAAGAAGGAAATATGGTTACCACATCTCCTTTTACTTTAAAAGTTCCACTTTTAATTTCCACATCAGTTCTTGAATATAGACTGGTTACCAATTGGTGTAAAAACTTGGTTCTCGAGATGAGTTGACCAATTTCAATGGGAATGACATTTTTTTTGAATTCTACAGGATTTCCAATTCCATATAAACAAGAAACTGAGGCTACTACCAATACATCTCTTCTTCCTGAAAGTAGGGAAGAAGTAGTACTTAATCTCAGTCGTTCAATATCATCATTAATTGATAAATCTTTTTCTATATAAGTTCCAGTTACTGGAATATAGGCCTCTGGCTGATAATAATCATAATATGATACAAAGTATTCAACAGCATTTTTAGGAAAAAATTGTTTAAATTCTGAATACAGTTGAGCTGCCAATGTTTTATTATGAGCCAATACAAGTGTAGGCTTATTTACCTTTTCAACAACATTAGCGACTGTAAATGTTTTACCTGATCCAGTAACCCCTAATAGTGTTTGATACTTCTCGCCAGATGAAATACCTTTTGAAAGTTGTTCAATGGCCTCTGGTTGATCTCCAGTTGGTTTGAACTCAGATTGTAGCTTAAAATCCATTAGATAAAATACAAATCATTTTCATCTATTAGATGAACTATTTAAATAAATACTTAACTATCTCTTACCTTCTCAGCAAAGAGAAGTTTCCTTTTCTTTCTCTGAGTGCTCCATTTCTATCGACGAGCATAATCGAGAACCAGTAATCATCAGATGGGAGTATTTTCCCGCCATAAGTACCATCCCATCCT
>Ga0228664_1000009_pt1 | contig 280749 bp, 252 predicted proteins | sample 78DmetaG_FD_183029 | JGI IMG/M metagenome (GOLD analysis project Ga0228664, IMG submission 183029) | Seawater microbial communities from Monterey Bay, California, United States - 78D | ecosystem: Environmental > Aquatic > Marine > Coastal | place: USA: California | collected 2016-09-26 | reverse complement strand
CTGATTTAAGAAGTGGAGTATATTTCGTATCATTTGTTTTAAATGGACAAGTACAACGTTCTAAATTTCTAAAGCAGTAGTTTCACGTTGTTAAATAAATTTACTGAGCAATAGATTGTTAATAATTAATTGTTAACAAGTAAAACATTTTAGACATCTCTTGACTCTAATGCAATACGATATTGAATTTCAATAAATACACTTGAACATGAAAAATATCCTTCAAATTATAGCAGTTGCCACATTTCTCATTTTAGTTTCATTCACTCCTAAGAATAAGAAAACGGTTATTTTAGATGTTGGACATGGAGGAACAGATCGTGGAAGCATTCACAATGAGTTATCTGAAAAAGACATCGTCCTTAGCATAGCAAAAAAAGTGCAAGATTTGAATAAGGACAAGCAACTCAACTTAATTCTTACTCGTGATATCGATCATTTTGTATCTCTAAACAATCGAGTTAACTTGGCCAATGAAAAAGCTGCTGACCTTTTACTGTCACTACATGCAAATTATACCGGAAAAACTGATGTAAGTGGATTTGAAATTTTTATCAAAGAAAACGCTCTAACTGAGGAGTCTTTGGCACTTGCAAAGGCGATTGAAACTACTTACCCAGATCAAATCAAAAAAAGAAAAGTCACGGTTGCCAACTTCACCGTTTTAAAAAATAGCGAATGTCCCTCTGCTCTTCTCGAGCTAGGATTTATGAGTAATGAGAGTGACAGGAATTATTTAACTAGTGAAGATGGCCAATGGGAAATTGCTCAAGCAATTTACAGAGCTATTAAATAAAACCATTCCACTCTGCACCTAAACGTTAGATTCTATTGAAAAGATACCTCCTCATTGCTCTATTAGCAATGACAGAGACTGTTAGTTCGCAACAAGTTATTCCCATCCCGATTAAAATGAAAGCCGGCGGTTTTCATTTTGATTCTACTTCTTTCAATATTTTTAAAGTTATTGATCAACGTGCGAATCAACAAGAAATTGGAACTGTGTATGGTGGTATTCTAAATTTAGGCTTTACCACGGTTGTCAAAAGAGGAGTTGAAAAGACTTATAGCAAGTTCTTTTATAAAGGTCTAAAAAATACTAAGACAGGAGATAAACAATTAGTTATAGCCTTTCGAGATTTAGTCTATACTCATGATAACCTAGAAGCTAAGAAACGAAAAGAGATTAGGCTTGAAATTGCGATAGACTATTATGAAAATAAGGATGGCAAACTTTCCTTCATTTTGACCGACAAGAATTCTAAAATAATTAATGAAAAATTTGATCAAAAACAATTAAGCAAATACTCGTATGATTTCTTTAAAAAATCATTAAATAAAGTAGATGCAAAAATAAAGTCGGAAATAAATGAAGAAATAGGTACACCTTTCACTCCTGCTTTGATTGACAACAGTAATACAGATACAATTGCGGCCCAAGCCGATGTAGCTCATAATGGTCCAACAGATCAGCTTCAATCGCTAGACAGTCTTCCCGAACAAAATACAAGACCAAAAAGTCACCACCTTGTTACTTTCGAAAGTTTCAAGGGAAGTAACGCATATGGATATAGATTAAGATATGTTGGTTTTGCAAGGGATTGGAACGATTTTAACTGGAAAGGTGCTTTGAGCGTGGATATTGAAGTTTTCAGTCTAAACAAAGAAGTTCCGGGAGCGAATGTCTATTATTCTTACTTTGCTTTAGGCGTAGGCGCTGTAAAACCATTCAACAATTATCTCTTTCTTGATTTAAACGCAAAAATTGCCATTGGGTCTGAAATAATTGATCGAGGTATTTTTGTGGAACAGGAAAGAAACACTTTTATCGGTTTACTTCTCAATCAAAGAATTCACTTAATTCTTGGTGAAGGATTTGGTGTAGTTTTAACTGCAGGTATGTATGAAAACTTCTTCGGAGGGGCACAGTTTATCAATGCTGATTTGGGTTTCTTAGTTGGCGGAGGAATCAAGTTTTAATTTTTCACCATTTTATAGTGCTCTATCTCGCACTCCACAAATAAATCGCCCACTTTTTTGAAACCTTGACGCTCATAAAAAGGAATTGCCTTTAGCTGAGCATGCAAATACATGGTTTTGTTTTCAATCCTTGCAGACTCTATCACCGCTTTTAATAATTCATCTCCATATTTTTTACCACGGTATTCTTTTAAAACGGCAAAGCGTTCTAATTTTACCTTATCTCCTACTAATCTCCAACGCGCAGTTCCAATGGCTTTGTCATTGAACTTTAATAAAAAATGTTCGCACTCCTCCTCAAATTCATCGAATTCATCCTTTTCATCAACTTGTTGCTCTTGTATGAAAACGACATCTCTGATGTTTCGAACTTTATCGAAAAGAGACGCATTTGAAGATTTAAACGGTACAATTTGAAGTGCCATATTCTTTAAGATTTTTTAGCTAAAATGCTTAACATAAATTAACAGCGGAAAGTACTACGCCGCAATACAAGTGGATACTTTAGCAACCCAAATTTAACAAAGAATGGAAGAAAATAATTCGATGAATGAAAACGTAGAAACGGCTGCTGTACCAAACGGTAGCTCAATGGATATTAAAGCATTAAACGAAAAAATTCAGAAAGAGAGCTCCTTCGTGGATTTGTTAACCATGGAAATGAACAAAGTAATTGTTGGTCAGAAGTACATGGTAGAGAGACTGTTAGTTGGGCTACTTTCGGACGGACATATTTTGTTAGAAGGTGTTCCCGGTTTGGCGAAAACGCTCGCTATTAATACGTTGGCAACAACAGTTAAGGCGGATTTTAGTAGAATTCAGTTTACACCAGATTTATTACCGGCCGATTTGATCGGTACCATGATTTATTCTCAGAAAAAAGAAGAATTTTCCATTAAGAAAGGTCCTATTTTCGCCAACTTCATTTTGGCAGATGAAATTAATCGTGCACCAGCAAAAGTGCAGTCGGCTTTATTAGAGGCCATGCAGGAAAAGCAAATTACTATTGGTGATACAACCTTTCCCCTGCCGAAACCATTTTTAGTTTTGGCAACCCAAAATCCGGTGGAGCAAGAAGGAACGTATCCTTTACCTGAGGCACAAGTGGATCGTTTTATGCTGAAAGTTGTGCTGGACTACCCTAAAAAAGAGGAAGAGAAACTAATTATACGCAGCAACATTGCAAAAGCAGGAATGCCAAAAGCAAATGCCATATTAACGCCCGAAGATATTGTAAAAGCTAGAGAAACGGTGCGTGAAGTGTATATGGATGAAAAAATTGAGCAATACATCATTGATATTGTTTTCGCAACAAGAACGCCCGAAGAGTATGGCTTGGCTCACTTGAAAGATTTAATCACTTTCGGAGGTTCACCAAGAGCAAGTATAAGTTTGGCCCTAGCGTCAAAAGCATACGCTTTTATTAAGCGCAGAGGTTATGTTATTCCTGAAGATGTGCGAGCCATTGCAAAAGATGTACTTCGACATAGAATTGGATTAAGCTACGAAGCTGAAGCCGAAAGTGTGACCACAGAAGACATCATCAATGAAATTTTAAACGCTGTTGAAGTACCTTAAATCTGAAGACTTTGAGTAATTCGACAAAAAATACACAAGAGCTACTCAAAAAAGTTAGAAAGATAGAAATCAAGTCGAAAGGGTTATCCAATCAAATCTTTTCCGGTGAATATCATTCTGCTTTTAAGGGACGCGGTATGGCCTTTTCTGAAGTGCGAGAGTATCAATTGGGAGATGAAATTCGAAGCATAGATTGGAATGTTACTGCTCGATTCAACTCTCCTTTTGTAAAGGTTTTTGAAGAGGAACGAGAAATGACTGTAATGCTTTTAGTGGACATGAGTGCCTCTAAAGGATTTGGCACTAAAAAACAGTTAAAGCAAGACTTGGTTACTGAATTGTGCGCTGTGCTCGCCTTTTCAGCCATTCAAAATAATGATAAAGTTGGGGTGATCTTTTTTAGCGACCAGGTTGAAAAATTTATTCCTCCAAAAAAGGGAAAGAGTCATATTTTAATGATCATAAGAGAATTAATCAATTTTACACCCGAACATAAAGGAACTGATATTAAAGAGGCGCTTCGGTATTTTACCTTAGCTATTAAGCGGAGGTGCACCGCCTTTCTGATTTCTGACTTTTTAAGTAAAGGTTTTGAAGATGAGTTAAAAATCGCAAATAGAAAGCACGACTTAATCGCACTTCAAATTTATGATGAGCGAGAAACTGAAATGCCCAATGTAGGTTTAGTGCAGTTTGAAGATGCCGAAACTGGTCAAGTTCGCTGGTTTGACACTTCAAAAGAAAAAAACCGCATTTCCTACAAAGCAAACGGCCTTAAAAAGCATGGCGCAATTAAAGAAGCTTTGAGAAGAAGTGGCGTAGACCATACCAGATTAGGAACACATGAGTCGTACATTCAACCTTTAATGACACTATTTAAACGAAGAGGATCTAGATGATGAAACGAATAGGTGCTTTTATTATATTCTTGCTGAGCTTTTTAAGCTACTCTCAGGCACAAGAGTTTACCGTAAAATTAAGTTCTCCAGAAATTCGAATTGGAGAGAAAGCTACGTTGGAATTAGAGTGTCGTTTTTCTGCAGCAGAGAAACAGATCATGTTACCGGCCTTAAAAGACATCATTACTAAGTTTATTGAAGTGGTGGACATTTCTAAGGTAGATACCACCTTTGACGATGATGATATCACAAGTAAATTCTTCACGCAAAAAGTCAACATTACTTCTTGGGATAGCGGATTACATGTCATTCCTCCCTTTAGGGCTATAATTGGTGCTGATACTTTGTATTCTGATCCCATTCTGCTTTCTGTCACTACCGTGGAACTGGCAGAAGAACAAGACATAAAAGACATTAAAGAAATCCTTGAAGTACCTTTCTCTTTGTGGGATTGGATTCTTGCTCGAAAAGTTGAAATGTCGATTTTACTCGGATTGCTATTACTTGCGGTAATTGGCTATTTTGTTTACCGCAAATACGCCAACAAAACGAAAGCTGAGGAAGCAGAACCGATTGTGCCAAAAGAAGAAGCCGACATCATTGCACTTCGAAAATTGAAAGAATTGGAAGGCAAAAAGGTATGGCAATCGGGAGATGTAAAAGAGTTCCACTCTCAGCTCTCCTTTATAACTCGAGAATACATTGAAAATCGGTTTGAAATAAATGCATTAGAGCAAACTACCGATGAAATTGCGATGCTATTGGTTGCGCATCCAGAAATTGAAAAGACAGTGTTGCAACAACTCGTTCAAATGTTGCAACTCGCCGATATGGCAAAATTTGCAAAACAAAAACCTATCGGTGTAGAGAATGAAGAGGCCTTAAAAACAGGCTTCTCATTTATTGAACAAACCAAGGTTGTCATCAAAGAGAATAACTCAAATGATGTTATAAATACTACTGATAAAGATGCTTAGATGGTGGAACGACATACAATTTGCAAACCCTGAACTTTTTGTTCTGTTTGCCTTGGTTCCTTTATTGGTTTTGGTTTACCTTTTTCGATTAAAAAAGCAAAAAGCAAAAATCACACTTTCTGGGGTCCAGTTTATACCTAAAGAGGCAAATAAGATACAGCTTTATGCTCGACACATTCCTTTCGTATTGAGCTTGATTGGTTTCAGTTTATTAGTGATTTGTTTGGCTCGACCACAATCTTCTTTAAGTTGGCAAGATGTTACCACAGAAGGTATCGACATTATCATTGCCATGGATATTTCGAGTTCCATGCTTGCTGAAGATTTAAAACCAAACCGTTTAGAGGCTTCTAAAAATGTTGCCATGGATTTTATTTCAAACCGACCAAACGACAGGATTGGCTTGGTGACCTTTAGCGGTGAAAGCTTCACACAGTCTCCCTTAACAACAGACCATTCAGTGCTGAAAAACTTATTTCAAGATGTGAAAAATGGTATGATTGAAGATGGAACTGCCATTGGTTTAGGATTAGCAACTTCTGTAAACCGTATTAAAGAAAGTGATGCAAAAAGTAAAGTTGTGATTTTACTTACTGATGGCTTTAATACCACCGGTTCCATTCCACCGTTGACGGCAGCAGAAATTGCACGAGAGTTTGGAGTAAGGACGTATACGATTGGACTTGGCACAAATGGAATGGCACCTATGCCCTATCAAAATGGTTTTGGAGGAACGAGTTACCAAAATGTAGAGGTAAGAATTGACGAACGAACCATGAAAGAAATTTCTCAAATGACAGGCGGAAAATATTTTAGAGCAACGAACAATAGAAGTCTTGCGGCCATTTATGAAGAAATAGATCAATTAGAAAAGTCAAAAATTGAAGTAACTGAATACCGTAAGAAGAAAGAGGAGTTTTTCCCTTTTGCGCTCCTTGCGGGAATTGTTTTCGCCCTTCAGTTTATGATCACCAACACTATTTTTAAAACCATTAATTAATGTTTCGATTTGAACATAGCTATATTTTGTGGGGCTTGCTTTTAGTTCCCATATTTCTACTATTGTTTGCAGGTATTAAACGATGGCGAAAAAAATCTAGAGCAAAATTCGCAGAGCACGACTTATTCGTTCAACTCATGCCTGAATATTCGAACTTTCGTTACAATGCAAAGTTTGTGCTGTTTTTAATTGGCTTTGGCCTATTGGTAATTGGGGTTGCCAATCCACAAATTGGGACAAAAGTTGAAGAAGTGAAACGAGAAGGTATTGACTTGGTTGTTGCCATTGATGTTTCTAATAGTATGAAGGCAGAAGACCTCTCTCCTAACCGATTAGAGCGGGCCAAGCGAGCGATGCTGCAAATGGTAGAAGAGTTAAAAAGTGACCTAATAGGTATCATTGTCTTTGCAGGACAAGCCTACACACAACTGCCCATAACAACAGATTATTCAGCCGCGAAGTTATTTTTGAATACCATTGACACAGACATTGTTCCTACGCAAGGAACAGCTATTGGAGCCGCAATTGATTTAGCCATTGAGTCCTTCGACTATGAAGTAGGCGGTAGCAAAGCATTGGTAATCGTTACCGATGGAGAAAATCACGAAGATGATGCTATTAAAGCTGCAGAAAATGCAAGGGAAAAAGGCATTCAAGTATATACTATTGGGATGGGAAGCCCAAATGGCGCACCAATACCGCTGTTTCGAAGAGGTCAAAAAGTAGGTTACCGACAAGATAATTCAGGAAATACCGTGGTAAGTAGTTTGAATGAAAACATGCTGAAAGACATTGCTTCTAGCGGCGGTGGTATTTATGTTCGAGCAACAAATGCAAATGCCGGTTTTGGAGCTATTTTAGATGACCTGAGCGGTTTAGAGAAGGCTGAGTTTGAAAGTCAGGTGTACACCGATTACGAAGACAGATTTCAATTCTTTATTGGTGCTGCATTTTTACTGTTCTTGATTTCTACCTTAATTGTAGAAAAGAAAGGAAAATTGGCGAAAAATATAAACTTATTTGAAGCATGAAAAAGTTAATTCTTATATCATTGTTGCTTTGTTTGGGTTATATTGCTCAGGCACAGTCGGCTTACCAAGAAATTAGAGAAGGAAACGAGCTTTTTAAAAATAACTCTTTTGAGGAGGCAACAAAAAAGTACCAAGAAAGTATGGCGAAAAATATTGAGCCTGTTGAATCTTCTTATAACATCGGTAATGCCTTATATCGCCAAGAAAAGTATGAAGATGCTGCTCGATATTTTAACCAAGCAGCTAATAAGACTGATGATAAAATTGTAAAGTCAAACGCTTATCACAATTTGGGAAATGCCTTGTTAAAGGAAAAGAAACTAGAAGAAAGCGTGAAAGCATACAAAAGTTCCTTACGGACTAATCCTCAAAACGAGGAGAGTAGATACAATTTAGCCTATGCTCAAAAAATGTTACAACAACAACAACAACAACAACAACAGCAGGAGCAGCAACAAGAGAAAAAAGAAGACGAAAAGAAAGAAGACGAGAAAAAGGAAGAGCAAGAAAACAAGGATCAGCAAGAGAATAAAGACGAAGAAAAGAAGGACGAAGAGAAAAAAGACGAGGAACAAAAAAGCGAAGAAGAACAAAAGAAAGAAGAACAAGAAAAGCAAAAACAGCAACAACAAGAGCAGCAAGTCTCTAGAGATGATGCCGAACGAATATTAGAAGAGTTAAACCAAAAAGAAAAAGAATTACAGGAAAAGTTAAAAAAGAAAAAGATTAAAGGAGTTAAGGTTGACATTGAGAAAGACTGGTAAAGTAGGACTTCGACTATCGCTCAGTCTGACAAAGTTTAGGAAAAGATGTCAGGTGAAGAGTTGAGGATGAACGAGGGTAGAGAAAAGGTTGCTAAGTTGTGGCTAATTAACCTCTAGATAAAGATAAAACGTTGGTTATTGAATACCGATTTTAAAAAACGAATGAAAAGAGCATTTATAACATACATTTTATTATTTGTAAGCGTGGTATGTTCAGCTGCAGCGAACGAATTTACTGTAAAAGTAAGTAGCTCAACAGTTGAAGTGGGACAGCGATTTCAGGTAACATTTACAATTAATGCTCAGGGTGGAAACTTCTCTCAGCCAAGTTTTGACGGGTTACGCATACTTAGAGGACCTAACCAATCGCAAAGCATGCAGGTGATTAATGGAAAAGTTTCACAAAGTAACTCGATTAGCTATATTTTGGTTGCCTCAAAAAAAGGAACCTATACCATCGGTGCAGCTAGTATTGAAGCAAATGGCAAAACAAAAAAAACCGACCCAGTTAAAATTCAAGTTGTAGACAACAACCCTAATGGAGCTGAAGCCCAACGCAACAAAGATCAAAAACGCAAGACAGAAGCAGAACAGCTAAAGGAATACGTTTTTGTTAAAGCCACCGTAGATAAACGTGAAGCATATGTTGGTGAAAAAGTTGCCGTCACGTATAAGCTTTATTCACGATTAAATTTAAGTGGCCTAGATTTAAAAGAACCAACACGATTTACCGGCTTCTGGACACAAGACCTGCAGACCTTGTACGGCAGAAATATTCAAAAATCGAGAGAAAATTATCAAGGTCAAGTTTATGATATTGTAGAATTACAGCAAACTTTACTATACCCTCAGCGGAGCGGTGATTTGACTATTGACCCCCTTGCGATAATTGCAAAGGTGCAAATTCCTAGAAGAGCCAAAACCTACATGGAGCAATTTTGGGGAGGCGGTTACGATGTCAAAGAAGTAGTTGCCGCAAGCAAGCCCATTAAACTGAAAGTAAAGCCCTTACCTTCAAAAGGTAAACCTGCTAATTTCTCAGGAGCAGTCGGTAAATTCAAAATGAAGATGAGCGCCAACAAAGATAGTTTGTTAGCCAATGAATCTGTTAACGTCACCATTGACATCGATGGAACTGGTAACCTTCCACTGATTAGCGCGCCTGAACTGAAGTTTCCAGCAGACTTTGAAGTTTATGACCCTGACACAAAAAATAGTTTTAAAACAACTTACAACGGTTCGTCTGGGGGTAAATTCTTTAATTATTTAGTCATTCCAAGACATTCCGGAGAGTTCAAGCTTAAGCCATACGAATTCTCTTATTTTGACCTGGGAACCCAACGTTACAACACCATAACAGCCGACAGTATTAGTATTCATGTTGAAAAAAGCGATGATGAAGAAAGTGTTGTGTTTAGTGGTCGAAGAAAAGAAGATGTTGCATTATTAGGAACAGATATTCGCTTCATCCACATCAATAATTTAAGCTTGCTAAAAGCTGATGATTATTTTTTCGGCTCTAAGCTTTTTTACTTGATTCTTTTAGCGATTGCCCTTTTTGGCGTATTATTAATACTTCTAGCAAAACGGAATAAAGCTATACATGGAGACCAACAGGGCTTGCGTAAATCAAGAGCGAGCAAGATTGCTAAAAAACGTTTGGCACAGGCTAAAAAACACTTGGATGCAAGAGAATATGCCAAATTCTATGAAGAAATATCAACGGCTATATTTGGGTATTTCGCAGACAAGTTTAGTTTGGATGTAGCAGAGCTTTCTCAAGAAAAAATATTGGCGATGTTAAAACAAAACGGTCAATCAGATGAAATTAGTAATAGTGTTCAAACCATTTTAGAAGAAACTGAGATGGCTCGTTTTGCACCAGAATCAAGCATCAATCCTTCCATACTCTACGGGAAGTCTGTATCCTTAATTCAAAATTTAGAACGCTAAATTTTATGAAAAACGTCACATTATACCTTATCGGTTTTCTTTTATTTAGTGCTACTAGTATTGCACAGACCGAAGCGTTAGACCAAATGAAAGAAGCAAATTCTGCATATGAGGCCGGGGACTATGAATTTGCGGCAAAAAGCTACGAAGCATTGATTGAAAGAGAATATACTTCAGCAGATTTACATTACAATTATGCCAATAGCTTATTTAAAACAAACCGAATTGCCGAGGCTATTTTGCATTACGAGAAAGCGATAAAAATTAATCCTTCCGCGGAAGACGCTGCTTATAATTTAAAAATTGCAAATGACAGAACGGTTGATAAGATTGAAAAGATTCCTGAACTCTTTATTTACAGGTGGTGGAAATCCATTTATAATTTGTTTTCTGCCGACAATTGGGCAAAAATTATGATTGGCTTTTTGGCTCTTGCACTGATTGGATTTGGAGTATATAAACTAAGTCAAAACATAAGCTTCCGTAAATTCGGTTTCACGCTCTTCTCTTCAGGCATTTTAATTGGAATAATATGTTGGATACTTGCTGCAAGCCAAAAAAACTACGCGAATAAAGCAACTCATGCAATCATTATGAGTTCGACAGTTGATATTTTGAGTGCACCATCTTCGGGTAGTTCACAGTTGTTTGTTTTGCACGAAGGCACGAAAGTTAAAATCGAGGACATGACTGAGGAATGGATGAAAGTGTCCTTACCAAATGGCAATCAAGGATGGATCGTTAAGAATGACTTAGCTGAAATATAGCAAACCTAGTAAGCTCCTCCCCTTTTTCGGATAAACCACTCAACACTCAAAAGTATCAAGAGTAGAAAGAAAATCCATTTTAGATTAATGATGTCTTGAACTTCTTCATTCATGTATGATACAGAAGTAACATCTTCTCTATTGGTTATAATTTCCGGAAATTTTGACAACTCATTAAGTCCAAGCATTTCACCATTTGAGCGTTTTGCCAATTGTAATAACAGCTGGTGGTTTGCTTCTGTATCCAAAGCCTCTAAACGCAGCTCCTTCACTGTAAAAACACCCTTTTCGCTATACCTTTTTCCTTGAAAGTTAGTAGTGGCTGTATAACTGTAAGTTGAAGGTTCCAAACTAGGAATGTTTAATTCATAGCTTTCCCCAGATCGATTCAAGATAAACGTAAAGTTCTTACCTTCTTCGTCGGTCAACTCTAAATTAACGTCAGCATCATTCACCAATTCGTAAGAAGGATTAAAAAGCTGAGCAGAAAAATTAATGGCTTCATTTTCATAAAGCTCATTTACAGTACTTACTCTAAAAAAACTGCGGTCTGATTTAATGGCAATGTATTGTACCACTTTGCCTATAAACCGATTAAATACATCGTGACTCCCAAACTCTTGGTAACTCGCCATGCGCCATTTCCAAATTCCTTCGCCACTAAAACGGCCCAATTTAACATCTTGCATTTCGTAAAAAGAAAGCAACGGATGAGATGTTGTGACACTTCCTATTTTCTGTGTAAGTAAGGTTTGATTCCCGTTTGATTTTACAATTTGATTCGCTTCAGTTGTCAAGGGTGGGAAGCTTTCTACTTTACGTACATCCGCATCAATGGTAAATAGGCTAAATGACTCGTTTACTTCAGCTTGAGCGTCGTTAACGGTATTTCTACCAGTACTTTTACCAGAAATATCCTTTACTAACTCAATGTTTTTCCATCCTCCACCCATTAACAGTAAAGGTTTGGATTCAGCAATTAGATCTTTCATTCTCTGCCCTATAGGAACGATTTTTCCATTTGCCGATTGGTGTAGAATTACTAGATCAAAAGAATCGAAGGAACCAGAAAATTCTGAAAAAATAGAGCTTACTAATTCATAGTTCTCGTTTGAATTGATACCAGCTTTTATCGCACCTAAATCTGGATGTGGCGCCATTCCTAATAGCAATACCTTTTGACGACCATCTAATACGTCGATGTAAAAATTAATCCTATTATTTTGTATATTTCTCTCTCCATCAACAGATTCTACAACAATCGTATATTGTTGCTTGCCCACTACTTCCGCTTTAAGTGCTAATCGTTGAGTAGCAATTCCATTTGGTTTTAAATTATTGGCTTGTTGCGTTTTAATTTGTTTACCCCCTCTAAAAACTGAAAATTTTAAAGAAGAAGTTTTACACTTTTGAGTTTTAAGATCAAACTGAATTGGAAACTCGTTCCCTAAAAAAGCGAGCTTATTGCTTCTAAGGTTTCGAACTTGAACATCAACATACTTCGTGTTATCGCCAACACCAAGCGTAAATATTGGAAATGCTAACGTTTGTGTGCTATAAATTGGAGAGTTTCCTTGATTATATATTCCATCTGAGACTAAAAGCAGCCCTCCTACATTTCTGTTCACAAAGCGTTGTTCTATGCTTTCAAAAAGCACATCAAAATTTGTGATTTTTCCACTAAAATCCGGTGACTCTTCTTCAATACTGACCTTTTCATCGAACAGGTAGCTTTCTACTCTATAGTCTTTCTCAAGTGAAGTCTTTATTGCTACAAGTTCTTGTTGTAAGCCCGATTTCACAAAAGTTGAATCACTTGCCAAGTTCATAGAACCTGAATTATCCTGTGCGATGATTATAATTGGTTTTTCCAACGTTTTGCTGAAATACTTAAGCATTGGGGAAAGTAGCATTGCTGCTAATACAGAAATACAAATCAACCGCAAACTAAAAAGGAGTCCTATTATAATATTCGAAAATTCGGATAGCTTTTGATCTTTTCTATACAGTAGAAACGCTAAAGTAGCGCCCAAGATGATGCAGAAAACAAAATACCAAATGGAATAAGGACTAACAATATTCACTGACTAAGCGCAAATTAAGTTAACATGGCGCCACAAACATTCAAGGTTTGTCCTGAAACATAAGTTGATAAATCCGAAGCTAAGAACAACACTGCATTGGCAACATCTTCTGCTGTACCTGGTCGCTTTAAAGGAACAGATTTCAGCCATTCGTTAATGGTTTCTTCTCCTAATTCAGCCGTCATCTCAGTTGCAATAAAACCGGGTGCAATTGCATTACATCTAATGTTTCTGCTTCCTAATTCTTGGGCGATAGATTTTGTAAAACCAATAATTCCTGCTTTTGAAGCCGCATAATTCGATTGCCCTGCATTGCCTCTGACGCCCACAACGGAGCTAAGGTTTATAATTGAACCTGAACGCTGCTTCAACATAATCCGCTGCACATTTTTAGTGATGTTGAATACAGATTTTAAGTTGGTATTCATCACATCATCCCAATTCTCTTCCGTCGTGCGCATGAGCAAACCGTCTTTGGTTATTCCGGCATTATTCACAACGATGTCAATTCTACCGAAGTTTTCATTCACATCCGCTATTAGCTGCTCTGCCGCTGCAAAGTCTGCAGCATTGGATTGAAAGGCCATAGCTTTTACGCCAAAGGCTGCTACTTCTTTTTCAACTTCTTTTGCCTTTTCCGGAGAGGATACAAAAGTGAATGCTACGTCTGCACCATTTTCTGCCAATTTTAAAGCAATTCCCTTACCTATTCCTCTTGTTGCGCCAGTTACCAAGGCTACTTTTCCTTCTAGTAATTTCATAAAAAATATTTTAGCCAAATGTAATTAAACTTGTATGGTTTGGCTGTAATTGATGGCCTAATAATATCTCGTTCCATCAATAACGTTCCAAATAATTCAGACATCGCCTACTTTCAACTTAGTCTATCAATTGATCCAATTTTGTCTTTAACTGCTTCACCTCTTTGTCGGTTAGTTGCATTCCAAAAGGAATTACCTTACCTCCTGCTGTAAATGCAAGGCGTTCACCTCCAACCACCCAGTAGGAACTGCCAAAAATTTTCGCGAACGTTCCTACTTCCTCGTCGATAACACGAACAGTATTCACTAAATCCTTCCGGTGGGGTTTTAAAAAACCTCTATTATTATACGTTCTTCCATAATGAACGTAGTCATCAGTAATCAAAAACTGCTCTTCACCATTCTGTCGCCATTTAAACGCCTTAATGACAGTATATTCAAAGTATGCCCAAAAGGCAATATATACCGTAATGAAAGTCTTCATTTCTTTATTGCCTTCAACAAATAACTGCGAGCCAATTGCAATTCCACAAAACGTCCAAAATACCAACCACACTGTTAAGTTCTTTTGCTTGCTCTCATCCCTATAAGCCTTAATCTTAATCAGCGTTCCTTCCTCTTTTTTTTCCTGTGTAATTCTGTTCATTATTTTTTTTTCAAAATTACACTTTACAGTTCAAAACTATTAACGGTACAGATTTTGTAATTCGAGGTAGAATTCTTAATTATACGTTATAAATTAAAGCCATGAAGAAACTACTGATATTATCTATTCTATACCTTTCTGTTCAATTACTTATTGCTCAACCAGAGGATAAAAAATTGGGTAAAATAACCTTTTTAATGGTAGACGGGGAATATGAAGATGCCGCCGATAAGGCAGAAAAGCTGAAGGAAGACTCAGATTATAGAAAAAATGCGTGGGTCTATTACTATTTATCTCAAGCGTATTTTGAGATTGCAAGCACTCCGGAACTACAAGAAGATTATCCAAAAGCATTGAAAGAATCATTCAAAGCTGCTTATAAATTAACAAAATACAAGGACAACCCAGAGGAAAACCTAGAAGTTTATGAAACGGCCAAGGAATTTCTATCAATATTAAAAGACAGTGTCATAACTGTATCAGAAATATATTATGACAATGAAAATTACCGTAAGGCTACTTATTACCTTAAATATGTAACACGATTTTCTCCAGATGATTACGCCGTTTGGTTAATGAAAGGGGTTTATGAAATAAAATCAAGAAACATCGGAGAAGGCGTAAAAAGTATCCTGTTTGCAATGGAGAACTTAAATGCTGAATATGTGCCTGACCCGGTTTCAACACCCACCCTCATTGACGCATTGGATGAATTTGAACTTATAGTTAAAAGTGGCGAGTACGATCAATATTTCAAAGCTTATAAATACAACCCAACCCAAAAGGATGTAGACGATGCATTGAAATTGAAAGAGATTTTCATGAAATACATGAAGCAAGATGAAATAATTTCAAAAGAAGATCGTAAAAAAGAGTCTGAAACAATTTACAAAACCTTTAGAAGCGACGATATAGAAGATGATGAGGACGAATAACAAATTCCACGTTGCTTTAGTACTTCTCTTTTCTATTACACTCTTTCTTGGTAATAGTGCCAACGCTCATAAATTTTATATGAGTATCACCGACATGGAGTACAATCCCACGACAAAGTCGTTGCAAATTAGCATGAAATTATTTGTTGATGATCTAGAGCTAGTTCTAGAAAGAGAACGTGAAATAAAATGTTTCCTAGGGACTGAAAAAGAACACCCTAAATCCAATGAATTCATAAAAGCTTACGTAGGAACTCATTTTTTTGTTGAACAATCAAAGGGCTCCTTACCTGTAACTTTTATTGGTAAAGAAGTAGATAAAGACTACGCGTGGATTTACCTCCAAGTAAAAAACTTTAAAGTGAAGGACCAAACACTTTTGACCAATTCAATGTTATTCGACTATTTTAATGAACAAACCAATAAAGTCAACTACACAAAAGAGGAAGAAGTAATAAGCTTTACCTTATTTAAAGAAAATATAAGTAAGGAGTTTTAAATCCTTCTTATCACACCATTCAAAATCCCATTTATGAAAAAAATTCTGACAGTAGCACTCTGTGCTTTAGGACTTATTGCAAACGCTCAAGAGAGCACCAATAAAAATCCATTCAGACAATTAAAACAAGAATTAGCAACACCCAACTCGTATAGAACAGCAGCAGGTTTTCCCGGTCACGAGTACTACCAGCAAAAAGCTGACTATGTCATGAACATTGAACTGGATGACAATAAGCAAATCCTGTCCGGTGAAGAAACCATTACCTACCATAACATGTCACCTGATGCATTACCCTACTTATGGGTGCAGCTAGATCAAAACATGAGAGCGAAAGACTCTGACACCAAAAAAATAGCACAAAGTAGCATAGGCGAAAGCATGTCTTTCGACAATCTAAAACGAATGATGAATGATTTCGATGGCGGGTTTAAGTTAGATTTCGTAAAAGGAATAGACGATAAAGATCTAGACTACACTGTGAATAAAACCATGATGCGCATTGACTTAGATGAGCCGCTGAAGTCAGGAGAAAGTTTTTCCTTTAAAATTAAATGGTGGTACAACATTAACGACAGAATGCAAATTGGAGGCAGATCCGGCTATGAGTACTTCGAAGATGAAGATAACTACTTATATACCATTGCGCAGTTTTTTCCAAGAATGGCAGTCTATAATGATGTTGAAGGATGGCAAAACAAACAGTTTTTAGGACGTGGGGAGTTTACCTTACCTTTTGGAGATTATAAGGTAAGTATTACTGTTCCCGAGGATCACACTATTGCATCAACAGGAGTTTTACAAAACCCCGACAAAGTATTGACTAGTAAGCAAATTGAACGGCTAGAGCAGGCAAAAACAGCTGAACAACCAGTATTAATCACCACTCAAGCTGAAGCAGAGAAAATTGAAAAGAAAAAAGCTACAGGTAAGAAAACATGGGTGTACCATGCTGAAAATGTAAGAGATTTTGGCTTTGCCTCTTCACGAAAATTCATGTGGGACGCAATTGGAGTTCAGTTTGGCGAAAGAACAGTGATGGCCATGAGTTATTACCCTAAAGAGGGAAACCCAGTTTGGGAAGACTATTCTACAAAAGCTGTAGCGCATACTTTAAGAAGTTACTCTAATACAACATTCGATTATCCCTACCCTGTTGCTATTTCTGTGAATTCTAAAAGCATAGGAATGGAATACCCTATGATTTGTTTCAATTATGGAAGACCAGAAAAAGACGGCACTTATACTGCCCGATTAAAATATGGTGTGATTTCGGTCATTATACATGAAGTGGGTCATAACTTTTTCCCAATGATTGTAAATTCTGATGAAAGACAATGGACGTGGATGGACGAAGGCTTGAATACTTTTTGTCAATATTTAGCTGAAATGGAATGGGACGTTAATTACCCTTCAAGAAGAGGTCCTGCCTACAAAATTGTAGACTACATGAAGGGTGACAAAAGCAACATTACTCCTATCATGACTAATTCAGAATCGATTTTTCAATTTGGCAACAATGCATACGGCAAACCAGCAACGGCCTTAAACGTCTTGCGCGAGACAATTATGGGAAGGGAATTATTTGACTATGCTTTCAAGCAATACGCCCAAACGTGGAAGTTTAAGCACCCTACTCCTGCTGATTTCTTTAGAATTATGGAAGATGCATCAGGAACCGATTTAGACTGGTTCTGGAGAGGTTGGTTCTTTTCTACAGATCATTGTGATATAGCATTAAACGATGTAAAGTGGATGCAGATTAGCGATAAAAACCCTGAAAACCAAAAAGCTTTTGATAAAAAAATGGAAGACAACAGCGAGGATTTTATAGGTGACGTTCGAAATAAAGGAAATGCTAAAAACACCGTTGTAGAATTAGACCCAAGTGCAAAAGATTTTTATAACACTTTTGATAAATACAATGTAACCAACCTTGATAAATCAGATTACAAAAAGTACATTGATAAGCTTTCTTCTGAAGAGAAAAAGATGCTTTTAAATAGAAATAACTTTTATGAGCTAAACTTTGAGCTTGTTGGAGGCTTGGTTATGCCAATTATTCTAGAATTTACATTTACAGATGGCTCTAGCCAAAAAGAATACATACCTGCAGAAATTTGGAAAATGGGAAACCAAACAGCTAGAAAAGTATTCTGGTTTGAAAAGGAAGTAAAGTCTATTAACCTAGACCCTAATTTAGAGACAGCTGATGTTGATCGTTCAAATAATTACTGGCCTGCTAAGGTTGTGCCTTCCCGTTTTGAATTGTATCAGCAAAAAACAAGAGAATCGGAAAACGAAATGCAAAAGGCAAAACGTTCTAAATAATTTAAAAGCCTTCTTCAATGTGAAGAAGGCTTTTTTTTGGTTTTACAAACGGTTCTCACATCTAAACTTTTCTTGAGCTAATTCAACAGGACGACAAAAACGGCCGTATTTCTCAAATTATGTAATCTTGTACCTAAATAATCCACATGAAAAAGTTATTCGCTTCAACTCTAATCTTGATACTTGTAGCCATTACGTTTAAAGCGTGTAAAAAAGATGATGACGATGATGATCCAACTAAAGTGTTACTTTTCTCTCCGAGTAAAGACGTAAGTTTAGGAAAGGAAGTACAACAAGAAATATTCAATAACCCTCAAACCTATCCACTATTGGACTCTGTTCGTTATGCATCAGCATACAGTTATATAAGAGGTTTAAAAGACTCTATTCTAAATACAGGTGAAATTGACTATCATGATGAATTTGCTTGGCAAGTGTATATTATTGAAGATGATGCTACGCTTAATGCCTTTGCTACGCCGGGAGGGTATTTATATTTTTACACAGGTTTAATCAAATACCTGCAAAATGAAGACGACTTAATGGGAGTTATGGGTCATGAAATTGCACACTCAGATAAACGACATTCAGTGCAACAATTACAACGAGAATATGGTGTTAGTCTATTATTGTCTATAGCTCTTGGTGAACAACCAGGTCAAGCTGCACAGATTTTAACGAGTTTAGGCACGCTAAAGTTTAGCCGTAATAATGAAACTGAGGCAGACTTAGAGTCAGTGGGCTATTTAGCAAAAACCCCCTACCGCTGTGATGGGGCTGCTACCTTCTTTAAGAAATTATCTGCTTCCGGCCAATCGGGAGGACCAGTGTTTTTAAGTACACATCCCTCTCCGGATGAACGAGTAGAAAAAATTACTGCTGAAGCCATGTCATTAGGCTGCGATACAAATTATTATGCACCTTCGAGCTATCAAGTATTTGTTAATTCACTTCCATAGCCCTTAGCATTTTAGTTTTCCAATAGTTATTAATCTTAAGATTGATTTGTTATCTTAGCAGCCAAATTATTTCAAATATGAAAAAATAGCATTAGCACTTTTTAGTATTGTGGCCATAATTACCATGAGCTCAGCTATCATGGATACTAATTGTGAACCGAAATCACTTAAAAAGGAAGGGGTGGCAGAACTGAACCCTTTCTATTATTCCGCTTCAAAGGTAACCGAAGTTAGCTTTGGTTATAAAAGTACCAGAAGAGAGATTGAAGTTCCATTCTTTAAAGGGGAGCGGTATAAAATGGTTTTCAACAAAAAAGGACTACCTAAGGACATCTTAGTCGAAGTTTTTGACAAAGACAATACACATTCTAATAGAACTGCCGTGTTTACATCAGAAGGTAATACAGCAGAGATTCTAACCTATTCTCCTGAAAAATCAAAAAACATGTTTATCAGATATACTATTCCAAAAGCAGATGGTGTAACTGAGGCAGGTTGCATGGTTTTCGTTTTAGGCTATCAATTGACCTTTCTTAAAGAAGACAAAGACAAGGATAAAGAAACAGAATCAGAATAATATCAATTGACCAAACAGAAAACATGATCGTTATGAATACTATAAAGACAACATTAAAATCAATAACCGCATTAAGTTTAGCAGGAGTTCTATTTTCTTGTGCAGACGCACCAAACAAATCAGAATCCACAGAAGAAGTTCAAGAAGAAATAGTTGAAGAGGTTGAATCCATGGAAGAAGAATCTATGGATGATAGCTATTTTATGATGCCCTCTCCTATTCAAATTGCTGCAATGTTTAACAGAGCCGGCTTAAAATATGAGGGAGGAATAACAAATCCGACAAGCAATGTAAGTAAATACAATACAAAAACAGCCAGATTTTTAAACTTTGGAGTATACAGTGCAGATTTAGCTTACGCGGTTTTAAATAGCGAACGTCAAGCATCGTTAGACTATATTAAAGTGGTTCGAGAACTTTCTGATAAAATTGGAATGCCTGTAATTTTTGACGGTGGTAAATTATTAACCAGCTTTGAAAAGAACATTGATAATCAAGACTCCATTCTTTTTATTTTGACAACAATAAAACTGAGAATAGACGATTATTTAGCTGAAAATAATGACGAGTCGAAAGAGGCTGTATTTTTCGCTGCTGCTTGGGTAGAAGGAATGTATTTAGGTTCAAAAAGCTCAACAACACAGTCTTCTATTACTTCAAGAATTGTTGAGCAAATGTCAATTCTAAGTAATGTAATTGAGGCAGTAAAAAAGCAAGATGATCCTAGTTTAGAGCTGAACTATTTAATTGATGGTTTAGTAAAAATTCAAAATACATTTGAAGGTTTCGCTGAAGTGAAAAGCCTTGATAATCCAGATGTATCATTTTCAGATGTTGAATTGACCGATGAGGAAATCACCCTATTAAACAAGGAGATTGAAACCTTGAGAACAAAAATTATTAACGGATAAGCGAAAAGAAAAATAGAATTCTGCCCCGCTTACATCGGGGCTTTTTTTTTACCCAAAATCGAAAGCAAGGGATTACCTTTGCCACCTTAAACCATAAGAGATGATTAAAATTACTTTGCCAGATGGATCTGTGCGAGAATTTGAAAAAGGAGCAACTGCCTTAGATGTTGCAAAAAGTATTAGCGAAGGCTTAGCACGAAACGTGTTAGCTGCAAAGGTAGACGGAGAAGTTGTTGATGCATTCAGATCAATTAACGTAGATGCAAACTTACAGCTGTTAACTTGGAATGATGATGAAGGAAAAGAAACCATGTGGCATTCTTCTGCCCATTTATTGGCAGAAGCCTTAGAAAGTATCTATCCAGGAATTAAGTTAGGAATCGGACCTCCAATAGAAAATGGATTTTATTACGATGTTGATTCATTAGATCAAGTAATTACCGAGGGTGACTTAATCAACATCGAAAAGAAAATGACGGAGCTTGCTCGTCAAAAAAATGAATATAGCAGAAAAGAAATCTCAAAGTCAGATGCAGTAGCACATTACCAAGAAAAGGGTGATGAATATAAGCTCGATTTATTGGAAGGTTTGGAAGATGGAAACATTACCTTCTATACACAAGGAAACTTCACTGATTTATGTCGTGGGCCACACATTCCAAATACTGGATTTATTAAGGCCATTAAATTGTTAAGTTTAGCCGGAGCCTATTGGAGAGGTGATGAAAAAAACAAGCAGTTGACTCGAATTTATGGAATTACATTTCCTAAAGCGAAGGAATTAACTGAGTACTTAGAACTTTTAGAAGAAGCTAAAAAGAGAGACCATCGAAAATTAGGAAAGGAGTTGGAGTTGTTTACTTTCTCTCAAAAAGTAGGTCAAGGTCTTCCGCTGTGGTTACCAAAAGGTGCACAACTGAGAGAACGGTTAGAGAACTTTATGAAAAAGGCTCAATTGGAAGCCGGTTACCTCCCTGTAATAACACCTCACATCGGCAGTAAAGAGTTGTACGTAACTTCTGGACATTATCAGAAATACGGTGCGGATTCATTTCAACCCATACATACACCAAATGAAAACGAGGAGTTTCTTTTGAAACCAATGAATTGTCCTCATCACTGTGAAATTTATAAGTCTAAACCACGTTCATATAAAGATTTACCAGTTCGTTTTGCAGAATTCGGAACGGTTTACAGATACGAGCAAAGTGGAGAATTGCATGGCCTAACTCGGGTAAGAGGTTTTACTCAAGATGACGCTCACCTATTTTGCAGACCCGAGCAAGTTGAAGAGGAGTTTAAAAAAGTGATTGATTTGGTTCTTTACGTCTTTAAAGCTTTAAAATTTGAAGAGTTTACTGCTCAAATTTCTCTTCGAGACAAGGAGGACAAAGATAAATACATTGGCAGCGACGAAAATTGGGAAAAAGCAGAACAAGCCATTATCAATGCAGTTGACGGAAAAGGTCTGCAAACAGTTGTAGAATATGGTGAAGCCGCCTTTTATGGTCCTAAGCTCGACTTTATGGTAAAAGATGCACTGGGAAGAAAGTGGCAATTGGGTACTATTCAAGTCGATTACAATTTACCTGAGCGATTTGAATTAGAATACATTGGAAGCGATGACCAACGTCATAGACCAGTTATGATTCACAGAGCCCCATTTGGTTCATTGGAACGTTTTGTAGCGGTTTTAATTGAACATTGTGGAGGTAATTTTCCGCTTTGGTTAACCCCTGATCAGGTCGCTATTTTACCTTTAAGTGAAAAATACAATGAAAACTGCAAAGAGGTTTTAAATCTGCTAAATAAATACGATATTCGCGGATTCGTAGATGACAGAAACGAGAAAGTAGGAAAAAAGATCCGAGATGCAGAAGTCTCTAAGGTTCCCTACATGTTAATCATCGGCGAGAAAGAGATTGAAAATGGCACACTTTCGGTGCGAAAACATGGAGAAGGTGACATTGGAACAATGAAAATTGAAGAATTTTCAGCAATAGTTGAAAAAGAAATAAAAGAATTAGTTTAATAAAATAACGAGGAGGACCAAGAAATAGCACGACAACAACGCCCAAGAAGATTTGTCCGGAAAGAAGATCCGCACAAAATAAACGAAAAAATTTCTGCTAAAGATGTTAGAGTAGTTGGAGAAGGAATAGAACAAGGCGTTTATTCCATCCAAGAAGCCCTGCAGTTTGCTCAAGACGCAGGTTTAGACTTGGTAGAGATTTCACCTAATGCAACGCCGCCTGTAGTTAAAATTATCGATTACAAGAAATTCTTGTACGAGCAGAAAAAGCGCCAGAAAGAAATGAAGGCGAAAGCGGTGAAGGTTGTAATTAAGGAAATTAGATTCGGACCAAACACAGATGACCACGATTATGAATTTAAGCTGAAACATGCTGAAAAGTTCATTGCTGAAGGTGCAAAAGTGAAAGCTTATGTATTCTTTAAAGGTCGTTCGATTTTGTTTAAGGACAAAGGACAAATACTGTTGCTAAAATTTGCGCAAGCATTAGAAGAGGTAGCAACGGTAGAGTCAATGCCAAAAATGGAAGGAAAGCGAATGATTATGATGATCGCTCCAAAAAAGAAAAATAAATAAGTTTAAATTAAAATAGAAGAACACATGCCAAAAATGAAGACGACCTCAAGCGCCAAAAAGCGTTTTAAGATTACGGGGTCAGGAAAAATCAAAAGAAAGCATGCTTTCAAAAGTCACATTTTGACCAAGAAAGCTAAAAAAAGAAAGAGAAACTTAACCGCAGCAACATTAGTGCACAAGGCCGACGAGTCTAACATTAAGTTGCAATTGTGCATGAAGTAAAACCTTTCTGGTTATCGTAAAATAAAAATTAACAAAACCCGGAATATCGTTAGTACAAGTGTTTTAAACAAACCACGATACTCCAAAAAACGAAAATAAAATGCCTAAGTCAACAAATTCAGTAGCTGCAAAAGCTCGTAGAAAAAAAGTCCTCAAGCAGGCGAAAGGATACTTCGGAAGAAGAAAGAATGTCCACACTGTTGCTAAAAACGCAGTAGAAAAAGCAGGTGTATATGCATACACAGGCAGAAAATTGAAGAAAAGAAACTTTAGAGGTTTATGGATTCAAAGAATTAATGCTGCAACTAGATTGCACGATATGTCTTATTCAGAATTCATGGGAAAATTAGCTAAGAAAGATATTCAGTTGAATAGAAAAGTATTAGCTGACCTAGCAATGAATGATGCGAAAGCATTCGAAGCAATTGTAAAAGCAGTAAAGTAATATAAAACCTCTGTAATTAAACTTATTTAGGAACTCCTTCCCCACTCGGGCGAAGGAGTTTTTTTTACTATAAATTGTACTTTTAGCGAATGAGAATTCAGAGCGCAAAAGCAATTGGTACTATCTATTTTGCTTTGTTATTCTTCATTTTTATCATCATCGAATTTAATCGAACAGGTGATTTTTTCGTCTACCTCCAAGCATCATCAGATTTATTTGGACCGGAAAATATTTTTACCAAGCTTTACGGTAATCCACCTTCCCTGTTTTATTTTGGGAATCCATTCTTAACAACGCTCCTCTACCCTTTCACACTCCTCCCAATTAGCATGGCTTCATTGCTTTGGAAGTTAATCAATCTGTTTGCCTTATTTCGAGTTTTTCAACTGATAGACCAACATCTATTTCAGCCCTTTTTAAAAACGAAGCAACGAGTTACTGCTAGCGCGATTCTTTTCATTGGATCATTTTTTTTGGGTGTACAGTAATTTTCATCTTTTACAACTCACCATTTTTATTCTATGCCTTTGTCTCGAAGCTTTAAATCAAACCTTCTACCAACAACGTAAATGGTTAGCAGGCTTTTTATTAGGGTTAGCGCTTTGCTTTAAAATTACCCCGATTGTATTTTTGCCTTACCTGCTTTATAAGCTGCAATGGCGCAGCTTTATTGGCAGCATAGGCACGATTGGTTTCGCTATTCTTATTCCAAGTGTTTTTTTAGGTTGGAGTTCGAACTTAGAACTGTGGAACAACTGGATCGAAGCCCTAACAATAGAAAACCCAGACTGGGCTATTTTTGACATGAATAATTGAAAAAATCATGGCATTGCCGCTTGGTTATCAACGCTTTTTATAGCCGATATTCAGGACAATGTAGTTTCTCTCACGCACAGAAGATACTTAGTTGATTTAGGACATGAGAAAGTCAAATACTTGATATACCTTATTCGGACAGGCCTTGTAATTTTAACTCTATATTTTTTAAAGGCTAATAAGCTAAGTTCAGAACCCTTAAAACTCTTTTGGGAATGGAGTTACCTTTTCTTAGTTATCCCGTTGTTCTTTCCTCAACAGCGATTGTATAATTTTATACTACTATTGCCAGCGTTTAGCTATTTAATTTTATTCCAAGTACAGCGTTTTAAAACAACTCCTATAAACTGGAAAACCATCTTATTTTCAATAACAATTCTGCTTTTTAATCTGGAATTATTACTTGGTATTTTTAGGAAATATCTATGGTACCATAAGTCAACAACTTATGGTACCATTGTGTTATTAATTGTACTTGCTCTTCGTGCTCCGAGACAAAACAATTTGGATACAAAATAATACTTAGAATAAATTATTGTGAATCTTCAATAGCTTGTTATTGCTTGTTAATTTTAACCCGAATATTAAATAACACAGGTAAATGAAGAATACCTATTTCGACCTTATAGATCAAAGTTATTACTTTCCTCAAGAAGGCTTTGACTTAAAGAATGACAACCTAACATTTCACGGCATTTCCTTAACGTACCTTATTGAAAAATACGGTACACCATTTCGATTTATTTACCTCCCAAAAATTGGAGATCAAATAAAGAAAGCTCGAAATCTTTTTAACCGAGCAATCAAAAAGAACAATTACCGTGGAAAATACCACTATTGTTATTGCACCAAGTGCAACCACTTTTCTCACGTTGTTTCTGAAGCGTTGAAACATGAAGTGCATTTAGAAACGTCTTCTGCTTTCGACATCGATTTAATTTTAAAATTATATTCTGAAGGTAAAATCGATAAAAAAAGAACCATCGTCAACAACGGTTACAAAACCGATGATTACCTCAGAAAAATTGTAGATTTAATTGAATTTGGTTTTGAAAACGTGATTTTGGTCTTAGACAGTAAGACCGAAATGGCAAGGATTAAGGAATTAAATTGCTCCAAAAAGATTAAAATTGGCATCCGGATGGCCATTAACGAGGAACCACAAGCTTCTTTTTATACTTCTCGTTTGGGCATTGCCAATACAGATTTGATTGAGTTTTACCATTCCGAAATTGAAAATGAAGAGTCTGTAGAATTAGTCATGCTGCACTTCTTTGTTGATTCAGGAATTAAGGACACCATTTACTACTGGGGTGAATTCATGAAAGCATTGAAACTTTACGTTGACTTAAAGAAAAGGTGCGATTCCCTTACGGCATTCAATTTAGGCGGCGGTTTGCCTATTCGTAATAACCTTGGTTTTGAATACGATTACAACTACATGATCAATGAAATTGTAACCAACATAAAAAGTGTTTGTGATGAGCAAGATATCATGGAACCCGATATTTTTACTGAATTTGGGAAATATACGGTAGGTGAAAGCGGTGCAATCATATTTGAAGTCATTGAACAAAAGAAGCAAAACGACGCCGAAACCTGGTACATTATTGATAACAGTTTAATGAATACCATTCCTGATGCCTGGAGTATCAACGAAAAATTTATTTTGTTGCCCATTAACAAATGGAACAATGAATACCAACGAACTGCGATTGGAGGTATTTCTTGTGACCATTCTGATTATTACAACTCGGAAGATTTAAACCAAGAAGTATTACTACCCAAAATCAACGAAGATGAAAAAGAGCCCTTGTATTTAGGATTTTTCCACACCGGGGCGTACCAAGATGCAATTAGCGGTTATGGCGGAATAAAACATTGTTTAATTCCATCGCCAAAGCACATTATTATCGACCGAGATGATCACGGAAACATTGTTGATTATGTGTATAGAAATGAGCAGTCTGCTGAGGAGATGTTCAAACTTTTAGGCTATAAAAAGTAATTTGGAATAACCATGGAAGACGATAACAACTACGCTGGAATAGAAGACCAATTTGCCAACAAAGAAAGGGCAAAAGTTTGGTTACAATCGATACCCTACGATGGTACGAGCAGCTGGGGAAAAGGTGCTGATAAAGGTTTTGAAGCCTTTTTAGATGCCTCTGCTAATATGGAGCTTTACGACATTGAAACTGCCTCAGAGGTATATAAACAAGGTGTTCATATTGTAGATGCAATTACCGAAGAAAGTTCTCCTGAAAAGGTATATGAAACAATTTATGAGAGTACCAAGAAATTATTGAAAGCGGATAAGTTCTTAACTTTCTTTGGCGGAGAACACTCCATTAGTATTGGAATTATTCAAGCATTTTATGAAAAATATGAAAATCTAACCGTTTTACAGTTAGATGCTCATACGGATCTAAGACCTGAATATTTAGGTTCACCCTACAACCACGCTTGCGCAGTTTACGATGCAAGCATAAACACCAACCTGATTCAAATTGGAATTAGAAGCATGGATGTTAGCGAATTAAAGTATATTAATAAAGCTAAATGCTACTTTGCAGAAGACATGCACGGCAATACTGACTGGATGCAAAACTCCATCGACCAAATGACAAATGATGTGTATTTAACAATTGATTTAGATGCGTTTGACCCTGCCATTATGCCTGCTACAGGAACGCCAGAGCCGGGTGGGCTTTTTTGGAATGAAACCATAAAATACCTGCGAAAAGTATTTGAACAAAGAAACGTTGTTGGACTAGACATTGTTGAGTTGGCTCCAATTGAAGGTAACCATGCGGCAAATTTTTTAGCTGCTAAATTGTATTATAAGTTATTGAGTTATAAATTTGAATTAAATGGGAAATAAAGGACCAATAGGAGAATTCATCACGGAGCACTACAAACACTTTAATGCTGCGGCATTAGTAGATGCAGCAGAAGCATATGAAACGCATTTAGCGAGTGGAAAGAAAATGTTGATTTCGCTAGCTGGAGCTATGAGCACTGCAGAAATAGGTAAATCATTGGCTGAAATGATTCGACAGGACAAAGTTCAAATTATTTCTTGCACTGGAGCAAACCTAGAAGAAGACTTGATGAATTTAGTGGCTCACTCTCACTACAAAAGAGTACCCAACTATAGAGATTTAACTCCTAAAGATGAGTGGGACCTGTTAGAGAAAGGACTAAATCGAGTGACAGACACCTGTATTCCTGAAGAAGAAGCATTCCGAAGATTACAGAGCCATGTATTTAAACTTTGGAAAAAAGCAGAGGACAATGGTCAACGTTTTTTACCACATGAGTATTTATATCAATTATTGCTTTCAGGAGAGTTGGAACAGTATTATGAAATAGATCCAAAAAATTCTTGGATGCTTGCTGCTGCAGAAAAGAACCTTCCAATTATTTGTCCGGGTTGGGAAGATTCTACTTTGGGTAATATCTTCGCTTCATATTGTTTAAAGGAAGAGCTTAGACCTTCCACTATGAAGTCAGGAATTGAATACATGACCTACTTAGCAAAATATTACACTGAAGAAGCAGGAAAAGACGGAATAGGATTTTTTCAAATTGGAGGCGGTATTGCGGGAGATTTCCCGATTTGCGTTGTACCTATGCTGTATCAAGACATGGAACAAACAGACACACCTTTTTGGAGTTATTTCTGTCAAATATCTGACAGTACAACAAGCTACGGATCATACTCAGGCGCAGTACCCAATGAAAAAATAACTTGGGGTAAATTAGATATTAACACTCCGAAATTTATAATTGAATCTGACGCTACCATCGTAGCTCCGTTAATATTTGCATATTTGTTAAACTGGTAAATGAAAAACAAAATGAATATTCCCAACAAACCTCGAGTAGTAACAGCTTTTGAAAAACTTGATGACACCATTCAACATCAAATTAAACTAGAATACTCTGAAGGGTTTAGTCAGCACTTAATCAGCTTTGTAAATAAAGATGGTGAAAAAGTTAGTGCATTAAGATTTGAAACTGAAGAGAAAATTTACTTAATCAAGATGTCCATAATTATGGCAGAGCAGTTGATTGAAGACGATGAAGATTATGATGACGATGGTAATTTGACGGATGATGCAAGAGAGGAATACGAAGATGAAGATGTAGACCTTGACTTAGAAGATTAATGAAGTATTTTGTTGGCTTAGTATTTTTATTCACTGCCATTCCTTCTTTTTCTCAAGGTGTATATCCCTTACATCCAACCGTTGGTGACACCATAGACCGTGATGAAAAATTAGACTACTCTTTGTTTGCTGCTTCAGAAAACGACAATTTTAACTTTTCTGTCATTAAGTATTTAAATTCAGGATTTATATTAATTGAAAATCGAGCTCTTAAAGAGTCAAATGACACTGTAAAATACTACAACGACACCCTGCTATTAAGTCAGGAACAGATTATTGAAGAACAGCAGAAAATTCAAAAAATAAACGCTTACTACAGATATTTAGCCGAAGAAGCTAAAAAACCCAAACAAGAAGATTATAAAAGCGTAGAAAAGAAAATTCCTATCCGTTTTGATGGCCCAATTTCTGATCAATTAAAAAAAGAAGATAGAATGAAAGCACGACTAGCAAATGACCAGCGAAGAATGGAGGAATTTCAAATGGGATTGAGACCAAGAGAAGTAGGTCTTCAATTTGGACCTTGGTGAGTTGCTTAAAAAGTGATTAAATATGCACATGAATGAATAGAGCCTATATTATTAATTATGTGTGCTGTTGGACCCTAATCTTAAGTTATTTTGTCTCTTCTGCACAGGTTGTATATCCTCTGCACCCTGCCGTTGGAGATACAATTGATACCGAAGAGAAGTTAGACTATTCCTTATTTACAAACACTGAGAACAAGAATTTTAATTTTGCAACAATTCAATACATTGATTCAAATTTCACCTTGGTACAAAATCGAAGTGTAAAACAATTAAATGGCTTGACAGCAGTAATAAATGACAGTGTAGTTCTATCGCAAACGCAAATTATTAAGGAACAACAAAAAATTGAAAAGATAAATGCCTATTACGATCATCTCATAAAGGAAGAGAAAAACGCAGCGCAAGAAGAGAACGATAGAGTTCTAGAGCAGAAAATACCCATTCGGTTTACCGGCCCTATGAATGAAAGACTCAAGCTGAAAAGAGCTCGGCTTTGTCGGTTTGATGAAAATAATTTGAATAATGAATTTGAAACGGGTTTGCGTCCGATAAAAGATCAACAAGATAGTAAACAATGAATTACCCAACAATTATATTAAAACCCAAGAGAAGTGAGAGTTTAAAAAGGAAGCACCCTTGGGTTTTTTCAGGTGCCATTGACAAAATCTTGATGGATGAAGATGCAGAAGAGCTGCGAGAAGGGGACTTGGTGCAAGTAGCTGATCAAAATGAAAAGATTCTTGGCGTGGGTCACTTTGCTGAAGGAAGTATAGCAGTAAGAATGCTTTCTTTTAAAAAGGATGTGGTAAATTCAAATTTCTGGGAAAGAAAGTTAACAGCTGCGTTTCAGCTAAGAAGTACCCTCCAACTCACCCATTCTGAATCAACAACCTGCTATCGTTTAGTACATGCTGAAGGTGATGGTTTACCAGGACTGGTAGTTGATATTTACGGCAGTGTTGCCATTGTTCAAGCGCATAGTGCAGGTTTTGCCAATGCGCTACCTGCTATTGCCAAAGCACTGAAAGCGGTAATGGGAGATAAATTGACTGCTGTCTATTCTAAAAGTGAAAAAGCACTGCATCGCCAAGGTGAAGAAAGTATTGAAGATGACTATTTGTTAGGAGAAGCCGAAAGTCCACAAATTGTTTTAGAACATAATCTCCAATTTGAAATTGATTGGATAAATGGTCAGAAAACAGGATTTTTCATTGACCAACGCTTTAACAGAGAGTTATTAAAAACGTATTCCAAAGGGAAGAAAGTATTAAATACCTTTTGTTATTCAGGAGGTTTTAGTGTGTATGCTCTAGCAGCAGGTGCAACTGAAGTGCACTCGGTTGACAGTTCGCAAAAAGCCATTGAATTAACAGACAGAAATGTTGCTATTAATTTCGAAGATTGCACAATTCATAAAAGCTTCGCAAAAGACACCTTAAAATACTTGAACGAAACGGAAGAATTATACGATACAATTATACTAGATCCGCCTGCTTATGCTAAAAGCAAAAGTGCCCAACACAAAGCTGTACAAGGCTATAAGCGTTTGAATGCAAAGGCATTTTCTATGATTAAAAAGGGCGGAATTCTGTTTACCTTTTCGTGCAGTCAAGTAGTTGATCGGAAGTTGTTTGAAAACACAATTATGGCAGCGGCTATTGAAGCCCGACGAAACGTTAAAGTATTACATCACCTATCTCAGCCTGCAGATCACCCTGTTTCTATCTTTCATCCTGAAGGCGAGTATTTGAAAGGGTTAGTGCTTTACATCGAAGAATGAATCAAGCCATAGATTACAAAAGTATTTGGAAAGTTTCTTATCCCATCATTTTAAGTGGTGTAGCTCAAAACATTGTAAATGTAACAGATACTGCTTTCTTAGGTCGCTACGGAATTGTAGAACTTGGGGCAGCTGGAAATGCCGGAATTTTTTACTTGGTGCTCATGATGATTGGATTTGGCTTTACAATTGGCTGCCAAATTATCATCGGTAGAAGAAATGGTGAAGGCAACCTCCGTGAAATAGGAGAATTATTCAATGCGGGTTTGTTCTTCTTACTTCCTATTTCCTTGCTACTCTTTGCTTTTGTAAAGCTTTTCACACCTCAAATACTCTCTACCGTTGTAGCCTCAGAAAATATTTTACAGGCATCTATCGATTACTTATCCATTAGAAGCTATGGTATTTTCTTTGCCTTCTTTAATTTTCTGTTTATCGCTTTCTATACCGGAACGACCAACACAAAGGTGCTGACGAAAGCTACTTTTATTCAAGCAGGGGTTAACGTAGTTCTCGACTACTTATTGATATTTGGTAAGTTAGGCTTACCTGAAATGGGTATAAAAGGAGCAGCTTTAGCATCTGTTATTTCTGAAATAGTTGCACTACTCTACTTTGCTTATTTTACCCTTGTTAGAACAAACTACAAAAAGTATAACCTTTTTCAAGAATTAACTTTTAGTTGGAAAAAACAACTGCACATTTTAAAAACTGCTGCTCCAATCATGTTACAAAACTTTATGGCGTTGTGCACATGGTTAAGTTTTTTCATGATCATAGAGCAAACGGGAGAATTCAACTTAGGGGTCTCTCACATCGTAAGAAGTATCTATATGGTCGTTATGATACCTTTATTTGGTTTTAGTTCAGCAGCAAGCACCTTAGTGTCTAATATTATGGGAGAGAATAGAATTGAAGAAGTTCCTTTACTCATAAAGCGTATTGTAATAATGAGCATTCTTGCAACTGCTGCCTTTTTGCCAATGCTTTTGATTTTTCCGTCTGAAGTAACTTCTATTTACACTGATGATGCGGACTTAATTGAAGGTGCAATAAAGATCTTACCTGTTATCTGTGGCGCAATGCTCTTTTTCAGCATTGCCTTCATTACCTTTTCTTCTGTGACAGGAACGGGTAAAACTCTTGTAACGTTGAGCATAGAGTTTATCAGTATTTCTATTTACTTATCCTTTGCTTATTTCTTCGCTTTAATCTTAGATTTATCGTTAGTCGCCGTTTGGAGTTCAGAGTTTATTTATTTCAGCTTTATGGGATTATTATCAATTTTGTACTTAAAGTTTGGGAATTGGAAAAATAGTGTAATATGAAAAATGATTTGAGAATTGTATTTATTGGAACACCTGATTTTGCAGTTGAAAGCTTAAATGCATTAATGGAAGCAGACAAAAATGTAGTTGCTGTCATTACTGCTCCTGATCGTAAAGCGGGCCGAGGTCAAAAAATAAATGAATCGGCAGTAAAAAAGTATGCCATAGCAAAAGGAATTCCGGTTTTACAACCTACGAACCTTAAAGACGAAGATTTTATTGCATCGTTAAAAGGCTACCAAGCAGATTTACAAACTGTGGTGGCCTTTAGAATGTTACCTGAAATGATATGGAACATGCCGAAGCTAGGAACTTTTAACCTACACGCATCCTTACTGCCAAATTACCGAGGTGCTGCGCCTATTAATTGGGCAATTATTAATGGAGAGAAAGAAACTGGAGTAACGACTTTTTTCTTAAAGCACAAAATTGATACGGGAGACCTAATCTTTCAAGAAAAAGTAGCTATTTCTCCAAGTGAAACAGCAGGAACGCTTCACGATAAATTAATGAAAGTTGGTGGTAAACTGGTTGTTAAAACCGTAAATTGTATTGAGACCAATGACTTAAATACTAGCCCACAACCTAAATTGGAGAGCAAAGAAGCACCCAAAATATTTAAAGACGACTGTGAAATAAATTGGTCTCAATCTGCTAAAGAAATAGACCATTTGGTTAGAGGCATGAGTCCCTTCCCGACAGCTTGGTCAACCTTGTACGATAGTAATAGTGATAAAACTGTTAATGTAAAAGTGTATGGAGTTGAACTTTTAAGTAGTCAAACATTGTCAGCAGGAGAAGTAATGGTGGAGGAAAAAGAAATTACTGTTGGTACCGCAGATTTAGACTTAAAGTTAGTCGATATACAAATTGAAGGGAAGAAAAGAATGCCAGTAAAAGATCTTCTAAACGGCTTCAATTTTGATACTTATTCGTTTTTAAAATAAAACGCTTCATAACAGCCTATATCGTACTACCCAATCAGGTAAAATATCGAGATTAAAAATATTACCCTCGATCAACATGTCATCTATAACATTACTATTCAAAATATAACATATTTAACTGTCGATTAAAACATTGTATTTGGTTGTTTCACATTAGCGTTTACCTGACTAATCTATTTGCTAATTTAGCCTCACTTTTAGATATTGTAAAAGTGCTAAAATAAGTGATAAAATGATTGAGGAAATAGACAACATAGAACTTAAATACCTAACAATAAACGACTACCAAGAGTTAAAATCAGCAATGGTAGAGTCCTACTCGACCATGCCTGATTCCTATTGGAAAGAGACTCACATTCAGGCCTTAATAGAGAAGTTTCCTGAAGGCCAGGTTGTTTTAAAAGTGAACAATCAATTGGCCGGCTGTGCCCTGTCTATTTGTGTAGAAAATTCGGCTTACGCAGATCACCATAATTACAAAGAAATAACAGGTAATTACACCTTCAGTACACACAATGAAGAGGGCGATATGCTCTACGGAATTGACGTTTTCATTAAGCCAGAATACCGAGGGTTACGTTTAGGAAGACGGCTTTACGACTATCGAAAAAAATTATGTGAGCGTTTGAATTTAAGAGGAATAGCCTTTGGTGGCAGAATTCCAAATTTTTACAAGTTTGCTGATGAAATCGGACCAAAAGAATACATTGAGAAAGTAAAACGAAAGGAAATTCACGACCCAGTGCTTAGTTTCCAAATTTCGAACGACTTCCACCCTGAAAAAGTTTTAAAGGGCTACTTAGAGGGTGATGAAGATTCTAGCGAATATGCGGTTTTACTCAAATGGGATAACATTTACTTTGAAAAAAAGACAAAAAAAGCAGCTAATCAAAAGAAAATCATTCGATTGGGTCTGATACAATGGCAAATGCGATTGTACAAAGACTTTGAAGAATTGATGCAGCAAGCGGAGTATTTTATTGATGCCGTTTCAGGTTATCGATCAGATTTTGCCCTTTTTCCTGAATTTTTTAATGCTCCATTAATGGCAGATAATAACCACTTGCCTGAATCTGAAGCGATCCGAGAACTTTCCAAGTTCACGGATGAAATTGTGAAGCGGTTTTCTGAATTAGCCATATCCTACAATATCAACGTTATTACCGGCAGTATGCCTGAAATGAAAAATGACTTACTTTACAATGTAGGTTATTTGTGCAGAAGAGATGGGAGTATCGAGCGGTATGAGAAATTACACGTGACCCCTGATGAATCTAAAGTGTGGGGAATGCAAGGAGGTTCACAAATAAAAACCTTCGATACCGATTGTGGTAAAATTGGCATCCTTATTTGCTACGATTCAGAATTTCCTGAATTAAGCAGGTTACTTGCTGATGAAGGCATGGAAATATTGTTTGTCCCATTTTTAACGGATACTCAGAATGGTTATTCACGCGTTAGGCTTTGTGCTCAAGCTAGGGCAATAGAAAATGAATGTTATGTAGCTATTGCAGGAAGTGTTGGTAATTTACCGAAGGTTCATAACATGGACATTCAATACGCGCAATCGGCCGTATTTACACCTTGTGACTTTTCTTTTCCATCAAATGGAATAAAAGCGGAAGCTACACCGAATGCCGAAATGATATTGATTGCAGATGTTGACCTTGACTTACTCCGTGAGCTAAACCAATTTGGTAGTGTTAAAAATCTTAGAGATAGACGAAAAGATCTTTTTGAATTAAAAAAGACTAGCCGATAATTAAAAACCTGGGTTAGTGATTCTCTTTCAGTAACTCAGGAAACTTTTCTTTAAAACGGTTCAAGCGTGGAACGGAGACGGACCTAACATAAGGTACGTTAGGGTTGCGTCTTTCATAATCTTGATGGTAATCCTCAGCATTCCAAAACTTTTCAAACTTAACCACTTCCGTTACTATTGGTGCATTAAAAACTTTCTTATCGGTCAATTCCGTTATGTAGTTTTCAATGATTTGCTTTTCAGATGGGTTAGTGTAAAAAGCAATTGATCTGTATTGTGGTCCGCGATCGGGCCCTTGTTGATTTGGGGTTGTAGGGTCTTGAGAACCAAAGAAAACCTTAACCAAGGTTTCAAAACTAACTTGTTTTTCATCGTAAATAACCTCTACTGCTTCTGCATGTTTTAACTGTCCAGAACTAACTTCTCTGTAGGTTGGATTTGCCTTATCACCCCCTGAATATCCCGAAACGGCCTCTTTCACACCTTTCACTGATTCAAAAACAGCTTCGACACACCAAAAACATCCGCTAGCGAAATAAGCCTTTTTCAAACCTTCTTTTTCTATCTGTTTTTCTGTTAGAACGGTGCTTTTCTCCGTTATATTTTCTGTTGGAGTATTACATGCCAACAAACTAAAGAATGGACAAATTGAGACGAGTAATAAAAATTGCTTTTTCATGGTACAAGCATTAAGTGGTGTTGTTGAGAACATATTGGTTGTGAGATCTTATAACTCCATATCGCCTGAAAACATGGAACCTAGTAAGTCTTCGAATTTAAAACTTCGTTCCAATTTACTTTTATTCAAATAAGAATATTCAGCTAAACTGTGTAATAAATACTCCATCATCAGGTAAACGCCTTCTTCAGGAAGAGCAGGAAATTTTTCATTGACAATGTTTTTTAAATTGTCAACACGATCTAATTCTTTATGGAAATCTTTTTCAGATAAATCATTCAATAAATCTAATTTATTTGATGAAAACCAATTGATAATAGAGTTGTAAGTTTCTGAAGAATTATTCTTCAATTTCTTTAAATCCTTCAATTCTGGAAAAAATGTCACAGCTTGGGTTCGAATTGCAGAGCGTATTAGAGCATAACTAACATTTACTGCTCCTTCTTGCTCGCCTTCGTAAACCATTTCTATCTTGCCAATTATTGCGGGTATAACCGACATTACATCGCTAATTCGAACAGTAGTTTTTGAATCTCCACTTTTTAGCATTCTTCTCTCTGCAGCGCTTAACATGGTTTCATAAGCTGAGATGGAAAGTCTTGCAGAAACCCCAGACTTTTCGTCTACAAATTCACTTTCTCTCGCCTCAAAGGATATTTGCTCTAATAAATCCTTGACGATTTCTGGAATGGTGATATTGTCATTTTGAAATGTAGTAACTCTTGCTTCACTCTTCGTTATGTCCTTGGCTAATTCAATTGTCTTAGGGTAATGTGTCATAATTTGACTCTGAATCCTATCTTTTAGCGGTGTGATAATGGAACCTCTATTCGTGTAATCTTCAGGGTTCGCAGTGAACATAAATTGAATGTCTAAGGGAAATCTCAACTGAAAACCTCTAATTTGAATATCCCCTTCTTGCAAAATATTGAATAAGGCTACCTGAATTCGGGCTTGTAAATCTGGCAATTCATTAATTACAAACAAACATCTATTTGCTCTAGGTATTAATCCAAAATGAATAACCCTCGGATCTGAATAGTCTAGCTTTAAGTTGGCCGCTTTAATTGGATCAACATCTCCAATTAAATCTGCAATAGAGACATCAGGTGTAGCTAGTTTCTCAACATACCGCTCATTTCTGTGCACCCAAGCAATAGGAGTATCATCACCTTTTTGCTCCAGCAGTTGTTTCCCAAAATAAGATACCGGCTCAAAAGGATTATCGTTGACTTCGCTACCTTCAATAATTGGCATGTATTCGTCTAATAACTGGGTCATCATTCTAGCAATTCTAGTCTTCGCCTGCCCTCTAAGTCCCAACATGTTGATGCTGTGCCTTGACAATATTGCACGTTCTATATTTGGAATAACCGTGTCTTCGTAGCCAAATATTCCTTGAAACACATTCTCTTTTGCCTTAATTTTCTGGATTAAGTTGTCTCTGAGCTCATCCTTCACACTCTTCACTTCAAAACCTGCGTCTTTAAGTTGTTTCAGTGTCTTTATCTTCAATAGTTCCATCTTTAAACTCTTTTTCTTTTGTTTTTTTCGTAATCAGTAAATATAAAATTGCCCAGTCCATTTAAATCAGAGTAAAATGCTTTACCTTGGTTGGCTTCCGTAAATTCCTCTACAAACTTTTGTAAGTAAGGGTCTTTCGCAATCATGAAAGTAGTAATTGGAATGTTCAACTTCCTGCATTGAATGCCCAAGTTAATCGTACGGTTTAGAATTTTGGGATCTTGTCCCCAAGAATTTTGATAGTACTCACCATTCTCAATCAAGCAAGTAGGCTTACCATCCGTAATCATAAATATTTGGCGATTAGAATTCTTTCTTCTTCGTAATAAATCCATAGCTAACTCCAACCCGGCAACGGTATTGGTATGGTATGGACCGACAGACAAATATGGCAAATCCTTTATTTTTACCTCCCAAGCATCATTTCCAAATACCACAATGTCTAAACTGTCTTTTGGATATTTGGTGGTTATTAACTCTGCTAAGGCCATTGCTACTTTCTTAGCAGGTGTAATTCGGTCCTCTCCGTATAAAATCATGGAGTGAGAAATATCAATCATCAAAACCGTTGACATTTGAGTGGAATGAAAACTTTCTGTTACCTCCAAATCCCTTTCAGTCATTTGAAAAGAATCTATTCCATTATTGATTTGAGCATTTTTAAATGACTCCGTAAAAGCAATTTGATCTAGAGTATCGCCAAATTGAAAAGGTCTATGGTCTGTGTTATTCTCACCACCTTGACCAATAGAATTGGTTTTGTGGTTTCCCTTCCCTCCTTTCTTCAGCTTTCCAAAAATTTGCTCTAACGCTTTTTTTCGAATCAACTGTTCTGACTTTTCACTCAGCCCTGTTTGGTTGTTTTCGTCTGTCTTGATGTAACGTTTTTCTTCTAAGTCTCTTCTAAAGTCCTCTAACGTATATTCTGGGGTTGTTAATCCATGTTCGTCATCTAACTCCTTTAACCAAGCCATACTTTCCTCAAAATCGCCAGAAGTATGGGTCATCAGCTCTAGGAATATCTTTAACAGACGCTCAAATGGTGTTTCGTCCTTAAGCTCTTCTGAAAACTCTGAAAATCTAAATCCTATCATTTATTTAATAAACCTTGAACAAAGTTGAAAGTTCGTCAGATTTGAAGAAATACCCGAAATCAACTTCACAAAAAAAGTTAAGAATTAAATGGGATGCAGTACTTTTGAACCATGAGTTTCAAAAAGACTGTTTTCTTCTTTTTTGCATTAGCCTTCTCTATTTTTTCAATTGGCCAAAACAGTGTGGAACTACCTCAAGATGGAGAATCAATGCACTTGGCTGCACATGCATGGATTTTAGAAGACCAGGAGGATACATTAACGCTTGATGACATTATTTAAACCAAGAGTTTAGGCGATACGGATGATGCTTTTAAAGCTACATCTGAGGTACCGTATATGGATTTTACAAACTCAGCTTTTTGGATGGAGTTAAACGTTAAAAACTCAGGATATGATAAACGGAGTTTTATACTTGAACTAGCGAGGCCGTTAACCAACCAGGTTGATTTGTACCTTTTAAATAATCAAAACTTGATTGTAAAAGAATTCCACACAGGAGATGATTTTGTATTTGAACAAAGAGCTTACGACTACAGAAAGTTTGTTTTTCCAGTAGAATTTTCCGCAAAAAGCAGCTACAGAATTATAGTTAGAGCCAAAAGTGATGGAGAAATCCTAAAACTACCAATGAAATTTTGGAGCATAGAAGGCTTCACAGAGTTCGTTTCAAAGGAGATTTTTTTTCTTGGTTTATACTACGGTTTTATTTTATTGGTAGTTGTTTTATTTACCTTTTTTGGAATTGCGCTCCGAGAAAAAATTTACTTCTATTTTGTAAGTTATGTTTTCGTAATGGGAATGTTCCAGCTCTCGTTAGATGGTTTTTCTTTTGAATTTCTATGGCCTCATTCTAACTATTTAGGCAATCATTCTATTCTCATATTCGCTGCTATTTCTATGCTTTCTCTCTTAGCGTATGCAAATCAATTTTTAGAATTTTACAAAGAGAAAAAATGGTTCACCAACCTCTACTACTTCTTCTTTGGACTTGTTTGCTTCTTTCTATTTACTAGCTTTTTAAAGGGTTGGATCTACGAGGTTACATTTCCTATGCTGAATGGAATTTCATTTATCATCACTACGTTCTTTTTCGTTGGAATTTACCTCCGTTATAAATCTGGACACAAACCGGGAATTGAAGTTACACTTGCTTTTGCTTTTCTATGGATGGGTGCAATATCTTTCATATTGAGCAATGTGAATATAATAGAAAGTGAATTTCTAGCAACCAACTCGCTCAAGATTGCCTCGGCAATTGAAGTTGCATTTCTTTCAATCTCCTTAGCCGCGAGGTATCGAAAAACTCAAAATGATAAATTAGTAGCTGAGCAAGAGGCTGTTGAACGACTAGAGCAGATAAACCTGCTGAAAAACAAACAAACAGAAACGCTGGAAAGAGAAGTGAAATTCAGAACGCAAGAAGTGGTTCAGAAGAACACTTTGTTGGAAAATCAGAATAAAGAAATCATTCAAAGTATTAACTACGCTCAGCGATTGCAAGATGCAATTCTTCCCTCTAAAAAGTTATTGGAGGCGATGTTCCGAGACTTTGATATCTTCTTTCGGCCTAAAGATATAGTCTCGGGAGATTTCTATTGGTTAGAATCTACCGAAAAATATACGTTTTTTGCTGTAGCAGATTGCACCGGACATGGTGTACCCGGAGCATTGGTTAGTGTTTTAGGCGACAATGCATTGAACAGGTGCATCAATGAATTGATGCTAACAGACCCGGGTGAAATTTTAGATCGCTTAACCATTCTTGTAGAACATACCTTTGATAATGCTGACGGTATTGTAAGCGACGGAATGGACATTTGCTTGTGCAGGTGGGATCATAAAAGCGAATTGGTGTATTCGGGTGCCTTCAATCCCTTGTATTTGTTACGTAAAAATGAATTTTTAGATTTTAAAGCTGATCGGCAACCCATTGGTAAGTTCATTAAAAGGTCCCCTTTCACAAGTACAAAAATTGAAGTATCAAAAGGAGATCAAATTTTCTTATTTTCAGATGGTTACTTAGATCAATTTGGAGGAGAAAAAGGAAAAAAATTAAAATCAACTGGCTTTAAAGAGCACCTTTTATCGGCTTTAAATAATAGTGAAAACCCATTTAATGATGCATTGGGTAAGAGCTTTAGAGATTGGAGAAAGAACGAAGAGCAAATAGATGATATTTGTATACTGCGGGTTGGATTTTAAACAAAAAAGATACTTCGTAGCTTCAATTAACAATTACTTGGCACGCAATAAGTCCATTAGGAAATTTAAAAATCACTTAAAAGTGTGTATCTTGCGACCGTATAACCTGAACACGCAATGGCAAATAAAGTAGAGTACACATTAGAATTTGTAGTTAAAGCATCACCGAAGATGTTATACAAATTTCTATCAACACCCTCAGGTCTTTCTGAATGGTTTGCAGATAATGTAAATTCAAGAGGTAAGAAGTTTGTCTTTATTTGGGATGGTTCGGAAGAAACTGCAATGTTATTGTCTAAGAAAACAGATAAATACATTCGCTTTAAGTGGGAAGAAGACGAAGACGAGGATTCATTTTTTGAATTCAAACTAGAGACAGATGACCTCACTAATGATGTTTCTTTGATTATTACAGATTACGCTGAAGAAGATGAAATTGAAGAGTCTCAATTACTTTGGGAAAGCCAAGTGAATAGTCTTTTGCATGCAATAGGCTCTTAATTCCAACACAATAAAACTTTAGGTGAAACGCTTACTATAAAAATAGACGTTGAAAACCTCCTCAAAATTTATTCTAAAATCATTTATGTCGCCCTTTATGGCGACATTTTTCATTTCCATTTTTGTTCTGCTCATGCAGTTCTTATGGAAATACATAGATGATTTAGTTGGTAAGGGTATAGAATTTGGTGTTTTTGTGCAATTACTGGTATACGTAGCTGCCAGCTTAGTTCCGATGGCCTTGCCCCTTTCCATTTTACTATCCTCCTTAATGACCTTTGGAAATTTAGGAGAACACTATGAATTGGTAGCATTTAAGTCGGCAGGAATTTCTCTAAAGAAAGTTTTACAACCTCTATTCGCAGTTGTGCTTATGCTGAGTTTTGTTGCCTACTTGTTCTCAAATTATTGGCTTCCAGTAGCTAACTTAAAAAGTAAATCATTGTTGTATGACATTAAACAGCAAAAACCTACCATGGATATTCAGCCGGGTATGTTTTCAAACGATTTAGAAGACATCACAATCAGAGTAAAGGATAAAAAGGAAATTGATGGTGTTGAACACTTGTACGATGTCTTAATTTACGATCATTCAGATGGTCCGGGAAACCGAAAGGTTACCCAAGCAGAAGAGGGAATTATGACCATGACTGCTGACAAGCGATATTTAGAATTAAAATTAATCAATGGCATTAATTACGAGGAAGAAGAAAACCCGCAGGTTAAAAAAGAATATACGTTAGCGAGATCAAAATTTAAAGAGAATATCATCCGCTCTGACTTATCACAATTTGACTTAAATAGAACAGACGAAGAGCTATTTAAAACAGGATATAAAATGTTAAATATGGCGCAATTGTCAAGTGCCATAGACACCTTAAACAAAATGAAAAATAATCATTTTGAAAACTTTAAAACAGGCTTAAAAAATAGTTCATTTCTCTACTCAAATTATGATGAAAGTAGATTTACCCAAAAGAAAGATTCAAGCCAAATAGATTTAGACAATTATTTCTCCACTTTTAATGACGAGAAGAAAGGCCAAATTTTAATTACTGCTACTAACTTAAGCCGAAACTCTCGGTCTCGATTAAGTAGTATGCATGAAGACATGAAAAGTCGAAATAAATACATTTGGAGCCACGAAATAGAATGGCACAAAAAATTAACCCTGCCCTTTGCTTGTGTTATTCTATTTTTAATAGGTGCACCTCTCGGCGCTATCATTAGAAAAGGAGGGTTGGGCATGCCAATCATTATCTCTGTTTTATTCTTTTTACTCTTTCATATTCTTAGTATATCCGGAGAAAAAATGGCAAAAGAAGGAGCGATTGACCCTCTTCTTGGCATGTGGATGGCTTCTGCAATTCTTTTACCTGTTGGTTTGTTTTTTACCTATAAAGCCACTAGTGACTCTGCGCTGTTCAACTTTGATTCTTACACCAGTTTCTTTAAGTCTTTTTTCAAGAAAAAAACTGCATCACACGTATGAAGATAGGTATTCTCCTTTCTAGATTCCCATTTCCATTGGAAAAAGGAGATAAACTCAGAGCATATCATCAAATTAAAGAGCTTTCAAAGAGCAATGAAATTTACCTGTGTTGTTTAAGCGATAAGGATGTTCGACCTTCTCACTTTGATGAACTAAAACCATATTGCAAGGAAATAATGGTGGTTCAACTAAGCAGACTTACAATTATAAAAAACTTAATTAAAGGCTTACTCTTTTCAAAACTTCCGCTACAGGTAGCCTACTTTTTCAAAAAAAGTGCAAAAAAGCCAATTGTCAACTTTTTTAGAAGCAATAAGGTAGATCACATTTACTGTCAACTCATTCGAGTGAGTGAATATGTAAAAGAAGTCAAAGATATTCCTAAGACATTGGATTACATGGATGTTCTTTCAAAAGGAATGGAAAGAAGAATCGAAAAATCAAAAGCTTATCTAAAACCTTTTGTGCGTATCGAGGCCAGTAGACTTAAAAAGTACGAGCATTTTATTTTTAATGCTTTCGAAAATAAAACGATCATTTCAGAGCAAGATCGGGACTTAATCATTCACGCTCAAAACAGCTCCATTGAAATAGTTAGGAACGGGGTCGACTTAGCCTATTTTAGTCCTAGAAGAAAGGAGAAATCGTTTGACTTAGTATTTACAGGAAACATGTCTTACGCGCCCAATGTAGACGGAGTTACATTTTTAGTAGAAGAGGTATTACCTGAACTATGGAAAAAAAGCCCTTCGGCAACACTAGCCATCGCAGGAGCTTCTCCAAATGCGAAAGTTCAGAGATTAGCACAAAAAAATGTAACGGTAACGGGTTGGGTCGATGACATTCGAGATTATTACGCCTGCTCAAAAGTGTTTATTGCGCCCATGCAAATTGGCACTGGTTTGCAAAATAAACTACTAGAAGCAATGGCGATGCAAATCCCTTGCATTACTTCTACTTTAGCCAATAATGCTTTAAAAGCAAAGGACAGAGAAAACATCATCATTGCTAATTGTGTAGATGATTATGTAACAGCAATTACCGAGCTTTTAGAAAATAACCAGCTAGCTTCTAGAATTGCACTGAACGGTCATGATTTTGTTCGTCAGAATTACGACTGGAAATCAACTACGAACCAATTAGAAAAATTATTTTTGTCAACATGAAAGACCTTCAGAATTTAGTTGAAAGTGCATGGGAGAACCGTGAATTACTTAAAGAACAACAAACCATCAAGGCAATTGAATTTGTGCTTGCCAAAATTGATTCAGGGGACCTTCGGTGTGCAGAACCAACAGAAAATGGTTGGAAAGTAAACGAATGGGTCAAAAAGGCTGTTGTGCTATACTTCCCTATTCGAAAAATGGAAACCATTGAAGTGGGACCGTTTGAGTTTCATGATAAGATGGCTCTAAAATCGGACTATGCTAAGAAAGGAATCAGAGTGGTGCCTCATGCTATTGCACGTTACGGAGCCTACGTTGCAAAAGGTGTGATTATGATGCCTTCGTACATCAACATTGGTGCATACGTTGATGAAGGCACAATGGTGGATACTTGGGCTACAGTTGGAAGTTGTGCTCAAATAGGGAAAAATGTTCATTTGAGCGGTGGAGTCGGAATTGGCGGTGTTTTGGAGCCATTACAAGCCTCTCCAGTAATCATTGAAGATGGATGCTTTGTTGGTTCACGATGTATTGTTGTAGAAGGCGTAAGAGTTGAACAAGAAGCCGTTTTGGGGGCGAATGTCGTGTTGACCAAGTCAACCAAAATAATAGATGTAACAGGAAAAGAGCCAAAAGAATATAAAGGAGTCGTACCAAGCAGATCTGTGGTAATTCCCGGTTCTTACACGAAAACATTTCCAGCAGGAGAATTCCAAGTACCGTGTGCCTTAATTATAGGACAGCGAAAAGCAAGTACTGATTTAAAAACTTCTCTTAATGACGTTCTTCGAGATTTCGAAGTTGCTGTGTAATGAATAAGATACTTATTATACAGACTGCCTTCATAGGTGACGTAATATTGGCAACTCCTATTATTGAGAAGCTTAGCGAATTCTATCCAGAAGCAAAAATTGATTTTTTACTTCGCAAGGGAAATGAAAAACTACTGCATAACCACCCAAAGGTTAACAAAGTATTGATTTGGACAAAAGGCGGTAAAAAATACCGTTCGCTTCTTCAAGTTATCGCTACAGTTCGTTCAAGAAACTACGATTGTGTGATTAATGCGCAACGATTTATGGCCGCTGGCCTAATTACTGCATTATCCGGAGCTAAAGTTAAAGTAGGTTTCAGAAAAAACCCAATGTCTTTTACGTTTACCAAAAAAATTGGGCATCAACTAATAGGCCAACATGAAACGAGTCGTAATCTGGCTTTAGTTAGGGAGTTAACTGACGACAAATACACAAGACCAAAATTATATCCGTCGAAAGAAGATGTTAAAAATGTAAAGCAATTTCAAGATGAACCTTACCTCTGTTTCGCTCCTACCTCAGTTTGGGCTACAAAGCAGTTTCCAAGTTTAAAATGGGTTGAATTATTGTTGTCACAAGATGATAACTGGGTAATTTATTTACTCGGCGGCCCAGATGATACGGAGGAATGCGAAGAAATTGTGGAAATGTGTGGAAGAGAGAAACTTATTAATTTAAGTGGACAACTAAGTTTTCTAGAGTCAGCGGCTTTAATGAATGGAGCTACCATGAATTATGTTAATGACTCTGCGCCAATGCACATGGCATCTGCTTTGAATGCTCCTACCAATGCAGTTTTTTGTTCAACCGTTCCTTCATTTGGTTTTGGGCCATTGGCTGATCAAGCTAAAGTGGTGGAAACAAAAAAAGAATTAGAATGCAGGCCTTGTGGTTTACATGGTAAAAAAGAATGTCCATTGGGTCATTTTGATTGTGCTTATAGTATTCAAAAAGAACAATTTGATCGACCTCAATTTCCTGAATAAATCATCATTTAATCTCGTTTCTTTCCACTTCGCCTTATCACTTCTTCCACTCTCTTTCCTTCAAATAATTCGAACTTTCTAAATTGACATTCTAGCTTCCCGTTCATTACAGGAATCTTTTTAGAAGGTTTAAGTCCAATGTTTTTGAAAGATTCTTCATCAGAAGCAATGATCCAAGCATCCCAGCCAGAATATTCGTGTTTTAAGGTAGAGCCAATTTTTTCGAAAAAATCAGGTAACCCTTCTTGAAGTTCTATTCTTTCTCCATAAGGAGGGTTTATAATCATAACGCCACTATCTGAAGGCGGCGGTGTTTTGAAAAAATCTGCTTGTTCTAACGCTATGCTTTTACGCATATTAGCGGAATTAATATTCATTCTTGCAGAGCGTAAATTATTTGAGTTTAACTCTTTTGCGTAAATATTGACTTTTAACGGTCTGTACACTTCTTGGGCTTGACCTAACACTTTAGAAAGTAGGCTTACGTCGTAATTATTCCAACCTTCAAATGCAAAGTTTGTCCGATTTAAATTCGGTGGAATATTACAAGCAATTAGTGCTGCCTCTATAGCAATAGTTGCTGTACCAGTCATGGGGTCGAAAAAATCTTCTTCTCCTCTCCAACCGCTCTTCAAAATAAGGCCTGCTGCCAAACATTCATTTATTGGTGCTAAATGCTGCTTCACCCTATACCCTCTTTTAAATAATGGCGTTCCGCTGCTATCCAACGAAAGGGTAATTGAGGTATCGTTAATATGGAGGTGAATTCGAACATCGGGATCAAAACGTTCAACGTTTGGCCGATTCAGTTGCTGCGCTCTAAAGCGGTCTACAATCGCATCCTTTATGCGCAACGAAGCAAATTGGCTGTGTGTGAAGTGAGTGGAACTAACTGCAGAATCAATTGAAAAAGTCTTTTCAGAGTTAAAAATTGTTTCCCACGGTAATTTCAAAGCTCTTTTATATAGTTCGTCATCATTCTTTGCAGAATAATGATAGATTGGCTTTAACACCTTCAATGCTGTTCGCAACCAAATATTGGCCTTGTACAACAACTCTAAATCACCAACAAACTCAACTGCTCTTCTCTTTACCTGTATCTCTTTTGCGCCTAAATCAATTAATTCTTGTTCTAATTCAGGCTCCATGTTTTGCATGCACGTTGCCACCATCTTAAACTCACCATCCAATTTAATTTGAATGGGCTTATCGTCTTTTGGAGAAGTTGTCTTGTCTTCTCTCGGTTGATATATCTTTTCTTTAGGCCTTACTCCGGTTTTCTTGATCTTAAGCTTATCTAAAATAGAAGGAGTTCCTTCCTCTTTTTTCGGTTCTTCTGACATGTTGCAAACTTACAGATTCCTGCTTATGCTATCCATCATTCATTGTTCATAAACAAATATTATAACCCTCTTAACATGCCTTGAATTTATAATCTTTGAAAAAAGAATCAAAATGACTTTAGCACCTTTAGACTGGATAATAATCATAGCCTATTTAATTCTAGCATTTAGTATTGGTATTTTTTATAAAACACAAGCTAGTAAGAGCTTAAGCGATTTCTTTTTAGGTGGAAGGAACTTACCTTGGTACATTGCAGGAATTTCTATGGTAGCGACAACTTTCGCTGCTGACACTCCTCTTTTAGTAACGGAGCTCATTGCTCAAAATGGTGTTTCAGGAAACTGGCTTTGGTGGAATATGCTAATTGGAGGAATGTTAACGACTTTCTTCTTTGCCAAGCTTTGGAGACGATCAGAAGTTGTTACAGAATTAGAATTTGTAGAATTAAGATACAGTGGAAAAGCTGCTGCATTTTTGAGAGGTTTTAAATCCGTTTACATGGGTCTATTCCTTAACGTAATTGTTATCGGTTGGGTTAACGTGGCATTGGCTTCCATTTTAAAAGTTTTTTTTGACATTCCTGACGAGACGGTAATTTGGGTCATAGCAGGAGCCATGGTTTTTGTTGCTATCTATTCTTCTCTTTCAGGGTTAATGGGAGTAGCGATGACTGATTTTGTCCAGTTTTTCATCGCCATGACAGGTTGTATTATTCTCGCCGTTGTGGTGTTAAATACAGATAAAGTAGGCGGAATTACAGGTTTGAAGGAACAGTTACCTGCTTGGCGCTTTAACTTTTTTCCTACTATAAATTCTGGCTCTGTAGTGAACGACATTGGGACTTTTAGTGTCACGGTTGCCGCCTTTTTAACATTTGGTTTGGTGCAATGGTGGGCAAGTTGGTACCCTGGGGCGGAACCTGGAGGTGGCGGATACATAGCACAGCGTATGATGAGCGCCAAGGACGAAAAAAATGCCATCTATGCTACCCTTTTCTTTCAAGTTGCACATTATTGTTTGCGCCCGTGGCCGTGGATAATAGTTGGCTTGTGCGCATTGGTTTTATACCCAGAATTACCGGTTGAAGATGCTGGACAAGGATTTGTAATGGCCATGAAAGATCACCTACCTACAGGGTTAAAAGGATTGTTGCTTGTCGCATTTTTATCAGCTTACATGAGTACCATCTCAACCCAGTTAAATTGGGGAGCAAGTTACCTAACCAATGACTTGTACAAGCGTTTTCTGAAGCCAAAAAGAGGAATCGAAACAAAAGAGGCTGAACAAAAGGATTATGTTCAGAAAGCAAGAATATTCACCGTGCTAATTATGTTGCTAGCATTATTTGCAACCACACAAATTTCAAGTATAGATGCTGCTGCAAAGTTCTTAATTGAATGCGGGGCTGGTCTTGGAATGGTTTTAATCTTACGCTGGTATTGGTGGCGAATTAATGCCTGGAGTGAAATTGTGGCAAGTATTGCCCCCTTTGCAGGGTATATTTTAGCCAATTATGTTATCGGATTGGAATACCCCTTTAATTTTTTATTTACAGTTGGGTTTAGCACAGTCTGTTGGTTATTAGCTACTTTCTTAACACCACCAACGGAAGAGAAAAGATTGATTCGCTTTTATGAAAAAGTGAAACCTGACGGAGGATGGAAAAAATACAGGAATCCAAATAAGCCCAAATCTAAACTAGCGCCGCTATTTATTAGTTGGGTTAGCTCAATTGTCATGGTCTATTGCATATTGTTTGGTATTGGAGATTTTATATTTCAGAATTACGTTCACGCAGGGATTGAATTCATATTAGCGTTAATTTCATTTTTATTATTAAGATTTCAAATGAAAAGAACTCGAATTTTTGAGATTTAATTATGTTTACGCTTCGAAGAATAATTATTATACTCATTTACAGCACTAAAATGTTAAAAACTAACTTAAAGAATACACAAACTATCCTTAAAAAAGTAGGCGTATTTACATTCGTCGTATTTTTCTTAATGAGTTGTGCGGAAGAATCGAAAAGAGGAAACAAAGAAGACGGAGAAAAAACAGAGGAAAATAAAGAAGATAAGGACGCCAACTTATTGAAGATTAACGGTAAGGTATTTAGCGTGCCATCTCCTATCCAAACCGCCTTTTTATTGAAACATTCCGGTGCTGCATATTCTTCGGAAATGCTAAGTCCAACTAGCAATGCTTACAACCTTTCAACTTCAGCAAGAAAAGCACTAAATTTAGGTGTCTATGGAGCGGATATGGGCTATGCAACGATTTACGATCAAACGCAAGATGCTATTTCTTATATGGCAATTACAAAACGACTTTCTGCTGAATTAGGGATGACAAATATCTTTGACGAAACAATGATTAAGCGATTTGAAGCTAACCTTGGAAATCAAGATTCACTCTTGGCTCTGGTATCCGATGCTTTTAAATCTGCAGACAGCTATTTAAAGACTAACGAGCAAAATGACTTAAGCGTGCTAATTTTAGCAGGTGGTTGGATTGAAACATTACATTGTTCGTTAAGATACATGCGTTACAAAGTTAAAGATACATGCGTTACACTAATTATTGATAAAGTTTAATTGATGTTTCATAGTTGTTTTTACTTTCCAAGGCATGATAATTTGATTTTTTCATCAAATTACCCATCCTAAAAGTGTAAACTATGTTCCTTTAACTTTGTAACTTATGTTTGTTTAACGCACCCTTTGCCCTAAAACGGTTGAATTTGGGGCGTTGGGAATAATCGAAACAAAACATACAACATTTTGTATGATATCATCCGTGGGACCTGCTAGGCCGTAGTTCTGTGGTTTCTGGAAGCCCCGCCAAAACTGTATTTTGGCCTATTGATAATCAAAAAAGTAACAGTCCAAAGCACAGCTTTGGCTATTTTAAATTCGAAACATTATCTTCACCAAAACGGACGCTACATACAATGGCGTTGTAAATACCAGTTACTAACAATAAAATTTAAATACACCCTATGAAAAAGTTACTAATAATCATGATTTCAATGGTAGTTTGGAATTATACAGAAGCTCAAACTAGCTACTTTCCTGTGGAAAAAGGTTCAAAATGGACATATGCTTACGGCAAAGAAATATATGGGGGAACGCCATACGAAGATTATAAATTTGAAGTCGAAATTCTTGAAAATGAAGAAACAATAGATGGAAAAGAATATTTCGTTTCCAAAGGCAAAATGGTTGGCGGAAAAGGAGACGACGTTGTAGTAACGAGCTATTTTAGATTTGGAAATGATGGATCAATAATTACGAGGCAAGATAAAGCAACAGAAGAAATCGTCCAATTTAGTAATGAACCAAAAGTGGGTGACAAATTTGGTTCTCAACAAGATGGAAGTTCTAAGGTGTTAGATTTAAATGCAACCATTACAACACCCACCACAACTCACAGCAACTGCCTTATGGTGGAAGTAGCTGCAAGTGAGAGCACAACTAGAGTATATTATCAGAAAAACATTGGAATGGTGGCGACAACTATGATCATGGATGGTAGTGAAAAGATATTCATCTACTTATTAAGTAAATAACAGAAGTAGATAAAATCAATTATGAATATTGGTCGGCCAAGAAATAAGATAAGAATGACGAACAGGATTTTCAGTAAAGGATAATTGCTCGCAAAACCGCTTCTTTACTCAAAGCTTGTACTCTTTCCCTTCCTCAGCTACATCAGTATTTTTAAATACCATTCGGGCCTCCTGTAAAAAGCCATCTTTGTTTTTGTAGCGGTTAGAGAAATGCCCCATAATGAGTTGCTTCACATTTGCTTTTTCTGCTATGCTTGCTGCATCTTTTGCTGTTGAATGAAAGGTTTTTTTAGCTCGTTCTCGCTCACTTTCCAAGAAAGTAGCTTCATGGTAAAGCAAGTCAACTTCCTGAATAAACGGAATTAGTTTTTCGTAATATGCAGTATCAGAACAAAATGCGTAAGCCTTTGGCTTGGGAGGATCAGTCGTTAATTCAGCGTTTTTTACAATTACTCCTTCCTCACTTCGAAAGTCTTGCCCCTCAGCAATACTTTTTCGAGCATACACGGGTATGTTGTATTCCACCAACTTTTGACCGTCTAACTTTCGCAACCCTTTCTTCTCTTGAAAGTGAAATCCGTAGCATGGAATCCTGTGTTTTAATGGCAATGAAGTAACCATAACTTTCCCATCTTCATACAATACATCTCCAGCTTTTTCAATGGAATGAAAAACCATGTTAAAGGACAAATGACTTCCGGCATTCCGAAATTGAATTTCTACAATTTCATCCAAACCTTTTGGACCAAAAATGTGCAACTCTGCTCTACGACCTAAAAGATGCATGGTAGATAAGAGTCCTACTAAACCAAAAAAGTGATCCCCGTGTAAATGAGAAATAAACACTTGATTGATTTGCTGAATTTTAACTTTATTCTTTCGCAATTGAACCTGTGTACCTTCTCCGCAATCTACTAGAAAGTGTTGATTGCCACAACTAACTACTTGTGATGTTTGATTTGCTGAAATGGTTGGAAGTGCAGAACCGCTTCCTAGAATAAGTACTTCTAATGACATTAATTTAGCTGATCTCCATCCTCACTTAATCCTTTCTCTAATTCATCCATGAAAATGAAATCAACAGCTTCGTTAAAGCTCGGAGTAATATTGAGTACACTTGTTAATTGAGAAATGTCCATTAGTTTAGAAACAGCAGGCTGCAAGCCACAAACAACAAGACAGCCTCCGTTATCTTTGCAAATTCGATTTGCTATTAGAATAACACTTAAGCCAGAAGAGTTGCAATAAGTGCATTTTGATACATCAAAAATGATATTTTTCATTCCATTAGCACTAACTAAGGCTAATTCTGCCTTTAAATCAGGAGCAACTTTCGCTGTAAACTTGTCTTCTAAAACAGAAATATGGGTGTATTTCTCTTGAACGTCAATGGTAAATGCTGCTGAACTCATGTTTAATTCGCTTTGAAACAAATATATAAAATTTACACCGCTTAGTTACTACCTGGCGCCAATAAATAAAGAACTGCCATGCGGATGGCTACTCCATTCTCTACTTGGTTTAAAATAATTGAATGCTCCGAGTCGGCTACTTCTGAAGATATTTCCACACCTCTGTTAATTGGTCCAGGATGTAAGATGATTGGAATATTTTTTAACCTGTTGATTCGCTCCATCGTTAAGCCATACAAATTGTGATATTCTCTAAGCGAAGGAAAAAACTTTACCCCAGAGTGCTCATCTCCACCTTGTCTTTCTAGTTGAATTCGAAGCATCATTGCAGCATCGCACCATTCCAGAGCCTCATCTAACTTATAAGTCACTTCTACACCAAGCGAAGAAATGTATTTCGGAATAAGTGTAGGAGGTCCACAGACCATTGCCTTTACTCCTAGTTTTTGCAGGCAATAAATGTTAGAAAGTGCCACTCTAGAGTGTAAAATATCGCCAACGATTACCACTTTTTTACCTGCTAAATCACCTAATTCTCGTCGCATACTGAAAGCGTCTAAAAGCGCCTGCGTTGGGTGTTCGTGAGCTCCATCACCGGCATTCACAATGGTTGCATCAATGTGTTTGCTTAAAAATGCATGTGCCCCTGGATTTGGGTGTCGCATCACCACCATGTCCACCTTCATGGCCAGAATATTATTTACAGTATCAATCAAGGTCTCACCCTTGGTCACCGAGGATGCTGAAGCAGAAAAGTTGATCACGTCTGCAGAAAGCCTTTTTTCAGCTAATTCGAAGGATAACTTTGTTCGGGTGGAGTTTTCAAAGAAGAGATTGGCAATGGTAATGTCTCTTAAGGAAGGCACTTTTTTAATCGGTCGGTTGATAACCTCTTTAAAATTATCTGCAGTAGAAAAAATCAACTCTATGTCAGCTTTGCTGAGTTCTTTAATTCCCAATAAATGCCGAGTCGATAATTTTTCCATCTATTTCTTATTTTCTTTTAAAATTATTTCATCTACCCCATCGGTTTCTAACCACTTCGCCTCTACTCTTTCACTAGCAACAGAATCAATAGTAGTTCCGATATAGTTTGGTTCAATTGGCAAGTGACGACCGTACCTGCGATCTACCAACACCAACAATTCTACTAAATCAGGTCGACCATATGCCAACATAGCATCCAAGCCGGCTCTAATCGTTCTGCCAGTATACAACACATCGTCAATCAAAATCACTTTTTTGTTTTCAATAATGAAGTCAATTTGTGTTTTGTTGGCAATAATCGGGCTGTCCCTTCTTCTAAAATCGTCTCTAAAAAAGGTGGTGTCCAGACTCCCTAATGGAATTGAAGTTTTTGAAGTGATTTTAATCAATTCGGAATGAATTCGCTTGGCTAAAATTACTCCACGAGGCTGAAGTCCAAGGATTACTGAGTTCGAGAAGTCGTTGTGATTTTCAATCAATTCATAACAAAGGCGCTTTATGGCTAGCTCTAATTGAATTTGATCGAGAATAATCCTGTTGTTCTTCATTTCAAAACACAAATATAACGCTTATAAATACAAAATGGTGAGTTAAGAAGAATGGTCTATCACAATTTTCCATTCACCATCGAGCTTTCTCCAAAGTAAGGTGAAGTGTCCACCAAGATCGTCCTCTTCCCGCTGAAGGTGCCATGTACCAACTACAAAGGCTTGATTTTCCGATAAAATTTCAATTTTAACAAAACCAAAGGTTAATTGGCCCATTTTCTCAGGTGTAGGATAACTCTTTAAGTAATTCGTTAGCGTTTTGGAGTACCCGTAAGTTGGACCCTTAATTCCGATAAACAACAAAGAGTCTGAATTCCAGTAACCATCCATAAAACCGGAAATGTCTCCTCTATTCCAAGCGCTTTCTTGAAATTTCATCACCAACTTAATTTGCTCTTCCGCTATGGTTTTAGTCATTTGAGCTTGAGTAGATAGGCTTACTACTACAACAAAAAAAGATAAAATTAATTTACTCATTGGAGTTTAGTATTAGTGGGTTTAATTCATTATAAGCTTTTAACATCAAAATAGTTTGGGCCATTTTATTCTTTGATTTGAAATGTTTTAAATTTGGTTCTTGAGCAGCATATGGAGCAAGATTTCGATGATTTAAGTCGAAAACTTGTGCTGTTTCAGTATCCAAAAAGTACTGTTTAGTAATTTGTTGTTCATGAACATTTGATCCGTACATAAAATTAGGGTCCACGTAACGTTGAATTTTAACAGTTGCAAATTGTAGTAATCTGCCAACGTTCACGCAACGCCAAACACCTTCGTCTTTAGAAACATAAATTTTACCGTTTTTAAAACAACCCCATATTTTGTTTTCATTTACTCGAACCCACGTACTTCCAGTATCTTTTAGAAACAGATGTTTAGCTCGAATTTCAAATTCCACAGTAATGGAAGGCGAGTTGGTTTTAAACTCGTCAAAAGTTCTATAAATTCCTTCTTGTAATTGAATGTTGTTCAGTTGAGCGCCTCCTGCCCTGTCCTCAACGTTTTCCCACCCTTCTTGTGCAAAACCAAATTGAAGGCTTACGAGAAAAACGCAACACAACGCTGCAATTCTAGCAAACATATCTATTTCCTTCCTCTTCATTTATTGACTTACATCTTTTAACGACAACTGAATCCTTTTTCGTTGTGCATCTACTTCAAGTACTTTTACACGAATGGCCTGACCTAGCGAAACCACTTCATTAGGGTCACTCACAAATTTATTGGCCAAATTAGAAATGTGCACCAAGCCATCTTGTTTCACACCTACATCAACAAAAGCACCAAAATTCGTAATGTTGGTTACCAATGCCGGCAATTCCATTCCAACTCTTAAGTCCCCAATCGTTTTCACCGTGCTGTCAAATTGAAAAGCCTTCATTTTTTCACGAGGGTCTCTTCCCGGTTTCAGCAAGTCATTCTTGATATCATTCAAGGTTAATTCCCCTATATCTGATGAAATGTATTGCTTCACTTGAAGTGACTCAATCTTTTCTTTTTCAGCCCTTAATTCTGATACATTTATTTTATTATCTGCCAAGATTTTCTTCAGCACTTTATAGCGCTCCGGATGAATCCCAGTTTCATCTAAAGGGTTTTTTCCATTTCTAATTCTTAAAAAACCTGCAGATTGTTGGAAAGCGACAGCTCCCATTCCTTTCACTTCCTTCAATTGTTTCCGATCTTCAAAAGCGCCTTCTTTTTCTCGGTAGCTAACAATGTTTTCTGCCAACTTGGGCCCTAAGCCCGAAACATAGGCCAATAAGTGTTTACTCGCCGTATTCAGGTTCACTCCAACTTTGTTCACCGCCGACTCAACCACTCGATCCAAACTTTCTTGCAGCATTTTCTGGTCCACATCGTGTTGGTATTGCCCTACTCCGATGGATTTTGCGTCTATTTTTACTAACTCTGCTAATGGGTCCATTAACCGCCTACCAATTGAAACTGAACCTCTAACGGTGACATCATAGTCAGGGAATTCTTCCCGTGCAATTTTTGATGCGGAATAAATGGATGCTCCATTCTCATTCACCATGTAGGAGAAAACTTTACGATCGAAAATTAAATTCTGAATAAATTGCTCCGTTTCTCTGCCTGCAGTTCCATTGCCTATGGCAATTGCATCTATTTTATAGGCACTCACCATGGTTCCTATTTTCTTAGCGGCCATCTTTCCTTCATTTTTTGGAGGGTGAGGATAAATGGTCTCATTATACAGCAGCTTTCCTGTTTCATCCAAGCACACCACCTTGCAGCCCGTTCTAAATCCAGGGTCAATCGCCATGGTTCGCTTCTGTCCCAAAGGCGGTGCTAAGAGTAACTGCCGTAAATTCTCAGAAAACACTTGAATAGAGGCTAAATCTGCTGCTTCTTTGTGTTTCTTTTTGAATTCATTCTCCAAAGATGGATGCAACAAACGTTTCCAAGAATCTGCTATTGCTAACTCAATTTGCTCTGCAGTTTCAAAGTTGTTTTTTCGAATAATATAGTTGGTAATTTTCTCTTCCGCCTCAGCTTTCTCCAACGTAAGCTTTATTCTTAAATAGCCCAACTTCTCTCCCCTTGAAATGGCCAAAAAACGATGTGCGGGAGTTCGTTTTAAGGGTTCAGCCCAAGCAAAGTAATCTTTAAATTTTTCAGCTTCCTCTTCCTTTCCTTTAATTATTTTAGATTCTAAAAGTGCCTTTTGTTCCATCGCCCTTCGCAAAATATCTCGAACAGCTGTACGCTCATTGATCCACTCTGCAATGATATGCCTTGCACCTTCCAATGCCTCTTCCACATCAGTTACCTCCTTGGTAACAAACTTCGAGGCTGTGCTTTTCAGTCCTTTCACCTCTTGCGACATGATGATTTTTGCCAGAGGTTCCAATCCTTTTTTTATGGCTTTATCTACCTTGGTTTCTCGTTTTTGTTTGTAAGGAAGATAGATGTCTTCCAAGGTGGTCAATTCAAAAGTTTCTTGAATCTGTTCTTTTAAAGAGCTTGTTAACTTCCCTTGCTCGTCAATGCTTTTTAAAATTGTTTCTTTTCGCTTTTCTAACTCCTTAAATCGTTCACTCTCCTTAAAAATAGACTCAATCTCTACTTCATCCAAATTCCCGGTTGCTTCTTTTCGATAACGAGAAATAAAAGGAATAGTAGCCCCAGAATCTAACAATTCGAGGGTAGCTTCAACAGATTTTTGAGATAAATTGAGGGTTTTAGTCAACCAGTTTGAAAGCGTTGTTTGCTGTGTCATAGAGGGAAAAAAATCTTTTCATTCTTCGTGAACGAAAGCCCTACAATATTCGTTAGTATCTTTAGAAAACCAAAATTTAGTTTATGAAAAATATCAGCTTATTTGTGCTACTCAACATCATTGTTTCTTTAATGGCATGTGGACAATCTAAAAAACCCACTGAGTCTAAAACCGACAACAAGTTTGAAGTTGTAAAAACCGAAGAAGAATGGAAACAACAATTGTCTGCGTTAGAATATGATGTGCTTCGGAATGAAGGCACTGAGCGTGCATTTACAGGCAAATATATTGACCTTAAAAAACAAGGAACCTTCACCTGCAATGCATGTAAGACTCCTGTATTTGAATCTAAAACAAAATTCAAATCAGGTACGGGATGGCCAAGTTTTTACGACTACATAGAAGGCAATGTAACGGAAAAAGCAGATAACAGTTACGGATGGAATCGTGTAGAGGTGGAATGCAGCAAATGCGGATCCCACCTAGGTCATGTTTTCGAAGATGGACCAGACCCAACCGGTCTGCGGTATTGTATTAATTCTGTTAGCTTGGATTTTATAGAAGAATAACAAACATCAAAACAAAACTTTAGAAGCTTTCAATTAAATTAGTCCTCTAAGCCATAAACCGTACTAACGGCTTCGTAATCGTTTAAATTAAGTCCATCAATTCTTGCAGCTTGGGGAATAACAACAACCTTATACCATAAATCATCAGGTGAACCGGGATTGTCATAATGCTCAAAGGTTGTAAAACCTTGAACGTAAGAATAACTAAAGTCGTAGTAAGGTAAAGCAATCCAACGTCTTGTGTTCGGATTTGCGTCCAAAGAAAAGTATGCTTGAACGAGTCCAGTTGCCACAACATCGGCAATTATAGCCGGATTTGAAACATTTACTTCCGCTCCGAACGAGGTAGTATTCCAATCTCCCGTACCAACAAAGTACGTGTTGCTCTGTATGTTTGCCACACCATCTCTTCCATCGAAGCCGTCAAAGCCATCTCTACCATCTCTGCCGTCCCTTCCATCTTGCGCACAAGAAATAAGAAAAAGGGTTCCCACAATATATACACCTGTAATTCTGATTATTCGTTTTAGATTTTTCATAAGGTTCAACTTTAGTTAACAAATTTAATCTCTTAGATACTCGGTATAACAATTTTATGCCACAAGTAACCATTCATCATTTGTTTTTGATTTTTCATCCTAAAACAGACGGCGCATCAATTACTCCTATTATATTTGTTGAAATTTCAATTCTATGAGTTCAATTTTAAAAGCGGAGAACATTGTCAAGCAATATGCAGCGCACAGAGCGTTGGATGACGTTAGCATTGATGTACCAAAAGGTTGCATTTACGGACTTCTTGGACCTAATGGAGCAGGTAAAACCTCTCTTATTAGGATCATTAATCAAATTACGCGACCGGATGAAGGTCAGGTATTTTTCGATGGCACTCCCCTTGCTCCTGAGCACATTAGTCAAATTGGTTATTTGCCGGAAGAGCGAGGATTGTACAAAAAAATGGAGGTGGGCGAACAAGCCATGTACCTCGCTCAGCTGAAAGGAATGAGTAAGAGGGAAGCGAAACAAAAACTTTCCATGTGGTTCAAGCGCTTCGACATTTCTCCATGGTGGAATAAAAAGGTAGAAGAACTTTCAAAAGGAATGGCGCAGAAAGTACAATTTATCGTCACCGTTTTGCACGAACCCAAATTGTTAATTCTAGATGAGCCTTTTAGTGGCTTTGATCCAATCAATACGAATATTGTAAAGAACGAAATCTATCGATTGAAAGAAGAAGGGACCTCCATCATTCTTTCCACGCACAACATGGGTTCCGTAGAAGAAATTTGCGACCAAATTGCCTTGATTAACAATTCAAAAAAGATATTAGACGGCACCGTAAAGCAAGTGAAACAAGACTTTAAGGAAGGAATCTACAACATTGAGTTTAAAGGAAACATGATTTCTTTTACCAACGCTTTAGGAGCAGCTTGTGAGTTATTAAACTCCGAAAACTTAGATGGTAGAATTTCTGCGAAAGTAAAATTAGCGCCAAACATTAGCACCAACGATTTACTAAAAGCTATCGTAGGACAAGTGGAAGTATTTGGCTTGCAGGAAGTAATTCCAAGTATGAACGACATTTTTATTAAAAAGGTAGGTGAAAACTCAATAACAAAGGAGGCAAATGATGAATAAAATTAACTTGATTATTCAAAGAGAATATTTGACCAGAGTGAAGAAAAAATCATTTTTGGTACTGAGTATTGTTGGTCCCATTTTGTTCGCTGCACTGATGATTGTACCTGCTTGGTTAGCAAGTGAAGATGAAGACAGCCAAAATGTAGAGGTGGTTGATGAAACACGGTTGTTCATTGGTCAGCTAGAGAATAGCGACGAGATCAACTTTGGCTATGAGTTTAGGAGTTTAAAGGATGCCCAAGAAGATTTGTTTAGCAAAGAAGGGAAATATACTGCGGTATTGCACATTCCTAAAGTGGTTGTAACACATCCGAAAACTGTGCAACTTTTTTACAAAGACAAACCCAAAGGAAGTTCCATTGATTACATGGAAAATCAAATTGCGCGGATCATGGAAGACAAAAAGTTACAAGACCTATACAATTTGAGCTACGACCAAGTTTCTGGTTTGCGCCCTAAAGTGGGAATTGTTGCAAATAAAATAGATGAAACCGGCAATACTGAAGCAAAGTCAGATAAACTTGCCATGATTTTGGGACTTGTTTTAGCCATGATTATTTATTTCTTCATTTTTCTATTTGGAGTGCAGGTGATGAGAGGCGTGATTGAAGAGAAAACCAATCGAATTATTGAAGTAATCATTTCGTCTGTAAAGCCATTTGAATTAATGATGGGTAAAATCGTTGGCATCGCACTGGTAGCATTAACACAAGTTGGAATATGGGTTGCTCTGAGTACTGGGATCTATGCAGGCGCGGTCAACGTTTATGGAGACGATATTACGAACAATCAAAAAAGCCAAATTGAGCAGGTAGAAAGTTCAAATCCGGTGGGTAGCGAACTGGCAAATGCAGCTAGCGATGGGTCCATTTTCATGAAGATTAAAAACAACATGGATACCATTAATTTCCCATTGGTAATTGGGTGTTTTATCTTCTTCTTCTTGGGTGGTTATTTGTTATATGGTTCTTTATTCGCAGCCGTTGGCGCTGCAGTGGACAATGAAACAGATACGCAGCAATTTATGATGCCGATTACCATACCCTTAATATTAGCGATTGTTATTGCGCAAGTGGTTATGGACAATCCAGATGGGCAGTTGGCATTTTGGGGCTCTTTGTTCCCGCTTACCTCCCCTATTCTCATGATGGTTCGAATACCTTTTGGAGTGGACACGTGGGAAGTAGCGTTATCTATGGGGCTTTTAATTATTAGCTTTATTGGAACCACTGCTATGGCAGGTAAAATATACCGAATCGGAATATTGATGTATGGAAAGAAGCCAAGCTTTAAAGAAATTGGCAAGTGGATTGTAACAAAAACGTAACATGGCGACAATATTAATAGTGGACGATGACCGTCCGATTAGAAGCACGTTAAAGGAGATTCTTGAGTTTGAAAAATTCAAAGTAGAAGATGCGGAAGATGGTCAGATGGCTATTTCTAAAGTTGAAAAAAACGACTACGACTTGATTCTCTGTGATATAAAAATGCCAAAAATGGACGGCATTGAAGTATTGCAAAAAATTCAGGAGTTGAAACCTCACATCCCGGTGGTTATGATTTCAGGCCACGGAGATATTGAAACGGCTGTTGGCGCCATTAAATTGGGAGCTTTTGATTTTATTGCCAAACCATTGGATTTGAACCGTTTGTTAGTAACGGTGAGGAACGCATTGGATCGAAATGAATTGGTGGAACAAACCAAGCAGCTTCGTAAAAAAGTATACAAGAGCAAACTCAATGACATTATAGGAGAAAGCGAACCCATTATGGCTGTTAAAGCCATGATTGAAAAAGTTGCTCCTACAGATGCACGAGTACTAATTACAGGAAGTAATGGTACGGGAAAGGAATTGGTAGCACGGAACTTACACCAAAACTCGAGTCGTAAAAAAGCGCCTTTTATTGAATTGAATTGTGCGGCAATCCCTTCTGAGTTAATTGAAAGTGAATTATTTGGCCACGAAAAAGGAGCTTTTACTTCTGCGGTAAAACAGAAGAAGGGAAACTTTGAACAAGCGGAAGGTGGAACACTATTTTTAGATGAGATTGGTGACATGTCAGCATCTGCTCAGGCTAAAGTGCTGCGCGCTTTGCAAGAAAATAGGATTCGAAGAGTTGGTGGAGAAAAAGACATTAAAGTGAATGTTCGAGTTTTAGCAGCCACCAATAAGGACTTAAAGAAAGAAATTTCAGAGGGTAATTTTAGAGAAGATTTGTACCATCGTCTAAGTGTCATTCTAATTCACGTCCCTGCTTTAAATGAAAGAAGAGACGACATACCGATGTTGGTGGATTTCTTTTTATCGAAAGTGAGTGCAGAACAAGGAATGCCTGAGAAAAAAATTAGTTCGGACGCTTTGAAATCGCTACAAGACTTTGACTGGACCGGAAATATCCGCGAATTAAGAAACGTGGTGGAACGCCTGATTATCTTGGGTGAACCCGAAATTTCAAAAGGTGATGTGGAGAAGTTTGTGAGGGTGAATTGATAGTATACTTATTGAATCTAGTTTACGATTATTCCTTTAAAACATTAGAATTTAAACCCGCCGCACTTTTTTACTTACACCAACTCTCTCGCTGCATTTAAGGCCGCTTCAATTCCGTTTGGGTTTTTACCTCCTGCTGTAGCAAAAAAGGCTTGACCTCCGCCGCCGCCTTGAATGTGTTTGCCTAAATCGCGAACCAGCTTCCCTGCGTTCCAATCTTTTTCAGCCACCAATTCGTCGCTTATTAGAATGGTGATGGTTGGTTTCCCTCCCACTTTAGAGGCTAATACCAAGAATAACCGCTCTACTTCTGCTTTCAGTTGAAAAGCAATGTTTTTAGCAGATCCTGCATCCACTTCTACTTCTTCAATTAATACATTCACCCCATTAATTAACTGCACCTTCTCTTGTAACTCACCTTTCAGGTTACCAGCAGTCTTTGCTTTAAAGCTCTCAATTTCCTTTTGTAGTTTGGAGTTCTCCGTCAATAAAGATTCAATCGATTGTTGAATGTTCTTCGGGTTCTTCAAGCTTATTTTTAGCTCGTTTATTAAATCGTTTTGAGCATAAAATTGGCCCAATGCTGTTACTGAGCTCACCGCTTCAATTCTTCTAATACCTGCCGCAACAGCACTCTCGTGTGTTATCTTGAACAAACCAATCTCTCCAGTTGCACTCACATGAGTTCCTCCACACAGTTCCACCGAATCACCAAACTGAATCATACGAACAGTATCTCCATATTTTTCACCAAAAAGCGCCATCGCCCCCCTAGCTTTTGCTTCTTCGATCGGGAGATTACGTTCTTCTTCCAAGCTCAAATTCTCTCGAATCTTTTGATTCACAAAATCTTCTATTCTTCGAATGTCCTCTGCTTCTACTTTTTGAAAATGAGAGAAATCAAATCGTAAATAGGAATCGTTCACCAAAGAGCCTTTCTGCTCCACGTGTGTTCCTAAGATCTCTCTTAATGCTTGGTGCAACAAGTGTGTAGAAGTATGGTTTGCTTTTGTCAACTCCCTTTTAGTGGAGTTCACTACAGCTTGAAAATCCAAATCTAAATTATCAGGCAATTCAACAGTAAAATGAATAATCAAATTATTCTCCTTCTTAGTATCTAGAATCGAGTACTTTTTACCTTCTGCCTCAATGTATCCAGTATCGCCAACTTGACCTCCCCCTTCTGGGTAAAATGGCGTTAGATTAAATACCAACTGGTAGGCATCTTTTCCTTTTTGATTCACTTTTCGGTAGCGAGAAATTTTTACTTTCGACTCAGTTCGATCGTATCCAATGAATTCTTCCTTATCGTCTTTGTACACTTCTACCCAATCGCCGGTATCTACCTTTGTAGCAGCTCTTGATCGGTCTTTTTGTGCTTTCAAGTTTTTTTCAAACCCTTGCATGTCCACTTTTAAGCCATTCTCTTGAGCTAGCAACTGTGTTAAGTCGATTGGGAATCCAAACGTATCGTACATCTCAAAAGCAAAGCTGCCCTCAATCTGCAGTGGCTTTTCCACCACTTTCTTTTCAAAAAGCTGAATCCCTCTTTCTAAGGTATTTAAGAAAGAAGCTTCCTCTTCTTTAATCACTTTTGAAATCAACGTTTTTTGTGCCTCCAACTCCGAAAAAGTACCTCCCAAGGTTTCAATAAGTGGAGTTAATATTTGATACATGAAAGGTTCCTTCAAATCAAGAAAACTGTAACCATACCGAACTGCTCTTCTCAATATTCTTCGAATCACGTAACCAGCTCCGGTGTTTGAAGGCAACTGTCCATCGGCAATCGAGAAAGCAATTGCTCGAATGTGATCTACTATTACGCGGAAAGCGACGTCTTTTTTGTCATCTGAAGCTGCATAAGGCTTTTTTGCAATTTTCTCTAAAGCTTGAATAGATGGCATGAATACATCCGTGTCGTAGTTGGACATTTTTCCTTGAACCGCCATGCACAAACGCTCAAAACCCATCCCTGTATCCACGTGTTGTGCAGGGAGTTTTTGAAGGCTCTTATCCTTCAAACGGTTAAATTCCATGAAAACCAAGTTCCATATTTCTACCACTTGTGGATGATCCTCATTTACCAATGTTTTTCCGTCAACTGCATTACGGTCGGCATCAGTTCTTAAATCGATGTGAATTTCGGAGCAGGGTCCGCACGGACCTGTTTCTCCCATCTCCCAAAAATTATCCTTCTTATTGGCTTTTAAAATTCTATCGGTATCAATAATTTTTTCCCAAGCCGCAAAAGAGGTAGCGTCTTCTTCTGTTCCATCTTCTTGGTCTCCTTCGAAAATGGTAACATACAGTCGATCCTTATCTAACTTCAATTCATCCGTTAAAAATTCCCATGACCAGGGAATCATTTCTTCCTTAAAGAAATCTCCGAATGACCAGTTTCCTAGCATTTCAAACATGGTATGGTGATAGGTGTCCACACCGACTTCTTCCAAATCATTGTGTTTTCCTGAGACCCGCAAACACTTTTGAGTGTCTACCACTCGATTATATTTTGGAGTTTCATTACCCAAAAAATAATCTTTAAACTGATTCATACCTGCATTGGTAAACAATAGGGTTGGATCATTTTTAATGACAATTGGAGCTGATTTTACAAGTTGATGTCCCTTGGCTTCGAAAAATTTAAAAAATGCTTCTCTTATTGCTTGTGAAGTCATATCTGTTGAAAACTTTTAACAATCTGTAAGTTATATTAACAATTGCAAACCACCTTTGTTATTGCGAAAACGCTTTAAAATAGGTACTTTCGTATATTGATTTACGTTGCAAACTTAACCAAATAAGAAAGCAAATTGGCCCGAATAAAGTATAGATTTAATACCAAAACACTTAGCTACGAAAAAATCGAAGCGGACTGGAAACAGCGTTCACTGAAAATTTCTACGTTCCTGGTTGCTAGTTTATTTGCAGGATTTATTTTCTTTTTTATCGGGGCAAAATACTTTGATTCTCCGAAGGAAAAACTCTTAAAACAAGAGAATAGTCAACTTAAGGCACAATACGACATTTTAAACAAAAGAATGAGTCAGGCAGAAGAAGTTTTGGCTGATGTGCAAAAAAGGGACGATGACATTTACCGAGTGATTTTAGAAGCTGAGCCGATTCCAAAAGAAATTCGAACCGCCGGTTTTGGTGGAGTAAACCGTTATAAGAACCTTCAAGGATTGAAGAATTCAGAATTAATCGTTGAAAGTGCTAAGAAGCTAGATCAAATCACAAAACAATTGTACATTCAATCTAAGTCATATGACGATGTGATTGAAATGGCCATGGCAAAAGAAAAGATGATTGCATCAATTCCGGCGATACAACCTGTTTCAAATAGCGATTTACGAAGAATGGCTTCTGGTTATGGCATGAGAATGCACCCGATATATAAGAGAATGAAAATGCATACAGGTATGGACTTTTCAGCAGAAAGAGGTACAGAAATCTATGCTACTGGTGCAGGTAAAGTTGTGCATACCGAAACAAGCAGAAGAGGTTATGGAAACAACATTATCATCGACCATGGATATGGCTACAAAACCTTGTATGCGCACATGAGCAGTTTTAATGTTCGCCAAGGTCAAGAGATTACACGTGGCCAAACTATTGGTTATGTAGGTAATACCGGAACTTCTGTTGCCCCTCACTTACACTATGAGGTTTGGAAAGATGACCAAAAAGTAAACCCAGTTAATTTCTATTTCAATGATTTAACTCCTGCGGAATATGAAAGAATGATTGAATTCTCTTCTCAACAAACTCAATCATTCGATTAAAATGGCGGAAAAAAGCGCTAAGCTATATTACTCCATAGGTGAAGTAAGTAAGATGTTCGATGTTAATACCTCGTTAATCCGTTTTTGGGAAAAGGAGTTTAGCATTTTAAAGCCAAAAAAAAATGCCAAAGGAAATCGTCTTTTTACTCAAAAGGACGTTGACAACCTTCACATTATCTACAATTTGGTGAAAGAAAGAGGTTTTACTTTAGAAGGTGCAAAGAAAAAGCTAAAAGAGAACAAGTCTGATTCAATCAATGAGGCCGAGATGCTAAAATCTCTGAAAAAAATAAGATCCTTTTTGCTCGATTTAAAAGAAGAGCTTTAATTTCAGCCCGTGATTCAAAAACTTTCTATAATTATTCCGGCCTTCAATGAGGAAAAGACCATTGCACAAGTATTAGATATTGTGTCTCAACTCGAGCTAATAAACAATATCCAAAAAGAAATACTAGTCATCAATGATTTTTCTTCTGACCGAACACGGGCATTGACTGAGGAATTTATTGCAGCCCATCCTGAATCTGGAATTAAGCTTTTTAATCAAGAAGTAAATCAGGGCAAAGGTGCAGCGCTTCATTATGGAATTGAGAAAGCAACAGGTGATTACTTAATTCCTCAAGATGCTGATTTAGAGCTTGACCCAAATGACATTAACAAATTACTTGAAAAAGCGATTACAGAGAAAATTCAAGTGGTGTATGGTTCTCGTTTTCTGCAAGCAGAAAATCCTAATAAAAATGCCTCCTACTTTGCAAATCAATTTCTTACGAAATTATCAAACCTTTGCAGTGGTTGGAGAATTACAGACATGGAAACCTGTTATAAGTTAATAGATTCAAAAATTGCAAAGAGTTTAACATTACAGGAAAAGCGCTTTGGATTTGAGCCTGAAATTACCGCTAAGCTCGCAAAGGTAAAAGGTATAAAATACGGAGAAGTGCCTGTTGCGTATGAATTTCGAACCTATGAAGAAGGTAAAAAAATTGGTTGGCAAGATGGTGTAAAGGCCATCTTTTGTATCCTTAAATACAGTTTTTAGTCTACCTTTAATTGGTATTTCTCAGCTAAGTTAAACCACTGCTTCCCTTCAATTAATAGATCCGGCACAAAAAAGAAGTTGCCCTCGTGCTCCGGCAGAATTACCATCATGGTTTGCACAAACGACTCATGAACATCTACCTCTAATTTTGTCCGTTTGCCGTCCCATACCTTTTGCCCTCCTGCTTCATCAAACCAATGATAAGAAAGGAAAAGCTGATGTTCAACCAATGACGGAAGTGGTTCAGCGTTCGTATTGATAATCTTAACTAAAAAACGGGTTGAATCATTGTGTTTTAACGATTCTTGAGCTAGTAACTCAATTTTAATGTTCTTCGAATATTCCTCCATAGGTTTCTCAAAAGTGGCATGGTTCAATGGAACATAATCACTACTGTCCAATTGAAAGTATTGTTTATTTAAGAAGCTCAGAGGCTCTAATTCAAATCTTCTAAAAATGAAGACTCCAGGTTTCAATAGTTGTTCATTTTTTTCAAATTCAATGTCTGAACTTGTCACTAAACTCACCGTCTCTTCTTTTCCATCTAGTGCGGAATAGAAAAGACTCTCTATTGGGTTTGCCCAAGTAGCATAGTAAATATTCTTTGCGTCAATACTGTGCTTTGAGCCTTCAAGAGTTTGCGTGTAATCAACCAAACGTTCTAGTTGGGCTGTTCTCACCCTCAAAGGTTCTCCGTGATTATAAATCCAACCTAATCGAAATAAAGAAATAACGAGTAACAAGGCGATTGAAGCAGAACTGATGTACTTATTTGTGCAGCGAATCACCTCGTAGACATAGAAAAAAACGACAATAAAAACAATCGGATTGTACATTGATTCATTGTAGCGACTATATTCATCAGCGACTTGAGCTTGATTTACAATTACGATAAGCGCCGGTATACTTCCAACAAAAAGTATCATTTCCTTCCATCGCTTTCTTTTAATCATATAAATTAAGGCAATAACCAACAAAAGAATTAAATCAAAAAAGAAATTGGTGAATATGGCAATCACATCTTGAAGGTATGCTAAATCTATTAGGTTCAACGCCGATGCTTTCTGTTCAACCCCAATAAGTTGAGTGTGCCCTTTTTCATAGTCAGAGAACGTAAGAACTTCAACAATAAAACCTACGATAGTAAAAATTCCCACCCCTGTGTGAATTCGATTTTGAAAACCATTTTGAAGAAAGTGGTACGCAATTCCAACACCAATTAATAAGAAATTTTCAGGGTGACTCATCATGGCAAACCACTGCACTACTAACATAAATATCAACCACTTATCATCCTCCCATTTGTTGGACTGCAGAATAGAATAAAACAGTACTGAAAGTGCTGCGCCGTAGCAAATTTCAAGCATAGGCGACCAATACAGCGATAGCTGACCAATTACATGCACTGCAATTACCGCTAGTGCTGCTTGCTTGTCTTTTAACAGATACAAACAAGTTAAAAAGACTCCATAATAAAAGAATTCATGCCCTAAGGAACCTAAAACTAGCAATACTTTCAGCGGTAAATGCAGCCAAGTTCCTATGATTGGAAAAACTTGAGAAAGTGCTAAAACAGTTCTGCCGTGCTCTACATGAAACCACTGACTATTAATTGCGTGAAATAGATAATAGGAAGCGTCGGCAAACATTCGCTCTTTGTACAACACAACGGACATGATCATCAATAAGATGAAGATCCCATGCATGAACAGGTTGGAAATAGACGCGAACCCTTTCATTAATAATATGCCCCAGATGAAAGGTACTTTTTCACATAATCCTCTACCCCTTCTTCTAAGGTGTGAAAAGGATGCGGATAGCCGGCATCTTTGAGTTTACTCATGTCAGCTTCGGTAAAATACTGGTACTTATCACGAATGTCTTCTGGTGTTGGAATAAAGCTAATGCTAGGTTCTTGATCCATGGCGTTGAAGGTAGCTTTTACCAAATCCAAAAAGGTTCTTGCTTTACCAGAGCCCATATTATATAAGCCATTTTCAGGCAGGTTATTGCGCATCCAAAACATCACATTGGCTAAGTCCCAAACGTAAACAAAATCACGCATTTGTTCACCATCCTTATACTCTGGATTATGCGATTGAAACAACTTCATTGCACCAGTTTCCTTAATTTGTTTGTGTGCATGAAAAATAACTGAAGCCATTCTGCCCTTGTGGTATTCATTCGGTCCATATACATTAAAGAACTTCAATCCTGCCCAAAATGGTAGTTGAGCCTTTTGAGCGAAAGCCCATTTATCAAATTCATTTTTAGAACGACCGTAAGGGTTTAGAGGCTCTAACTTATTCATCGTTTCTTCAGAATCTTTATACCCGTGCTCACCAAGACCATAGGTCGCTGCAGAAGAAGCATAGATTAAGCCTATTTTATGTTTCGCACAAATGTTCCAAATCGATTTTGAGTATTCAACATTCAATTTTTGAAGAATAGCTTCATCAAACTCTGCGGTATTGGTTCTTGCACCTAAATGATATACAAACGTTACATTTTCGGCATTTTCCTCAAACCAAGCAATGAAGTCTTCCCGCTCAATTTGTTCTACAATACGTTTTCCATTTAAGTTTTTATTCTTTTCGGGAAAGCTAAAGTCATCAACAACGATGATGTTTTCACGATCTTGTTTATTCAAAAAGCTAACCAAATAGCTACCGATAAATCCTGCTGCTCCTGTTACTACAATCATTTCTCTACAAATATGGGTTGTCTTATTTCTTTTATTATACCTTTCTCAATCGCAACTGAAAACAACTTCTCAACTGCCGAACGACCTTTTTCTCCAAGGTCTAGCGAATAATCATTTACGTACAAATTAATGTGTTTTTGAGTTATACCTTCATCCATTTCTTGAGCGTGTTGCCGAACATATTCTTTTGAAGAACTTGGATTTTTAGCAGCAAACTCAATGCTTCGACGAAGCACTCTATTGACCTTTTGCTGTAAATCTTTGTCAAAACTTCTTCGAAGCACAATTCCTCCAAGCGGAATCAAACCACCAGATTCTTTTTCCCAAAAATCTCCTAGATCAATTATTTTTTTAAGCCCTCTTTCAGCGTATGTAAATCGATTCTCGTGAATAATTAATCCTGCATCAACAGTGCCGTCGAGCACCATTTTTTCAATTTCTGAAAACAATACTTCGTGCTTGTTTTTAGCCTTTGGATAGGCCATGGAAAGTAAAAAGTTAGCGGTGGTATACTTTCCCGGAATCGCAATTTTCCCAGCATTAATTTGTTCTGCACTTAATTGCTCCTTTGCAATTAATAAAGGACCAACCCCACTACCTAAGGCACTTCCAGAATGCAGTAATTGATAATCGTTCAAACAAAAAGCCATGGCATGATAACTAAGCTTAGTAATGTCTAATTGTTGCTTAAAGGCCTTATCATTCAATTCCTCTACGTCACCTAACACAACTTCGAAATCCAGCCCTTCTGTATCAATTTTTTGGTGCACCATGGCATCAAAAATGAAGGTATCGTTCGGACAAGGAGAAAAGCCTAATGTTAGTTTTTTCATACCAGTTTATTTAAAGTCCTTAGAGTTTCCTCTGCTAAGTTTGATAGTGCAAGTTCAATTTCCCAAGCATCTCTGTTGCGTTTTTCTACATAATTAGAAATGGCTCTCAATTGCAAACAAGGGACTTCCATTTTATTACAAACATAAAAAAACGCCGCACCTTCCATGCTTTCAACCTGCGGATTTAAACGTTCTCGAATTCGCTTAATAGAAAAATCACTTCCATGCACCGTATTTACGGTAATTGAGCTCACTTGCTTTAGTTTCTCGTTCGGATTCTGAAATGGGGGTTGTAAAGATTGAAAAGTATTGTTTAAAACGCCATTTGTGAAAGGCACTTCATCCTTATTTCTTAAGCCAATTTCGTCGTATGACTTTAATTCGATTCCGTCCTCAATAACTTCTTCAGAAAACTGATCTTGAACAACTTCAACTACTTCGCCTAAGGCTATATTTCTGTCAAAAGCTCCTGCAATTCCAACATTGATTGCCAAATCGAAAGATTGTTTTTGTAATATTTTTGTTAATTCAAATGTAGTAGCAATCATTCCTACTCCTGCAATTAGACTCACAATAGTATGTTCGTGCTGATTCTCATCTAACTTACGTTGAATTGGAGCTAACTCTTTTTCCGTTGCTGCTACTAATAGAATTTTCATTTATTATAAATTCTCTTATTTAGATTCCGCAATTCAAAATTAAGCTCTCACAGGTATTCTCTTCAAGGCTTCCAATAAAAAGCTCCAATACTTATGAACCGAACTAATCTGAACTTTCTCATCTGGTGAATGTGCCCCACGGATGTTTGGACCAAAAGATACCATGTCTAATTTGGGGTAATTGGTTCCAATAATACCACACTCTAGTCCTGCATGACAGGCCATAACATGTGCTTTTTCGTTGAACATTTCTTCATACAAGTCGCTCATTATAGAAACAATGGCAGAATTTGGCTCCGGTGTCCAACCGGGGTAATCTGCATCCAGTGTAACCTTTGCATCTATAATAGACAATGCTGCCTCAATCGTTCGCACTTCATCGTGTTTTTCTGAATCGACAGAACTTCTGCACAAGCACAAAACTTCAGCTTTTCCAAGCTTCATGCGCACTTGAGATAAGTTATTTGACGTTTGGACTAAGCCTTCAATAGTCGGGCTCATTCTATAAATTCCGTTTGGCACAGCATAAATAGCTGTTATAAAACGTTTTGAAGACTCTACCGAAGCTCCTTTTACTTGATGTTCCACCGCCATGGTCTCAAATATTAGGTTCGGATCAGTGTCTTTGTATTCGGCAATGACTTCAGCTGTGAATTTATCTTTTGCAGCTTTAAAACGCTCAAGGTCTTTTTTAGCAACGCCTATAATAGCATTCGACTCTCTTGGAATAGCATTTCGTAACCCTCCACCTTCAATTTCTATAATTGAGAATTCTGTTTCTTGCATTAATTCATGCATGAATCTATTCATCAATTTATTTGCATTGCCAAGTCCCTTAATAATGTCCATCCCCGAGTGACCTCCTGACAATCCTCTTACAGTTAAATGAATGGTCTCAAAGTTTTGATTCATTTCAATTTCATCGTAGAATGCGTCTCCAGATACGTTAACTCCACCTGCACAACCGATCGTCAATTCATCGTCATCTTCCGTATCTAAGTTCAATAAAATTTCCCCTTCTAAAAACCCGGCCTTCAATTCAAATGCGCCCGTCATGCCTGTTTCTTCATCTACGGTAAAAAATCCTTCTATAGCAGGATGCGCAATATCTTTAGATTCAAGCAAAGCCATAATTGAGGCAACTCCAATTCCATTATCTGATCCTAGCGTTGTTCCCTCAGCTTTCACCCAGTCGCCATCTACATACATTTTTATTCCTTCTTTGTCGAAATCAAAAACAGTATCATTATTTTTCTGATGAACCATGTCTAGGTGCGACTGCAACGTCACCTTTTTGCGATCTTCCATTCCTGGGGTCGCAGGTTTCGAAATCAATACATTGCCACATGCATCTGTCTTCATTGGTAAACCCAACCTCGCACCAAAGTCTTGCATAAACTTTATCACTCGTTCTTCTTTCTTAGAAGGACGTGGAACTGCATTTAAATCTACAAAGTTTTTCCACATGATTTGAGGCTCTAAAGCCGCTACATTTTTTGACATAGTATTTCTTTTTAATGTTCTTCAAAGATAAGCCCTAGCAGTTGAATCAGGAAGTAAAAGAAGGAAGAATTATAGTGCATTTAGTTAAACTTCGTAAGAACAGGAATGCGTAGTTTATTGTTACCTCTTTTATGTAAATAACCAGCTCAACGAATTATATTTGCAAAAAATTATATAGAATGCCCAAAATTGTACAAATTACGAGAAGGGAGCGCTTTAGTGCAGCTCACAAATTAGCTCGACCTGAATGGTCTGATCAAAAAAACTACGAGACTTTTGGAAAATGCTCTAACCCAAACTGGCATGGCCACAATTATGTGCTTTGGGTTACTGTGAAAGGAACTCCTGAACCAATGACTGGTTTCGTTGTTGATTTATCGGCTTTAGGCGAGGTTATTAAAGAAGAGGTAATTCAACATGTAGATCACAAGAATCTAAATGCGGATGTGATTTTTACAAAAGACATTATGACTTCTACCGAAAATTTAGCCATTGCAATATGGGAGCAATTAGAAAAACCTGTAAAGAAACTTGGTGCTGAACTACATTGCGTTAAGATTTCTGAAACTGAAAATAATTATGTAGAATATCACGGTTAATCATTTTTTGACCGAAGGAAACAGACTAAATGGCTGAAGAATTTAAAGAAGGATATATTCGATCTGACGAATACAACGACGAAAAAATTAAAAGAATTGCAAACATGTACAGCAATATCATCACAGATTTAGGTGAAGATGTGAATCGTGAGGGTTTGTTAAAAACACCGGAACGAGTGGCCAAAGCAATGCAATACCTTACACATGGTTATGATTTAGACCCTGCAGAGATATTAAAAAGTGCCATGTTTACTGAAGACCACAACCAAATGGTCATTGTAAAGGACATTGAAATGTATAGTATGTGTGAGCACCACATGTTGCCTTTCATGGGTAAAGCGCACATTGCCTACATTCCTAATGGAAAAATTGTTGGTCTAAGTAAGATTCCAAGAGTCGTTGATGCTTTTTCTAGAAGATTGCAAGTCCAAGAACGTTTAACAGATCAAATTAAAGCATGTATTCAAGACACGATGAATCCGTTAGGAGTTGCCGTTGTTATTGAAGCCAAGCACATGTGCATGCAAATGCGAGGAATTCAAAAGCAAAATTCAGTTACAACAACTTCGGCCTTCACAGGAGCATTTGAAAAAGATTCAACACGTAGAGAGTTTATTAACTTATTATCGGCTCAGCTTTCATAAATCTGACAAAAATTCAGTTTAAATTTGTGGGTATTATTTTTGATAATACACTTAAAAAATAGAACTCATGATTGACTTTAGTAAAAATAATTCTAACGTAGAAACGAGTGGAATTCAAACCAAAGATGCGGTAAGTACTTTTTTAGCAAACGTATTTACTTACATGGGTGGTGCATTAGCGATTACAGGATTGCTAGCTTACTGGTTTGGCAGTACCCCAAGTTTAATGACTTATCTTATCAACCCAATGGGAGGAGCAACTCTTTTAGGATATGTGGTTATGTTTTCTCCACTAGCATTTGTTTTGGTGATGTCATTCGCATTCAATAAGCTCTCTTCTTTTGCCTTACTGGGATTATTTGTAGTTTACGCGGCAGTTATGGGCCTCAGTATGAGTTTTATTTTCTTGGCTTACACCACATCAAGTATCGCTTCTACTTTTTTCATCACCGCAGCAACATTTGGAGTTATGGCTGTATTAGGATACACCACGAAGCAAGATTTAACCAAATTCGGTTCTATTTTATTTATGGCACTAATTGGAATAATTATCGCTTCGATTGTCAATATGTTCTTAAGTAATGGAATGTTAGACATCATAATTAGCTGTGTAGGTGTTTTAGTATTCACTGGCTTGACAGCATACGATGTTCAAAAACTGAAACGCATAGGTGCAGGTGTTGAATACGGTTCAGAATCATCTAATAAACTTGCCATTATGGGTGCGTTAAACCTTTATTTAGACTTTGTGAACTTGTTTATGATGTTGTTGAGACTATTTGGTGACAGAAGATAATTTGAGTTAATCAGCATAGAATTGAAAGTTGTAAGTTATTGGTATAATGAGCTATTCTGTATCTTTCATTTGATGTAAACTATTAGTAACTCTCATCCCAAAAAATTGCACAAAACTCTTTTATCCGTTAACTTTCCCTTTTTAATGTATTTTATAGATTTATGAAAAAAGCTTACGTTTTTCCTGGTCAAGGAGCCCAATTTGTAGGAATGGGAAAAGACCTATACGATTCTTCAGAAGATGCCAAGGCCCTATTTGAAAAGGCGAATAAAATCTTAGGATTCAACATTACGGAAATCATGTTTTCTGGGACAGATGAAGCATTAAAGCAAACCAACGTAACTCAACCTGCTATATTTTTACATTCTGTTATTTTAGCAAAGGCTCTTGGAGACAGCTTTCAACCGGATATGGCTGCAGGTCATTCATTGGGTGAGTTTTCTGCATTAGTAGCTTGTGGTGCCATGAGCTTTGAAGATGGCTTAAATTTAGTTGCTAAAAGGGCAAATGCCATGCAAAAAGCATGTGAAGCCGAACCTTCGACAATGGCTGCAGTTCTAGGAATGGAAGATGCCGATGTTGAACGAATATGTGCGTCAATTGATGAAGTTGTTGTTGCAGCAAATTACAATTGCCCAGGTCAACTTGTGATCTCAGGCAGTATTGCCGGAGTAGACTTTGCTTGTGAAAAGCTAACAGAGGCCGGCGCAAAAAGAGCCATAAAACTTCCTGTGGGTGGTGCATTTCACTCGCCTTTAATGGAACCTGCGAGAGCTGAATTAGAAGCGGCAATAAAAAATACGGAGATCAGCTCACCTATTTGTCCGATCTATCAAAATGTTGTTGCAAAAGGAGTTACTTCTCCAACAGAGATTAAAGAAAACTTAATTGCACAACTGACGGGTGCTGTACGATGGACTCAAACCATGAATCAAATGATAGCTGATGGCGCAGAGCATTTAACAGAAGTTGGTCCGGGCAAAGTACTACAAGGTCTTATTAAAAAGGTAGACCGCCAGTTTCCAACCGAAAGTGCGTCTATTTAATGATTTCATTTGAAAACACCAAGATTGCCTTTGCGAATAAAAGCAATCATGAACTAAGGAGAGCCAATCTACTCTTTAGGCTTATTGGTAATTCTGTTTTAACTAAAATTGGAACACGGCTAACTACTCTTGCCCTGGCCATGAAACTTCCTATTAAAGGTTTAATTAGAGCAACAGTATACGATCATTTTTGCGGAGGAGAAGATATTTTAGACTGCGAAAGCAGAATTCAAGCACTTGCGAAATTCAATATAAAAACAATTTTAGACTATTCTGTTGAAGGTAAACAAGATGAATCTGATTTTGACTTGTGTTTGGGGAAAGCTGTTTCTTCTATTGAACGAGCGAAATTGGACCAAAATGTGCCTTTTTGCGTGATCAAGTTAACTGGCTTAATTCCCTTTGATCTTTTAGAAAAAGTGAGCGCGAAATCTACCCTTTCAGAAGAAGAAAGCATGAAGTTTTTAAAGGGAAGAAATCGTGTTGACATTATTGCTCAAAACGCTTTTAATGCGGAAATTCCCTTGATGATTGATGCGGAAGAAAGTTGGATTCAAGAAGCAATTGATGAAATTGCCCATTTAATGATGACCCGATACAATTTGGAGCGACCAATTGTGTACAACACCGCACAAATGTATCGTCACGACCGTTTCTTATACATTCAAAACCTATACAAGCAAGCTGAAGAAGGAGATTTTTACGTGGGTTTAAAAATCGTAAGAGGAGCATACATGGAGAAGGAAAGAGCAAGGGCACAAAAGAAAGGATATAACTCTCCTATTCAACCGACCAAAGCAGCAACAGATGTAGATTATGATAAAGCCATTCGATTTTGTGTAGAAAAAATCAATAGAATATCGATTTGCGCAGGAACTCACAATGAAAAGAGTTCTTTACTATTGACTGAAATCATGAAAGAAAATCAGATTTTAGAAAATGACCAGCGTATCTATTTTTCTCAACTTTTAGGAATGAGCGACCACATTAGTTACAACCTGTCCAAGGTGAACTTTAATGTTGCAAAATATGTACCCTACGGCCCTGTGATTGAAGTGATGCCGTATTTGATTCGAAGAGCTGAAGAAAACACTTCAGTTGCCGGTCAAACGAGTAGAGAATTGAGTCTAATCCAGAAGGAGTTAGACCGAAGAAAAGTATAGTTTAAAATCGGCAGGTGAACTTATAAAACATAATTGTGAGGTTAACCATCACGCAATTACAACCGAATAATCAAAATTAAAACTTGAAAACCAACGCCAACTTCGTATATCTCAACGGACTTTATTGGGAGAATAAAGCAGAAGAAGTTGAGCAGCACATTGCAAAGGATCTACTTTCACTTACCGAAGTAAAATCTAGAAAAGTTGGAAAGGTAGGTCCCGTTCATCAAATTATTGAAGGCGATAATTTAGGAGCACTTCATTTGCTTAACAAAAAAGGTGAAACGTTTGACCTAATCTACATTGACCCTCCATACAATACAGGAAATAAAGACTTTAAATACACAGATACCTATTTCAACACCGAAGACGAAGCTCGTCATTCGACCTGGTCTTCTTTTATGCACAAACGACTGCAAAAAGCGAAACAACTTCTTTCCGACAACGGAGTCATCTTTTTAGCGATAGACGATGCTGAACAGGCACGCTTAAAACTAATTTGCGACGGTATTTTTGGTGAGCAAAACTTTGTTGCCAATTTTATTCGAAAAAACACAGCAGGTAGCGGACACGATAGCAAACAAGTGGCGGTTGAATTTGATTACATGTTGTGTTATGCAAAGAACATTAACACCTTGGTTTTTAACCAAGAAACGGTAGATGTCGAAAGTGACAAGAAGTATAAATACGAAGATCGATTCGTTAAGCGTAGAGGAAAGTATTACTTGCGAGATTTAGATTACAAAGGCAGTTACAGTAAAACGCTAGATTATGAAATTACGGCACCGGATGGTACAAAAATGCTTTCCGGCGGTGCGCTTGGCCGGCCTAATACTTGGCGATGGGGAAAGGAAAAGTTCAAGTGGGGAATTAAAAACGATTACATTGTATTTAAAGAAACACCCAAAGGATGGAAGGTCTACATCAAACAATACCAATTCGTAGATAATAAGGATGAAATTCGAGTCCGGAAGTTGCCTTATAGAGCGTTGATTGATTTCAACAACTCAAAAGGAAGTAACGAGTTGAAAGACATATTAAAACAAGATATCTTCAGTTATCCCAAACCAACGGATTTATTGCAGTTTGTCCTTGATTTAATTCCTAATAAAGAAATTAACGTATTAGACTTTTTTGCAGGTAGCGGCACTACCCTGCATGCCACGATGCTTCAAAATAAAAAAGACGGAGGAAAAAGGTCTTGCACCTTAATTACCAACAATGAAAACAATATTTGCGAAGAGGTAACTTATGCCAGAAACAAGGCGGTAATTGAAGGATTCAAAACAAGAAGAGGCAAACTAGTAAAAGGTTTAGAAGGCAACCAATTGAAATATTTTAAAGTACGTGTCAAAAAGTGAGTGCGATAGTTGACATACCACTTTCAAAGGAAGAAATTCTTACCGCTCTTCACACTGCTTTACAACAAAATTTTATTGATAATTTACGGAATCGACACCCTAACGTGGCTTTAGACAGTAAATTGAGAGGTTATGTGGGTGAAATTGCCTTTAAAAAATGGGCAAAATCACATAACATTGAGTTTAAAGAATCGAACATTAAAGACTACTCTTCCGGAATGGACATTGATTTTGTTTACGAAGTTGGATCCAAAAGAATGGAAGTAGAACTTAAAACATCGTTAATCCCCGACGTAGATCAGGATTTACTTGAAATGATGAATCGCAGAGACATTAAACTCATTCGACGAAAGGATAAAACCATTGAAGGATTAGATGGAGACATTCACGTACAAATTGCATTTAAACAGTTGTGATTGCGCAAAGATGACTGGTTAAAAAAACAAACCATTCAATTTGACTCTAAACTGGAAGAGGTTTATGAGCAATTAGCTGCATTTCGATATGAAACAGACACTTTTCTCATAGGTTGGATAGACAAAGCCGAACTGATTCAACAAATCAATGAAAAACCTCAACACCTGCAAAAATGGAAATACGGAATGCGTGAGTTTTGGTGCTGCAATTTAGAAAGAGATGCTAAAGAACCTTTATCTTTGGTCACATATTTGAAAACCACACCATGACACTTTTATCGAATATAACCACTGCTGTCTCCTCCTATGGAAGTGCGATTGAGTTTGTCTTAAAAAACAAAATGAAACGCTACTTTTTGTGGCCAGTTGTATTGAATATTTTGTTTTTTACCACAGGGTTTCATTTTCTTGGTGAATTGTCGGATGAAGTGTTGGTTTGGACGGAAAGCTGTATAGAAATCGACAGCTGGGAGTTCTGGGGTTCAGAGTTTCTGTCCCAAACGGTTCATTTTTTTCTTTGGATTATTTTAAAAGTACTAGTGTTTCTAATTCTTGCATTTTTAGGAGGTCATGTAGTCCTTATTTTGATGTCACCCATCTTAGCAATAGTCTCAGAAAAAACAGAAAGCATTTTAGAAGGCAATGAATATCCTTTCACCCTAAAACAGCTGCTTATTGACATCGTGCGGGGAATTCGAATCTCAATTCGAAATTCTGCTTTTGAAATGCTTTTTATCGTTTTGCTATTTGGGTTAAGTTTCGTTCCGCTTTTAGGGCTAGGCACCTCCCCTATCCTGATACTTGTATCTGCTTATTATTATGGTTTCTCCTTTATTGATTACAACCTCGAACGGAAGCAATACACTGTGTCTGAAAGTGTGAATTACATGAAGAAGAACAGGGGAATTGTAATGGGCAATGGAATTGTGTTTGCACTAGTATTAGCGATTCCTTTAATCGGAATTGCTTTGTCCTCTTTTGTTGCGATTATATCAGCTGTTGCAGCAACTATATCCCTGCACAAAAAGAGCAAGCAAATTCAAGTTTGACTGCTTAGGTTTGTGACTTGAATTTTTGACCTTGGAAAAAGTAAAAATATCGATTGTCTCTTACCTCAACACTACCCCTTTGGTGTTTGGTATTGAGAATAATGAATCATTTCTAGAGCAAATAGAATTGCACAAGGATATCCCATCTGAATGTGCTAGAAAACTAATTGACGGAGAAGTAGATTTGGGATTAATTCCGGTAGCGGCAATTCCAAACTTAAAAGAGGCCCATGTAATATCTGACTATTGTATTGGTGCTGTTGGCAAAGTAAAATCAGTTTTGTTGGTGAGCGATGTTCCCTTGGAAGAAATTGAGAGCATTTATTTGGATTATCATTCGCGCACCTCTGTTAATTTATGTAAAGTGCTGTGCAAAGAACTATGGAACATAACACCTACGTTCATTGCGGGAGAAACCGGATTTGAAAGCCAAATTGCAGGCACAACTGCAGGTGTAATTATTGGCGACAGAACCTTTCATTTTGAGAAAGACTATTCTTACCAATTTGACTTGGCTGAAGAATGGCAGAAACTAACAGGTTTACCATTCGTTTTTGCCGCTTGGGTTAGTAACAAAAAGCTCTCGTCGGAATTTATTGCCGAATTTAATAAGGTCTTACACGATGGATTACTTCAACTTGACTCTTCCATTGAGAAATCAGCTCAAACCATGATTAGCAAGGAAGACCTAAAGGAATATTTGACAACCTACATTGACTTTGATTTTAACCTACAAAAACGCGAAGCAATGAACTTGTTTCTAAGTAAATTGAATTAGTTGGTTTTTTATTTTAAAAGCATTTACCTTCGTAGTAACAAACTTCATTTAACATGTCACGAACACTGCGAAAGTCCAAGTCATCTTATTTTTTTGATTTAATCGTAATTATTGCCGGAATTACAGTTTCATTCATTGTGAATGAATGGCGAGAAAGTAACAAACTAGAAGCCAAGAAGGAACAATTATTAGTTGATATTAATAAAGATTTATATGCAGACTCACTAGTACAGGAAGGAACCATTAATATTTATAAAATTATGGCGCGGTCTCATGACACTTTGCTAGAGTACCAAACGGGAACACTGAACCCAGACAGTTTAACGATATTTTTAGACCACTTCACTTCTTACCTGCCCTTCAACGCAACAGCAAATACGTATAAAAGGATCAACACTGATTCTGACATGACAATTGAACGGAAAGACAGTCTTATTTGGTATTACCTCAACTTACACAATGTAATATATCCTAGAATGGAAGATTGGCTTTATGTTGAAAAGGAGTTTGTACTGAATACTGCACTTCCTTATATGGATCAAAATGCACCCTTTATATATCCATCGCCGGTTAACTACTCCTTTCAGGGTGAAGTATTTTATGAATTGAGAAAGCAGGATGAGTTTATGAACTATCTAAAGTCAGGAAGGGTTTACAAAAAGAGCATGTTGCAGATTTTGCAGCAAGGTTTCGGCTATTTGAAATACATTAAGGCTCAAGTAAGAGAACAAGTTAGGATAATTCAACAAGATAAATAGCTAGCAATCATGAACGAACCACAAAAAAAGGCTTTTGTCATCTTAATCTTCTCCTATTTCATCTTTATTATTGCTATGGTCATGAATTTGTATTGGGCTAAAAGTGAAGGTGGAGTTTCAGTAGGTAAAGATGTCTTCATGAGAATACTCTACTTACTCTTCTCTATCATGGCGATAAGCAGTTTTGTAACGATTGCGAAAGAAAACAAGAAAAGTAAAGCGCCGCTCACCCAACTCTTGTTTCCATCGTTTTTAATTATTCTACCGGTTTTAATTCTCTTGGGCCAAGTTGTTTCTTTGGTAAATGTTTTGATTGGAGGTTAATAAGACAGCAGAGTTAACCAGCCCTATTCCTTTCTTCAAGTACTATGTAGACTAGAGGATATTCTTAAGCAACCGAATTACTCCCTAAAATTAACATTCTTATTTACAATATTTTACTATTTTTGAGAGCTATGAAAAAGCTATCTTTTACCTGCCTGTTATTCCTATTTTCATTGCTTTCCTTTGGACAAACCTTCGAGTGGGTACGTTCATATGGCTCAACGAACTATGACAGAATATGGGATGCAGAGGTTCATGGAAATCAAATTGGTACCATTGGTTCATTTGATGGTGCATTAACTTTTAATCCTACCAATCCAGTACCAAATGTATCTCACAACGGAGGGGGTGATATACTATTGAACATATATACAACTTCAGGACAGCTTTTAGTAAGTAAAGCATTTGGCGGAGCAGGAATAGATTGGTCAAGGAGTCTTGACTTTGATAAGTGGGGTAACATTTATGTAACAGGAACGTTTTCAAGTTCAGTAAATTTTGACCGCAGTACTACAGGATCATTCACGAAAACATCAAATGGTGGAACGGATGTTTTTCTCGCCAAATTTGATTCGATTGGAAATGCAATTTGGGTAAAAACCTTTGGTGGCACATCGAATGATGAAGGAATAAATGTGGTTGTTAACGCTTCAAGTGAAGTTATTGTTACCGGAACCTATTCTGGAACTGTAGACTTTGATCCTAATTCAGCGATTCAAAATGCTACTTCAAACAGTAACTCAACGGATATCTTTTTATCCAAATTCGACTCAGCTGGAAACTTAATTTGGAATAAAACATTTGGATCCTCAAGTAATAATGACGCTAGCCGAGAGATTGCTATTGATCGCAGTAACAATATAATTTTTGTTGGGTTTTACGGAGGAACGATAGATTTTGATCCCTCTCCAGCCATTGTAAATCTACCTCATAGTTCACAAGTAGATGCCTTTATTACAAAGCTAGATAATCAAGGTAATTTGGTTTGGGCAAAAAACATTTCGAGTAGCTCAGAAATCATGATTAAGGGCGTAAAAATTTCAAAATTAAACGAGGTAGTAGTTGGAGGTCATTTTTACAATACAGTTGACTTTGACCCAAGCAGTGCAACTGCTTTTAGAACATCGAACGGAAGTAAAGAAATGTTTGTTTTAAAACTAGATTCAAATTCAAACTTTGATTTTGTAAAAACACTAGGTTCAAGTTCTGCAGATGTTGTTGAGAAAATAGAATTAGATAGCTACGACAACATCTTTTGCACTGGCTATTATTTTGGTAACATGGATTTTGACCCAAGTCCGACTGCAACTGTAAGTAAGTCCAATGCAGGTTCAAGTGACACCTACCTTTTAAAATTAGATAAAAATGGCTTATTCCAATGGGTGACTACCTATTCAGGAAGCAATACAGATATAGGCACCAATATAGTTTGCGACAACAGCCGAGTGTACTTAGTTGGCAATGCATCTTCACCTGCTGATTTTGACCCTTCACCAAGCATCCAAGGTATTCCCAATTATGGCTTAACAGATGGTTTTATTACCAAACTAAATGACTGTACTGCTAGTGATTCCTCCATTTTTGTAGTTGCTTGTAATTCCTACAGTTCACCTAGCGGTAATTACCGTTGGACAGCAAGTGGAAACTATTCAGATACGCTAATTAATCAAGTGGGTTGTGATAGTGTTTTAACGATTAATCTTTTCATTACCAATCAAAACACTTCAGTTACGCAGAATGGGTTTACCTTAACAAGTAATGCATCAAATTCGACCTTCCAATGGTTAGATTGTTCTAACAACTATACTGCTATTCAAGGCGAAACGAATGCTTCCTATACTGTTACTCAAAATGGAGATTATGCTGTTGAATTAACAGAAAATGGTTGTAAAGACACCTCAGCATGTACCTTAGTTTTAGGTGTTGGAATTGCGAAAGATGACCTCAGCGATGAAAGCTTCGTAATTTCCCCTAATCCTTCAAATGGACAATTCACCATCAAAAGTGCGAATCAATTCAATGGTGAGGTTGAAATCATAAATGGTATAGGACAGATTATCTATAATGAGAAAATCTTAGAAAATCATCTAATCAATATTTCTTTGAAGACCTCGCCGGGTGTTTATTTTGTCAGATTAAAAGAAAACGGCGGGAAAGTTTCCACCTCTAAGGTTATTGTCAAGTAAAATTGAGTCATTGTTTTGGTGAACCTAAACAGGATCCACATCCACCACTACCCGAACGGACTTGTACAAATCATGAACGGCAAAAAGCTGTAACTCTTCTTTAAGCAAGTCTTTCGCTTTTTTAATAGACGCCTTACTTTCAATTTTAAATAGAATGTTCCGGTGGTAGAAATTTCGAATTCTAGCAATACCCGGAGCTTCAGGACCTAGAATTCGTTGGCCAAACTTTTGTTTTAATCGATTCGCTAAATGCATTGCAGCTTCCTCAATCTTTCTTTGATCTCTGTGCTTAAGTGTAAGTTGTATCAATCGATAAAACGGAGGGTAATGAAAGTTTCGTCGATCTACCAATTCATTCCGATACATGCCCAAGTAATCACTGTCGATGACTTGCCGAATAATTTGATGTTCGGGGTTAAAGGTTTGAATCAATACCTGCCCTCTGTCCTTCTTTCTTCCTGCCCTACCTGCTACTTGAGACATTAATTGATAAGAACGCTCAAATGCTCTAAAATCAGGAAAATTGAGCATGTTGTCGGCATTTAAAACACCGACCATTCCTACGTTCTCAAAATCCAAGCCTTTCGTTACCATTTGGGTACCGACCAGAATATCTATTTCCTTTTCTTCAAAAGCGGTAATGATTTGGTGGTAGGCTTTCTTTGCTCTGGTGGTATCTAAATCCATTCGCCCAATTTTTGCCTTTGGTAAAAAAATCGCCAACTCCTCCTCTATTTTTTCTGTTCCAAACCCTTTTACCTGCAAATTCGTGTCTCCACAAGATGGGCAGGCTGTTGGCAAGTTCGTATGGTATCCGCAGTAGTGACAATTTAACTCACGCTTGAATTTGTGATAGGTTAAACTTACATCACAATTAATACATTGCGGCGCATTACCGCAAGTATCGCACATCATCACGGGAGAGTAACCCCGTCTGTTTTGAAAAAGAATAATTTGCTTTCCATTCTCCAAGTTTTCTTTCATCATCTTCAACAACTCTGGAGTAAAATGAGAGTTCATCTTCTTCTTCCGTGTAGCTTCCTTCACATCAGCACAGGTAATTTCAGGTAAGGTTACGTTACCATGCCGTTTTGAGAGTGTTACTAATCCATACTTCCCTTCTTTGGCATTGGTATAACTTTCAACCGAGGGTGTAGCAGATCCAAGCAGTACCTTGGCGCCTTGCATGTTGGCCAATACCAATGAAGCGTCTCTCGCCTGATAACGTGGTGATGGATCGTATTGCTTGAAGGTATTTTCATGCTCTTCATCCACAACGATTAACCCCAATTGTGAAAAAGGTAAAAACAAAGCCGATCGTGCACCCAAAATAATCTGAAAGTCTTCATAGTGACCAGGGTTAAACTTTAAAACGTTATTCCACACTTCTACCCGCTCATTTTCGTTGAAACGAGAATGATAAACTCCTACCTTTTCGCCAAAAATGGCTTGTAGCCGTGTTACGATTTGGGTCGTCAAAGCAATTTCGGGCAACAAATACAAGACTTGCTTTTTAGCGTCAATTGCTTCTTGTATGAGCTTAATGTATATTTCAGTTTTTCCAGAAGAGGTAACTCCGTGCAGCAATACAGTTGACTTTTCTTTAAAGTGATTCTTAATTTCTTCGTAAGCCGTTTGCTGGTATTCATTCAGCTGCTTTTCACTTGAAGTTGCCTCGGTTGTTGATAACCGCCCTGCCTCCACTTTGTATACTTCCAATATTTCTTTCTGCACCAACTGGTTCACTAAAGAAGAGGTGGCATTGATCAGCTTTTGAAGGTCTAATTTCTTTACTTCCTTTGGCTGAGAAGTATACCTTCCGTTCAACTGAATAAAAATCATTAACAACTCCAATTGCCGTGGGGCTTTTTCCAATTCATCAAAAATAACCTTCAGTCGTTCCTCTTTACTGGCCTCAAAGGTTAAACGAACGTAGTCTACCATTTTGGGTTTGTAGCGTTGCTTCAACTCTTCCTCTACCATCACCGCCTTCTTCTCAATGAGCGACTTAATTTTGGACTGAACGTATTTGATGTTCAAAATTTGAGAGATTTCACTTAACTCCAATACATTTCGAACCTCAAGTGCTTCCACCACCAAATACTCGTCGTCTGTCAGCTGGTCTATGCTACTTTGATATTCAGGATGCAGCAACACTCTTGTTTCACTTGTCAGCCGAAGTCCTCCGGGAAGTGCCGTCACCATTACGTCACCAATGTTAGCCATATAATAGTCTGCAATCCAGTTCCAAAAAGTTAGTTGCACGGGATGAATGATTGGGCTTTCATCTAAAATTGCCTCTAAATATTTAGCTTGATAACTAGCAGGTGGTGTATAATGGATTTCAGCAACTATGGCTGAATATTGTTTCTTGCCTTTCCCAAATTGCACAATTACTCGCTGTCCTATAGCAATGTCATCATTCCATTCATGCGGAACACGATAGGTAAAAGTTTGTGGCAAAGCTAATGGCAATATTACCTGAACAAATTTGGTTTTTCTTTCCGTCATGCTAAGCCAACGATTCTGCTAGGTTCAATAGGTCTTTATTTATTTGTTGATGGTGTTTAATTGCCTTAGTAAAACTCGTGAATACAACTTTGCGATTAATAACGTCTGCCATTTCATTCTTTTTTCCTTTTAGCAGTGCTTCAACTGCTGCTTTACCTAGAATACTTGCCAACACTCGATCTGAAGCTGAAGGACTTCCTCCTCTTTGAATATGACCTAAGACCGTTACTTTCGTTTCATAATAATTGTATTGCTCTTTCACTTTGCGAGCGACTTCATAAGCTCCTCCTCCATCATCACCTTCAGCAACAATAATAATTGAGCTTGTTTTATGGTGGGCCTTCCCAATTTTTAGTCGTTCAATGAGGCTGTCCACAAAAGTTTCGGTTTCGGGTATTAAAACAGCATCGGCTCCAACTGCTATTCCCGATCGCAACGCAATAAAACCGGCATCTCTGCCCATTACTTCCACAAAAAACAAACGGTCGTGTGCATCTGCAGTATCTCTAATCTTGTCCACTGCCTCAATTACTGTGTTCAATGCCGAATCGTACCCGATGATATTGTCCGTTCCAAATAAATCATTGTCAATGGTGCCGGGGCAACCGATAAATGGAATGCCGTGTTCTTTGGTAAAAATTTGAGCGCCGGTAAATGTTCCGTCTCCTCCTATAGCTACTACGCCATCAATGTTGAATTTTTTCAATTGAGCCGCAGCTTTCGCCCTACCCTCTGAAGTTCTAAACTCTTCGCAACGAGCACTTTTTAAGATTGTCCCACCGCGTTGAATGATGTTACTCACTGAATTAAAATCTAAGGGAATAAAATCTCCTGAAATCATTCCAGAATATGCGCGGACAATGCCATATACTTCAACATTGTGGAGCAAAGCAGTTCTCACTACTGCCCGCACGCAAGCATTCATTCCTGGAGCATCTCCACCTGAAGTAAAAACAGCAATTCGATTCATTGTATGATTTCTTTCAAAGGTATTGAAAGCAGTTGAAATAAGAAGAAAGTGATCGCTTCAGAATCTTCTTAAACCTAAAAAAACTGTTTTAATTTAATTATGGAGTTTTACCATATTAATTCTTACTCTGACGATAAATTACTATTCTGACTTACCACAAGAATTACTAAGTAAAAAAACTAGTACAGGTGCTAATGTATTAATTAACAGAATTCAATGGGCAAAGTCCTACCTAAAAATAGCAAAATTTGTTGGTTACCCAAAAAGAGGGATTGTTCAAATAACGGAGAAAGGAAAACAAAGATTAAAAACAGGTAAACTATCTCTTCAAGACTTAAAAAACGATAGTGATTTTATACATCACCGTAAATCTGTAAAAAGTAAAAAAGGTGATGACGACCAACTTGACTCCGTTGATGTTGATAGTGCTTCACCACAAGATTTAATTGACTCAGGATTTTCAACAATTGAAACTGAAGTAAAAACCGAACTCTTAGAAAAGCTTAAAGAAATTGATCCTTATTATTTTGAAAAAGTAATTCTCATACTTCTTAAAAGAATGGGTTATGGTGACTTTATTGAAACATCAAAATCAAGTGATGGTGGAATAGACGGAATTATCAATGAAGATAAGTTAGGACTTGAAAAGATCTATACTCAAGCTAAACGTTACAATGAAAATAAAGTGCGAGAAAAGGATATCAGAAACTTTATTGGGGCAATGAGTGGTGACACAAGTAAAGGCGTTTTTATTACCACTTCTGCTTTTGATGATTCAGCCATCAGAAAAGCTAGAGAGGCACATCATTCAATTATTCTAATTGACGGTGCAAAATTAGTAGACTTAATGCATCAATATAATGTTGGTATTCAAGTAAAAACTGTTTACGAAGTTAAGGAGCTAGACAATGACTTTTTTGAAGGAGAATAACCGCTCTCTTGTTCGCGCGGACTTGTAGTCCGAGAATAAAGGGCATGAAAATTTGCCCTCGCGAATGTTCAATTAATCTGATCTCTTACCCAAATTTAAATTTCATCCATTTCGAATTCCTTTGTACTTTTAATCAAAATTAGAAGCTATGAAAGCATTAAAGTGGATTGGAATTATTATCGTTGTTTTAGGCGTTGCAGGTTACTTCGGAATGGATTACATGATGGAACAAACCAAGAAAAACTCCCCACAAGAAACCATCGTTTACAAATCGGGTAATTTAGCCTTAGAAGCTACTTATTGCAGACCTTACAAAAAGGGCAGAGAGATTTTTGGTGGCTTGGTACCTTATGGTGAAGTATGGCGAACAGGAGCCAACGAACCGACAACCTTTACCACCAACAAGCAAATTAAATTTGGAGAACAACAACTACCGGCAGGAATCTATTCACTTTGGACCATTCCTCAGCAAACGCAATGGACCGTTATTTTAAACAGTGAAATTCCAGATTGGGGCGTAAGCTTTGGAAATGTAGCCTCAAGAAATCCTGAATTTGATGTGGTAAAAATTAATGCCGCAGCTGTTGATTTTCCTGATGAATTGGAGCAGTTTACCATGGCTTTTGAGTACAACGTGAACCTTACCTTCACGTGGGACAAAACAAAAGTGAGTGTGCCGATTGAGTTTTCTAGCCTCTAGTAATTAAACCGGAACTCTACCCTCCTATTCTTCGCTTTACCGGCCTCTGTCGTATTTTCGGCAATGGGGCTCAATTCACCCTTGGCACTGTGCTGCAATCGCTCGTAAGGTATGCCCAAATCGAAAATGTATTTTTTTACAGCAATGGCGCGCTTTCGTGATAAATCTAAGTTTGCTGCTTCCGAACCTACATTGTCCGTATGGCCAATAATTTCAATGCTCAAATCTTGAAATTCACCCATTATATCCGCGAGTTCATTCAGCTCTGCAAAAGAGCTTCCTAAAATAATGGCCTCATTGGTATTGAAGTTAATTTGAAGATTAAATGAAAGGTCCTCGTTAGAAGAATAGGTGGTTTTGAAGGCCGACATCTTCTGATCGATCTCATTCTTCACAATGGCATCTGCTTGTGGAATTCGTTTACCCGAAGAAGCAAAACTTTTGGCTTTCAACATGACGGCAGAATCGTAAATGCGGTCGCCCACATCGCCAATGGCAAACTTAAGGTGATAAGTTTCGCCAGGTTCTAACTTTGCGGTGGCGCGCAAAACGGTAGTAAAACCATCGTATTCAAAAAAGCGAGCACGTAAAAAAATTGCCGGGTTCTTTTTCCAAAAAGCATCGTCGTGTGCATTTAAAAAGTCAGAACGCAAGAAATACTGCTCATTCACGCGGTGATTAATGTTGTTGATGCTGACCGGTTTTCTAGAATTAGGAACTTGAGCCAAGTTCATGGGAAATAAGGCACGTGAGTTTTGCTGTGTTAAGAAGAATCCGAAAATGTCGTTTACTCCTTTGTCCACAAATTCCGGATACTCATCGGAAGCAAATACGTACTCAAAAACAATACTATCTCTTAGGGCAATTAAATCAAATTCCAAGGCTACTGCATCCATCACTACCCCAGTTGCAACGGCTTGTAAATCCTTATCGCTCCAGCCCGAACCTCGAGTTCCGGTGATAGCAGACTTGTTGGGTCCCATGGCGTCAAACACATCGCCTGTTGAGAGTAAAACACCTTGATTAATAACATCTAGCGGCGTTTCATTGTAAAAGTACCCCATCGACTGTCGTTTGCCTTTAAAACTAACGTTCTTAATAATGAGGTCACTTTCTTCGTTCAACAAAAACTTGCGAATGATTTGCTCGGGAGAATACGAAGTGTCTATACGCAATTGAGCAGTCACGGTGAGGTGACTGCTCAATATACCTAGGAGTATTAATAATGATTGTTTCAAATTTTTATTGACCACCCAAGATCAATGGTAAACCATCTTTTCCACTTCCAATAACAACTATTTTAGCATTGGGAGATGCGGATAATCTTTCTGTCGCAGAAATACCTTTTTCTTTCAAAATATTATCTGTGATACTTGCACTTAAAATCCTGTTTGCTTCAGCTTTACCTTCCGCATCAATCTTTCTTCGCTCAGCTTCTTTCTTCTCTTTTTCAATCAAGTAGGTATACTTCTGAGCTTCTTGATCGGCCTCCAGTTTAGACTCGATAGACTCTTTAATTTTTAAAGGAAGAGTTATCGATCTAAAAAGCAAGGTCTTCTGTTCGATGAAATTATCCTTCAGAATATTCTCTGTCATAATATCTATTTTATCCTCAATTTCTTGTCTTTTTGAAGCGTATAGCTCCTCAGGTGTATATTGACCAATCACTTCTCTTACAGCAGATCGAACCTCAGGACGAATTAAGTCGTTTACGTAATCGTCTTTAAAAGAACGGTACAAATAACCAATTTTACTCGGTATAGGACGATATCTTAACGTAACATCTATTTTTATGGATAACCCATCTTTAGACAATACATCCATAGTTTCTTCAATTGATTTTTCTGCAATTTGGAAGGTGAACACATCGTTCCAAGGAGCGACAATGTTTAGTCCCTCTCCTAATACATTATCAACATCTAAACCGGTGGTGTATTTCTTAAATACAACCCCTCTTTCCGTAGGCTGAAGAATGATAAAGGACTTTGAGAAAATAATAAATACAAAAATTACTGCTGCTCCAATAATAATGTAAGGTCTTAGTTTTTGTGCGTCGAATGACGGTTGTTCGAATTCTGCCATGTTTTCTTTTCTAATATTTTAGTTTGTAAAGGTAACATATCTAAAAGGAAATTGATTTGGTAAAGTGTGTTAAAGATGGTGATGCCAATTATATTCCTCCAATTCAATTTTAATTTAGCACTGAATCGCTAAGTTTGAATTTCCATGAGCAGAACCAGCAGCACTAAGGATTTACTTCACCCCAAAAATAAACACAGAGCACCTTACGACTTTGAGAAATTGGTAGCAGCCGAACCTTGGTTAGCAGCATTTATTGAAGAAAATAAGTACGGTACCGTTAGCATTGACTTTTTTAATACAAAAGCAGTTGTAGCGCTTAATCGAGCACTTTTAAAACTGCATTACAACATTAATAATTGGAGCATACCAGAAAATTTTCTCTGCCCTCCTATTCCTGGAAGAGTCGATTACATTCATTATGTAGCTGATTTATTAGCAAGTGAAAATAATGGCGCTATTCCCACTGGAAATACCATCAACTGTTTTGATGTGGGCACAGGTGCCAGCTGTATTTATCCCTTATTGGGAAATGCAGCATACGGTTGGAGTTTTGTTGGAAGCGACAATAACGTTAAAGCATTCAAAGCAGCGAAGAACAACCTAAAAGAAAACCCGCAAATAGCCGGTGCTATTCTACTAGAAATTCAGAACGACCCAAACTCAATTTTTAAAGGACTCGTTCAATCTAAAGATCGATTTGATTTAAGTTTTTGTAACCCACCGTTTCACTCTTCTGCGAAAGAAGCTGAGAAAGGTGCTTTGCGAAAAACAAGAAACTTAAAGGACAGAAAAGCATCTGCAGCCAAGTTAAACTTCGGAGGTCAAAGTAATGAATTGTGGTGCAAAGGTGGAGAGTATGAATTCATTAAAAGAGTGATTCAAGAAAGTGAGTCATTTAAAACAAACTTTTTATGGTTCACCACGTTAGTCTCAAAAAGCTCTAATCTACCGCATTTTGAAAAATGGCTCACCGCAGCTCAGGTAAATGAAATGAAAGTAATTGAGATGAAGCAAGGTCAAAAAATAAGTAGACTTTTGTGTTGGACTTATTTGCCAAAAGAAAAAAGACAAATTTGGGTGAACTCCCGATGGAAAAAATAGATAGATATGATTAAAATAGTAGCCTTTGGAGCAAGTAGTAGCAAAACTTCAATCAATAAAAAGTTTGCTAACTATGCAGCAAATCAAATGAAAAATGCAGAAGTCAACCTGCTGGACTTGAATGATTATGAAATGCCAATATATAGTGTGGATAAAGAAAGTGAGTTTGGTGTTCATCCTTTGGCCACTAAATTCAGAGAACAGTTAGATGCTGCAGATGGAATCATTATTTCATTTGCTGAGCACAATGGTGCTTATTCAGCAGCTTTTAAAAATATTTTAGACTGGATCTCTAGAGGAGGACCAAACATTTGGGGGAATAAACCCATGTTGTTTCTCAGCACTTCACCTGGAGCAAGAGGTGCTCAAACTGTCTTAGAAATTGCTCTAGGTAAATTAGGAAGAATGACTGAGGGAAAAATCGAACACTTTTCCTTACCAGAATTTGATAAAAACTTTGATGTTGAAATTACCAACACGGAATTGAAGGCTGCGTTTACTGAAAAGTTGAATGCATTCATTACGAATTTAGCATAAGTCAACTCGTACAACAATAACCCTCACATAGCAACTAAACCAAAAAAATGGACTCCTTTAACGACCTTAATATTACCGGAAAGTTGCAAGAAGCGATTAATGAACTTGGGTTTACCCAACCAACTCCGATTCAAGCACAAGCATTTCCTATTATCCGATCAGGAAAAAATGTAGTGGGTGTTTCGCAAACAGGTTCTGGTAAAACATTGGCATTTATGTTGCCACTGTTAAACGACTTAAGCTACCAAAAACAAGCAACTCCGCGAATATTGGTGTTGGTACCCACACGAGAGCTGGTTTTACAAATTGTAGAACAAATTGAACTATTTACCAAGTACATGACAGTTCGAACCTTGGCTATTTATGGAGGGACAAACATCAATACGCAGAAAAAGGCCGTAATGGAAGGGGCGGATATCATTGTGGCCACACCTGGACGATTATACGATATTGTTATAGATGGCACGTTGAAACTGCGCACCATTAAAAAAGTAGTGATTGACGAAGTTGATGTAATGTTGGATTTAGGTTTCCGATTTCAATTGAACAACTTCTTTGAATTGCTGCCTGAAAATCGGCAGAACATTATGTTTTCTGCTACCATGACTGAGGAAATCGATTCATTAATTAAAGATTTCTTCATTGCTCCGGAACAGATTTCCATTGCATTAAGCGGAACGCCTGTTGACAACATTGAGCAGTCAGTTTACGAGGTTCGAAACTTCTACACCAAGGTGAATCTATTAATTCACCTGCTAAAAGATAAAGAGGAATTTCAAAAGGTGCTTGTTTTTGTTTCTGGAAAACGAAATGCAGATCGAATTTTCGAAAAGTTGGACGAGCATTTTAATGATGAGTTAGGAGTTATTCACTCCAATAAAACACAGAACTTTAGAATAAAAGCCATTCAAAAATACGAGACAGGAGATACTCGAATCTTAATTGCTACCGACGTAATGGCTCGTGGATTAGATTTAGATCAAATTTCTCATGTGATTAACTTCAACACTCCTGCTTTCCCTGAGAACTACATGCACCGTATTGGTAGAACCGGCAGGGCTGAACACAAAGGAAAATCGATTTTACTGTTTAAGGAAAGTGAGCGCGGTTATAAAGATGCCATTGAAGAGTTAATGGACATGAAGATTCCGGTAGTTGAATTTCCTGAGGAAGTTGAGATTAGTACACAGAAAACTCCGGACGAAAGACCTGACAACTATATCTATAAAAGAGAAGATCGGAATGCTAAAAAAACGAGTGAAGCTGGAGCTAGTTTTCACGAAAAGAAATTAAAGAATCAGAAAACCAACCAAGGCGGCAAGTATAAAAGAGAAATTAAAAAGAAGTACAAAAAGCCAAAAACAAGAAGTGGCAAAAAAGGAAGCAAGAAATGATGATTTCGACGCATTTATCCTAATTTTGACAGGTATTAATTACCCCGGTGCTGAAATTGGTAGACAGGCATGGTTGAGGGCCATGTGTCCGCAAGGACGTGCAGGTTCGACTCCCGTTCGGGGTACAAAAAGCGAGTAAATACTCGCTTTTTTGCTTTCAATATAGTTTGTTACTTTTATTAGCAAATAGTTGATGAATTATTCCATTTCTTAATCGGTGCAATTGAAAAAAGTAGTCTTGAGTTTATTTTTTGTAATGGGAGTGTCATCCACCTCTATCTGCGCTCAATCCACTGATAAAGAAGCAACCGCCTCAACTGCAAAACCGATAAAAAAAGCAGTTGTTAAACCAGTTCCAGTTAAAAAAACAACTTTAGATACGGAGGAATCATTTAAATTTTTAGGAAACCAATTGTTGTTTCAAGTAAAGAAAAGACTCAATCTCACCACAGAAGAGGAAGAAAAAAACAATCAAGATCAAGCTCAAACAAAAAATTTAGCTTTTTTGGAATTGAAGTGGAGAGAGGTTAATACAGATTTGCAATTCACTTTACTAAACAAAGTGAAATCAAAAAGCACCATTTAAAGGTAATAGTAGAATTGAGCAAAATCTACAAAAAATATTATTTTATACTGATATTTAAAGCATTAAGTAGTCGATGCAAGCATTTGTCATGCTGCTCTAGCTGATTTCTTAAAATATCGTCAGCAAACCTATCTCGCTGAATGTTCTTGAAGATTTTTTGTATAAAATAATTGGCAGAATGTGGCCTTTTTCGATCACCGAAAGCCAATATACCCCCTATCTGATAAGGCTTTATTCGGTTCTTTGCCAAACCTGTATTATTTCTCTTAAGGTGGTAACTATTCTTCATTTGAATTAAAGCTTCGCCATTCTCACCGCTAATTCAGCTAATCTGCTCGAGTAACCATATTCATTATCGTACCACCCCACTACTTTAACTAAGTTTCCGTTGGCCGCTGTTAATTGAGAGTCGACAATACAAGAGTGCGTATTTCCAACGATGTCAACAGAAACAAGTGGGTCTGATGTATACTCTAAAATGCCTTTCAATTCATTTTTTGAAGCCTTTTCAAATGCCTCATTAAGCTGCTCTTGAGTAACGTCTTTGTTCAATATTGCTGACAAGTCGGTTAATGAGCCATCTGGAATAGGCACTCGAAGTGCAATTCCATCTAACTTCCCTTTCATTTTTGGTAATACTTTCCCCACTGCAGAAGCAGCACCGGTAGTTGTTGGTATTATTGATAACGCTGCAGCTCTTGCTCTTCTTAGGTCTTTATGAGGCGCATCTTGTAAATTTTGATCTGCGGTGTAGGCATGTACTGTTGAAATGTATCCCTTTTCAATACCAAAATTTTCATCCAACACTTTAACCATAGGGGCAAGACAATTGGTAGTGCATGAAGCATTTGAGACGATTAAATCTTCCTTTGTCAAGGTATGATCATTCACTCCAAGCACAATTGTTTTCACCGCATCTTTTGCCGGTGCAGAAAGAATTACTTTTCCAGCTCCTGCTTTAATGTGTTGCGAGGCGGTTTCTTGAGTCAAGAATCTTCCGGTACATTCTACAACAACGTCTACTTTTAAATCCGCCCAAGGCAATGTTTCAGGTGTTGAATTACTAAATACTTTCACACTAGTCCCGTTAACAATTAAAGCGTCTGACTCAACTTGCACGGAATAAGCTAACTTACCATGAACAGAATCATACTTTAGCAAATGTGCTAAAGTCTCAATATCAGTTAAATCATTTATTGCTACCACCTCAACTTCATCCTTTTTTAACAATTCCCTGAAGGACAATCTGCCAATTCGTCCAAAACCGTTGATCGCAATTCTTACTTTTTCTTTCATTGTGCTATTTTTACAAGTGTGCAATTATAAAGGATTCTAGCATTAGATTAAATATACTTTAGCTTTTTAATTCAAACATTAAAAATAATGTAATAATTACAAAATATTATAACAATCCTTCAATCATAGATTCAAAAAATGGTCAATTCTTTAAAATAATTTAGAAATTGTAAAATTTTAAACTTGTTAAAACTGAAGCATCTTGAAATATTGTAGATTCGCCTTACATTTTGAATCATTAGTATGAAGAGAAGCAAAATATTAGGCACGGGTAGCTACATACCAAAAATTGTTCAACCAAACGAAAACTTTAGTTTTCAACGATTTTACACAGAAGACCAAGTGCTAATCGACAAACCAACACCGGAAATAACAAGCAAGTTTTGTGAAATAACCGGAATTAAAGAAAGAAGGTATGCAAATGAAGAGTTAAACACTTCAGACATGGGTTTCTTAGCAGCTCAATTAGCTATTGAAGATTCTGGTATAGACCCAGAAAGCATCGACCAAATTATTTTTGCCCACAACTTTGGCGATGTAAAAAAGCATACCATGCAAACAGATGTTTTACCTGCACTTGCTTCTAGAGTTAAGCACTTGTTGAAGATAAAAAACCCACAGTGTGTGGCCTATGATTTATTATTTGGTTGTCCGGGTTGGGTTCAAGGATTAATCCATGCAAATTCCTTCTTTAAGGCTGAAACTGCAAGAACTGCCCTTGTAATAAGTGGTGAGACCTTATCAAGGGTTTTGGATCCCTTTGATCGAGACAGTATGATTTTTTCCGATGGTGCTGGAGCTGCAATATTAAAATACGAGGAAGGAGATAGTGGGGTACTTGCAACAAACTCTTGCTCGCACACCTTAGATGAAGCTTATTATTTATACCTAGGTAAGTCCAATTTTCCAGAATCAGATCCTCGCTTGCGTTACATTAAAATGAATGGTAGAAAAGTTTATGAATATGCTTTAAAGCACGTTCCTCAAGCCATGAAAGACTGTTTAGATAAAGCGGGCGTTGAAATAGGAGAAATTAAAAAGGTTTTCATTCATCAAGCGAATGAGAAATTAGATGAAGGAGTTATTAAACGATTCTATCGACTGTACGACATAAAAGACATCCCTGAAGGAATTATGCCAATGAGTGTTCATGAACTTGGAAACAGCTCAGTGGCTACTGTTCCCACCCTTTTAGACCTAGTATTAAAAGGGAAGCTTGCTGGCCATTCAATTAAAAAAGGTGACCTAATTTTACTAGCCTCCGTTGGGGCGGGTATGAACATTAATGCCGTTTGCTACAGGGTTTAAGTTTCAAAAATAGATTTAAACAGTCGTTCTTTGTCGTTGATTGATTCTTCTAGGCTGATCATCGACTCTGTTCTTAAAACGCCGTTGATGTTATTGATTTTGTAAATGATGTTTTTTGCATGCTTGGTATTTTTACATCGTACTTTACATAAAATACCATACTGTCCTGAAATTACTGAGGCTACAGTAACCTCAGGTATCAGTGTAATTTTTTTAATGATTTTTTCAGATTCAATAGTTCGTCCTAAAATAACACCAACGTAAGCAGTAAACGTATAGCCTACAGTCTCATAGTTGATCTTTAAGGTGGCTCCGGTGATAATCTTTCTTTTTTCTAATTTTTTGACTCTTCCGTGAATTGTACCAGCAGAAACATTTAGTTTTTTAGCAATTTCCGTATAGGGCATTCTTGCATTTTCAATAAGGCAAGCTAAAATCAACTTGTCTGTTTTATCAATATTTCGAACTAAATCCATCTTATAAACTAAAAACTAACAATAATGCACCTTTTCCAAGTATTTGTTAAATAATCAGCAGTAAACATAATAAAATGTAAAAATATAAAAACCCAAATACCTTCAAAACTTAATTTTAATCATGTAAATTATTCGAAAATGAAAATAAAATCTACCTCACCAATGTTCAAGAAATACTATTAGCTATCACGCACACTCAAAACACTGTAGTTGAAGTATACTTCAACAAGCATAAGAAAACCATTATGGAATTACACCACCTATCCAATCATTGTGTAAAGGTATATGAGTATAACGTTGAGGAGTACAAACAAACTAACGCCTGCGGCATTTTAGACAAACTCTAATCTTGCACAACGAACCTCACCCCCTGATTGCTGTTTTCCAATCGAATAAAGTAGATGCCTTTTGGCAAGTCCAACTCAAAGGATGACATCTTATTACCGTTTAAAAACTTTTCTGACACCAACGCTCCTGTGCTATTAAGTATTGAAATTTTACGATCTTTTAATTGATCAGATACTTCAATTGTAAACTGCCCATTATTAGGATTTGGATAAACACTAATAAAGTCATTTACCTCATTCGCTTTAGCGATTGACGTGGTCGTATTTCTTAAAAACACTTTGTAGTCTTCCACCTCACCAAAAGCATTTCCACAGGGTTGTGGGTCGCTCCAGTAAGACAGTCGAACTCTTAACGTAACGGTGTCGCCCACCTTCGCAGTGCTTGGCACTATAAAAGTGCTTACAGAACCACTACCTGAATTGGGATCATATAATACCCTCTCTGAAACAGTAAAGTCGGCATCACCGTTAAAATCAATCCAGGCTCCAAAATCATTTGGCCCCCATCCGGTATTAGCACTTACATCCAAGGTGTAATTAGAATCAATGTATAAATCTAAAACCGGAGCTAAATACAAGGTATATCCTTTATTACCGGTGGTGTTATTCACATTTTCAATGGTAACATTATCAATAAATAAATTTCCTGAACCGGTATTACCAGTTGCAACGCAATTTTCAAAAGGAACAACGGTATACATAAACTTATAGGTTTCGGTTGTATCGTTATTTGTTCCCACAGCAAATACCTTAAAATATATTTTCGTTCCAACCGGAAACTGTGGTAGAGGGCTGTTTGATACCCAAGTAGAATCAACAGTATTGGTCATGGAAATGCTATTTCCAAAAACCGCAGAATCTCTCGACCATTCTACATAAACTGAACTTAACGTTGTCGGATACTTTATTTTTGAAGTCACATATTGATCTACACCCACTTTTGGATTATTATCGGTAGGAGTATTTGATATTTCCGTGTAGACAATCGAAGGATAAGTGTTTCTGCCCACCAAGGAATATTCCCACAATCCCCTTCCCCAAGTTGCTGCACGAATCGTATTAGTTCCATACATCACTTCAAGTTCCTTCACACTCATGTTTGGTAATCCTGTATTATAGAGTGACCAGCTGGTAGATCCCATAGGCATCGTGTAAACTCCAATTTCTGCTCCTAGGTAAATGTTGGAAGTGTCTGTATGATCAATAACTACAGATAAAATAGGCATGCTACCAAGGTTATGCGTAATGTTTGTCCAAGAAGTACCTCCATTGGTAGTCATCCAGACTTTTGAATTATCAGTTTGAAATCGAGCATACACCACGATAATGACATCGTCGTTATTCGGATCAAATGCAATGTCTCGAATAGAGGCATTTGGCAGGTTAGATTTAATACTTGAAAAGCTCACTCCACCATCTGTTGATTTTTCAATGGCGCTGCCCGATGCGACTACGATAATATCAGAATTATTTTGTGCAATTTCAGCGTGTTGAATATTTCCATTAATTGTTCCGGGATTAGCAAGTTGAGTATAGCTTGCTGTAAAATCGTCTGATTTCCAAACTTCATTTCTGAAATCATAAATCGTCATGTGGTTATTTGGATCGTACGCTAAAGGTGCTTCCCAATAGGCTTGTGTGCTTCCGGCAGGGCTTGCTCCTGAAGAGGTGAATCCTCCATTTTTGGTCAACCTTCTGTTCCCAAATTGCACACTTCCCATCATCCAATTTTGGTTCAACGGGTGAATTAAGGATTCCATGCCATCAGCTCCGTAATGCTCCACCCAGCCTTGTTCGGTTAAAATACTAGTTCCATTATCTTGAGAGCCTGCAATCGTTCGGTAATGATTCGATTGAGAAACTCCTAGCTTATAGTTTTCTCTAATCCCCGTTCCTTCGCTTACAACAGTCCAACTCACACCACCATCGGTCGACTTGCACAAGAACCCATCGGTTGCAGCATAAAAATTACCGTTTACGGCTTCTAAATCTCTTACATCCGCGTGAATGTAATTTGTACTAGTAGCATAGCTAGTAGAATTTGAACTGACATTTCCATTCGTATTTCCCAAACTCCATCTTGTCCTTCTAATAAATGTATTACCTCCATTGGTTGAGTTATCCAAATCTACATATCCATAAACCATATTAGATGAGTCTAAATCATTCACGGCAAATCCGCCGCAAGACTCAGGAGAGTTCGACCGAAAGCTAAAATTCAGTCCTCTATCCGTTGAAATCCACACGCCATTATTAGATGCAAACCAAACACAATCGGCACACTGAGGTGAAGTTGCTAACTCTACTCTCCTATTTCCGCCATTTCCAGGAATAATATTCGACAACGTCCATGTATTTCCTATGTCTGTAGAAATAAAAATCCGATCTGCCACATTTGATCCTACATCCGCATATAAATAAATAATACTGTCATTGGTAGGGTGAAAAGCAATCTCAATAAAATCAAAATTGAATTGCGCAGCACTCCAAGTCGCTAAATTATCTGTGGACTTAAAAATACCACGGTTGGTTCCTACAAATACAAGGTTCTCAATTCTTGGATGATAAGCAATTTCATCAATTTGAACATTGTTCCCAAGCCCTAATTGATTATAAGTAGCTGGACTTAGTCCTGTAATAGACCAAGTCAGTCCGCCATCTGAACTTTTATATACTCCATGAGAGTGTCCGTTAGAAGCATTTCTGACGTTAATCAAAACAGAATCGGAATTGGTTGGTGAAACACTCATGGTGTTCACTCCACTTGCAAACAAAAAGTCCGTAGTAGTATTCCAGCTGGCTCCACCATTGGTCGTTCTCCAAAAGCCTCCACTTCGGCTTCCTAGATACATTAAATTAGAATCCGTAGGCGAAACATACAAGTCCTCTACTCTTCCCAAACCAGCAGAATAGTGACCAGTAATGCTATCCATAGTATACGGACCTAAATCTCTCCAACTACTGCCAAAGAGGCTTTTATTATTGGGGTATCGCTTTAAGAACTTCTTATACTCCATTTCCGCTAAATAGGGATTTACGTTTGCTCGTTCACCATCAGGGTAGAACTTGTATTCATTCGCATTTACCCAACGCATGAAAGGCTTGTAACCTGAACCTTTTGCAGTTTTATCGATGGTAGAAAAATACTCCTCTGCAGCATCTACTACTTCGTAAAAATTATAAGTTGGGTCGTACATCATTTCTTTGTAGCTAACCTTTGAATCGCCTGACGATTGAGCAAATGCAGAAGCTATAAATAAAATGCCTAGGGCTGTAATAATATTCTTCATGGTATTTCTTATGGTAAATAAATAGGCTCTTTTATCGTGCTAGTAATTTCTTGCACGACACTCTTTTTTGCCACTGTATAGTATAACTTAACTTGCGGAATTGATGATTTGTTCCAAAAGTCAGACTTTGTTACGTCTATTTTAACTGTTTTTTCATCACGATAGTCTGTTGATTGAATAGCATAAACATCGCCGACAAAATGCAACTTTTCTAGTTTTACCTTATCACTAATCAATTCTGAAAACAAGATGGTAATGTATGTCTTTGTTTTTTCTCCCTGTGTTCCTGGAATCTCCTTTTGAATAAAAGCTGCTTCTAAGTTTAAGTCTTCATATTGAAGGGCAGAGCTATTCTTGTTTGATTTGCAAGCTAACACTGCATTTATTAAGAAAAGGTAAAAAATGATTTTTCGCATATTCGAACTGTTTTGCTAAAATACTTAGATACATTCTTTAAATTAGACCTTTCTAAAAAAACCATAACACTAAGCAGTATTAAGTTTATTTCTATCAACTTTTAAACTTCAATTATATCCTCTTATTTGTTAGCTATTTGAAAGCGTAAAGTCACCAAGTTGCAGTCTAAAGTACAATCAAACAAAATTATAAAAACACAAATAAATTATGGCTTCAGGATTTTTTGCCCTTCTAGATGACATTGCCGCCTTAATGGACGATGTAGCCGTTATGGGTAAAGTAGCAACCAAAAAGACGGCAGGTATTTTAGGAGATGACTTAGCAGTTAATGCCGAAAAGGCTTCCGGATTTGTTGCGTCAAGAGAAATCCCGGTACTATGGGTAATCACCAAAGGTTCTTTTCTGAACAAGTTAATTATTCTGCCTCTCGCTTTTCTTTTGAGTGCATTTATACCTGCTGCCATTCCGCTTATTTTAATTGGAGGTGCAATATATTTAGCATACGAAGGTGCGGAAAAAGTTTACGAAATGATTGTTCCTCATCAAGAGAATAAAAGCGAAACAGTTTCTGCAAAGATGACCAAAGAAGAAGTTCTAGCCATCGAAAAGACGAAAGTAAAATCTGCCATTGTTACGGATTTCATTCTTTCATTAGAAATAATAATTATTGCACTAGGAACAGTAATTGGCAAACCAATCATGGAGCAAGTGTTGGTAGTTTCTTTTGTAGCTGTGGTAGCTACCGTTGGAGTATATGGAATTGTGGCACTTATTGTTAGAATGGATGATGCCGGATTTGTACTCAAAGGGATGAGCGAAAAGCCTTTAGCTCAGCAGTTAGGCAATGTTTTAGTAAAAGGGCTTCCTATTGTAATCAAAAGTTTAGGTTACATCGGTACCGTTGCTTTGCTGCTTGTTGCAGGAGGGATTTTTGTCCATTACATTGATTTCATACACCATTTAACAGAAGGAATTGGATTACCCGATATCATCAAAGAATTTACAGCAGGTTTAGTAATTGGATTGGCATCGCTAATGGTAGTTATGCTTCTAAAAAAGCTAATCGGAAAAGGATAAAATAATTTTTAGTTTTTATCTCTAGAATTCCTTTATTGTGTTAAAAACGAACCCTCAAAAAGAGAATAATCTTACCTTTGCAAAAATTATTTTGTTATGAAATTGATTCTTTTAAGTATAGGTATGTTAGCCATCGGTTTTGCAGGTATAGCGGTTAAGATTTTATTCAAGAAAAATGGAAAATTTGCCGGTACTTGTGCGAGTAACAATCCTATGTTAAATGAAGAAGGCGCTCCTTGTGGATTTTGCGGAGCAAAGCCTGACGAAATGTGTCAGAAGGAAGATTAATCATTCAGCAAGTATTGCTCTAAATTAGGCGTTACATACGTTTCATATTCTCCGCCTTTTGAAGAGAAGATTAAGTATGCTTTTACGTTTGGGTGCTGTCCCAAATAATTTACACTCTTCTCTTTCCCCATCACCATAAACGCTGTTGCTAATGCATCAGCAGTTCCACAGTCATCAGCAATAACAGTCGTACTTAACAGTCCGTTCTCCGCAGGAAATCCTGTAATCGGATTCAGCGTATGAGAATACCGTTTACCATCGATTTCATAAAACTTTCGATAATTACCAGAAGTAGCCATTGCTGAATTTTCCAATGAAATACGTTGAGCTAGGTTGCGCTTCAGGTTTTTTCCATCAGGTTGGTCAATACCTATAATCCACCAGTCACCAAACTTATTCTTTCCTTTTACTTTCAATTCTCCGCCCAGCTCAATGTAGTAGTTTTCAACCTTCATTTGGTCTAAAATCTTCGCCATAACATCAACGGAGTATCCTTGAGCTACTGCATTGAAATTAATTCTAGCTGCATCATTTGTCCGATACATTTGTTTCCCATCCACAATAAATTTATCAAAACCGCTACTTTCTAATAAGCTAGCCACTAAAGCAGAATCCATTTTTTGCGGGTTTGCAAAATCAAAGCCCCAAGCTTTAATCAAAGGTCCTATGGTAGGGTCAAATGCTCCATCGGTCTTTTTGTTTATGGAGTAAGATAAGTTATAGACTTCTAGAAATAAATCGTCCAACTCAATCGTATCCCCTGCGTTTAAACGCGATATTTTAGAATTTGGAACGTAGGTGGACATGCTCATATCAATGTCATCCAGCAATTGATCGAAGTGCTCTTTTAAGCCTTCCTCATATTCTTCTGCTAAATACTTAATGGTATAGGTCGTTCCTTGCGCTTCGCCCTTTATTACAATTTCTGTTGCAGCAGATTCAGCAACTTCGTTTTTAGGTGCATTAGTACATGCAAAAAAACTGATGATAACGATTAATAGTATTGAATTTCTCATTCAGCGTCTTGGGCTTCTACCTCTGTTTCTTTTTCTTCCTCGTTCTTGGCTTCAATATCCCACGTATGGTCTCCCATTAACCTTGCAGTTGCGACATAATGAGCATATTTGCATCCTCGGGCCCATTCATCCGGTCCAATCATAGAGAGCACCTTTATACCGTCTTCTTTTTCGTACAAATGATAAGTATGCCCTGTTATTGGCTTAAAGCCCATTTCTGCGCCGTAAATTTCTTCAGAAAGCTCTACTCGTTCTTTTAGTTTATTGGCCTGACTAATTAACAACTCCATTTGATCATAGATTTGCTTCATCTGAACGTTGGTCTGCTCTACCATCGCAGTCATTGCAGTAGTCTTGATCCGATCTTTATCGTCAGGAAAAATAATTGCACTACCTACTGTATGCGCATAAGGCAAATTATGAGGATTCTCAGTAATCTTATCCTCATCAATGTGCAGTCGTTTATCGTAATCTGGTTGTATTTTCTCTTTCTTATCCGCCATTATGCTTGATTTTCTTCCCTTGTAAACACAGGATTTCCATTTTTGCTCAAATCTCCGTTAAATCTGTAGCCCGCCACGTCGAAGCCTTCTAAATCTTTTGAATCTTTTATTTGATTTTTTATAATGTATCGACTCATCAATCCTCTTGCTTTCTTCGCATAAAAAGATATAATCTTATACTTCCCGTTTTTCGCGTCCTTAAAGTCTGGGCTTATTAAGTTTCCATTAAGAGCCTTTTTATTAATCACCTTGAAATATTCGTTAGACGCTAAATTCACCACAAAATTAGAGCCCGATTCCTCTAGTTTTTCATTGATGAACTGTGTCGGTTTGTCTTTCCAAAATTGATATAAGTTATCTGCTCTCCCTACTTTTAAACTCGTACCCATTTCTAACCGATACGGCTCCATAATATCTAGAGGGCTCAAAGCGCCATACATTCCTGACAAGATTATTAAATGATCCTGAGCGTATTGTAAGTCCTTTTCGGTTAAAGTCTTGGCGTCTAGTCCTTGGTATACATCACCAGTAAATGCTAAAATTGCTTGCCTACTCTTACTGGTTGGTTTAGTTAAACCCGACCAAGTTTGATAACGTTCTGTGTTCAGTTCCGTTAAAGCATCACTAATGGACATTAAGTCTTTCACTTTTTTCTTGGAAGTGGATTTCAGCTTCTTGATCAAAGTATCTGCTTCCGACAAAAACTGTGGCTCGCTATGGGTCTTGATAGAAATTTCCGACTCGAAGTCGAGAGATTTTGCCGGTGAAAGTAAATGAATCATGGATTGTTTTTGAAAATAACAATTGCAGCAAAGTTATGTTTCCATTCTGTTGTACGAAAATTCTACTTTTTAAACTTTGTAACCTTGAGTTTTCCTATCCCAAATGGCTGCCTCTCCGATGGCAATGCCGGCCAGGTGTTGACCGAGAGGCATAAAAAAAAAGAGGGAAAAGCTAAGCTTCTCCCCCCTCTCGAATCAATTGGTTAATTCTTATTTTTTAGACCACTTTGCAATGTTGTCTGTATTCATTTTAATGTATGGCTGATATTCTGCTTTTTCAGATAACTCTAAAGATCTTTTAGCAGTAGCTAAAGACTCTTTTTTCATTCCCATTTTATTTTGAATTAAAGAAAGGGTATAAACATTCCAGAAAGTAGCGTTCATTTCAACTGATTTTTTTGACCACTCCAATGCTTTTTTCATATCCAAGTCATTATCGAAGTAGTATCGTGCACTGCTGTTGTACACTCTAAAAGCGCTTTTTGTTTCTTCGATAGCATCTTCAATTTTTTTCTCCGCGACTGTTTTGAAATCTACTTCAATTGGAATAGACCATGAAGTATTTTCCCAAGCAAACATTAAGTCCATAGAACCTGGCTTTACATTAGCAAACCAAAATGTCATCGTTTCTACTTTATCATTAGACTTCATTACTTCAACATCTAAGGCAGCAACATTACTTTCTGCTTTGTAAGAACCTTCTTGAACATTAAGGTCTGTGTTAAAGAAAACTTTCCAACTTCCTTCTTCCATAGGAGTTGATAGGATTGAATAAGTTCCAGCTTTCACTTCTTTTCCACCAATCTTAGCGTCAGTAGATAGTACAATTTTAGTAGCTGAATTTGCGCCTGTTCTCCATACAGAACCAAATGGCTCTAATTCTCCAAAAATAACTCTCTCCTTCACTCCAGGTCTTGAGTATTTTACAGTAACATCTGTTAATCCAACTCGCTGCATTACTTCTGCATAAGGACTTGGTTGTGGTAATTCTTGTGCTTCAATGGTAAATACCATTAAAAAAAGGGCTAAAAAGCTAACTGATAATTTCTTAATCATTTTTTATATTTTATTGTTTGGCAAACTTAACCTATTCACAGTAGAAAAAGTTCTTAAAAAATCCAAAAACTCTACTTTGGCATGTAAATCACCTTTTTTGTTTCAAAGAAATCATTGGAAAAGAAGTCTTGAATGGCATAGGTAGTGTACTTCTTTCTAACTTCTTGCAGCTCTTCTCTCAAATCTCCTCCTTTTAAAAACAAATAGCCGTTCGGTAGGTCGTTATTGGACTTTGATTCTATTTTGTCTTTCACCCATGGTAAAAAGTTCGCTGCACGCGTCACCGCCCTGCTGATGACAAAATCAAACTTTCCTTCCACCGTTTCTGCCCTTTGGTGTTTGGACTCTAAATTCTTTAACCCTACACTTTGCGCAATCGCATTTACCACCTTTATTTTTTTACCGATCGAATCCACCGACAAAAAGGAAACTTCAGGAAACAAAATAGCTAAAGGAATTGAAGGAAAACCTCCTCCCGTCCCTACGTCGAGCAATTTAGTCCCAGCTTTAAATTCCAAAACTTTGGCAATTGCCAAGGAATGCAGAACGTGGCGAATATAAAAGTCGTCTAAATCTTTTCTAGAAATCACATTAATTTGAGCATTCCACTCCTCATACAATGCCTTTAGATCTTCAAATTGCTTTTGCTGCACGTCCGTGAGGTGCGGAAAATAATAATTGATTTCTTCCATTCTACCTAAATCGATTTCTTGCTTTTTCTCATCAGATCAGAAAGTAGTGCTCGAGAGCGAAAAAGCTGTGCCTTAACCGTGCCAAGAGGCACCCCTAATTCATTTACGATTTCCTCGTAAGACCATTCTTTAAAATACCGCAACGTAACAAGAGTTTTATATGGTTCCTCCAGCTTGTCCACATACTCCCGCATCAATTCAATTTTCTGCTGTTCTATGTATTTTTCTTCTGGGTCTTTAGATGTGCCTTCAATTTGAATTTTCATTCCTTCTCCTTCACCATCATCTATTACCTTATCTATTGAGGTAGTTTTTAATTTCTTCTTTCGAATGAAGTCAATGCAATGATTGGTCGCTATTCGAAACAACCAGGTACTAAAGGCGTAATCAGGGGTATATTGCTCTAACTTTTTAAATGCCTTTTCAAATGCTTCGATCGAGATGTCTTCTGCATCACTTTCGTTTCTGATCATTTTTAGAACCAGGTAATAAATAGGTTCTCGATAACGCACCATAATTGCTGTATAAGCGCTTTGGTCGCCAGATTTAGCGGCTTGAACCAGCTCAACATCTTCGTTTGCTTTTTTAGAAAGGTTCTCGTTTACTTCCATTTGTTTACTCTCCAAAACCAAGTTGAAACACCAATTGCTGTCATGCTAAAAATATAGAGGGGTTCTAAGAAAAGAATCAAAGGCAATAAGTCCTCAACGCCTAACTGATTTGCAATCCTCTTGAACACCAAATACTCCAGAACTTGCTTTGTTACAAATATCCCTAAAATTAAAAGTGTAAAGGATGAAAAAAGCAAAAGAATTACAAACAGCCCATAGTATAAGAAATTTGCTGCACCAAAAATAGCTAAGCGCAACTTGTCTTTCTTTTTATAATGCGCTCCAGCACTTAATTGCCTCCGTTTTTGAAAAACAAAGCTTTTCCAAGAGGACTCAGAGGCAGTTGTCGTGTGCGCCTCTTTATTCATTTCAATCGCAACATTCGAAGAAGTCGCTACCTTATTTACTAATAAGTCATCGTCTCCACTTAAAATGGCTTGGTGGACGTTAAATCCTCCAATCTTTTTAAAGCTTGACTTTCGATACGCTAAATTTCTTCCAACACCCATATACGCCTGACCCACTCTAGCAAATCCAAAATACTGAAGCGCTGTCATAAACCCTTCGAAACGAATCAATTTATTCAGTACTCCTCTGTCTTTTTGAAATGCTCCAAAACCCAAAACAACCTCCTTCTCGTCAGAAAAATGTTTCACCATAGTTGAAATCCAAAAATTTGAATTGGGCAAGCAGTCTGCATCTGTGAATAACAATAGTTCATAGTGGGCTTTTTCAATTCCTTGGCTTAAAGCAGATTTTTTACCCGGCCCTACTTCATTGTTTAAAACGGTCAGTTTATCGGATTTCAACCCATTGAGTAATTCCAACGTGGCATCCTCTGAATAGTCGTTCACAACAATAATCTCAAAATGAGGATACACCTGATTCAACAATTTCCGAACACATTGCTCAATGGTCTCCGCTTCATTTTTGGCCGCAATAATAATTGAAACCCCTTCTGCTGTATCTTGTTTTTCGTTAGACTGATAGTTTGAAAGCGGGAAAAAATACCTTAGGTAATAATATAATTGAACCCCAAGTGCAATTAAAAAGCTTCCCATTAATGAAAGCTGCAAAGTTGACACTGCTGTGAACTGATGGGTCAAATTCATGAGGGGAAATTTACCCCTATTTTGTGAGTTCAGCGCTCATTAAGAGCAAAGAAATCACTGTAGTTTCAACTGTTTCCTTTTCTACCGCTTTACTTACCTTTGCCACTCTTTTTTGAAAAACGAACATGAAGTTTAGCTTACAGCATGAAGATGCCAACTCGAAGGCACGAGCGGGAGAAATAACAACCGACCACGGAAAAATTCAGACTCCGATTTTTATGCCTGTTGGAACCGCAGGAACAGTAAAAGCGGTGCATCAAAAAGAGTTAAAAGAAGATGTAGAAGCCCAAATCATTTTGGGAAATACCTATCATTTATACTTGCGACCAGGACTGGACACCATGCAAAAAGCTGGAGGCCTGCACAAGTTCAACAGCTGGGATAGCCCTATTTTAACTGATAGCGGGGGGTATCAAGTTTATTCCTTAGCTGATAGAAGAAAAATTACTGAAGAGGGCGTAAAATTCTCCTCCCATGTTGATGGTGCAAAACACTTCTTCACCCCGGAGAATGTTATGGACACTCAAAGAATTATTGGTGCCGACATTATCATGGCCTTCGACGAGTGCACGCCTTACCCTTGCGATTATGATTATGCAAAACGTTCTATGGGCATGACGCACAGGTGGCTAAAACGCTGTTGTGATCGGTTTGACAGCACCGAACCGCTTTATGGATATACCCAAACCCTTTTCCCAATTGTTCAAGGTAGCACCTACAAAGACCTTCGAATCGAATCGGCAGAAACCATTGCCTCTTTCGGAAGAGACGGAAACGCTATTGGTGGACTTTCAGTTGGAGAACCTGCAGAGGAAATGTATGAGATGTGCGAAATTGTTTGTGACATTTTACCCAAAGATAAACCGCGTTACTTAATGGGTGTTGGAACGCCAATTAACATTTTAGAAAACATTGCCTTAGGAGTTGATATGTTTGACTGTGTAATGCCAAGCAGAAATGCTAGAAATGGCATGTTATTTACGAAGCACGGTTTTATGAACATGAGAAACCAAAAATGGAAAGATGACTTTTCAGTGTTAGATCCAGATGGAGAAAGTTATGTGGATAGCTTTTATACCAAGGCCTACGTGAGACACTTAATGATTTCAAAAGAAATTTTAGGCGCACAGATTGCCACTTTACACAATTTAGCCTTCTATCTTTGGTTAGTAAAGGAAGCTAGAAGAAGAATTATTGATGGCACATTTGTTGAATGGAAGAATAAAATGGTGGTTAACATGGCCCAACGTCTCTAAATGAAAATACTAGACCTGTACATACTTAAAAAGTTTTTGGGCACCTTTTTCTTCTCTATCGCCCTAATTATTTCTATTTCTATTGTTTTCGATTTCTCGGAGAATGTGGATGAATTCATTGAAAAAAGTGCTCCAACAGAAGCAATTATTTTCGATTATTACTTGAATTTCATCCCCTACTTTGCCAACCTATTCAGTCCGCTTTTCATTTTTGTGTCTGTCATATTTTTTACGTCAAAAATGGCAAGTAATACCGAGATCGTTTCCATTTTAGCAAGTGGAATTTCGTTTCGAAGAATGCTAGTCCCTTACCTCATTGGAGCTGTACTTATTGGGTCTCTTTCGCTTTACTTGAATAACTTTTTAATCCCAAAGAGCAATGTTAAAATGCTCGAATTCAAGTACAAGTACATCAAAAATCAATATCGAAACAAGGATAAAAACATTCACCTTCAACTTACTCCAAACAGCTATGCTTACATTGGTAGCTATGCTGTACCTACAAATGTTGGTGTGAAGTTTAGCTTGGAGCAATTCAATGAGGACGGTGAAATGACGTACAAATTGATCAGCGATTTTGTGCGTTGGGATTCCACCAAGCAAATGTGGACGATACAAAACTATTATGAACGATTCATTGACGGGAGGTCAGAAATAATTAAAAATGGACTCACGAAAGATACATCACTAAACATGCTTCCAGGCGACTTCACAAGGAGAAACGCCGATGTAGAAATGTTAGATTACTTCCAACTGCAAAAGGAAATTGAAGTCCTCACCTTTAAAGGATCTAAGGATGTTATTAATTTAAAAATAGAACAACACAAACGCATTGCATTTCCCTTTGCAACGCTTGTGCTCACCTTTATAGGAGTTGCGATTGCCAGCAGAAAAGTGCGCGGTGGGATTGGACTTCACTTAGGCCTGGGGTTGGCATTGAGTTTTACCTTCATCATGTTTATGAAAGTTACTCAAACCTTTTCTACTAATGGCGGGTTAGATCCCATGATTGCCATGTGGATTCCCAACGTAATTTACGGTATTTTGGCAGTTTATCTCATTCAAAAAGCTCCTAAATAATGGCAATAAAACTCAAATGGCTTCTACTAATTGTGGTTTTAGCAAGCCTTAGCGCCTGCACGGTTGGACGTTTTTTTGTTTACAACTTTGCCGACATAACAGACTATAAGAAGTTTCCTAGTAGAATGTTGACAAAGTCGGACGAAGTATTTCATTTTGCAAAAAGAGCTGAACTAAGTAAGCCAAAAAACTTTACCATCAATGGAGAGGTAGTTGACTTTGACGAGTACCTAGAGAAAAATAGAACAGTAGCTTTTTTGGTCATAAAAAAATGACACGGTACAATATGAAAACTACTATAACAAGTACGCAGAAGAATCTACCGTAGCGTCTTTCTCTATGGCCAAATCAGTAACATCTATGCTTATTGGGTTTGCCATTCAAGACAGTTTAATTGGTTCAGAAGAGGACTTGGTAACGAAGTACATTCCAGAACTGAAAGAAAATGGTTGGGACAAGGTAACCTTGAAGCACCTTTTACAAATGACTTCAGCAATGAAATTCAACGAAAGTTACTGCAACCCTTTTGGTCACGCAGCATCGTATTATTACGGTAGAAATTTGAGAAAGCAGCTTGCAAAAGCGAAATTAGAAGGCGAACCTGGCACCTATTTCAATTACCAAAGCGGACAAACTCAAGTATTGGGTTTAGCATTAGAACGAGCCTTAAACGGGAAAAAAATTACGACATACTTACAAGAAAAACTATGGACTCCACTAGGAATGGAATACGATGCTTCTTGGAGTTTAGATCGTAAAAAGAATGGCCTTGAAAAAACGTTTTGCTGTTTGAATGCAAGAGCGCACGACTTTGCCAAACTCGTCCGATTTTATTTAAACAAGGGAAATTGGGAAGGGGAGCAATTGTTGAACGAAGAGTGGATTGAAAAATCTACCAAACTCGATACGACGGCTGGTTCTGAAGATAACTACCAATACCAATGGTGGTTGAAAGGAAATGAAGGAGACTACGCAGCTGAGGGGATCTTGGGACAGTACATTTATGTCCACCCAGAAAAGAACCTCATAATTGTAAGGTTGGGTAAAAACTACGGCAATACTAGCTGGACTAGTATTTTTAAAGCTTTGGCCAGGGCTTATTAATTTAAAAGGTTACCCAACAATACCAATTCTTAATGTAGATGATCTTTATCGTCACAAACAAAAAAAGCCCTTTCGGGTTATCGAAAGGGCTTTCTGTATGGTTGATAAAGAATTCTACATGAATCCTTTTGCTTTTGCTTCTTTAATACAAGCTGTTAAGCCGTTCTTAGTAATGTTTCGAATACCTGCTGCAGAAACTTTTAACGTGATCCACTCATTGGTATCAGGGTTAAAAAACTTTCTTGTAAATAAGTTAGGCGCAAATGTTCTTCTCGTCCTTCTCTTTGAGTGAGATACATTGTTTCCTGTGATTACTCTCTTTCCTGTTAATTGACAAACTTTAGACATATCTTTTCCGCTAAAAAATTGGAGTGCAAAATAAATACTTTTTCTGTTCTAAAACAACCCTTTCTTTAACAAAAATCTGTTTTTTTTTCAAATGAAGAAGACGTACCTTCGCACAAAAAAAAGATGAAGGTATTTTTAACATGCGTGACGGTGTTTTTAATTGGCATTTCTAGTGGCTTTTCACAAGAAAATGAGAAAGTTAAGCACATAGAAAAAATTAAAGTTGGCGAAGAAGTAAAAGACGTAAACATGAACTATTCCTTTAAAAATATGGAGGGAAAAGGTACCCTCTTGAAGGTAAGGTTTTTCAATAAAACAAAAGTCAATTTAAACGTAGATGTAGTGATGGGTTTTTATAGCAATGGAATTTTACTCGAAAAAGCAGACCTTGCAGATTGTTTGAAGAAATCATTTTTTAGCAATTTCTTCCGCCCCTATCATTTAATTGAAACATCTTTTGAATCAAAAAGTGATGTAGAAGTGGAAGTTTTAAATTTTAATTCAGAGCAGGTAAATGAATGCAGAGAAACTCATAAGTAACGGCGCAGGTGCTTTAATAGCTGTTGCAGCACTAGGAGCAGCAGCTCAACTATCCATATCATTACCGGAAAGTATATCGGTGGCACCAATAACCGGTCAAACCTTGGCAGTGTTGCTCATTGCTCACCTTTTAAAAGAAACGTGGGGTACCCTTGCAATTGGAATATATATTACGATTGGAATTTTAGGTGCGCCCGTATTTGCAGGATTTAAAGGCGGATGGGACAAGTTTTCAGGTCCTAGTTTAGGTTACTTTATAGGTTTTATTGTTGCCGCTATTGTTTGTGGACTGCTTGCAAGAAAGCAAGAGGAACGATTTAAGTTCTACTTGCTACAAATGTTAATTGGTTCATTACTTATTTTATTGTGTGGTTGGTTAGGTCTATTTCGATATTTAGACGCCAACACGGCTTTTGCCAAAGGAGTACTACCTTTTCTGCCCGGAGCGCTGATTAAAATCACCATAGGTGCTATACTATTATCTGTCATTCGTCGTTTCAAAAGCTTTATGAAAGCGGTTTAAACGGAATGAATACTTTTGGTTAAAAATGAACCCATTTGATTGATCGCGAACTGAACGTTTTATTTTTACCCAAGTGGTACCCTAGCAAATTCGAAGAATTTGATGGCAATTTCATTGAAAACCATGCCTTAGCGCTTTCTAAAAAATGCCGCTTGGGAGTAATTTTTGTGCATTCTAACAGCGAGCTTTCCAAAAATTTTGCCGTTAAAAAAACAGAACAACACGGATTCCCAGAGTACCGTGTGTACTACAAAAAGCCTCAATTGGGCTTGAGTATATTCAATCAAGTAGCCTCGTTTTTTCGATACAGAAAAGCTCAAACCATTGGTTACAAAGCATATTTGAAAGACATTGGCAAACCAGACCTTTGTCACGTTCACATCAATGGGAGGTCTGCTCTACTAGCTAATTTTTTAAAAACAGCAGAAAACATTCCGTTCCTCATCACAGAACATTGGTCAGGATACACAGCCGAAAGTGGAGCTTTCAAGGGTTATTTCCGGAAGAAATTTTACCAATACACTGCCAAACAATCGAGTGGAATTACCTGTGTTTCCAACTATTTAAAAGAAGCCATTAAGCGACACGGCATCAAAGCCAATTTCTCGATCGTCCCCAATGTGGTAAACACTGAACTGTTTCAACCGAAATTGGACAAAGCAAACAATCCAATACGGGTGATTTACATTTCGAATATCACCAAGAGACCAAAAAACATTCACTTAATTGTTAAAGCCCTAAATAAAGTAGGAATTCAACGCAAGGATTTTGAAATAGATATTTTAGGAGCTGGACCTGATGAAGCTTTTATGTTAGAAGCGTTAGAGAACGGGAGCATGAAGGGTCGTTACACGTTTTATGGAGAAGTGGAGATAGAGAAGGTAGCTGCTCTACTTCAAAATGCCGATTTCTTATTACTTTACAGCCAGTTTGAGACCCAATCGGTAGTGATGGTTGAAGCCTTTGCTAGTGGAGTTCCGGTGTTGATATCAGGGGTTGGTGGAATTCCAGAATACATGAATGAAGAGAGAGGACTGCTACTAGAACCTAACTCTGCTCAAACACTTGAAAAGGGAATTCTTACCATGTTGGACGATTATAAAAAATATGATCAGGAGCAACTTCGGAACTATGCTGTAGCTAATTTTGGAGAGGCACGCATTCAGGAACAGTTTCTACAGTTATACCATAAAGCGTTAGAAGAGCATGCCTGAAAAGATAAAGCTTCGTTTTGCCATTTTAGTAGACAGTCCTTTGCTTAAAAAGTGGCAAGCGGACAGCATTCAATATGTTGTAGATACTAAACATGCCGAATTCGTTGGGTTTATTCAAAATATAGGCAGTACCAAACCATCAGCAAAAAGCGTCTCTGTAGGCTTCCGAAGCCTTTATAAAAACATAGATCGGAACGGACCACTGCAACTCACTGAGTGGGAGAAACAGTTTCCAACCACTCCAAAATTCTCTTTTACTCCGGAGCAAAAAGGAGTAGCAAACTATTTCAATAAAAGCGATTTAGAGACATTTAAATCATTAGAATTAGATGTTGTACTTCGCTTTGGTTTTGGCATTTTAAAAGGTGAAGTGTTGAATATTCCTACTTATGGAATTTGGTCGTTTCATCACGGTAACCCAAGAAAATACCGAGGTGGTCCTGCCGCGTTTTGGGAAATTTTTAACGGCGATTCCATTACAGGAAGCATGTTACAGCAGCTTACTGAGCAACTAGATCAAGGTCAGCTGATCAGAGAAGGATTTTTCCAAACCACCAACCACAGTTATCGAGCTAACCTGCACCACGTTTTAGAAGAAACTTCCGTTTGGCCTGCACTTGCCGTTAAAGCAATCGTTCATCATCCGCAACGAAGGTTGAAGTTACAAGCAATTCCTGAAAAAGGGAAATTATACAAACTGCCGGGTAACTTTACTTCGCTTCAGTTTCTATTTAAGTTAATTGCCAACAAGGTTCGTTTTCACCTTGACCGTTTGTTTAGAGCAGAAAAGTGGAACGTTGGACGAGTTGCCCAACCGATTGAAGAGCTAGTAAATCATCCGTTGAAACCGGTAAAGTGGTTGAATGAAGCACCAAACAGCAGCTATTATGCCGACCCATTTGCATGGAACAAAAAGGAAGTACTCTTAGAGTTGTACAATTATATAACCAGCAAGGGAAGTCTAAAAAAGCTAGACACAAATTCAGGTAAACTGAGCAATTTTTTAGATGATAAGACTCACTACTCCTACCCTTTTAGCATCCAACACGATGAGAAGCGTTACGTTTTACCAGAGAATTACACAAGCAACCTACTTCAATTGCACGAAGTAGATGAACAACTGAACGTTTTGCAAAAGCGTGTGCTTTTAGAAGGTCCGTGGATTGACCCTACCCTGTTTGAAAAAGACGGAAAATGGTGGTTGAGCTGCATGCATGCAAGTTCACCCAAAGAAAACCTGTATTTATTTTATGCCAACTCCATTGAGGGACCATACCATCCGCATCTTTTAAATCCTGTGTCGACCGACATTCGTTCGGCAAGACCAGCCGGAACACCTTTTCTTTTAAATGGCAAAATCATTCGACCTACCCAAAACTGTTCAAAAACATACGGCGGTAACATTGTGTTAAAACAAATTGAAAAGCTTAGCCCTACAGAGTTTGAAGAGTCTTTTGTAAAAGAAATTCTTCCGCCAAAAGGCAGGTATGCTGAAGGTTTACACACCCTTAGCACAACAGGCGATGAAATATTGGTAGATGGCAAGCGTTATCATTTCAATTTTTGGAATTTTTGGAATCAGCTGAAAGCTAGCTTTAACAAATAAACAACTTGATAGGCAATATTATAAATACCGTTTCAACTCGAATAAGCTTGGCTGTGCTTTCCATTGTATTGCTCTTGCTGAACTCTAACTTTTTAGGCAGTGAGGGCCTGGGAACGGTCGGTATTATTATACTAGAAATTACCATCTACCTTTTAATTAGCAATGTAGTTTGTGGTGGAAGTTTGGTGTATTTTACTTCTCGCAAGAGTGCAAATTCCTTACTTATTGCTGCTTACACTTGGATTGTACTGAGTGCTGCTTTATACTATAGCCTACTTTTACTCATTCCCGCGTTGGACTCAGAATATGCAAACGCTATTTTGGTTTTAGGTTTTTTACAATCTGCCATAGGTGCCAACTTAGGTTTATTGGCAGGTCAACAGCGTTTTAAAACCTTCAATTTTGTGGCCCTTATGCAAGCACTAGTGCAAATTGGGGCACTTTGCATATTTTATTTTGTGCTGAACGACCAAAGCATTGACGCATTCATTCAAAGTACATTTATCGCCTATTGCCTAGCATTTATTTTAAGTTTTGCCCGCTTGATTCCGACACTTGAAAAACAAATCATTTGGCCTACCCTCAAACTTTTTAAAGAATTAATTCAATATGGGTTTTACCTGCAAATTGCCAACATAACGCAGTTGTTAAACTATCGGCTAAACTACTTTTTGTTGGATTATTTTAGCGGAAGGGCGACTGTAGGTAAGCTTATGGCAGGCGTTCAGCTTTCTGAAGGTTTATTGCTGCCAAGCAAAAGCATCGGAGCCGTTCAGTATGCAAAAATATCGAGTCAAAAATCAAAAGAAAATGCCGCCCGATTAAGTCTTATTCTTTTAAAAGTGGTGTTCTTACTTACGTTGCCGCTAGTTGCGATTCTAATGCTTATTCCAGAGGTGATTTACACCGGCTTACTGGGTTCCGATTTTAATGAAACACCGATTGTCATAAGTTTTATGAGTGTAGGAATTGTTGCCTTAGCTTGCGAAGTGATTTTAAGCAGGTTTTTCGCAGGAACTGGTCAGCAAAAAATAAACGCAACAAGCTCAAGCATTGGTCTGGTGGTGACTGTTATTGCAGGATTTAGCCTCATTACTGAGTTGGGACTTATTGGGGCTGCAATCTGTGCCAGTTTATCGTACCTCAGTATTTTCCTATTCTTATTTTACAAAATGATAGCAACTACCAATGTTCGAGGTGGTGATTTCTTATTGAAAAAACAAGACTTTATTTACTTGAAAAGAGTATTTCGAAAGGTGCGAAAATCCTAATGTAAATCGCTTATGGACTTCACTCCTGCCGGTCGTTCTACTAAAAAACCTTCTGCATAGTCTACTTGAATATAACGTCCCATATCAGCCATGCGTGCGCGTACGAACTCAAAGAAATTTTTCATCGTTAAAGGAGACTCGGGTTCGTTCGACCCCTCATTGTAAAATTGCGATGAAAAGGCTTTGATGGCATCCATCTTAGTATCTACAAATGGAGTTACGTCTACCACAAAATCGGGCTCAATGAAACGATCTTGAATGTAATTGTAAATCGCTTTTGGGCGCCATGCTTCTTGAATTTCAACGTCTAGTTTTGTTTCTACTTTCCGCAGTCCGCTGTAAAAACAAGCATCAGAGATAAGTTTGGACGCCCTACCATGGTCCGGATGCCGGTCTCTCGGTGCATTCGACAGAATAATGTCGGGTTGGTATTTCCTTAATATTTGTGCTATGAGCAGAATGTGTTCTTGGTCATTTTTAAAAAAGCCATCGGCCATTCCAACGTTTTCGCGACAAGCTAATCCTAAAATCTCTGCAGATTTTGCAGCCTCCTTTAAACGCAAAGGCCCAGAACCTCGTGTACCTAGCTCTCCATGGCTTAAGTCAAGAACGCCAACTTTTTTACCGGCCGCTATTTCTTTTAAAATAGTCCCTGCACAACTCAGTTCAACGTCGTCAGGGTGAACGCCAATGGCGAGTATATCTAATTTCATTGTTCAATGAAATTGATAATCTGATCACATGCAGGTGATTCTTGTGGGGCAACCATTGCCACATAATTTCCGTTGGCGTCAATCAAATATTTTTGAAAGTTCCATGATACTTCAGAGTCTTCTACTCCATTTTTCGACTTCTGTGTTAACCACTGATACAGTTCATGCATGTCGTCTCCTTTCACAGAAATTTTTCCCATCATAGGAAATGAAACGCCGTAGTTTGCTTTGCAAAAGGTTGCAATCTCTTCATTTGTGCCAGGCTCTTGTGCCCCAAAGTTGTTTGCCGGAAAACCGATGATTACAAAATCTTTTTCATTGTAGGTTTTATACAATTCCTCCAAGGTCTCGTATTGTGGTGTGAGGCCACATTTAGATGCAGTATTGACCACTAGAATCTTCTTTCCTTTAAATTTATTGAGTTCAATTGCTTCTCCTGTTATGCTTTCTACTTTAAAATCAAAAAAGTTCATGTCTTGTGCGTTTAGTGCGAGCGTTGCTAGTAAACAAATGCTACTAATGAGTAACTTATGTAATTTCATGGGAATGGTTTTATGTAGAAGACAAATGAACGAAAAAAGAGTTTGAAAAATGGGAAAAATAGTGAGTAAAATGTAGAAGAGGCTTAATTTTAAAGCATGGCAAAAGAAATAACGAGCAGCGAAGATATACAGTTACTAGTAAATGAGTTTTATGGAAAAGTGAGAGAAGATGAGCTACTTGGGTCCATTTTCGAGAGTGTTGTGAAGGGTAATTGGCAACCTCATTTAGAAAAAATGTATGGCTTTTGGGAGACCATTGTGTTCAATGTAAAAAAGTACTCTGGTAGTCCTTTTCAAAAACACACTCCCCTGCCCATTGATGGAAAGCATTTTGAACGATGGTTAACAATTTTTCATGCCACTATTGACCATCACTTTGAAGGACAAAACGCCGAAGAAATTAAGAAAAGAAGCACCCAGATGGGAATGATGTTTGAGTACAAATTGAAACACATTAAGGGAGGAGAATAATTGAGGTGAAGATTCGCTTTTATCAAAATGCCACTTTTAGAATGGCTCGTTCAGATTAGTCGAATAATATGCGCATAGCCATCGGATAAGAAGTGTTATGTCACTCAAATTGAATGAAAAATAGATTTTATAACTAATTTAGAAGCATAAAAAAGACATAGTGCGAACATAACACATGGCACATGTGTATGTGTTATGGGCAATTCCAGGACTAACTCATGAAAAGAAATTTAATAGACTATTTAGTCGCTCCTTATTTATATCGTAATAGACTACTTATTAATATTTTAAGTTGATAAAATAGAGTGATTAGGTTCTTTTAATTGCAAGATAAGTCTTAAATTGTATTTAAAACCTTGCAATTTATGAAGGGAAAAACTGCATGTAAGTATGCATAATAGCCTTTCGCATCAGACTCTAAGGCGCCCTTCCAATCGTCTTTTCCCCAATTAATATTGGTTGTAACAAAAAGTAAAATAATTGCAATTAAAACGTAGGATATGGAAACAACTTTACTTTTCATACCCGACAAAAATCGGGAATATATGTGACTTCTAAACGTCTTCATTCATCGCAACTAATTGTCAATTAGACAGTAAAAAGCGCTAATTCATGTTGATTTTGTGTTAATTTCAGCCAAAAAGTCATTAAAAGTAAACTTTTTTCGTTTGGAGGTTAATTTGATAAATTGAAGAAGAAATCAAAAACCACACTGAAATGAATTTTAAAAACTATACCATAAAATCGCAAGAAGTGATTCAACAAGCCCAGCAGTTGGCTACAAGTTCGAATCATCAGGCGATTGAGAATGGGCATATCTTAAAGGCCATTCTCGATACAGACGAAAACGTAACCCCTTTTTTATTAAAGAAACTAGGCGTAAATAAAGAGATAATTGAACAAGCAACAAACAGCATATTAAAAGGGTATCCAACCGTTCAAGGCGGAGAACAATATTTATCTAAATCTGCAAATGCAACATTACAAGAAGCAAACAGCCTCTTGAAGTCTTTTGGAGATGAATACGTTTCCATTGAGCACTTAATAATGGCATTACTTAATGGCTCTGATGCTGTTGCTCAAATGCTAAAAGACAGCGGACTGAATAAAAAATACTTGAAAGCTGCTATTCTAGAATTAAGAAAAGGAGAAAAAGTAACATCAGCCTCTGCTGAAGACAATTACAACTCCTTGGAAAAGTACGCGAAAAACTTGAACAAGTTGGCCTCCGAAAACAAACTTGACCCTGTTATTGGACGAGATGAGGAGATTAGAAGAGTCTTGCAGATTCTTTCTCGAAGAACAAAGAACAACCCCATATTAATTGGTGAGCCCGGCGTTGGTAAAACCGCCATTGCCGAAGGATTAGCGCACAGAATAATTAACGAAGATGTGCCAGACAATTTAAAGAGCAAACAAATTTATTCGCTTGATATGGGCGCACTGATTGCAGGTGCTAAATACAAAGGAGAGTTTGAAGACCGGTTAAAATCGGTGATTAAGGAGGTAACTTCTGCAGATGGAGAGATTGTGCTGTTCATTGACGAAATACACACCTTGGTTGGTGCAGGTGGCGGCGAAGGTGCTATGGATGCAGCAAACATTTTAAAACCTGCTTTAGCGCGAGGTGAGTTAAGAGCCATTGGTGCGACCACCTTAAACGAATACCAAAAGTATTTTGAAAAAGACAAGGCACTTGAAAGACGTTTCCAAAAGGTTTTAATTGATGAACCAAGCAACGAAGATGCTATTTCTATTTTAAGAGGAATCAAAGAGAAGTACGAAACACATCACAGGGTTCAAATTAAAGATGAGGCAATTATAGCCGCTGTTGAATTGTCGCAGCGCTATATTACCGACCGTTTTTTACCAGACAAGGCCATTGACTTGATTGACGAAGCAGCTTCTAAATTGCGCATGGAAATGAACTCCAAGCCAGAAGAACTAGATGAACTAGACCGTAAAGTAATGCAGCTTGAAATTGAAAGAGAGGCCATTAAACGTGAAAAGGATACTGCAAAATTGAAATTACTATCTGAGGAAATTGCCAACCTTAACGAAAGACGAAACGAGTTAAGCGCCAAATGGCAGGCAGAACGTGAAATTGTAGACGGCATTCAAAAGGCGAAAGAAGAGATTGACAATTACAAGTTTGAAGCAGAACAAGCTGAACGATCAGGAAACTACGAGAAGGTAGCTGAAATTAGATATGGTAAAATCAAAGAAAGTGAGATTAGCCTTGAAAATTTTAAAGCGCAATTGGATGAACTGAAAGAGAAATCAACCTTAATTAAAGAGGAAGTTGATGCAGAAGAGATTGCTGACGTGGTAAGCCGATGGACAGGAATTCCGATTTCAAAAATGTTGCAAAGTGAGCGCGAAAAATTGCTATACTTAGAAGATGAATTGCACAAACGTGTGGTAGGTCAAAACGAAGCCATTGAAGCGGTTTCTGACGCCATACGAAGAAGCCGAGCGGGATTGCAGGACGAAAAGAAACCCATCGGATCCTTCATCTTTTTAGGAACCACAGGTGTTGGTAAAACGGAGTTAGCTAAATCGTTGAGTGAGTATTTGTTTAACGATGAAAACGCCATGACCAGAATTGACATGAGTGAGTACCAAGAACGACATGCTGTTTCTCGATTAATTGGAGCACCTCCGGGGTACGTTGGTTATGATGAAGGTGGACAGTTAACAGAAGCAGTTCGAAGAAAGCCCTACTCTGTTGTGTTGCTCGATGAAATTGAAAAAGCACACCTCGATGTCTTTAACATTTTACTGCAAGTTTTGGACGATGGTAGATTGACCGACAACAAAGGTCGTGTGGTGAACTTTAAGAACACCATTATCATCATGACCTCTAACTTAGGTTCTGGAATCATTCAAGAACGGTTTGAAAACCTAGAAGATAAAAACCTCGACAGTTTTATGGAAAGCACCAAAGGTGAGGTTCTTGGCTTGTTGCGCAAAACATTGCGACCAGAGTTTCTAAACCGGATTGATGAAACCATTATGTTTACACCATTGACCAAGGAAGATGTGAAAAAAATTGTGAAAATACAGTTGAAAGGCATCGAGAAGTTGGCAGCGAAGAACAACATCAGTTTAACTGAAACGGATGAAGTAATTGATTACCTCTCTGAAATTGGCTACGACCCTCAATTTGGAGCTAGACCAATTAAAAGAGCGCTGCAACGAGAAGTACTGAACCAATTGTCGAAAGATATATTGGCAAGTAAAATTGCTCCAGGAGATGTGGTAGTAATGGATGTATTTGAAAGCACGGTAGTATTTAGAAAACCGTTGGAAGAGGAAATACAACAAGCCATTAAATCATAAAAAAGGCGACAAAGTGGATAGCCCGAAGAAATACTTCTTCGGGCTTTTTTTGTTGTGAGAAAGCAGCGCTAGGTTTTGCCAGCTTTGTTCTATTTTTGAGGAAAATCTCAAAAAAGGAAGTTTGATGAAATTTTACAATATTTTACTGCTGTGCTTAAGCGCAGCCACGGCCCTTTTACTAGCCGCTTGTAGCGAAGTGACAAAACCTGAAACGATTACCGAAAAAGCAATGGCTGCGCCACTCACAAAAACTACCTTGGTGGTATTGGGAACAATTCAAGATGCTGGCTCACCCCAAATTGGATGTAAAAAAGCATGCTGTAAAGACTTGTTTGATAAGCCAGATCCAGATAGAAAGGTTGTTGCTTTGGGTGTGGTAGATGCTTCCACCAATAAAACATACTTATTTGAAGCCACCCCCGACATCAGTAGTCAAGTTAAAACCTTGACTCAATTGGAACCCAATAGCCAAAACGAATTGGTAGACGGTATTTTCTTAACCCATGCACACATTGGCCATTACACCGGTTTAATGTACTTGGGAAAAGAAGTTGTGGACGCCAACCGAACTCCTGTTTACGCTATGCCACAAATGAAAACTTTTTTAGAAAATAACGGACCTTGGAGTCAATTGGTAGTTCGAAATAACATCGATATTCACGCATTAAAAGCAGATTCTACCATCCAACTTTCTAGTGAATTGAAAGTGACGCCTTTTTTGGTGCCTCATAGAGATGAGTTTTCTGAAACAGTAGGCTACAAAATACAAGGACCTAATAAAAGTGCGCTATTTATTCCGGACATTGACAAATGGGAAAAGTGGGAAAAAGACATTGTTGCACAAATAGAGCAAGTTGACTATGCTTTTTTAGATGCCACCTTTTTTGATAGCGTGGAGCTCAATAACCGAGATATTTTGGAAATCCCCCACCCTTTTATAATTGAAAGTTTAGAAAAGTTTAAAGGAATGAGTAGCGCCAATAAAAAGAAGGTCATTTTTATTCACTTTAATCACACCAACCCGGTTATTGATACTTTGAGTAACGCATACAAAAGAGTATTACAAAAAAGCTTTCGAATTGCACAGATCAATGAGCAGTTTGAGTTGTGATACAATATCCGACAACAACCGCTTATAGTCGTTTAAAAATGGTTAAACCCTTCAATTAGAATAATTTGAATAGTTTATTGTGTTATTTTGAAATAATAAAATTGAGTCAGGACAAAAGGGGAATAAGATTACCTTTCAACATATTCAATTGTTGGTAGCCATATAAGAAAAACGACAAAAGAACGTTAACTTTGAACTGTGATTAGTCAAATAAGAAATAGCGTATTTACAAAAATCCTTTGGGGACTAATGGGATTATATCTGCTCAACATAAGTGTTGACACGGCAGACCCTAACCCTGAACACATTCCTGAAGACTTATCAATCAATGACCAAGAAAGTATTATAGAAATTGTGGTCGAGAAGATTTTAGGGTATGAAAATGCTATTGAAGAATATGATGACAATGACACCGAAGAACACAATAAAAATACAAATGTTAAAATTGATTTAACCAATCATTATACAGCAGAAATAGACTTACATAAAGAATCGAGAATAACAATCCGACAAAATTTTCCTGACTTAAACACCTTTTTGGCTAACGGCTTTCAAAAGCTCGATATTCCACCGCCCAAAATTTGATTTGTTTTCTGACTTGGCTAATTCCCACCTATTCAATAGTAGCGGGATAATTTCATAATGCTTTAAAAACAAATCAAAATGTATACAAAAAAAACATTGATGCTAATAATTTTATTGGCATCTTCAACATATTCAATTGTCCAAATTACAAAGACTGAAAAAGACAGTATTTTTATCCAACAAATCGAAGACCATAAAGAGCCCGACAAAGTATTACACGCTGAACCGCTCTATATTGACCTAATACGCGATTTAGGTGCGAGAAAAGGAGAAAAAGAGTGGAATGTTGGTTTAGGATTAACAGACAATCTAAAATTTGATGCCTACGAAGCATTAATTGAATATGAATGGGCACCTATTGACAGGTTAGGATTTGAAGTTGAATTACCTTTTACTTTTTATGCACCCCAAAGCGGAATAGAAAGCGACTCAATTCCTTCAAATAGTTTAGATAGTACTTTCCTAGGTCCGCGGATATTACCTCCTTATACACGAAATTTAGACCGAGCGTGGACTGTTCAAAACGATACCTTGTGTAATTATGGTGCAGATAAAGGAGCAACACCGTCAATATTTACCGGACCTGCAAATGCTACATCCGGCAATAACTTCTTATACATGGAAGCAGATAGAGTTATTGGTTTTAATCCAAACAATGCTACAAGAAGTAGTTTATTAGAATTAGGTTGTTTTGATTTTACTGATGAAACCAATATAGAATTAGAATATAAATTTCACATGTACGGCAGACCAGTATTAGGGTCTGCTGATTGGATGGGCGATCTATATTTTGAAGTGATAGATTCAATAGGAGTAACTCATGAAGTCGATTTCGTTTTAGGAGATGTTCAACAAAGCAATACAGCGCCTTGGATTACTAGAAAAGTGAACTTATCTAATTTTGCTGGCCAAATTGTGCGCATAGCCGTTAGAGGGTACATAGTTCCAATTGAAAATAGCCCACTTCGACTAGGTGACATGGTCATTGATGACATTAAGGTGTACCGCACCTCTGTTTCTATTCAAGAAAATAGTTTGGAGTCTGCATTTCAACTCTACCCCAACCCCAACAACGGTAATTTCAATTTAAAAGCTACTTCTGAGATGATAGGGAAGAGCTATCAAATTTTCGACATGAAAGGTTCTATCATTCACGAAGCTAGAATTGAATCAACCTTTTCGCAAATTGAGTTGAGCAATGCCAACAAGGGCATTTACTTTTTCAAAATAGTTGGAACCAATGAGGTGAAGAAGTTGGTGGTGCAGTAACGGTAATAAAAACAATCAAAAAAGGTTAATTTCACTGTTCTTGACGTTAACCTTTTTTTATGAAAAGAAGAACCTTCCTTAGCTCAACCGCATTAGCCTCTTTAGGCGTATTGTTTACAAGATCCGGATTTGCATCCAGCTCAGAGAGAAATACCATCAAACAACCTAGTTCTCCCATCAAAAAACCAGTAGTGGTTTCCACTTGGATTCACGGAATGGACGCCAACAAAGCAGCTTGGTCTCTATTAAAGGCAAATAAATCAGCATTAGATGCAGTTGAACAAGGGGTGAGAGTTACCGAATCGGATGCCACCAACAGAAGCGTGGGACTGGGCGGAAACCCTGATCGTGATGGCAACGTTACCTTAGATGCGTGCATCATGAACCATGAAAGTGAATGCGGTGCTGTAGCCTGTTTGCAGAACATTGAAAACCCTATTTCTGTTGCTCGGAAAGTGATGGAAGGCACACCCCATGTGATGATTGTGGGTAAAGGCGCAGAAGAATTTGCCTACGAAAAAGGATTTCCAAAAAAGAACTTATTAACAGACGAAGCAAAAACTGCATGGGAAAAGTGGAAAGCAACAGAAGAGTTAAAGAAACCCGAAATCAATCACGAAAACCACGACACCATTGGCATGTTGGCGATAGATGAAGATGGAAATCTCTCAGGAGCTTGCACCACAAGTGGTTGGGCGTACAAATTGCCAGGTCGCGTCGGTGACTCTCCCATTATTGGAGCAGGTTTGTTTGTGGACAATGAAATAGGTGCAGCTTGTGCTACGGGCATGGGAGAAGCTGTTGTTCGCATTGCTGGAAGTCACACGGTAGTAGAACTAATGCGACAAGGCAAAACACCTAACGAAGCTTGCAAGCTAGCAGTTGAACGAATCATTGCAAAACATAAAGACTTGAAAGGTTTGCAAGTCGGTTTCTTAGCCCTAAATAAAAACGGAGAAGCAGGCGGATATTCTACTTACGCTGGTTTTAACTACGCCTATACAGATAACGCAAAAGCAGAACTAATTGATGCAGGGTATGAAATGGAATGGTAGAATTGCCACTGTACTAATTTTACTGATATTCAATCTTTCCGTTGCTTCTCAAGACCAGTTGAATGATGGCAATTACGGTATAATTCCAAAACCCTTAAAGCTTCAGAAACATCATAAATGGATGTACATTTCTCAAGGAATAGACATTCAAAACAGAAGCGGCGATTGGAATACGAATCGGCTGAATACCTATTTCACACAAAACAAACTTAAGGTTGGTAATTTTTTTGCTAAAAAAATCACTCTAAACCAATCAGAAACCTACGAACAAGAAGAGTACGCATTAACTATTTCTTTAGACACAATCGCCTTGCACTTTAGTACACAAACAGGACTAAACCATGGAATATCTAGCCTTTTACAGCTATTATTATTAAATAATGATGAAGGAAGCTACATTTATAAACTTCCATTAGGTAAAATAGAAGACAGCCCTTCCTTTAAGCACCGAGGCTTCCTACTCGATTGTTCTCGACATTTCTTTGAGAAGGAAACCATTCTAAAGTACATCGACCTACTTACCTTGTACAAAATGAATGTTTTGCATTGGCATTTGACGGAAGACCAAGGCTGGCGAATTGCCATTAACAAATACCCAAAATTAGAATCCATCGCCTCAAAAAGAACTGAACTGGATGGTTCTGAATACGGCGGAATTTATTCGAAAGCTGACATTCGAGAAGTTGTAGCGTATGCTTCGAAAAATGGCATTGAAGTAATTCCTGAAATTGAAATGCCCGGCCATTCCCAAGCAGCTATTGCGGCTTATCCACATTTATCGTGCACTGGCAAACAAGTAGCTATTGCAAACGACTGGGGAGTTTTCAAGGAAATTTATTGTGCGGGCAATGATTCAGTTTTTACCTTCTTAGAGGATGTATTAACTGAGGTTGTTGACTTATTTCCCTCGAAATACCTTCACATTGGTGGCGATGAAGCACCAAAATCACGCTGGGAGGCATGCTCAAAATGCCAAAATAGAATTGAAGAAGAGGGTTTAAAAGATGAACATGAATTACAAGCATACTTCATCAAACGAATTCAAACGTTTTTAAATTCAAAAGGAAAGGAAATCATTGGTTGGGACGAAATTTTAGAAGGTGGCCTTACCGAAGGAGCAATTGTTCAGTCTTGGCGTGGAGTTGAAGGCGGAATAGCCGCTGCAAAACAAGGGAACAAAGTAATTATGTCCCCTACTTCACATGCCTATTTAGACTACGACTTGAAAGCCATTAATCTGGAGAAAATTTACAGCTTCAACCCAATTCCTACTGACTTATCATCTGATTTTCATGCCAATATTATTGGTGGAGAATGTAACATGTGGACCGAACATGTGCCAGATGAAAAGACATTGGACTACAAAGTTTTCCCAAGAATACTAGGCATGGCGGAAGCACTTTGGAGCTCAGGAGAAAAGGATTTTCAAGAATTTCGAGATCGTGTTCAAGTGCATTATGCTATTCTTAGTGAATACAATGTAAATTACGGAAGTGAAAGCGAACCATTTTATTATGAAATATTCACAAGGAGAGATTCTATGTTCATAGCAATTAATAGTTTAGACAAAAACATAAATATCTTATACCAAGAGAAAGTTGGCTATCGATTCAACACTACCAAAGAGTATAAAGGACCAATATACTTAGAGAAAGATTTAGACTTAGGAGTTCAAGCTTATAAAAATGGAAAAGCATATGGAAGTGTTGAATACATTCAAACTAAAATACATAAAGGTCTGCACTCTGCGGTTACTTACCAAGATCAGTATAGTCCTTATTACACGGCCGGCGGAGACACTGGACTGGTTGATGGAAAAATAGGCACTTTGGACTTTAAAGACGGAAGTTGGCAAGGCTTTTACGGAACAGATGCAGAAATTACTCTAACGTTTGATTCTGTCATAGAAATCAAAGGTGTTGAGCTAAATTTTTATCAATATATCAATTCGTGGATTTTCCTCCCCGAAGGTGTAAAAATTTATTACTCAAAAAATGGTAAGCGTTGGAAGTTGTACGAGAAGGATACCAACACATTTAAAGATAAAAACAAAACAAGGGGTAAATCTATCTTGGGTATACAATATACAAATGAGAAGAAAACCAATGCTAAATACCTTAGGGTAAGTATAAAAAATATTAAAAAAGTCCCCGATTGGCACGAAGCCGCAGGTTCAGATGCATGGATCTTTATGGATGAAATAATTGTAAGATGATTTTTGAACTGTGCACAGACTCTTTTAAAGGGGCAAAATTAGCCCAACAATATGGCGCCAAGCGAATTGAGCTCTGCTCTGCCCTTTCTGTTGGCGGATTAACGCCAAGTCCTACTATTACAGCAATTTGCGCGACCATACCGCAAGTTGAAACACATGTTATGATTCGTCCAAGGGAAGGTGACTTTGTCTATTCTGCTGTAGAACTTGAAGTGATGCTGAAAGACATTCAACTTCAAGCTGAAGCTGGTGCAAAAGGAGTTGTTTTTGGCTGCCTAACGAAAGAGAATTCAATTGATGTTCAACAAAATATCACTTTGGTAGAAGAAGCCCGAAAATATGGTTTAGAATGTACCTTTCACCGAGCATTCGATTTTGTTGACTCGCCCATTGAAGCATTGGAATCATTGATTAATATTGGCTTCAAGCGGATTTTAACCTCCGGAGGAAAACCAACAGCAATTGAAGGAATAGAAGAAATCAGGCAGTTGGTTGAATATGCAACCGGACAATTAGAAATCATGGCTGGAAGTGGTGTGAATGCGTTAAATGCAAAAGCATTAGCTTCATCAGGTATTACCGCCTTGCATTTTACATCTCATGATTTACAACCTTATCAATTGGGAATGGGAGCTTCAACTGTACCTAACAAATCTAAAATTGAATTGATTACAGCCCTTTTTCAATGAAAAATATTATTTACTTGACGCTTGTATTTGTTCTCCTTTCTTGCAGTAAACAGGAGGAAGTAGGCGTGATTTATCAATCACAACAACTTGAGGGAAATTGGGAGTTTAGCGAACAGGGTAAAAATGAATGGTTCCCTGCTAAAGTACCAGGCTCCGTTCACATGGATTTATTGAACAACCAACAAATTGAGGACCCCTTTTTTGAAAATAACGAACTCAAACAACGTTGGATTGAAAACAAAAATTGGAGCTATAGAACGACTTTTGAAGTGGATAGTTTAAATCTCTCTTCTCAGCGAAACAGTTTAAAGTTTGATGGACTAGATACCTACGCTAACGTATTTCTAAACGACACGTTGATTCTAACTGCAAATAATATGTTTCGATCTTGGGAAGTGCTGGTTCAGGATTTGCTTCACCTTGGTACGAATGAACTAAGAATTGAGTTAGAGTCGCCCGTTTTACACAACAAAGCGGCCGTTGAAAATTACCCTCACCGCTTACCCTCAGGAAATGAATCGGCTGATGTTGAGACAAAAGTGTCCAATTTTACTCGAAAAGCTGCCTATCAATTTGGTTGGGATTTTGGGCCTCGTTTTGTGACTTCAGGTATTTGGAAACCCATTGAATTAGTGGATTGGAACTATGCTCGGATTCTGAATGTATATACCTACACAAAATCGATTAAAGATAACTTGGCTTTTATGGAAACTGAGATTGAGATTGATGCAATTTCAGCAGGTCAGTACGAGCTAGAGATTGATGGAATTAGAATTGTAAAACAATTGAATGAAGGAATAAACACGGTTAAACATTCATTTCAAGTAAGAAATCCTAATTTATGGTCAATCAATAATGAAGACCCTAATTATCTTTACAAACAAATTATCTTTTTAACGAAAGAGGGAAAGAAGGCATTTTTCAGTAAAACGGAATTTGGAATTCGAACCATTGAGCTAATCAACGAAGCCGATGCTAAAGGAACTTCGTTCTTTTTTAAGCTCAATGGCAGGCGATTTTTTGCACAAGGAGCCAATTATATTCCTCAAGACATTTTTCTTTCAAGAGTAACGCCTGCCAAGTATGAAAGGTTAATTCTACAGGCGAAAACTGCTGGCATGAACATGTTACGCGTTTGGGGCGGTGGTATTTACGAGCGGGATATCTTCTATGATTTATGCGACAAATACGGTATTTTGGTGTGGCAAGACTTTATGTTTGCAGGGAGCCTTTATCCTGAATCAAAAGAATTTACTGACAATGTCACCCAAGAAGTAATCGATAACATCAAGAGATTGAGAAGTCATCCTTGCTTGGCATTATGGTGTGGCAATAACGAGCAAGAAGTCGCTTGGAAGAATTGGGGCTGGCAACAACAGTACAATTACTCAACAGAAGATTCGATAAAAATATGGGACTACCAGCAATACTTGTTTCGTGATTTGATTCCTAAATTAGTTTCAGAACACTCTCCTTCAATTGACTACACTCCAACTTCACCCTTGAGTAATTGGGGAACCGAAGAAAACTTCAAACATGGAAGCATGCACTATTGGGGTGTTTGGCACGGTAAAGAACCTTTTGAAAACTTTAAAAACAACGTCGGTCGTTTCATGGTAGAATATGGTTTTCAGTCTTTCCCAAGTATGGAGACCTTAAAAAAGGTAATGCACGACAGTAGTTTATACCTCAATTCAGGGGTAATGCAAAACCGACAAAAGAGCTATATTGGAAATGGACTTATTGAAAAGCATATCAAGCAGTATTACGATGCGCCTGCTTCTTTTGAGGATTTTGTACAACTGAGTCAAGAAACGCAAGCAAAAGGCTTAAAAATGGCCATAGATGCACATATTCGAAAGCAAACACATTGCATGGGAACCTTATTTTGGCAGCTGAACGATTGTTGGCCCGGGCCAAGTTGGTCCATCATCGATTACTACGGCAATGAAAAAGTAGCATACGACTCTGTTAAAGTAGCGTTTAATTAATTACGAATCTTTGAATGATGAATGTCTATCTTGAAGTCATTGCGAATGGAGTGAAATGGAGTGTGGCAATCGGTCATCTAGGAATAGAATGCTTTCCTTCAAACAAATGAAAGACAACACCCAACTCGAAAAACCATTCCACATTCCACATTCTTCATTCTTCACTCTACATTCCTCACTCTATCAATATCTCATCCACAAACAACCAAGCAGTGTTCCCCTCACCTAAGTGCCAATCGCCGATCTCACCGTAATTCTCAGCTTCTACCTTTACATATTTTGCTTTTAGAGGCGTGCTAAAGTTGAATACAAAGTCTTGTGTGAATGAACCGTATTCTCGATCGGAAAAGGCATTGTTGATCGTTTTCACTTTCTTAAAGTTCTTTCCATCTGTAGAAATAGAAACAGCTACTTGCTTGGGATAGAAAATCCATGATTTAATGTCTTGCAGCGCACCAACTGTAACAGTTGAAACAGGTTCTATCTCGCCTAAATCAACAACAGCAACTAAATTTTCACCCGAGTACCCTTGCCACTGACCTGTTCTAAAGTTTTCGCTTCCACGCAACAAATCAATCAACCCGTTATCTCCTCCGGCAGAATATTCATTCGCATATTCCGTACTCAATGTTATAGATCGACCTCCTTTGATTTTTTTATAATCCACTCCCTTTACCGTGAAACTTTTCTTTCCATTTTTTTCAGCATAAGCTTCGAATGCGGTTGATTTGTCTATCGTAATTGGACCTGTATAGAGCTCAAACGCCTTATCTCCTACTTTCGCATGAAGCTGACTCTCAATATCCACAGAAGCTACAGCAATTGTCATCGTTTCCGTAAAGGTTCTACTTGGTGCAAGAAAATAAGGAGTTGCGACCATTTGGTTTTGAGGCTCAATCGTCGTCACTGGCAAATTATCGCTTCCCCAGTTTTTATTGGGTGAGGCTCCCATTTCAAAAATTAGCTCCCCCCCATTCATAATTGCCTGGTGTGGAAGTTTTGTGCTATTTAAAACGTCGCCATTTAAAGTTGCAGACTGTATGTAAATGTTCTTTGCACTCCGTCCATTTGCCTTCACAACGAATTGCTTACCATTCTCCAAGTTTAATTGAATTGATTCAAAATGTGGTGTTCCAATGACGTAATAATCCTCTCCGGGCGTAACGGAATAAAAACCCATTGCACTTAACACGTACCAAGCAGACATTTGTCCGCAATCTTCATTGCCACTCAACCCATCGGGTGCATTTTGATATTGCTCGGTTAATATTTGATGGACTTTTTCTTGTGTTTTATATGCTTTACCAATAGCGTTGTACAAATATGCCATGTGATGACTTGGCTCATTTCCATGAGCATATTGACCAATCAAACCTGTAATATCCGCTTGATGACGGCCGGCCAACTTCATTTCAGTGGTAAACAATTGGTCTAATTTGTTTTCAAAAGCATCACTCCCACCGTATAAATTAATCATGCCTTGAATATCTTGAGGAACAAACATGCTATACTGCCAAGAATTAGCCTCCGTAAAGTTGAAATTTACTTCTGCAGGATTAAACCCTACACTCCAACCGCCATTGGCTTTGCTTTGCATAAAACCTACTTCAGGATTGAACATGTTTTTGTAATACTGCGCTCGTTGAATAAATTCATTGAAGGTTGCTGTATCTCCTATGCGCTTTGCCATTTGAGCAATGGTCCAATCGTCATACGCGTATTCCAATGTTTTTGAGACGGACTCCGGCTCATCTTGTACTTCTATAAAACCTTTGGTGCGGTAAGATTCTAATCCTAAATGACTTTGATTCGCAGAGTGTTTCATCGCTTTTAAGGCTTTGTTCCAATCAATACCTTCAATTCCTTTAACTTGAGCGTCAGCAAGCACAGAAACACCGTGATAACCAATCATACAACCGGTGTAGTTGGCCGACAACTCCCAAATGGGCAAAATTCCTCTATCGTCGTATTGCTTCATGAAGGTTTGTAAAAAGTCTTTGGTTTTGTCTTGTTCAATAATCGTGTACAGCGGATGAGCGGCTCTAAACGTATCCCACAAAGAAAAAACGGTGTACACATCATGGTCTGATTCATGAACTTTTAAGTCCATGCCGCGATATTTCCCATCCACATCAGAAAATAAGTTGGGAGCAATCATAGTGTGATACAAGGCTGTGTAGAAGATGGTCTTTTTATCAGTTTGATCAGATTCTACTTCAATTTTTGATAAGGCCGCTGTCCAAGTAGCCTCGGTTGCTATTTTTAATTGCTCAACATCAAAGTCTTTAATCTCTGAATTCAAATTATTTCGAGCACCTTCCATACTCACAGCTGAAATTCCAACCTTTATAAGAATGGCTTCCTCAATCTCTACATCAAATGTAAATGCGGCCTTTTTACCTGAAGAGTCTAATTGCACTGATTCATACGGTTTAGAGAACTGCAACGAAAAGTAGAAATGCTGTTCCGTTGCCCAAGCTTCAGAAATACGCTTTCCTTCTACCTTTCCATCTTCTAAAAATATCAGCGTATCGCTTAGCACTTCGTCGCGATGCGCTAAATCAAGTATTACGTGACTTTCCCCGGCCTTATTGAAGGTATACTCATGAATCCCAGCTCTTTTTCCAGCAACCAGTCGAACATCAATATCGTGTTTGTCTAACGTTACATGGTATAATCCCGGACTAGCTTTCTCCGTTTCCTTTCTGAAAGCTGAGCGATAGCTATTATTTGAATTGCTTTTGTATCCGTTGTCAAAGTATATTTCTCCCTGAGAAGGCATTAACAGCAAATCACCGTAGTCACTAACTCCTGTGCCGCTTAAATGTGTGTGTGAAAAGCCATAAATGATTGAATCTGAATAATGATAACCCGAGCAGCCATCCCAACCTTCCAAACGGGTATCAGGGCTGAGCTGAACCATTCCAAAAGGGGCAGTTGCTCCAGGAAAGGTATGTCCATGACCACCAGTTCCAATGAATGGATTCACATATTGCAGCACTCCTTTTGGGGCTACTTCATTTTCAAGAGATGACTGATATGTACAAGAAGTTACAGTCAATAAACAGAACAACACAAAAACTATTTTAAACTTCATACTGTTGGAGCTTTAAGTTTGGAGGAGACCCTTCCAAAAAATAAAATATAGGCATAACATAGAATAACCAAGGCAAAAGCAACTTTGAAGCCGCTTATGTCTGCAAAAAAGCCGAACATGGGCGGTATAAATGCCCCTCCAGCTATGGCAGTGCACAGAACTCCCGAACCTTCCGGTTTTAAATTCCCTAAATCTTCAATGGCAATGCTAAAAATGGTAGGAAACATAATGGAATTAAACAACCCTGCTCCCACAATAGACCATAACGCAGCTATTCCAGAGGTAGAAATACTCATCAACACACAACAAATAGCCAATGAGGCAAATACTGTTAACACCAAATTTGGTTTGAAAACTTTGGTAAGGTAAGATCCAATGAAACGGCCCACCATTGCACCGCCCCAATAAAAAGTAACAAACGTGCCCACAACAGCCTTACCGTCAACAGTATCTAGACCTCCTGAATGGAAGCTAGAAGCGATAGAACTCATAAAAGGAGTCACACGAATTACTTCAGCCAGGTTCATGTCCATAAAATAGTTAACCAAGTAGCTCCCAATCGTCACTTCAGCTCCTACATAAACAAAGATTCCAACAGCTCCCATTTTTAGTTTAGTATGTTTCAACGCCTCTGAATAGTTCCCTTTAATCTTGCTAGACAAGAGTTGAGGCAAGTTGGTTTTTGAAACAATAAAAGACAACAAAATTAAAATCCCTGCGAGCACGATAAAAGGCATACGAATTGCAGAGGACTCAACATCCATATATACTTGTAAATCGACGTCATTGAGTAGACTTATCTCATTTGATGATTTAATAGTATCACTTAAAATGAAAATGGCTCCAATTGCCGGAGCAATCGTAGTTCCGAGCGAGTTGAATGCTTGAGATAAAATAAGTCTGCTAGACGCAGTTCTTGGCTCACCCAAAATGGTAATGTATGGATTTGCAGCAACCTGAAGAATCGTCATACCAGAAGCGAGCGTAAAGTATCCTAACATAAACACCGGAAATAAGCGATAAACGGCTGCTGGCAGAAACAATAAACAGCCAACTCCCATAATCGCTAAACCCAACATTATCCCTCTTTTGTATCCAATTTTATGGAGTAATCTACCTGAAGGAATGGAGATTATACCATAAGCGATAAAAAAGGCAAACTGAACCATACCAGCCTGAAAGTAGGACAATTCAAATATATCTTTCAACCTCGGTATTAAAGAATCGACCAATACCGTTATTAGTCCGAACGTAAAGAACAAAGAGGTCAATAAGTAAAATGCCTTTTTATACGACTGAGCCATAGTATTTATTTAGATAACAATAGTAAATCATTTTTCAAGGGAAAGCTATAATCAAAGCCATAAGTTTTGGGTTAGTTTTCGACAATTGGGCGAATTATAGTAAGAAGTAAACAATACGTATAGGTTTTGACTTAACTTTATAGAACTATTTGTCAATTATGAAACAATACCTACTCCTCTATTCCTTTTTATTGAGCATCACTCTTTCGGCTCAGCACGTTCCAACCAAATTGTTTGACGTTGAAAAACGTTCGGCCATTGGCAGAATGAACAATAAGTCTGCCCCTCAAACCTCAGACTACAATGTGCATTACTATGAAATTGATTTAGATTTGGATCCAGCTGTCCGGTTTGTTCAAGGAAATGTTACCGTACATTTTCGGGCACTAACTGCAATGGATAGCATTGTTTTAGATTTTGGAAATCAACTAATTGTAGACTCTATAGTTTACGCACAAAACACCTACTTAACAGCAAACACCAATGGTTTTAATACAGTTGGTTTTGTCTTTCCAAGCACTATTCCCTCTCAATCGTACGATTCAGTGCAAGTATTTTACAAGGGAACACCCAGCGGCAATCCAGTAGGAACACCTTTTGCACGAGTGAATGTGCCCAATGGAAATTTAATTTGGACGCTTTCAGAACCTTACGGAGCAGGTTATTGGTGGCCTTGCAAAAGCGATTTAACCGATAAAGCAGACTCCATTAGTATTCATGTAACGGTTCCCCAAGGCAATAAAGTAGCATCGCTTGGACTTTTACAAGGAATTGATACCATTGGTACGGCTGTGAAATACAAATGGAAAACTACTTATCCTACCGTTGCTTATTTGGTAGCGATTGGTGCAGGTAAATACGATTCCTACCAAGACCAATTGTATGTGAAAGGAGATAGTATTTTAATGGAGCACTACTTGTTCCAAAATGAATCGCACGCACAGTCATTATTTGGTGTTCAAGATTTTATGGTCATGTTTGACTCCTTATTCGGTGAATACCCTTTTAAAGACGAAAAATACGGCCACGCTTCCTTTACTTTTGGGGGTGGAATGGAGCACCAGACCATGAGTTTTATGGGAAATTATGGTGGTGGTTTAAAGGCGCATGAATTAGCACATCAGTGGTTTGGAAACAAAATCACGTGTGGTTCTTGGAGTGATTTATGGTTAAACGAATCTTTTGCGACGTACATCACAGGGCTTACGTATGAGTTCGGAGTAGTTCATAATCCTGCATTTTGGCCAGTTTGGCTCGATCAAACCATGCGATCGGGTTTTAACTATCCCAATGGTTCTGTTTATCGCTATGATACATCCAATGTAAACAGCCTCTTTAATAATCAAGTATATAATAAAGGAGCCATTACCTTACATACGTTACGATGGAAAATTGGAGATAGCGCCTTTTTTGCGGGTGTAAAGAATTACATTTCTGATTCGAGCTTAGCTTTTGGTTTCGCCAGAACACCAGATTTAAAAGCTCACTTAGAAGCGAGTTATGGCCAGAGTTTAACGGAGTTTTTCAACGATTGGATTTATGGTCCAGGTTTTCCACAAATACACACTTCATGGAGTATGAATGGCAGTAACTTAACCTTGAACGTAACGCAAATCCCTTCAGATACGGCTGTTTCGTTTTTTGAGATCCCCATACCCTATCGTTTAACAGGCAACAACATAGACACTATTATTGTGGTTGAACCAACTTCAAGTTTTCAAGCATTCAACATCCCCAACCTACAAGGCGTTACGAATGTTATTTTTAATCCTGACGATCGAATTTTTGCGAGAGAGTTGTTTACGGTTGACATTTCTGAAACGCCTGCAGCAACGGATTTAACTGTTTTCCCGAACCCAACAAGTGCCTATTTGTATTTACAGAACTCCGAGGGTTTAATTGGAAGCACTCTTCGTATCTACAGTGTGGAAGGCAAATTAGTGCACGAACAACGCGCTGTTCAATCCATTGATGTGAGTGGCTTGAGCAATGGATTTTATGTGCTAGAAATTGAACACCAAAATAATATACGAAGAGCTAAGTTTCAAAAAATAGACTAGAAGCGGTTCCGGAGGAGAAATACCTCCCAGTATTTTTCTTAGGTCATGTCGCCATAATGAATTTCGTAATAGCGATATTGATACGACTGGATTTGACAAACTATTACCAATATGAGGACTAGCGTTGTAATCACTGCTCTTTGACTGCCTTTTAATTGTGTTAATAATAGCGCCGAAGGCAGCATGAATAACGGAATATATTCCACCATGACTCGGGCGGAAAAGCTTCCGCCGTAAAACCACATCCACCAAGAGGAGAAGACATATATACATTTACAAGATTTCGCCTGGAATAAATCGATAATTGGGAAAGTGAGATTGAAGCCTCATGGAAAGATAAAGTGACGAAACTGAATAAAAAAAATAAAGTCGAGTAGGTAAAGGGGAATCTCACCCCTAAATCTCTCACAGAACCGTACGTGAACCTCTCGATTCATACGGCTCTTCAAAATCCAAGTCACGGTCTGAAGCCTTCGTATTTCCAATGCTCAAACATATTCGGGTAGCTCTCGGCTATGCCTTGTAAATGTTTAAGTGAATAATACCAATGCTTCTTTTTCAACCGTTTGTATTTGTTGAGAACCCACTTGTATAATCGTTGATTTAACGTCTTGAACAACCTGCGCATTTCAGATTTTCGGTACACACCGTAATAGTTGAGCCATCCGCGTATTTTGAGATTGAGTTGATAGGCGATTCTGCTAAAAGGCAAATGCACCCAACGGTGTATCTTCATCTTAAACAGTTCGCTCGTTATTCTACTAATACTCTTTTGACTGATGGCAGGAGAAAAGCCTAATCGCATCTTCCCTCCTTTCTTCTCCATTCTCGGTTTAAAGGTAAAGCCTAAGAAGTCAAACTCCTGATACCTAGCTTTAAAAGGCGGTTGTCGTTTTTGGTTTCTACGGCAATAAACGATTTTGGACTTCTCTCGGTTTAACTCCAATTTACAGTCTTTTAATCGTTGCTTTATTGCCTCCAATAAACGCAATGCTTCTTTGATATTCTTGCAATGCACAATAATATCATCTGCATACCTCTCAATAGCATTTTCAGGATATTCTTTGGCTATCCATTTATCAAACACGATGTCCATAAAGATATTGGCTAGCATAGGGCTGATTACTCCGCCTTGTGGGGTACCTTTTCCTTCGGATGGTTTGATTGTACCCTCGGGTAACTCTACAGCAACCTCTATCCACCGTTTTACATACAATAAGATGTGTTTCTTATCGGTGTAGTGTTCCACTGCTTTTAGCAGTAGTTCATGGTCAATGTTATCGAAGAACCCTTTGATGTCCAAATCAATTGCCCAACTGTATTTCATACAATTGATACGGCATTGTTCTATGGCTTCATTTAATTGACCCTGACAACGAACAAACCATTATTGAGAACACTCCCACTTTCTTTGAAAACAATGTAAAAGTTGCCTACACCTTCGAGATGAACGACGATTACAGCGTGCAACTCTTTGGTGGAATCCAAAATGCATTTAACAGCTATCAGTCTGATTTCGATATAGGAATTGACAGAGATGCAGCATACATCTATGGCCCTTCTCGTCCAAGAACTGTTTTTGTTGGATTAAAACTTGGGTTAAATTAATCTCGAGTTTGGGAATTGAACAAGAAATAAAGCATACAATCTTAAAGGGAATTTTGGAACAATCAAATGCAGATGTAAGGTAGAGTTGGGATCCAATTAATTTAGCATTCTCCAGCTCAAACCCAATTTTAATACCCTTCCAGGCACAGGGTAATTTTCTATGCGATAGGACTCTTCTGAAAATGGTTTACCGGTGATATTCTCAAGCTTGGCAAAAATTCTAGCAGCTTTGTGAATTCTTAAGTTCATAAAAAGATCCAATTGAATGATATTACCCAATGCTGCTGCATTCTCTTGGCGTAAGTAAAACTGTGCCAAACTAGGGGAATACGCGTAACCTCCGTATTCACCAATAAATGCAAAATCTGCACCTAATTGAAAATTCAATGAATTCTTAAAAAAGTCATTATCGTAAAACAATGAATGAAATGAACTAAAAGCCGGTAGAGGAACAACATCAGTATTTGATATAGCCTGAATTTGGAAGTGATTGTTCCACCTAAAGTTTTTCAAGAAAATAAAATTCTTTCTCAAATTTACTTGTAGAATTGAAATTTGATCTCCTTCTTGCTGAGGAGTCTGCAGGCTATCTAAGTAAACATAATCGGTTAATAACCTGTAATTCACATCAACCGTAAAACGATACTTCTCATGGCTCACTGCTCCACCAATTTGAACCTGATTAGAAGTATTCAGGTTAGCGTTAAAGTAATTCCTATTACCTCGTTGGTTGGTCAATAAAAAATCACTCTGCTTTCTGCTAATTCTGCTATATAATCGTGGTTGAAAAGTCACACTATCGTTAAATGCTGCACTTATTTTCCAATCCAACTCGTTTTCATGAAAGCCGGAAATGCCTTTTTCAAAAGCAGTCGCAAAGTGCACGCCCGCGAAATTTAAATTGGCCTTAGCAAGCAAGAAATTAGAACTTGTTTCTTCTTGAATAAGGTAATTTTGAAACCATTGCAACTGCTCATTTCTTGCACCAAGCTGTAATTTATTTCCCCAAAAATTGGCGAACACTTCGTTTGAAATGGTTTGCGAAAAACTACTGTCGTTACTATTGATTTCATCAAAAATGCTCGTCTCGTAAAAGTCTGCGGATTCACTCAGGTTGTCGGTGTATTTGCGACTTACTTTCAGCCAATTAAATTCATGTGATATCGAAAGCAATGGCTCTTTGGTTGAGTCATTGGTATACATCAAATCATAAGTAGACTTGGCACCCCAGTCCTGTGATTTTGATTGATTCTGAGCATTTCTCAAATTGATAGCCAACAGCACTGTATTGTCAGTTTCTGAGTCATCGTCTGAAAGCACTACTCCCCCATTTTCTTGATTCTCTATCGAGTTAATCAAATAATACAAATCAGTGTTAAAGCGCTGATCCCTGCTTTTCAACTTTACACTGGCATTAAATTGGGTGTGGGTTGCCAATTGACGTATGTAAAATCCTTCAGACGTAATTCTTCTATAATTGAACGCTAAGTTCATTCCCTCTCCTAAATTTTGGGTATGAAAAATGCTGAACTGTTGTTCACTCTTTGATCCGTTAAAGTAACTAAGCTGCGTAAACGGTCGCGAAGATGTATAAAATCGCAAGGAATCTTTCGTGAATAATAGCGGTTGAAAACCACCCAACATTGAATTTGAATTCCAATCTTGTGCAGAAAAGCGATACGAATGACTTGGTAACCCATTGTTCCCCGACCTTGCAAATGCACTAAATTGATTGGGAATTGGACGGTATCTTCTGAACGAGGAAACGTCAAAATAAGCTTCGCTCTGGCTGATCGAATATCTCCCTATATTCCTATAAGTCAGCTGTAAACTATCATCAGCGAGTATTTTATTTTGTGCCCACAAAGCACAGAAGGAAAACATAAACGATAACAATAGCCCAAAGCTCTTCATTGCGACAAAGATAGCGTTCTGATTGAAAATACTGTTGATTTACCGCCCTATTTACCTAAAAATTAGTTTAACAAAATTTCACCTTAGCACAAAGAAAAAAATGTGAACTTTATGTCATGAATAAATTATTGCCTCTATTGTTTTGCGTGCTATTAGGACTAAGCAGTGCTGCACAAAAGGATAAAATTGAGTGGTTGAGTTTTGAGGAAGCTGTGAAGCGAAATGAAAAAGAACCGAAAAAGTTTATTGTAGATGTATATACTGATTGGTGCGGATGGTGCAAAAAAATGGATGCCAATACGTTTACGAATCCTGTAATCATCAAATACATTAACGAGAATTACTGGGCAGTTAAATTAAACGCAGAGCGCAAAGACACAGTGGTTTTGGGTCAGCAAACATTTATTAACGAAAACTTAACGCAGCGACGAGGGCCACATCAACTTGCAGTAGCCCTATTAAATGGTAAAATGACCTATCCTTCAATTGTTTACCTCGATGAAAATGTAGAACTGATGCACCCATCAATTGCAGGGTATCAAGATCCAAAAAGTTTAGAAGAAATTATAAAGTATTTTGGAGAAGGATCTTATCAATCAACACCTTGGGACCAGTATGTAAAAGAATTTCAGAGTGCCATAAGTGCAAATTAATCCAGAAGCTAGTTTCGATTTAACCCAACCGTAGCGTGATATTTTAATTGAAATCCAAATATTTATAAAATATTTCTTTTCTTTGTTTTGAACTAAACAATTATATCATGAACATTTACGTAGGAAATATTTCGTATAAATCTACTGAAGACGATTTAGGAAACCTTTTTGCTGAGTTTGGTGATGTCACCTCAGTAAAGATTATTACAGACAAATTCACAGGTCGCTCTAAAGGTTTTGGTTTCGTTGAAATGAGCGAAGAAACCGGAACTAAAGCAATAGAAGCTTTAAACGGATTTGACCACATGGGAAGAAATCTAAAAGTAAGTCCCGGTAACCCAAGGGAAGAAAAATAGACCAATATATTTCTTTAAGACTTCAAAATCTCAAACTAAATAGTTTGAGATTTTTTTTTGACATACTCAATAATGTCAGTGCCGTAACCCAACAATTCTGTATCCGCAAAAAGCGCTGGAAAAGCAAATATCTGTAAAGGTGGGCATTCTGTAGATTGATCTACATTTACTTTTCTAAAAGCTACTTCGTGCTTCGTTAAATACGATTCAACCTGAGCACATTGGGTGCAATTTTCAGCGGTAAACAGAGTATACATTAGGCTAACTTATCAAGTTCTCGAATTAGGAAACGTTTGCGCTCCATGTAAATTAAATCCTTTTCTTATAAATCATTTAAAACAGTAGTTACTGTTTGTCTAGAAGTGGCAGTAAGATTGGCCATGTCTTGATGTGTTAGGTCGTGTTTTACGAGCACTTCAACTCCAATTTTTTTACCGTATTTCTCAGCCATTTCCTTCATGAAGTCAATGATTCGTTCTCGTGCATCTTTGAAAATTAACGACTCCAGTCTTCTTTCGATATTTCTTAGTTTTTCTCTAATCGTCTTGGTTACTGCTAAGCTCAATTGATCATTCGCTTCCATCATCTTTTTAAACTGATCTACATTCAAGGTGCACATTCTAGTTTCCGCATCCATGGCAACTGCGAAGTCTTTGCGACTTTCTTTTCCTACAATTCCAATCTCTCCATAAACTTCTCCCGGGTAAAGAATTGCTTTTATAATCTCCTTCCCATCTTCTGAGTAGCTGCCAATTTTTATGCGGCCAGCTTTAAGAAAAAATAAAATCTTACTGGGTTCTTTTGGGAAGTATATAAAGTCGTTTTTACCGGCAGTTTTCATCACCGTCAAATCATCTAACTCGGCCAACTCATCGTCAGTAAGGTTTTTGAACAAATTAATTTGTTCGAGATGCCATAATTTTGAATTCTGTGCTGCCGTTCATCAATCAACTATCGTAAGAAGCTCAAAGATAAGACCAATACAGTTAGATTGATTGTCTTCTAGTGTCATTCTAAAGACCCTATTTCCCTTTCGCGGCCAATAAGGTATTCTTCAATAAGGAAACAATGGTCATTGGCCCAACGCCACCAGGAACAGGAGTGATGAAAGAAGCTTTCTCAGCAACTCCATCAAAATCTACATCTCCATATAGTTTATAACCAGACTTCTTCGATTTGTCAGCTTTTCTCGTAATTCCAACATCGAAAACTACCACGCCGTCCTTCACCATATCAGCCGTTATAAATTCTGGCTTACCTAAGGCAACGATTAAGATATCTGCTGAAAGTGTAATTTCCTTTAGGTTAACCGTTCTGCTATGAGTTAAGGTAACTGTGCAATTACCTGGATACGAATTTCTCGACATTAAATTTGCAATGGGAGAACCAACAATTGAACTTCTGCCTACCACAACACAATGTTTACCATTGGTTTCTATATTGTAACGTTCAATTAGTTGCAATATCCCAAATGGTGTAGCCGGTAAAAAGGTAGGTAAATTCAACATCATTTTGCCAATGTTCCAAGGATGAAAACCGTCAACGTCCTTTTCAGGAGAGATGGCTTCCGTCACTTTTTTATCGCTAATGTGTTTTGGAAGTGGCAATTGAACAATGAATCCGTCAATCTCCTCGTCCTTGTTCAAACGATCAACCTCTTCAAGCAATTCCTTTTCGGATACAGTATCATTTAAACGAACGATGGTGCTGTGCATTCCTACTTTCTCACAAGCAGCAATTTTTGCATTAACATAAGTAATACTTGCTCCATTACTGCCCACTAAAACAGCTACTAAGTGAGGAATTTTCCCACCCTTAGCCTTAACTCTTTTGATTTCCTCGGCTACTTCTAATTTAATTTCTGTAGCTGTCTTTTTACCGTCTAGTAGTTGCATAATTATCGTCCTATTCCGCCAGGCATTTGAGGCATGTTTTTCGTCATTTTAGCCATGTTCTGTTTGTTACCCATCATCTTCATCATCTTGCTGGTTTGTTCAAACTGCTTCATTAATTTATTCAATTCTTGAACAGAATTTCCACTTCCATCAGCAATTCGCTTTCTTCTTGTACCATTAATGATTTTGGGGTTCCCTCTTTCTTCAGGGGTCATTGAATGAATCATGGCTTCAATTCCTTTAAAAGGATCATCGTCAATGTCAACATCTTTAATGGCTTTGCCGACTCCAGGAATCATTCCTACCAAATCTTTCATGTTACCCATTTTCTTGATTTGGTTTATTTGATCCAAGAAATCGTTGAAGTCAAATTGATTCTTTGCAATTCTCTTCTGCAGCCTTCTTGCCTTTTCCTCGTCGTATTGTTCTTGCGCTCTTTCTACTAAAGAAACCACATCACCCATACCCAAAATACGGTCGGCCATTCTGTTTGGATAGAATAAATCAAGGGCTTCCATTTTCTCACCCGTACCAACAAATTTAATAGGCTTATCAACAACAGAGCGAATAGATAGTGCCGCTCCACCTCTCGTATCACCGTCTAATTTAGTAAGTACAACGCCATCAAAATTAATTTTTTCGTTGAACGCCTTTGCTGTATTCACTGCATCTTGACCAGTCATTGAATCAACTACAAACAATGTCTCAGAAGGAGTAATTGCATTTTTAACAGCAGCTATTTCAGCCATCATCTGTTGATCTACTGCTAAACGACCTGCAGTATCTACAATAACCGTATCGAAACCTTTCGATTTAGCGTGTACAATTGCGGCCTTCGCAATTGATACAGGATCTTTATTGTCTTTATCAGAATATACTTCTACTCCAATTTGTTCACCCAAGACATGCAATTGGTCAATTGCTGCAGGTCGGTAAACATCACAAGCTACTAAAAGAGGCTTCTTCTTTCTCTTGTTAAGCAGTAAGTGGGCTAATTTTCCTGAAAAAGTTGTTTTACCTGACCCCTGCAAGCCTGCGATTAAGACAACCGAAGGGTTTCCAGAAAGATTAATATCTACCTGCTCACCTCCCATTAAGCTAGAAAGCTCGTCGTGGGTAATTTTTGTAAAAAGCTGACTTGGAGAAACGGATGTCAATACATGCTGACCAATGGCTTTGTCCTTTACCGCATCAGAAAAGCTTTTTGCCGTTTTGTAGTTTACATCGGCATCTAATAAAGCACGTCGAATTTCTTTTGTGGTTTCCGCTACGTTAACCTCACTAATTTGACCTTGACCTTTTAGTACTTTTAGCGCTCTGTCGAGCTTGTCGGATAAATTCTCAAACATCTTTCTTCACAATTTTTAGAAATGTAAAATTAACGAATATAGCTAGCCTATAAAACCTTGAACGAGATATAATCTAGCCTTGAATGCATCCAAACTTAGAAATGAAATTGAATGCTACATTTTTTCAGGAACCTGAACTCCCAATAAATCCATTCCATTAGAAATAACCTCTGCAGTTTTAGCACAAATCATTAACCTTAGGTTCTTTATCTCCTCATTTTCTTCCTTAACAATTGGCGTTGTATTTTGGTAAAAATGATTGAACACTTTCACCAACTCATAAATGTAGTTCGCCAATAATGCCGGACTTTTCTGAACAGCTGATTCGTCTAGTATTTCCGGAAAGTCATACAATTGCTTAATCACAGAAATATCTTCTGCCTCTAAAGGAGCATTCTTAAAGTCAAGAGAACCTTCAGTATAATTAGATTTTCTTAAAATGGATTTAATTCTTGCGTGTGTGTATTGAATGAAAGGTCCTGTATTACCGTTAAAATCAACCGACTCCTTTGGATCAAATAACATTCTCTTTTTAGGATCTACTTTTAAGATGAAATATTTCAATGCTCCCAACCCAATTTTCCAATACAATTCTTGTCTCTGCTCGTCTTCCATTCCTTCCAACTTTCCTAGTTCTTCAGAAATTTCTTGTGCAGTATTTTTCATTTCCAGCATTAAATCGTCGGCATCAACTACAGTTCCTTCTCTCGACTTCATTTTGCCAGAAGGTAAATCAACCATCCCATAAGAAAGGTGTTCAATTCCTTTTGCCCAATCAAATCCCATTTTTTGCAGTATCAAAGCCAACACATTGAAGTGATAATCTTGCTCATTTCCAACTACGTAGTAATAATTCTTGCAATGAAATTCTTCTTCTCTAATAATTGCTGTCCCAATATCTTGTGTAATGTAAACGGATGTACCATCAGAACGCAATAGTATCTTATTATCTAGCTTATCTCCCTCAAGATTAATCCAGATGGAACCATCATCTTTTTTATAAAATGACTCTGTATCGATATGCGCCAGTACCTTTTCCTTTCCAATTAAATACGTATCTGATTCATAATACAACTTATCAAAATCAACTCCCATGGTGGCGTAAGTACTTTCAAAGCCTTCGTATACCCATGAGTTCATGGTTTTCCAAAGCTCAACGATTTCGGGTTTTCCCGCTTCCCATTGTCGCAACATTTCTTGTGCTTCTATAATAATTGGTGCCTCCTTTTTTGCTTCGTCTTCGGTTTTCCCGGCAGCCATTAATGCTGCTATTTCCTTCTTGTATTCTTGGTCAAAACGAACATAAAAATTACCCACCAGTTTATCCCCTTTTAATCCGGTGGTGGCAGGTGTTTCAGCATTTCCAAATTTCTGCCAAGCCACCATTGACTTACAAATATGAATTCCACGATCATTAATAATCTGAACTTTTATTACTTCATGACCATTCGCTTTTAAGATTCGTGAAACCGAATTCCCTAAGAAGTTATTCCGTAAATGTCCTAGATGCAATGGTTTATTGGTGTTTGGAGAAGAGTACTCCACCATTACTATTTCTTTGGAGTTCGGTTCAGCGTAACCAAAAGTAGACGAAGTGCCTGTTGACTTTAAAAAGTCAGACCAATAGCTTGGATTTATTACTAAATTTAAAAAGCCTTTGACTACGTTATAATCAACAACTAGATCAACGTTGTTTTTCAAGTACTCACCAATTACTTCACCTGATTGTTCAGGAGATTTTTTCGTAATTCGCAAGAATGGGAAAACAACCAGCGTAATATCTCCATCAAATTCTTTTCGTGTTTTTTGAAGCTGAATTTGGGAATCATCCAAAGCAATTTCAAATACTGCAACAAATGTTTCTTTTATTGCTCTTACTAGTTGATTGTTTAAGTTTTCCATTAAGAAAGTTTCTGTTCTAACGTATTTGTTGTGTTTACCAAAATATCAAAAGCCGTTTCAGCCATTAAGTTTTGTTTGTTGTCAAGTGTTGGATTGATTTCCACCATTTCAAAACAAACCAATTTATCTGATTGAATTAAATGTTGAATGATTGAATTTGCTTCTTCCGGAGTGTAACCGTTTGGAACTGGAGTCCCTGTCCCCATTGACACAAGATCACAATCCATGCTATCCACATCAAAAGAGATGTAAATCAAGTCACAGTTTTTCAAAATTTCAAGTGCCGCTTTACAAGCCGCTTTTATTCCTTTTTCTCTCGTTTCAGCTACCGTAAAGTTCTTTATCCCTTCGCGACGAATCAACTCATTCTCCGGAAACTCTGTGTCCCGAACTCCAAAAAATACAATATCTTCCGTTTTTACTTTTGGAGAAATACCTCCCATTTCCTTTAACTCATTCCAGTGCTCAATTGCCTCCTTTGAAGGTTCTTTCACTTGACATTCTTTGTTGTCAAACGCAATGGCTGTTGCCAAAGGCATACCATGTACGTTCCCTGTTGGTGAGGTATAAGGTGAATGTAAATCAGCATGTGCATCAATCCATATGGCACCTAATCTCTTTGTTGGATACTTCTTTTTAATACCTGCTATTGTTCCACCCGCAGAAGAATGATCTGCCGCTAAAATCAATGGAAATTTGCCTTCAGAAAGCGTTTCCTCAACTTGGTTGCAAACTCGTTTATATACTTTCGTAATTCCTTTTATTCGCTTAGCGGTAGCTAATTTAACAGAATCAAAAAGCAATTCGTTGTTATGCTTCAAGGTAACAATCTTGTTTTTTAAAAAGTAATCACTCCCTTTATTCAATGATGCAATCCGCAATGCATCTATCCCTAAACTAGCTCCCCTGGTTCCAGCTCCTAATTCCGATTTGTTCTCGATTAATTGTATTTGCATATAAAAACATTGGTAATTCGAGGCAAAAATAAGTTAATTCAAGTATCCATTAATCGTGTGATATTCTTATTTGACTATCATTTTTATACATTCATCTAAAATATCAGACAATAAATATTTGTACATCAACTTTTTTCTTTCTACTTTCCCAACCTTAACCAATTAAGTCGATTAACATTTCATGCGAAAGTAAGAGCTTTTTAAAACAAGGAGTCATTTAACTCTTTTTGTGCTATTTGTGCTTTTATTTAGCGCTTGTGATAACATTTCATTTCAAGATGGTATTACTGAGGGTAAAATAGAATACGACATTTCTTACCCAAACATCGCAGAAGATAACTTCATGTTGGACCTAATGCCGAAAAACATGAGCACTACTTTTGTCGATAACAGTTATCGAAGTGACATCATTGCAGGAATGGGAATTTTCAAAACTTCCATTATTTGTAATGAGGGAAACGAAAAGTTAATTCATTCGATTAAAATGCTACGTACAAAGTATGCAAGTGAACTTACTAAAGAAGACTTCAAAAAATTTAACCCTGCATTTAATGAAGTGGAGGTGAAATTTACGGATGAAACGAAAGAAATTGCAGGATACAATTGCAAGTCAGCAGAGGTTAAAGTAATTGGAGACAGCGTGTGGACGTTTAACGTTTTCTATACTGATGAGATTAACATTAAAAATGTAAATGGCCACACTCCCTTTAAACCGATTAAGGGCGTATTAATGGAATATCAGTTGTTAAGCAATAATGTTTTAATGAAGTTTACTGCAACCAAGGTGATTCAGGAAGACATTGATGCTTCAGTATTAGCGCTTGATGAAGACTATGAAATGGTAGAACCCAAGAAATTAAAATTGGAAATTGAGAAGCTTTTCGCCAACATTATCTAGTTCTGTTGGTTATTTTTGTAGAAAAATTAAAACCATGAAAAATATAACATTAGCAATTGCTTTCTTACTAAGCAGTTTTTCAATCATTGCTCAAGATTTTGAAGGAACCATTACTTATGAAATGGTATATGAAAACCTTTCTCCACAGATTAAGCCAATGGCAGGAATGTTACCAAAATCTTCTACTGTAGAAGTGAGAGGAGAACTTTCTAAAACAACTACACCAAACGCAATGGGTGGTGAAATTAATGTAATCATTAACAGTACAACCGGCGAAACACTGACTTTAATGAATTTGATGGGTCAGAAGTATGCAACCAAAATGAATAGCGAAGACATTAAGGATGAGGAAAAACCTGAAATTGTTTACACTGACGAGACGAAAGAGATTTTAGGGTACGATTGTAAAAAAGCAGTTGCTACAGACAAAGAAGGCAATGAAGTGGAAGTTTATTACACGGAGGAAATCGATGTAAAAGCTTCTAACTCAGTGGATGGTATAAAAGGTTTCCCAATGCAAGTAATGATTACGCAGGACATGTTTACGATGACTCAAACAGTGACTGAAATCGATAAAGGAAAGGTTAAAAAAATTAAAATGGAGGTTCCTTCAGATTATACATTAAAGACCCTTGAAGAATTGCAAAAAATGGGTGCAGGCGGAATGTAAAGTATCCACTGTTCATAACTTATTCAAAGCCGTTTTTACATGTGTAGGAACGGCTTTATTTTTGTTTTACACAAAGATTCAACTGAATGGTTCAAAATCGTTTTAAATCAGATACTCCTGAAGAAAATTCTTCTAAAAAGAGAGACAAAAAAACGACTAGCAAGAAAAAGATCTTAGGCGAGAAGAAAGTAACTATCTCTAAGTACGCAAATTTCTTCAAGAATGAGAAGACACAGCAGGTTGTAGGTGTTGGACTAATACTAACTTCTGCCGTACTTCTACTCGCTTTTACTTCATTCTTATTTACATGGAAAGCTGACCAAAGTAAAGTTGAAATACCTTTTTGGGATTACTATCAAGACTCATCGTTAGTTGCAGAAAACTGGCTGGGAAAAATCGGTGCAGCTGTTTCTCACCAATTTATATACGAGTGGTTTGGAATCGCTTCCTTTCTTTTTGTTGGGCTTTCTTTTTTAATTGGATTTAGAATTCTATTCAAAACGAGCCTCTTGCCAATTTTCAAAACCATTAAATATTCCTTGTTTGGTTTAGTATGGTTAGCGTTATTCTTTGGATTCTTTTTTAAAAATGACTTGTTCTATCTTGGTGGGGCTGTTGGTTATGAATTAAATCTCTTTTTAAATTCTAACCTCGGTAAAATTGGAAGTGGAATTTTTATTTTCTTTTTGCTTAGCATTTTTATCATTAGCGTTTTCGATGTTAAAGCATTTTTCAAAAGTTTCAAAAAAGAGGTAGATCAAATTCGACAAGAAGAAGCGGAAAATCGAGAAGCAATTAACCCAGAAAAAACCATCGATGAACTTCATGATGCTGCAGAAGCGGAATTAGAAAGCGAAAACGATGATCTTAATCAAGAAAGTGAAATTCCTGTTAAAGAAGAGTTTCAATTAGAAGTAGATGAAACGGAGGAAGAAAAAGTTGTTGAAGACAACTTTCCGCTTGAGGTTGAAACTCCAGTTGAAGAAAAAGCAGCAGGAGCTGTTGAGTTAGACACTGAAGTAACGGAAGAACTAAATGAGATACCTGATGAAGTTGCTTTAGAAATTGAGGAGTCAGCAGAGAAGGATGAAATATTAAGTGACAAGGAGGTTAATAAGAAGTTGAAAGATTATGGTGAGTACGACCCAACCTTAGACCTTTCAGAATACAAAATGCCCGGTATTGATTTACTTGCTGACCATGGCGACGGAAAGATAAAGGTTGACAAAGAAGAACTAGAGGCGAATAAAAATAGGATTGTCAATACCTTAGAAAATTACAACATCAAAATACAATCCATCAAGGCAACCATTGGGCCAACGGTTACCTTGTATGAAATTGTACCTGCTCCGGGTGTTAGAATATCAAAAATCAAGAATTTAGAAGATGATATTGCACTTAGTTTAGCCGCCTTAGGTATTCGAATCATTGCTCCTATTCCGGGAAAAGGAACCATCGGAATTGAAGTGCCAAATCAGAATCCAGATGTAGTTTCCATGCGAACAGTAATTGCTTCTGAGAAATTTCAGAATGCAAAATATGATTTACCAGTTGTAATGGGCAAAACCATTTCAAATGAAATTTTTGCTTTTGATTTGGCAAAAATGCCTCACCTGCTGATGGCAGGAGCAACAGGTCAGGGTAAGTCAGTTGGTTTAAATGCTGTTTTAACTTCGCTGTTGTACAAAAAGCATCCTGCGCAACTGAAGTTTGTGTTAGTAGACCCTAAAAAGGTTGAATTGACTTTGTTCAACAAAATTGAACGCCACTTTTTAGCTAAACTTCCAGATTCAGAGGATGCCATTATTACCGATAATCAGAAAGTAATTCATACACTAAATTCATTGTGTATTGAAATGGATGATCGCTATGAATTATTGAAAAATGCATTTGTACGAAACATTAAAGAGTACAATGCGAAATTCATTGCAAGAAAGCTAAACCCCGAAAATGGTCACAAATACTTGCCTTACATTGTTTTGGTCATTGACGAGTTTGCTGATTTAATAATGACTGCAGGAAAGGAGGTGGAAACCCCTATTGCACGATTGGCTCAGTTAGCAAGAGCCATAGGCATTCACTTAATTATTGCAACACAGCGACCGTCTACCAACATTATTACTGGGTCCATTAAGGCCAACTTCCCAGCTCGTATAGCATTTCGAGTAACAACGGGAATTGACTCTAGAACTATCTTAGATTCAGGAGGCGCTGAGCAGTTAATAGGTAGAGGAGATATGTTGCTTTCAACAGGAAGCGATTTAGTACGTTTGCAGTGTGCATTTGTCGATACTCCAGAAGTAGAAGCAATCACAGAGTTCATTGGCAATCAACGAGCATATCCCGATGCATTTCTGCTACCTGAATACATTGATGAAAATGCTCAGTCGATTGGAGAAATAGATAAGTCGGAGCGAGATGCATTGTTTGAAGATGCTGCTAGAATTATAGTACAACATCAGCAAGGGTCAGCTTCACTTTTACAACGAAAATTGAAGCTTGGCTACAATAGAGCTGGTCGTATTGTTGACCAATTAGAGGCTGCCGGAATCATCGGTCCTTTTGAAGGAAGTAAGGCCAGACAAGTGCTCATAGTAGATGAAATGAGTTTGGAACAATTATTGAATAACGAGTAGAAAATAAATAAATAAATATGAAATTTTTATTAAAAATTGGAACGGTATTAAGCTTATTTATAGCAACCGTTAATGTGAGTGCTCAAGATGCAAAAGCAAAGGGAATTTTAGATAAGCTTAGCGCAAAGACAAAAACGTATACGAGCATGAGCGCAACTTTTGAGTACACCATGAAAAATGTTGCTGAAGATATTGAGGAATCTCAATCCGGATCGCTGGTAACACAAGGTGATAAATACCATCTTGAAATTGCTGGTCAGAAAATTATTTGTGATGGAGAAACAGTTTGGACTGTTCTAGATGAGGCCGAAGAAGTGCAAATAAACGGTGTTCCTGACGCTGACGAAACAGAAGACTACATTAGCCCTACTAACATATTAACGCTTTGGGAAAAAGGCTTTAAATACAAATTCGATAAAAGCATTACCTTAAATGGTGCCGCAGTAGATGTGATTAACCTCTATCCTGAAAAGGCTGACGAACAAAGCTTCCACACCATTAAAATTTATGTAAATAAAGCTCAAATGGAAGTTGATCAAATTGACATTAAAGGAAAAGATGGGACTGATTTTGTATACAAAATCAAAACATTTAAAACAAACGAAAACATCTCAGCAGATACTTTTGTATTTTCAACTGCAAAGAATCCGACCTACGATGTAATCGATTTGAGATAAGTATTAAAAACATATTTTATTATTAAAGCCACGCACTTGTCGTGGCTTTAATTTTTTGCACATCTACCTCAATTAATCTATTTGTTTTTAGGCTATCCCCGTCGATGGTAAAACTAACTGGAACATACTCTCCTAAGCTGTTATAATAGTATCCATTCAATTCATTGTTATTGCCGAGTACGAAGTTAAATTTCACCTCTCCCTTCGTCCAGTAAGGATTGTCCGCTGCACAAACAACGCCAATAAAATCATGTCCTACTTCGTTGTTTTTGATTAGCGCTATTACATATCTTCCATCTGGACTGCGGTAAACTCCTTCAGCTTTTTTTGGATTTCCATTTTCCAGATACTTGCAAAAATTGAACAAATCAAAATTTAAATGATGTGTTGTTAAAGGGGCAAGATTCTTGGCAGCAACAAAATTTGTTTCTACCGTTTTTTTATTTGTATTTCCGCTTTTGGCAAAAGATGTTGTAGATACACTTATTGACCCTAATAAAAAATTGATTAGTTAAATATAACGAATCTCGTTAATATAAAGTATCTCCTCTAATCAGTATACCTAATTCAAAATAGATTGCTGCACGAATTATAGCTTAATGCACTTTTACCAATTTATAATCTTGGTAACGAACAATATAGGATGAGTGATTTTCAAAACCACTTTCAATCCCTGTTTTAACAAAATGGAATTTACGGCTTAAGCCCTGCATCTTTTCCGTAGGTAACATAATTTCGAAATTTGCTCCACTGACTTGTAATAAATTTAAATAGTAAGAAGCTACATCGTAACCTAAGTATGCAAAGTCAGAAGGCAGTGTCTCGTAAGTCTCGTTAAACCGATGAATAAATTCTGCGTTTTCTATGGCTTCTTTATTAATAAATTCTGAAGTAATTAAATGAACATTCAGGTTGTGCAAATAATCAATTTCAATGTTTTCAAAATTTTGCCACGGTTCTAGGCCAACTACCTTAAATTTATAATTGCCCATCATATTTAGCGAAGTGAGTAATCGAGTGACAAAGGACTGGTCTGAACTTGGCGCAACAATCACATTTAGCTCATCTTCTTTCAATTTAGATTTAATTCCACTCAAATCTTTTGGATTCCAAAATACTTCACGCAATGGTGACATTCGAGTGGTATCTTGATTAAGCTCAGAAGCAGTTTTAATTTGTTTTTTTAAGACCTCCATTCGTTTTCGATCTTGAAATTTGTCGGGATAAACTACAATTAGATTACTAAATCGAAGGGAGTCGAAAATGTATTGCCCTAAAAACCGCGTTTGAATGGGTTCACTTGTTGCTACCTTACTCACATAGCTATTCCCAAGTAAAACTTTGTTACTCAATTTTACAGGCGAAACTATATTGATTTTATTCCGCTTAGCATAATCTGCCACTTGCAAAAAGTTGCTCAAAAATAACGGTCCAACTAGCAAGTCGGTGCCATTCAATTTATCTGAATTAATAATTTCTGATACTGTGGCGCTGTCCTTTCCGGTATCAAAAACCTCCAATTCTAAATTCAATCCTTCATTTGCCTTTTCTTGAGCTGCTAACTTGAACCCTTGGTAAAAATCGATAGCGTATTGTGCCTTATTGAATAACTCTTTACTTGCTTCTTGCGACTGTCTATATCCTAAATTATTAGAGGAATCCATTAAGTCTAAATAGAAAGGTAACAAAACAGCTACTTTATATGACCCTTTAACTGCAGCACTATCAAACTCTACATCTTCAATGGCTTGAACCGCCATTTTCTTATAATTCTTTAAAATGGGAATGTTAATAAGGTCGTTTTCTTTTAATCCGCCAACCAAGCCATTGTTAACCATTTTAATGGAGTCAATAGTAACATTGTATAATTTACTCAACGAGTAAAGCGTCTCTTTCGGTTCTACCTTATGGGTAACATAAGGACTTGCAGCAGCAGGAACTACATACTCTTCTTCTCCTGATGAACTTTTAATTTTTGCAACTGGAATCTTAATTTTTGCTCCCTTTTTTAAACCATCTTCGATTTCAGGGTTTGCAACAATAATGTCATTAATTTCAACATTGTATTCCTTTGCAATAGAATATAAGGTGTTCTTCCGTTGTACTTCATGTATTAGAAAATTTCCATCGATTTCTGGAGCCTCGTCTAAATCTCTGCGGGTAATTTTATCTAGGGGAATCATTAAGCGATCACCCAAGGTTAGAATCTCCGTTAATTGGGGGTTCGCCTTCAATATTTCTTCGCGGGGAATAGCGTATTTTCTGCTAATAGCAAATAAGGTGTTTCCTGTATCAACAACGTGAATGTAATACTCCTTCCCTCCTATTTTATGGATTACTAATTCTTCTTTTTGGGTTTCTTGTGCGAAACTTAAAAAGGAACAACTTACAAAAAGAAAAACCAATAAATACCTCATATTATTTCTATTATTCCCATTCTATTGTTGCAGGTGGCTTACTGCTGATATCGTAAACCACTCGATTTACACCTTTCACCTTATTAATGATTTGGTTTGAAACTTTTGCTAAAAACTCATAGGGCAAGTGACTCCAATCGGCCGTCATTCCATCAGTAGAACTTACCGCCCGCAGCGCAACTGCTTGTTCGTAGGTTCTTTCATCTCCCATCACGCCAACTGACTGCACCGGCAAAAGAATTGCTCCAGCCTGCCATACTTCATCATATAGTCCGTCTGCCTTTAACCCATTAATGAATATTGCATCCACTTCTTGCAAGATCCGTACCTTTTCTGCGGTGATGTCTCCAAGAATACGAATGGCCAAACCTGGACCTGGAAAAGGATGACGGCCTAATAAGTCTTGACTTAATCCTAAAGACGCTCCTACTCTTCGCACTTCATCTTTAAACAACAAACGCAAAGGCTCTACCACCTTCAATTTCATAAAGTCGGGTAAACCTCCAACATTGTGATGCGATTTGATGGTGGCTGAGGGACCTCCTGTGGCTGAAACAGATTCAATTACATCGGGATAAATGGTTCCTTGGCCCAACCATTTGACGTCTGTCACAGCATGTGCCTCATCGTCGAACACTTCAATAAATACTCTACCGATGGCTTTTCGTTTTGTTTCTGGATCAGATTCTCCTGCTAATGCAGATAGAAATCTATCTTTTGCATCCACTCCCTTAATGTTTAAGCCTAAGTGTTTGTATTGATCTAGAACAGATTCAAATTCATTTTTACGCAACAAACCATTATCTACAAAAATGCAATAGAGGTTTTTACCAATAGCGTTGTGCAACAGCATTGCTGCCACGGTAGAATCTACACCACCGCTTAAGCCAAGTACTACTTTGTCGTTGCCAATTTGGTTTTTCAGTTTCTCGATGGTTGTTTCAGCAAAAGCGTCTGGCGTCCATGATTGGTCGCAAGCACATACATCAACAATGAAATTTTTAAGCAATTGCAAACCGTCTGTGCTGTGATAAACCTCAGGGTGGAATTGAATTCCAAAGGTTTGCTCATTTTTCAATTGAAATGCCGCCACTTCCACATCGGGAGTGCTGGCAATTAGCTGAAAATTTTCTGGTATCGTGTTGATGGTATCTCCGTGCGACATCCACACTTGAGAGTTCAAAGGCACTTCCTTCATTAATACATTTGTATTGTCTACAAAATTTAAGTTTGCTCTACCGTACTCTCTTGTGTTTGATGGAGCAACATTGCCACCAAAGGTGTGTGACATGTATTGAGCACCATAACAAACTCCCAACAAGGGAATGTTCCCTTTCATCAAATCGAAATTGAATTGCGGTGCCATTTCGTCGAGCACTGAAAAAGGACTGCCTGAAAGGATTACCCCTTTTACGGCTTCGTCAAACTCCGGTAATTTATTATACGGATGAATTTCCGAATACACATTCAACTCGCGCACTCTCCTCCCAATAAGTTGGGTGTACTGAGAGCCAAAATCTATGATGATAATCTTCTCTTGCATGGCGGCAAAGATAAAACTATAAGCCAGCATTGGAAATAGAAAAGAAGAGAAATATTAACATAAAAAAATATAACAATTGGGCCTTTACAGTCCGATAAATGTGAAATAAAACAGCAGATCGATATGGCATATAAAGTATGCAGCTATGCGTAAATAGTATCTCATATTTAATTGATAGCAATTGTTAAAGAATACTTGTAGTCGTTTAAAAATGGTTAAAACTGTATCTTCTGAACACCTTCAGATTACTTATATTTGAATATATCATCAATAATGACATAGGTGAAATAACAGTCATACTGTTACACAAATGTTATAAAGAATTCCCGAAAAAATAACTTTTCTATATAAATTTCAAAATTTAAGGTGTAAATTTACATCAAACATGAAGTTATGGGACGTCAAAGCATTTCATTCACTGAACCAAATGATAATTGGTTAAAATCACAAGTTACAAGCAATGAATACGCAAGTAAAAGCGAATTAGTAAATGATTTAATTAGACAGGCAAGAGGTCAACAGCAAAAGATAGATTGGCTTGCAGCAAAATTGGACAGAGCAAAGAAGAGTGGAATTTCCAATAGTTCTGCATCTGAAATATTAGCTAAGTCCAAGACCTCTTTGAATGGCTAATTATAGATTGACTAACGAGGCAGAATCTGATTTAATAAGAATCCATCAATATGGAGTCAGGAAATTTGGTATGACTCAAGCTGACAAATATTTCCATAACTTCTTTGACTACTTTGAATTAATTGCTCAAAAACCTTTAGCTTTCAAATCAGTTGATGAAATTAGCAAAAACTGCAGATGTTGCCCATGCGGATCTGACAGCATTTATTATACCTATTTAAAGGATATTGTTGAAATTGTTGCAATAGTAGGAAGTCAAGACTTAGAAAATATTTTCAACTAAACTTTTGACTCACTTTATTTCACGAAAGTACTTGACAGAGAGAAAAATAACTCTTCACAACTCCGTGTATATGTCATGTGCTATGCCAGTTCAATAAATCATATGTTTAATGTAAGTCGTTTAAAAGCGTCTAAGGTTTGCTTTTCATAGCTCGGTCCGCTAACATAACCCACAATTACGAGTAAGGAAATCAAAAGTTGACGGAGAATAGAAAGTGCTTTTCGCTTTTTCACTATCTTCGGTTTTCAAAACAACAGCAGTGGCACACGCCACATATACTAAACGTTAGCGTACTTTTTTCCGTTACTTCCTTAAACCATGTCTGCTCTACTTCAGACTAAATCCCTTAACAGAAGGTACTTTCGCATTCAACAAATCCTGCTCCATCTTTGGCATTTGCACGAGAAAATAGAAAATTACACTCAGGAAGTTTGTTGTTCTTATCAATTCCATCTGAAAATTGAAGCAGAGTAATGCTTTAGACTACAGCGCAAGAATATTAGCTTTTGAAATAACTTTTGTATTGCCAAATTCTGGGCAAGAACGATAGTAGTAACACTGGGTAAATGAGAATGTCAAAAAATGCGTTTCCGGAAGAGAAACTCATGTCATCTTCAACTATAGTATGCTGTCCTGAGGCCTTCAAAACATGTTTGTGCCGCCAAGTTTTTAGAGGAAAGGGTAACTTTTTACCTTCATCAATAAAGTAGTAGCTATTCTCAGATTTTCCATTTTCCGTTATTTCACTGATCCATTCCCCGGCAACCGGTAATTTAAGGTGAACAATGTCTCCTTTTGTTGAACCACCAAACTGAATCAACTTGGCACCCGGAGGTAATAAATAGTTAAATAATTCACCATCAAACCTTCTATGAACGGTTTCTAAGTCGCAAGCCACTTTTGATTTTAGTCTGATTCTCATACTAGCAATTTACAAATTCCGAGGAAATATGTTCATCCCGGCAACCATAACTTTTTTTTAGAATTAGAATGATTGGATAGCCGTACTTTTACAGAAATAGTAAGCTGATGAAATCAAACAAGCCAACACCCGAGGCAAAAGCACTTTCCCTCTTTTTAATGGCATACAAAACAAAAGGTCCAACTTATAAAGAGAAATCTAAACGCATTAACAGACTTTGGAAATTAGTCTTAAGTGACGAGCTAAGCAATGCTGATTATTTGGAAGAAGTTCAAAGCACGCTAGAATCATTTGGTGGTTATTTGGAAGTAGTGGAAAAAACTGTTCGATTTTACCTTGAAAAAACTGGCGAATGGACCCTGCAAGGGGATGATCAGTATTGCAAGGATGCTCAGCAAATTGCCGAAAAAATCTTGAAGGAGTAATTTATTTCTAAAGGAAATAACAGATGCTTTAATATTGGTTTGCCTAACGATTTTTTTACAGTTATATCACTTAAAATGAATAGTATAAATTATTTACAACACTTTTACAAACACTTCATACTCCCCAATTGTATTCCTTTAAAAGGTGCGGTTGCTAAGATTAAAAAAAGGCTTAATATCTCTTTGAAGATATTTTCCATTAATGTAAATTAACGGCCTATCAACAGATATTATGGAAAACGAAAGAATGCTTAATTACCTGAAAGCGGTAGTAGAAAATATGCCAAATGATTGGTTGGGATTAACAACTCATCGATTAGACATTTATAACGAAAAGTTAGCAAAAACTGAGTTTTTAGAAGAGTTTGATGCCCTATACGAGGCCAACAATTCGAATACATCATCACTGCATAAAATTCCCACTGCGTACGATTACATCCGATTGGGACATCCCCTATCTTGTATACTCGAATGGGCCATTGCAAAGCAGAATAATCTCCAATCACAGAATGCAATTAGTTTTTCCTCGGCAACGATTCCAATTTTATCCGTTTTAAGAAAAAATTTATTCGATAAAAAAAACACTCAAATCGTATACGCAGGAGAATTGCCTGAATTTTTTGACGCTAAAATAGTACGCAAGGTTTATGGCTACAACTTCGAATTGAAAGAAGTCGAAGAAGCAGATTCACTGCCAGAGTTTGATGGTTCAACGATTTTAGTTTCTCATCACGATGAGATTGGTTTAATTGATTTCGCCAAAGGTGCAGACTTTTACATTAACATTCTACCAAATTTAGGGAGTGTTCTAGTTGTGAACGGCGAGTCAAATGAAAGTTACATTTCAGATATTCAACACGTAAGAAGAAGAGAGACCATTGCAATGACGCCTGCTAATTCTTTAATTGCATTGAATTCACTTATTAAACAGGAACAAATTAATGTTCCTGACTTAAGTGTTACTAAAAACAAATCACTTGTTTTAGATTCCATTTCTACCATAACTGTGGCTGATACACCTGCTCTTGTGGGTTCTAGCGGTCTATCTGTTCAGTATGCAATTATGATGGGCCTAATTCATGATGCTATTGAGAATTACAAAGGGAAGGCGATTAAATTTATAGTACCGCCAAACTGCTATGGTGGAACAAATGATCAAGCAAGAAGAGTCGCTGCCTGCTTGGACAATGTTGAAGTAGTGGACCTACCGGTGGACGGAGACAACGACATGGTGCAAAGTATTGATACCGTGCTAACCAAAATTGCAAAAGAAGATGTAGTTCCATATATTATTGCTGAAATTCCTACTAACCCTAGGGTGGAAGTTCCAGACCTTACTGCACTGCAAAATGTTTTGAGTGCAGAACGTAAAACAGCAAGTGGACAAATAGCAATAGACCCTGTCTTTATTTTGGACCAGACATTTTGCCCGAATGTTCACTTTTTAGGTGAAGCAGATATCTTATCTACCGTTCGAGCCATTTCATATGCTAGTGGTTCAAAATTTCCAAGTGGCGGAAAATGCACGGCTGGTTACTGTGTAGCCAATAAAAAAGGAAATGCGTTAATGGAAAAAATTGAATTGCACCTCAGTCTTTGTGACAATGAAGCTACTGACCTTCAGTATGAAATACTAGCAAAACAATTGCCTTCGATGAATCAACGAATTCAAGATGCCTATCTAAAAACACGAGAATTTGTGAATTTTATTAAGGAAACACTACCTACTGCAAAAATTAATTTTGTTTCCGAAGAACTTGCAAAAGAAGGATTTACCCCCTCTGTATTTTCTTTAGATTTACCAACGAAAGGAAATACTGAAGAGGAAAGAGAGGAATATAAAAGAGCTCTAAATCATAAGTTAATAAATTTAATGATCACGAACATTCCTGACGAAAGTAAATACTGTGTGAGTTATGGTCAGTTAAAGGGATGTTACTGGACAATTCCGGCAACTTCAACTCAGGGTACAACCAAAGAAGGAGATAAGGATTATATTGCCCGTGTTTCTCTTTCTCCGAATATGGACCTCGAACTACATAAAAAAGTATTTTTAGACTTTGTAGAAAGCAATTGATAGCTGAAAAAGGATTATTACCTGCACCGCTCAATCTCAGAAAGGCATAAAACTCAATAATAAATGACTGACATAGAAATTGCACAAAAAGTTACTGCCAAGCACATTCGAGAGGTAGCAAAGAAACTTAGCATCCAAGAAGAGAGCTTGGAGTACTATGGCAATGAAAAGGCCAAGCTTCCACTGGATCTAATCAATGACAACGCTATTAATCAAAGTAATCTGATTTTGGTAACTGCCATCACTCCTACTCCTGCCGGTGAAGGAAAAACGACTACCTCTATTGGCTTAAGTGATGGATTAAATCACATTGGTAAAAAGTCAGTTGTTGTGCTAAGAGAACCGAGTTTAGGACCTGTATTTGGAATGAAAGGCGGTGCTGCTGGTGGCGGTTGGAGTCAGGTTATTCCCATGGTCGACATTAACTTGCATTTTACAGGAGATTTTCATGCTATTGGTATGGCGAATAACCTATTAGCAGCCTTAATAGACAACAACATACAAAGTAAAAGCAGGAATTTAGGAATTGATCCTAGAACGGTTATTTGGAAGCGCTGCATGGATATGAACGATCGCTCCTTGCGAAACATTGTTACTGGTTTAGGGGGGAAAACCGGAGGAATTCCAAGTGAGACCGGTTTTAACATTACAGCAGCTTCTGAAATAATGGCTATTCTATGCTTGTGCAAAGACTTAGATGACTTGCAAGAAATGTGCGGTAATATTTACATTGCTGATACTTTTGAGGGAAAGGCTGTTTTCGCAAGAGACCTCAACGCTTCAGGTGCTATTGCCGTGCTGTTAAAAGATGCGATAAAACCTAACTTGGTGCAAACGCTCGAAGGAAATCCTGCTATTCTTCACGGTGGACCGTTTGCGAATATTGCGCAAGGTACCAACTCTATTATTGCGACTAAAATGGGAATGAGCTTGGGTGACTATGTGGTAACAGAAGCTGGGTTTGCTGCGGATTTAGGTGCTGAGAAATTCTTAAATATTAAATGTCGTAAAGCAGGTCTATCTCCAAAGGCTGTGGTAGTTGTGGCAACCATTCGGGCATTAAAGTACCACGGAGGACAGCCTTTAGAGCAATTGACAGATGAGAATGTAGATGCTCTCGAGAAAGGAATGCCCAATTTAGAAAAACACATTGAAAGCATTCAGAGTTTTGGATTGCCGGTGGTTGTTTCTGTCAATGCTTTCAGTAGTGATACAGAAGCAGAAAAAGCTGCAGTGTATGCACATTGCGAAAAAATGGGAGTTCCAGTTGCATTAAGTTACGGTTGGGCTGAAGGAGGAAAAGGCTGCAATGAGTTGGCTGAAAAAGTCGTTACCGCTGCCGCTTCTTGCAAGCAGCAGTTCACTCCAACTTACGACTTGGAGGATACTCCTATTAACAAGATTGAAAAAATTTGTAAAACCATCTACGGTGCAAATAATGTGGAACTTACTGCGAAAGCAAAAAATCAATTAAGGCGTTTTGAAAGCTTGGGCTATGGTAAGCTGCCCATTTGTATGGCAAAGACACAGAAGAGCTTAAGTGATAACGAAAAGCTGATTGGAAGACCCAAAAATTTTGACATTCACATTCGCGAGTTTGAAATTGCGACGGGAGCCGGTTTTATCATTCCAATTGCCGGAAATATGCTAAGAATGCCCGGTTTACCAGTTACTCCGTCTGCCGAAAAAATTGAAATGGATGAAAATGGAACAATTGCAGGATTGTTTTAGTCGCATTTCACAAATATGATTGCTCCTATTACTCGCGAGAAGTATTTGTACATTCCTCAATTATTGTTCTTTAAATTATACTTATTCTTGTTCCACTATTTTACAAGAATATGACAAGAGCAGAGCAACTAAGATTTTGCAAAATTTGCACCAATTAGAAATTCGATTTACAACAGGGTATTATTTGCAGTTTGACCAACAAAAAAGCTGATTTTGAAGACACCTGTGATACTTTTGAGGAAGATACAAGTAAAACTGAAAATAGTTATTTGTCAGAATTCGACACAAACCTTGTAGGCAAAGCTGCAAGTCAAAAACAACGTTTCATCAATTACATAGTTGACCTAGTATATTTATTTGTTATAGGCTCGATTATAGGAACCTTTTACGCTTTAATTTGCATCGCACTTAATGTAGAGATATTCGATTTTGAAAGTCAGTCTATTGTGGTTTCAAAAGTAACTGACTATATTTTAACCGCAATTATTGGAACCTTTTATTACAGCCTTTTTGAAGCAACAACAGGGAGGTCAATAGGAAAGTATGTTACCAAGACGAAAGTTGTCAATGAGAAAGGAGAAAAGCCCGAATTTAAAACTATTGTCATCCGTTCTCTTTGCCGTTATATTCCATTTAACGCCTTCTCATTTTTAAATGCAGAGGCAAGCGGATGGCACGATAGCATCTCAAAAACTAAAGTTATAGAAGTTTAAGGTTTCTTTAACAATGTAATTTAACTTCTAACGCAAGAAGGTTAAAAAATTAACTGCAAAAGCAACTCTCCTCGTAACATCGTCACAACTTCTAGCCCTGAATTATCCGTTATGGAAGAAAAGGCTGTTTGCAGTTTTAAATCGTTGCCTTTAAAGTATTTTGAAAGTCCAATGCGAATTGCATTCATATCCCTCAATTGAAAATTTACGTTATCTTCAAATTTCGATAATTGCCCATAATTCAATCCTAAAACAGAAAGATGCTGCAAATTGTCCGCTAAATTTGAATAACACGAGTAGTTTTTCTTACATTACTTGCAAGATCAGTAACCCCAGAATTATGAATCAAAAAGAAATCAATAAAGAATATACCAACGGTGAGCTTACGGTGGTTTGGAAACCCGCTAAATGTATCCATGCTAAAGTTTGTGTTTCAACGCTTCCTAACGTCTATGATCCCAATAAAAAACCTTGGATTACTCCTGAAGATGCAACTACCGATAAATTAAAAAAACAAATAGATAACTGTCCTTCGGGAGCTTTAACCTACTATATGAATAATAAAGAATCAAGCGAGAAAACTGAAAGTTCTACTGCCATAACGGTTGCTGAAAATGGTCCTCTTATGGTTAGCGGTTCATTTGAAATGACAGATCAGAATGGAAATAAAGAAGTGAAGACAAAAGCTGCCTTTTGCAGATGCGGAGCCTCAAACAACAAACCTTATTGTGATGGATCACATGTTGCAGCTAGCTTTAAGGGTTAACTACAACTAACGAATATCTAAGGTCAGTTTAAAACGTAATAATCTGCTATTTCCCTTATCAGCAACGTAAAGAATTCTGTTGTTGTAAGCTACCGCGGCTGGTTCGTTAAACTGCGCAGCGCCAATACCTGTTCCTCCAAAAGAAGTTTTGATAAACTTTGTTTGACCAGAAGCGGGCGGAGGTTCAACCCCTTCTAGACCATTTGCTGTAAATTGGTACAAGGAATCCTTTTCCGCATCAATCACGAAAATATAGTTCGTACCATCACCGGTGAACTCTACGTCTAAGGGTCGTTCAAATTTAAATGGCTCATTAATAAAGCTGCTCGCCAAGGTTGTATCTGCACTAAAATTAACTTTTGGTGTATACGCTGTTCCATCGATAGATTCGAGTTTCTCAATGTATTGAACTTTTAAAACACCATTTGGATCAACAGAGGTAAAAATAAAGTCGCCTCTGGTATCCACATTAATCTGTGGCGGTTTTACCAGACTAGTTATTCCTACCGGATCTTTAAAAAAGTCACGAAAAACAGCACCTCGACTATCTGTTATTTCCAAAGGAGTGATGAATCTGCCGTTTTGGTCAAACAACAAAATAGCATCGTCTCTAGTGGGTACTGTTCTTGGTCCAGTTCTAGTAACATAGAAGGAGTTATCTTCTAACACCGCAATATTTTTTAAACTTACATCCTGATCACTTGAAATGGAAGATGATTTAAAATAAAATGGGTGAATGATGGTATCCGTAAACTCAGCAAATCGCAGACCATACCCCATCGAAGTTGATAAGTCTAAACGATAAATACAACTTCTTACTATACTAGAATTTGCAGTATCAGTGATGGTTCCTATGACCAACAAATCAAGACTCCTATCTTGTGCCATGGTCATTGCTCCTTGAATAAATTTTCGGCCAATTTCTCTACCAGACTGGTCCAAGGCAATAACTTCCTGACTGCCATTATCCACCACGTAAATAAGTTCATCAAAACCGGCAACAACATCTGTTGGAGATGCGAATTGTGTTAAAATTGGCTGAACAGGAACGTACGCTACTTCACGAAAATTCTGCTCAGGGAGTTCAATAAACGACAAATCCGTTTTATCACCAAAATAGCTTTCACAGCCTGAAAGGAGAACCATCAGTACTGCAAAACCAAGTGTCTTTATACTAACGTTCTTCATTCTCTCGATCCATTTTATTTATTCCAATAGCCAACCCAACGGTGTGCTGTACACCCAAGAAGTCGGTAGGATTAGCAGCGTAGTTGATGTAAAAAGGGTGTGCCCCTATTCTGTGTCGTAATCCAAACCCGAACGTCGGTAAGCTTTGACTAGCCACATTTAACATATAACCAGCTCTAACATACAATAACTTCATGTACTCATATTCTAAGCCAATTCTATAATTTTCAGCATTATCTGAAGGGTGATTCAATTGCAGTGCAATCAACAACGACTGCTTTTCTTTTTTCCAAGGTATAATTGAAGCTCCCAAACTAAATACAGTTGGAACAGAATAATCGTCAGCAGTTGGATTCAAGTTTCGGTTAAAATCCTCAGGTAAATCATCTCCATTGATGGAAGAGCTACCTCCAAAATTTTGAATCATTACAGCAAAGTTTAAATCTTTATAGTCTGTTTTATACAAGAAGCTAACATCAGCGGCAACTGTAGCATTTGTATAGGTATCTATTTGCTCGTATATAAACTTCATGGTAATTCCAGCTGAGAACATGTCACTCAATTGTTGAGCATACGTGCCACCTAGCGCCATATTCGTAACGTAGAATTTCTCTCCAGTACCTTCCGGTTGAAATTCCGTACGTTTTTCCATTGCTCCAGAATTCAACATGTTTAGCGAAAACCCGAAAGTTGAAAAATTCTTTTTACGCGGTATTGAAACAGATAAAAAAGACTGTTGAATTCCTGCCCCAATAGTTACATTACTCATGGCTCCGTGAAAACTCTTTAAATCTGCTGTTGCCGCGGGGTTTGTATAGGATGAAAAAGCATCAGCGTCCAATGACACACTTGCTCCACTTAGAGCTGTTGAACGCGGATTTAAATCATTTTTCAAAAATGCAAGAGTAGACAAACCTGCTCGCTGCGCTCCAAAGTTGGGTATTAATTGTGCCGACGCGCTAGAAACTAAAAGCACTAGACCAATAAAAATAGTCGCTATATTCTTCATATCTCTCATCTTAAAATTTAAATGATAAGCCATATAAAATTTGTCTTGGTGCCTGATATCTTGCAGGATCGTCCGGTGGAACGCCATTTTCTTCCGGACCAATAAACCTAGGATCTCTCCATTCGTTTGGTACATCATCTCCAGGTTCGTAACCTCTTCCGGTCACCGGATTAATTCGCTGAGCATTTTTCATGTTCAATAAATTACGAACCTCAACACTTACAATTAACCCAGATTTCTTTGCCTTAGAAAGCCAAATGTTTTTACTAATCTTTAAATCAGAGTTAAACCAAGCAGAGCCTTGGCCTTGTAAGTACTCATCATCCAGAGTAATAAATTGTGGACGTCCAATTGAGTTAACACCCTCTTGGCGAAGTGGCGTATATCGAAGGCCTGAGATATAGTTAAAGGAGGCAAATATTCGCAATCCGGAAATAACTTTCCCTCTTATTTTAAAAGTTGAATCGGTGCTAAAAACAATTCCTAAGGTAACATCCCAAGGTCTGTCAAATGCTAAAAACTGCTCTGACGATAAGGCTATTGCCCCTGTTTGCTCAATTTGCAATCCTGACTCTCTTGCTGAATTTGACTTTCCTCTGGCTACTTGGTAGGTAGCATTCATAAATGTTCTGAAATACTTTGCATACCGCACAGAAACCCCACCTTCTAAACCAAAAATTCTAGCATAATCTTGATTGATGTACATCCTCTTAGTAACGGGTCTTCCTGTTTGGTCTGTTACAATTACTCGTCGTTGGACAATATAATCGAAGCGATTGTTGTTGAATGCCGCCAAGGTCAAGCCGATGTCTTTTGTAATTTGTGTCTTGTACCCTACTTCGTAAGATATGTTCACTTCAGGATTAATGTCTGGATTACCCAAATTTGATAAAAATGACCTGTCTTGAAATTCTTCATCTAAACCTGCATACACAAACCTTGGATGTGGCAAACGCATTTGGTGACTGTAGTTAAAGTACAAAACGTTGTTCTCTGTAACAGGAAAAGATACATTTATTCGAGGTAAAATTCTTGCCTTTATTCTTCTTCCAAAAACACTCGTTGTTTTGTCCATGTAATCTTCGCGCACTTGGTCTAAAACAGGTGAGTTTGGATCTGCCACAGCATCATCTGCAAATTTACCCGGCGCCCAATAATTCAGTCTTGCACCTAAAGTGGCAATAATTCCTCTGTACCGAATTTCATCACTAACAAATATTCCTCCGTTGAAAGGGTTCACCTTCCAAATATCATTTGAAGAACCTACACTCGTTGAAGGAGATGTGACTGAATCATTGATTTGAATTGGAGCACCTATCCATGGGCTACTTACATCTACCCACTGGTATTCTGTGCTTTTGTGCTCAACTCCAAAGCTCAGTTTGTTCTTTTGAGACGTAGAGTATCTCGTAAACTTTGTTTTGAAGGTGTATTCTCGCGCGTAGTGATCGTGCCAAACGTTGCTTATACCGCCATTGTTTACTAAACCCGGACCTGGCAACACAAATTGAACATCATCTCCCGGATTAAAAATAGAGACTGGATCTGTAACAATAGAGCGCTCATCGTATAATTGATCTATTGTCTCTTCTCTAAATGGTCTGCCGTTAGCATCAGCGCGTAAGTTGGTAAATAAACGACCTGCTGATACGTTGAACCACCAATTGTCATTGATTAGTTTTTTGAAATTTAAAGCCGTTAAATTTGAGTGATGCGTGTAGGTTGTTGCGTTATCTAAATTCAAACTTCGTTCAAATTGGTAACCCGGTTGAAGAATGGCATCAAAACCTACAATTTGAAGTGTTCTCGTATTTTGATTGATGCTTAAACTGTGCTGATTGGTAAGAGTTAATTTAGTTCCATTACCAAAATCGTACGATAACTTTAAGGTATTCGTCCAATTATTGTCTTGTCTTGGTGCCCATAACTGTCTAGTATTATCTCCAAAAAAACCCTTCCGCTGTTTATCTACAAAATCTCCAACATTACTTATCGTTCTTCCATTATTATTCCAAAACTCAGAGGTGCTAAAATCATTTGCTAGATGATCACTAGAGGAAAATAATGAGCTCTCGAGTTGGTCAGCTTCTTCTCCGAAATACGTATCCGTTAATCTTGCCGTAAAGTTGGTAAAGAAGGTCATTTTCTTATCTGTAAATGGCACTGGTCCACCTGCAGAAAATTCTACAATGTCTGTATTCCATGCAGTACCTTGGTTTCTGTTAAATCCAAGATTATCTCGCTGCCAAGTCCCGGTATACTCCATAATATCTCCACCTTCTCGTATGGTGGTGTTAATTAATCCGGAAGAACCGTCTCCAAACTCGGCTCCTACACCTCCGGTAACAATATCTATACTACCTACTGAACTAGAGGCAACATTTAATCCAAACCCCGTACCTGCTAAAGGATCTTGCGCCGAAATACCGTCTACAATGTATTGTGTTTCATATACTCGAGCACCTCTTATTTGTAATCCATCAGGTGATTTTGTAACACCCGACTGCATTGCTGCCACTTCTTGAACGTCTCTAACATTCATGTCAGCAATGTCTTTTTGAGAAATGGTTACAGAAGATTTTGCCTCTTCCAGGTTTACTAAACTCTTTGCCCCAACAATCTCGACTTCTTCAATAGCATTTGTTTTCGTGGTTAGGGCCACGTTAATCGTCATGGTTTTTCCTTCTTTAAAAGAAATACCGTTGTAAATTTTTTCAGCGTATCCGATGTAACTAAACTTAATGGAATAGTCCCCTTGCTTCACCTTGTCTAATACGTATTTACCCTCAAAATCAGAACTTGCCGCCTTGTAGGTTCCAACAATAATGACGTTTGCTCCAATTAATGTTTCACCAGTTTCAGCATCAGTAATTACACCAGTCAATGTACCTCCTACTTCTTGTGCGGATGCAGTAAATCCAATTAGAACAATTAATAAGATGGTGAATATCTTTTTCATCAATTAAATTCTACGTTTAAAATTTGGTTGAATAAGGCATTCAAATTAGTTGGATTTCCTTTTAATTCAAAAAGCTGCACATTAAAGAACACTTGATTCAGCTTTCCATTTAATCTCCTTCCAGAGGCTACAATCTTTGTATCAGGCCACTCATTGAGGTTCGAACCGTCAGACAATTGCCCTGTATACAATACTTCAGTATCCGTAGAATCTATATTAAAAACCCCCACACCTGTTATGGCAAACTGCTGCGTAGTTAGGTTAGGGAAATTAGGGAGGTCAGAAACTAACGCGGAGTCTCCACGAGCTGCACCCCATAATCTTGCTGAACCAAAGTTTCGGGTTGAAACAGTGCTAATCGGTAAAACACCTGTGAAGGCATCGATGTTGGTGTTGTGATTAAAGGAAGTTGATATAAAGTACTTTCCTCCTTGGTTTGCAAAGTCTAATAAAGAAGCTGCAGCAAATTCCAAAATGAAGCTTTTCTGATTCGTGTAGGTATTGTCGAATAATGACTCGTCACTGTACAAGAATAGCTTAGAAAATTGACGTAGTTGTAGTCTAAAAGTAATGTTCCAAATTTTTGGCTGGTTCTCTCCGTTGTTGATCGCTAGATCAATAAAGTCATACGAAATGTTGACTCCATTTTGGAGTATATCTTGATAAGGTACGTTCGCAGCAGGAACTCCACCAATTACCAAGAAATCGCTTGATTTTCCTTTCATGTAAAAGCTAGAAGAGGTATCTATGCTACTTTCTGAACCTGCCTGATCGATTGACTTAATGTATAAGTGATTCGTATCATTCATCACTAAGCCTTTTATGACCTGACTTTGTGGACTAGTTTCTGTTCCGTAATAGATAAGTGCATCTACAGAATCATTTGCGGTAGCGTCTGCCGGAACAATAGATATAATATTTTTTGTGCGGTTTAAAGGATACCATTCCTTACCGTTGATACTTAATAAAACTTGTGTAATGGTAGCATCCCCATCAATATCAGTAGCTTTCCACTCTGTGGTAGCTACAAGGTATGCAGTATCTGGGATACTTAAATCTTCTCCAAACTCAGCTGTTGGAGGTGTATTCCGGATAGGAATATTCAATTGATCCGGAGTAGGATCTGCTACATTTTCATTGTCTATAGCTCTGACAAAAAGTTGGATATCCGCGGTGTCAGAACCAGCGGTTAAACTAAATCGGAAGGTTGAATCTTGAACTGTTGTAAAAGACCATTGAATTCCATCTCTCGATAATTCAAACCCTTTAACGTAGCCATCCGGGTCGTTTCCTGACCAGGATAAACTCACAATACTATTTAAACGGTTTTCACCGCTTAAGTTAATAGCTTTTAAGGAAAACTGGGTATCAGGTACTTCGTTACCTAGCTCTTCGCCTTTGTCGCAAGCAACAAAAAAGAGCAGTAAAGCTCCCAATAAATAGTAAAAGTCTCTTCTCATTGTAAAAAATAAACTCGTCCCGAAATAAATTCGGGACGAGTTTTAATCAATTATTTTAAAATCAATTTAGAAGCGTGAATTGTTTCACTTCCGTTAGTAATTCTAACTAAGTAAATTCCTTTTTCTAACCCTTCAACATTCAATGAACTCATTGCAGAATTAACCTGAGTATCTAAAACGATTCTACCAGTTAAGTCAACAACTTGTACGTTCAAGTTATTAAATGCATAAGACTCATCAATTTTAATGTTTACTTGATTTTCTGCTGGGTTTGGATATATAGCAGTTTCAACTTCGTTAGAAGTTAACGACTTAATTCCAACAATCACATTTACAAAATCAGCATTGTTTCTTGGAGTTAACTTGAAGTTTCCAAAAGCATAGAATAAAATTCCTTCTAAAGCATCAAACGTATAGTTTGAAGTCAATTGAATAGGAGTTACATTTAATGCCGAACCATACTGAGCAGTATCAGAAGTATAAGACACGTCAATAGAACCTTGAGCTTGACCCAATACTTGTCTTGCTGTTAATACTCTTGCTCCAACAGTTGCTAATGCACCAGAACCAACTTCAAACTCACCAAAACCTAAGTTAGGGTCTGTTACATTAACTGTTCCACTCATCATTGGATTCTCGTATCTCAACAACATACTTTCGTACTTTTCTAAAGCTGGTGAAGCATTTGATCCAAATAATGCCGCATCTGAAGGATCCAAAGTAATTGGAGTAATGGTTCCTGTATTAGACGTTGCCGTAACGTTTATTGCATTTAATCTTGTAAATCCAAAAGACTCTTCTACAACACCCTGAACAGTAACCTCATCACCTCTATTTAAACCGAAAACACTAACAGGCCCTCCATTCACAAAAATACCTGCATTTTCAGTAGCGGTTGCATCTTGAATGTATAAGTACCCTAGGTCACCTGAAGCGTATGAAGCAGTAACGATACCTGTTACAGTTACTGTATCATTTTCTAATGGAGAAGCATTAGAAGAAGCACTAGGATTAAACTGAATGTCCATAATTGTTGCTCCATTAGGACGCACGGTATAGAAATACGTGTTTAATGGTCCTGCAACTGAACTTGAAGGACTGCTTGTTACGTTAGAACTATCATCTACAGCAACAATGAAATAACGAACTACTGAATCCAATGAAAATGCAGGAATTGTTGCATCGTAGATACTTCCTGTTGTGTTTGTCATAGCTATAGACTGAAACAAGTTTGCTGGTGCAGCTTGGTCAGCCGTGTAAAATAATGTAGCAGAAACAACTGTGCCGTCAAAGTCAACAATATCGGCACTAACATTTACTGATTGTGTTGCATTTGGAACTAAAACACTTCTCGTTACGTTTGAAACGATTGCTGGAGATGCTGCTTGATCAAAATCATTTGAATCAAGTGGGTTAATTTCGTAACCACCAGCAAATCCACTTGATCCAGGATAACATGGGCCATTTTCATCCTGCACCACTACACCTCTAATGTAGTTGTAAACAGTTCCAACCGCTGGAACAACAAATCTTCCAACCGAATAAGGTGAATTTGGGTTTACCGTTGATACACCTGTCATTCTCATCCCTAAATAACGATCTGCAACTAAAATTCTGTTACCATTTGCATCTTCAACGGTAATTTCAGTTCTGTTTCCACCACTAAAAGTCGAAACACCTGTTACAGTTACATTTTGAATTTCAATGTATGAACCTTCCCACTGCTCACCTGTCGTCAATTGATTTACTCTTTGATTATCCTGTAAATCTCCAACCGGAACTACAACCGGTGCTGGTGCGCTACCAACTCCTGCGATTGTTACTGAAGTAGAACTCAACGGCTGCAATTGAATGCCACCTGCAAATTCACTTACAATACACACAACATCTAGAATATCTCCTGCCAAGGCATTCTCAATGTTGTTATTTGGGTTACTTGTTCCCGCGTTTACACCCATTAAGTTGATTGCACTAAATGGAAATTGAACTCCACCGTTTGCAGTATCTGTTAGGTGAATAAATGGTCTACTTCCTCCTGTAATACTTCCAGAAGCAACCTCACTTAAACTTCCATCCATAATTACAACACCTCTTGTTCTAATGGTATCTCCTAAGTACGCAGAAGAATCGTTACAGTTTTGCAAATTCGCTTGACTTACAAAACTAATTTGGTTAATGTCCACGTAAGGATAAGTTTGAGCAAAGGCTGCGCCTGCTGCAAAGATTCCTACGATCGATAGTAATAGTTTTTTCATTTTTTTGATTTTAATTATTTATTATTGAGTGAATTGTTACTTAATGATTGCAAATTTTCCTGTTTTGACCTCTCCAGTTTCCATGTCTTCAACGGCGAATAAATATACTCCTCGGCTAATGATTTGAGTGAAATTAGATAGTAAATCCCAAGCGTGTTCTCCACCTGAGAATACGTTCTTCTCTGTATCATCAGAACCAAATGTTTGGAACCAACGAATGTCTTCTCCCTTATAGTTTTCATCGTGGTAGATTTCATCAATTAAATCTCCAGAAGGCGTGAAAACCCTGATCACACATTTTTTCGGCAAATTAGCAAAAATCAATTTCCTACTTTGCTCCTGAAAGTTACTTTGTCCTTCCCAAGAAGCTCCGTAATAATATGGGTTTGGATAAGCATAAGGCTCATTTTCTTCCATGTCATCATTGGCTTTTTTACCTGGGAAAACCCTAAAGTTATTCGCCAATAAGGAGGATTCTAAAGACTCTAAATTTTGTTCTTCATCGCCTGTATCAAAAGCAGATACACCAACAGCATACTGCCAGCCATTGAGCAAATTGTTGATTTCGTATTTATAGTAATATGTAGTTGTATCGCCTTCGAATTGAATTGGGCTGTCCAAAGTGATGTCCTCTAATCCTATTTCATTTGAAATTTGATTTCCAATGACATCATACTCCTCTAATGGTTTTAAATCTCTTAGCAGATTAGGAACTCCAGTTACATCAAAACCTAACTTCGTAAGAAACACTCTATAGCCTTCAAAATCTACCGTTTGAGAAATAGGGTCGATCGATGCTTCTGAGTTATTCGACCAATATAGTGTTACCTTATTGTCTTCCGCAATAATTTTTGTTTTCGGAATGTCAGGTGGTGATGGTAAAATAAATCTGGTAATCACTCCATTCTTGTCAGCGTCTTCTCCTTCATCTAAAATTCCATTGAAATTTACATCCTCTCCGTTAAATGCAGTTTGTGCTCGTTGTGCATTGGCTCTAAATTGCGCTTGTTGAGCACGAGTATTTTCAGTGTAAGGGTTGCCGTCTTCTAACTTAGGTGCTAATATAAATGCAAATGAAATCTTAACGGTATCTCCTTTTCTAAAATCTCTAAAAGGACCAACCGAAACTAAATCGGAGCGGTTTCCTGCTGAGTTCAATTGCTCCTGAAATGTTCCTCCTCCACAAGCACTGTCTTTTGTCCAACAAGTTTCATCATCTAAGCCACGTGTTAACTTGTCGTACCGCTGAGCATCACCTGCTGGTGCTTGAAAAGTTCCTGTTCCAGGGTTATTAAAAATCCATGAATTGTAATTGTCATAAAAAACGCTGTCAACAAACGGGTGGTGAAATCCAAATTTATCAGAAGCTCCTAAAAACTTTTGCCCGATGTATGAATTTGTAAAACCGACATCTCCGCTATGATCGTAACAATATGCCATTTGAAGACTGTCAATATAACCGTTCCCACCTTTATCGTAAAATGCACCACCACCAGAACCTGCTGGAGTAATGTTTAAATTTCTTACTACCGTGTTTGACCAAAGTCCGATGTGTAAGCTATCCAGTAAATTTTCACCACCGTTTGCATCGCCTCTGTTCACAATATTCATATCCACAAAAACCACAAAGTCGCTAAATGCAAAGTTGAAGTTATAGGTTCGTAATTCCACATCCAAAAACATGGGTGTGTGGTTTTGAATTTGAATGTTTGTATTGGGAACTATGACAAATCGATCGGAGAAGGTCGCTACGTAATCTTGATGAGAAACTGCTTGGGGTGTGTAAAATGGACTGTCTTGAAAACTAGAACGTTCCGTTAACTTTGAACCCGGAACTGCACTAAATTCAAATCCAGACCCTCCCGTAATGTATCCTTGTGTAGCATCTACCGCTGCTGAACTCACCAATTCTTGGCCATTTCGTATACCTCCTACCCAAATACCAGACTCAAAAAGGTGCTCCACTCCTGAACCTGCAGGAAATTCGCATGAGGTTGTAGCTGAACCATCTCGATAACCTCTGAAGGCATTGCCGAATGTACCTACATTGGTAACTGCAACCTTAACGTTAGAAACTGTCGTATTTTTTTCCTCAAACGACTGAGCGCAAACAGCAAGCGAAAGTAATATTAGAGCTATAGTAAGTTGAATTCTCATTGGCAACATTCGTTCAAAATCCTTTTTTAGAATAATTGAGCAGTCTGCCGTTTATCAATTCCGAAAAATTCGAGAATAGGTGCCTAGACTTTACGATACAAAATTGGACAAGACTCGGATAATACCAAGGACAGAAATGTTAAATCTTTATTAACTTTTCGACGATTTGTTGATAACTTGTAGAAGTTGCTCGAACTAAATAGGCTCCAGAATCCAAATTAGAAATATCAAACTGCACATATCCCTCTGAATTTAAATACCTTTCAAACAAAACCTTTCCAGTTAAATCTAAAATTTGAACCAGTTCTATTTTTTGTTTTTGATTTGAAAAATCAATCAATAGATTGCCTGAGTTAGGGTTTTCAAATTTTAATTTTTCCAATCGCGTCAATTCTTGAATGGAAGTTGCGTTTGGTAAAGTAATTTCTATATCCATCACCACTGGTAAGTGGTCGCTCATATTGTACAATGCCTGAGAAACGACTGATGGAACAGAAGTATTATTGGGTGAAATAATGGTTTGGTTGAATCTGTTTCCATCTTGACCAACCGCTTCGTAGGTATTTGGAATGTACCTCATTTTGTCTGTGTTGTTCATAATTTCATCAGAAGCCAAAATAAAATCAAATCGGTCATCCATTCCTCCACCGGCAAAACAACCGCCTGAGGTTCTAGTGCTTTGAGTGTGCAAAGCAGCGTAAACCCCTGAATTGTGCCAATTCCCTGAAACATTAATTGGATCGTAAAACCGCAAAGTTGGGTCAATGTAGTTGACCAAATCTTGATAAGCAGGTTCTGAGCTTCTATACAAATTAAAATCTCCAGCAAAAATATAGTTGCCGCTTGCATTTGCACTGTCTAAACTTGCCATTAACGATTCCGTTGCTCTAGCTCGTTCTTGTTCATCGGTGGAAGAACTGCCTGCCTTTAAATGTCCTACTAAAACGTGTATTCGAGTAGTGTCTTGGTGCACAGCCAGATTGCTATCATTGTAATACAGCACGTACTCGTCTATTATTCGAACAATGTTGGTGTTGTTCAACTCCTTATCGTAAAACGTTTGCGACTCCAACACAAACTTATCCGTGTTAAAGTATAACATGTTTACAATGGTTTGGGTTAACCCGCTAGAGTTAGCCAAGGTATAATTCGTTCTTCCGTTTTGGTTAATAGAGTTTTGCAATATTCTAAAAGCATTTACCGGACTACCTCCTCCCATTTCTTGCACTACAAAAAGATCAGGTAACGTATAATCAAAAATGTCTTCCATGGCATTATCCTTTACCGTTGGAATGTTATTGTTACTGGTACAAAAAGATGTAAACGCACGGTAATACATCAAATTATACGTCATTACGCGAACGGTATCTCTCTGCTGTGCTGCAGCAAAAAGTGTAGAAAAGAGTAAAAAAGAAACAAGGGCTATTTTTTGAAAAGAAGGCATAGAATGTAAAAATTGATTTACGGACATTTGTACAAAGTTAGTGCTAAAACTTTCCTCACTCTAGTTTATGATTAAACAGTTCGACATAAAAATTCCTATTGAAGCAGAATCGAGTTTGGCCTCTCCCCTTCAACTTGCTTCAAAAAATCTAAGAGTTAAAGAGTTAAGTCGAATTAAATCATGCAAACTCGTTAAGCGTTCGCTAGATGCTCGTAAACCTGAAATAAAAGTCAATTTACGATATGAGGCATACATTGATGAAGAAGCAGTAACGGCACCTTTGGCGTTTAATTTGAAAGACGTATCAAAAGCTGAAACTATTCATATAGTTGGAGCGGGACCTGCAGGTTTGTTTGCAGCATTGGAGGCTATTCATCAAGGGTTAAAACCCATTGTTTTTGAACGAGGTAAAGATATTAGAGCACGCAGAAGAGATTTGGCAAAATTGAACAAGGAACAAACCGTTAATCCTGAGTCGAACTACTGCTTTGGGGAAGGTGGCGCAGGAACTTATTCTGACGGAAAACTGTATACGCGGTCTAAAAAACGCGGCGATGTGAATCGAATATTAGCTGGGTTGGTGCAATTTGGTGCGGATGAAAACATTACAATTGAGGCGCACCCGCACATTGGAACCAACAAACTGCCGCAAATTATTGTAGCCATGCGAGAAGCGATAATTGAGTATGGCGGTGAGGTCCATTTTGGCAAAAAGCTGACGGACATTGACTATGAGAAAAATAGTATAAAATCCATCGAAATAAATGGCGAGGAAACGATACCAGTTCAGTATTTGATTTTGGCAACAGGCCATTCTGCCAGAGATATTTTTGAATTGTTACACGCTCGAAAAATTGAAATAAAAGCAAAACCTTTTGCCTTGGGCGTTCGAGTAGAGCATCCACAGGAGTTAATTAACCACATTCAATATCACGAAAATTACGATAACGAACTCTTACCACCTGCTACTTATAAAATTGTAAAGCAAGTAGATGGCAAAGGAGTATATTCTTTTTGCATGTGCCCGGGTGGTATTATTGCGCCTTGTGCCACTGCACCTAATGAAATTGTCACCAATGGTTGGTCACCTTCCAAACGAAATAACCCTTTCGCCAATTCTGGCATTGTTGTAACCATTGAAGAAGAAGATTGGTCGGCATTTTCGCAGTATGGTGAATTGGCCGCTTTAAAATTTCAAGAAGATGTGGAGTACAAAATGTTTCAGTCCATTCCAGAAAATGCAGGTCAGCAAGCTCCAGCTCAGCGCTTGATTGATTTTGTAAAGGGGAAACCTTCCAAAGATTTACCAAAATGTTCCTACCAACCGGGAATTGTGCCAACGAGGTTAGACCAAGTTTTACCAAGTTTTGTGGCGAAAAGATTACGGAAGGCCTTTGATTTATTCGGTAAATCGATGAAAGGCTATTTCACCAACGATGCAGTGATTGTTGGTGTTGAAAGTAGAACCTCTTCACCGGTATCCATACCTAGAGACCGAGAAAGCATGCAACACACGCAACTAAAAAACTTATTTCCTGTGGGCGAAGGAGCAGGTTATGCAGGAGGAATTGTTTCGGCTGCCATAGATGGCATGAAGGCATTAGAGAAGGTAAGAGAATAAACCGAGTACTCATTGTATAATCGTAAATTTTCACGTGTTATTTTCCGTTCCAATTTATGATCAAATATTTTTGCTTCATTTCTGTAGGTGTTGTTTCTTTCATTTTTAAAAAACCAAAGTCATAACAGTAGAAGTAAACATCACCTGTTACTGTTTTTCTGAAATGTGTGAAGTAATTCGGATCAAAACCTTCTTTGTGCAATACTTCTCGGCGTAAAATGGTTTTTCCGTTAGTATTGTATTTTTTGAGCACTCTACGATTTGTTTTGAGTTTGGCATCAACTTGAAAGAAGAGTTTTTCATTTTGTTTTCTCTTTTCGTAATGATCGGCTGCTCTGCATTCCGGGCTACAATACTTTTTATCTGGTCTTCCTTTTAACGGATCATTGCAATTGGGGCAAGTTCTTTTTTTCATAGGTGTGTAGATTAACCGTTTATTAAACGGTTAATCTACGCTTTATTGTTTGAATTGTATCTAATTATGCTAAATGGAGTCTCCTAAAATGTCTAAAATCACCTTAAAACACCTTTTTATAAGGGGTGAAAAGAAGATTGGTTTGCAGTTTTATCCGAATAAGGTGTTGAATGCTTTGGTAAAGGGTTTGCCTGAGGTGAAGTTCAGCAAGCAATTTAACATGGCATACATTGATAATAACAAACAGAATATTTGCTTGATTTTAAACACTTTTAGGGGGGTTGCTTGGGTAGATGGCAAGTATTTTTTCGATAAAAAGAACATACGACCTTTGGATGAGCTGAATGCGTTAAATCTTAGTGAAGAATTGTCTAGCCGCGTACCAGAAAGTTATTTGAATAAACTAATTATAAAGAGGTATGCCAACAACACGATTAGGACGTATTGTTCTTTGTTTGCTAGGTTTTTAAATCGCTATAAAAATCAAGATATTAATGATTTAGGTGAAGCTGAAATTCAGCAATATATGAAGGAGTTAATTTTAGCAGGAAAGTCAAATTCATTTATAAATCAAATGATTAATGCTATAAAATTTTATTATGAAATAGTGCTGCAGATGCCAAATCGTTTTTATGAGTTAAACCGACCGATAAAGCGCGAACAATTACCGAAAGTAATTAGCAAAGAGTCTGTTATTAAAATGATTGACTGTACCACCAACTTAAAGCATAAATGTTTGATTGCATTAATTTACTCTGCGGGACTACGTAGATCTGAAGCTTTGGAATTATTACCTGAGCATATTAATAGTGATCGAATGACGATTACAATTATCCATGGTAAGGGAGGAAAAGATAGGATTACAACTCTAAGCAGTTATCTTTTAGATCTTTTACGCCAATACTTTAAAGAATACAGACCAAAGTATTATTTATTTGAGGGTCAAAAAGGCGGACAGTATTCTGCAACTAGTATTTTAAAAGTTGTTCGAAACGCAGGATACAAGGCAGGTGTTAGCACTAAAGTAACCACTCACATGCTACGGCATAGTTTTGCAACTCATTTGTTAGAAGACGGTACAGACCTGCGAAAGATTCAAAATTTACTTGGGCACAATAGTTTAAAAACCACTGAAGTTTATACACATGTTGCAACAGATTTTCAGTTAGGCGTTAAAAACCCGTTAGATAGCTTATATTTGAAAATATAATAAACTATACGGATGAAAGGTATATAAACGCACCTTTCCGTTTATCCGGATGTTGGCATTAATTATGAAATAATGTACTTTTAATTTTTAACTAAAAAAACATCTTTTATGAATAAAATAATACTTGGACTACTTTTAAATCTATTAATATATGGATCTGTAAGTGCTCAGATATATATGTATGGTACAACACTGGAAGGAGGAACAAACAATCTCGGAACTATATACAGAGTTGATCAAAATGGTCAAAATTATGAGAAGGTATTTGATTTCTCAACTACTACAGGAGGTAGGCCAACTGCTGGCTTAACATTAGCTAATAATGGGAAACTCTATGGGTTAACGAACATTGAAGGGCAAATTGCCAATGCAGGTGCTACAGTTAAATTGGGTTCCTTTTTCGAGTTTGACCCATTGACTAATAACTTTCAAGTTATTCAATATTTTGATGAATTATCTTTAACAGGTTATAGTCATAACGATAGCCCAGTACTTAGCGCAAGTGGTTTACTATATGCTGCTAGTCCCATATCTGGGCCTACTTTATCCGATGATGGAAAAATATGGTCGTACGATGTAAATACAAATACAATTCAAGTATTAGCGACCATCACTTCTTCAGCTTACGGTTTTTGTGATAGTAAATTAATGGAAGCTACTGATGGGAACCTTTATTTTACAACTGCTCAAGGAGTAAACTTTGGTGCAGTAGTTCGATTTAATACGCAATCAAATTTGTTAGAAAATATTTTTACTTCAACTGGTGGAGGAACGCCTACACAAGATCAATTTGAATCTGCTATAAACAATCCATTGTTTGAAGCGTCAGACGGATTTCTTTATGGGGCTTCTAGAGCAGGAGGAAACAATGGGAAAGGTAATGTGTTTAAAATTGATAAAAATGGCAATAATTATCAAACACTTTTTTCTTTTACTTTTGGATTAAATACGGAAGGATTTGATCCTCAAGGAGGTTTTGTTGAAAAAAATGGATTTTTATATTCGGCTACAAAACAACTACAAGCTCTAGATCAATATTCAGGCACATTTTATAAAATTGAAATTGCAACTGGAAATCTCACATTTACCAATTTACTAGATTTAGAGGGAGTAAGTCCTTTAGGTACTTTCGTAGAATCACCGAATGGGAGGCTTTATATTACCTGTTCAGGTGGTAATGAAAACAGTGGGTCTATCGTAGAATTAAGGTTGTCAAATGGAGTTATAACTCAGAGATATGCATTTAATAACAATGACAGTTCAACCCCTTTAAGAAATAGTCTTGAAATAGTTGATTTTTCGGCTTTGAGTATTGATGAATCTTCTTTACTAGATAATATTGTCAAAACCTATCCAAACCCATTTCAGGACATAGTTAATATTAAAGTTGAGGGATCACATCTGATTGAAACTATTAAAATATTAGATATGAAGGGTTCTGAATTGTATATTGACAATTCTATATCAAATGAATCTAATTTAAATACATCTTTTCTATCATCAGGTGTTTATTTATTGTACATCCAAACAGATTTAGGTAGCACAACAAGAAAAATAATAAAAGAATAACTAATGCCAACAAGGTATAAAATCAATAGCGGTTTGGGTGCATACACCCAAACCGTTTTTTTGTTTATTTAAGTATATTGCTTTCCGAAAGTAAGAGTATCTAAATCCGCTACTGCTCTTATACTAGACGTTGGCACCAATAAAACAAAAGATTTTTAAATGAAAGTCTGGATAGAAAAAACAATAGTAAAAGGAAGAAAAGACAGGCTTGAAGGAAACCTCAAATTAGGCAAAGCCTTATGGTCTCCAACAAAAGATAAAAGAGGGGCTGATATTTACAGTTCAATGAGAGATGTAAGTAAAGGTGACATTGTTCTTCACTTAACTGACAACAAAGGCATCTCAGCCATTTCAAAAGTATTAAAACCCTACTATGAAGGGAATGGTGCAATAGGATCTGACTGGGAAGGATCAGCTTATATAATTGAACTTACCAGTTATACTGAACTTAACCCTCCTCTTAACAGAACGGATCTATTAAATGAAAAAAATCGAACTACATTAGATAATATCAGGAGTTCGAACAAAGTATTTTACAACTCAGGACTAACCCTAAATCAAGGAGCTTATTTAACAGAAGCACCTGTTACTCTAGTGAAATTAATTAATGATTCTTATAAGGCTCAATATAATTATAACATTCAATTTCTACCAGAATTTATTGCTGCGAAAAACAAATACTTTCTAGTAGGTGCATATTGGGATGGATCCAATCCTGCTGACCAGGTAGAGCGATTTATAAAAGATGGTATCTGGGAAAATGGTTATGATGACAAATTCTTAGAAGAAGTCAAAAACGCACCTGAAGGCAGTAAAATAGCTATAAAAGCAGCTTTTACTCGTGAGAAAACAAAATCTGTAATGGCGATAAAAGCGAGAGGTATTGTTGTCAAGAATCACTCTGACGGAAAAAAATTAGATGTTAATTGGGAAAGTAAATTTGTTCCATTTGAAGTTGACTTTTCTGGTGGCTATTGGGCAACTATAAAGGAGGTCACAAACCGTGAGCATATTAACATTATCTTTAACAGTTCAATAAAAAATGATGAAAACAATCTTTTTGAAATCGTAAAAAACAAGTTCGACTCTTCAATTTTCAATAAGTATGTTAGCACATTAAGAAAGCTTAATTCCGAACTTCAGTTAAATCCTAATGACGAGCGTTTTGTCTATAGTGTAAGGGATAACAGATTGAATTTTAAAGTTGGTCAACGTTACAGTCTCAATCTATATTTAAATGACTCACGGGGAGTTTATGGTGTTATTTCAAAGGAAAAACTTCTCGATAATAGCGAGCCTTATGACGGAACTCCTCCCCAACCATTTTACAATTATTACAATGAATTCAATCCTAGACAAGAAGAATGGAATTCAATTAAAGAAGCTATAAATGACGAACTGAATAGAACGTCTAAATCTGGCTACAGAAAACATAATAATTCTGATTTTGAAAATTTTGTTTTTGAATTAGAACATAATCAGAATACTAATGAAAAAAACATGGACTTTCCTCTAAACACCATTCTATATGGCCCTCCTGGAACAGGAAAAACATACAACACAATTTTAAGAGCTGCACAAATAATTGAGAATCGTGTTATCGGTTCCTATGCTGAAGCTCTTGAAGTCTTTAAAGCTAACCTTCACGATCAAATTGAATTTATCACATTTCATCAAAACTATAGTTATGAGGACTTTATTCAAGGTTTAAGACCTGAAACTGACAACAAATCATCATTAGTTTTTGACAAGAAAGATGGAGTTTTCAAAAAGATTGCTGATAAGGCATTGGAAAATTTAAAACTCATTCAAAAAGCACCTGAAGAACTTACAAGTGAAGCCAAATTTGATAAAGCACTCGAATTATTTTCAGATAAAGTATTGGAAAGCGAAGACAACTTCAAAATTAACGATACTGCCTACATATTTGAAGTTGAAGATGATGCCTTCAGATATACCGGTGAAAAATGGACAAACCATACAAATGGTTTGCGAATGAAATTCAGTGATTTAAGAGAGTTTTATAGAAACAAAGTTGATAGCAGAAAAGACGTAAAGAAACTGACAAGTATATCTGGTCTTGCTAATCAACATGCAACATACTATTTCCTTGTCTACTCAGAAATACTAAAGCTTTTACCCAAGAAAACTGAAGAACCGCAAAGAGTAGCTCGTAAGAACTATGTAATTATTATTGACGAAATCAATAGAGCTAATATTTCTCGAGTCTTTGGTGAACTTATAACTCTTATTGAGCCAGACAAACGATCACATGGAGCAATTCCACTTGAAGCTAGATTACCTTCCGGAGATCCTTTTATTGTTCCTTCTAACCTATTCATCATTGGAACAATGAATACCGCTGACAAATCAATTGCATTATTAGATATAGCTCTTAGGCGTAGATTTGAGTTTGAGTCAATGTATCCAAAATATGAAATAACGGGTCAAGAAATCTATGATGTAGAAATCCTGAAAAAGATCAATGAATTAGTCATAAAATCTAAAGGACATGATTTCCAGATTGGTCATGCTTATTTTATGGGTGAAAATAAGGACCTGGTGCAAAGAATGAATAAGAAAGTTATTCCATTGCTTCTTGAGTATTATATGAATGACGAAAAAGAGGTTAAAGGAATCCTGAATTCCGCAGGTCTAATAACAGAAGAAAATTCATGGCCATTAAAAATATCAGGTAAGAATGATTAACCTTTTTGAATATCAAAACAAGGTAGATATTCAAGACTCATTTGAAGGCTTGGAAGGGTTTCTTGATGAAATCTGGAATAGTCGTGAAAAAAATTCATTCTATTCAAAAAATGGAAACGATAAAATAGAATCTCAACGATTCCTGCAATTCATTCATAAATCAAATGAATTAAAATCAAATAAATATGTTGGAGTAATTCACTATGAAGGGAATAAAATAAACCTATTACCAAAGATATTTTTCGATTCTGAAAAAGACTATTCAACCAACGAAGTAAATCAGATTCAGAACCATATTCTTTGGTGGTTAAGCTATTGTCGTAAAATTAAATTCCCGAATTATCAAACATCCTTAGGTAGTGCAAAAAGTGACTTTTTTGAAGTTTTAATTTATCTCTTCTCAAAATACACTCGAGAGCTTTTAAACTCATCCATTTACCAACAATACGAAGAAGTTAATCGCGAATTATCCTTTATAAAAGGTAGACTAAACACAAACGAATACATAAATGAAAACTTAAGTAAAGGCAAATGGCACAAACTCAATTGTTCTTATGACGCTTTCGTTTTTGATAATGAATTCAATCGTATAATAAAGTTTGTTACCACTCTCCTATTTAACGTTACCTCAAGTCAGGATAACAAGAAGAACTTAAGAGAAATCCTATTCATATTAGATGAAGTGTCAGACGAAAGGGCAACAGCAGAACAATGTTCTAGAATCTCATTCAACCCAATGTTTGGTGAGTTTGAAACTGTCCGTGATTATTGCCAATTATTCCTTACCAACTGTATTTCTTTTGACTATAAAAATGACTTAAAACTCTTCGCATTCTTACTACCAATGGAGTACGTTTTTGAAGATTTCATTTTTGGTTTCATTGACAAAGAACTAGAGAAAGTAACTGCCAAAGCGCAAAGAAGCGACACATATCTTGACGAAGGTAAAGCCTTTAATTTAAAACCAGATTTATGGTTAAAAACAGAACATACATCTCTGATTGCTGACACTAAATACAAGATTGTCTATTCAGATGAGAAAGACCCTAAGAAAGGTATTTCTCAAAACGACTTATATCAAATGCTAGCATATGCTGTAAGGTTTGAAGTAGATGAAATTATTTTATTCTACCCTAACACAATTAAACAAGGTCAGGAAGAAGAAACAGAATTGACAATTAAAGATGCCTTGGCAAATGGAAAAGAGATATCTATTAGAGCATTTCAGTTGCCCATAATTAATAGGGCATTACTTGAAACGGATTTAGAGGTAAAAACTGACTTGAGCGATCTGTTTGAATCTACAAGACAAGAATTAATAAGTAAAATAGAAAAAATACTGGTGCCAACAATGTATATAAAATCATAGCACCCCTCGGGATGCTACGCTTCATATACTAAACGTTGGCAACAATACTGACAAGAGTGATTGCATAAAATATTATGAAGACAGACAACCAAAACAGAATTTTACCATCTGTTAAGGTGGTAATTTAAAGTTTGACGCATTAAAAACATAAGAAATGAAGATAAAAAGTATTTTATATATCAGTTTAATAACCTTAATAATATCATTGATATCCTGCGAGGGAGGAACTACATTTACGAAAACTATTGACAATGAAACAGCAGAATCAATTACAATTAAATTAACTACGATTTATGGGAGTAATGAACCTGTAACTATTATGTCAAATGAATCTAAAGCAATCTTTTGGGATGACCAGATGGGGAGTTTTGTTGATAATTCATTCACTTGTACACAAATGATTGACTCAGTAGAAATAACAATTACCAATAGCAAAACTCTAACGAAAGACATAATGAATACTGACAATTGGATTAGAGAAAGTAAAGATGGCAGAAATTCAAGAGAAGATTGTGCGTTTACAATTACAGATGATGATATTCAATAAAGAAGTACTGTTGCCAACAAAAAATAAAAAACATAGGGCGTAAAGTGCTAAATTTGAACAGTATAACATTTAATAGACGGCACGGTAACTTTACAGATAGGTGCTTCGAAATGCCCTACGTTTCTTATTTCCATCCGTTGTATGCCATTTAAAAAAAACACCACTATCAATTAACCCTTTAAATAATCTAAATTCAAAACTCCTCGAAGTTGGCGGTAAAAGTTATCTTCCGGTACCCGACTACTCAAAGAAAATGAAGCAAATAGCTTCTCTTGGTATGTTTTCTTGCCTTGCATACCTAAAGGTAAACACCTTAAGGCTTTATTCTAAAACTTAACGCTTATCTTTATCAACAGAAAGTTGTGCAACAGGCACACCGTGTATATGTCATGTGCTAAGCCAGTTCAATAAATCATTGGTTTAAAGTAAGTCGTTCAAAAGCAGCTAAGGTTTGTTTTTCATAGCTCGGTCAGCTAACCTCTACCCCAACTGCCTACTAAATTCTCCCAAGATAATAGCTGTAGCAATTGATACATTAAAAGACTCAGCTTTACCTGCCATTGGAATTTTTAATTTCTGGGTCACCTTGGAAGTTAATTCATCGCTCATGCCTTGCGATTCATTTCCGACCACTAAAACGCAAGGTGCTGTAATTTGTGTTTGGTATAAGTTATCACCTTCTAAATGTGCCGCATAAATCGGCGTTGAAGCAGGTAATTCTTCCAAATAGTGAAATAAATCTCGCACCAACACATTCATTCTAAAAATAGATCCCATGGTAGCTTGTACTACTTTTGGGCTAAAATGATCGACACAATCGAGCGAACAAACGATTGTTTTTACACCCAAAGCATCTGCCGTTCTGATAATGGTTCCCAAATTACCCGGATCTTGAACATTCTCCGCCACTAGTGTTATCGGCGAGTAAACTCCTTCGCTTAAACTAGGAAGTTCAACAACCGCCAAAACTCCTGGGGCTGTTTTAAAGGCTGAAATTCGCTGCATCGTTCGACCGTCGCACTGTTTTAATTCAACTTGCTCAGCATGGAAATCTATACTTGTCACCACAAACTTTACTGTAAAGTCTGAGGCAATAGCTTCTTCTACCATTTTCAAGCCTTCCACAATAAATAAGCCTTCTGTTTTACGAAACTTCTTGTGCTGCAACGAAACAATTAATTTTTCTTCCCTTTTAGTTAAGCTCATCATATTGACTAATTTCGCTTTTTTATGAAGAATCAGCGACACTCTCCTTTTCTATTAAGCTTCAAAAATACTTTTTTGTTGGGGCTTGTCGTTTTGTTTTCACTGAATGCTTGTCGGTCAACGAAACTTTTAAAAGATGAGGAACTATTACTGACTTCTATAAACATTGAAACAGAGGGTAAAAAGAGGTATAATGACGACTTAAAAAGTATATCTAACCAACAGCCCAATAGAAAGTTACTAGGTGTTTTCAGACTATATTTAGGAATTTATAATCTCTTCAATAAAAAGGAAGACTCTAAAATAAAAAACAAATTAGGTGAACCACCGGTCATCTACGACTCCACGTTGAATGAGAAATCAGTTGATTTGATGCACCGCTTTCTCAACAATAAAGGATATTACGAAAATACGGTGTCGGTTGAAGCGGACACCCAAAAACGGTGGTTTTCTAAAAAGCCTTCTCAAAAAGTTCAGTTAAACTTTAACATCACAAAAAATCAACAGTACCTAATCTCAAGTATTCACGAGAGTATTAAAGATGAAAAGATTAAAAAAATAGTTCTAGCAGAAAGGAATAAAAGTGTTCTCAAAGTGTATGATCCCTTTAACCTTGACAAACTGAATGAGGAACGGCTACGAATCGAGCGATTGTTAAAAAACAATGGCTATTATCAGTTCTCAAGAGAGTATATTTTATTTGAAGCGGATACATCACAAAAAACAAAGTCCGCATCTGTTACTATCAAAATTAAAAACCCAACATTTAATTATTTCAATACAGATTCCTTAATTGAAGGCACTCATCAAACCTTTTTAATTAACATTGTTTTCGTTCAAATGGAATCTCCAAATGGAGAATTATTGAATTCAGACACTACTTATGCAGACAATATGACTTTTCTAGGGTTATTAGGAAAGTACAGAGAAAAAGCAATTTCAAGAATTACCTACTTGCGACCAGGAGGACTTTTTAGTCTAAAAAATCAAGAAGAAACATATCGAAACCTCGCAGGTTTAAGAGTCTTCTCTTACGTCAACATTCAATATTCACCTGATTATTATTCCAATGGAAATGTATTGAATGCAACAATTACCTTGCGTCCAAGAAAGCAGAAATCAATTACCGTAGAAACTGAAGGAACCAACAATGGTGGAAACTTAGGAGTAAATGCGACGGTAAACTTTCAAAACAACAACACTTTTAAGGGAGCCGAAATCTTAAATGTAAGTTTCAATGGTGGTTTAGAAGCACAAACTATCTTTACAAATGAAGAACAACGAGAACTGTGGGACGGGGCTTTGCCTTTTAACACCTTAGAATTTGGACCTAAGGTAAGTCTAGAAGTACCGCGATTCTTGCTGCCGTTTGCTTCTGATAAAATTTCCCAAAGAGGAAACCCAAGAACTTCGTTTAACGCTTCCTACAACCTTCAAGATCGACCAGATTATCGTAGAAACGTTTACAAAACTTACATTAACTATAATTGGAACGAGTCAGTAACCAAGACACACATCATCCAACCGTTCGATTTGAGTTACATTAAACTAGACCCGTCTCAGAGCTTTTCAGAGGTGCTAAATAATATTCAGAATCCGTTTTTACGAAACAGTTATACGGATAACTTTATTTTAGCGTTGAAATACACCTTTATATTGAATACTCAGAATTCAAACAAGTTAAAGAACCATATATACTTCAGAAGTAACATCGAAACCGCCGGAAACCTATTGGCTGCAACTTCTAATTCATGGAACGATAATACAAATGAAGATGGTTCAAAAAACATTGCTGGTATTCGATATGCGCAATATGTTAGGGCGGACATTGACTTTCGCTATTTTCAGAAATTCAATTGGAATAAAATTGTTTATCGCTTTGCTTCAGGCCTTGGATTACCTTACGGAAATAGTATCGCTATGCCTTTTGAGAAAAGTTTCTACGCAGGCGGAGCAAATGGGTTACGAGCATGGCGAGCAAGAGAATTAGGGCCCGGAAACCTACCCGATTCTATTGAACGAAATGTAGATCAAATTGGTAACGTTAGCCTTGAAGGGAATGTTGAATGGAGAATACCCGTCACCAATATCATTGAAGGAGCCTTATTTGTAGACGCAGGAAACATCTGGAATTATCAGCAACAAGGAACAAGAGACGAAACAGAATTCAAATTTGACAGACTCTGGGATGGCACGGCCATTGGTTTTGGAGTTGGATTACGCTTGAACTTTAGCTTTTTCATTTTGCGATTTGATGGAGCAACTAAATTAAAAGACCCATCAGCCGATAATCCAAATTTACTTGAACCACAATGGAATCAAACCAATTTAAACCTAGGAATTGGTTATCCCTTTTAATGGTTCAATTTGGAATATTTTTCAGTCGAGTTAGAATTTATCAGCCAAGATAACCTTCAGCTCAAAGAAGTTTCTGTTAATTCAAAAACTGAAAGAAATGAAAAATTAAAGTTTATATTTTTATTAGCTTTGTCCCTCTTTTACAACATTGATTATATATGTCTATCAACAACATTGAAGAACTTTTAGGATCGGATGCAGATTCACTTTTAAATCACACCTGTTCAACTATTTCTAAAGATTTATTACACTTACCAGGAGCTGATTTTGTGGATCGAGTTTTTAAGGAAACTAATAGAAGCAACCAAGTTTTAAAGAGTTTAGAAGCACTATACGGTCACGGAAGATTGGCCAATACAGGCTACCTCTCTATGCTACCTGTAGATCAAGGAATTGAGCATACAGCAGGAGCATCATTTGTCCCTAATCCTATTTATTTTGATCCTGAGAATATTGTAAAATTAGCGATAGAAGGTGGTTGCAACGCGGTAGCGTCAACTTTTGGAGTTTTAGCATCTGTTTCTAGAAAATATGCCCACAAAATTCCGTTTATTGTGAAGCTAAATCACAATGAATTGTTGACATACCCCAACACTTATTCTCAAATTTCATTTGGATCGGTTGAGGAAGCATGGAACTTAGGAGCAACAGCTGTAGGAGCAACCATTTACTTTGGTTCTGAAGATAGCAACAGACAAATAATAGAAATTGCTCAAGCATTCGAAAGAGCGCATGAGTTGGGAATGGCAACCATTTTATGGTGCTACCTCAGAAATAGTGATTTCAAAAAAGACGGCGTAGATTATCATACTTCAACGGATATAACTGGGCAAGCTAATCACTTAGGCGTTACTATTCAAGCAGACATTATCAAGCAAAAATTACCGACAAATAATGGTGGTTTTAATGCACTTAATTTTGCAAAAACTCACCCTAAGGTTTATTCTGAATTAACTACAGATCATCCAGTGGACTTGTGTCGTTATCAAGTTGCGAATTGTTACATGGGAAGAGCTGGGTTGATTAATTCTGGAGGGGCTTCAGCGGGAGCATCAGATTTAACTGAAGCAGTAACGACAGCAGTAGTTAATAAAAGGGCCGGTGGACACGGTTTAATTTCAGGAAGAAAGGCGTTTCAAAAGCCGGTAGAAGAAGGAGTTCAACTATTGATCGCCATACAAGATGTGTATTTGAATAAGGACATTACAATCGCCTAAATGAGTAAAGAAAAAACACCTGATATGGGTTGGTTCAAAAGAATAAAACACGGTATATTAACTCCTACTAAGGAGAAAAAAGAAACCCCGGAAGGGCTGTGGTACAAGTGCCCAATTTGTAATTCAGTGGTTCCTCAAGATGACCACATAGAAAACATGTGGGTTTGTCAAGAGTGTAATCATCACGAAAGGGTTACCGCTGGGAATTACTTCGATCTCATTTTTGATAACCAAAAATGGTCAGAAATCAATAAAAACTTAACTTCAGGGGATCCTTTAGGTTTCAAAGACACGAAGAAGTATACGGAGCGGCTTGTTGCAACACAGAAAAAGACGAAGCTAAAAGATGCTTGTAGAACAGCTCATGGAACCGTTGAAGGAGAAAGGTTGATGATTGCAGCAATGGATTTTAGTTTTATTGGAGGTTCAATGGGCTCTGTAGTTGGAGAGAAAATAGCAAGAGCCATTGATTATTCCATAAAAAACGATATTCCATTTATGATGATATCAAAGTCTGGTGGAGCACGAATGATGGAAGCTGCATTTTCATTGATGCAAATGGCTAAAACTTCAGCTAAATTAACACAACTTGCGGCAGCTAACTTGCCCTATTTCTCATTCCTTACCGATCCTACCACAGGCGGTGTAACCGCATCATTTGCCATGTTGGGCGACTTAAACTTTTCTGAGCCAAAAGCGCTAATCGGTTTTGCAGGTCCAAGAGTAGTGAAGGAAACCATTGGTAAAGATTTACCTGAAGGGTTTCAACGATCAGAATTTTTATTGGAACACGGATTTTTAGATTTTATAGTTGAAAGAAAAGATTTAAAATCTAAAATGGCACAACTATTAAGAATGTTTAAAAAGGGTAAAAACTAAAGCATTTTTTTTTTACATTTGCACCCTCAAATTTTATAGGAAATAAGACATGACGCTTAGCACTGAAAATAAACAAGAAATCTTCGAAAAATTCGGAAAAAGTAAAACCAACACAGGTTCTACTGAAGGACAGGTAGCTCTTTTCACAGAAAGAATCAACCATTTAACAGGTCATTTGAAACAAAATCAGAAAGATTTTGCTACAGAAAGAGCACTAGTTACGTTGGTAGGAAAGAGAAGAAAACTTTTAGATTACTTGAAAAACAAAGATATCGTAAAGTATAGAGAATTGATTAAGGAGTTAAGAATCAGAAAATAAATGATTCTCAGTAACTTTTTAGCATTCACTAAATAAATTTCAATAAAGGGGGGACGTTTGAAACGATTCCCCCTTTACTATTTATAATAAATTGTAAACAATGTCAATGAAAGCAATAACACAGACAATGACACTTCCCGATGGGCGGGAAATTAGCTTAGAAACAGGAAAGTTAGCTAAGCAAGCAGACGGTTCAATCGTCTTAAAAATGGGTAAAACAATGCTTCTTGCAACAGTAGTTGCAGAACAATCAGCTGGCGAAGACGTCGACTTTTTACCTTTAATGGTAGATTACAGAGAGAAGTTTTCTGCAATTGGAAGATTTCCAGGTGGATTCTTAAAAAGAGAAAACAGACCATCTGATGGTGAAGTTTTAGTTTCTAGATTAGTAGATAGAGCCTTAAGGCCTTTATTCCCATCTGATTTTCACGCAAGTACAATCGTAACGATTTCACTTATATCCGCTGAAGAAAATGTAGCAACAGATTCTTTAGCTTGTTTAGCTGCTTCGGCTGCAATTATGGTTTCAGATATTCCTTTTCAAGAGGCTACTTCTGAAGTTCGAATTGCTCGAATTGATGGAGCTTGGAGAATTAATCCAAACTTAGATGAGCTTTCAAATGCAGACATCGATTTAATGATTGCCGGTACAATGGAAAGTGTTGTAATGGTAGAAGGTGAAATGTTAGAAGTTTCTGAAGCAGAAATGTTAGAAGGAATTAAAGAAGCGCACAAAGCCATTCAAGTTCAATGTAAATTGCAGAATGATTTAGCTGCATTAGTTGAAAAGTCTAAAACGAAAAGAGAATACGACCATGAAAAGTCTGATGAGGACTTAATGAAGAAAATTCACGACTTCGCATACGATCGATGTTTTGCAATTGCCAAAGAAGGCAATGCTGACAAATACAAAAGAGGAGCTGACTTTAAAGCGGTAAAAGATGATTTTATTGCTACGCTAGATGCAGACTTTGTAAAGGAGAACGGATTCTTATTGAAGCAGTACTTCGGTAAAGCTCAAAAAGAAGCAGTTAGAGATGTTGTGTTAAACGAAAAGATTAGGTTGGACGGAAGAAAAACAACAGAGATTAGACCAATCTGGAGTGAAATTGATTACCTACCGGGTTCTCACGGTTCTGCTGTATTTACAAGAGGAGAAACTCAATCGTTGGTTTCTGTTACTTTGGGTAGCAAAATGGACGAGCAAAGAGTTGATCGTGCATTAATCACAGATTCTGAAAAATTCATATTACATTACAACTTCCCTTCTTTCTCAACAGGAGAAGCTAGACCAAATAGAGGTCCAGGTAGAAGAGAAATTGGACACGGTAACTTAGCCATGAGAGCTTTGAAACCAATGATTCCAACAGGTACAGACAATCCATATACCATTAGAGTTGTTTCTGATATTTTAGAATCTAACGGTTCTTCTTCTATGGCTTCCGTTTGTGGAGGTTCGTTAGCATTGATGGATGCCGGTGTAAAATTGAAAAAGCCAGTTTCAGGTATTGCCATGGGATTAATCAGTGGTACTGATGGAAACTATGCTGTTTTATCTGATATCTTAGGAGACGAAGATCACTTAGGAGACATGGACTTTAAAGTGACAGGTACTGCAGACGGAATTACTGCTTGTCAAATGGACATCAAAGTAAAAGGTCTTTCTTTCCAAGTTTTAGAAGAAGCATTAGCTCAGGCTAAAGAAGGAAGAATGCACATTTTAGGTGAAATGAATAAAACCATTTCTAAGCCAGCTGCGGAATACAAATCAAATGCTCCAAGAATTATTCAATTGAGAATTCCGAAAGACATGATTGGTGCCGTAATTGGACCAGGTGGAAAAATCATCCAAGCAATCCAAGAAGAAACTGGAACTACAATTGTTTTAGAAGAAGTGGATAATATGGGTGTAATTGACATCGTTTCTACGGACCAAGAAGGTTCTGATGCTGCAGTTGCAAGAATTAAAGCAATAACTGCTATTCCAGAGGTAGGTGAAACGTACAAGGGTAAAGTAAAATCAATTGTTGCATTTGGTGCATTTGTTGAAATTTTACCTGGACAAGACGGATTGTTGCACATTTCTGAAATTGCTCACAAGAGAGTAGAAAAAGTGGAAGATGAATTGAAAGAAGGTGACGTGATTGATGTGCAGTTAGTTGCTATTGATCCTAAGACTAGAAAATTCAAATTATCTAGAAAATCTTTATTGCCGAAACCAGAGAAGAAAGAGGACTAGGACTTTCTTAATCCTATAGCAAAGCCCTTTTGCCTCTCGACATTGCTCGATGATCAAAAGGGCTTTTTTTTTGAGCTTGCTAGATCAGTTAACCAAGAATATAGCTCAACAATGAACTCAAATTCTCAATCTATGAACTTGACTTGTTATTTATAAAAAAAAACGCGTTATGTTTACTCCGAAATAGTTGTTTAACTTCTGCTTTTAAGCCCTTTTAGTCTTCAATTCGTTGAACGACCAAAAGGGCTTTTTTATATCTTAAACTTTACTTTTTTACGTCGAAATTTGAAATATTGCGCTAAGCTTGTCAAAATATGTTAAAATGTGATGTTTTTGCTTATATTTAAAAGCAGATTCTACCTCAATATTTACATATAACCACAACAGGGAATGAGACAACTTAAGATTTCAAAAAGCATTACCAATCGACAAACTGTTTCACTTGATAGATATTTACAAGAAATTGGAAAGGTTGACCTTATTACCGCAGAAGAAGAGGTCGCACTAGCCATTCGAATTAAAGAGGGTGACGCCGTTGCACTAGAGAAATTAACGAAAGCAAACCTCCGTTTTGTCGTTTCAGTGGCCAAACAATACCAAAATCAAGGTTTAGGACTTTCCGATTTAATTAATGAAGGGAATTTAGGGTTAATTAAAGCCGCTCAAAAATTTGACGAAACAAGAGGGTTTAAATTCATCTCTTATGCCGTTTGGTGGATTCGTCAGTCAATTATGCAAGCCATTGCTGAGCAATCCAGAATTGTGCGTTTACCATTAAATAAAATCGGAAACATCAATAAGGTAAGAAAGGTATTTAATGAGCTAGAGCAGAAATACGAAAGAGAACCTTTACCTCGTGAAATTGCAGCTTGTGTTGACATTTCAGATCAAGATATTTTAAGTTCAATCAAAAATAATCGACGCCATGTTTCAATGGACGCTCCGCTAAGTTCAGATGACGAAAGTGGTAGTATGTATGACTTACTGAAAAACTCTTCCTCTCCCGATCCTGATAAATTTTTACTTACAGAATCTCTCTGTAATGAAGTACAACAATCACTAGCTTTTTTACCGTGTAGGGAGGCAGAAATACTACGATTGTTTTTTGGACTCAATGGAACCCCACCTCACTCTTTGGAAGAGATTGGTATGAAGTATGAGCTCACAAGAGAAAGGGTTCGTCAGATTAAAGAAAAGGCAGTTCGTCGATTAAAAGTGAATAGTCATACAAAAATCTTGAAATCATACTTGGGCTAGACCTCATACAAGTAAATAATGGCCTATTTTTGTAAAAAAAAGATGGCTCATAAAATTGCTCCTTCCATTTTAGCAGCGGACTTCTCCAACTTACAGTCTGCATGCGATATAATCGAAAATAGTTCCGCTGATTGGTACCACATTGATGTAATGGATGGAGTTTTTGTACCAAACATTTCATTTGGTATGCCGGTAATTAAAGCCATCAAACCACTTTCAACCAAACCATTTGACGTTCATTTGATGATTGTAGACCCAGATCGCTACATCAATGACTTTAAAGCGGTTGGTGCAGATATTTTGACGGTCCATTACGAAGCTTGTAATCACCTTCACCGGACACTTCAAGCAATTAAAGCGGAAGGCATGAAAGCCGGTGTTGCCTTGAATCCACATACTTCTGTTTCTGTATTGGAAGATGTTATAAAAGACATTGATCTTGTTTGTTTAATGTCTGTAAACCCGGGCTTTGGAGGTCAGTCATTTATTGAACAAACCTATGACAAAGTTCTTAAGCTAAAACGAATGATTAAAGAAAGTGGCGCAACTACCCTAATCGAAATCGATGGTGGGGTGACTTCTGCCAACGCAAAAAGACTAACAGATGCAGGAGCAGATGTATTGGTAGCAGGCAGTTTTGTTTTCAAATCATCAGACCCAAAAAATACCTGTAATGAATTAAAAGATTTGGTCAGCTAAACCCTTACCAACTCTTCAGTTTCTGTGTATAACAGATACGCCTCTACTTCATTTTCACTAATTTCCTCTAGAACTGATTGATATTCTTTCATCTGCTCATGGTGAGCATCGTTCTTGTCTCCGGTTTTAAAATCAAGAATTACGGTTTTATTCTTCCAAAATACCACTCGATCGGGCCGAAGTAATTTTCCTGACTTACTTAACATGCTAGCTTCTTGTTTTGCAGTATAACGAGGATCAAAAAAGGACTGAATTTTTGAATTCTTCAGAATTTGGTCAAGCTTCTGCCCCATCGTTTGAAACTCTAACTCACTTAACGATCCATCAGCTTTATACCTTTGGAGTACGTTTTGGAGGTCAGAAGCACTTGCAATTTCACCTAAAATTTCGTGCATTAAGATACCGTATTGGATTGGTTCATCCTGCTTCCAAGTAGACTGACTACTCGCACTAATCTTAATCTTATCACTCCACGATGAAGAAAGGTAATTTAATGAATACTCCTTTTCTTTTGATTCTTGCCTTAATTCCTTATTAGGAAATTCGCCCCAACTTACACTGTCTTCACTCGGGTCTAAATCGTTTTGTTCAACAAAAGCATGTATTAATTGCGGCAACTTCACCAATTTTGGGTTCGCAGGTGCACCTTTAGGAGGTGTAAACTGGTTTGTCAACACAAATAACGCATCTACAGCTCTAGTAAACGCAACATAATTGTCACACATGAAATCAATTTGTAATTTCTCTAACTCAGTTTCATAGGCAGCTGAAAGTTCAGAATCTCTCAAATTGCCATTGAACTCCACTAAAGCATAGGGTAATTCCACCGAAGGTTTAGTGGGTGTTTTTGTCCAAATAACATTTGTTCGAAATGGACTGTGATGCACAATTTCTTGCTCTGCAAATGGAATAATACAAATTGGAAACTCCAATCCTTTTGACTTGTGTATAGTCATTATACTCACCGCATTAGTATCGTCTGAAGTTGAAATACTGAACCGCTCCTGATTTTCTTCCCACCAATCCAAAAAGCTTTGAATGTTTCCCTTGTTTGATTTAAAATAATCAAATACTGCATCTTGAAAAAACTGAAGATATACATTATACGTTTTGTCAAGTCCAAACTTTCGAATAATTTCTTCAAAGAACTCATGAGAAGCGAATAGTTTTAAGTGTTCAACTTCAATTGCAAGGCCGCATTTACTCAAAATACTTTGAACAGATATTCCTGTAGCTTCAGAAGTATAGTATTGATGCAGTGGTTCGGAAAGGAAGTTCTGCTCTACCAAGAACTCAATTACTTCTTTTCTATAGAGATGTATTTGCGGTTGAAAAATCCACTGAGCAAACCGAATTAAGAAATTAACAGTAGAATCGTTTTTCAATAACAATGCCTCACTAGATAAAACACTAATATCATTTGCTTTTAAAAACTCTGCAGCCTCTCGTCCTTGTTTCTTTTTACGCACTAAAATTGCGATATCTTTAAGCTGATAACCATTCTCTAAGCTCCGTTCAATAATACCTAAAATATTTTGCTCGTAAATCGGTAATCGATCTTCCTTCTTCCCCCCTTCCACAAACTGAATTTCAACGTACCCACCTTTTTTGGACTCTAACGTCTCTTGCCGATGACCTTCAAAAATGGTTTTAATCTTTGGAGTTAAGTTGGAGTCATTTTTAACAAATTCGAAAAAGGCATTATTAAAATGTACCACTTCACTTAGCGAACGATAGTTAGTTGCTAAATTCGTTTGGTTGTATTGAAATGCAAGTGTTTGCATCCGCTCGTGATATAATTCATTTTGCTGAATTTCAGGTAAAGTATAGTTCGGCATTTCAGAGAACTGCTCCACTTCTCCACCCCTAAATCGATAAATAGCCTGCTTTGCATCTCCAACAATTAAATTCTCAAACCCCTGAGCCAAAGAATTTTCTACCAAAGGTAGCAAGTTAGAGAACTGTAAAACTGAAGTGTCTTGAAACTCATCAATCATCAAGTGCTGATACTTATCTCCCAAACGTTCGTAAATAAAAGGCATTGGCTCATATTCTACGATAGAAGAAATCAACTGATTAAAGTCTGAGATATTTAAAATTTTCTCTTCTTTCTTATATTCATTGAGGCGCTTCTCAATATGATTTAACAAGCTCAAGGAGTGCAAGTACTTGGTCGTTTCTTTTACTGCTAAATAATTCTGCACATGGTTACTATAAAAGTTGACTCCTTTATGAAACAAGTCTGCCAATTGCAATTTAATCCCATCTATTATCATGGCTTGCTCTGCTGTGCATTTCCCGGCGCACCACTTGTCCTCTTCTACTGTTTTTATAGCGGTAGATTTGGGACTTAGGTTTGTAAAATCGAATTCTTGAAAACGATAAAAGAAAATGTATATGGCAGCACTGTTGGAAAAAGATGCTTTATCTATTCCGTTGGCAGCAATTAAATCCAGTGCTTCCTTGCCTATCGACTTTATTTCCTTTTCAAATTCAGATAAATGTTGATTATTTAGCCTTAAAGTCTCCGCGTATGTTTCTGGTGATAATTCTCGAAGTTCTTTGAGGTATGGAAACGATTGTTCTTGGAAAAATTGCATGGCAAATTGAAACATTTCCTTGTCAATTTTCCATGTCTTTTCATCTTCCATTCGAGAAAAAGCAAATTGAATTAAAAGCTCCGTCAACGCTTCATCGATACCTAGCTGATCAACTAGCAAATCGATTACCTCATTTAAGACTTCAGACGCTTCCAATTCAACTTTAAACGTTGGAGAGAGCCCTAAATCTTTTGTAAAGGTTCGCACCAAGCGGTGTGTAAACTTATCGATGGTGCTGATACCAAAATCTGCATAAGAATGCAAAATAGCGGTCAATATTTGCTGACACTTTATCACCACTTCTTCTTTAGTCAATCCCGTTTCTGATTGCAAGCTTTCTAATAGGCTCGCTACTTTATCATCTTGACTACCAATTAGCTTAAGTGCCATCAAGATTCGTTGCTTCATCTCAAATGTAGCTTTGTTGGTAAACGTAATGGCCAATATTCGTGAAAAGCCATACAAGTCTTTACTTGTTAAACAAATTCGTAAAAATTCTTGCACCAAGGTGTATGTTTTACCTGAGCCTGCAGAAGATTTGTATACATTAAACTTTCCTTCCATAGCTACTTAGTTGCAAGTTTTAAAGCTTGTTGAATTTTTACATCCATTGGTTCTTCAGCATCTATCCAATGAATCATTTGTCCATGTTTTTCCATTCTTCTATACCACGTCATTTGCTTCTTAGCAAACCTACGGATGGCTTGAACCAAACCTTCAAACATCTCATCATAACCTACATGACCTTGAATATATGATGAAAGAAATCGATACTCTAAACCATAATAGCTTAACTGTTCGTGAGTCACTCCCCGGCTTAATAACTGTTGTACTTCTTCTATCATTCCATTTTGCAATCTAACTTTCAGTCGCTCACCAATTCTCTTACGTAGCTTTTCGCGTTCCATTCTAAGCCCAATTAATTTAAACTCCTTCACCGGGCTCAATTGCACCTCTGTATGCTGAGACGTATACAGCACAATTTCTATTGCTCGTATCGTTCGTTCTCGATTTGTAAGATCTGTGCTGTTATGTATGCTTTGGGTTAAATCAATTAGCCGAGCATTTAGTTCCTCTTGGCTCAATGTCTCTAATTCCTTCCGAAGTAAAGTATTTTTAGGAACCTCCTGCATTTTTTCCTTTGCCAAAGCAGCTTCGATATACAAACCTGTTCCTCCGCACAAAATAGCCGTTTTACTTTTCCCAATTATCGATTCGTATGCCTTGTAAAAATCCTGCTGGAAATCGAACACGCTATAAGCTTCTCCCGCTTGCTTAATATCAATTAAGTGATATGGGACTTGCTTACCATTCACGAGGTATTCCTTTAAATCTTTCCCAGTTCCCAAATCCATTTCACGATAGACTTGCCGACTGTCTGCACTTATTATTTCACCTTCCAACTCTGTTGCAAGTTGGACCGCTAATTGAGTTTTTCCAACAGCAGTTGGACCTAAAATAACAATTAAACTCATATTTTTTAAACTGGTCCTAAATTAATGAAGTGTACTTTTAATCTAAATTATTAAAACGATTATATTTGAAATATGATATAATCGTCTGTCAAAAGGTACAAATTATTGCAATTATTGGCTAAAAAAGGCCTCCTTTTAATCCTATTTCCGTCTCTAAAAGATCAAATACTAATTAGTCTACACATCCATGAATTTTAAAAACTCCATTTTAAGTGTATTAGCTCTTTCAATTTTAACCTTCTCGTCTTGTGAGGATGATAATGAAATGATAGAACCAGTTGTGATGCAAGAACCAATGAGTGCTAAAAACACCACCATCTTAAATGATACATCGAATTATACGGCAACAATTAATTTGACACAACTAGCGAACAACTCTGCTCTCAGAATGAATACGACAGATTACCCATATACTAATGCTTTGAATCAATCTTTCAACGTCACAAAATTACAATACCTCATTTCTGAGGTTACCTTTTTTTTAAATGATAGCACAATAATAGTCGATAGCGGATATCATTATGTTGACCTCACAAATAGCACTTCTCTTACTTATATGATAAAAACCAAAATTCCTGCAGGCACTTACAGCTCAGTAGGGTTTACTTTTGGGTTTGATGAAGAAGACAATATTTCAGGAGCATATACTGACCTTAACACGCTTGGCTGGAATTGGCCTGCAATATTTGGTGGCGGGTATCACTTTTTAAGACTAGAAGGTGAATATTTAGATAGCAACAATACCTCTGCAGAGTTCAAAACACATATGGGAACAGCAAGTGATGGGTCTACTATGCCACGAACAAACGAGATTAACCACTTTGATGTTATCCTGCCAAATTCAAACCTTACAGTAAGCAGTGACTTTAGTTTTGATATCGAAATGAACATTGAAGAATGGTACACCAATCCAATCGATTGGGATTTCAATGTTTGGAATGCTCCTGTAATGCCAATATCAGCAGCTCAAAAAGCGTTAAACAGTAATGGAAGTTCTGTGTTTACTTTTAAGAAGCAGTAAATATTCAGTAGTAAATGAGATTCATTTTATATTATATTTTTATCATTATCATCCTCATGGCTTCGTGCCGAGAGGATGATGATACTGTGGATCAGGTAATGCCACCAGATAAAAAGTATACTCCAACACCATATGCCCTTGAGCTACCTCCCCACTTCAATTATATAAATTCACCCATTATTCCTGCCGACAATCCACTTACAGTTGAAGGGGTTGCCCTGGGGAAAAAGTTGTTTTTTGAAAGAATGCTCTCCCGGGACAATAATATTTCATGTGCCTCGTGCCATGCTCCTTCAGAAGCATTTAATGATCAAGGAATGGTGAGAAGTCTAGGTGTTGGTGGAACTTTAAGCATCAGAAATGCTATGCCGTTGTTTAATTTAGCATGGGGTTCTGTTACTTCCAGGCGATTCAATTGGCACGGGTCTACAACTACTCTAGAACAACAGGCCTTTGGGCCGGTAAGAGACCCTCTTGAAATGCAAGAATCTTGGGTAAATGTCGCTTCCAAATTACAGGGCACTATGGATTATCCTCGACTATTTGAAAAAGCTTTTGGAACAAATATTATAGATTCTAATTTGGTTGTAAAAGCCATTGCCCAATTTGAGAGAACCTTAATTAGTGGTGACTCAAAATTTGACAGGTATTTTCTTGAAACTCAAGAGGGCATTAATATACCCGGTGACAACTCGCTCACTCCCGCAGAATCCAGAGGTTTTGATATTTTCATGGCAGAAGGGTCAGGAGATTGTTTCCATTGCCACGGGACCCCATTTCAAATTTTATGGACTACCAACGAATTTGTCAATAACGGTCTAGACGCCAACCCTGACTCGGGTCTAGCGTGGATTACAAAAAATGCATTAGATGTTGGTAGGTTTAAAACACCATCGTTAAGAAACTTAGCTTTTACGGCACCTTACATGCACGACGGACGTTTTGCAACCTTAGATGAAGTTGTAGAGTTTTACAATTCAGGAGTAAATGTTAATTCACCTAACATTGATGGAAGACAGAAACCTCGAAATTTAACGGTACAACAAAAAGCTGACTTAATAGCCTTTCTTAATACGCTTAATGATTCAAGTTTTGTTACAAACCCCGCTTTTAGGCCTTAATTGTAATTAACCCGAGTACGATTCATTTCGATCATTTTCTCCCGGTAAAGCTTCTCTTCGGGATTATCTGTCAACGTATGTAGAGGAAGTTTTTCACCGTCAATAGTTCGCTTATAACACTTCAGTTTATCTTTAAAAACAGAAGATTTATATATCGACTTTCCAATCAACATTCTAACACATTCTTGCACTCCTTCTACTATTGAAGGGTGCGGGTGAATCATATGCGCTAATTCGTCAATACCCTTGTTCATATACATCAACAAAGAAACTGATTGAATAGCAGAGGAAGCATGTTCTCCAACTGCTCTCATACCGAGAACTTTCATATCATCGTCGTCAGAAACAATAATTTTAAAGAAGCCAGTAGTTTTTCGCATTGCAATCGCCCTAGCAATCATCGAATAATCAATTTTTGAAACACGAATTGGAATTTTTAACTCTTGTGCTTTCTGCTCACTTAACCCGACGGCAGCAACCTCTGGACTTAAGAACATAATTGTAGAAATGTTCTCATAGTGAATTGGTTTCACCGGAAAGTCTGCAAACATTTTAACTACTGCATGTCTTGCCTCTCGCTCACCAACATTTACTAAAGCCATGTGACCTGAAACATCTCCAACCGCGTAAATATTTGGAATATTAGTCCTAGTATCTTCATCTCCAATATGAACACCTCTTTTGCTCATTTTAACACCACCGTTCTCTAAGCTTAAGTCTTCTATATTAGGAATTCTACCAATAGAGAGCATAGCCTTTTCAACTTGAATTACTTCAGTGCTTCCATCTGCATTTTCTATCTCATACTCTACAGAATCACCCAGGTGATCCATTCGGACTAACTGCGCACCCCTATGGATAGTCACTCCGTTACTTTCCAAACTTGTTGCAACAACATCTGCAATATCTTCATCTTCAAATGGTAATATGCGTTCCGCTCGATCGATAAGATATACTTTTGTTTGACCAAAGTTGGAGAACATTGTCGCAAATTCACAACCTATAACTCCAGCTCCTAGAATTACCAAACTCTTTGGAAATTCATCTAAATGCAAAATTCCGTCTGAGGTTAAAATAACCTTCTCATCAACCTTTATACTTGGCAATGTTCTAGGTCTACTACCTGTTGCTATAATGGTATTTTCGGCAAATGCTGTAATCGACTTACCATCATTCTTTCGAATTAATATTTCATTCTTAGAGACAAAACTAGCCATGCCTTTCTCATAGTTAATCAAACCAGTCTCTGCATGAATAATTCTTAAGTGGCAAGAGAATTGAAACTTCCTTTCGAAAAGAGCTTCGTTGATAATTTCTTTTACTTTAGAAAAAGGCATATTAATCCTACTATCTGTCCCAATCTCATCATTCACCGTTTTAACCTTATTGGAGAGCTCCCACATGGTCTTAGAAGCCAAGGCTCCGTCATAAATACCGTAACCGCCCAGTTTGTCCTTTTCTACCATTAGCACTTTCTTTCCAAAGTCTAAGGCCCTCATGGCAGCTGCATATCCAGCAGGTCCTCCGCCAATCACACACAAGTCGTATTTCTCCATGGTATTCATTAATTATTACTGCGAAACTCGTTCCATAACAAATGTAATAAAGGTAAATGGTTGGTGAGCATTTGTTGTGTTCTTTCTTAACATACAAATGTGTGTTATTATTGTATGAATCCGTTACCACTATTTATAAAAAAAGCCATCTTGTCAAAACAAGATGGCTTTCACTATTTCTCAAAACTAAGTTGTACTAGTCAATAACTTCAACTAATTCAACATCAAAAATTAATGTTGAAAATGGAGCTCCTGGTCTTGGTGCTGCTCCATATGCAATTTTTGAAGGAATAATTAATCTAGCTTTACCACCTTCTTTCATCATGGCAATTCCTTCATCCCATCCTTTAATTACTTGACCTGCTCCTAAATCAAAATCAAAAGGACCATAAGGTCTTTGAGGATTATAAATTCCATTTGCCTTGGCAGCCTCTTCAACTGATGTATCGAAATACTTTCCATCTAAGAACATTCCCTCGTAATTCACTTTCACTTTCTTTCCAGCAACTGCTTGCTTACGTGTTCCTTTTTTCTTCGAAATAAAAATTAATCCCGATTCAGTTGGCTCGGTGGTGATGTTATTATCTTCTAAATATTTAGCCAAAATTACCATCTCGTTAGCCTCAGCTTCTGCATTTTTTATATCTGCTTCTGCTTGCATTTCTTCCATTGATTGAATATTCGTTAATCCAACAGTGAAGTACAACATAGCTGCAGAATCAATAAAATCTGGACTTGAAGGCATGCCTGCTGTTTTCATGAAGAAGCTATCAGCATTTACAATAATTGCTGCACTATCTCCCATTCTCATGTTCATGAAAGCAGTTAAAATATCTCCGACATATTTTCCTGAATCTGCTCTCAACTGAACTGGTTGACCGTTAAGACCAGTGTTAAATAATGTTGAATCTTCAGTTCCATAAGTCATGCTCATGGTAAGAATATCTCCACTGGCCGCTTGACGACCTTCCTTATTTTGAGTAAAATATTTTACATATAAGCCTTCCTCTACCTTATCATATCCTGGATACTGGCTTGTTGTTTTGTTACCACAAGAAACTGCAGCTATAGCAACTGCAATTATGCTTAATCTTAATCCTAATTTTTTCATTTAATTAATTACTTTTATTATGTTAACATCGTAAATTACAGCAGTGTAAGGTGGAACAATTCCGGCTAAGGAACCTTCCTCCCCAAAAGCGTGGCGCGAAGGTAATATAATTTTCACTCTTTCTCCCTCTTTTCGACCGCTTAATGCAGTTTGAAAACCTTCAATCATTTGATATTCTCGACCAAAAGTAAATGTAGGCGTCACTGATTTCTCGTGAGTATCGTCAAATATGTATCCATTTAAAAAATAACCTTCATAATGAATACTCACTTCGCTTCCAAGTTTTATAGGAGTGCTATCCGTTTCAAAAAGTATTTGTCTATATACTCCGCCGGCTAGTGTATCAAAAGGTTGTGAACTATTCCTAAGGTATTTTTGCAAAGCCTCTTGCTCTTTCAGTTCTCGCTTGGATATAAAAGCCTGTTCTGCTTTGTCCGCCTCGGGTTTCTTGTAATTATTCATCAACCTTAAGGATAGCAAAACATCTCCCTCATTAGACTGCAGTACTTTGTAAAATTTAAAATATTCATTAAATAGGGAACGCTTAATCCTCAATTGAATGCTATCCTGAACATAAAAGCTTCTGAAAACAGTATCTAAAACGTGTGATGACGGTTCAAGGAAATAATGATAGTCTTCGGCGTAATGCAACGTATCGTACTTCTCGCTTACAACCAATAATTGCATTTCCAAAACATCAGTTTCATCAATATCCTTCTCATCTCCTAGTTGAAGGTATTTATAAGAAATATCATCAGAATACTGTTTAAATTCTGTTGAAGGTTCTTTACAAGAAAATAGCGTGACTGCAAAAACTAAAGCTAATATTCTCATTTTTTAGCTACAAGGTGAATATCATATAAGAGGGTTGTTTGACTTGGTATTGCAGCATTATCACCACTAATTCCGTGAGCTAAGTGTGCAGGCAAAATCATATATGCCTTCTCTCCTACTCTCATTCTTTTTATACCTTCGTGCAAACCTGATTCTACGTTATCATAATCCACAATAAATTCTTGTAAGCTTCCTTTTGGAGATTGGTACAATGTATCTCCTTCAAGGGATGTTAACGTATATGCTATGAATGCAAAATCTTTACTTGCTATGCTGTCTCCTTCACTTGTTGTATAAATGTAATAACGTAAACCAGTTCCAGTTGAGACAAATGGCTCTCCAATACTATCTATGAAGGTCGAAATTCTATTCTTTTCCTTTTTTAGAAATTCTTGGTGAGAGAGAATCATCTTCGTTTCATAGTCTTTAGAACTTTCAAATGGAAGCACCTTCTCCTTTGGCTGTTCTCCACAAGAGACTGCAACTATTATAACAACAAGCAATAAAAGACTACGCATTCAGTTCATTTTCATATTCTGGAAAAATGCCTTCCAATTTCTTCACCGTTTCTAAAACTCCAACATCACTTATCCCTCCTGCTGCATTAAAATGTCCTCCACCACTAAAATATTTTGCCGAAAGCTCATTTACCCTGAAATCACCTTTTGATCGGAAAGACATTTTTACCTTCCCGTCTTTCTCGGTGATAAGTATAGACATCATTATATTCGCTACAGAAAGCGGATAATTTACTAATCCTTCGGTATCTCCCTTCTGAAAATTAAATTGATTTAAATCCTGTTCTGACAAATAAATTATAGCTGCCTTGTATTTCTCGTAGACATTAAAACGCTGATCTAAGGCAAAACCCAAAAGTTTCAGTCGGTCTATGGAGAAATTGTTATAGATGTTTTCATGAATTTTTCCCGGGTTAATTCCGACTTCAATCAACTCGGCTACCACGTTGTGGGTATGTTTAGAAGTACTAGAGAAGCGAAAACTTCCTGTATCAGTAACAATTCCGGTGTACATTGCTTCACCTAACGCTACTGATATCTTGTCCCTTCCATTTAATCCTACAATAAAATCAAAAATTAACTGGCAAGTAGAGCTTGCGCTTGTTTCCGAAAGTTGGAAATCAGCAAAGTCATCAGGATCCTGATGATGATCAATGTTAATAACATAAGCGTCTTGATTCAATTGAAATGCCTTTTCCAACTCGCCCATTCTACTAGGAGTATTAAAATCTAAGCAACAAATTAAATCTGCCTTTTGAAGTTCTTGATTAACTAAAGTTTCATTTTCCTGATAATTTGCAATTGCGTCAAAACCATTTAAGCAAGACAAAAATTTTGGAGCAGGATCGGGAGTGATAACTTGAACGTGACTGATGTAGTTTTTTAAAAAATGGTAAAGAGCCAAAGAAGAACCCACAGAGTCCCCGTCAGGTGATCGATGCGACAATATAACCGCATGCTTGCTATTCTTAATTTTGCTTTCGACTTCCCTCCATTTTTTCATATTTCAAAAGTAGATATTCTAAAGAGTTTTTATAAATTACAATGGTAAAACAATTATTAAAGCTAACAGCCTGATAGGAAACTTTAAGTTGAAAAAAATAATTAATTTAAAGCGAAACAGTTTAAATAAATATTATTAAAAATTATGAGTAAGAAAGAAAATTCAAAATTGGTTATGGCAGCAATCGTAGGAGCAGCTGCAGGTGCCTTAGCAGGAGTATTATTTGCGCCAGAATCAGGCAAAAAAAGTAGAAAAAACTAAAGAAAAAAGCAAATCGGTTAAAAGATGACTTTACAGAAGGCTTAGAAAACGTTGCATCGAAAGGGATTGATAGTGTGAATGAGTTGAAAGATGATTTAATGGAATCTGCACAGAATCTTATAAATGACAAAGCCTAATTAATGATTAATAAAGAAGAGATTAACGAAATCATTCAAGAATCAAAAAGTTATTTGGATGGTCAAATTGAGTTAAACAAGCTTAAGGCAACAGAGAGGGTTAGTCTATATAGCAGTAAGGTTATTGTCTACTTCATTCTAGGCAGTATAACTTTACTGTTTTTCATTTGTTCTAGTCTCTTTCTGGGTTTTATTTTGTCTGAGTACTTTACAAACTTCTCAACAGGGTTCGGCATAATTTCAGGAACCTACCTCATACTTTTAATAGTGCTTTTTGCTTTTAGAAGAAAGTTATTAGGTAAATCAATTCAGAATAAAATAATTAAAGAGTTCTACCGCAATGATTAAACAAGATAAAGAAATTACGGATTTAGAAACATTGCAACGAGCTATCGAAGAGTTGGAAAGTAACAGCGTAATACAGCTTACCAACATTAAAATGAAAGCAAACCACCTTAAGGAAAACTTCTTTTTAAAAACTGATATAGAACAATACAGTTTTGACAAGGGACAGAAAGTTGAACCCCAGCTTTTAAAATTATTGGTAACGAATGTTTTACGACCAAAATTTGAGTTAGGTGGTACACTTGGCACTTTAGTCAGTACTTTCGTGGTTCAGAAGTATGGTAAAAAATTATCAAAGCAGTTGAAAAAGCTTTTGAAGCACCTATTACCTTAAAAGAATGAAACCAACCAAACGCTCTTCCATTGATACACTTTGGAAGGTTCTACTGTCAATAACTCTATTTATTTTTGGAGCTATTGTTGCAAAATCTGTACTCATTCCAATAGTATTTGGATTTTTCTTTGCTATCGTTTTGCATCCGCTAGTTAGTTTCTTGCAGGCCAAGAAAATTTCTCTTATTCCCGCTACCTTAATAAGTATGCTCGTGGCAAGTTTAATAATTGGGTTTGGGTTATACTATACAATTTCACAGGCCAAACTATTGTTTAGTGATTTGCCGAGTTTAATAAATCAATTCAATTCGTTGTTTAACAAATTTGAGATATTGGTAACTGATACTTTTCAAGTTTCTGCCAACCAACAATTGGATTTAATAAAGGAAAATGCTAACCAACTTATTAAATCAGGTAGCGGTGTTTTCGGTGATGCTCTTCTTGCAACTTCTAGTTTAATTACATTTTTCACGCTTATCCCTATTTACGTTTTCTTTATCCTAATCTACAAAGAGAATTTTAAAGGGTTTTTAGGGTTACTGGATAAAAAAACGGAAGGTTCATCTCTAGCTGTAGCGTACGAGATTAAAGAGATGGTTCACAATTACATTATAGGCCTAATCACCGTTATTGCAATTGTGGCTGTCTTAAACTCAATTGGCTTACTAGCCTTAGGTTTAAAGTACGCGATTTTCATGGGAATTGTATCTGCAGTCTTAACCATCATTCCTTACATTGGGATTTTTATAGGTGGACTACTGCCCTTGATGGTCGCGTTAATTACCAAAGATTCATTAATTTATCCACTGCTGGTAATCGTTGTAGTTGGATTTGTCCAATTTCTAGAAGGTAATTTCATAACTCCCAATATTGTTGGCTCAAAAGTGAACGTTAACCCACTGGCGGCAATAATAGCCTTAGTTATTGGCGCTGAAATATGGGGAATATCAGGAATGATTTTAGCCATCCCTTTAACTGGAATTACGAAAATTATAATGAGCAAATATGGCTCATTGCGCCCATATGCTTACTTACTGCAAAGTGATGAAGATGGTTCAAAAGAAAAATCCACCTTTGCATCAATAAAAAAAATCTTTAGAAAATCAGAAACGTCAGATTAAAATTTAGCACAAGGAACTAAGAATTTTCGACTTCGTCGTTTCTTCCTTTTACTGGCCACCTCATAAACTAACGAAACTTCATGCGCACCGCCGGAATTAGTGGCTAGTATAGAAATGGTAACATCATAACTGTATCCTATTCTAAGGTTTCGATCAGGAATACTGTAGCCGACCAAAACTATAAAGGCATCATTATTCTGTCTTGCCTTGTTCACATCATCATTATACCTTTTAAACAATGGTATGCCTCTATACCAAAAGCCAAAAACAAATGGTTCATGATTGTAATAAAACCCTAAATCCAGTTGGTCGTATTGCTCCTGAGCCTCGTTCAAAATTGCTGCTGTAATATCCTTGGCATTTCTAGCTTTTACCGTTGCACCAGATAGTACAAATTTGTATCCAGCTTGTAAATTATATTTTATTGGCAACTGAGATTCAGCATTATCACCAAAAAAGGTTTGATTTGGTCGGTTTAGATGGCTTGCTGACAAGCCAACCCAATATTTGTCAGAATACAATAACCCACCAAAATCAATGTTCAAATAATTGATATTTCTATCGGAAAAAGCATCTACATCAACAGTAGCTGCGCTGTTACTCTCTAACTGATCATTAAAAATTAATTTCCCAAAATCTAATCCTCGAGAAACGTAACCGAATTTCACTCCAGGAGACAGGTAAATACGTATGTAGAATTGTATCTCCAAGATTCGTAAAATCGTAGGTTTCTGTGGGACTTCCATCTCCGAAATCCCAAGTAAATGTTGTATTCGAAGAAATCTGTGTAGAACTATTGATAAATCGAAATTGAACAGGTGTGCAGCCAAAATTGTCATCTCCAGTTGGCAACTGTATCGACGCTAATGGGTTTCTTTCTAAAACTACTAAACCAGTAATGGTACATGCTGTAGAATTATCTGTGATGGTTATCGTATAGTTTGCAGCAGTAGAAGCATAAACATGGGAAACATTATTGCCAACTAAAATTCCTGCTCCTGTTGTAACCGGACTTCCATCACCCCAGTCGATGGTGTAACTGCCCATATTCCGATCAGGAGTTATAAAAATAGTGTAGGTACCAGGCGTACAAGAAGTAAATTGAGGTGTATTAGAAAACACCCCTAATCCATCTTGCACCTGAAGACATTGAGATTGAGAGTAGTGCCCAAGAAGCACAGCAAAAATTGGTAGTAGTAGTTTTTTTTAGCATACTATCGTCTACGGGATATTCTTACTAAAGTTATGCATTTTATAAATAAAGTTTTTTTAACATTCAGAATTATCTAAATAGAATTATTATTATTTTCACTTAACTTCCGTATCATCAACTTTCTAATATATTTTACAGGAACACTGCCGTAGCTCAAAAATTCTTCATGAAAAGTTTTTAGATCAAACTCTTCACCCATTTGCTCTTGTAATTCTTCCCTTAATTGCATTATTTCATAATATCCCGTAAAATAACTGCACAGCTGAACTTGAGATAAACGAGCTCTTTTCCATTTCCCCTCAGCTTCCGACTTTTCTTGAAAAGCTTCTGTCATTAGCAGTTGCATAGCATCTTCTTCAGTGTAACCTAGAACTTGGATACCATAATCTAATATTGTATTGCAGACTGTTCTTAGATTCCACTTGTAATACATCAATCCCATTTCTAACTGGTCTCCGCCGTAACCTTCTTCTAACATCATTCTTTCAGCATATACAGCCCAACCTTCTACCATAGCGCCATTGCCCATAATGCTTTTAATTAAGCTGGGAGACTGATTGCTATACACCAACTGGGTGTAATGCCCTGGAATAGCCTCATGAATATTCAAAATTTGTAAGGTGTAATTATTGTATTCTCTCAGATAACTCTCGGCTTCCTCAGCATTGTAATGGTCTAAGGGGGTCACATTATAATACGTTTCTGCTTCAGCATCGTAAGGTCCCGGAGCTGAAATAGATGCTCCGGCAAATCCCCTCATATATTCAGGTGTTTCACGCACAACCAGTGGTTTATTGGGGTCCATAGTAACTAAATCGTTTTCATTTACAAAATCAATTAATTCAGGAATTTGCTGCCTAATTGCTGTAACAAATGAGTCTCTATGAACATGCGTTTTTGCAACTTCATCGATCACCATTTGAATTTGCTCAAACCTACCTCCAGGTTTTTCAGCTTCGCCAAAATACTTTTCCCATAACATATCCGATAGCCGAAACATATTTTCATGCAAGTCTCCTTTTTCTTCTACTGCCGCTTCAAAAATTTCATTCGCCGAATATGCTGATTGTATTTCAGCATTAAACTTTTTACTATACAATTCTTCCCCTATTCTAAAACTTCGGAATGTAGCTGAGTCCGATGATTCTTCTATAAAATTTACCTTTAGAAACTTATTGTAATCTTCAATTACCCCAATTGCCTTAGCTATCTTCTCATTAAATACTTGTTTGAACGCTTCATCTTTTAATGAAGCATTTAATGAATCTAGTAATGTATTTTCAAAGATTGTTTTTGAGCCTTCCAGTTGTTGAATTGCTAAATTGGTATGAATTTTAGTAGGTTGATTAATGTTCATTTTAGCTTGTGAATAGTAGGCTTCAATGTGATTTAATTTTTCATTAATGTTTTCGAGTCTCCTCTCTAAAGAGTGTTTTTGATAGTTAATTACTTGAAAAAAAACTCCTCCTAGATTGTAAGAAGCCGGATCCCACTCACCACTCTTGAATTCATGTAAATAAAAAAAAGTATTCTGCAAATCATTTTCTATCAAGTGATAGTCTATTTTGTCAGCCTCACTTAGTTGTTCATAATCAAAAGCACCTAATTTAACTAGCCAATCCTCTGCAAAATTCAGTTGAGATTGAGTTCGCTCTTTATTTGGAATAGGTAACTTTTCATCGAAATCATGAAGGCCTTGAAAAGAAGCTGAAATCGGATTCATCTTCCACATCGCATCAATAAATTCAGATTTAAATCTCTCAAAATCAAAACTTTCTACTATTGAACTAGGTTCCTTTTCTTGTTGACCACCACACGCTAAAACACCAATGAACAGTGCACAATAGAATAAATTTTTCATCGTATTTTATTTTTACCAAAGGTAATTGAATAACCGGATTGACTAAAGCTCTTACTAGCAATTGACAAGAGAAAACGTTTTAGACAAAAAGCCTTAAGTTTGGCACAAAACAATAGTTCTATGAATAAATTCATCCTCCTATTTGCAGTAACCACTGCCCTAGTTGCATGTAATGGAAGACATTCAACCGAAAAAGATAGCGCGTTAGAATACGAGCCAAGAGAAGAAATTACTCTTAATGATTATCCCGAAGTAAGAAAAGATACAATTGTAGAAGATTATTTTGGAACTCAGATTGCAGACCCGTACAGATGGCTTGAAAATGATACATCAGAAGAAACTGGAGCTTGGGTAAAGGCACAAAATGAGGTAACTTTTAACTATTTAAATCAAATTCCCTATAGAGAAGACCTTGAAGCGAGATTAACTGAACTCTGGAACTATGAAAAAGTAAGTACTCCTTTTAAAAAAGGAGACAATTATTTTATGTTCAAAAACGATGGTATTCAAAACCAAAGTGTTTTATATATTCAGAAAGGTCTTGATGGGGAACAAAAAGTTTTATTAGATCCAAATACCATGTCTGAAGAAGGAACAACCTCGCTAAATGGGATGGGTTTCTCCAAAGACAATAGATACATGGCTTACGGAATTTCCAAAGCAGGTTCTGATTGGGTAGAGATTCACGTGATGGATATCGAAACTCAAACGATGCTTGAAGACGTTGTTAATTGGGTAAAATTCAGTGGAATCTCTTGGTATAAAAATGGTTTTTATTATAGTTCGTATGATCCTCCTGCAGAAGGTTCTGACTATTCTGGAAAAAATGAATTTCATAAAATTTATTACCATACATTGGGCACTTCTCAAAAAGAAGACCAGCTTGTTTACGAAGATAAGGAGCATCCTCAAAGAAACGCAGGAGCGGGCATTACTGATGATGAAGCGTATTTGTTTGTTTCTACTTCAGAATCTACTAATGGAAATTCCTTAATGGTAAAAGATTTATCAAATGGTGGCGATTTTGTTGTATTGGTGAACAACTATAACACAGACAATTATATTGTAGACCACCTTGGTGAAGGCAAATTTTTAGTTAATACAAACTACAATGCACCGAATAATCGAATTTGTTTGGTGGATATCAAAAATCCAAGTCAAGAAAACTGGGTATATTTTATACCTGAGAAAGACTATGTTCTAAGAGGCGTATCATTAGCCGGCGATAAAATCATTGCTAACTACATGAAAAATGTCCAAACAAAGTTAGAAGTATACGATTCTGCAGCTAATTATTTATATGACATAGAACTACCCGGAATAGGAATTGCAAGCTTCAGTGGTGATAAAGATGAAAACACTGCTTTTTATTCATATACATCTTATATCACTCCAACGGAAATTTATAAGTATGATTTGGAGGAAAATAAAACGGAGCTATTTTTTCAATCGGAAACAGCTTTCAACGGAAGTGAATATGAAACAGAGCAGGTTTTTTACCCTTCTAAAGACGGTACAAAAATCCCAATGTTTATCACCTATAAAAAGGGCACTAAATTAGATGGAAGCAACCCAACCTTCCTATACGGTTACGGAGGATTTAACATTAGTATTACTCCTAGGTTCTCAGCTATTAATACGGTATTTTTAGAGCAAGGTGGAGTTTATGCCGTTGCTAATTTGCGCGGAGGCAGTGAGTTTGGAGAGGATTGGCACACAGCAGGATGGAGACTGAACAAGCAAAATGTTTTTGATGATTTTATTGCGGCAGGAGAATATCTAATTGCAACAAAGTATAGTAGTTCGGAAAAGTTGGCAATTCACGGTAGATCAAATGGTGGTTTATTGGCAGGTGCAGTAATGACTCAGCGTCCAGACCTAATGAAAGTTTCTATACCTGGAGTTGGAGTTTTAGACATGTTGCGTTACCATAAGTTTACAATTGGTTGGGCATGGGCAGACGAATACGGCAGAAGTGATACTGATGAAGAAAATTTTAAAAATTTGCTTTCATACTCTCCTTTGCACAATGTTATTCAAGGGACTAGTTATCCTGCTACTATGGTCGTAACAGGTGATCATGATGATCGAGTTGTTCCAGCCCATAGTATGAAGTTCATTTCTGAGTTACAAGCAAAGCACGAAGGACCGAATCCCGTTTTAGTGAGAGTGGATGTGAATGCAGGGCATGGTGCAGGAAAACCAACAGAAAAAGTAATTGAAGAATGGGCAGATGTTTGGAGTTTTGTGCTTTGGAATACAAATTCTAAAGTGAATTTTGGCACAAAAACAGAAGAAAATGAGAAGTAGAATTATCCTAGTAGCTTTAGTTTTAATAGGCTTTAGTAGTTGTGAAGAAGTAGATAAACTCACTCAGTTTAACATGAGTTTTGATAATCAAATTACAATACCTGCAAATACCTTAATAAACATACCAGTTAGCTTATCAACACCTGACATCGCTACTAATTCAGAGGCAACTTTCGCAGGGAAAGAGACAAATGCAGCTTCTATTGATGAAATTAAGCTTCAATCATTAACCTTAACTATCATTACTCCTGCAAATAGCAATTTTAATTTTTTCAAATCAGTTGAAGTGTTTATAAATTCAAATGGACTTCCTGAAGCAGCTCTGGGCTCAAACCCCAATGTTGCCGACGGAATAACCACCCTAAATTTGACTACGACAGACGCAAATATTAAAGACTACATTACCGCTGAAAGTTTCTCAATAAGATTTTCGACCACGACTGACGAAACAATTGGGCAAGACCATGAAATAAATATTAATACAGTATTTCTAATTGATGCCAAAGTGTTGGGTCAGTAATTATCTTTAGAAAAGGTCATAAAAAGGTGTTCTTTTAAAAGAACACCTTTTTATTTTTCCTTATGCGATTATGTAATTCAATCTACTTACCTTCTAAATAACCTCTCAAGTATTCAAAATGCGAATTCAAATCCCCGTTTTTCGTAATTGTTGCTCTATCTATAATTGAGTCTGGATCGTGTACTAGTAGAGCGGGTAAAACACTATTAATCAGCTCTCCCCCAAAATCTTCCGAAGCATCCTTTGGCAATTCACAGGGTAGATTGTCTACTGCCATAACAGTAATGCTATCTTCACTACTAATGCTAACTTCTTGTAATGTATTTCTATTGACCTCGTATATTGGATCAGCAACGGTTGACGGGCGAATGGTTGAAGGAATCGGACCTGCAATATCACAACTGATATCTGCAATTACTTCAATGTTAAATTCAGATGAAGCCAAATCCTCTTTGGAGAAAATAATCGGACCCTCAGCATCCCAAAAATGACAAGGAATATACATGTTAGCCACTTGAGCATACTTCACAAAATCTGAATCAAAGTCTTTCGCATTGGCATAGGCATCATTCCGATCGAAAGGCCTTCCGTCTTTCTTTTTAAAATACTCTTCTACAGAAAGTTGTGTAAAAACAGGCTCGTTGAATTCCTGTGATAAAAAGGAAGTAGCATCTACTTGTTTTACACCCATTTTCTGTAGTATCTCAATCGATCCTCCTGCTACTCGACCCAAACCTGTCAGCGCAATTTTATAATTTTTTGGTAAGCTTATTTTAGGTAATTCACTTTCTAATTCTTTTCTATCCTCACATTTATTGGCAGGCTTTAAAGTGTATTTACCAGTTCGAACTCCATGAGCAATAAAAGCGTTATACGTGCCTACAATTCCGGCATATCGACCAAAACCAACCAACCTCCTGCCATTAGGCTCGGTTAACACCTCGTAATCTAACAGCTGTACATTTTTATCAATTACAGCTTGCAACAAGTCTCTATTGTATGGCTGCTCTTTGATGGTGTGGGAGAAAAAGAAATGTGTTTTATTTGGGATTAAATCCTCAATGTTCACTTCCTTCACTCCGAAAATCAAATCTACATGTGTCAAGTCTTCCACTATTTTCAAACCTAAGGCTTCGTATTCTGCATCACTAAAAGCTCGAATAGGACTTTTTTCAATAAATAGCTCTACTCCAGGATAGGTATCAACTATCAATTTACACTGTTGAGGCGTAAATGGAACACGTTTATCTGGTGGGGTTTTACCTTCTCTTATAATACCTATTTTCATGCACTTCGATTTAAGTCGACGAAGTTAATAATTATAGCTAAACAGCAATAAAACAAAGGTAGATACAACAAGTAAAGTGGCATATAACACCACTAACACAATATACTTCCAACTTGTCTTTAGCCTGGATTCTGAATACATTTTTCGTAAACTTTTCCATAAATAAAAGGCCAAATAAAGACCACAAAGTCCCAAAAACACTTCATTAACGATAAGCCATTCTAGTTTTCTAAAAATATAACTTACAACAGCGTAAATAATTCCCATAAAAAACAAAGAAGAATGAAAATGTAATGCAAACAAAAAATGAGGCATCATTCCCCTTTGCTGTTTGCGATAGAGCCAAGCAATAATCAATGCAAAAAGTGGAAGTAAAAAGAAAAACAGCTTCGGAAGCCATGAATCGAAAAAACGATTCCAAAAAGCATCATTAAATCCTTTTACTTCTGCGCTGACATCAACTGAACTCGAATTAGAGCCACTTATCAATAGGAAAAATATTAAACTCAAAAAAATGAATAAATGGAAGGGAGCAATGTATTGAACCCTCCTACCCTTGAGATACTCTTTGGTTAAAAATGCAGGCCTAGAAATTAGCGGCAATCCACTCCTAATTATCTTAGAATCAAATGTAAAATAATCATTTAAAAAATGAGTCAATAAAGTAGCTACACTCTGATCTAACTTTACTTCTTGACCGCAAGCAGGACAAAAAGTAAATGTCTTAGAAAGTGTTTCATTACAGTTAGGGCATTTTTTCAAGTGAAGCGGTTTTAAGCGAAAGTAACAATTTGTTCGAGTGATGCACTACGGAATCAATTAAACGCAGATACATTATATTTATGAAAGATAAAACAACAAATTCAACGTTTATCGTGTCATTCTTATCATGCACAAAATAATCACTATTATTTTATTATTAAGTTTCTTTTTTGACGCACAGAGTCAAGAGAAAGTTACAGTTCAGCTTCAAGTTTTTGGTTGTGAGAGTCAAGAGATGCTTCCTTTTGCCAATGTCGTAAGCAGAATGACTGAAACAGGAACTGCGTGCAATTTTGAAGGCAACTTTAGCTTTACTACCACTATTGATGACACCTTGCAAATCACTTTTATTGGGTACGAAAAGAAAGTGATATTAATAAGAGAATACCTGTCTACACGAAAAGTTTGTATGATCCCCAAATCAATCAATATTAACACCATTACAATCAAAGCAAAAAGCAATTTTTTGTATCAATTAGTTTCAGAATGTAGGAAAAACAGAATAACAGAAATGACAAGTGCCAAATCGTATTTTCTTTTAAAAAGTACCATCAACAGCAAGCAAGTTGAATTAGTAGAAGCCTATTATAACGGAATTTACCAAGACCATAACCTGAAAGACCTGCAATTAAAAAACGGTAGAATTTACTTGTCGAAGTTTGAAAATAATTCCTACGTTTCAATGGGTACAAGTAGTGGAATAAATCTACATAAAACGTTTGACTTTAACCTTTACTTTCCCGGTTCACCATTAGAATGGAACTAACAGAAACTACAAAAAAAATATGAATTAAGCTTTCATGAGAAGTTTTTACAGGACGAAAAGACGGTTTATGTCATTGATTTCGAAGAACGCGAGCAAGAAGGGAAATTTTATGGTCGCTTATGGATTGACTCTACAAACCAAGTATTAATGAAAGTTAGACTGCAGAATGATTTTGGAGCAAACTCTCCCTTTGTTGCCGTTGGAAATGCAGAGAAAATATCGTCAATCAGTTTTGACATTACCAAAACTTACCAAACTGTACAAGGAATTAACACGATCCATTCAGTTGACTTCAACTATCGTCTGCAATACGTTAGAGCAGACAAAAAAGAAATCAAAGTGGAAACCAAGGCAGTGCTTTTAGCCTACGATTACGGTGACCAATTTATATTGCCTTTTTTTGATAAAAAATATCGCCTTAACGACTACCAAGGAATCAATTTAGCACCATATAATTCAACTTTTTGGAATTCCGACTCAGAATTTAAACTCCTAGCAAATGAATCAGAAAAAAAACTATTTATTGAAAGTGACTCAACTAACTTAATCGACAAGTTTTCTTACAATCCTGTAAATAGGGAAATTAGTTTCAATAAACCAACCTACCGCAAATGGTCTCTTAATAGGTTAAGACTAAATAATGTTAAGGGTAACTCTTTAGCAAATAGGGCGTTGAATGTTTACTTAAAATATAACTTAGACGTTAAGATATACATGAATATTAATCCGATTGACGATACCGTTCAAGTAGAACTCGTAACTATTCTCGACCCCTTTACCAGTTATTCTAATTTAGAAATCAATGCAAATAGTGCTGCATTTATCAATATGTACTTTGATTTAATCGAGACAAAAGAAGAGAGCTAGAGGCAAAAATCAGGAAGAACTTCAGTGCCGAAGAGATAGAAACCCTTTACAAAGAAACAAATGAAGAAATTGTCAGTTTATCCAGATATTTTTTTACAGAAACTGCAGGTGGCACAAATCGAAAGGGCATGACTGATTGGAACGAATATATTTACAGTCGGTTACAAATAAACAACCTACAACTTTTCAGAGTAACCTTTAAGTATTAAATGGTCGTGGTTAATAACTATAAAGCAAATTGAATTACCTTGTAAATTTCACAATTACTTTAGAGGAATGAAAGTTCACTTTATAGCTATAGGAGGAAGTGCCATGCACAACATGGCAATAGCATTGCACAAAAAAGGATTTATTGTTAGTGGGTCAGACGATGAAATTTTTGAACCTTCGAAAGGACGACTTAAAAAGTATGGGTTGTTACCGAATAGTGATGGCTGGAATCCTTCATTGATCTCCGCGGATTTAGACGCTATTATTTTAGGAATGCATGCCAAGAAAGACAATCCTGAATTGGTAAAAGCTCAAGAGCTGGGGCTTAAAATATATTCTTATCCTGAATACGTCTACGAACAAGCGAAGGACAAAAAAAGAATAGTAATTGGAGGTAGTCACGGAAAAACTTCTATCACTTCAATGATTTTACATGTCCTCCAAAGTCAAGGCATTGCTTTTGACTACCTAGTTGGTGCCCAACTTGAAGGATTTGAAACCATGGTTAGTTTTTCTTACGCACCAATAATGGTGATTGAAGGAGATGAATACCTCTCCTCGCCTATCGATAGAAGGCCTAAGTTTTTATGGTATAAGCCACACATTGCTGTTTTAAGTGGAGTAGCCTGGGATCACATTAACGTGTTTCCAACCTTCGAAAATTATGTTGATCAGTTTCATCTCTTTGCAAAAACAATAGAACCAAATGGTCTACTCACGTATTTTAACGGAGATGAGGAGTTAAAAAATATTGCAGAAAAGTCTACTTCAATAAGACTTAAACCCTACACAACGCCCACTCATAAAATTGAAAATGGCATCACGATTGTTGGTGCCAATTACGGTTGGCTCCCTTTAAGGATATTTGGAGAGCATAACCTTCAAAATATGATGGCAGCTTTCAATGTTTGCCTCGAGTTGGGAATAGAAGAAAGAGATTTTTTCAATTCAATTCAAAGTTTTAGCGGTGCCGCAAAACGACTAGAGGAGATTGCAAGGAGTAAACAAACAGTTGTTTACAAGGATTTTGCACACTCTCCATCAAAACTAAAAGCAACAAGTGCCGCAGTAAAAAAACAATATGCTGATAAAAGGGTAATCGCTTGCATGGAGCTTCATACATTTAGCAGCCTAAACAAAACTTTTCTTCAAGAGTATTCGGGATGTATGAGCGAAACAGATGAAGCGATTGTTTACTTTAACCCTAAGACAATTCAGCATAAAGGACTAGAAACCATTACCAAGCAAGATGTAGAAGAAGCATTTCTTCCTTCAAAGGTTATTGTTTATGATGATGCGAACTCATTTACAGACTATTTAAAATCTCAAAACCTTGATAATTCCGTAGTATTATTGATGACCTCTGGTAATTTTGATGGACTGAACTTGAATGATTTTGCCCAAGAATTGGTTTAAACTTCGTTTCTAACTTTTCGAACAAAGAAGGTAATTATTGAGGAATAAAAAGTCCCTAGTAAAAGGTACAGAATAAGTGTGACGGTACTTTGAAAATAGGGTGCTAAAATAAATTGAGCTGTTTCTCGTGATTTAACTAATTCATCCCCGGATGCTCTACCACTTTCTTCCAATAATCTCATCTGTTCCTCAATTTTTAAAGGAAAATAGCTTGGATCTATAAATGAGTAGTACAAGTACACGAAAAGGGACATTAAAACAGCATACATTCCGGCTACTTTAATGCCAGCTTTTACATCTGCCATGAAGCCTGTTTTTTCAGGACTTAGCGCTTTAAAAAGTCGTATTCCTAGAAAAACACCAATCATAATGACAAAAAGATTACCAAAAAAATAGATTCTCTCGTATCCTGTAAATTGCCAATTAGCTGCAAAAACCGCCATTTTCATAAAAATGGAAACAACCAGCATCCAAACTACAATAGAAAAATGCGTTTTCATGAACTAGCTATTCATCGAAACTAAAAATTCATCATTGTCTTTTGTTCTAGACATTTGACTTCTCAAGAATTCCATTGCCTCAACAGGATTCATATCTGCAATATGGTTTCTTAACACCCACATTTTTTGAGTAACCGCTTTACCCAACAATAAATCTTCTTTACGTGTAGAAGAAGAGATAATGTCAATCGCAGGATAAATTCTTCTATTCGATATTTTACGATCCAATTGAAGCTCCATGTTACCAGTTCCCTTAAATTCTTCGAAAATTACCTCATCCATTTTTGAACCAGTCTCAGTTAAGGCAGTAGCTAAAATTGTTAATGATCCTCCATTTTCAATTTTCCTCGCTGCACCAAAGAAACGTTTTGGTTTGTGAAGGGCATTCGCGTCTACACCACCTGAAAGTACTTTCCCAGATGCTGGAGAAACAGTGTTGTATGCTCGTGCTAAACGAGTTATAGAGTCAAGTAAGATTACTACATCATGACCACATTCGGTCATTCGTTTTGCCTTTTCTAAAACAATGTTAGCCACTTTTACGTGTCTTTCTGCCGGTTCATCAAACGTTGAAGCAATTACCTCAGCATTTACTGAACGCGACATATCTGTCACCTCTTCTGGTCGTTCGTCTATTAATAAGATTAACAAATAAACCTCAGGATGATTCGCAGCAATGGCATTTGCTACTTCTTTTAATAAAGTTGTTTTACCTGTTTTTGGTTGAGCAACAATTAATCCTCTTTGCCCTTTTCCTATTGGAGTAAATAAGTCAATCACTCTCGTTGACAAAGACTCTTCTTTGTGACCCGATAGTTTAAATTTCTCTGATGGAAAAAGTGGAGTTAAGTATTCAAAAGGAACGCGATCTCTCACAAAACTAGGCTCCCTTCCGTTAATCTCAATCAGTTTAATCAACGGAAAATACTTTTCTCCTTCTTTTGGAGGTCTAACCGTTCCCCTAACTGTATCTCCAGTTTTAAGACAAAATAATTTTACTTGAGAAACCGATACATATACATCGTCAGGTGAATTCAAATAATTATAATCAGAAGATCTTAAAAATCCATAACCATCAGGCATCATTTCTAAAACTCCCTCAGCATCAATTATACCATCAAAATCGTACTCCCGCCTTTTCGACTTCTGATTCTGCGTAGGTTTATGCTGATTATTATTCCCGTTCGAAGTTTTCCCATTCGAATTATCATTGTGAGATTTTTTTTCTGTTGGATTACCATTTGACTCTTTGGCCGCAATCGATTCCTTTTTCTCAGTCGCTTTTACCTCTGACTTCTCTTCCTCAGGTTTCGTTTCTGAGAATAAGTTAGCCTTTTTCTCAGCCTCTATTCTTGGTCTTACTTTCCTTTCTGAAGGTGCTTTTTTAGGGTAAGCTACCTTTTTAGGCTCTTCCTTGCCATCTGCATTCTTTGTTTCAGAAGTCTTGTTCTCTGATTTACTTTCAGATGCATTTGAAGCTTTTGAGTCGTCCGCTTTTTTAGCGGCAGGTGTTTCTGCTTTCGCTTTAGTTGCTCTTGGTTTTCTTACCGGTTTTGATTCGGACTTTTTTGACTCTTTACTAACGGCTTTAACTGCCTCCGGTTTAACCGCTTGTTGATCTAAAATCTGATAGACCAACTCTTCTTTTTTTAGCTTCTGAAACTTATTAACTTCTAATTGCTTGGCAATTTCTTTTAATTCTACAACCGTCTTTTGGTTTAATTGAAGGATATCGTACATGAAATATTTTGTAATGTGCTTTTTTTAAACTAAACCAACTGAAAAAATTAGGAAAGTTGAATTAGTGTGCCTCAAGGTCTCAAGACTTTGCAATGATACAAATATAAATTGAAATTTTACTTTTTCAATTTATATATGTTTTCAATTATTTCAACAACTTTTAACCCTTCTAGACTATTAGTCGTTACCGTTTTGTTTCCTTTAAGGGCGTCAACAACATTTTGTATCACAAATTGATGATTGGCTGCACTGCCTTTGTATTTTCCATAATCATTTGGTGGAAGTGTATCCTCCAAAACTGGTTGTTCGTAATCTTTTATATGGCAATAGACTATTTCATTCATATACTGCCCTCCTACCTTAACACTTCCTTTTTCTCCAATAATCGAAAGGCTACTTTCCATGTTCTGACCGTACACTGCTGTTGAATAATTAATGCTTCCTGCCCCACCTTTTACAAAGTCAAACTGAACAATTCCCGAATCTTCAAACTCTGTAGTATGTTGATGATTAAAGTCATAAAAATTTGCTTTAATATTTGTAATGTCACCAAACAACCAATACATGGTATCTAAAAAGTGACTAAACTGAGTGAACAAAGTTCCACCATCTTTATCTAGTTTACCTTTCCAGTAACTCGCTGCACCTCCTTGATAATAATCGTCGTCTCGGTTCCAAAAACAATTGATATTTGCCATATAAACTTTACCCAATACACCACTGTCTATCACCTCTTTTAACCATCGAGAAGGAGGACTATAGCGGTTCTGCATCACACAAAAAACACGTTTATTCACTTTTAATGATTCATGGATCACTTCTTCTGCGTCAACTTTAGACAACGCCATTGGTTTTTCAATTACCACGTGAGAACCATTTTTCAAAGCAATAATTGCTTGGGAAGCATGTAAATAATTTGGCGTACAAATGTTAACGACATCTGCCTCAATGTTTGAAAGTATAAAATCTTCGATGGATTGAAAGACTGGAACGTTAAATTCCTCTTTTAAACTTTCTTCAATCTCTTTATTGATATCTATTAAGGCTACTAGTTCGGTATCTTCATTAATATTTACCATACTTGCATGGCGCTTGCCTATTCTACCACAACCTACTATTGCAAACTTTATTTTAGAGGACATATGTTTTAATTTAATGAATTACAATATTAGTATTATTTGAAATGAAAAGTATCTTTGAAGCTAATTTTGACAGATGAATATTCTTATTACAGGCGGTGCAGGCTATATTGGTTCTCATACAATTATTCAGTTATTAGAGCAGGGATTTGAAAATTTATATTCCATTGATAATTACGTAAACTCAAATAAAGAGGCGTACCATAAAATAGAAAAAGTAACAGGTAAAAAAGTGTTGTTTTTTAACATTGACTTAACAGATAAGACCAAAACACACAACTTTTTTGCTGAAAATCAAATTCACGTGGTCATCCATTTCGCAGCACTTAAATCCGTGCCCGACTCCGTAGAAAACCCTTTGGACTATTACCATAACAACACCAACAGCTTGTTAAACGTGTTATCAGGAGCAAAATTAAGTGGGACTGAAAAAATTATTTTTTCAAGTTCGTGTTCAGTTTATGGAAATCCTAAAAAATTACCGGTAAACGAGAAGACTCCATTTGGAGAAGCAGAATCACCATATGCTAGTACAAAACAAATGGGCGAAATAATTTTAAAGGATTTTGCGAAAAACAATAATGAGATTGATGTAGTTTCCTTGCGGTACTTTAATCCTGTCGGTGCTCACGCTTCAGGACTAATTGGAGAACCGTTTACAAAACGACCGAACAATTTACTCCCAATCATTACGCAAACTGCAGCTAACTTGAGAGAAAAAATTACCGTGTTTGGAAGTGATTACAACACCCCTGATGGAACTTGTATTAGAGATTTTATTCATGTAGTAGACATTGCAGAGGCCCACATAAGAGCAATAAATTTTAAAAATAAAAACGATTTAAACTATTCCGTATTTAATCTGGGAACAGGTAAAGGTACCACGGTGTTAGAAATTATTAAAAGCTTTGAGAAGATCAGTGGCGAAAAACTAAACTATGAATTAGGTCCAAGAAGAGCGGGAGATGTTGAAACCATCTATGCGGACAATTCGAAAGCAAAAAATGAGTTGCAGTGGGAAGCTAAGTTAACTATTGAAGATATGGTTGCAACTGCATGGAAGTGGCAGCAAAACATGAAAGTTTAACTATGGTGATATTTCTCTCCTTTCAAAATGGTAAATCCACGGTAGAGCTGTTCAAGAAAAATTAGTCTCACCATTTGGTGAGTAAATGTCATTTTTGACAATGCAATTTTATGACTCGCTTTTGAGTAAACTTCTTCACTAAACCCGTAAGCCCCTCCAATTACAAAAACCATTTCGCGACTCGACGCATTTAATCCCTTCTGCAAAAAACTCGCGAAGCCTTCTGAACTAAATTGCTTTCCCTGTTCATCTAACAAAATTAGATTGGTAGAAGAATCAACTTTCGAAAGAATCATTTTTCCCTCTTCTATTTTGAGCAATTCAGCAGACAATCCTTTTTTTCGCAGTTCTAAATATTCAATTTTTACTTTTGCATAGTGCGAAAGACGCTTTAAATAATCTTCATACAATCCTTTAATTTGTTTGTCAGTAGTTTTTCCAATGCAAAGAAATGTGATTTTCATACCTCAGGCTAATAAGTTTCAAATATAAGCCAGATTGAAAGCCTCAAAAAGTTTAATTTTATTGAATGAAAAATTTTCTATTGCTTTTATTCATTTTTACTTCGGTTCATCTTTTTGAGCAGCAAGAAATCGAGCCCAGCAGCTCCTTAAAAGATAAAAACATTGTACAATTCACCTCTTTTTTCAACAATCCAATTGACTTAAATATTCCATCAGCAAAAGCAAACTACAGTAATAATCAAGCTAAAATATTAGTCGAAAACTTCTTAACAGAAGCGAAAATAAAATCCTACACTACGAAACACAAAGGGGGAGGAAATGGAAGACCTTCCTTCGAAATTGGTAAACTTGAAACGATGAAAGGCAATTTCAGGACGTACTTATTATATCAAAAGAGTAATGAAACTCTAAAAATCATCGAATTTCGAATAGAACAAGAATAGTAATATTGAAAGAATATACCCCCCTTATAGCGCAGGCCCTTGCTGAAGATATTGGTAGTGGAGATCACACCAGCTTGTCATGTATTCCATATGATGCAGTTGGTAAAGCACAACTCCTAGTAAAGCAAAACGGGATTATAGCCGGAGTAGAAATTGCTTTGGAAGTATTTCGTATAGTTGACAGCAATTTAAAAATCAACGTACTTATTGAAGACGGTGAGAGTGTGACAGTTGGTGATATTGCCTTGACTGTTGAAGGAAGGTCACAGTCTATTTTGATTGCTGAACGTTTAGCACTGAATTACATGCAACGAATGAGTGGTATTGCTACGCATACTGCCTATTTAAAAAGTTTAATTGGCTCAGAAAAAGCGCAGTTATTAGACACCAGAAAGACCACTCCTAATAACAGGATATTTGAAAAAATGGCAGTTAAAATTGGAGGCGGTGTGAATCATAGATTTGGGTTGTACGATATGGTGATGATTAAAGACAATCATATCGACTATGCCGGGGGCATAGCGCCTGCAATTTCAAAAACAAGAAAGTATTTGGCCGATAATGATCTTAATATTCAACTGGAGATAGAAGCTAGGAGTTTGGAGGAGGTTGAAATTATTTTAAATTCTGAAAAGGTTGACCGAATCATGTTAGACAATTTTAGCTATTCAGATTTAACACAAGCCGTGAAGATGATTGGTAATTACGCTAAAACTGAAGCCTCGGGAGGTATAACGGAGGAAACCATAGAGGCCTATGCAAAGTGTGGAGTGGACTATATTAGCGTTGGAGCTTTAACACACCAAATACAAAGCTTAGACTTAAGTTTAAAAGCTATATAATAGATGTTAGAGCAATTAAAAAGACGTTTTTTTGCTTTACAAATTGTTCGAAAAACCATTCGAATATCGAAAACCCTAATTCTGCCTGGTTTTGACAAGTTGCCGATTTATTTCGTTGCTAAGTTTTTTATCAAGGGCATTAAGCAAGGATTGCTAGATACTAAAGCTTCTTCCATGGCTTTCCGTTTCTTCATGGCACTCTTCCCAACTTTAATTTTTCTTCTTACACTCCTACCCTATATTCCTATACCCGACTTTAAAGTAGAATTGTTGAAATTATTGGAAGATTTACTTCCAGAATCTGGTTATGCCTTTGTTGAAGAAACAGTAGTTGACTTAGTTACAGATGCTGATGGGGGGTTGCTATCATTTGGATTTTTATTTGCCATATTTTTAGCTACCAACGGAATAGATTCTATGTTACTGGCATTTGAAGACAGCATTAATGTGTCTCACAACAGAAACTTTTTTCATAAAAAATTACTATCCATACAGTTACTTTTCATCCTTACCCTTTTAATCATCATTGCAATAGGAGCCATTTTATTCTCTGTTTATTTGGTCAACTTTGTTTTAGAAAAAGGAAGTACTGCATCTATTCTGCTCCTTGCAGGAAAGTGGATCATTATGGCTGCTATTTGTTTTTTCGCTATCTCATTTATTTACTACATCGGTGGGAATCGAAAATTAAAATGGCGCTTTTTCTCAGCAGGTTCCACCCTAGCAACTTTATTGGTATTGCTTGTTTCGTTTGGTTTCGGCTACTACGTAGACAACTTTGCTAATTATGATAAAATATACGGCTCTATTGGAACCATTATCGTTATTATGCTTTGGATTTATTTCAACTCTTTTGTTTTGTTAGTAGGATTTGAATTAAATGCTAGTATACAGCAAGCTGGAAGCATTCAAGCACTTGAAGACGAGATTGAAAAGGAGGCACATACATAATACTCAATTATTAATACTTTTGAAATATGGTAGAAGTAAACAAAGCTAAATTTGATGAGGATGGTTATACATTGATTAAGAATGTATTGACAAAAGAAGAAGTCGAAGAACTTAGAAGGGCTTCCTATAAACTAATCGAAGAAGACGAAAAAAATGGGACTTACATTATACACCGATTCGCAAAAAACCACATTGGATGCCTAACCGCTGTACCTGAGTTTCGTAAGTTAATTTTAGACGACAGAGTTATTGAAATAGCTACCCAACTATTAGGTGAAAAGCCTACATTTTTTGGAGACTGTATCATGGAAATTGGCATTGGCAACAGAGGTTTTCATAAAGATACTGCAAATCGAAATGATCAAAATCATCCTGATTGGACAGAAGAATATCCGGTAATTCGAATTGCTTTTTATTTAGAAGACCATTCAGAGCATTCAGGTGGGCTAAAAGTTAGAGTAGGTTCTCAAAATACAGTAAAAACTAACGAAGGAAAAGCTGTCATTCTTCCAACGCAAGCAGGCGATGCTGCTGCATTCTGTTTACGAACAAGCCATGCAGGTAATGCTGTTCGATTAAAGTTTGCTCCAAACATATCGTTACACAATAGTTTAGAAAAGAGGATTCCTGAATTCTTGAAAGTACCAGAAGAAAAAGAACGCATATCTATATTTCTAACTTATGGATTAAAAAGTGGAGCCTTAGATCGATACATGGAATACATGTTTAATCACGGTGTGTATCAAAAAAGAATACTTAATTCAAGTTACTCAGACGAACTAAAGGAAGAAATCTCATCCAAATTAGATTTCATTGATATTACTAAAGCTTACGAGGAATACAATACGAAATAAGTATGCAGAAGTTCGAAGAAGTAGAATGTACCATTTGTAATAGCCAAAGTCGTTTCGAAGTATCTAAAAACGGCCAACATAACATCCCAATCAACTTAGTATTATGCAAAAACTGTGGATTAGGTTACTTAAGTCCAAGGTGGAATGCGGACTCTTATTTTAATTTTTATTCGAAAGAATACGATTCCTATTATCGCCCTTCTTTGATTGAGGAAATTAACACTACAAACCCTGAAAAAAATGCCATCATTCAACGATTCCAAAAAAACAACCTACTCCCGGAATCACCATCAGATATTTTAGACATTGGAAGTGGAGCCGGAGAAAATATATTGAATCTCAAAAAAATCTTTCCTAACGCCAACCTATTCGCTATAGAACCATCTGAGGATAGTCAAAAAAACCTAATCAAAAATGGTGTTAAAGTAATCTCATCAGATGCAAATTCTAATTGGGAAATAGGAAATGAAGGCAAGTACTCTTTAATTATACTGCGTCACGTCTTGGAACACTTTCTTAATCCTGTAGAAGTGTTAAAAAAGATTCAAGCTAGCTTAAAAGAAGAAGGCTTATTATATATTGCGGTACCCAATAACTTACGACCAACCAAAAATTTAGAGAGTAAGTGGTTCAGAGTCGTTCACACCTACTATTTTAACAAGTATTCGTTAAAAAACATACTGCATAAATCAGGTTTAGAAGCAATCATCATGCAAGAAGGGGATGAGTTAAATAATCATGAGTTATTTACCATCGTCAGAAAAAGCAAAAAACCATTGGAAACTAAAATATCTTCAGCTCATTTTGAAGAGCAAAGAAAGGTATTTATGGATGGCTTGAAAAACGATAAAAACCCAATACAAATCTTAAAATCAAGATTGCTACGCGCAATTGGGAAGTCTTAATCTTTGACAATACCTAAAATTCCCAACACTTTTTTATACAGTCGGTTTACATCTTCCGAAATATTCATAAACAAGGTTAAGAAGCCAACAATCGAAAGGATAATTACAGACCTATAAATTGTGTCGACATAAATGTTTAGCGCGAAAGGTAATATTTCTGAAATTATAAAGGTTAAGATTAAAATAAAGGAAACCTGCAATGTTTGTTTCGAAAAAGGATGAATATCATACTTTGCTTTTAGGAACTGTGCCCTTATTAAATAAAATAGAGTGAGTGATAGCATCGTGGCAATTGCTCCGCCTTCTAAGCCCCATAATGGAATCATGATAGCATTAGAAATAACGGTAAATATTGCCAACGAAACAGATGTGATTGTATCAAAACGATAGTACTTCGAAATGTTAATGATTGAACCAGCCACACCAAATAACATGGTCAGGACTCTTGAAAGGCCTAAGTAAAAAAGAACCATTTTTCCTTGCCGGTATTCTTCCCGTTGCAACTCAAAAAAGTTATCCAAGTTAGACCATAATAAAATAAATGCAAGACCTCCAATAAGAAATTGAGTAGTAGAGGATTTCTTATAGATGGTTTCAATCTCGTTTATTTGCTTAAACTTAAATGCTCTAGCGATTACAGGTGATGCAATTTTTGTAATGGCAACTGCAGGTATAAAAATTAAAACACTGAGATAAACTGCATTCGCATAAATTGCTAAGCCGGCACCACCAAGAAAGTAACCAACCATTAAAATATCAACCTTGGCGATTAACAAGTTAGAGAACCCGGACAAAATAGAGAAAAAGCTATAATTCAGGTACACTTTTCTCATCTGGTTGGGAAAGTACTGTAAATCAATTCTCGCAAACAACTCTCCCTTCCATTGAAGGTAAAAAATATAAAACACTAATGTTAAAGCGTATGAACTTAAGAAGATGAGAATAAAAACGTGAAACGTAATGATATCGAAATAAAACAAAATCAAAATCACAGTAATCAATATCCTATGAAAAACTTCTTTCACAAAAGTGGTAAACGCCGTTCGAGATCTCGCTTTAATGTAGCTCTCGAAAACTAGATTCATCAAGAGTAAAAACGTTAAAGGAATTAAGACCCAAAAATATTCTCTAAACAAAGTGCTTTTTTCACTGTACGAATCCATCACAACGTTTTGAATTAGCAGCAAAGTTGCCGTTGTAATCAAAAAACCACAAAATGAAATGATGAGACTGATGGATAAAAGACCTCCATCGCTTTTTCCTTTACGGTTGAAAAACGGAAAAAACCGAACTAAGCTTGCTGAGCTACCTAAACTAGAAAATTGGGCCGCAATAACAGAAACACTAAGTAGCGCTTCGCGCAAGCCAAACTCTTCAATGGTGAACCAACGATTCATTAGAATACTAACATTCACGAAACCTAGAAATGCGCCTAGGTAACTAAAAACAGTTGAAATCGTAGCTTGTCTGATTATAATTCCCAAGGAATCGCAGTATAAAGTTTAACGCGTAAAAGTACCCAGATTTTGTGTTTGCAAATATTCATATCCCTTTTAGGACATTTAAAATTCGATCTGCCGTTTTTCCGTCTGCAGAATGGAAAAAACTACTTATAAACTGGTTATATTTTTGATGATCAACTTTCAATATAGGTCTTTCAAACACTCCCATTAATTCATTCCTGCTGTGAACAGCTATTCCGACGCCTTCTTCAATATAACCCGCGATGTCCTCTTCCAAATAATCTAAAACGACAATTGGCTTAAAATATTCTACGAACTCCGCTCCAACGGTAGAATATGCGGTAATTAACACGTCAACATAATTGAACTGGTCTGCCATTGCAACATTTCGCTCAATGGAATAGTTTTTAAAACCGACCTCATTTGCCACATTAATAAAGTATTGGTCATCTTTCTCATTGGGGTGAGGTCTTACAATCAATTGATAAGTGTGATCTGTTTCTAATGCTAAAAAGCACAGGAAAACATCTTTCAAATATTGTCTCCGCAAAGCTTCATTCGGAATAGGTTGAGTTGCAAAGAGAACTACTATTGAGTTTTTGTCTTTTGTTTTACTCTGTTTTGGAGTTGCCGACTTTCTTAGGCTTCCAACCGCTTTAACTTGTTCCGCCTTATATCCACCATATTTAACTAACACTTCATTGTAATACTCTCCCCAAGTAAAGGTGAGGTTTGGTAAAATTGGCGGATGAGTATACTTACCAAAAGTATACCCAAAGTGGTTATTGTAAATAGCTCCATGTTGAATGGCAAAAACCTTGACTGAAGCTTTTCTTGCCGCGAATTGAATTACCTTTTGTTGAGGACTATTTTCATCACTCAATATAATCGAGTCAATGTTGGAAGACTGGAAGTAATTCTGAAAGGACAAATACCTCAAGTACATCAGCGTAAAATATGTTTTCTTTGTTTTAAGATGTATTAGGAGCTGTTCCTCGATGGGATTTAATTCTTGATTTTTAATTCCTTGAAAGCTATTTTTTAAAGCTTTACGAAATCTCTTTACTCGAAACCACGTACCCGGGGAAAGCAGAGTTTTTAAAAATATGGAATCTGAATTAGGAATATCAATAAACGCAGAGCGCTTTGGCAACCTTCGTTTAAAATCAAAAAGCGACCGAATTTTAAAAATTTGAAATTGATTGGCGAGCTCACCAAAAAGCTCTGAAGGTGTAAAGTCAGGTCCGCCCTCATTGTGGACCAGCACAACTCCACTAAGCTTTCTTGAACGATTTAGACTATTTCGAATAATAAAAAATACTTCTTTTAAAAACCGTTTATATCTATTACTCCCGGCTACTTTTTTGGGTGACTGAATTATCTTTCCATGGGGATGGGCTGCTAAAAAAGCTCTTTTTAATTCTTGCGTTTTTAAACGCTCTATAAATTTAAAGTTTACTCGAAAGTGTTCTAAAAACCAAACATTTAGACCAGTTGAATTCTCTAAGTATAAAAAGTAAGAATCAAATCTATTGTAAAATCGAACTACTTCATCTATAGCTTTCTGCTTAAGATCATCTTCCAGATTATTTCCCAATTGAAAAGCAGAAACATTGAATTGTTTATTTTCAGTTGCTGAGTAAAGAGGACAGTTTTTTAAGCGTCCTACTATTTCTTCATTCACCTCTCCCTCAATAAATACTGGTCCTTTTTCGTTATTCAAATGAATAGATATTTAAGTATAAAATTACTTCTCTTTTTGTACTTATAACTTATTAAACTCATGTAAAACCATATCTTTGAGTTATAATAGATTTTATGAAAAAAACGATCGCTTTTATACCTGCAAGGGGTGGTAGCAAATCGATAAAAGGTAAAAACATTAAATCCTTTTTTGGCAAGCCATTAATTCACTGGAACATTATTGAATTGCTGGGAATTGATGCTATTGATGAAATAATAATAGCTACCGACAGTGAAGAAATTGCACGCGTAGCTGCAATTTCTGAAAAAGTTAAAATTTATAAGCGAAGTGCTGAAAATGCAAAAGATGGCTCATCTACTGAGTCGGTTATGCTAGAGTACATAGAGCGTCAGAAATTAGATGAAAACGTGCGATTTATTCTTGTTCAAGCAACCTCTCCTTTTACCATGCGAAAAGATTTTGAAGAAGGAATTGCACTATACGAATCAAAGGAAATTGACTCTGTTTTAGCCGTAGTCCCATTCAAAAGGTTAGTCTGGTCGGAAGAAAAGAAACCATTAACTTTTGAATTGGATAAACGGCAACGAAGACAGGATTTTGACACGTATTATCTTGAAAATGGTGCATTTTATATCAATTCGGTGAAGAATATCGTTGAAAATAAAAGTCGAATTTCGGGAAAGTTTGGCTTTCACGTGATGCCGGAATATACAGCACTTGAAATGGATGAACCACTAGATTGGGAGTTTGGTGAAATTCAGATGAAGCAATTAATCGAAAATAAAAAATTTATACCCTCCACACTATAAAATATGGATTTTAGTAAGACCATTAAAATAGAAAATAAGGTTTTGCAACGAGATGGCAAAACATTCATTATTGCAGAAGCAGGTGTAAATCACGGTGGCAATATGGACCTCGCAAAGCAGTTAGTTGACATTGCTGTTGATGCAGGAGTTGATGCGGTAAAGTTTCAAGCGTTTAGAACGAGTGAGCTTATAATTCAAAATGTAAAAAAAGCTCCCTACCAAACAAAAACGACAGATAAGGCAGAGTCACAATCAGATATGCTTAAAAAGCTCGAGTTGCAAAAAGAACAATACATAGAGCTAAAGGAGTACTGCCAAAAAAAGAACATCATTTTTCTGATTACCCCATTTGATGAAACGAGTCTAAAAGAATTAGAAGAAATAGGCGTTGTAGCTTATAAGGTTGCATCGACAGATACTACAAACTTGCCTTTCTTAAAAAAAATAGCACAAACAAAAAAGCCGATCTTTTTATCAACCGGCATGTCCTATTTGGAAGAAATTCGCTCGGCTCTAACAGAAATATTTACCTACAACAAAGATGTTGTTTTAATGCAATGCACCGCAAATTACCCTATTCAGTATGACGAAGCGAACCTTAATGTCATTAATACCTTCCAAGAAAACTTTAACATCCTAACCGGTTATTCAGACCATTCTATCGGGATTGGAGCTGCTCCATATGCTTTGCCAATGGGTGTATGCATGATTGAAAAACACTTCACCATTAACAAAGCTGACGAGGGACCTGATCACCTGGCATCTCTAGATCCTAAGGAGCTGAAAGAGTTAGTGAGAGAAGTAAGAAGAATCGAAAAGTTTTTAGGGAGTTTTGAAAAAGTTCCTACCGCATCGGAATTGAAAACAAGAAAATCATTACAGAAGAATTTAGTTGCAAAAACTGCAATTCAGAAAGGTGAAATATTTTCTGATGAAAACGTAATTGCTAAGCGCACAGGCGGCGAAGGAATATCTCCAGTGAAGTATACTAGTGTTTTTGGCCAACGTGCAAAAAAAGCGTTCCAAGCAAATGAAATTATAGTCTTATGAGTTTGGTAGGAATTGTAGGCGCAGGTGGGCACACAAGAACCCTAATTAATATTCTTGAACTACGAAGCATTCAAATTGATGGTATATACGATGAAGTAATGCGTGCGGAAGGAGAAACTATACTTGGGTATCCTGTAAAGTTGCTTTCGGAACTTCCTAATGAGTCGGCCGTTATTATTAGTAAAGGTGACGTGGAAGGAAAGGTAAATTACTCTAACTTGTATTCAAACAGAATAGTAGAAGAAAATTTAATCCACCCTAAGGCAACTATCGAAAGTACTTTATTAGGAATCGCCAATCAAATATCTTCCAATTGTTACATCACTCCAACCGCAAAAATTGGAAGTCATAATGTAATTTACTCAGGCACCATGATTGAGCACGAATCTAACATGGGCGATTTTAACATCATTACAGTAAATGTATCTATTTGTGGTAGGTCAAAAATTGGTAACAGTTGTTTTATTGGAGCAGGTGCAGTGATTTTGCCCAACGTATCTATTTGTGATCGAGTAGTTATAGGAGCAGGCGCAGTAGTAACAAAGGACATTACAACTCCTGGGACGTATGTAGGTACTCCTGCTAAATTAATTCGACCATGATTTATATATCTAGTTCATGCGTCAAAGCAACTACTATTGAAGATGCCGTTAAAACTTTAGTTCATGAAGGTTTCACCAACATTGAACTGTCTGGTGGAACACGTTACGATGAAAAAGCGCTCGACAAGCTAATTCGGTTAAAAAAAGAGTACAACATTAATTTTTTACTGCACAACTACTTCCCTACTCCGGCAAACTCTTTTGTACTCAATTTAGCATCCTTAGATTCAGAAATTTCAAAGTACAGTCTAGAGCATGTAAAAAAAGCAATCGACTGGTCGGTAGAGCTCAATGCAAAAAAATACGCTTTTCATGCAGGTTTTCTAATTAACATTCCTGTACATCAAATTGGAAAGAAAATTGAAAAAGCCCAACTATTTGATTTACAAAGTGCAGTAAACAAATTTGAAAAAAACTTAGATGCTATTGATGAGTATAACAATAATCGGATTCAATTGTATATTGAAAACAATGTGTTATCTCAAACGAACTATGAATCGTTCGATCTGGTAGATCCATTCTTTTTTACATCAAGCAAAAACGCAAGACTATTTAGAAAACCAAATGGGGTTAATTTTTTACTTGATGCAGCTCATTTGAAAGTAAGTTGTAACAGTCTTTCGCTTAACTTTGAGGATGAATTCAAAAAACTATACAATCAAACTGACTACTTTCACATCAGCGATAACGATGGAAAAAGTGATTCAAACCAAGGTTTAACTGAAGGTTCTGAACTATACGATGTACTGAAGAAAAATTGGAAACCAGGAAAGGTGGTAACTATTGAAGTGTATTCAGGCATGAATGATATAAAAAACACTCACAGAGTTCTAGAAAAATTAAATAACCGAAATGAATAAATCGACCTGTAAAGTTGGCTCAAACCTTAGAGTTCTTTTGGAAGCAATAAATGAAGTACCCTACGGCACTGCTTTTATTGAGGATGACACGAATAAACTTGTTGGAATTGTAACTGATGGAGATTTTAGAAGGCTACTTTTAAACGGTAAAAGTCTGGAAGACCAAATACTGAAATCCGATTTAGGAAGTTTTGTTTCAGCGCTTAAGGGAGAAAATTTTGAATCGTTATTGAAGAAAACGAATGTCAAGATTAACATTGTTCCGATCATTAACGATAAGGGAGAGTTGATAGACTTTTTTGAATACAAACACAAAACTAAGTTTACCCCTGTCGCTGAACCAACATTGGAAAACAAAGAGTTAGAATATTTATTAGATGCCTTTTCATCAACATGGATTTCAAGTAGAGGAAAATACATCGATCGATTTGAGGAAGAATTCGCGGCTTTCTGTAACGTTAAACACGGAGTTGCCACCTCGAACGGAACAGTGGCAATACATCTGGCCTTAGTTGCATTAGGCATAGGTCCTGGTGACGAGGTAATTGTTCCAGATTTGACTTTTGCTGCAACAATAAATGCTGTATTATATGCAAACGCTACACCGGTTATTGTTGATGTGGACCCAATTACTTGGACCATTTTCCCAGAAGAAATAGAGAAAGCAATAACACCTCGAACTAAAGCCATCATTCCAGTGCATGTTTATGGACAAGCATGTGAAATGGATAAGATTATGAAGTTGGCCAATGACAATAATTTAAAAGTTATTGAAGATTGCGCTGAGGCACACGGAGCTGAATTTAAAGGTCAACGAGTTGGTAGTTTTGGAGACATTTCTACCTTCTCATTTTTCGCTAATAAAATAATTACAACCGGCGAAGGTGGAATGTGCGTTACAAACTCTGAAGAATTGGACACCAAAATGAGAAAGTTGCGTGATCATGGAATGAGTAAAGAAAAACGGTATTGGCACGACGATATTGGATTCAACTATCGAATGACCAATCTTCAAGCAGCGATTGGATGTGCTCAGTTGGAAAAAATAGAATGGATTTTAGACCGCAACGATCAAATTGAAAGAGATTACATCAAGCATTTAGATCATCTTAACTTATTTAAGTGGCAAAAAACATACCGGCTAAATAGAAAAGTTGTTTGGCTCATGAGCTGCACCACTGAAAAGAGGAAAGAGGTGATGGAAAAACTAGTTGCTAACAATATAGATGTTAGACCGTTCTTTTACTGCTTGTCTGAAATGCCAGTATATGCAAAGTATTCTTTTTCAAACAAAAATGCGTTGAAAATATCTAAAATAGGCCTTAACCTTCCTACAGTAAAAGAGGTAGACTACAAAAGAGTTGCGAGTATATTGGCAGAAATTTAGTTTAGCTCCGTTTTGAAGAAACTACTCCTGATAACTTATTATTGGCCTCCTAGCGGAGGCGCCGGTGTTCAGCGGTGGCTAAAACTGTCAAAATACTTGGCATTACAGGGAACAGAAGTTCATATCTTAACGGTAAACCCTGATCAAGCAAGTTACACCACAATTGACCATTCACTGCTTAAAGATGTTCATGCGAAACTTCATATTCATCAAACCGATAGCTTCGAAATAATTAATTACTATTCAAAAGTTGTAGGAAAAAAGAATGTACCATCAGCGGGGTTCTCTAATGTAAACAATGATAGCTTCCTTCAAAAAACGGTAAATTCTTTACGAAGTAATTTTTTTATCCCAGATCCAAGAAGAGGCTGGAATAAATACGCTTACAAAAAGGCAAAGGAAATTATTACAGAGCATAACATACAAACCGTTATAACTACTAGTCCGCCTCACTCAACACAACTTATTGGCTTAAAATTAAAAGAGAAGTTGAACATTAACTGGATTGCAGATTTGCGTGACCCTTGGACAGACATTTACTATTATCACCTTTTGGGTCATTCGAGGTGGTCAAAGCGGATAGATAAAAAAATGGAAAAGAATGTTATTGAACGTTCGGACAGAATATTGACTGTAAGTAAAGGCTTGTTAGAGATTTTTTCAAGCAAATCAGATCAAAATATTAGGGATAAGATTAAACTAATACCAAATGGCTATGATCCCGACGATTTTAGCCAACCACTTAATTCACCAAAACAAGAAAATTCTTTTGTTATTGCTTATACAGGTACTATGTCTAATCAATACGCGCCAGAAGTGTTCTTTGATGCCTTGAACAAGGTAAAAACGACCAAAAGAGTAAAAGTACAATTCATTGGGTCTATCGCATCTGATATTCTTGCCAAAATAAGGGACAAAGACTACGAAGTAGAAGTAATTCCAACGGTGCCCCACGACCAAATTGTTACGTTTCAGCGTTCAGCAGACGCTCTTTTACTTGTCATTCCGAAAGTGTCTAACGCAAAAGGAATTCTGACTGGGAAGCTTTTCGAATACTTAGCTTCCTACAAACCGATTGTTGGAATTGTTCCAGAAGAAAGTGACGCAAGAGAAATTATAGAAGACTGCAAGGTAGGTATTTGTTTCACCCGAAATGAGAGTGAACGATTAGCAGCAGAATTAACTAAACTAATTAATTCTGAATCCAATGAAATTAAACCAGATAAGACTAAGATTCAATCATTTTCAAGAGAGCACCAAGCTATTCAGATTCAAAAACTTCTTTAGGCTCTTTATTCTTAGTCGCATAAACTATTGCACCTATAGTCAATAGCACAATAATTAGTGAACTAATTAAACTAATAATCTCTCCTGTTTTGTAAGAACTTGGTTCAAATCTAAACTCAATTTCTCCTGAACCTGCAGGCACCTTCATTCCTCTCAGGATGTAATTCACTTTAAAGAATTTATCTTCCTCGCCGTTCACAAATACTTTCCATCCATCCTTGTAAAACACCTCAGAGAACACTGCAAATTGTTCTTTTGAAGTTTGATATTTGTACTTCATTACATTCGGTAAATACGACACAAGCGTAATCCGATCAGCAGAAGGGTTGGTATTATATACGGTTTTGACAGAAGCATCTTCCGACGATTGCATTACAGTTGTTCTTCTCGGGTTCACGTTTAACAACGTCATCATTTCGTCATTTGCTGATTCTACTGTTCGAACCGAATCGACAAACCAGACATTTCCATAAGCATACTGATTCTCTAAATAAGTAAGCTGCTGCCCTTGTTGAGTATTTACTGCACCAATAACGTATTTCGCGTTCAACATATTGGTAATATACATTTGCGGTAAATACCTTCGAACCAAATCAGCCCCACCTTGTGCAAATGCTTGACGTAATTGAAAATGCTCTTGACCCAATCGAAAATCAATCAGCTCCTGATATTTTTTCATTTTTGCAGCATGGTAACCTCCCAACGTTTTATGAAAATATGCTGTACCCGCATCTTCGTCCAGCCTTGAAGCGGTGTTTAATACTCTATAATGAGTATTTCTCATCAACGTGGTAAACTGTATTTTTTCAGATTCTAATCGTGTCAACCTTCTTTTTTCTCGCTTCTCCGAAGCAACTCTTTCATTAATTGTTTGAGAAATTTGAGGATTTAAAGAGATTTCTCTTTGCAGGATAGCATTGTCAACCGCACTTGCTTGATATGGTGACGAATTTGTTTCAGGCAGTTCGTATTTTTCATATTTGTTGCTGGCATTTCTACCTGCTCCGGCTACTTCCTCATTGTTAAAGTACCTTTTATCTATGGTCCACAAATCGACCAGCACCAATACGCCAACCAACATTATAAAGAGGTTTCTATTCACCTTATTGTACAAGTACAACCCGATTAATAAAAACAAACCCAAAATAAACTGCAGTGATCTAAGGATATCTGATTTTACAATATCAACCCTATAATCGACAAGTTGACTTACCCCAATATCTATTGCATTTTTTTGTGAGGCATTTTGACTTATTTGCTGCGCAAAAATGGCATCCTCTTTTTCACTAGTAAAATCTAAAAATGAGTCAGGGGTCAACCAAAGAATCAAGAGTAACGTAAAAATGGAACCTGAAACAATAAACAATTTCTTTTTTTGCTCTAATATCCCTTCTCTATTTTTATATAATTCCGAAAGAAACAATACCGCGAATACGGGTAAGGTAAACTCTACTACGACCAGTAACATAGCAACTGCGCGGAATTTATTATAACCCGGAATGTAGTCTATAAAAAACTCTGTAAAACCCATGAAGTTTTTCCCCCATGATAGTAACAGTGCCAATATGGTAACAACGCCTAGTGAATAGATTAGTCGATCTTTCACAAAGAACAGCGACAGTATAGCCAACACAAAAACTATGATTCCAATATACACTGGTCCTGAAGTAAAAGGTTGATTTCCCCAATAAGTACTCACAACATTTTGATTATTCTGATATTGGGTTACTAAGAACGTGAAAAAACTCGGATTTTCTCTACGTAAACGCTCAACTTCGTCTTCTAAACCAATGATGGCTCCTGAACCTCCACCTTTAATGTCAGACAGAAATAACGACAAGCTTTCTTCTTGTCCATAGCTCCATTGGGTAATATAATCTTTGTCTAATCCCGTGCTTTTTACAGCATCGTTAGGTGTTCCATCCGGCTGAATTGTTAATTCAGATTTACTACGAGTGGAAGACTTTGAGTATTCATAAGTGGTAAGTAAATTCCCAACATTTGCACCTAAACCAAGTAAAGCCGCGACAAATAATAGCGCAGAACGCTTCAGAAATAAGCTTATTTTTTTGTCTTTAGAATATGCTATTAAATTCACCACAGCAATTCCTAAAATAATCAGTGCCGAGTAATAGGTAATTTGAAAGTGGTTCGCAAATAATTCTAGCCCAACAAAAATTGCAGTTAAAACAAAACCTAATAACTCCTTCCCCCTATACATGGTAATCAGTCCGGCTAACATAGGTGGAACATAAGCTATCGCTAATGCCTTTGTATTATGTCCAGCTTCTAGAATAATAATGAAGTATGATGAAAATCCATAAGCTATCGCCCCAACAATTGATATTAGCGGACTAATCCTTAGAGACAGAGAGAAAATAAAGAATCCAATCATGTAAGCAAACACAATTCCGATAGGATGAGGAATTCCTCCGGTGATTGCCTTGCTAACATATTGCAACAAGTTGCCTGGAAATTCAGTTGAGACTTGGAAGGTCGGCATACCGGAGAACATGTTTCCCAACCACAAAGGCTCTTCATCAAAAACTTCTCTATGGTCTCGAATTTCTTGAGACATCCCTTTGCTCAGCTTAATGTCCGATTGTTTAATTCGATAACCCTCAATAACAGGATAAAAATAAACTGCAGCTAAAACTAAAAAAATAATTACACCACCCAGGTAAGGTAGATACTTTTTAAAATCAATCTTTTTCATATTCAATTAATTATTCTACATCTTCGTAATCAACATACTCACCCAAAGTATCTTTCCTTTCAGTGCTTTTTTTCTCCTCTTTTGAGGGGTTTTTCTGAGTAGAGTTATGAGATTGAGCTTGCTGAAACTTATCTTGTTGACGCTTCATAAAGCGATTCAAAATAATTGGAATAAGTATTTTAAATAGAAACTTAATCCCATAATACACCAAGACAATTATTAAAATTGTCCTTAAAAAAGTAACCATTCCGGCTTCGAAAATCATAACTACTTGCTAAGATACAAGTTTCTTTCAGAATATATCTCTCTGAAGAATGGGTCCTTTAGATCTTTTATGAATTGAATTGCCTCTCCGGTAGATTTCATTTCAGGACCTAGTTCCTTGTTTACATCCGGAAACTTATCAAAAGAAAATACTGGAATCTTGATAGCATAGCCTTCTTTGTGAGGGTTAAAATCAAAGTCTTTTAATTTAGCCCCTAACATCACCTTCGTTGCATAATTCACATATGGCTCTCTATAAGCCTTAGAGATGAACGGAACTGTTCTCGAAGCTCTAGGATTGGCTTCAATAATATAAACCTCTTCGTCTTTAACTGCAAATTGGATGTTGATTAACCCCTTTGTTCTTAAGGCCAAAGCAATCTTCTTCGTATACTCTTCTATTTTAGAAATCACATGGTCACTCAAATCAAAGGCAGGTAGAACTGCGTAAGAATCTCCCGAATGGATTCCTGCAGGTTCAATGTGCTCCATGATACCAATAATCTTGACCTCCTCTTCGTCACAAATAGCATCGGCCTCCGCTTCGATTGCTCCGGATAAAAAGTGATCTAATAATATCTTATTCCCAGGTAAATCTTTAAGAATATTCACAACGTGCTGTTCTAGCTCCGTTTCATTGATTACAATTTTCATTCCCTGACCTCCTAAAACGTATGACGGACGAACCAGCAATGGAAAACCAATTTCCTTACATAATTCTAATGCCTCGTCTGCAGTTTCAATTGAGCCATACTTAGGGTACGGAATATCGTTTTCTTTCAACAAATCAGAGAAACTACCTCTATCTTCTGCTAGGTCTAACGCTTGGTAGCTTGTGCCTATAATTTTAATACCGTATCGCTCTAACTTTTCTGCCAACTTCAGCGCTGTTTGACCGCCCAACTGCACAATTACTCCCTCTGGTTTCTCATGCTTAATAATGTCATAGATATGTTCCCAAAACACAGGTTCGAAATATAATTTATCTGCTGTATCAAAGTCTGTACTTACCGTTTCAGGATTACAGTTAATCATTATAGTTTCATAGCCCATTTCTTTGGCAGCCATAATTCCGTGAACACAGCAGTAATCAAACTCTATTCCTTGTCCTATTCTATTCGGACCTGAACCAAGTACTATAATTTTTTTCTTATCTGTTACTATTGATTCATTCTCATCTTCAAATGTGCTGTAATAATATGGGGTCTGAGCTTCAAATTCAGCAGCACAAGTATCTACTAATTTATACACCCGATTGATATTATATTCTTCTCGTAAAGCATACACTTCACTTTCCAAACAATTTAACAAATGTGCTATTTGACGGTCCGCATAGCCCTTTTGCTTTGCTTCCATCAATAAATCTTTGGGCAACTCTTTCAGTGAAAATTTTTGGATTTGATTTTCTACTGAAATTAATTCGTCAATTTGTTTTAGGAACCACATATCAATCAAAGTGGCCTTATAAATTGTTGAAAGTGGAATTCCTAATTTAATTGCATCGTATAGATGAAACAATCTGTTCCAGCTTGGATTCTTTAAACTATGAAGAATCTGTTCTTGATTTTTCAACTCCTTACCGTCTGCCCCCAATCCATTTCGTTTAATCTCTAATGATTGGGTAGCCTTTTGCAGCGCCTCTTGAAAGGAACGACCGATTCCCATGACTTCACCAACAGATTTCATTTGCAACCCTAAGGTTTTATCAGGGCTATCAAACTTATCAAAGTTCCATCTTGGAATTTTTACGATAACATAATCTAACGTTGGTTCGTGGTATGCCGAAGTTGTCTTCGTAATCTGATTTTTCAATTCATCTAGATGGTATCCAATTGCCAATTTAGCAGCAATCTTAGCAATTGGATAACCTGTTGCTTTTGAAGCTAAAGCCGAAGATCTAGAAACTCTTGGATTAATTTCAATGGCAATAATTTCCTCCTTTTCATCATTGCTAACAGCAAACTGCACGTTACAACCACCGGCAAAATCTCCAATAGAACGCATCATATGAATTGCCATATCCCTCATTTTCTGATAGGTTGTATCAGATAATGTCATAGCAGGTGCCACGGTAATTGAATCTCCAGTATGAATACCCATTGGATCCATATTCTCAATAGAGCAAATAATGATAACATTATCGTTTGAATCACGCAACAACTCCAATTCGTATTCTTTCCATCCCAAAACAGCTTTATCAATCATTACCTCATGAATTGGTGATGCGTGAAGCCCTCTCGTTAATAACTTATCGAATTCTTCAGACGTGTGCACAAAAGAAGCCCCTGTCCCCCCTAAGGTAAAAGAAGGGCGAATAACTAGTGGAAAACCGATCTCTTGAGCAAAATTCTTTCCTTCAAGAAAAGAATTTGCAATCTTTTGCGGAGCCATGCCAACTCCAATTTTCAACATCAATTCTCTAAACTGCTCCCGATCTTCTGTGATATTTATGGCATCTATATCAACACCAATCATGCGCACATTATACTTTTCCCAAAGCCCAATCTCATCACATTCAATTGCCAAGTTTAACGCAGTTTGTCCGCCCATAGTAGGCAATACGGTATCAATATCCGGATGTTCTTCTAAAATCTTCTCTACAGATTTTGGATTCAGTGGCTCCAAATAAACATGATCTGCCATAACCGGGTCCGTCATAATAGTTGCCGGATTAGAGTTAATTAGACTCACCTTTATTCCTTCTTCGCGCAGTGAACGTGCGGCTTGAGATCCTGCATAATCAAATTCACATGCTTGTCCAATAATGATGGGACCACTTCCAATTATTAAGGTATGTTTTATCGATAAATCTTTTGGCATGAGTGTAGTTTTTGGAGTGCGAAGATAATATTACCTTCAATAGTGCAGAAGCCTATATAAAGTTTTTTATACAAAAAAAGGGACTGTTTTTCAACAGTCCCTTTTAAAGTTATTCAGATAATCATTATTGTTTAATGAACTTTCCTGTAGTTGAAACACCATCTACTAGCGTTCGAATAATGTAGGTTCCTCTATCTAGTTCTTCAACATTTATTTTTGTTGTATTTGTACCATTCTGAACATTTGTTGGTTGGAATTCTTTCACCACCTGTCCCGATAAGTTAAATACTTGAACGTTAACCATACCGTTTAAAGATGAATTAAATTCAATGTTCACCTGATTCACAACCGGATTTGGATATAAGACTAGCTTACTCCTTCCTTCTTTCGCTTCCGCTTTTTCCGGTTCGTTATTTGAAATTCCAACTAACTGGTCAGATTCAAAGATTCCTCTTCCGTGAGCACCGATATAAACTTTACCTTGGTTTATTGCACCCTCATTCCATCCAAAGGTCATTTGCTTCACTGCCATAACAGGAGCTCGTCCTATACCTGTATTCTCTTCTGTCCACTGAACGTCAACAACAGTTGATCCTCCGTCTGAGGCAGTGTTGGTTGTAAAAGCATTATCTGTGGCAAAGACACCTAACTCCGTACCTATGATTACTTTATTACTGTCTTTAAAGTCTATGATTGCCTCATAAACCGGAGAATTTGGTAACTTATTGTTGCCAGCACCTGATATGTTTACAAATTGAACTCCACCAATTGCAGTGGCATTTGTGGATCGTTGAATATATTGAGCTGACCCATAATTTCCTAACGTTACAATTACATTGTCATCATTATTTGGATCTATCGCAATTCCAGTAACAGATCGATTACCGAAATCAAAAACTCTTCGGTGTGCCGTAATGTTTTCCATGGTAAAATCATTTGGCAAGGCAATGTCAAGTTGACTTAAATCTATTGAATTTAAGCTATCCACTCGGTATAGCTCTCCGTCTGTCGTGCCATAAAACAACTTATCTCCGTCGCTTGTAAAAGCAGCTGAAATGGTTGCGTTTTGATTATTTCCTACACGACTTGGCGTGGAAACAGATTGACGTGCACTGTTACTTCCTCCTGCAAGATTACCGGCAACCTTTATCCATCTCGGTTCAGTAACTGAACTACCCTTTTGAAGATCCTTAGTAATCCAAATGTGTCGTTGATTAAATTGTGTCGGCAAATTTCCTCTGACATTAAATAATGCAACTGTACTTTGCACTAAGTCAGGAAACTCTAATCTGTAATTAAATTTAACTTGAGGATCAATATAAACTACTTCTGTTTGATCTCTAGCAGTGTCTCTTTCAACTGTAATACTCAACGGCCTTCTTGGAATTGCAACTCTAGAAAGATCATTGTGAAATAAATTCGTGTAACCTACTCTATTACCATAGGTGAATGGCTTTATTTCAGGACTTTTCCCTCTGTATCCAAACCTTATTGTCATTGAGTCTTCATTCACCGTTATCGTATCAAAGGCATTAATGAAGGTCAAAACTCTTAACGAGTTATCAATTGCTATTGCCAATGTATCTCCAGAATTAATCGGATCGATAGTGGTAGTATCGGCAGGGAAGGTAGCAACTTGTAATGTTCCCTGTAATGGAAGTTGATTGTTCTTACTTGCGTAATCAACAGTTGTATTGGCAGGTAAAGGAGGTAAAGTTGTTCGTAACTCACGCACAACGACCGAGTCATTCGTAGCCGCGTGATTAAGAGACTCCCACTTTGCTACAGTCGTATAAAAAACTTCAGAACATCTGTCAAATCCACTTGTACTAGCACATAGAGCAGCCAACGTACCACTGTACACTCCTGCATTGTTAAAAGTTGAGGAACCTAAGGTTGTTCCTATACCTTGCAGCCTAGTAATACCTCCGAAATAAAGAGACGCAATTCCCAACTCAGGATTAATAGTGAAAAGTTCTGTATCAAAACCATCTCCACCTCTCACTCGCACAGCACTTTTGCCTGTATTGAAATTTAAACCAACCAATTGTGTGCCGTTATCTTGAGTACCTCCAGCAACAAGATCTTTTGGACCAACTCCAATGTCATAAAATTGAGTAACGTTATACCCTAAGTTATATTGGCCGTATGTAGGTTGAAGATCGTTCATGTTATCAGAAAACCCAATTCCACCGTCAGACCCAATAAACAACTTGTTTGGATTTGTTGGGTGAAAAAGAAAGTAGTGAACGTCCGCATGAACGTAAAAAATATTTCTTGAACCGTTTCTAAAGAACTCGTTGGTTGTCGCTATCACTTTCCATTCTCCTTGAATAGGAGCTGGATCTACTGAACTTTGTCTCCACTGGAACATGGTTACTCCACCAACAATAATTTTACCCGGATCATTTGGGTAAACTGCAATGGTATTATCATAGAAGCCTTGGCAGCTAATTGAATTACCCATATAGTTAGGCGTATTTAATAATCTTTGCCACGTTGCGCCCGCGTCCGAAGATTTATAAACTCCTTCTGTACAACTCGTCCCTGTAGCGGCTGCATACATGATATCAGAATTAGATGGCGCAATTGCTAGCTCTATCCTGTTAGTAGATAATTTACCTGGAAGAACTGCTGTATTATAGGTCAACCCATCATCTGTCGATACGTACACAGTATTTGAAAAAGATGCTATTACCTTCCCATCAGAAGAAATGTGAACATCTTGACATGGACTTGTTAATCCAATTGGATTTGTCCACGTCAGTCCACCATCGGTCGTTTCACGTAATCCTCTGTTCATGGCAACAAAAATTCGTTGCGAATTATTAGGATCTATTGCAATTTCAGACATAGTAGACCACTCCACAGCGTAGTTGAACTCAGCGGCTGGACCAACTACTAAATCAGAATTTCCATTACCAGTCAATTTCCACAATCCATTTCCAACAAACTCAGAACCCAATGACTTCCCGTTGCTACTTCCATCAAAATATGGTCCTGTTGCCACATAGACATCTCCATTCGGAGCCTGAGCCATGGCCGCAACATTCTGAATCTTGAAATTAACATCGTAAGCACTCCAAGATAGACCGCCATCAAACGATTCCCATACACCACCTGACACTGCGCCGGCATAAATATGGTTTGTGTCAGCATTATCGATTACTATTGCTCTTGTTCTACCTCCAACGTTGTCAGGACCTTTGAAGTTCCAAATTAAATTTAATGCCTTGTTGCCACTCCGCAATTTAGATGCCTGCTTCATAGCAGCACTAACTTCTGCTGTAGAAATACCACCCGTTTCTCTGTTATTTCTAATCGAATTCATGTACTCCAAGTAACCAGAATGGATTTTTTCTTCCATTTGGAATGCGGTCGATTGTCTTGGGAAATATTGCTCTTGGGGAGAGGAATTAAGTAAAAAAACACCTGCAACAGCACTTAGACATGATGCGGCCAAAAGAGTTATCTTTCTGATATTCATAATGGTATGTATTTAAATTAAACTACAGTTAAGTTTCACAATTTATGAATAATATCATAAGCATGTAGCCTAACATTGAAATATTATTTTTTTGTTATTGTATAGACAACGGAAGGATCTATTTTGTTGCCTCGAACTCAAAAAATTAATCAACGCTCCTATTTCCAAAGTATATCGCAATGTACAAATTAGGGTAAAATTGCCGGTCATCATTAAATGCCAGAATAGGAACTTTAGACAGATAAGCATCGAGTGTCACACCTACTTCTGCTGATTTAATTAACTCTCTTTCGTCTCCATAGTCAAAATGCAGTCCAAGTTTTGCAAAAAGTCCGGGATACACTTTAATCTCTTCAAACCCGTTAAAAAAAGAGGCTCTACTGTAAATGTTATTCGTATTATGCTTTTCAGGATCGTAACGCTCTCTAGAAACAATTCTAGTAGTGATAGATTCTTGTTGAATGATATTAAGGTAAACTGGTTTCGCAAAACCAATGGAAGGTCCAATTTGAAAAAGAGATGTGATGGAAACTCCCTTAATCGATTGCTTTGGGAAGAGTACTTTTTGACTTCCTATGGATGGACGTATTGCAAAAAATGAATTTAATTTTCCAAAAATATATCCTCTAACATCTTCTTCAAAAGGGTAAATACTTTTAATCTCTCTTGGATCTTTTATATTGGCAACTTCAATTTCAAAGATTCGTTTTGAAAATCCATTTAAATACTTTCCATATCTATAAGTGGCCTGAAATCCATTTGTGTGCATTCCAATACCAAAAGATTGTTCGGTCTTAAAAATCGTCGTCTTCTCTTCAAAAATTGTTTCTTGGCCGCAGAGCTTCGCGCTAAATAGCAACCCAACTAAAAAAGTAAATATGTAAATTCGTTTGCTCAACTAAATGACTTTGATAACAAATTTAAGCATAACAATTTCAAATTAAATGGGAGTAAAAATAAAAGGGAATTATAAAGGAGAGTTGCGCTGTGAGCTTACTCACCAAACTGGCGAAAAGATACAAACTGATGCACCTTTGGACAATCATGGCAGAGGAGAGGCATTTTCTCCTACAGATTTAGTCGCGGCGGCTTTGGGCTCTTGCATGTTAACAATTATAGGAATTCGAGCAGAAACCAAACGCATTACTATCGGAAATCCAAGCTTCTCTGTTCTCAAAGAGATGAACACTACACCAAGGCGAATAAAAGAAATTAAAGTTGAAATTGTTCTACCTGAAGCATTGAAGGATGATGAAAGAAAGTACTTAGAAACAGAAGCTATAAAATGCCCTGTTGCATTGAGCATTAACACCGAAGTAGAACAAAATACTAGCTTCAGATATGTTTAGCTACTTCACTTGATTGAATCATGTTGTGAGAAGCGTTGTAAATTGACTTCCCCCCTTCAACTACAATCAACTGAGGTGAAGCGTGAGTTACAGCTAGTTGACTTGCGATTTTATTGCTCAACTCCCTGTATTTTATTAAATCTAAGAAATAGATTGGTAATTCGTTCGTCTCCTCATCCCACGATTTCTCCAGCCGGTTTTTTGCCATCGAACTAACGGGACACCGAGTAGAATGTTTGAAGAGGGCTATTTTACCTGATGAAGCTAATGCTTTCTGCAAATCGTCATCTGATTCAATATACGACCAACTAAAATTAGGATGGTTTTTGAACAGTTTTAACATCTGCTTTGCTATATGCTGCACACCTGTGAGATGACTTACAAGAAAATAATAAAGAAGCTGCAAACACAACTACTACAGCTACCGCGAACTTTTTCATAATATACAATTATTTAATTACCTCAAAAATAGCTAAACCAAACCAGCTTTTTGTTCTTTTGTTGAAATTTGTTAACAATACTTTATTCATATCCTAGTTATTCATACGCATGAAAATTAAGCCATTAAATTTAGTTCTTAACGAATCTTGGAGCACTTTAGTGTCAAACGAACTGAATGAAAAGTATTTTCATGAATTAATGGTTTTCCTAAAAAAGGAATATGAAAGTGAAACCGTTTTCCCTTTAGAAGGGAATGTATTTGAGGCTTTCAACTATAAAAGCCCTCACGAAATTAAAGTAGTCATTCTTGGTCAAGATCCTTATCACAATGACTTCCAAGCAAATGGCTTGGCATTTTCAGTTAACCAAGGCATTAACTTACCTCCATCGTTAAAAAATATCATTAAGGAACTAAAAAACGACGTTAGTATAACAGAACCAATGCACGGTGATTTAACTCATTGGGCTAAACAAGGTGTCTTGTTGCTAAATACCTGCCTCACTGTAAGAGCTCATCAACCACTTTCACATCAAAACAAAGGCTGGGAAAAGTTTACTGACCGTGTAATTCATCTTTTAAGCGAACAAAATAAAGATATCATTTACCTACTTTGGGGAGCTAAAGCTGAGGCAAAAAAGGAGTTAATCGCAACAAAAGAGTATATCCTAACTAGTAAACACCCATCTCCACTATCAGCTTATCGAGGCTTTTTCGGTTGTAAACACTTTAGCAGAGCTAACAAAATATTAATTTCACAAGGAAAACAACCAATCGATTGGGAAATAATTTAAGTTTTGAACGTTGTATAAGCATGAGGTATTTCTTGAGCGTTGTTTTTACTTTTTTTGTGGCGCTACTTGGCTATTCTCAAAATAGCTCCCTCTATATTAATGGGATTGATGGGCTTAAGATCAATTACAAAACAGTTGTTAAAGTTTCTTCTGAAAGCAAAATGATTGGGAACAGCGTATTAAATGAACTCTACAAAATGGGTTACTTAATTGCGTCAATCGACTCGTTTTACATTCGCGAAAAGGTTCATCAATTGTACATTTCTAAAGGTGCAGAAATTCAATGGGCGCAGTTAAAAAAAGGAAATTTTGCAGAGGAAGCCTTGGAATCGATAGATTTCGCCCCCAGCATATTTGAAAGTAAAGTCTTCAATATTAAACAGCTAAATAAGCTTTTTGAAAAAGTTATAACGTTTTATGAAAATAGAGGTTATCCCTTTGTTTCCATTCAATTAAAAGATGTTGAATTTACAGAGCAGTATCAAATATCTGCTCAGTTGCATCTAGAAAAGAACACCTTGTATAAAATTGATAGTGTTCAAGTATTGGGCAACTCTCAAATTGGAAAAGCCTATCTTTTAAATTACCTCGGTTTATATGAAGGTGATTTGTATCAGGAAGATAAAATTGTTTCGATTGAAGACCGAATTAGTGAGATTCCTTTCGTTACCATGACCGCAAAACCGGAAGTTCAATTTTTCGAAGAAGGAGTAAAGATTGTTCTTCGTTTAAATGAGAAGAAAGCCAGCCGATTTGATGGCGTTCTTGGACTACTAACCAATGAAAACACAGGTAGGGTTGAGTTAACAGGTGATGTAGATTTAAATTTGATTAACGGAATAAAAAGAGGTGAAACCTTTGGTTTGAATTGGCGGAAATTAAAAGGTAACAGTCAAGACTTAAATGTGGACATCATCTACCCTTACCTTTTCAAAACTCCTTTTGGAGTGGCAGTAGACTTTAAACTTTTTAAAAGAGACACTACATTTTTAGACTTAGAGACCAAAGTAGGTATAAACTATCTACTTGAAAGAGGAGACTTTGTCAGTTTGTTTGTTGAGAACAAAACATCTAACCTTCTTTCAAGAAATAGTTTTGCAGAGGCCATACAAATTCCTGAATTAGGTGATGTACGTGTAAATTCTTTCGGACTAGCTTATGTCCGAAATAAAACAAATTACAAGTACAATCCGACAAGTGGATTATTGATGAACTTAAACTTTTCCGCAGGAAGAAAAGAACTCAGAAAAATTCGTGTTCTAGAGCAAAACAAGCCAGAGCTTTATGATTCTATTCAGTTAAGAACCAATCAATTTAAGGGTGGCGTATTGCTTGAATATTATATTCCACTGGCGCAAAGGAGTACAATTAAAATAGCCAACAGAAGTGCTTCAATCTATTCAGAAAGACTCTATGCCAATGAGTTAATGAGAATTGGTGGTTTGAGAACCCTACGGGGTTTTGATGAAGAATCAATAAGCGCTTCTACGTTCTCTATTTTTACGTTAGAGTATCGTTTCTTGTTAGATCAGAATTCTTTTTTCTCTGTCTTTTCAGATTATGGTTTGTATGAAAATAACACCACCGGAGTTGAATATATCAGCGACACGCCAGTCGGCGTGGGGGCCGGTGTTAGTTTTGAAACAAAAGCTGGAATATTTACCTTTAATTATGCCGTAGGCAGTCAATTCGGAAACCCAATTGATGTAAGAGCAGCGAAAATTCACTTCGGCTTCATTAACTTCTTTTAAAATATAAAAAATTGAACGAATTCACTTTCATTTTGATTCTTTTAGCAACCGTATTGATATCCGTTGGGGTTACTTACCTGCTCATGTTTCAAAAAAACAAACTAAAAAATAACGAGCTTCAGAGTCACTTTAAAGAACAGCAATCAAACTTGGTTCAAGAAATTGCTCTTGCGACTCAAAAAGAACAAATGCTGCGCTCGAATTTGGATGAGTTAAAAATAGCTGCAACACAATGGGAAAAGGAAAAAATTGAATTAACGAATCATTTGACGCAGGCAGAAACCAATTTAAGTAATTTGTCAGAAAAGCTTGAACAACAGACGAAAGAACTCGAGAAATTACAAGAAAAATTTCAAAAGGAATTTCAACTCATTGCTGACAAAATATTAAAAGACAACGCGAACGAGCTTTCTCAACACCATCAAAAAGAACTGCAGCAACTCCTGCAACCACTGAAAGAAAAAATAAAAAACTTCGAAGATAACATAGAAAAAAAATACATTGACGAAACAAAGGAACGCACCAATCTAAAAGCTGAACTGTCGAAACTATTGGAGTTAAACAACACTTTAAACCTTCAGGCTCAAAATTTGACTACAGCCCTTAAAGGCGAAAACAAAATGCAGGGTAACTGGGGAGAAATGATTTTGGAACGCATATTAGAAAGTTCCGGCTTACAAAAGGGAGAAGAATATTTAACCCAAGTAAGTGACACCAATGCTGACAACAGAAGAATTCAACCAGATATAATCGTCAACTTACCTGAAAACAAACACCTCATTATTGATTCTAAAGTATCGCTGATCGGATATGAAAAATTTGTGTCTAGCACCGATGAGTTGGTAAGGGAAAGTAGTATGAAAGCTCATTTACAAAGTATTCGAACGCATATTAAAACACTCAATGAAAAAAATTATCAAAGCGGCAGCAAACTACAATCGCCTGACTTTGTATTGTTGTTCATGCCCATTGAGGCGTCATTTAGCCTAGCACTTCAATATGATTCTGAGTTGTTCAATTACGCTTGGGAACGCAAAGTAGTTTTGGTAAGCCCCACTACCCTTTTAGCGTCACTTAGAACAATTTCTTCTGTTTGGAAAAATGAAAGACAAACAAAAAATGCACAAGATATTGCAGAAAAAGCCGGTAATTTGTATGATAAATTTGTTGGCTTTATAAAGGATATGGATAATATAGACAAATCTTTAAAAAGTGCTCAAAATCATTACAATGATGCTTACAATAAGCTAAGTTCAGGTAGAGGTAATTTAGTAAGAAGAGCGGAACAATTAAAAGAATTAGGTGCTAAAACGAATAAATCCATTTCACGCAATTTACTTGATGAAAGTTAATTCAATCTATCTTTTTGTTTCCCTTGCATTACTCTTTCTAACGTCTTGTTTTACTAGCAACGAAGTTACAAAGTACGACTACAGTTACCTTTACGATGAAGATCAAGCCATTATAAGTCCGAAGTATAAAATTTTCCATCATTCACAAGACTCCAGCACTTTATTCTACGAATTAAACTCTGGAGATATTTTGTATGAACGCGTGTTTGGAGATTCAGCTAAGGCTGCAAACATCAGAATGAAATACACCTTGTTTGCAGATAAAGACTTAACGATTGTTTTAGACAGTGGAGGTCAAAATTTAGCAAATTATGGTGCAAACGGACAGCGGAAGTTGTTACAAAATTCCGTGCGTTTTAAGTTTGATAGAAGAGAATTTGCTTGGCTTACGGTTCGATTTAGGGATGAAAACAAGGACTTCAATGTCATTAATATTCTGGAAGTAGACAAAAGGGAAAACACCAACAATCAGTATTTTAATTATTTAAGCGGCGAGCAGGTGTTATTTGATCAAAGAAGTGTAAAAAATAGCTTGAGTATTCAAAAAAGTAGCTTAGTTGAAACAGACGAGTTTATCATGGAGACGAGCAATAAGTATTTCAACATGACCCCGCCTCCATTCGCAAGACCAATGAATTATGAATTAAATGTAGCTACTGACGATCGTTATTTTTTTTCATTTGTAGATGATTTTTTCTACTTAGAAAACCCTGCAGCTTATAATAGGTTTGTTTCAAAAAATGACTCAGGCATATACAATCACGTATTCTATTTTGGAACTCAATTTCCTAAGTTAAATCAAATCACTGAACTTATTGACCCTATACGCTACATTAGCACAAGTACTGAATACAAAAATTTAAAGGCGGCTGTTAATCCTAAAAAAGGGCTGGATGCCTTTTGGTTGAAATTGGGAAAAAATGAAGCCAACTCGAAAGAGTTACTTAAAGAGTATTACCATAGGGTTGAAGTTGCAAATAAATTTTTTACAAGCTACAAAGAAGGTTGGAAGACCGATCGGGGAATCATTTATATTATCTATGGGATACCCAACTCTATTCGCAAAGATGCCGGGAGTGAGGTGTGGCTTTACGGGGAAGAAAACAATGTGCTTTCGGTACAATTTAGATTCTATCAAACAGAACGTTCAAACATTTCTAACCACTATGAAATGGTAAGGAATTCAGATTATAAAAACAATTGGTACCATCAGGTAGACTTGTGGAGACAAGGTAAAATAGATTAAATGAGTAAAGAAAATTACATTTTTGGCATGCATCCAGTTATGGAAGCTATTAAAGACAATAAAGACATTGACAAGGTGTTAGTTCAATCGGATTTGAGAGGTCCAAACGTAACTGAGTTGCGTAAACTTCTCAAAGATTACAAAGTTAGCTTTCAAAACTTACCTTTAGGAAGGCTGAATCACATGTGTAAAAAACCTCACCAAGGCGTAGTCGCATATCTTTCCCCAGTTGAATTTCAACCGTACCAAGAAGTATTGGCCAAAGCTTATGAATTGGGCAAAGTGCCCTTACTTTTAATCTTGGATCACATTAGTGATGTTGGCAACTTTGGCGCCATTTGCAGAACGGCAGAATGCACAGGAGTCGATGGTATTATTATTCCTGTAAAAGGATCGGCACAAGTAAATTCTGAGGCAATTAAACGTTCTGCAGGTGCATTGTTGAAGGTAAACCTATGTAGAGAGAGAGACTTAACTGCAGTCATGGAGGACCTGCAAAATTCAGGAGTTCAAATTGTAGCATGTACTGAAAAAACGGAAGACATGCTCTACGATGTTGACTACACTTTGCCAACTGCCATTGTAATGGGTTCTGAAGACAATGGAATTACTTCACACATATTAAAGGGAGCAGATAAGACCGTTGCTATTCCAATGTTAGGAGAAATTGAATCGTTGAACGTTTCTGTTTCGGCAGGAATTATTTTATATGAAGCAGTAAGGCAAAGAAGGTAATTGTGTTTCAGAACTTTGAAATAAGGGATTACACTGCTGCTATTTTTATTTTAATAGGAGCGGTACTTCGTTTCTATGGTTTTAGTGATTGGTCCCTTTCTAACGATGAGTTAAGTGCACTGTCAAGAACCAATTTTAGTTCCTTTTCTGAATTGGTTAATCAAGGAATTTGGGTAGACGGACACCCTGCCCTCATTCAAATTTTTGAGTTTTACTGGGTTCAACTGTTTGGAAATAAGGTATTTTACCTTCGACTTCCTTTCGTCTTAATGAGCATTGGTGCTTGCATCTATTTTTATCGTCTACTTGCTATATGGCTCAATAAAAATGCTGCTTTAGTTGGTTTGGCTTTATTTGTTCCGAATTACCTTTTTGTACTCTATTCGCAAATTGCAAGGCCATATATAGCAGGCTTATTTTTTGTTCTTGCCTTCTCATTTTATTTCATCCGCTATCTAAAATCATCTGATGTTAAAAGGAATTACAAAGGAATCATCTTGTTTGGTTTAGCAGCAAGTTTAACGCACTATTTTGCTGCCTTAGCCATATTCTTAATTTACTTATCCGCAAGCATTTATTGGAACGAAAAAAATGTAAAATGGTACTTTCTACTTGCTTTTGCAATTGTTTTACTCTACTTGCCTCACCTTCCTATTACCTTAAACCACCTAAACATTGGCGGTGTTTCATGGCTTCCAAAACCTGAACCTGATTACCTAAAGCGCTTTATTTCTTATTTCTTTCAAGGTTCGTTCACATTACCTGTTGCATTGCTCATAGTCCTGCTGTTTATTGGCATTCGAAAAGGATTAAAATTTAACTGGAAACCTTCCCTAATCTCCTCTTTTGTATTTTTCTCCTGTTTTGTCATAGCCTATTATTATTCGATAAACAAAACCCCTGTTCTACAGTTTTCGGTTCTCATTTTTGTCGCCCCATTTCTTTTAGTGCTAATTGTTGCTCATATAAGTAATAAGGCAAGTCAAAAATTAATTATTGGCTTAAGCGCTATGCTTTTAGTAGTAGGAAGTTTTGCGTTAATTGCAGAAAATCAAGTTTATTCAAAAAAACCCTTCGCCAACTTTCAGGATGTTGCAAAGAACAGCGCAGAAATGACTCAAAAGTTAGGTGAAGAAAACGTGTTAAGCATCGCCAACAGCAGTAATCCATTTTACTTGGAATATTATACCGCTCAGATTGATTCTGCTTTTGAATACAACATTGAAAACATTGATGAGTCGATCAACATTTCAGAAATTAGAGACTTAATTAAAAACAGTGAGAAAGACTATGTATTGATTGCATACGCCAATAAGGTCGTTCCCTCTGAAATACATGAGTACGCCAAGCAAAAGTACCAGGTAATTTATTTCCATGAGCGTTATTTCAATTCTGACGTGATTGTCTATGCGAAAGGCGATAAAAAACGAGAAACTAGATTTGAGACGAGTTACTTGAGTAGTTTAAAATGGAATGTAAATAGGGCTTTATTGCAAGACAGCGTTTTCTACTCCGACAGCATTGCTTTTCACCAAACGAGTGAAACACTTTATGCTCTTACCTACAAAGACACACTCAAAAACCTTGTCAATGAACGTAACACGTATTTGACAATCTCCGCTCTATTGAGCAGTGCAGATACAGTAAATCTTAGTTTAGTTTTTAATGTTAACAGGGGTGATTCTTCTGTCTTTTGGAGAGGAACAAACGTAAAACCTTATTATTCTGAAGATAAATGGTACCAATTTATGTATGTTTTCGAAAAACCAGACAACTTATTACCAAGTGATGAAGTTGTTATTTACTTTTGGAATCCAAAAAAAGAAAACGTCTACATCGATGAATTTAAGATGTATAATTTCGCTGACAGCGATTACAACTATTTCAAATTTTAAGCCTTTATGCTATATCGCTTCCTACAATTCGTAATGCGGAGTAGCTTAGCTGCTCACTACCTTGAAATAAAAGGCGTTGGATTAAAGAGAGTTCCGAAGAGTGGAGCGTGCATGATAGCCGCAACTCATCCCAATTCATTTTTAGATGCCATTATTATTGCTTGCCTCATCGACCGTCCCTTGCACTTTTTGGCTCGATCTGATGTATTTCGAGCAAAGTGGGCTGATAAAATATTGAGAAGTCTCAATTTAATTCCCATATACAGATTGCAAGAGGGGCCTAAAAGTTTGAGTAAAAACGATGATACTTTTAGGGAGTGCCATAGCATTTTGGAGCAAGGTGGGGCAATTTTAATTTTTATTGAAGGGTTAAGTTTAATTGATTTTAAACTCCGTCCCTTAAAAAAGGGTCTTGCAAGAATCGCGTTTGGTTTTGCAAAGAAAAATGACTTTAAATTAAATTGTGCAATTGTTCCATTAAGTTTAAATTACGATAGACCCAAAGATTTCAGAAGTAAGGTGAATGTTGGCGTAGGTCAGGTTCAATACATCTTAGATTACAAAGAGAATTTTGAAATGAATGAAAACGGCGCCTTTGAAATTCTTAACAAGGTGTTATTTAAAGAGTTGTCTGAGCATACCATTCAAGTTGAAGGTGAGCACTACATGGTATACAAAGCCTTATCGGAGCTTGACAATTGCTTTGAACAAAATTCATTGAACAGGAAAATATTGATTGCCGACCATATCTCGGCTGTTTCAAAAAACAATCCTGACTGCTTAATTCGCTTAAGTGACGTTGTTACAAGGGCGTTTAAAATTTTAAAGTCCTATCGGTTAAATTTTAGAAAAATGAAATCAAACGTGGGCCTATCAATTACTGATATTTTGTTGGTTATCGGAGCAACACCTTTTGCCGTAGTGTCATTTTTACTGAATTTTTTACCTTTCGTTATAGCAAAAAGTATCACTGAAAAGAAGGTTAAATTAGATGAATTTTATGCTTCAGTCCGACTTGTCTTAGGAACCATTTTTTGGATCCTCTGGTCAATCATTATCACAGTTATTGTTTGGCAATTTACTCCTTGGGCGCTACTTACGCCTGTTGTTATGTATTGGAGTGCTCGGTTCTATTTACGCTACTATGAAAAAGTACATTATGTTGCTGCAGCATATCGTTTAACTTGTTTGAAAAAAGAAGTTGGAAAGTTTCAAGAACTACAGCAGTTTATCAAGCAGATTTACAAAATTAGAAGTAGCGAAGGTTTAGCTCCCAACACGTAACGTTCTACTTCACTCTATTCAAGCTAAGCGCTTTGAAAATAAGTTTTGGAAGTGGCTTTTGCACTTTTTTGTTTTTCAAATTAATGTACCAGCCCAGCTTTTTCATAATCGGGACTTTGTGCGTCTCCACCAATTCAATTAAGGTTTTGTCATTATCCTCAACATAGGCAAACTGTCCTGCCGCTTCACCCATGTCAAAACTATTTTCGCTGTCTACAGTGAACGGATGGTTGATTGTTTTTGCATATTCTCGTAATTGATGCATTCGCTGAACATCAAAACAAACGTGAATATAACCCAAATCACCCCAATATCGATCTTTTAAGATTTGCTCCCTTCCCCCTGCTGTATCACAAACCAACTCAAGCTGAGTAGGCCCTAGCAGTTGAGTAAATGCAGATGCTTTATTATTGCTTGGCTTTAACCAAGCAATTTTGAAAGTACCGTTTTCTCCAGTCGCTGCAAGGGTATCGTACTGGATTCCTTTTTGATACAGCTCCTTGCTTTTTTCAATGTCTGAAACACCGATGGTCACTCCCATTACACCTCCGGTTAAGGCACCAGTTTTCATGAAGCAATAATCGTCTTCAATAAGTTTGAATAAATTCCCAAAAGGATCTTTCAGTTCAAACCATTTACGATTCAACTCGTTCACCTTGATGTCGGAAAGTGAAATATCATCTAATTTTTTAAAGTATTCTAAGGCTTTCTCTGCGCCATAGGTTCTTATGTGAATGTGCGTTATTCCTAAGTCACCTTCAGTGGTTTCCTGTGCTCTTGGCTGACCTTTGCGCGAGGTAAATTGCCATATTTCAAAGCCCCCACCACCTTGTAAATTCATGGCTAAAATAGCTTTCCGTTTGTGCACTTCGTTACCGGTGTAATCAATCATTAGTTTGGCTTCAGCCTCATCGCTAAAAATGGGTAAATCCATTCCAAAATGCTTTCCATACCACGCAAACGCTTTATCTGCATCGCTAACACCGATTCCTACTTGTTGTATTCCTGAAATGTTATAATCAAACATGATTGCTCTCTTTTTCTGCTATTTTATAAAACAAAAAGGGAAGGTACTTTTTGAACTTTACCATTAATAATTCTTTACCTCCAATCAAAACTTCCTTCCTATTTGATTGAAGTGCTGCCTCTATTTTTTTTGCACAAGCTTCAGCGCTAATGCCTCCAGCTTGTCCTTTGTCCATTTTACCGTAGGTTTCTCCTTCTGCCGTTAAGGCATTTACCGAAACATTTGTTTGCACTCTACCGATAACTAAGAACTGTACAAAAATGCCATTTTTCTTCTCTTCAAAGCGTAAACTTTCAAAAAAACCATGCAAGGCATGTTTTGAAGCGCTATAAGTTGACCTTAAAGGATAGCCGAATTTACCAACTATGCTTGAAGTTATCAATATTCTGCTATTTCCCGCTTTTTGTAAAGCAGGTAACAATAATTTGGTCAATTGAACCTGACCAAAATAATTAATCTGCATAATCATAGCCTCTACCTCCTCGCTGGTGTCTTTTACTAAAGACCGCTGACTTTGCCCGGCGTTGTTTACCAACAGGTGAATTTTAGAATCTTTTTCTGCTATTTCTACCGCGGCTTTTTTAATCGAAACCTTATCATTTAAATCCAATAGAATCGGAATAATTTCAGCTTTTGATGCGGAACACATGTCTTTAGTTAGTTGCAAACTTTTTAACTTCCTACCACAAATGTATAAGGTAGAATAGCTATTGGATAGCTGAACAGTTAGCGCTTGCCCAATACCTGAAGATGCTCCTGTGATAACTCCTACTAAACTCATTCTAATACTTCAGGTTTTGGGTGTTTTATTAAAAATTTATACAACTTCAACAGCCTTTCTTGTGAAACGCCTACCTTATATGAGGTAAATAGTAAAAGATTGGCAAGGTTAACCCGAAAGTAGCTATTTTCTTCATATTTCCGAGCAGAAACTGTAACGTCTTTTGGAATAATTTTAAACTTTAATTTTTTCTTCGCTTTCCTCAAGAAATCATATTCTTCCATTATTCGAAGTTCACCGTTATAACCACCTAAGCTATTGAAATTTTGTTTTTTAACAAATAGAGTTTGATCACCTCCACGACACATTTCACGATTGAACCTGGTGAAATAAGAGTTAACTTTCAACAACAAACTTGACGAATCGAATTGGAAGCGGAAGCATCCGATATCAAAACCTTGCCAAAAGGCCTGCAGAATATCACTAAAAAAACCGACAGGAGGCCTACTATCAGCATGAACGAAATATAATATTTCACCCTTTGCTATCGCTGCCCCCTCATTCATTTGATCTGCTCTGCTTTTTTTCAATTCTGTCAATGCAATTGCTCCTAAATCGGCAGCTATTCTAGCAGTATTGTCAGAACTGTCTGCATCCACCACAATAATCTCATGACTGACATCTTTCAATTCGTGTTTCAACAGCGGTAGTAACTCAGAGACATTCTGTGCTTCATTCAATGTTGGAATTATGACACTTATCCGCATGTGTTTACCTGTTTTGAAAACTTAACGTTTGTCCGTTGCAACTTTACTTAATTTTGAATATCAAAGTTTACTATAATTGATGACAAAAACCAAGTCTTTTCTGAAGTTAGGAGTATTGATTCCTGTCTTATTTATTCTTCTCTCCTTCTCTTGTTCCAACCAAAAAATGGTAGTTCAGGATACAGATATTTTAAAAAATAACAAGTTTGTCATGCTATCTATTGAGATGATAGACGCAGTTAAAAACAAGGAAAATACGAATGTGTTAAAAGCTCGTTACGAGAAGCTAAATGTTGACACACTAGCAAAGTACCTGAGCACAGAACAGCAAAAAAAGGCCTTTTGGATCAACACCTACAATGCATACATTCAAATTCTATTAACTGAAAAACCGGAATACTTTGAAGACAGAAGCGATTTTTTCGGAAAACCAAAAATATTCATTGCGCAAAATAAATTGAGTTTTGACGACATTGAGCATGGAATTATAAGAGGTTCAAAAATTAAACTATCGCTAGGCTTAATTAGAAATCCATTTGTGAGTGATTTTGAGAAAAAGCTAAGAACAAAAAGTGAAGATGGTCGCATTCATTTCGCATTAAACTGCGGTGCTAAGAGTTGTCCTCTAGTGGCAACTTATGATGCTAAAAACTTTGATGCTAAGATTGATAAAGTAGCAAAAAGCTTCCTGCACAAAGTATCGACCTACGACAAAGAAAAAAACACAGTACTTACTACGCCACTTTTTAGTTGGTTTAGAGGCGATTTTGAAGGTAAGAATGGCATTTTAAAACTTTTAAACCAATATGCGGTTATTCCTGAGGACAGTCAACCGAAAATTAAATATGACACGTATGATTGGACGCTAAGCTTGGGAAACTATTTTAAAGAATAGCAGCATGCAACATCTAAGACGAGTTTAAATAGAAAATTTAAAAAGAAAAATGAACTCTAAAATCACATTAACCCTATTACTTATGGCACTGTTTTTCCGTTCAAACGCGCAGGAAGTGAATAGCAAAGCGTATGACATTATGTTACAAGGCTTGCTGTCTCATTCTGTGAAAGAAGTTTCCGTAAGTGATATAAAGGATAAAAAGGACGTTATTTTTGTTGATGCTAGAGAACGTAAAGAGTTTGATGTTAGCCACATTAAGGGTGCGATCTTGGTAGGGTATGATAGTTTAGATTTAAGCGCATTGGACAAAATTGACAAATCGAAGGAAGTTGTCGTCTACTGTTCGGTTGGATATAGAAGCGAAAAAGTAAGCGAGAAATTAGAAAACATTGGTTTCAAGAATGTCTCTAACTTATATGGAGGAATATTCGAATGGAAAAACCAAGAACAGCCAATAGTGACTCCCAAAAAAGAACCAACAGAAGAAGTTCATGCATACAGCAAAGTATGGGGTATATGGCTAAATAAAGGCAAAAAAGTTTATTAGTTCAGACCGCTCCGCTGATAGAAAAAAGATAAAAATCAAATTGATATCACCGAGTTAAAACAATAAAGTTGTGAGTCTAACTTCTAACCTCGCTTACCAAGAGATTGGTGCTGTAACACCTTCTACTAATCTTGACTTCTAATTTCGTAGGACTACCATGATATCTCTCCTCCTATCCAACACAACCACCATTTAACCAATTTCGATTTCCAAAAACTGTTTTTAAGCCCTAACTTTGGGTTCCGTTTAACTATAAAATTAACTATGAAAAAGATTTCTATCTTAATTGCAGGTTTTTTACTTGCATTCACCCCAGTAAGAGCTGATGAGGGTATGTGGCTTCCAATGTTTGTGAAGCGTTTGAATTATGTAGACATGCAAAAACAAGGTCTGCAATTAACTCCAGAAGAGATATACAGTGTGAATAATTCTAGTCTAAAGGATGCCATTGTGCGTTTAGGTAGAGGTTTTTGTACCGGAGAAATTATTTCTGATCAAGGTTTAATGTTAACCAACCACCACTGTGGATTTGGTGTAATTCAAGAAAATTCAACAGAAGAGCACAATTACCTTGATGATGGTTTTTGGGCCATGAAAAAGTCTGACGAGCTGCCAGCAGGTTTTGCAGTTTCATTTTTGGTTCGAATGGAAGATGTTTCCAAGCCTATCAATGATGTTTTAAATGAAGAAATGAGCCTGATGGATCGTGCAAAAGCGATTAAAAAAGTGTCTGACTCATTAGAGAAAGCTGCCGTAGGCGAATCTGAATATACAGCCAATGTAAAGTCATTTTACAATGGCAACGAATTCTACTTATTTGTTTATGAAACGTTTCCTGATGTGCGTTTAGTAGGAGCTCCTCCTTCATCTGTTGGAAAGTTTGGAGGCGATACAGATAACTGGATGTGGCCTCGTCACACAGGTGATTTCACCATGTTTAGAGTATATGCTGACAAAGACAACAAACCTGCTGAATACAGCGAAGAAAACAAACCTTACACGCCGAAGCACTCCCTACCAATTTCATTAAAAGGAGTTGAGCCAGGCGATTTTTCTATGATTTTTGGTTACCCAGGAAGTACAGATCGCTACTTGACCTCTGAAGGAATAAACTACGAGCTAGAAGTAAGACAACCAGCGTCAGTTAAGTTGAGACGACAAGTTTTAGATGCTTACCAAGAAGGTATGGATCAAAACGAAAAAACAAGAATACAGTACGCATCAAAGTTTGCTAGTGTTGCTAACTATTGGAAATACTTTATCGGACAGCAAGCAGGTTTGAAAAGACTAAAGGTTTACGATAAGAAAAAAGCGCAAGAAGATGCTTTAGCAGCGTGGATTGCAGAGGATGAAGACCGCAAAAAATTATATGCAGGTGTTATTGAAGGTTTCAAAACTGGATACGATAACATGAAAGAAGCCAACAGAGTAAGGGTTTATTTGAACGAAGCAATATTTAGAGTAGAAGCCATTGCTTATTCTTTCCAATTCTCAGGTTTAAAGAGTGCGTTAGAATCAGACAATGAAACTTCAACCAACCAAACCGTGGAGCGAATTAAAGGCGGATTAGATGCTCATTTCAAAGATTACAACATGGCAATTGATAGAAATGTATTTGCTGCTATGATGAAAGATTACAGCAATGATATCCCAAAAGAAAATCAGCCAGAAGATTTCAAAAAAATGGTCGCTAAATACAAAGGGGATTTTAAGAAAATGGCAGACGTTGCCTATGATAAGTCCATTTTCGGAAGTAAAGAAAAGGTTGAAGCTTTCTTAGAAAAGCCTTCTGAAAAGGTGTTAGCAAAAGACCCGATTTACATGATTCAGTCTTCTATTATTGGTCACTTCAGATCTGATATTTTGCCAGTTATCCAAACTGAAAGTGAAGGATTACAGCGTTCTGAAAGACTTTTTGTAAAAGGATTACGTGAAATGAATTCTGACAAGGTATACGCTGCAGATGCAAACTCTACCATGCGTTTTACCTACGGACAAGTTGGAGGGTACGAGCCAATGGATGGAGCTACATACAGTCACGTGACAACGGCGCAAGGAATTTTGGAGAAAGAAGATCCATCAAATCCTGAATTTGTTGTTCCTGCAAAGTTGAAAAAACTAATTCAAGATAAAGATTACGGACAGTATGCTGATAAAAACGGTGAATTGATCATTAACTTTATTGCCAACAATGATATTACCGGTGGTAACTCTGGTAGCCCGATGATTAACGGAAACGGAGAGTTAATTGGAACTGCTTTTGACGGCAACTGGGAAGCCATGAGTGGTGACATTGCTTTTGAGCCAGAATTACAACGCACCATTGGTGTTGACATTCGTTATACTTTGTTCATTATTGACAAGTATGCCGGTGCAAAACACTTAATTGACGAAATGGAGTTGGTTAAGTAAATAGCCCAACTTAATTTTAGGAAAGCCCTTTCTTTTTTGTCATGCTGAGCTCCGATAACTATCGGAGTCGAAGTATAGACAACCAAGAAAGGTTTTTTTTTGCACAACATTACCGCTTTACTTACTTTCACTATCGAATGGCGAAAATTAAAAACATAGTTCAATCAACACTTGGAAAGTCAGTGGCTAGCTTGCCCACTAGTGCATTATTGAAGCTAACTAAGCAGAGCGCTATATTACCTTTTTACCACGCTATTTCAGATCGGCCATTGGCACACATTAAAAACTTGTACCAAGTAAAGTCAACCAAAGAGTTTAGCGCCGATTTAGACTTTTTATTACAAAACTTTGAACCGGTAGACTTAAAGCGTTTTTTAGAATTAAAAATCAATCCTAGTAAAAATCAAAAGCCGTACTTTTTACTCAGTTTCGATGATGGCCTTCGAGAAGTAAAAGAAATTATTGCCCCAATTCTAAAAGCAAAAGGAATTCCGGCTGTGTGTTTCGTGAATTCAGAATTTGTTGACAATGAAGCACTGTTTTTTAGGTATAAAGCAAGTTTATTAGTTGAAGAAGTGCGTCAAAGTAATTCTATTAAAGATGCCGCAAAAGACTTTTTTCAAACACAGGATGCTGTTACCACCTTATTGGCCATAAAACACAACGAGCAAGAACAATTGAATCAATTTGCCAATTACATTGGCTATAGTTTTGCTGACTTTTTAAAGAACCAACAACCGTATTTAAATAAGACTGAAGTATTAGATTTAAAGCAACAGGGTTTTGATTTTGGGGCGCATAGTGCTAATCATCCGGAATACCAATACATTCCATTAGAAGAGCAGTTATGGCAAACCATTGAAAGTTTAAACTACCTAAAGAAAGAAATAGGCGTTGAATTGTTAAGTTTCTCTTTTCCATTTACCGATTTTGGTGTTACAAAAGAGTTTTTTACGACATTGAACCAAGAAAAGCATATAGCAGCTACTTTTGGTTGCGCAGGAATGAAAGAAGACAGTGTTTCAAATCACTATCAGCGAATTGCTTTTGAAGAAAAAGGGTTAACCGGTGAGGAATTGCTGCACACTGAGATGCTTTATTATTTAATGAAACAGCCTCTTGGTAAAAACAAAATAAATAGAAGCTAATGGAAATCGTTGCGCTGAATAAAACAGCATTATTAGAGTATGTGAACTCGACAGTTTTTAAAGCTGAAGAAAACCTGCCAATTAGCGAGCACAGGGCGGTTTCCCATGCGAATAATCCCAGAGCCAACGTGAATGATGTTTTACTGTTCTTAGCAAAAGAGGGGGACGAATTAATTGGTTATATGGGCATTTTACCAGACTTGTTTTTCCCAAAAAATCAGCCCATCGTGAAAGTGGGTTGGGTGACCTGTGCTTGGGTGAAGAAAGAACACCGAGGAAAAGGAATTACAGCTAAGTTATTTACCGAAGCCCATTTTAAATACAATGGCAATCTGTTGTCTTACGATTATGTTCCGGCCACTAAACGCATGTATGACGCGACCGGATTCTTTGCACAAAAGCCATTAGTCAAACACGGAGTAAGACTGTACATTAAATCTGATTTTGAGCGAATATTAGCGCCAAAATCTAAGGTATTTAAAAAAAGTGCTACTGTCTTAAAAGGATTAGATTCAGCCGGAAACAACTTATTAAAGTTATACCAATCGGGTAAAGCATTTCCAATTGACCACTTGAATTTGGAGGCGGTAACTGAGATAAATGACCCTCTGAATGAATTTATTGCGGAACAAAATGATCAGGGATATTTTCAGCGCCAAGCGAGGGAATTAAACTGGATTCTAAGCTCTCCATGGATAGTAGAAAGGGATGAGAAAACGGAAATGGATCAGAAGTATTACTTCAGTTCCTCCGCCAAAGAGTTTAAAAATCTAGCTTTTCAATTGAAAGATGAACATGGAAAAATTGTGGCTTTTTTCTTTTTCACCATTCGAAATGGAGTAGTTAAACTACCGTACTTCTTTGGCAATACTGACGATAAAGAAAATGTTCTCATCATCAATCACCTGCTCCAAAAATGGAAAGCAAAAGAATTTACCTGCTTTCATCCAAAACTAGTTTCAGCGCTACAAGAGGCTAAAACCATAGCTTTTCATAAAAAGGAAATCAATCGATTTTTAGTCGTTGACAAACAATTGAGTAAGAGCATTACTCACGTGAACTTGTTTATGGAAGATGGCGATGGGGATGCGGTATTTACATAATCGAATTTTTCTTCTCAACCTATTATTTATCTCTTTTCTCCGCACATACGGCAGCCGAATGTTTCCTTCTTAATACTTTTCTTGTTTTTAAAATTGGAGATTTTAATAATCCTTTTCATCTCTTTTCTCCGTGAAAAGAAACGAAACAAAGAAAAACTCGTCCTTCGAATAAAATTTAAACCCACTCTCTTAAAGTCCAAGTGCAACCGAATGATTTCCTCATAAAATCGGAACTTTTCGGTTTTACTAGGATTTCAATTCGACTTGATTTTAATTTTCTTCAGGGGACTTTAACGTCAATAGAAACATTGACTACAATTATTGCCTTCACAGATTTAATAATACAAAATGGGGATGCGGTATTTACTTAACTAGCACGCCTTGAAGCACTTCCCAAAAACGCTCATTTGCTTCCTTGGTACCAATGGTTAATCGAATGCAACCCGGAGCACCAAAATTATCCCCCGGGCGAACCATAACACCTTCGTCGAGCATGGCGGCAGTTAACTCCAAAGAGTTCATGCCAACCTTAAACATCACAAAATTTCCTTGGCTTGGCCAATATTGTATGTCGTTGTCGTCAAACTTCTCATACAGCCACTTTTTACCTTCCCACACCATTTTTTGAGAAGTTTCTACGTGCTCCGTATCTTTTAATGCCTCATACGCTGCAATTGTTGCCAAAGTTCCGATTCTAAACGGTCTGAAAATTTTATTCAAGTACTCCCCTATTTCCGGAGTGGTAAACCCATAACCAACTCGCATTCCAGCTAAGCCGTATATCTTAGAAAAGGTATGCAAGGAAATAACATTTCTACCAGCCTTCACATAATCTTTCGCATATGGAAAGTCATCCGCATCGACGAAGTGAAAATAAACCTCATCGTACACTACAATAACATGTTTTGGTAGGCTGTCCAACAACCTTTCAAACTCCGCTTTGGTGGCATACGTCCCGGTTGGGTTGTTTGGGTTAGTTACAAACACCAATGCCGTTTGATCCGTTACAGCCGCTAAAACACCATCTACATCATAAGAATAGTCAGGTAATTTTAAAGGAATATCTACTACGACTCCACCTTCTAACTCGATAATGTTGGAGTAAGGGGAAAAAGTTGGACTGGAAATGATGCACTCCGAACCAACCGAAACCAAGCCCCTGCAAATAATTTCAAGTACCTCTACTCCACTGTTGGCAGTAATAAATTGGCCAGACTTTATTTCTTGGTTGTAAAAATCTGCCAACACATCTTGAAACTGAAAATCATCGTAAAAATCATATTCATACACACCTTCCAACGCTGCCTTCATTGCGGCAACCGCTTTTGGAGAAGCTCCCATCATGTTTTCATTGGAAGATAGCTTGTAGAATGTCTCCCAATTCGTTTTGTTAGGTGTTGGCTTTCGCAACTGAAATCGAGTGGCTTTTTCAATTTGAGCCTTAAATTGCGGGAGTTTTGACTTTTCTTCACTCATGGTTCATCTACTAAATGTGTTCCTCAAATTTAAGCTTGATTATCGATTAAAAAGAAAAAATAATTCCAAAAAAATTAGCAACAGTAAAAGAATTTATTGCTCCATATTTTAACTTACAATATCATCCGGATTCATCGAGGTTGGGAAAAAGTCAGTGATATAAACAGTTGCCTTATCTTCGTCGATAAAGTAAATTAGTTTCAAAACAAAGTAACGGCTTTCTTTATGCAAAACATATCGGTATTCTTTTTTCAGATGCTGTAAGTATTTTTCCTTACTTCCTCTACTGGGCATTTGTTCTAAAGTCTTAGAAATTTCAAGAATCGTTTGTTGGATTTCCATAGCTCGCTTTCGACTAAAGAATTTTTTCAAATAAGGCAATATAGTTTTTGAATACCTTCGAAAAGCTGGTTCGGTAATGATTACTTTGTATTGCTTTCCAACCATTCATTACTTTTTCTAGAAAATTCTTCCAAGCTCAATACTTTTCCTGAATCAATAGCCTCGTCAGATTCGATTGCTCTTGATTCCATCTCGAGACGAATGAGTGTTTCATCTAATTCATTCAGAGCTCCTATTCTCTTAATTTTCATCAATCGATTAATTAGCTCATATTGTTTTAAATGTATATCGGCTTGTAGGTCCATAGTTTAAAAATTGCATTGATATAAAATTAATCATTCTTAACCTAGCAATTCCAAAAACCGTCATATCTAGCTTTTTATGCGGTTTTCAGCCCATCAAAAATCCACGACAATTCCAATACTTGGAATAATTGAGCCGTCTTCAGTTGGCAAACGCTGCAAACTTCTTGGGTTGGTCACCATTCCATCTTCCCCTCTACCCAACGCAAAACTTGGTGGCTGTGGTGCTTCACTCGCCAATGCATTTTGAATTTCAAGGAATATATTTAAGGATAACTTTTTGAAGTTCAACTTTTTATCTACTCGAATATCTAACTGACTGAATAGTTCTAGCTTCTCTTCTCCAAGGCGACTATAATCCAACACAATTTCAGGATACCTTGTTAACGTTGCCGTTTCATTTGCAGGAACAAATGGCGTTTCACCGGCAAATCTCCATCGTGCACTTAGTTCCCATTGTCTTTTCAACTTGTACCCACCCGTGAAAGAAACCAAGTGTCTGCTGTCCCAAACGGAAGGTAGATATTCATCGGTATCAAAACCAGTAAACTCACTAAAGAAGTAGGTGTAAGAAAGTATTCCATAAAAATTCTTGGTCAGCTTTTGTTGAAATAATAGCTCTAACCCATAACTTCTGCCTTCACCAACCGTGGCAATTTCTTCATTCCCCAAAACTTCAAAACCTGCCCCTTTATTGGCCAAAGAAACACTATCTGCAACCGATACAGGGTAGTCACTGTAAATTTTATAGAAACCTTCTAAGGTAATGTTAGAAGCAGGACCCAAAATCCGCTCTACTCCTAACACAAGGTGATCACTTCTTGTATAATCGGCATCTCGATTGATGAGTTCGTTGTTTCGGTCTCTAAAACCTAGAATGGTGTATGGTGCAATTTTATAATATCGACCTACGGTTCCATTTATTTTCCACTTCTCTGTTAAGCTATATGATAGTCCCAAGCGGGGCGAAATGGTTTGACCTATGTTATTGTCTTCCGTGAACGAGTCTGCATCTGCTCGAATACCGAACGAAACATCTAGCCTACTTTCGAAAAAAGATTTCGTGACGTTGGTAAAGAGGCCATATTTCGAGAAATCAATCTCTGTATTGTAGCTAAAGTTGCCGACTGGATTGTCCTCATTATTGCTTACGGTATTGTTTCGGTAATCGCTGCGCTGAACGTTAAAGCCGGAAACCCATTTCCAACCATTGTTAAAGTAATTGTAAGCATACCTCAACTTGGTTTCCATTTCTCTGGAGTCGTTATTAAAAAAACGGTCTTTTCGATTAATGTTATCCTTGTACCTTGAAAAATTATTGACCAAAAAGTTATTGCTCAAGGTAGTGGTCATAAAAGCCTTTTCGTTTTTAAACAGCTTCTTCCAACTTAAGCCAATTACGTTCGAGTTTTGCTCGATAAAAGGCACCTGTTCTAAAGTCGCTTGACCATCGGCTTCTAAGTCGTCATCCGTGGCAACCGTAAACTCGTCAATGGAACCAACACCAATTAAGTTCAGCGTATTATAGGCGTTGATTTTATGTGTGATTTTGTATTGATAATCGTAATAGTCAGGTCGAATAGGAAGTCCAATCAGGGCAAACAAATACTGCAAGTAACTTCTTCTACCTGAAACGATAAAACTCGTCTTACTTTCTTCCTTATCTCCTTTAAATAATGGTCCATTCAAGGTAACTGCAGTTTCACTGGCACTTACCCTAAGGTTGGTACTGAAATCTCTCGTATTTCCTACGCGTTGTTCAAATTGCAACACCCCTGAAAGTGGATTGTCGTATTGCGCTCCAAAGGCTGAGGAAGATAGTGTAACGTTATCAATAAATGAAACATTCAATAAACCAACTGGTCCTCCACCCGCCCCTTGGGTAGAAAAGTGATTGATGTTGGGTATTTCCACTACATCTAAATAGTAAACGGATTCATTTGGCGCTCCACCGCGAATGATTAAGTCGTTTCTAAATCCACCAACGGAAGGGGAAACGCCTGGTAACGACTGTGCCACACGAACAACGTCATTATTACCTCCGGGATAGGTTTCCAATTCCACGGCAGTCAGTTTTTGAGTAGATAGTGGTGTTTCCTTTGGTCTACTTACTTTGCTTTTTTCTGCAGTAACAACCACTTCTCCTACGTCTGTTGTTTGTTCCTCAAGTTCAAAATTGTAGGGCTGATTGCCTGCCGATTTTACTATGATGTTGTACTTTGTTTGACTTTGAAAGCCAAGATAACTGGCGACCAAATTGTAAGATCCTACTTCTACATTTTCTATCGAATAAAACCCATCCAAATTGGCGGAAGCGCCCGTTGTTGTGCCTTCAATAAAAACGGTTGCACCAATTAGAGGCAAACCTTTAACATCCTTAACATAACCCTCAATTTTTCCTTTTTGAGCCGAAACAAATTGAACAGAAAGCATGCCCCACATGAGCAATAGTAATTTGGTTGATTTCATCTGAAAGTACTTTTTGCTTCGTTTGATTTATTAACCATCAAACCCAATTAAATGTTTTGACATATATTTTAAAAACGTTTCCGCTTTAACAAACGGTTAAGGTACTTTTACCGCATGAAACAAATGGCAGAATCACAAGAAAAAAAGAAGTCAAACGTAACGATGGCTTCAGCCTTTACAACCATTATTTGGCCGAGAAGAAACCTCGTTTTTATTGGACTCGTTTTAATTGTAATTAGTCGTTTGGCGAGTTTGGTGCTTCCATGGAAAAGTAAAGAATTATTAGATGTTGTTATTCCCAACAAGGATTTTGAAGGCTTGAAATACCTGTTAATTTTTGTAGGTGCTGCCATTCTAGTTTCAGCCGTCACCTCTTTTTTACTCACTAGAATTTTAAGCGTTCAGGCACAATTTTTAATCTCTGAGTTGCGAGCAAAAGTTCAGAAAAAAGTATTGTCATTACCAATCCGTTTTTTCGATAATACCAAGTCAGGCGCTCTGGTTTCAAGAATTATGACCGATGTGGAAGGTGTGCGAAACTTGATTGGAACTGGATTGGTGCAGATGGTGGGTGGAACCATTACCGCGGTTATTTCATTGGTTTTATTGATTCGTATTTCATGGCAAATGACCCTTTTTGTTTTGGTTCCAGTAGCCGTTTTCGGATTAGTAGCGCTGAAAGCATTCAAGTATATTCGACCAATTTTCAGAAAGAGAGGCGTGATTAACGCGGAAGTTACCGGGAGATTGACAGAAACCTTGGCAGGTGTTCGAGTGATAAAGGCATTTAATGCGGAAGAACAAGAAAACAAGAGTTTTGAAGAGGGGGTAGATCGATTGTTTCAAAATGTAAAAAAGAGTTTAACAGCTACTGCCCTTATGACCTCCTCTTCTGCTTTCCTCTTGGGAATTGCTTCCGCAGGAATTATGGGCATTGGCGGTTACAAAATCATGAATGGCTCGTTAACCACAGGAGATTTTATTTCATTTACCTTATTACTGGGTTTTATGATTGCACCAATAGTGCAAATGAGCAACATCGGCAGTCAGTTAACGGAGGCTTTAGCGGGATTAGACCGTACAGAAGAATTAATGAACATGACCGCTGAAGCAGATGTAGAAGACCGCACCATTGAGTTGGAAAGTATTCATGGAGATATTGAATTTGATAATGTTGCTTTTGCTTACGAAGAAGACAAAGAAGTATTACACAACATTAGTTTCAAAGCCGCTTCGGGAAGTGTTACCGCCTTGGTTGGAAGTTCAGGATCTGGAAAGTCAACCATTGCCGGGTTAACCGCAACCTTCTTAAATCCCCTTTCGGGAAAAATTACCGTTGACGGCAAAGATCTTTCGAAGGTGCAGCTGAACAGCTATAGAAAAAACCTTGGAGTGGTGTTGCAAGACGAATTTTTGTTTGAAGGAACGATAAAGGAAAACATATTATTTCCACGACCAAACGCCACCGAAGAACAATTGCAACATGCGGTGCAAGCAGCTTACGTATATGAATTTACCGATCGTTTTGACGATGGCTTAGATACTATAATTGGAGAGCGAGGAGTAAAACTATCGGGCGGACAACGCCAACGAATTGCCATTGCAAGAGCCATTTTAGCTGACCCTCGAATTATCATATTGGATGAGGCGACCTCTAACTTAGATAATGAAAGCGAAGCCTTGATTCAAAAAAGTTTAGCGGAACTGATGAAAGGCAGAACTACTTTTGTAATTGCTCACCGCTTGAGTACCATCAAACAAGCGACTCAAATTTTAGTAATTGAAGAGGGTAACATTGCCGAACGCGGAAATCACGATGAGTTGATTGCTAAAGAAGGTCGTTATTATGATTTATATACCTACCAGGCGAGAATTTAATGTACGAGTGCTTTTCTAATTCTACAATTAAGCGTAAATTAGAGAGTAGTAATTAAAACCCAACCATCATGAATGTAAAAGAAACATTAAACAACTGGAAAGCCCAAGCAGAATTGTTCAACTTACAATTGCGGCTCGGTAAAAAAGAAGCTGAAATTGCCTTTGAAGAAAAGAAGCAAGAAATGTCTCATTGGCTAGACGAAGTTAGAGACGACATAAAAGATTGGCAGAAAGAAGGACAAGAAGACCTTAGTAATTTAAAAGCCAAAGTAGAGCACCTTCAAGTTCAACTCGCATTAAAAAAGGCAGATAGTTTAGACCAACTAAAGGACAACCAAAAAAAAACTGAACAACAGCTTTCATGAGTTGAAGTATGAGTTAAACAAAAGTATTGAAGACGGTAAAGAGAACCTGAAAAAATGGGCAGATGCCACTGAAGATACCTTGGACCAATACCACACTCGATTTGACCTATTTAAAGTTCAATTAAGCTTTGCATTGGCCGATGGCGAAGAAAAGCTAGAGGAAAAACAAAAAGAACTGAAACGCAAAATTGCAGAGTACAAAATGAAATTGGAGGAGTTGGAGGATCGAGGCGATTTGAAATGGGACAATTTTAAAAAGGAAATTAGTTCCGCGTGGGAACATGTAAAGAAAGCCTTCTAAATGAACTGAATGCGTTTAAAAATAAGTCATAAAAAAACCTCGAGACAACTCTCGAGGTTTTTTGTTTTAAGATGTTATCAATTACTTAGGCATTGCCACCGTATTGATCACGTGAATTACTCCGTTGCTTCCCATTACATCGGTAGCAATAATTTCGCTGTAACCTCCTAGGGCATCTTTCAACCAAATTTTACCATCTTTTTGTATAACCGTAATAGTTTGTCCGTTTAAAGCAGTTAACTCCACAGTTCCCTTTCCTTCTTCTAGCGCAGCAACAACATCAGCTGCAGCTAACTTACCTTTTACCACATGGTAGGTTAAAAGGTTTGCTAATGCGTCCTTATTTTGTTGTTCTAAAAGCATATTTAAGGTAGCTTCATCCACTTTTACAAAAGCAGCATTGTTTGGTGCAAATACGGTAAACGGACCTTCTGCTTGCAATGCTTCCACTAAGTCGGCTGCAGTTAAAGCAGTTACTAGCGTTGAGAAATCTTCGTTGCCAACGGCAACATCTACAACTGTTCCTTGTGCTGTAACATTGTTAGCAAATGCCATAGATGCAATTACCGTCAGGGTTAAAATAATCTTTTTCGTCTTATTAAGTTTTAAGTGTATAATGAATAGAAAACAGCAAAGGGTATTTTTTATTTAACTTTTAAATAAATTTATTAAACAAAATAAAGTTTATATAGGTATTTACAGGATTTCATTTTCACACAAGTTCGAATTTACCTCGCCTCATTTTTAATTCATTCTGACTTTCATCGTACAGCGATTTATTTCAGATATTAGCAACATAAAGTGATTTTTTAATAGAGAAAGCACTAGGTATTAGAAATATTCTAACGACATCAATTTTAAATCAAATGACTAAACTTCGGCTAACCATTATGTTTCTCCTGTTTTTTACCTTGGACTGTTTCAGCCAACAAAGCGGAAACAGTGGCATCAGAAATACAGCAATTAGCAGTGGCATTGGTCTAGGTTCCGTTTTAGCGGTGGTTGTTTCTTGGGAAAGAAACAAATCTGTTTTATTTGCCTTTATACATGGAATATTGAGTTGGTTATATGTGATTTACTTTGTAATCACAAGAAGACCTGATGAGATGAAGTAATGCGGAGGCAATTCCTGTCGTTGATTTTTAAGTTTAAATCTTACAACTGCCTGAACCTAAAGTTAGACTTTAAAATATGAACAAGATAGTACTTAGTGTATTACTGGCAAGCTTCCCGTTGTACAGGTTTATAACTTGGCTTGTTATTTTAAATCAATTTGAAAACGAGACCCGACTTTTCAAACAGCACAAGTTTCACGAGTATTTTTTTATGGGCTTTAACATAAATGAAACAATTGCCTCTATTTTTTCCATTTTCTTAATTTTCTTGGCATTCTTTGCACTGAGTAAAGTCCAAGAACCTAAACCGAAATACATTCAATTTTTTATGATTGTCCTTTTGTCGCTTCTGTTGCTCGCTAACGTCTGGACCATCCTTTAGGCTTAAAAGCTCTTGGAGCAGCATACATGAATTACAAAGAGATGCTTGAACGAAAAACAAATACCTCTACAAATTAACCTTCAACCATAATTATGACCTATTTTATATTATTTGCAGCAATTGCCCTATTCTTGGCGTGGATGGTTTCTTCCACCAGGTGGAAGTTGAGTAAGGCCCTTAAAAACAGATTAGACGATGCAAACTTTACCGTTTACAAAGATAAATCAGTTTCCGCTACCGCCAAGCTAAAGGCGGGTGAAACCTTGGGCATTCCAATTGCTTGTACCGTATTCCTAAACGATCGAGAAATTCACCTTATCCCTAGTAAGTTCCACCTCCTTTTATTTATGTCAGATTTTCCCTTCTCGTTTTACAGAAAAGACAATAACAAGTTAAAAGCACGAAGCACGGACAACTCGGAAATTGTATTTAACTCCACTAAAAAGAGCGCTTCAACATTCGGGAAAGTATTTGAGATTACAGTAAAAGTGCCAAAAGAGAATGAAAGAGACGAAATGCTGCGTAAAATAAAAAAATGGCGTTAGTGCATCATTGCATTGTTCAACGGCAAGCTAAGATTTCCTAATAAAAATCTACGCTACTATAATACGAAGCGCCAGACTAGCTTCGCCAAAAGCGTCCTCCGTTGAGAGTCAAATTCTCCAGACCGAGTATCTACAATTTGGTTGTAAATAAGGAAAAAGTCAGTACCAATTTTAGGTATTAATTGCAACCGAAAATTCATATTCATTTCTTGCTGTGCAGAATTCCATTGCCCTAGCAAAGAGCCAAAAGCTTGCGGGTGAAAAGCATATTCTATGCGAGAACCAAATAAATCCGTATCAAAGCTTCCTTGAGGCAAGTTAATGATGTTCTTTTCATAGTTGGCGTTAATGTTGAAATTTTTAGTAGCTCGCCAAAGCACGGTACTCGATGTTGAAAAGCTATTACCTCCAAAAAACTCTCCAAAACTACCAGTAGTACTTAAAGAAAATGCCCTAGCCTCAAACGTCTCAAAGAAAAAATTATACCGGTTCCACCAGTATTCTCCTTGTGCGATCACTACATCAGGAAAAATTTCAAAATCTTCTCGTAAACCTTCTGCCACCCGCTCTGCATCAAAATAGAACCCCTCTCCAGATCTAGTTTCAAATCCAAGAACTCTTACTTTGTAAGAAAGTGATTGCAGTTCTCGGGTATCATCGAATTGCACATAGGTAAGGGCTCCCGGTGAAAAGTAAAACTGACGAATCCATTGAAAATTATTTTTTGGTCGGGGTTGAAAAAAAACTTGGCCAAAAGATTCTTGAAAATTACGCCTGCGCATTAAACCTACTTCAGGATTAAAGGCTGAAGGGCTACGTTGAGTCGAGGCAAAAATCTGTAAAAAGTCATTTGGCAAACTGACAAAAGCACGATACGCCATAGCATCAGATTCATAACCCTCATCTGTATTATAGCTTTGGATAAAAGCACCTCCAACATCTAAATTACTTTTGCCAATGAAATTGGCCGTACTATACCTACCATTTACGCCCGTAGTGCTGTGCCACCTTCCATCTGTAATTTTGTTTGTAGTCATAGCGCCAATTACACTTTGGTCGCCCACATCTTGCCTAACGCTAAAAGTAGAAAAGTTTGTAGACGGATCGCCGCCTGCTGCAGCTGTTTGTATGCTCATGGCTCCCAAAGTCGTCTTCTCTTCTTTCCCGAGTATTCTCGCACCTGCAATGATGGGAACCGTCTCTCGGCTTTCACTCAACCCAATCCTTCGAGAATAAAAAGGAATAATTCGATTCCCTCCAAACCCAAAATCAAAGAAGTCGTCACCCTCCAAGAAAAACTCTCGTAATTCAGGAAAAAATAGCGGAAAGCGACTGAGGTTTATTTGTTGGCGGTCTGCCTCTACTTGAGCAAAATCAGTATTAAACGTTAGGTTTAAACGGTAAGTCGGACCCAACAGGGCGTTGATCTCTCCACCTACATTACCCACTCCTTCAGCACCTCCATCTGTGTTCTCTCCTCCACCTAACGCATACGGCTTAACTTCAACAAAGCGTTTATCTCGTAATTCTTTCAAACCGTTTAACAAACCAGCCTGACTAACATCTGAGATGTCGTAATTACGCTGCCATCCTTTCCACCGCGCTTGTTGACGGTTTCTGCGAATGTTACGTTCAAAGTTAATGCCCCACACCTGCTCTTCTTGCCCAGGGCGATACTTCAACGTATAAAATGGAATTTTTATCTCGGCAAACCATCCTTCATGGGTGATTTGTGTTCGAACGTCCCATACGCCATTCCAAAATTGATTGGAAGAGCCACCGTTGTTGAAGGTCTGCAAATCAGCTCGCGCACCATTTGGGTTGATGACAAATTGAAAGCCATTTCGTTTATCCAAATAGGTATCAAGAATTACGATGAAGTTGTCTTCCAAATTGAAACTAAAATCTCGCCGCATTTCTTTGGCAATAATTTTTTCGGGTTCTCGATCGTAACACCAAACACCGATATACATGTACTCGTCATCTATTAAAATGGCCACCTCTGTCTTTTCGGTAATGGGCTCTCCTAAATCAAGCTCGCGTTGGGTGAAGTTGGAAATCTTTTGAGCAGTTTGCCATTCCGGCTCATCCAACTTACCATCAAAAAAAAAGTTGTTTTCGAGCGGCAAGGCCGTAATGTTATCCATTGGTAATGCGCTCAGATTGGGGTCTAATACTTGACCACTCGAATGGTAGCACACGAACAGAAGGACAACTGTAAAACTTATTCTAACTAGAAAATTCACGGGGTGCAAAATTACCAAAAGCTATTTCATTAAGTTCTTCCGAAACCTGATTAATGCGCAGCTTTGCTTAAAAAGACAGCAGACAGACTGAGTAAATTAGAAAAGTTAGCCTAATTAACGGCTTTTAAAGAGGCTTGCCAATAGGTACGGCAATTTATAAAGGTTCGAATCCTTTGCCTCTTTCTATGGTCACTGCATTCTGCACATAAATGCAAATGCCCTCCAACTTCAATTGAAGTTGGAGGGCATTTTTTTGTAAGCTAAATCAATTACTGTTTTACCACCTTCTGGTTTGCGCTCCAATCAGAACCAGCAACGTTTAGCACATATATTCCAGAAGCAAGACCTGTCGTGCTCAATCGAATGTTTTGCCCTGTTTCGTTAATTACAGCACCGTCAGTCTTTACCACTTTACCAAATAGGTCAATCCACTGAATAAGCACCTCAGCTTGGTTTCCAGCGTGCTTTAACTCTATGGTGAGGTAATCGTCTACCACAGGGTTTGGATATACCTTAAATTGTGTTGCACTGTTCGCGAGTTCCGTTAAGCCTGTTCGCTGATTGTTGAAGTACGCTTCTGATTCACGGAAGGCCTTTACCCCTACTTCTATTCCCATTAACCGGCCTGGTATATCATCTGCAGGTGGATGAATTCCTCCCCAAATGCGCGAAAGGCTGCATTGGTCTGAAGCATCTCTGTACGTTGCCCACTGAAGGGTAACGTCAACACTTGGTCCTTTTTCAAACACCAAAAAACTATCTCGTGGTGCATAATACTCTCCCATTCCTCCGGGGAAATAATCATCTCCGGTAAACAAGCTCATTACTTCAGCTGCAGCTCTAGAAAAAGTAGAATGTCCAGATACGTAGCCCGCGAAAGGTGGTGTAACGAAAGAGGGACGTTGATAAGGCCACCAATTACCTGCCAAAATCCAATCTACCCCTGCTGAATCGGTAACAGGATCTAAAATATAATCCGGTCCTTTCCAAGCTTTCAACTTGATTTTATTTACATTTTCATTATTTGGCCCAGCTAAGGAATCGCCCAATTGCACCAATTCAATCAAACCACT